>Ga0160467_100040_pt1 | contig 202672 bp, 170 predicted proteins | sample HID1972I_E11MG_FD_108221 | JGI IMG/M metagenome (GOLD analysis project Ga0160467, IMG submission 108221) | Enriched pill bug-associated microbial communities from UW Madison campus, WI, USA - HID1972I_E11 MG | ecosystem: Host-associated > Arthropoda: Insects > Digestive system > Unclassified ... | reverse complement strand
TTCTGATACTATCTGCATCCTTTCAACTTCTGGAATCCTGTTGAGCGTCAAGGCTAGGATGTCTTTCGTTTTTTCAAACCCAGTTTCCTTTTTAGCTACTTGGCTCGGAAATCTTAGTCTTTTTTCAGGCTGTTAAAGAACGTCGTACTTGATAGAATCTAATTTAAGGGGATGGTAAATAGAATGCAAGAATAATGTTATAAACTTATCGACATGTTTTACACATTATCTGATTGGAAAACAGCGGGATATATTATTAAAAATGCTGTTTAAAGCATTTGGGCAAAGATTTTAGTAATGTGACAAAAAAACTGTTAATAACTCAGGATAAGCTGTTTAGCGAAATTTTATTATTAGACTGGAATTTTTGCACGTACAAATGCAAATTTTGACTAATGTTAAATTTTATCGGCACAAATACTCACACTACCCTCTGCAAGATTATTTTAGAATAAAACATTTTATAGTTTTCGCTTGTGGAATTAGAGTTCTGTTTAAGCTTTTTTTAACTTAGCAAAAAGCCGGTCAATTACCATGCAGCAAACCTGGGAAATTAAAAAATTTCTTTTAAGCCAATATTTTTCCGATGGATTGAGAATTACATTCGGCGTTCTTTTACCGCCTCTCATTTTTGCACAAATGGGGCATTTGGCGGTAGGTATTACTATTTCTTTAGGAGCCATTACTACAAGTATACCCGATAGTCCCGGCCCGGTAGTGTATAAAAGAAATGCGATGCTTGCCTGTATCTTTTTTATGTTGTTTGTAGCATTTACTACAGGTTTCATCAATCAATATCCCATTCTTGTTGCTATTGAAATATTTCTTTTATGCTTTTTCTTTTCCATGTTCAATATCTATGGAAACCGGGCTTCGGCAATATCTACGGCAGTATTGATTATAATGATCTTAACCATAGATCAGCACTATACCATTCGTTCCCTGTTAATATATATCGGTCTTTTAGCAATTGGCGGCGTTTGGTATATGATGTTGAGTCTGATGGTTTCGCAATTCAGGCCCTATAGAATTGCACAGCATACATTAGGGGAATGTATTATGAATGTCGGGGAATATCTTAAATTAAAGTCGAATTTTTATAACCCGAATCAGGATCCTGATGAGAACTATACAAAACTGGTAGATCAACAGATAACAGTACATCAGCAGCAGGACATGGTGCGCGAAGTGTTGTTTAAGGATAAAATGATTGTCAGGAATACTACCAACACCGGGCGCTTGCTGGTTCTTATTTTTTCTGATATAAATGACATTTTTGAACACAGTATGGCTACTCATTATGACTATAAAGCTATACGGAATGAATACGGACATACCGATGCCTTAAAAGACTTTTATAAGGTCATTCATAATGTTGGAGTGGAATTGCAGAATCTTGGCAGCGATATCAACTCCAATGAACGTCCGCGCCCATTATACGATTTTAAGCCACAACTGGAACAATTAAAGGCGGATATTGATAAGGTTGAAAATAACCTGGTTCTAAAAAAGATATTGGTTAACATACGTAACATTATTAATCGTATGCAAAATATTTATAGTTATTTTAAAGCTAAAAACCTGAATACCATTGCAATGAGCTCGGAAACGGATTTAGGACGATTTGTATCGCGTCAAAGCCTAGATCTCAAACTTTTTGTTGAAAGTCTGACATTTAAATCATCAATTTTCAGACATTCTTTGCGGGTTGCTATAGTGTGTGTTATTGGCTATGTGATTTCCAAAATATCTACAGGAGCTCATAGTTACTGGATCTTGTTAACTATTCTGGTTATATTGAAACCAGCTTTCAGCCTGACTAAACAGCGAAACTATCAGCGCCTAGTAGGTACTTTTATAGGAGGCATCGCAGGCGCATTAATTATCCATTATATTGATGATGAAAATTTAAGATTTTCGTTCCTGCTAGTTTTCATGATTTTGGCCTATAGTTTTCAGCGCTTAAATTATGTTGTAAGTGTTCTTTTCATGACGCCTTTTATCCTAATCATGTTAAGCTTTATTGGATTAGGAACTTTAAGTGTTGTACGAGAACGTATTATAGATACCATTATTGGTTCATCAATTGCTTTAATAGCCAGCTATTTTATTTTCCCATCCTGGGAATATCCTCAATTAAAAAAATATATGCATAAGCTTTTGCTGGCCAACTACAATTATCTGTATGATGTTGCTGAAGGTCTAACAGGGAAGGGTTTTAATATTACCGAATATAAATTAATTCGGAAGGAGTTATATCTAAGCTCAGCAAATATGGCTTCAGCATTGCAGCGTATGCTTTCTGAACCTAAAAGCAAGCAAAAAAGTGTAAGAGAAGTAAATAGCTTTATAGTGCTGAATCACATGCTTTCATCGTATATAGCCACCTTGGTTGCTACGCTTAGAAACGACGAAAGCCGGCAGGTAAATCCTGACCATATTAAAATTATAAGAAAAGCGCTTTACCAACTTGGAGAAGCAATTTCAATATTAAAAAGCGAAGCGGACGGTACTCTTTCGGAAGTCAGGATTCCAGCGCCCGCTATTAAAATTGTGGAAGAAACCATCGATAGCCACTTAATTACCGAACAATTGGGATTTGTAAATAAGGTATCCCGGGATCTATTAAGAATTTGTGAAAAAATGCGGGATGAAGCATCTCAGGAAAAACATCAGCTAAGCATTTTAAAGGTTTAATTATGTAATTCCTGCCACACTTTTTCAATTCGGACTTCCAAATCTTCTAGCCTGGTATAGCCTTTTGCGATCATATGAAAATGGTTATCGGCAGATTGGATAAACGCAGCTGGGAAGCCCGAAACCTGTAATTGCTTTGTTAATGCAAAATCATAATAGGCTGCCTGCTTAAATTCTTTCTGGTGCATTTTATAGACAAATTCATCAGGATCTATACCAAAGTTTACTGCAAGATACCGGTAAACGTCTTCATCGTTCGGTGCTTTTCCATCGAAATTTATACAATTCTGTATATCGTGCGCAAATAGAATTGCCTTATCAGGATAATAGGTTTTAAAAACCGATAGCGCAATAGCTGGTTTTTCAGAATCAAGAATCATTTCGCCACGCTCAACTTCCTTTAAAAAACCTTCGCCAAATTCAACGCCGGTTAATTCTTCCACAGAATGATAAGCAGTTTGGATATAAGGTGCAACAACACTGATGGGTCCCGTTCGAGGACCTAAAATCATCCCTCCGCTTATTACTTCAAAATCGAAACGATTTTGGTAGCGCTCGTAAACAGATTTTATAACCGGACTAAAGCCATAGCACCAGCCGCAAAGCGCATCGTAAACGTAAATTATTTTAGGTTTCATACAAAATGGATATTTAGAGCCAGATTGAATTGTTAGCTAAATTCATACCACAATTCAATAAAAAACCGATAGGCTGCTAATACTCGCCTATCGGTTAAATTTGAACCTCCTGAAGAATGTAATCCGGTTTAAACCGTTGCTTCTTCTTCTTTAAGAACCGGCTTTCCAGGCCTTCCATTTTTAAATGCTTCTCTGGGTTTTAATCCTAAGAGCTCAATCATGTGCATATCTTCGTTAAATGCAGGATTTGGAGTAGTTAACAGCTTATCACCGGCAAAAATAGAATTTGCACCTGCCATAAAGCAAAATGCCTGATCGGTTAAGCTCATTTCGGTACGCCCGGCAGATAACCGCACAACCGTTTTAGGCATAATTATACGCGCTGTTGCAATCATGCGCACCATATCCCAAATTGGAACCCTGGGCTGATTTTCCATTGGAGTTCCTTTTACCGGAACTAATGCATTGATTGGAACAGATTCAGGGTGCTGCGCCATATTAGATAGCGTCTTTAACATAGAAACTCTATCCTCTACCGTTTCGCCCAACCCTATAATGCCACCGCTACAAACCGTAATCCTGGCTTTTCTTACATTATCAATAGTCTTTAAGCGGTCGTCAAATGTACGGGTGGTAATAATTCTTTTGTAGTCATCTTCAGATGTATCCAGATTATGATTATACGCGTATAAACCAGCATCTGCCAATCGTGCAGCCTGCGATTCAGTAAGCATTCCTAAAGTACAGCAAACTTCCATTTCCATGCTGTTTACTGCCTTAACCATATCAATCACCTTATCAAAATCACGATTATCACGAACCTCGCGCCATGCAGCTCCCATACACAAACGTGAGGCACCGCCTTCTTTCGCTTTTTTTGCAGCAGTTGTCACTTCATCTAAAGACATCAGGGCCTGAACTTCTACACCGGTATTATAGCGGGCAGCCTGCGGACAATAAGAGCAATCTTCAGTGCAACCGCCTGTTTTTATGGATAATAAACTGCTTATCTGAACTTCAGAATAATCTTTATTCTGACGATGTATTGTTGCTGCGCGATATATTAAATCGAGTAAAGGACTATGATAAATTTCTGAAATTTCTTCTTTCGTCCAGTTGTGTCTAATCTCCGTCATATCAATATTTAATATCAGCAAATTTATAAGAAATTTAGAGATTGATGCAGAATTGCACCATAAAGTGTTTAATTATACAACAGAAATATTTACGAACGTATAACTTGGGCAGAAGTATTATTTTTTGACGTTATAAAAGCAGCTTACTTGCCAATCCTAAAAGAAGCATAAATCCGAAAACATCGGTAAATGTGGTAATAATGATAGATGAAGCTATTGCTGGGTCGATTCCTACACGTTTTAAAAGCAATGGAATGGATGAACCGGTAACGCCTGCAACAATTAAATTGCCGGTCATTGCAAGAAATACCACTACCCCAAGCATGGGTTGGGCATCATAAAAAATTGCAAAAAGAAAAACTACCAAACCTACCACAGCACCATTTATTAATCCTACGGTAAATTCTTTCAATACGGCTCTATATGCCTGACTATCTGTCAAATCATTCAAAGAAATACGCCTTACAGTTACAGCAAGTGCCTGCGTTGCTGCATTTCCCCCCATACCTGCAATGGTTGTCATGTACCCGGATAGAATTACAAGCTTAGCAATGGTAGGTTCAAAATAACGGATTACAGATACAGCCAGGAAAGCTGTCCCTAGATTCAGAATAAGCCAGGGAAGCCTGCTTTTTACAGCTTCTTTCCAGTTACCAGATAATTCTTCGTCTTCAGAAACCCCCGATATTTTCAAAATATCTTCGGTGTTCTCTTCCTGAAGTACATCCATCACGTCATCAAATGTAATACGGCCTAAAAGGTGCATTTCATCGTCTACAACCGGAATACTTGTAAGGTTATATTGAGAAAGAAGCTTAGCAACCTCTTCCTGGTCGGTATGAGCCTTTACAAAAACATAGTCATCCTTTATAAGGTCTTGTATATGAACAGAATATTTGGATTTTATTATATCTTTAAGGGAAACAATACCCATTAAGTGGTTAGAATCATCCACCACGTTTATGGTATAAAACTCTTCCATCTCTTCAGAAAGACGGATAATTTCATCTAACGCTTCTTTTTTTGTCAGGCTGCTGTTTACTTTCAGTACCTGGGTATTCATTAAACCACCGGCGGTATCTTCCTCGTAGGTAAGTAAGGTGCGGATAGATGATGCATCTTCCTGGTCGATTCCTTCCAGGATTTCATTCTGATGTTCCTCAGACAGCAGACTGATAAGATCTGCCGCATCATCATAATCCATCTCTTCTACAATCTCCGAGCGCCTTTCGGGATGCAGATTATTAAGTAATCTTTCCGGATGCAATTCAACATCCATTTCAGAAATAACCTCGGTGGCAATTTCTAAGGATAATAAATTGATAATCCGCTCTTGATCCTCCTGTGAGATATTTTCAAAAAGAATAGCAATTTCTGAAGCATGATATTCTGGTAATAAGGCTTTTATAGCCTCATCTCCTGTTTCAAGTGCCAGCTTAACACGTTGAATATCATTCCTGTCAAGTTCAAATGACTGCATTGCTGCGAAAGTACAAAAACGAGATGTTTTCTGCGTTTTTTTTATTAATAGGACGTGTGTTAATATTGAAATACACAGATTTATCTGAACCAGCCTCTGCGCCAAAAGAATAAAATCTGCAGGATTGCAATTACTCCCATTGCCATCAGCGTATACAAATATCCGTTCTCGGCATACAGCTCTGGCATATTTTTATGAAGCACCTTACCCGTCTCCGGATCCTGATAAGCGAAATTCATACCATATACGCCTGCTATAAATGTTAAGGGGATAAAAATGGAAGATATTACTGTTAAAAGTTTCATTACATCATTCGTTCTGTTGCTTACAAACGAGAGATACATGTCTATTAAACTGCTGGTAATTTCCTTATAGCTTTCTACCAAATCTATAATCTGCATAGAATGGTCGTATACATCTTTCAAATACAGCTTAGTATTGTCTGTAATTAATGGCGATGTGCTCCGCAACATATCGTTTATTTTGTCGCGTTCCGGCCACACCGCACGGCGCACAGTAATAAATGCCCGTTTAATTTGTTGTGCCTCAAAGGTGATAGATTTATCAGGTCTTTTATATAACCGTTCTTCAAGCGTATCTAAATCATCACCAAAACGATTAATAAGAAAGAAATAATTATCTAATATCATGTCCATTAAGGTGTACATAATATAAGATGTTCCACTTGTTCTGATATTTCCCTTCCCTTCTTCCAGCCGGGTACGAACCGGATCCAGGCAATCTGTATAATCTTCCTGGAAGGTTAACAACACATTTTCTTTTAAAATAAACGAAATCTGTTCATTTTCCAGCTGTTGATCTTTATTCAGACAAATCATTCTGCTTATGGCAAACAGATAATCATCGAATTCTTCCAGCTTTGGCCTTTGATGTGTATTGATAATATCTTCTAAAACCAGTAAGCTAATATCAAAATGAATTTGAATGCTTTTAAAGAGTGAATCATCGCCAAAACCTCTGATATCTACCCAATGATTTAGAGCTGAATCAGCTTCCAGTATTTGAATCAGTTCCGGAAAATCTTTTGGCTTCTGTTTAAGAAATGCATCCTTAGAGAAAGAATAAACCGTAATTGTGGGTTTTAAGGCATCTTCACCAATATTTAATGAACCAGGCGTTGTACCGGGCGGAGCCATGGTTCTTCTGGGTTTCTTTATGGAAATCCGTTTAAATTTATGCGCTTGTTTGGAGATGCTGTACACTTCTTGGACCCTGATTAAATAACAAATCTACAATGCTTAGGTTAGGCATAAAACCATTCCTATCTTCAAAAACCTGAAAGTAAGGTTTTGTTTGATAGTCCGACTCAATTTTAGGAAGAATTGTATTGCGGTAGTCTTCAAAATCAGGATATTCTTTTTCATAATCCTTAGTATATGAATATTGAACATCAAGTTTTAACAATTTCAATAACAACGTCAACAGCTCCTCATTATAATCAAAAAGGTATTCGTGTTTTTTTTCATAAAATGGCGCAAAGTCATCTTCATAAAACTCAAAAAATGCAGAGCTTCTGTAAGATGTTTGCAAGCTTAACCAATGCAGGCGCTGCCAGTCGAAATCATAACTGATTTTAACATCCTTTATTGGAGTATGAACATTTTTGCCTTTAATAACCGGAACGATAAGATCTAACTTACCATTCGGAGAATGTATTGACGCTCTGCTACGATAGGTCTGTTTAGGAAAATGCTCTGCGTTTTCAATAATTATATGTTCAGAATGTTTAATAATCTTATCAAAAAATTCAATTGGAGGAAGATAAAATAAAGGAAGAATTGCGCCTTTTTTCATTGTATATACTATGTTTGTATCCGGTTGGCCGAAATTAAATAAAAAACTCAGATGACGTTGAGTTTTAACATAAGGCTTTTCTAATTAAATCTCAAAACTTAATGCATATCCATCCAAAAGTTTCGGTTGTAATTCTTAACTGGAACGGTAAATCATATCTTGAAAAATTTTTACCATCTGTAATAAACTCCGGCTATCCTGATTTAGAAATTGTAGTGGCAGATAATGCCTCTACCGACGATTCTGTAGAATTTTTAAAAGAGAATTATAATCAGGTAAAAATTATATCAAACACCGAAAACCTCGGATTTGCAGGCGGTTATAACAAAGCACTTTCTCAGGTAAATGCTGATTATTTTATTTTGCTGAATTCTGATGTAGAAGTTACGGCAGGCTGGATTGAACCGGTTATTGAACTTATGGAAAGCGATTTACGGATTGCAGTTGCCCAGCCCAAATTAAAAAACTGGAACAATAAAGCACAGTTTGAATATGCAGGAGCCGCAGGCGGCTATATTGATAAATTTGGTTATCCGTTTTGCAGAGGCAGAATATTTGATACACTGGAGATTGATTCCGGCCAATATGATTCGGAAACAGAAATTTTTTGGGCGAGCGGAGCAGCATTATTTATTAAAAAAGCATGCTGGGAGGAAGTCTCAGGCTTTGATGCCGACTTTTTTGCCCACATGGAGGAAATTGATTTATGCTGGAGGTTAAAAAACCTGGGATATAGAATCATGTATTGTCCTTCTTCTGCCGTTTACCATATTGGCGGTGGAACGCTCCAGGCCGAAAATCCATTTAAAACCTATTTAAACTTTAGAAATAACCTGTTTATGTTATTAAAGAACCTCCAGGCCGGTAAGGTTTTTATCATTATATTTCTCAGATTTTGGTTGGATTTTATTTCTCTTTTGAAGTTTTTATCTGAAGGCAAGTTTAAACATGCAGGTGCCATAAGTAAAGCTCACAGGGCCTTTTTCAGAAACTTATCTAAAAACAGAGGTAAGCGATTAAAAACTAATGCGGCGTTTAACGATAGAGGTGTTTTTAGGGGGAGCATTGTTTGGGGATATTTTGTAATGAAGAAGAAAACATTCTCTGCATTACTACAAAAAAACGGGTAATTAAATTAGTATAACACACAGCTTACCTGTAATCATAAATCATTCTCCGATTCCTACCACCTCACCAATTATAATAATTGCAGGATGAGTAAGTTGTGCAGCTTCTGCCATTAAAGGCAAATTTTTAACCTTACCTGTCGCCGATTTTTGTTTAGCCAAAGTAGCGTGTTGAATAATTGCAGCCGGCGTTTCTCCCATACCTTCTGCAATATAGGTTTGAGCAATTTCATTAATCTTTTTCATGCCCATATAAATTACCACCGTTGCATTGCTTTGCATGGCCAGGCGTAAATCAGACGATAATCCACCGTCTTTTTTAGTGCCTGTAAGGACCCAGATACCTTCACTTATATTTCGGTGAGTAAGTGGGATATTATCAAAACCGGCAGCCTGCATGCTGGTGATACCCGGAATATAATAAGTGGCAATGCCATTTTCTCTAGCAAAAATAACTTCTTCATATCCACGGCCAAAAATATAGGGATCCCCGCCTTTTAATCGTACTACCATCCCTTTTGAAAACGCTTTTTCTTTAATCATTTCGTGAATGGTTTCCTGCGGGGTATATTCGCCGTACGGATGCTTGCCGACATAGATTTTTTCGCAATCTTCAGAAGTAAAACTCAGCAATTCAGAATTTGCAAGATTATCATACAGTAACACCTTACATTTTTGTAAAATCTTATATGCTTTAAGAGTAATTAATTCCGGATCACCCGGCCCCGCTCCTACTACATATAATTCCGGTACAATTTCAGCATCAACCATCTTATTCCTGCTATTTTTTGGGAAAAATACAACAGATTTCTGATTATTTATGCCAGAACCTTTATATATCTTGCTAAAAAGCTTAATATTAAATCGAAAAGAAAGCACAGATATAAATGAATATTTTAATTGCTCCGGATAAGTTTAAACATTCGCTAAGTAGCCTGGATGCCTGCGAAGCAATAAAAACAGGATTATTACAAGCATCTGAGAATTTTCATATTAAAATACTACCACTTGCAGACGGTGGAGACGGCTTATCAGTAACAATTAAGCAGTATATTTCTGCAAAAGAATATTCCGTAATGGTATCTAATCCATTATTTCATCAGATAAGCAGTTCTTTCCTGCTTTCACAAGACGGTAAAACGGCATTTATAGAAATGGCCAAAGCATCTGGCTTACAATTGCTTCAGGTACATGAATATAATTGCATGAAGACCACAAGCTTAGGCACAGGAGAATTAATCAAAGCAGCTATTGGTTTAAATGTGAAAAAGATAATTATCGGAATTGGCGGCAGCGCAACGAATGATTGTGGCATTGGAATGGCTGCTGCACTTGGCTATCGGTTTCTGGATAAAAATAATGCTACCCTTAAACCTACAGGAGAAAACCTGGCAGCTATTGAAAAAATTGATTCTTCCAACGCGATAGATCTAAACCATATTGAATTTAAAGTTGCCTGCGATGTCAAAAATCCTTTGACAGGAGTTTCAGGCGCAACCAAAGTATTTGCAAAGCAAAAAGGAGCTTCTGCAGAGAACATTGAATTCATGGAAGCGGGAATAATACATTTTTCAGAAATTCTAAAACGAAAATTCAGAAAAGACCTGAGCGTGACGGAAGGTTCAGGTGCGGCAGGCGGTATGGGAGCCGGTGCTATAGCATTTTTGAATGCAGAATTAATCAGCGGAATTGATATGGTTCTGAAAATTTCACAGGCAGAGAAACACATCCGGGAAGCGGATATTGTATTAAGCGGAGAAGGGAAAATTGACACACAGAGCTTAAATGGCAAAGTAATTAGCGGGGTCGGCAGATTGTGTAAAAAGTATAATAAGCCTCTGCTAGCTTTTTGCGGCTTATCAGAATTAAGTCCGGAAGAACTTAATTCAATACCTGTTAAAGCCGTGTATCCTATTCGTAAAACCGGCCTTACCTTAAAAGAATCCTACAAAAAGGCTTCAGAATTATTATCTGAAGCCGCTTATTTTGCCGGTAAAGAGTTATTGGAATCTATTTAACGTCATAATACAAACTACCGGCTACCGGTATTCCTTTATCATTTATTCCTTCTACTACCACCCTTATCTTTGTCTTTGGATCGGCATTGTGATAGGTAATTGTAGTTTCGCCATCTGTGTCTGTAGTAACTATTGGCTTCCAATAAATAGTGGTTCGTAAATCTTGTTTGTTAGAACTTGAGCCCTGCGGGTAACGCGGTTCATAAAACACTCTATCCTGGTAATATCCGTTAACCTGCGTATTCAACAAGCTAGGTTCAGCTCTTGAAAAAGCGGATGGTTTTAAGGTGAGATAAATCAGATATACATCGTGTATACCAGGTACTATGGTAGTAGCTGAAGTGGTGGAATCGGTGACGTTTTGAAAACTTCCAATCATGTGCCGAACCACAACTTTTTGAACATCTTTCATCCGAAGCTCGTAATAATCCATGCGTTCAAATAAATCTTCTCTTCTGTCGACGATAAACCTTGGATATACCAACGTCTTTCCGGAACTAAAAACGACGCCGTTTCTATCCATATTCGAGTCAGGACTTGTTCCGTTCACATTTGTAAGAAGGTAATGTCTAAGATTCTGGTAATCTTTTTCATCCTGGTCGGCGATAACGAAATTCTGATCCGGGTATCCAAAAGATGTAACATTTTGATCGAATAAACGAACTGTTTTACTGTTTTTTATAGCAACCTCTTTAAGTGTAATTGTATCCGATAAATCAAACCTTTTCATTTCCTGGATTCTCGATGCCTGGGCTTTTTTAAATGTGGTAAAAGCTGGTGTTTCATTTATTTCAGTTACAAAAGATTTTACAGGCAATGGTTTGGAATATAGAGAATCAAGGAAAATCATTCCGTTTTTTTTACCTTTTGCATCCGCAGAAACCAATTTAATACTTTGATTTCCTTCCAGATTCATATTATCAAAATAATATCTGCCCTTATTATCTGTAGTTTCACCAAGCAGTTTTTGTCCCTTTGCTCCTGTAGCAAATAAGGTAACGTTCGCACCTGCAAGCGGCGTCTTTCCCGATTTGTCTTTTACAGTACCTGATATTGTAAAGCCGGTTTCATTTATATAGCTGATTGTTAAAGCAGTATCCTTTAATCGCTTCCAGATAAAATCGCGCCAGCCTTGCGTCATCAGCAATAAATCGAGCTGTTTAAAGCGCTCGGCATTTGCTGGATTGAAATAATTTTCAGGCTTTTCTATCTCACCCCTCAGTTCAGACTCAAGTTTGACATATGAAATAATATTTCCATGGTTTTCAAGAACAAGGCCTGCGTCTACTACGGCCATCGACAAATTCGCTTTTACAGGCTGCCCCAAATTGTCTGTTGTTTTAATCTTAATGGTGGTTGCTTCTTTAGAGCGAAAGCTGGTTTTGCTGGTACTTAATAAAACCTTGTCGGCAGTTCCGTCTTTATTAATAAATACTAATCTTTCGCAATGCGGACGAAGCTGATCGTCTGTTAGCGTTACAGCAGTTATTCCTTCCGGTAAATCTGTATTAGGTATTACTATTCTCGTTATTACTGATTCCAGACTTATAGCGCTGGTGAAGTAAGTTATACCTGTGTGACGGGCTTTAATTTCCAGTTGTTTACCTTTAAATGCGGCCAAAGTAGCATCATTGGTACTTATAATTACAGTTGTCTTTACAGAATCAGTCATTAAGTGCATAGAAAATCCCTGAGGAAGCGCTTCAGGCAATTTTGCAGTAAAGGGACGATTATTGTACATACCTTTAACCTGATAAGCGGTACCGGCTTCGGGCTTTATCATGAAGCTTCCCATTCCAAGCTCGTTACTCTCAAAAGTGGTAAGCACTTCACCGCTGGCAGAGAGGACTTCGCCTTTTGTTTTGATACCTTTTCCTGAATCTTCAGCTTTAAAGCTCAGCACCCCGGTAACGCCTTCTATCATAGAACCGCCCTCTGGAAAGAAACGAATCATTTCCGGGGTAGCAGACACCTGGGTTGCAGGAGATATTTTTGCAGGAACAGCGCCTGATGCGGTGGCTTTAAGGCCCTCTAAACCGCCTATCGTAATCTTTTTTTCAAAAAGAAAATTATCTCCAAAATTGAGCATCCAGTTGGTATAAGCCCGTATTAAGTAGTTACCGGAAGGAATAGAATCGTCCAATTTAAAATCACCTTTTCCAATACCATTTTCAAGGCGAATAACTTTTCTATCATCAATATGATATGCAGGATTAATGAGCTCTACATATAAATTATTACTGGTAGGCAATAACTGATTTCCCTGTGCATTTAAAAGATAGGCTTTAAACCAAATATCTTCTCCGGCATAGAAATATTCCCGGTCAACATGCAGATAAATCTTTTCGAAAAACAGGGTCTTCTTTGCAGGATCAGATGCTGTTTGAGAAAATAAATTTGTTGAAAAAAGTAAAAAAAGGCCAATAAGAATAGATCTGTATTTCATTCTAACATAATAAAGTTAAGTCTGATAAGGTAAAAGATTATATGCTTCGGTGCTGAAAGTACATAATTATTTTTTCATGGGAAATAATTATGTACTTTCAGTAGCATTTATTGTATGCCTTCAAGCTGCTTTCGGCGGTTTTAATGGAAATGAAGCTATTATGAGTTTTATTTTTCACTCGTTTCTATTTATTAGCAGTATTTAGGAGAATGCTTCGCTAAGTTCATTACATTTTGTGAGTGTAAACTCATGATGGTTTCATCAGAAATAGAATATACAATGCAGATATAGCACCTTTGGTTTAAGTCAGTTTAAGGTAAAGTAATATTTTACTAAACACTTAAAATTTCATTTATGGTTAATTTACAAAAAAAATTAAGATGGAATCATTAAGTGGTAAAAACGCATTGGTAACCGGAGCAGGAAAAGGAATTGGCAGAGCTATCGCAATTGCTTTGGCAAAAGAAGGTGTAAACGTGGCACTTTTGGCACGTACAGCGGCCGACCTGCAAAGTGTTGCCGATGAAGTTGAGAACGAAGGTGTAAAAGCGGTAATTATTGTTGCAGATGTATCGGATATAAATTCTGTAAACACCTCAGTAAAAAGTGCAGAAGATTCTCTTGGCAATATTGATATATTAATAAACAATGCCGGTATAGCAGCCTTTGGCACATTCCTGGAACTCGATCCGGAGGAATGGGAAAGAATAATTAAAGTTAACCTGTTTGGTGTATATTATACAACACGCGCAGTTTTGCCCTCTATGATAAAACGTAAAACGGGCGACATTGTGAATATTTCTTCAACTGCGGGATTAAAAGGAGCCGCCAGAACCAGCGCTTATAGTGCTTCCAAGTTTGGCCTGATTGGATTGAGCGAATCCTTAATGCAGGAAGTTAGAAAACATAATATAAGGGTTACCACTTTAACGCCAAGTACCATTGCTACAGATTTAGCCGTCGATTTAAAGCTGACCGATGGCAGTTGGGATAAAATCACACAGGCTGGAGACTTTGCAGAATTAATAATAGCACAGCTAAAATTAAATCGCCGTACGTTTATAAAAGATGCATCGATTTGGTCGACAAACCCTTAATTTATATTGGTTAAAATTATTGCCTGGTTGATTTAGATTAATTCTGTATTGCAATATGACTTAACAATTAAAACAATTTAAGGTTAATTTAGTAAATTAGATTATTAGATGTAAATATTATGAAAGACCTTTTAAGATTAAGGACTTCACTTTCTGAAGAAATTGAAATTCTGTTAAACGAACAAATAAAAACTGAAGCATATTCATCTGCAGTATATTTATCCATGGCATCTTATTGTGATAGAAATGGTTTTGATAACAGTGCCGGATATTTACAAAAACAATCTAATGAGGAGCGTGGCCATATGTTGAAAATTTTCAACTATGTAAATGATCTTGGCGGACGGGCTATATCTCCGGAAGTTTTAAATATTCCACAGGAGTTCGAATCATTTAAAGGCGTTTTTGAATTAGCTCTTCAGCAGGAAATAAAAGTTACAAACCAGTTAAACCGCCTGGCTGATCAATGTTTAAAGCTTAAAGATTTTACAACTTTTGAGTTTCTTCAATGGTTCTTAAAAGAACAGATTGAAGAAGAATATGTGGCACGCAGAATTCTTGAACTTTTCGATGTTATTGGCGAAGAAGGCACCGGACGTTGGCAAATTGATAAAAACATTCCTAAAGTTAGTTATGGCGGAGATGCCGGCGAAGAATAATATAGGGCTCGTTTCAACCACAACAGAAAGCTTTTTTGTTCATAGCTTTTCCTGAAAAGTATATGTTAACACCATAATTTTACTTTGCATGTTCTAATTAATTTAAGGCGTGCAGAATAAAAACTTAACCAAATCGGTTCTCCGTTTCGGGTACTTCAATTCTAATAATCTGCCCGAACCAGTTGGGCTTTAATACAAAGATAAGGCCTATGGGGTTCAAAACCTCATAGGCCTTTTTACATATCGTTCATGTAATTTAATCTGCATTCGGGTTATTATCAAATTTGTTACAGCAATAGCCCGTCATGCATGCCCATTCTAGAAATATGAACAGCATATTTGCAAAGAGAACCATAATTACACACATTATAATCAAACATGAAAATCTCACTATCCATAGTGCTTCCTGCTTTGTCATTCTTTCTGGTATCAGGCGCTGCTGATGCCTGGCCGGGAAAAACTCCTAGTTCTTCTGATATAAAAATTGCCTACAATGTAGAAAACCGCTATAACATTGCGGACCGAGGCGCCGTTGGCGACGGGAGGACGTTAAACAGTAAAGCAATTCAGATGGTAATTGACGAATGTGCACAAAACGGAGGAGGAACCATGGTGATTCCAAAGGGCGTATTTTTAAGCGGCTCTCTTTTTCTTAAGCCGGGTGTTAACATCGAATTGCAAGAGGGGGCAGTACTTAAAGGCTCTACCGATATCAACGACTATCAAAAATTAAACACCCGAGTTGAAGGACACTTCACACCATGGCGCGCAGCCCTGATTAACGGCGATCATGTCGACCATCTTCGCATTACAGGGCCGGGTACCCTGGACGGGAGCGGCGAATTATTTTATAAACTATTCTATAACACTCGCGATTCTATCAAAGGAACAACAAACCTGGATGTAGAACGTCCGAGACTGATGTTGATCCAAAATTCAAAAGATGTAAAAATAAGTGGTATTTATTTTTTAAACTCAGGTTTCTGGAATCTTCACCTTTACCGCTGCCAGGATGTAATCGTTGAAAATTGCCGGTTTGAGGCGCCTTCTGGCGCTACTCCTAATCGCGGGCCGAGCTCTGACGGTATTGACGTAGACAGCTCACAGGATATTATTATCCGCGGATGCTCATTTTCTGTTGGCGATGACTGCATTGCATTGAAAGGTTCTAAAGGACCATTTGCCATGCAGGATAAAGACAGCCCACCAGTAGAACGCATTCTTATCGAGGATTGTATTTTTGAAGCCGGAGGAGGAATTGTGACTTTTGGAAGCGAGGCTACTCTTGTGCGCGATGTTGAAGTGAGGCGCTGTATCACAAAAAAGCCAACTGTATTACGCTTAAAATTAAGGCCGGATACCCCTCAGCAATATGAAAACATTCGCATGTCTGATATTACCATGGAAAATGGAACGGTGATTTTCAAAGTCTCTCCCTGGACACAGTATTTTGATCTGAAAGGCCAGGAACCACCGAAGGCTATAGTTCGTAATATATCTATTTCAAATGTAAAAGGTACAGCCGCTTCCTTCGGAACAATTACCGGACATCCTCAGACAGAAATCAGCGATATCCTGATAAAAAACGTAGATTTAAAACTAGGAAGCACTAGTTTTGAATTAGGAGATGTAAAAGGACTGCGCTATAAGAACGTCAAGATTAATGGCAAAAAAATGAAGGTTCCTGCGGCTTCCAGTGCAAACGCAAGTAAATAGTTTAAAAAATGGAGAAATTTGAAGTAAAGGCATACGGCACCTATGCAGCTGAAGCGTCATTAAAACAATTAACTATTGAACGCAGGCAAGTAAGCCCGAAAGATATTGAGATTGACATTTTGTATTGCGGAGTATGTCATTCCGATTTGCACACTGCCCGAAATGATTGGGGCGGCACCATGTACCCTGCCGTTCCCGGACATGAAATTATAGGAAGAGTTACCCGGGTAGGTACCGAAGTAAGCAAATTTAAAGTCGGCGACCTTGCTGCCGTAGGTTGCCTGGTAGATTCCTGCAGAGAATGTTCAAGTTGTAAAGAGGAGTTGGAACAATATTGCATCCCGGGTTTTACCGGAACGTATAACAGCAAAGACAAACATTTGGGAACACAAACTTTCGGAGGCTATTCAGAAAAAATTGTTGTCACTGAACATTTTGTTTTAAAAGTTCCTGAAAACCTGGATGCGGCGGCAGCCGCTCCATTGCTTTGCGCTGGAATTACCACTTGGTCGCCGCTAAGGCACTGGAAAGTTGACAAAGGAAGTCGCGTTGCTGTGGTTGGATTAGGCGGTTTAGGACATATGGCAATAAAATTAGCTAAAGCATTAGGCGCAAACGTTACGCTTTTCTCAAGGTCGCCGGAAAAAGAAAAAGATGCACTTGATTTAGGAGCCGATCAGGTTGTGATTTCTACCGACGATGTGCAAATGTCAAAAGCTAATAGAAAATTCGATCTGATTATTGATACAGTTCCTTACGCTCATGATCTAAATCATTATACTCCCACGTTAAATATAAATGGCACATTGGTATTAGTGGGTTATCTGGGCGGACTTGAACCGATGCTAAACACCGTTCCTATGATTCGGGGACGAAGATCGGTAGCAGGATCGGTAATCGGTGGTATCGCCGAAACCCAGGAACTGCTGGATTTTTGCGGCGAACATAATATTGTTTCAGAGATTGAGCTGATTAAGATGCAGGACATTAATGAGGCTTATGAACGTATGCTGAAAAGTGACGTCAGATACCGCTTTGTAATTGATTTGGCTTCGCTGAAAAATTAAATAAATAATTAAGCCTGAATATTCTTAAAAGTAAACAAGAAAAACCGGAGCTGATACATTCAGCTCCGGTTTTTAATCTTATCCAACTATACCAAGCGTTGCACTAATCAAAACATAAAATGGCATCTGTCTGTCACCAGATTAATGCATCATTGGTGTTTTTATTTTTAAGCGTCCTAAAACTAAAATTCTTAAGCATCTTTGTCAAAAATCTTAAAACGATGCTCTGGTACCCTTATTCACAAATGAAGCATGTAAATGAACTCCCTAAAATGGTTTTCGGTCAGGGAGTGAATATGTGTATGGAAGATGGAAAATCCCTGATTGATGGCATTTCTTCCTGGTGGGCTGTAATACATGGTTACAATCATCCGGCGCTGAATGCAGCTGTTTTAGAGCAGATGAATAAATTTGCGCATGTAATGCTGGGAGGAATAACGCACGCGCCAGCCTTAAATCTGGCAAATACATTGGTCAGGATTACACCCGAAGGATTAAATCATGTATTTTTTTCAGATAGTGGTTCAATAGGCGTAGAAGTAGCCTTGAAAATGTCCATTCAATACTGGAAGAATAAAGGCTACAAAGGTAAATCACGCGTTGTTTCGCTAAAGAACGGCTATCATGGCGATACTTTCAAGGCAATGGAAATTAGTGATGATTCCGATTTCAGCCGGTCCTTCTCAGAAGTATTACATCGTGGTTTCATAGTGGACATACCTGCAGGAGGATTTAATACTGCAGCTGAAATGATAAAACCAGCCATTGATCAACTTAAAGCCATACTTGAAAAATATCACCATGAGCTCGCCTGTTTCATCGTTGAGCCAATAGTTCAATGTGCCGGTGGATTTCATATCTATTCCCCCCTATACCTCAAAGCCGCATATAAGCTCTGCAAGGAATACGATATCCTGCTGATATTTGATGAGGTAGCTACGGGATTCGGTCGCACCGGTAAATTGTTTGCTGCTGAGCATGCCGCTATCACTCCCGACATTATGGTTGTTGGCAAAGCGCTTACCGCCGGCTATATCGGTCATGCCGCTACTTTGGCAACAACTGAAGTGTATAACAGCTTCCTGGGTGAAGATTATGAAAAAGCACTTATGCATGGGCCTACTTTTATGGCTAATCCCCTGGCTTGTGCTGTTGCGCTGCGAAGCATCCAAATTATAGAAGAGGAAAACTACCTGGAAAAAGTATCAGCGATAAATGCAATTATCCGGGAAGAGTTTAACACCCTTATATCGCCATGGATTGTAGAAAAAAGAGTAATCGGAGCGATTGGCGCAATTGAGCTTGCCGATTCATCAATGCTAAACGGTTTTAAGGCTTTTGCAATGGAACAAGGAGTTTGGTTAAGGCCAATAAGCAACGTGCTTTATCTGATGCCTCCATATATTATTAAAGAAAACGAATTAGTTGCCATTATAGAGGTTATAAGAAAATGGTTCATGCGTTAAAAAGATGATTGCATGCAATCATGCTCTCTTGCAGGTATGGACATTGAAGTTAAAGGCAATGTAAATTGTAAAGCATTGGATATGAGTAGGAACATATATATAAGCCTTTGAGAAGATTTCAAAGGCTCACAAAATTGTACTATCTGGAAAATATAAAGATCAGCAGTTCAATCTATTTCGAAAAATGGAGAATTCTTACAAAATAACAGTGTATTTACGATACTATTTTACAAGTTTGTCCGGCTTTCCGCAACAAACGTAGGAAGGAATGAAGCCTGGGCGTTCAATTCCGGCGTTTATGGCATTAAAGGATAAATATGCTGTATTTTTGTTCACGGAATGTTTCAGAACCCCAAAAGCTGAACCAACCGGATGCCGGAGACAGTAACAGCATCTTTTAAAAAAAAATTACTGATTAAGTAGTATATTGATAACCAATATTATGTGAATCTCAGCAATGTTCAGCAGTATGTAACAATAACGCTTTGAGTTCTGTAATTATGCGTTCATTCAAATGAGTCTATGTAGATATATGCAGTGGTATTTCAATTTTTAAAATTACTTCCAAAGATTTGTTGGTGAAGCAGTACGGATATATAAATAAGTTTAGCATGCAATCAATTATTAAAATTTATGGTTTTGCTATAATTATCTATGTGTAATTGTAACAGCAGTTTACCAATAAAATAACTTAAGTATTTAATGTTATTCCCTTTAAAGAAGATAGAATTGAATTTAAACGAAATGAATTCAGATAAAGGACCCTCTGCTGATAAGCTTCAGGCATTAGAAACAGCACCCAATATTTATCTGATCCTATCGCCTGACTTGTATATTTTAACCGCAAGCGACGTTTTTCTGGAGGCAACAGAAACCACCCGGCAAGCTATTGTCGGTAAGCATATCTTTGAGGCCTTTCCCGATAATCCTGCAGTACCAGGCATAGACGGGGAGCAAAGCATCAACTTCTCTCTTCAGGAAGCATTAAGAACAAAAAAGAGGCATCAGTTACCTGTCATCCGCTATGATGTACCTGACCACGACATCCCTGGCCAATTTATTCAAAGGTACTGGCACCCCAGTCATACCCCAGTATTGAACGAACAAGGTAAGGTGGAATATATCATCCAGCTGGCCAATAATGTTACAGAACAGGTACTTGCGGAAATCGGACTAGAAGAAACTAAAGTGCAGCAACAGCAAATTCAGGAAAGCTTCAACAAGCTTAATGAAGAAATAGAAACGCGGGTTTATGTTCGTACTGAAGAACTGGCGGCTAGTAATGAGCGGCTGGAAGCAACAAATCATGAGCAACGCACTTTGTATCAGCAACTCTTAAAAGCACAACGAGAGTCTGAAGAAAGCCGGCGCAAAGCAGAAGCCAGTGAACGGGAATTAAGGCTTCTGGCTGACCTTGTTCCTGCCAAAATTAGTAATGCACTTCCTAGCGGAGAAGTAATTTACTTCAACAGGCAATGGTTGGATTATAGCAGGTTAAGCTTTGAGGAACTTCGTGATTTCGGCTATCATAACATGATGCACCCCGATGAGATTGAAGAGTTTCAGGCGCGGTTGGCAGAAGCGGCCAGAATGGGAGTACCGCTGGAAATGGAGATGCGATTTCAAGATGCGCAGGGAAAATACAGATGGCATCTAAATATAGCATCTCCCGTTTTGAATGAAAACGGTGAGATTTCAATGTGGGTAGGATCAACGACTGACATACAACGCATAAAAGAAGAAGAACAGCGCAAGACTGACTTCATAGGGATGGTAAGCCATGAGCTCAAAACACCCCTGACTTTGCTGAATGCCTATTTGCAAATGCTGCTTAGGAAAGCCCAAAATACAGCGGATACCTTTGCGAGCGGCGCTCTGGATAAATCTGTGAACCAGGTCAGGAAGATGACGAAGATGATCAACGGTTTTCTGGATGTATCACGTTTGGAATCGGGAAAAATGCACATCGATAAACATCTATTCGATTTGGCTGAATTAATCAGAGAAGTAGAAGAAGAATCTACTGCAGCCATCAATAGTCATCAGATGGTGTTTGCTCAAGGATTGAACATCTCATTGGTTGCTGATCGAGATAAGATTGGTGAGGTGATTCATAACTTCATAGGCAATGCAGTCAAATATTCACCTGCGGGAACTACTATCCGGATAACTTGTTTAACAGTAAACAACACCTTCCAGATGTGCGTTCGGGATGAAGGCCCGGGCATTAAGCCGGAAGACCAGCTGAGACTCTTTGAACGATACTATCGGGCAGAAGATCTGCATACAAAAAATGTAGCTGGCTTTGGTATAGGTCTTTACTTATCTGCAGAGATCATTCACCGTCATCAAGGTGAAATATGGGTGGAGAGTCAGGTTGGTAAAGGCAGCAGTTTCTATTTCAGCCTGCCGCTTGAAAGATAGTAATAATAGTAAAAAGCAGATTGGAAGGCAATTATGCAAAAAAGCTGAAGAATTCGAATCTCAGGTAAAATATTTTAAGAAATACTGAATGGCTTCTTTCAAAATCTCAGAATTCATTTTGATTACTGATTCTTATTTTTTTTCTTGTTAAACCAATGGTATTCTAAAGCTTCACAAGTTTACTTTAAATCACACAGAAGAAACCCCCTTTAAAATTTGCTAAGGTTGAAAAAAACCTATTTCTACTATAACCTTTGCAAAAAACAGGTGTGTAAAAATTAAAACAAGATTAATTATCAATTGTCCTCTTTTAGATGATTTTCAACTAATAATGAAAAAATAAAGGACATACCGAAGCATTGACATGATAATAACGAGCTCTTGAAAACCGCAACAAACGGTGCGTTAAAAACTTATCGTACCTAGGCCCGCGGTCAGGTAGCCATGCGTCTTGAGCAAGGTAAAAAACTGAAACAAATCATCAATATACATCATTATTGTAATACTATGAAAGACATTATTTTTGTTCACGGAATGTTTCAGAATCCCAAAAGCTGGAACAGCTGGGTAAATTACTTTACCCAAAGAGGCTATAACTGTATTGCTCCTGCCTGGCCATTACATGATGGAGAGCCAAAAACACTAAGAGAAAACCCGCCTGCCGGCTTAGGTGATTTAAGTCTTGATGATGTGGTTACTGAAATTGAAACACTGGCGTTAAGGTATGATCAACCAATCATTATCGGTCATTCAGTCGGAGGGCTAATTGTGCAGTTGCTGCTTAACCGGGGTGTTGCAGGACCCGGAGTGGCTATTGACTCCATAGCCCCTAATGCAATGATTGATTTTGACTGGGGGTTTTTCAAAAACAGTGCAACTATAGCTAATCCATTAAAAGGCGATGAGCCTATCTATATGGATGCAAAAACATTTCACAGTTCATTTGCTAATACACTAAGCGAGAGTGAATCTCAACAGGCATTCGATGAGTTTGCTACCCACGATAGCAGAAATGTACTGAGAGATTGTATGGGCAGCGCAGGCAAGATTGATTTAGATTTACCTCATAATCCTTTGCTGTTTATTGCAGGAGAAAAAGACCAGATTGTGCCTGCTTCTCTTAATGAGAAAAACTATAAAGCGTATACTGATACTAACAGTGTTACAGCTTTTAAGGAATTTCCAAATCGCAGCCATTATATCTGTGGAGAACCAGGATGGGAGGAAGTAGCAGAATATGTGTATAACTGGTTACAAGCCCAGGAAAGAACAGTCAATATTTAGCCTGCAGTATGATAACAGGAATCACAAAAGAAATGCATGGCTTTACAGATTACAGCTATGTTCCTTTAACTTTCTTAGCCCCGGTTTTAGCTAAGTTCGAAAATGATAAAGCATCCGCAAGTATTTGCAGATTGTTTGCTGCTACAGTACTTGGCTACAGCTTAATAACCGATGCGAAATGGGGTGTTGTTAAACTTTTGCCTTATAAAGTGCATGCAGCACTTGATCTATTACTGGGTGTGCTTGCTTTTGTTGCAGCCGCTGTACCACCTGTTTCCAGAAACAAGAAAGCTTTTAATACGCTGATGTTAATGAGTTAGCAGTAGGCATTCTCTCATTAATCGGAGCCAGGAAAAGTTCATAAATCTCTATATATAAACATAAATAACCTCTCTATGAAAGCAGTAGTATTTCACAAACCCGGAGATATCCAGGTTGAAACAGTAGACGATCCCCGTATTGAAGATCCGGGAGATGTGATTTTAAAAGTAACATCAACCGCTATTTGCGGTTCAGACCTTCACATTTATGATGGCGGCATTCCACAGGCAAAAGATATGATCGTTGGTCATGAATTTATGGGCATTGTAGAAGAAGTTGGCTCCGGGGTAACAAAATTAAAAAAGGGCGACCGCGTAGTTGTACCCTTCCCTATCGCCTGCGGTCATTGCTTTTTTTGTAATCATGGTGCATCCCCGCATTGTGAAAATTCAAATTATGAACATTATGGCCCGGAAGGAGATCTAATGGATGGCAAAGGCGGAGCTTTGTTTGGATACACCGATTTATATGGAGGCTATTCAGGCGGTCAGGCAGAATATGTTCGTGTTCCTTATGCGGATATTAGCCCTCGTATTGTACCTGATAATATGACCGATGACCAGGTTTTATTTCTTACAGACATTTTCCCAACAGGCTGGTCTGCTATTGACTGGGCACAAATGAAAGGCGGAGAAGTGGTAGCTATATTCGGGTCGGGCCCGGTTGGCCTGATGGCTCAGAAAGCAGCCTGGCTGAATGGCGCAAGCCGTGTAATCGCTATCGACCCTTTAAATTACCGGTTAGAACGGGCACGTGCTGTAAATAAAGTAGAAACGATTAATCCGCATGAAGTTGATCCGATAGACACTATCCGGGAAATGACCGGTGGTCGTGGAGCTGATGTTTGCGTAGATGCTGTAGGCTTTGAAGCCGAACGTACAGTTTTCGAGAAATTTAAAGCCACTATCAATTTTGAAAAGGGCACCACCAAAGTTCTTGAAAATTGTTTTAAAGCTGTCCGCCGCGGAGGAACGGTTACTGTAGTCGGTGTTTATGGCACACCTTTCGATAATTTCCCGGTTCACCGGATGTTTGATAAGGGAATAACGATTAAACAGGGACAAGCTCCTGTCTTAAATTATATCGATCATCTGATTGATCTGGTTAAAGAAGAAAAAGTGGTTCTCGATGATATTATTTCTCATACTCTACCTTTAAGTGAAGCGGCCCATGCGTATGATATCTTCAAACATAAAGAGGATGATTGTGTGAAAGTAGTGTTGAAACCGTAATTAAAATATAAGGCTGCCTCAAGTTTATGCCATGCTGAATTTATTTCAGCATCTCTCAAAGTACTATCTTTGAAGGGTATATAGCCCCAGAAATAAATCCAGGGTGACGTGTGGTTTAAACTTTTGAGGCAGCCTTATTAAATTTTTACTAATCTTTATTTTGGTCGCCAGGTTCCTGTTGCTTTCGCATATTTTCAGCAACCATACTATCAGGCATTACATTACTCATAGCTACCATTGCTTTGTTCTTTAATCCTGAAATAATCTTATCATCGCCAGACATTAAAGCATCATATCCGTCTTTAGCCACTTTTGCAGGATCTGCCATACTGCCCTCCTGAACAATCTTAGATTCAGTCATGCTTGCTTTATTGAAGAAATCTGTATCAGTGGCACCTGGTAATAATACAGTAACCGAGATATTGGTATCTTTTAATTCATTACGGATTGATTCAGTCCAGGAATTAACAAAAGCTTTGGTACCATGATAAACGGACTGCCATGGGCCAGGAGTTTCACCCGCAATAGAGCCTACATTTAGAACTTTTCCTTCATTGCGCTCAACCATATCTTTAAGAAAGCATTTGGTCAGGACTACATAAGCTCCAATGTTTAGCTGAATAATATCAAGCTCCCGGTAAATGTCTGTATCCACGAATTGCCCGTATTCGCCCTGTCCTGCATCGTTAACAAGCACATCAATCTGGATACCGAGACCTTTCACTTCATCATAAACTTCAAAAGGGCTTTCTCTTTTGAACAGATCTTTAGCAATGGTATGTACTTCGATCTGATATTCTCCCTTCAATTCTGCGGCCGTTTGTTCTAGTTCGTGGGCATTTCGCGACACGATGACCAGGTTATAGCGATCTTTAGCAAATAGTTTAGCCAGCTCGTATCCTATACCGCTGGTTGCACCGGTAATAAGTGCAAATTTTTGATTGTAATTCATAAGCTGTAATTTAGATGTATATATATTTTTAACAAGGAATAAGCAACCTTCCTGTTTTAACTAAATTTATTTAGTGATTCAGCAGCAGCTAATGACTGTGCGCCTTTAGCTTCCGGTAACACGGCAGCCATTCCAAAAAATTCATGAATAGATCCTTCGTATGTTTCTAGATAACTGTACTCCGGGCTGATCTTAATTTTTGCCGTTAACAATCATTATACCAACCGGACCGAAAGCCGCTTCATGCTATTGCATTAAAATATTTTTTTTATTAAACCAATCCCTCTGAGATAAGTTATTAAATTGAACTTAAAAGCAGTTTACATCGCCATGAATAAAGAAAACAAAATCACCCGCCGCAAAGTTATCGGCAGTTTAGGGACAGGCCTGGCTGCCGTAGCCGTTTCGCCCGTGTTTGGAGCACAAAGAACATCGTATATGGAATTTGCAGCTCAACAGAAATTAGAGGATCCAACCACTAAATATCCAAAACCTCCGTTCAGAGGCCAATCTCAACCATGGCCTGGATTGGCTGCACAAATGGATCCGCGTCCTGATCATGGTGAGAAAAGCTATAAAGGCTCCGGCCGTTTAACAGGCCGGAAAGCGTTGATAACAGGCGGAGATTCGGGAATGGGGCGTGCTGCTGCAATTGCATACGCACGTGAAGGTGCAGATGTAGCCATAAATTATCTTCCTGCAGAAGAACAGGATGCCCGCGAGGTGATTGCTTTAATCAAGGCGGAAGGCCGGAAGGCGATAGCTATTCCGGGCGATATCAGAGAGGAAGCGTTTTGCCAGAAACTGGTGGCAGATGCCGTACGGGATCTTGGCGGACTTGATATTTTAGTGAGCAATGCAGCCCGGCAGCAAACCCATCCATCTATCCTGGATATCACCAGCGAACAATTTGACTGGACAATGAAAACCAATATCTATGCTCCTTTCTGGATCATTAAGGCCGCCCTGCCCCACTTACAGCCAGGATCGGTAATTATTGGAACCTCATCGGAGCAAGCTTATGACCCATCTGCTGAGCTCTATGACTACGCCCAGACTAAGGCCGCAACTACCAGCTTTGTTAAGTCGCTTGCCAAACAGCTTGGGCCTAAAGGCATCCGTGTAAACGGTGTTGCACCAGGACCAATCTGGACACCTTTGCAAGTTAGCGGTGGAGCTACCCAGGAAAAGCTGAAAGGTTTTGGCGGCGATACGCCCCTGGGCAGGCCTGGTCAGCCAGCTGAACTTGCCTCAATTTATGTACAACTCGCAGCTAGTGACGCAAGTTATGCAACAGGACAAGTGTATGGTGCCACAGGTGGAAGCGGGCAACCATAATGGTTTTTAAATATTACTTTTTATTAATAATAGGAATGTTAAAGACATTGCTAAGTTCTAATTCTTAAAACTTATGAAGAATTTTAACCTGTCTTACACGATCTGATGAAGCTAATTTTAACTGGGCTGCAAAGCAGACTTATATCACCTTGGGCACTGTGTTGATTGCTGCTGCTGAACTTCAGGTAGATGCAATGCCAATGGAAGGTTTCGATCCGGATAAATTCGACGACTTGTTGAATCTTAAAGAGAAAGGCTTAAGATCTGTGGTTACCCTTGCTATCGGTTACCGGCATGAGGAAGATATCTTTTCCGGGTTCAAAAAGGTCAGGCTTCCAAAAGCTGAATTTGCAACTGTTATTCATTAAATAATTGCGGCGCATTTGTAAGAATCGAGTAGGAAGATAGGGAAATAATCCCTCTCTTCCTATCAAACCACCGTACATGCCGTTCGGCATACGGCGGTTTGGCAGACATCTTCATATCTGATCCGGGTTGCTCTAATCTAAAAGGACTTTAAATTATCCAGTGCTCTTTTGGTTTGGTTCTCTATCTCTCTATTTCAGCGTTCAGTCCTAACTGCCCGGATGTAAAAAACGATTTGACCATTTACTGTCGCCTGGAAATAAGGGCTTGGTCCGACATTGTTTACATCATTGATATATTGTATTTTTTCTGTACCGCAACACGTAAATAGTATTGCCGGTAATAGTGCAAATGAGTTGTTTACGGCCTACGATTGACCAAAGGCAAGATGCTAAGATTGCTTTTCCATTTTTTAATTTTCTAATTATCATTTCAACCTGAAGCCTAATAGCTTTTGCTAACCTGTTTTTGTTAATCAATACGTCAAAAGTAAATGGTAGAAAAAATAATCGTTTGTGTTTTTGACCAAATGTAAAATATCGTTGATGAACCGTTTACATATTGATTAAAAGCTTCCTCCGACTTGCCCAAAGCATTTACAAATTGGACAATCATCTGATGACACAGGTGTGTATTAACTTGTAAAGAATTGTATACCTTCTTTCCAAACATGCAGGATAGATAGTGTATCTGAAATATTTCTGATAGGGTCGCCTTTCACCAACAGCATGTCTGCCCTTTTTCCTTCTTTTATTTGACCTCTGTCGGACAGGTCAAATCTTCTGGCCGGAACCGAAGTTGCAGCTCTTAATGCTTCTACAGGTGTTAATCCTGCTTCTACTAAAAGCTGCAACTCATGATGTACGCTTACGCCATGGGCCAGACCACCCAGGTAGGGAACAGGAACTGAAACATCTGTTCCAACCAAAATGTCCACCCCGGCCTGGTGAAGATCTCTCACATTGTGAAAGTTATCTTCCATTTTACCTTGAGGAAAGGTATGAAAACAGGAGCACATAGTGCTCATCCACTGTTCGTCTAGTTTAGATTTTACACGCGCATCATGTGCAAGCTGACAAGCATTGTTTCCAATTATCGATGAGTTTAAAACCAGGCATGGCGTAACAAATGCACCGCGATCTGCGATTGACTGGACCAATTCAGGCGTCCAGGATGGACGATCAATAAATAAGTGGGCAAGTCCATCGACACCAATAGACATGGCCGTTTTAGCAGCTTCGGCCGTTAAAATATGAGCGATAGCCATCTTACCCTGTTTATGGGCTTCGTCGACTGCCACTTTCATTACTTTTTCGCTTATTAAAGGCAAGCCAGGAGCATTCATAACAGTACCTTCTTCAATCATTATCTTAAAGTAATCCGCTCCGTTTTCAACCTGACGGCTTACAAACTGTTTCGCACCTGTTTCGGTTGTAACGTCGGGTATGTCCAGTTCATCGGCATGTTGCTCTTCATGGGCTGCCAGGAAAGCGGCTTTTTCTTCCTCATTCATCGTTTCCATTTCTTTCAGAACGAAATCCGGGATACCATCACCTTTAGGAATAAGCTCATCGGGATGTCCGCCCGGAGCAGTCAGTCCCATACCGGCAGAACGAACATCCGCGATGTCTTTGATACCTTTCAATTGTATCTCCCTGCCTCTTTTGGTAAAACCACCCATCATCTCCAGTTCGGTGGTAACACCGAATTTCAAGGCATAACGAAGGCTATCAACTGAAGTGTGCGTATGAGCGTCAATGAGTCCGGGTAAGAGGGTTGCGCCTGTACCATCAATAATGTCGGCATCTGCCGGAGCTTCTTTACCGATACTGATTATTTTGTCCCCTTCAAAAACCACTGTTTGGATTCCAATGGCTTGAACACCGTTAAAGACTGTAGCATTTATAATCGCTGTCTTTTTATTTTCCATTACTTGCATAAGATAATTCTGTTATTTTTAAACAAAATTATATAGCGGAATGCATGAAAAATAGCTACTTTAGACCATAAAATAGTCCAAAAAGGTTTTATGGTTTTTGAATTTAAAACATCTGGAGAAACAACCCTGATAGGAGCCCTCGCTTCCTTCTTCGGAAGCAAGGTGCAGGATGGAATTATTGAGATCCCGGAAAATCTTGGCAAAGGCTACGTGCGGGGATATAAGCTCGGATCATCACTCAGATTAATGCTTCACCGTTATGTATTAAAAGAAGATTTAATATTCAGACGGATTGCCATTGAAGACCCCAGGTACGACATCACATTTACCTTTCATGCGATACTACCTCCTGCAAAAGACAAGAAAAACAGCAACGTTTCTCCGGAATCAAATTACAATCGTTTTCCATCCGTTCAGATAACTTCAGCCAACATTGATTATGAAACATTGTTTCCTGCAAATTCCAGCATAAACACGATCATCATCGTAATAAACCTTCGTGATTTAAAAAACTTGCTATTTGAAAAAGAAGAGCATCAAATACTGCAAAATATCCTGTCAGCATACCGGCCTTATTTTTATGAAGAAATAGTATCTCCGAAAATGCAGGATGTGGCTGCTGAAATAATCGGATCGGATATTCCCAGGGAGCTCAACAACTTTTTTTACAAGTTAAAAGCACAAGAACTCATCTATTTATTTTTTATAGAATTATTAAAACGCCAGGATCTGAGAAGCTATCCCCTTAATACTTCTGATGTGAAGTTCGTCTACCTTATCAAAGATAAAATAATTTCAGATCTAAGCATTGCACCCAATCTCTCTGAACTTGCCTTATTTTCTGGTATGAGCGAAAGCAAGCTCAAACGTTTATTTAAACAAATTTTCGGCAACAGTATTTACAATTATTACCAGGCCCTGCGGATCAAGGAGGCAGCTTATTTGATTAAAGACCAAAAGCTTTCTGTATCAGAGGCTGGCTATAAGTTGGGCTTTACCAATTTAAGTCATTTTACGAGGCTGTTCGAAAGATATATAGGACTTAAACCTAAAAAATATTCAGCAAGCCAGCATGATTAATTTAAATTTAATCGCATTTATTCAAGATAGAGTTAAGGTATTAGTCTCATTTATTCATTAATAGCTCCATCAGGCACGATTTTCTTTCGCGGGCTATAGGCAACACTGCATCAGATAGTACCAGGGAATATCCGTCTATGATTGGATAACCGGGCCTGCACCACATAAGATCTGTGAACTGTACAAGCTTCTGACTCTTAATGTAAAGGATATATCGAATCTCCAATCATAAATCTCAATAAGATAAGAAGCATTTCAAGATTTATCGGGACAAAATCATTCATGAAAACACTATAAAACTGATAAAAGATAGGTAAAGGATTCGGGTAAATGGAACGGACGGATATGTAGAATACTAAATTGAGATATTTTTGTTTGAATAAAAGCCACTGATTCTCAATGGCTTTTATCTGCAGCAAAAAACTGGATCAACTCAGGCATCCGGTATTTCAGGCTCTACCAGCTTGATTAGCTTTTCCAGCGATTCCTGCCAACCGAGGTAACACATTTCTGCAGGTATAACTGCGGGTATCCCTTCCTGCAACACTTTCAACTCCGTACCTACAGATGTTTTTTGAATCCAAACGGAAGTGGTCATAACACCCGGCAGGTTAGGATCGTCAAATTTGTCTGTGTACTTCAGAAACTCATTAGGTCTGATCTCTACATATTCTCCGCCAAATGAGTGGCTGTTGCCGGTGGTAAAATTATGAAACGACATTTTATAGATGCCGCCTACCTGCACGTTCATGTCATGTACCGTACAAAGAAAACCGTAGGGCGGCAACCATGAGGCGATCGCCAGGGCTTCGGTGAAGGCACGATATACCTTTTCAGGAGAAGCCTTAATAACCCGGTGTAATGAAACTTTGTTGTCTGCCATAAAAAAACTTTTTTTGTTGATTCCTACTCATTTGGCTTTTCGGTTCGCCCGTTTTTTATGTGGTAGCTGCTCCACCATCTGATCGTTCTTTATATTAACTTTGCTTTTACAAGATAATAGTAAAAACTGATATTGAACGGGGTAGTACGCGACAAATTACAGGATGTTTACGACCGGCTAAGCTTCTTAAAGAACTTATGGATAGGATTTCATCCTACTTCCGTGGTCTATGTGTCGTTTATTTTTTAATATATAGAGATATAAACGCCTATATTGCGTTTACGGAGAAATTGGGTTTTGTAAAAAAAATTGATGTGCCATTAAGCGAAGGGAACAGGTGGTTAACAGTAAGTGGCTAAAGAAAAACAAGATGGACCGGAAGCCTTGTTAGAGCCAGCACCAAATAATTTTGAGCCAGAAAAAACTTACCAGAAAACTCTTTTTGAAAGCGGGAATTCCCTACACTCAATTCAATGTTGACAATGTTCAACAGGAGTATGAACGCCTTGTAAATCTTGGAGTTGAATTTAGTGTTAAATCCACCGAAATGGAGACAGTAAAAATTGCGGTTTTCGATGACACGAATGCAAATAATATCCAGATTGTAGAGATGTTGTAGAAAGCCTACCGGCCAACAGCGAATATAGGTAAGCCCATCCTTCGGCATCGAAACGACGGTTTTTGTTCTTTAATTTTCCTTCTGGTTTAAGTCCAAATTTGGCAACACAAAAGACTGGTGCGGGCATTAATTAACAGCAACGGTATTATTACAATGATCGCCGGGGCAATTACTTAAAGAGCGGGCTAATGAGCGGCAATTTTGTAAATTTGTTCGATAAAACTAATGAAAGCGGAATGATTGAAACCTTCCGCACCATTTTTAACCAAGAAACAGAAATTTAATGATTACACAAAAATTCAGGCTCGCATTGCTGCTCATGGTTTCCATAACGCTGAATCTTACTGCGTTTGCAAAGGAAGTATTCCCCGATGGAACGCCCATACCGGAATGGTTCCGGCAAAACAAACCTACGGATATCAGTAAACTGGGAAAGCAATACCGTATTACAGACTATAATCTTGCAAATGATAGTACAGTCATTCAGACAACACTCCTGCAAGCTGTTATAGATAAAGCCCATGAGAACGGCGGCGGCGTTGTCGTTATCCCAAAAGGAACTTTTCTGAGTGGTTCGCTGTTTTTCAAACAGGGCACACACCTGTATCTTGAAGAAGGTGCCAGGCTAAAAGGCAGCGACGACATCAGCAATTTCCCCCTGCTTATGACGCGTATGGAGGGACAAACACTGAAGTATTTTGCTGCCCTGGTGAATGCTGATGGCCTTGACGGATTTACGATTTCGGGTAAAGGAACTATCGACGGCAACGGACTGCGTTACTGGAAATCATTTTGGCTAAGGCGTGGATTCAATCCGAACACCACCAATATGGATGAAATGAGGCCGAGGCTTGTATTTATCTCGAACAGTAAGAATGTTCAGCTTTCAGGTGTGAAATTAATGAATTCGCCTTTCTGGACAACCCACCTTTATAAATGCGAAAACGTTAAGCTTCTTGACCTTTATATATATTCTCCGGAAAAACCTGTAAAAGCTCCGAGTACCGATGCAGTGGATATCGACGCCTGTAAAAACGTTCTCATCAAGAACTGCTATATGTCGGTAAATGATGATGCCGTAGCGCTGAAAGGCGGAAAAGGTCCGCATGCGGACAAGGATCCAACTAACGGAGGCAATCAAAATATCATCATTGAAGACTGCACTTACGGATTCTGCCACGGCGCATTAACCTTCGGAAGTGAATCCATCCATAACCGCAATATCATTTTGCGCCGCATCAAGATAAACCACGCAGAGCGTTTGCTTTGGCTCAAAATGCGCCCTGATACACCGCAGAATTACGAATACGTGCTGGTAGAAGATATTGAAGGCCATGACATAGGCAACTTCATATTCATTCGCCCCTGGACACAGTTCTTCGACCTTAAAGGGGAACAGGTATCGGGAATGTCTTATGCCCGCAACATAACGATGCGTAATATAAAACTGGATTGCGATAATTTTTTCAATGTAGGAATTGCAGATAAGAATAGTAATACCGAAGGTTACAAATCTAAGTTGTCAGATTTCAGATTTGAAAATATTGAAGTTACAGCGAAGAATTTTCTTGAAATAGACACCTCTATAATAGAAAACTTCAAACTTAAGAACGTAACAGTTAATAAAAAGAAAGTTTTCTAAAAAAAGCCGGAATAAATCGATTCGATTTATTCCGGCTTTGTACCTTGGACGTACTGAAATCAATACAGGATTTTTCAATCTTAATCACATTCCCGATGTAATAAGGAAGTCCGTCTGTAAAGTTCGCTAATATCCTTCAACGAATAAGTGCTCATAACATGTAAAGAAGATATCATCTCTATTTTTCCTGACGTAGCCTTACTTTGGATACTACTATGACAAGTCGTTATAAAGCGTACGTCCTCCTGAATTTCGTTCAAAATTCCTCAAGAGAAAGGCTAGTGCGGGATGCTGAAACAAGTTCAGCATGACCCTATTGACGAGATGCTAAAGCGAGTTCTTAATGCCTGCTTGATGGACCAGGCTGCCAGCATTCTTTAACTCCGACCGCGAGAACCCGATTACTGCCAAACCTTCAAAATTGATTTGATTTTCTTCTGCTTTTCTTCTTCCAACTGGTAGTTCAGCTGAGCATTCCGCCGGCCGCAGAGATCCCTACTGGAAACTGAGTTCTTGCAAACACAAAAACAGAATCAGTACCTGGCTGATCTTTAACCTCAAAATCAACATTTATCGTAGGAATAGTCGTAGACTTGACTGTTATGGGCGTTCTAAAAACATGGACGGTTGTCCCTTTCCATCCGCAATATTCGTGCAGGCAATGTAAAACTGCCCTCGCTGGTCCAGTTCTTTATCAGGTAATTTTTCCTTATAGAAATGCCGCTGGTATCCGCTCGCAACAATGCCACAGACAAGATACCCGGGCGCGTGGTACTGTCTTTTTTCGCTACCGGCTCAATGATATAGGCCGCAAACCAGATCGTTTCGCTAGGCAGATAAACATTCTTGTCGGTCACCAAGTAGAGTACATCACTGGGATTGGCGTAATTATATACGGCAATTCGTTCCTTTAACCTATCCACAGTTATTGCCTGGCTAAATAAATTGGCGCGAACGGTAGTACAATGCCACAGACAGTTGAGATATTTATGTAATTTTGTAAAACTGGCGACAAACTTAAAACGAAAACATCGATGACCAGCGAATGAACCAATTCAGCCACCTTTTTAAGTGACAAGAAATTCCTGCCAAAACAACTCTTTTACAGGAAGGACAAACTTCGAGAACAATGTTCTTTATTGAGAAAGGTTGTTTGCGGACCTGGGTTAATAATGATGGTAAAGACATAACCACCCAGTTTTTCTTTGAGGCGACAAGGTTGCCTCTATTGAAAGTTTTAGAACGAACCAACCTAGGGGTAACAACAGTGCTGACCCTGAGAAAGTGATTGATTTGATTATGGAGTAAGTATCATTTTAAAATTATCATTCTTTGTATTATCCTAGAGAACAGCCACCAATGATCTATTATACCAGATAAAGTAAATCAAGCTTTTCATTGACGCAGGCCCCAATCAATAATATTGGTAGTAGAATCCGTAATCGGTATACTAATTCACTCACCAGCAAATCAGAACTTTGTAATATCAGAAGTGTTGAATAAGAACAGTAAATATTAATAGGGAATGAAAACACTTAAATTGAACAACGGAGTAGAAATGCCTATCCTTGGATGTGGCGTTTTCCAGATACCCGATGGAGCCGAATGTGAAAGGGCGGTTATAGATGCAGTTGAAACAGGTTACAGGCTGATTGATACAGCGGCTTCTTACCTGAATGAAGCTGCCGTGGGCAGGGCCATTAAAAATATTGGTATTGCCCGGGAAGAATTGTTTGTAACTACCAAGCTCTGGGTACAGGATACAGGCTACGAAAAAACAAAAGCTGCCTTCCAAAAATCCTTAGACAGGCTGCAATTGGATTATCTGGATCTGTACCTTATCCATCAGCCTTATGGGGATGTTTTTGGTTCGTGGAGAGCCATGCAGGAATTATATCATGAGGGAAAAGTCAAAGCTATTGGTGTAGCCAATTTTCAACAGGATAGAATGATGGATCTGATCATAAACAGCGGATTTATACCTGCTGTTAACCAGATTGAAACCCATCCATTTCATCAACAGGTCGAAAACCAGAAATTTCTGCTGGAAAACAATGTAGAGATACAGTCCTGGGGACCTTTCGCGGAAGGAAAGAACAACATCTTCCATAATGAGGTCTTATCGGCTATCGGCAAAAAATACAATAAATCGGTAGCACAGGTTATTCTCAGATGGTTAACCCAAAGAGGTGTGGTCGTTATTCCTAAATCAGTTCATAAAGAACGAATGGCTGAAAACTTTAACATTTTTGATTTTGAACTTTCAAATCAAGATATGCAGGATATCGCCACATTGGATACAAAGAAGACTCTCTTTTTCGATCATCGTGATCCCAAAATGGTTAGAAGCCTCAGTGAACGGAAACTGGATATTTAGCATTTAAAAACAATGGAAAAATGTACACTTGGAAATAATTACCGAAAGTATCGGCCTTCGGATTGGACAGCCCTGCAAGGATATGACCTGTAACAGAGGCGTCTATGAAAAGACTTAAAACAGATTACATTGATCTGTTCTATCATAGCCAGAACCAACTGGTACTATTGAAAGGTGATGTGATGAAATGTCCGCTTAACATCGAGCATTGGCATGGAGTAACCCCAAAACAAGATAAAATATGGAAACAACAAACAATCAAAACGAGTCAATCTTCCCTTTGGGGAATCCCGGACCAGCAGAGTGGTTCAGCGGTGAAGTACACGTTCAGACTTTAATAACTCCTGAACAAATGGAGGGTTTATATACTGTGGGACAGGTAACGTTCAGCCCGGACGGCAGAACATTTTGGCATACACATCCTATAGGTCAGGTATTGCTGGTAACCGAAGGAAAGGGATGGTATCAGGAACGTGGCAAGCCTGCACAGGTACTAACAAAAGGAACAACGATAGCTATTCCTAAAGGTGTTGAACACTGGCACGGCGCATCTGCCGACAGCAAAATGGTACACATCGCTATTTCCAATATCACGGGCGGTAGTAGCGTGACATGGACAACCCCTGTTACCGATGAAGAATATGCAGAAGTGAATAGAAAGAATTAAAAGATAAAAGTTAAAATGGAAAATAAAATATAAAGGGAAAAGTAGTTGTAATAACCGGTGTAAATAGCGCATAATGGTGGTGGTTTTGCCCCCATTATTATTTTGGAATAAAAACTTTGGAGATTTGGAAGTAATCTATTATTACCACCACACCTGTCCTAAAGCATAGGATTTGAAAAATCAACCACTGCTCCAGATTATACAATCAAGCCTTCAATTCGTATTTTATCAGTCCTCGTTTCACAATTACAAAGTTCTCATAAATGTCTTTTAGCAACTCGTCATGCTCCGGAGAAACTCTTCCAAGTTCACAGTAATTTCTGCTCTGACCTTTGGCTTCAAAAAATAAAGAACTTGTTCAAAAACGTCAAACTCATATTCTACACCTTTTCCATAAAATGATGACATCTGAATAAAATCGCGATGTATTGGAAACACATAAACGCGGAGCTCATTGTTACCCTGGAAATTGAAGGACAAAAAGTTTTATCTGTAATATTTTTAGATTATCTTTTGGCTTCAATTATATATGCCAAAAGAAAATTCGAAAAACAGCCCCGATATACATAGACTGTTAGCTGCGATAAGACGAAATGATGAGCTGTCACTTAATACTTTTTACCGTAAAAATTATGCGAAAGTAGAGCGATATATCCTCAATAATAACGGAAATAGTGATGAATCGAAGGATATTTATCAGGAAGCTTTTATAGCGGTATGGAGAAATATCCAGTTAAACAGATTTCAGCCGCATGATGAAACATCATTGGATGGATATTTATATCGGGTAGCTAAAAATAAATGGATTGACCAGTTACGTGCCTCAAAGCGTGTTCAAGTAGTTCCTTTGACAGAAGATGTTAATGATGTCGCCGCTGATACAGCAGCAGTAAATGAAGAACAAGATTATTTCTTGGACCGGATAAAAGAAAATCTAAAATTACTGGGCGACAATTGCAGAGATGTGCTGGAACGGTTCTATTATAAAAAAGAGTCTATGCGTAGCATATCGGAGGCAATGAAGTGGACTGAAGCCACAGCACGAAATAATAAATACCGCTGCATTCAGCGTTTGAGGTATCTGTTGCAAATAAAAGATAAAAAATGAACAACGATCAGGAAATGTCTGCATTTCAATTCGGGGAAATTGAACGCTATCTGATGCATGAAATGAGCCCGGAAGAAGAGGCAGCTTTTAGGGCGAGGCTGGATACGGATGCCCTGCTTAAAGCGAAAACAGAAGAACTGAAGCTTATATTTCTAGCTATACAGGAAAGTAAACTGCAGAGCCGCCTGCAACAATTTCATCAGGAGAAGATTGAAAAAGTATCTGAAGGCCATGTGCATATTTTTAACTACGGAAAAAGGTGGTTGGCCGCAGCATGCGTTATTCTGGCAGCAGGCCTTGCTGTTTGGTTATTCTTAAAACCGGCGCCTGAGGAACATCTGTATGCAGACTACTTTAAGCCCGATCAAGGCCTGATCAGTGTAATGGGAATTTCTGAACAATATGCATTCGACCGTGCGATGATTGATTATAAAACGGGTAACTATAAAGCCGCCATTAAGGTGTGGGATAGCCTGAAAGTATCAGAGGCTACAAATGATACCTTAGCCTATTTTATAGGTTCCGCCTATCTGGGAGATAATCAGCCGGAAAAGGCTATTCCTTACCTGCAAAAAGTGGCCGGCAGTGAAAGTGTATTTTATAAGGATGCAAACTGGTACCTGGGCCTGGCACTGCTTAAAGAGAAAAAGAGAAAGGAAGCCATAATGTACATTGAAAAATCGGAGCATCCCGAAAAACAATCTCTTCTTGATAAATTAAAAAAGTTAAAGTGAGCATTTATACCAGATTTCTCGTTTGTGCGGCTCTCGCCTTCTTGCCTGGGAAACAAACAGGCTTTGCACAATCGCATGCCGATATTGAGCTGGCACTCGGGAAGAAGGATGCCGAACTGGCCGATAAACTTATTCAGCAGAAGGTAAATTCTTTTTACAGAAGCCGCAACGCAGATTCGCTGAATAACTATCTGTTTTTTGCAGGTAGAGCAGCAGAATTGCAAGCCGGACCTGAATTAGCGGTGAAAACTATTGAACGGCATATTGCCAGGATAAAAACACTTTCTCCTAAACCGGTAAGCTTAAGGCAAACTTACTTGCAAGCAGCAGAATATTATGCGGCTATAGGTAAAAATGATCTGGCCTACATGGCCAATAAGGAAGCTTACAGGTATACTTTATTAATACCCGGCGAAATTGGCGAACTGGAGGCAATAATTGAGAACAACATGGGAACTATTGCTCAGCGCATGGCCGACCTTAATCTGTCGCAGCAGCATTACAAGCAGGCAATGGCAAAGATTCTGAAATCTAAACAAAAGAACTTCGAGACATTATTTAGTTCCTATAATGCTATGGGTACTGTTATGTGGTATGCATCTAAATTAGATAGCGCTGTTTATTATTTCAACAAAGCCATACAAACAACTCAAAAACTCAGCGACAACCCTTACAATAAATTTTACAGGCCGGCAATTATTCATAACAATATAGCTGGTGTATACGGCCTGCAGGGAAAATCAACTGAAGCAATTGCCGAAATGAAGCAGTCCATTAAGGGAATTGCCCGTTTTATAGCTTCTAAAGAACCTCATGTTAAGAAAACCACCGCCCGCACATTTCAACTCGAGGCTACAGACAACCTGGCCGGTATTTATAAAGAACTCGGTGATTACAAACAGGCACATGTGCTGTTGTTATATTCCTATCAGCAGAAACAAAAACTGTTGAGCAAAGGTGATCCGGCTCTGTTTATCTCACAGATATTGCTTGGACAATTGTACTACGCCATGAGAGACTACAGCGAGTCGCTGAGATATCTAAATACAGGCCTTCAGCAGATATCAAAATCTGACGGGGATTACCTGTTCTGGCAGGCAGATGCCTGTAATACCCTTGCCCTGCTCAACGATAAGCTCAACAACAAAAAGGAGGCTGCCTATTATTTTGAAAAAGCAGATAACTTATATGAGCAATCATTGCAGGGCGAATACGACAATATTTACCTGGAGTTTTTGCAAAATGCCGCACAATTTTTTGCTGAGAACAAGATGTCCGGCAAGGCTTTAGAGAAAGCAGGTAAAGCTTATAAATACACTCTGAAAGTGGAAGGCGGTGAAAGCCTGCTTACTTTTTATCAACTTGTGAATATGGCCGAAGTACATTGTACCCTGGGCCGCTATCAACCTGCACTAAGTTACAGTAATCAGGCACTTGCTGTTGTAAATCGTATAATGCGATCCAGTACAAACCTGCTCGATTCAGTGCAGATTCAGTTAAAAAAGCCAAGGGCTATCCTGGTAAAGGCAAAAGCGCAGTATGAATTGGCACCTGTGAAAAATCCTGAAAGCCTGAAAGCAACCTTGTTGGAACTGAACCAGGCGCTTAGTCTGTTAGAGAAAAGAAAAGTGCTAATCAGCGGCGCTGATGATGTAGGCATCCTGCTTGCCGACCATTCGGCCTTACTGGATTTTATAAAAAAAATTACTTTAGACTTATACATTTCGACTGGCAATCAGGCCTATGCAGATAAACTGGTAAGCTTGCATGAATCGGCCTTATACACCAGGATCCGTTCCAGAATTGAACAGGCTGGTAACATAAAATTTGCCGGTTTACCGCCTGATATTCTTGAAACAGAAGGCCGTTTAAAACAAGCTGTTATAAACGCTCTGAGCGGAGAAGGTAGCCATTATGTAAAAATGCAAGCCTACCTTCATGCAGTAGACAAGTGGAATCTTTACCTCGGGCAGTTAAAAATAAAACATCCTGATTATTATAAAATGCGGTATGCTTCGATTTTTAAACCTGTTGCCGATATACAGGCACGCATCCCGGAAGGCAGCACCCTGGTTCGTTATTTCTTTACCGGCGGCAATCTGCTGGTACTCGTGGCCGACCGTAAAAAAAGAAAGCTCTTTAAATTAAATAGTTCGCTCATAGAACAACAGATTGCGGCAATGAGTAGCAATCTTTCAGATGCACATAGCACCGGCGAGACATTATATGCGCTTTATAAACAGCTCTGGGCTCCCATTTCTAAAAGCATAAGCAACAAACGGATAATTCTTATCCCTGACGGTGTTTTGTACAACCTTAACTTCGAGCTTCTTACACCACAAAAGATAAGCAGTTTTGCTGAGCTTAAAACCAAAAGCCTGTTGGCGAAGTACACCATATCTTATCAATACAGCGCATTTTTACCGGCACAGGTAAGCGGGCGTATAAAACTTAAAAATAATTTTGTGGGTTTTGTTCCTGGTTTCAGCGACCGAATAAAGAGTGATTATCTTGCTTCAAACACTGATCCAATCGATATTGACCGTACTTATATGAACTTGCTGCCCCAGCCCTTTACCGCTGAGCTGGCAGTTAAGGTGCAGAAATTAATGGGTGGTAACCTCTTCATGAATCAACAAAGCACCTTGCGAAAATTCCGTAACTATGCAGGTAAGCATAAGATTATTCATATAGGAACCCACGCCGAATCAAATGATCAGCATCCTGAATTTTCCAGGCTATTGTTCACCAAAGGCCACGATGAAAAAGAGAAGACGAATTCGCTTTACCTTTTCGATATATATAACTGTGACTTGTCTTCCGAACTTGCTGTATTGGCGGCATGCGAATCAGGAAAACCCGGCTACCAGGACGGTGAAGGAATGATTTCTCTTGCACATGCTTTCAACTATGCGGGAAGTGAAAGCATGGTAACCGGTTTATGGAAAATTGATGAGCAGGCCAGCGCCAAAATACTGGAACTTTTCTATAACTACCTGTTAAAGGGGCTGTCTAAAGACGAGGCGCTTCGGCAGGCAAAACTTAGCTATCTTTCCACCAGTACAGGCAGGGCTCTTTCACCCGAATATTGGGCAGGGCTAGTGCTTATGGGAAATACTGAACCTGTAGAGATAGATAAACCCTGGTTTTCAGGCAGCATGCAATGGATAGGTTTTGGACTTCTGGCAATTGCGTTCTGTGTTGCGTCTTATTTCCTGGTAAGAAAGTCTAACCCGCTAAAGCAGATCGCCGATATTTAGCCCCGGCCTAATATAATAATAAGTATTTCGACTCCAATACTTGATTCTTAGATTTCCTCCTTAAGTAACAATCAGCATCCTATCCAGGAGACATAGGTTTTTATAGTTAAAATTTATTGATGACATTTTACCTGGTTCTGCGATGTATCTACAAAACAGCTTGCATCAATAATTTTCGTACTAAACAAATCAGCAAAAAATGAAAACTCTCAAATTATCCGTACTACTTGTGGCCGCTTTATGCATTGTATTAAGTTGTTCAAAAAAAGAAGAAGAAGACCTGCTTACCTGTGAGGATACGAACATCACGAAGGTCACGTTCAGCAATACCACAAATGCTCCGCTGCGGGTGGTGGTATCAACCAGATTAACGCCGCAGTACGAACCGGTGGATCCCATATTTACCCTCGATCTCGCAGCAGGACAATCAGTAGTAAAAGAATTTGAAGCAGGCAGGTATATCAATAGCTGGTACAGCGGCTGTCCGTCGAACTGTCAAGCGGTGGCTAATGTTTTTAAAGATTTTGATCAGTGCGGAGAATTCGTAGAAAAGCGATGATTTTAGTTCCCGGGTCCTAAATATTAATCGATCCCAAATTGGATAAAAATTAATACTCTTCCATCGGCTCATCATTTAAGAATAATAAAATGAAAAATAATTAATAGTTCTCACCTTTATAATTATCGTCAATTTTGCTGCCTGCAAAAAGAATTCTCCTTAAACGAAAGAGGAAATACTAACAAATCAGTATTGATAATTCAAACGGTAGTGCAGCATTCATTCCGGAAGGAAAAGGCAGGATTGCCTACGGTTCGGACTTGATATTTGAATCGATGCTTTATAAGTATCACTTGATTAGCGATCGATATTTCAAGAAGGTTGAAATGCTTTTTTTCAAAAATTGATAACTATTTATTATTTCCGCCGATGTAAGAATACGCTACATCGGTGTTGAAAATATAACATCGCATATTACAGGATTATTCGCCTTCTATTTTAAAGATTAAGCGGATCTGATGAACTTGCGAAGCGGTGTAAACATACTGGCGATATATACTCACGATAGCTTCATAAACCTAAAAAATATATCTGATGTCAAAGTTACTCTACTCATTACTTATGGTTTGCTCCCTGAGCATATGGATGTCTTGTAAGAAATCGTCGAAAGATGATTTGAGAGAAGAACCACCACTTACAGGCGGTGGGAAATATGAAACCAGGGATCTCATAATTACCTTTCCTAAAGGGCTTTCAGTCAACAAGTCTGATTACACGCTCAGTTCTTTGTTAGTCAATGCAACACCAGATGCAGACGGAAATGTTAAAGCCGCCTACAACAAAGGTATGTTAACTATTGCCTGGCTTTTTGATAAAAATGAACGGCCGGTAATGGCGGGATTCCTATCAGATTCGACTACCACAATAGACGCAGCGTCGACGGCCAAGGTACTGCTATATTATACCTACGGCCTGCAGTTCAAGCCAACTGTGATTACAAATAAGTTCGTTAACGAAATTCATACGCTGAAAGGAGTAAAAGAATGGATTGAGGATTATACCGCACTTTTCAAAAGCGATCTGAACATATTGTCAAATAAAGGATTTACAGTAAAATTAAAAGCGGCGGCAGAGAAAATTTCTGAAGAAAAAGAAATGGTGGACGCTAAAATAAGTAAGGTTGGGGATATAAAAGTTGATGATGGCGATGTTAAAAGCGGACTGCAGATTTCATCAGTCAATGAAGTGCTGGGCAAATTATCAATCACAAATATGTACAGACGCCCGGCACATGCCTTCTTTTACAAAACTGAATTCAAGGACAATAATGGTGTTCAGAAAACGATTATGTCTGAAATAAATGCAACAAGTCCTGCCGACCGGGATGAAGGCATCGATCCGGCCGAAGGTTTTACTTCTATTTCGTCTGTTCTTGGCGCATGGATTGAATCAAAAGACTATGAATTTGCTGCAAAAAAATCCGGTCCATGGGATTTTCCACTGGCTGATAACGAGAGCGAAGCTACCTATAAACTGCGCATTGTAGGCCCGGGAGCGAAAGCCTCACTCGCTACATTAACCAATGCCGAAAAATTTGAGCAGAGAAAGCTGATAATAGAAACGCTGACGGTAGATTTTATCGTTCCCATCGCTCTGCAAATAAGAAGTATAAAATCGATGGATGATAATACCGGTAATCTGGTACAATATAAAGCAAGCATTGCTGTGGTTGATAACCTTTTGGGAACTATGCCGGGCGTGCTGGAAGAATTAATTGAGAACGGCGATTTTAAAGCGGCGGCCGGCAAGTTTTTTGAAAACCTTGCCAGCCCTGCGTACAGCGAGGGTTTTAAACTGTTGATGGAAGGTATTTATAAAGGACTGGCTACAAATTTAAATGAGGAATACCTGCCTAAGCTAGACGATTTTAATGTCAGGGCCGGAAGGGTGAACCAAATAATGGAAATAATAAATCACTTGATGCAGATAGGCGATTACGGGCGCATTCTGGGACACCTGGTCAATTCAAGGCCTTTCGAAGAGTGGACTATCCGGATAGTATCATCGCAGGTAACGCTCAAGGCAACAAAAGAAGTTGTGGTTCCCTACGAGAGCTCAAAAATTTCTGCAGTGATCAAAAATCTGGGAAATACCGGCGATTCACATCCATACTTTGAATGGAAAACATCTGGTAAATATGGTAACCTGAGCGATACAAAGGGCCATAACCAGCAGATATCTTTCGGTTCTGCCGATGCTGAAGTTACTTACGAAAGCCGGCAAACTGTATCCGGACTTAGCGAAAATATTGACTATATCTATGTAACTGTGTTTTATAATAATAAAGAGCTGGGAAAAGATACCATCGCCATTAACGTAAAGCCTGATAAGTATACCATTAAACCCGATGGCCTTACGCTTTCCGGACAGGAAGGTGAAACACACACTGCTGCGCTGTATCTTGAAAAGCCGGATGGGACGTCAGAGATTGGCAGTAGTCCTGATTTTGATTATAAAATCGTTTGGACAACCTCCGGCCGGTATGGTAAACTTTCAGGCAGTCAGACCAATGTTACCAATTTTAATAATAACCGCATTACCTACACCGTATTCGACGATAAAACTAAAGAAGCCACTGAAACTATAAAAGCCAGAGTCTACGCCAAAAAGAAATCCGAACCAGAGAGCGCTTATGCGCTGAGCAGCGAAGATGATGTGAGCATTAAGATCAATAACGACGATAAGAAAAAGGTTGTACATTATTCCCTTATAGCGATGCATTTCGATGAACTTACCGGACCGTTCACAGACAGTCATTTCAGAAAGTATTGGTATCATGGCTGTGCTAACCAGGGCTTAGTTCCTGTAAAAGAAGAAAAGGATGCAGTTTCTTATTCATTAACATTTTCGGGCGGGATCGTTAGAGGTGCACCAACCGGATATAACTGGACACCAGGAAATTTAAGTTTCAGCGGGGCTGCGGATATGCCCGGTTCACCTGGAAAATACTCAAATGGCACTTACTATGTGTTTTATACCGGGCTTGGAAGCAGTGCCTCGCCAACCTATGAGGAAACTTTATGTTGTCATTCTCCTTCAGATTCGAAGTACATTGCCGGGGTAAGGGCGGAAGTAATTATTACATTGAAATAAACGAATGAGGAACATAAACGTTTTCGATTGAGTACCAATGCTTTTTTGCTCCTGATAAAGGATCACGGGTGGATTATCAATTCCTTTGACTTTTTACAGTAGTGACAAGCCGCTCTTTCCAATATAAATGCAATAATTAAAGATCGCCAGACCAGAGGTAAAGCCAGAGGAGTTTTTCAGGCTTATAGATCCTGTAATCCAGGATTTGAAAACGAAGGGTTTTATAAAATAGTTTGAGAGGCGCGATTTTCTGAGGCTGGAAAGTTGATTTCTTCCAACCTTCATCGGAAGTTTTCAACAAAGTTGGCAAATCTGTAGACAGTTACTTTAGTAATCAAAGCCGTGTCAGAACGAAGATTCGTCCGAATACGGTTTAATATTCCAAGATTTTGAATTTACGAATGAATTAACGTTTCGCCCTTTTGGAAGATTCAAAGGCGGTATTTCAACAAAGTCTTAAGAAAACAAAACAGCTCTTTTTTTATTTACTCTTTCATGAATAAACTAACAGACCTTGAAGGAAAATCGGTCGTCATTACGGGTGCCAGCAGTGGTGCCGGAAGGGCAATTGCACTGGAGTTTGCGAAATACCAGGCTAACATCATTATCTCTTCCCGCAACGAAACAGCGCTAAATGAAGTGAAAGCTGAATGTGAGCAATTCGGGGCGCAGGTTTTGGTGGTAACCGCCGATACCAGTGATGTGAAGGCGATGATAAACCTGGCTAATGAGGCGATTAAGTGGCAGGACCGAATTGATGTCTGGATCAACAATGCCGGAGTTCTGGCTGCTGGTGACTTTGAGGTCATCCCAATGATTGTACACGAACAGGTAATTAAGACAAACCTGCTTGGCTATATGAATGGTGCCCATGCAGTACTACCCTTTTTCAAAGAACAGGGATGGGGCACACTGATAAATAATATTTCGGTAGGCGGCTTTTTACCGGTCCCGTATGGTTCAGGGTATACAGCCTCTAAGTTTGGTTTACGGGGCTGGTCCGAAGCATTAAAGGGAGAACTAACTGCCTGGAAGTATATTTATGTTTGCGACCTTTTTCCCGCTTTTCTTGATACTCCAGGTATTCAACATGCGGCAAATTATACCGGCAAAGTACTTAAACCGGCACCACCGGTGTACGACCCTGTTCGCCTGGCCCGGGCAATTGTCAAAGTAGCCGCAAATCCTGCTTCAAATACTTATGTTGGTAGCATATCCCTGCTGCTTAAATTTTCACATGCATTTTTCCCTGAATTTACAACCAAGATAACAAGTGCAGTGATGCGGGGCTATTTCAATGCAGCTAAACCAGCGCCACTTAACGATGGAAATATTTTTTCAAGCGTGAATTATGGTACAAGTATACATGGCGGATTTGGAATGCCCGGTGAGCCTAAAGCACATCGAAAATTTATTGCTGGTGCATTACTAACCGGCCTCGCAGCTGGTTATCTATTGTTTCAAAAGAAGAGGTAATTGTGCGAAAATGTGGCAGGAAGATGCCGAAAACTCTTAATTATCTTATATTCACTCATCTTATCTATAAAACCTCGAAATAGATACGGGGAACTGCTCTTGATGGATGCTTTGCATAGATGGATGCCTAGCGCTCTCCGTACAACTTGGAACGCTGGCGGTAATGGTAGATCCGATAGATGAAAAAGCAATTCTCTTTTACCAGAAATACTGTTTTCTCTCCTTAAAGGAGCGAAAAGATGTTCCTCCCGATGGAAACGATCAGACAGCTTTACAGGCCCTAAAACCTAAAAACATCAGTTAAATGGTACTGTAAAAATTAAAATTGATAAAAGCGATGATTAAGGAAGATTTGCTAAAAATTGCTGATATACCACTCTACTATGCACAAAATAACAATGTATACGAGTTGGAAAAAGAATAAATTTTTGCAAGTATAGAACTAGAGTAGAAGATTATGAGTCTTCTAGCCTAACCGCCCTATTATGAGGCAAAATGTGCTTTTCTGACTTACAGAAGCAATTTACGAACTATTTTTGAAACCGCAAAATTTTGCTCCGTTACGTATTTGTTACGGTTTTTTTAAGCGAATGGATTTCATGCGGCATTGAAACTATTTCGAAATCTGTAGTTCTTATTGGTGGATAATAAATAGTTATCTATTATTGACTATAACTTTTGGCTATACCTTTTATGCTGACAAATCAACTATTTAAATGCTTAACACATTACATGTTCGAAGTTTAGACTCCAACAAGCGGTTCTGGTCACACCCACACGTGGCTTGCTTTGAATAGCCAAGATCTAATATGAGGGATGAAGGAAAGGGCGTGGTCTTTGCGGGTCCAAAGTGCTATAATAGTAAAAATATAACGATCTATTATTATTGCTATGAGTTGTTTTGAGAACGACTTAAGATCGAAAAGCTGCAAAAGTTTGTAATATAATTGTAGATTGATAGAATTTTTAGTTATCATAACAGCTTATAATAGGGCACAAAAGGAAATCCTGCGCCTTAAACTGCTTTATGTAATCATTAATGGAAGAAAACAGCACATGCTTGTGGTGCCAACTAAGTGCCGCAACATCAGCTATCACATTTGTAAAAAAAGCCCACACCATCCCGCAAGCCCTCGGTGGCAAATTTATCTGCGATGATGTCTGTGATACCTGTAATCATTATTTTGGTAGCCCCGGTTACCAGAAAGTCGCTATAGAGGTGGTTTTACGCGAGGCATTTGAGTTGACCCGGAACATGGTGTTTGCCAATCCAGAACGTAAATCAAACCACTACGCAAGGTTTAAATCGGTATTTTTCAAATTGAACATCACCAATAAAACCTTTTCCTTTAAACAGCTCTATTCGATCAAACCCGGTTTCCAAGCTATGATCGCTGAACAATTTAAAAGAGGCATATTCAAGATTTTCCTGGAGGAATATCAACGCCAGATTGGGGCCGGTATGGATGAACGGTATAATTTTATACGGGAATACGCCCGCTATGGCCTGGGAGATTACCCCATTTTTTACCTAGTTCCGAAATTGCCGGTCTTATTTTATTCGGAAGATGAATTTATAGCCCCAAGGCTTAACTTCTCTCCACCGCAGTTGCAAAACATTGCCGATTATGAATTTTATATGTTTAACCTGTTCGGACATGGCTTTTTGATACCTACCCACAGAAACTGGCACCTAAATTATCATACTTATATCAAGCACGCCCAGGATCATTTGAAGGATATGTATCGCGGAATAAAGCTGATCAAAGAATTTAAAGATGTTGATTTTGCCTGCAATTTCATGGAATTCAAAGGTTCACACTGGGATGTATAGTGTTGTTACTTTTGGTCGAGCCTCCAATCGTTGAAAATAGCTGCGCCGGCCGCTGATCTATACAGGGTGTCCGGATTTTTGTTAATTTCTTCGATGATTTTATCTTGCTGAATGTCACTCGGCCCGGGCATCGCCGCGATCGATTCAGCCCTTTTGACCAAACATTGGATCATATAGGTATCGGGAACCGATTGCGGGTATCTCAAAACGCCTTCATTTTTGCTTATAATAAGCTCCTTATTAATGTTAGGCCGTACATCCCGGATGGTGGCCCACACGACAAATTTTAAGAATTTGCAATAAACAAAGATACACTGGCCCGAATCATCTGCCAAAATGGTAAAGTCTATCATCCTGGTAAAATAGTAATCCAGGCCGGTTACCCCGGTATCGTGTGTTTTGATATGGTCAGTGAGTAAAAGATTAACATCGGAAAATCTAGGCGGTGTTTTGTTTTCTGCAAGATAAGTCCGCCATTCGGCTTCCGTTTCATTTAACACCTTCAGCTGCGGGTTGCTGTAGATCTCGGGTAATTCCAGTTGATGCAATAATCCGCGCCACAGCACTGAGATCAAAAAATAATAGAGGTTCTTGTCATAAGGAAAAACGCTTTGTCCATCGTCCATAAAACGTCTGAAAAAATTCTCCGCAAACCATTTTTCCCTGATACTGAAATCCTGCTCGGCCTGATGTGAGAGATAGTTCCTCTTGATACCATCCTGGCGGCGCTGGTTTGGTGTACTAAAACCTCTGATAAATCTCGAACCCGTCGATTTGAAATAATCAATTATGAACTTTGGCAGGATATGACTTTGCCTGAGTTCTTCCTCTACACCGTATAATCTGCACTTATCTGTCATTGTCGTTTAAACTAAGGATTATATTGATGGATCAAAAGCTCGCCGCATTGCGATGCATCTCATCCTCGAGCCGCTGTCTTATTTTATCGTATAACTTTTCCGGTATCAGTCCCGATTCTTTTCTGTTGGCAAATAATTTATCCTGAACACTCCGAATATCCTGCACCTGTATTTGATTGTTTTCCAAAATACTTTCTATAGATTCGGCCAGAATGCTGGCGGTTTCAATGGCCTTATTTTGATCTAAAATAATTTTGATTCCCACGGCAAACACCGGCAGACAGCTCATAAATAATTTTACAACGAAGTCCCAAAAGGAATAGTTGAAAAACAATGCTGAAATTATTAATAAAAGAAAAACTGCAAGGCTGATCTTATAGACTAATTTTTTAAAGTAAGTCCTTATTGCCTGGTCATAGTTCAGGTTGGTTTTCTGGCATAGCAGGACAGCGGTAAGATGATCCTTTGCAGCCAGTTCGGTGGGGTACCAATCATATAGCTTATTTAAGTCGGCCTCGGACTTCTTTAGTTTCGCTGCGTATTTATTAATCGTTTCCTGCTTAGGCTTTTTACCAACTACTATACGATGCCAGTCGAGTTGATATACATTACAATCGAATTGTTCCTGAATTTTAGCGGCATCCGTTTTGTAACCATTGATGACCACGTTAACCAATAACAATTCGACGATGACCACACCAACGGAATAGACGTTCACGAAAGCTGTAATGTCAATACCAAATAATGCAAAGCCGATTTTTACGAATGCTAAGGTCACTGTTAATGGAACGGCGAGGAAAACCATAAAAATAAAAGCTTTCTTAGCCTCAATATACAACTGTTTCTGTGCAGCAAGCCTGTCAATGTTTTGCGGCTCGTTCTGCCTGGTAAAGATCGTCTCCATATCAAGCATATTGAGGAAAACTTTCACCGAATATCTCCCGCCATTTATTGATTGATTCTCTCATGTTTTTATTGGTTTCAAATTCAATAGCAGCTTTTGCGATGTGATAGTCCTTTGCTGCTTTGTTTTTTATTTTTTCACGCTCGTCCCAGGTAAGGTGATTGATATCTCCCTGGAACCCTTTGGGATCGTTTAAAGCATTGTGAATATTGTTATAGATGTAAGCCAAGACATTGGGGATTTCATAATCAACATACGTGGAACTTGTCACGCCGGAATTATAATAATTGAGAATGATATTTTCTAGGAAATAGGATTTGATAGTGGGCATGGTCGCCCTGCCGGTCCAGTATTTGAAAAGCCTGATCATATCCAAAACAGAAACATTTTGCAGTGCGTTAGTCGACCGCATACGTTCTTTGTCAAACATGGGATCTGACTTTTTCCAATTTCCATTGCCATCCGGGATCAAATAAAAACTTTTGCCGGTTGCATCCGCCGTGGTCAAAAAGCAGGGCACAATGTCGAATATCCATTCATAAGAATCCAATTTTAGCGTTGCTGCTTCCATATTCCGTTTGATATCGGCTTTACCATATACTGTAATATTACCTAAGCTGGCTTTAAACTTTTCGATTACTTTTCGCGAATTCAGGATAACTGAATTGGCATTGCATAAACTTACCAGGGTCCTGGCATCCGGATGAATAGTTATCTCGATCTTATCATAAAATTCATTATAAGTGCCGCTTTGCCCGTGCATGATCACCATCATATCAATATCATCAAGGGGACGGATTTTCGTTTTCCGTGCAAAGGAGCCGTAGTCTATAACGCCATCGGGATGTATTTCGGGGAAATCTTTATCATCGGGAAATTTGAGTATTTGTCCTTTGAGATAATCTCTACTGCTTTTGGCGGTATCTGAGCGCCCAGTGTCCAATCGAACCGCGTTTGCCAAAAATTCATTAAAAGCTTGAGTAACATTATTTGCCATACTTTTCAGTTTATTGGTTATAACCAATAGGTACAGCATTTTTCCGTCAACTCCGCTATAGCCCTAATGCACTGTTATCCTTTTGATCTTCAATCAATTAAGGCTCGTTCATAATCGTGCCAACGCCCGTTTTAATTTGCACAGCTTCAATTTTCAGAAAACGGAATGTCAATTTGTCGTGTTAGTTAACAGATCAGTTAATCCATGTCAGTAAAGCAGTAGGCTCATCGAATCCTAGCTGATGTTAAACCTGGTTTTTAAAAGCTGCCAGTCCGCGGTTAGCTTAGGATTAAGCTTATTATAAATACTCCCCGGTATTTCCGCAGGTAATTTACTGTGCAAGGATTCATAACTCAACCAGTTTCTGTAAACATGGTGCGCATAATCTACAGTCCTGGTTTTAAAGGCCGGGTCCTGAAACAGGAACACCCAATCTTTCTCTATTGTATTCAGGCGTGCCATCAGGATCAAATGTTTGATAAGGCCCCCTAAAATCGTCGCTGAGAACAATGCCTGCAAAACGGATAAGGCTATAGGCGCATCTTTAAAACCAATATAGGCAAAGACTGCCACAATTAGTAATACACACAGCGGAAGCACAATTTTTCTAATGGTGATATACTTGATGAGACTATGGGTAAAAAAGCAATTTTCAAAAAGATTTACGGCAGCTTTGTATATGCCTTGTGCAACTTCATCATTATCAAAGTAGCCTACCGATGACTGAAGCGCGAAGTTACTGCCGAAAGAATTGTCAAGAAAGTCATCACGGCGTTTACCATCCGCCTGCGGTATCAAAATGAATTCAATAATGATGTCTATAAAAAAGTAAAAGAACAGGAAAATAATATTGGCAATATTGAGAATATCATCAATGTGACAGTCAATCCCGAAATATTTCACAATAAACGGAATTATCGACACGATGAGAATGCCCCAAAATGCTACCGTAAGGAAGCTTCTAAGCGCATTTATTATTTTGAACAGATTGTAATGAGGTGCAAATTGGGCCATAATCTAAATATCGTGCTGATGGAGAACTTGTTCATACTGTTCAATAAGTGCGATGTAGGGATTGCCATTTATGCCAAGCAACTTGCAGAAAGCTTCTTCCGTTCTGTAGCCGTCTTCTTTCAGCTCACAAATTTGATTTTTAAATGTCTGTCCGTGGGTCATAAGCAGATGGTCTTCAATCAATAGGTGCTTATAACCCATCTGATCCCTGGTTGGTATTTGCTGGCCGAATATTTCAAACTCAAAATTATCCTCGCGAAAATTAGCGATGATCGTCTCATTGGCGTAGATAGCTGACTGGCTAGTAACAAAACCAACCTTTTCCCCGAAAACAGCTTTTAAATAATTGTGAAATTTCAGCTTGTCAGCATAAGAACAGATGATGTCGACATCACTATCCGGCAAGTCCAGACCCAAAGGGATACTGCCGACAACTATCGGATCGTAAGCCCTTAATAGGTCGAGTAAGCCGCTTTTTTCCAAAGTTTTATAAAGCTGTTGCTGCCTGATTGACCCTGTTTGTAAATAATCAATATTGTTAAATTCAGCCATTTATGTAAAAAGAACTAAGGTAGGATTTATTCGTGTAAATTGACCATCATAGAACAGCTTAGATCTTCCGATCACCAGCTTTCATCGATACGAAGATATTTCCTGATATCCTTCCGCAGTTTGTCGAGTGTAAGCCGGTGATGCGCCCTGGCATGGTTAAATTCATTAAAAACGCCAACCGGATCAAAAGCCGGCGCTGATTGGTTTGCAAAATAATACCTGCCAAATTCAATTATAAAAGCCTCTAACTCATGTTTAAGAATGATTGTCAAATTGCTGTTGATGTCATTAGTAAGTTCTTCAAGTGTGATCTGGAGGCTGGTTGGCATAAAGGGATCGACTCCGAACTCGCTTATTTTCTTGCTGAATTCAAAATGAACCTTGGTGAGGTAGATCTTATCCACCTCCGGCACACCAACTTTAAGCAATTCGAATTTTTTCTGATCTGGACTTTTATTCGGAACATCTGATTCTTTTGGCTGTTCTTTGAAAGAGCTGACAATCTCCACATCCTTAAGAATATTGCTGCTTCCACAGGGAATCCAGCACGAAATTTCTCCGCCTATCTTTTCCATTTGCTCCTTGTGGCTATTAAATATAAAGCCGTAAGCATCAAGCACCATCATTACGTTAAGCTGAACCAGATTGGTGTAATCCAATCCCGCCTCGAAAGAATGATCGTGCTCCTTCAGCAATTGTAAAAAGTTAGATAATAATTCAGACTGTTTTTTTATTACCTCTGAACGAATGGGCTGTAAAACAGTTGCCCGCGCTCTTCTATAAGTAAGTATGGCCACGACGGTAGCCGTTGCCGTAAAAACAAGCGTAAAAATATCCTTTAACCAGCTGACATTTTCCTGCATGTATTTCATTACGTCCATGAACGGTTCGATTAGGTATTATGCATTTAATTCAGGGCGAAGTTGATCGAGGATTTGTCGCATATCCTGTTTTTCAGGTAAATCTCTTAGAAAAAGCCTAAGATCGTTGCCACTCTTTACGCTTTTCCATGTTGCCCCGACTTGCTTAAACCTGCGATTTTCCAAACTGTTTATCATGTTATTGCCCTCTCTAATTTCAGTGGTAGCCATTAACCTGCCTTCACCAAAACTCTTGAGTAAATGATTCAGGATGGTTGAAGAAAACCTTTTACCTTCGTGTCCCGGTTCCGTGAAAAAATAGCCCACTTCCCATTCATAGTCATTTGCGAGCTCCGGCAAATTGGCTTTTGCCGTTCCGAAATCGCTTTGTGTTTTTTGTTTTACAGCCCCGATGGCAACAGGTTGTCCCCATGAAAATCCCATTCCTATGAGTTTGCAGCGTTTTACTTTTGCCACTGTCGGATCAAGTACCTTATTTTGCTTTTCCAATAGCTCAACGAAACTATTGATTTCATCATCTGTGAATTCTGACGGCTTGCCGACCTTGAATGACTGGTCATTTACCCATGGCACCGATACACCTGTATTCCTCCAGGCATTCCCGTCAGTTCGGTTATTATACTTGCCCTTATAACCCAGAATGTATAACAGGGCGAGTTCAACGTACCAAATCCCAAGTTGCAGCGCCTGATATTTCGCCTTTGGTGTAATTTTCTTCAGTTCTGCCCGCTTACTCTCCTGACCATGAACAAGTGCATTTCTTATTTTTACAAATACTTCCGGGCCATCCTGCACATTTGGGATAGAGGCAAGTTCCTTGAAAGCAGGCGGAACGGCCGTACTGATCCTGAACTGATAAATTAATAAACGGATCTTATTTGCAGAGGACATACCTTCCGCATCGCCACCAATAATGACTTTTTGATGTTCAACGATCAGCCAATTGTAGATTAGTTCCAGAGCCGTCTGGATCAGAATAATGGAACCGTCTACCATACCGGCGTTGGAATTTGCTTCCACATACCAATGAATGGCAGTAATCAAAAAATCCTGGTCTGACTCTTGCTTCCAAAGTTTGTTGTAAGATTTCCATAGCTGGGGCAGATCATTTAGAAACATGATGTCAGACCAGCAATTGACATGCTTATGTATGTCGATCGCATAATTGGAGTAATCTGTCCAAATATTCTGTCCCTCGTAAGCACCAGTATAAAACATCGGTGCAACTCTTCTCCCGTTTAGAAAATAGAGAAAATGATGAAAACGGTCATGCCATTTATGTAATTCTGCGAGATTGATGGATCCCTTTTTTTTGGTGATTTTTCCAGCGTAGGTGATCAAATAGCCACCGCTATCGCTTAGCTTTTCTTTTCGTTCTTTGTAATTTACCAGTTTGTCAATCACTATATTATAAGGTTTGTCATCCAGGACCAGTCTTGATTTCTGCATTTTGACGCCTGTGGGCATGATATCTTTTACAGATCCCCCCAGGAACTCACGCATATTGGGAATTGAAAAGCTGACCTCAGTTACCGGAATAGTACTTTCCCCCCAAATAAATACGTTCCCTTCGCCGCTGCAAGTTGGCTTGCCGGTAAGATCGATACCCGTAACGTATATTTTGCCGGTTACTCTATTGTCTATTAATATTTCATATTGCTCCAGCCATTTAAGCCCTGGATTTGCATTATCGACAAAAGAACCTTTAAATTTCACACCCATATCCGGAAACCACTTGAAATGGATCTCTCCATTGATATTGTAAGTTTCTCCCTGATTTCTCAGTGCAAAATCCCCGGTGTAGATTTTAATCGTTTCATTTGGATCCTCCATTGAAACCGGGGACAGATTTCTTAAAGGTATATCTTTGAGTTGTTCGAGTAGTTGTTTTGACATACTAAAATATTGCGGTTAAGTAAATATGCTTTGCCAAATACCAAGCTAAGCATTAATAAGAAGATAGCTGTTTTCAGAATAACATCAACTGCTAACTAAGATAAAGGATAGATTATTTTCTTTTAGTCTTTCCACAATATGTGCCGCTGAAATTCCTCCATCCTTTGATATTAACATACCGATAAGATTACCATCGACGGAGATTGGGCCACCACTATAACCCTTTGGCTCACCATCAAAAAGCGGATAGTTAAATCTAAAGCCATTAGTAAACATACCATCGGGGCTGAATTCAAATATCTTTTCAAGTCCAGCACTATTATACTTGCCATTAAGTTTTGAATAGTTTATTCTGGACAAATCCCTTTCTTCTTCCGTTAACTCCGCTGTTTGTATTTCAGGAATTAATAATTCTCCCTTATTATCGACTATCAAATCATCTTCAGATGCGGCGTAAGCTTCTTCTGAGCTATCGTCGTAAAGATCATCAATGCTCATGAGTGGCTGGTCGTCGGCAGCACGTTCGACATAATTTTTTCTTGCAAAGCCTTCCGTTAACAAATTTGTGCCCTCAGAAATATCAGTTGTATCTAAATTAAAGAACAGATTTTCACATCCGAGTACCAGGCGACCGATATAAAGGTCTTTATGGATCGGTGGAATCTGATTTTCCATATCCTCCCGCTCCCGGAAGATTTGGGTGATCGGCACTTTCTTGTAATCGATAATGGCATAATATGTACGTTCTTGTCCATTTAGGTCCTTTTTGAAGGTATGTGCGGCAGTAACAAAAATGCCATCTTTATTGATGAAAAATGCAGTGCCTATGTTTATCCACGGTTCTTTAAGGTCGTCATATCCTACGATTGGAAATACTGCTGGTATAAGTTTTTTCAATGTTATATCTGGTTTAAGGTATGTGAATTATCTCTACTACAAATATACTTAATTCACAACTCAATGACAGAGATGTCCGTCTGGAGGTCAGGTCCTAATCAGCTCTATTTCTGATTTGCTCAACTGGGTTGAATCAAAGTTTTACCAGTCTAATCGCTTGAATTACCAAAAACAATTCAATTATATAGAATAATCGGACTATAAATCTTGCTATCAATAAAGGATAACTGAACATTATCTTTGAGCCCCAATATTTTTACTGATATATCTCAACTATGGTTTACGGCGATAGCTGGTACTTATTAAAAATTTAAGATAATTCGAAATGAGCTCAGATGGTGTAGAAGATAGGAGTCAAAGATTCTAAGTCTTCTACTCCGTTCGAAGCCTACGGCATATTTTACTTTACAGATAAGTAATTTAGGTTCCTTTCCAGAATTTTGAAAATACGCAGTTACCTATGTGTTACGGTTTAAAATCGCGAACAAAGGATAGCTCCTTTTAAACACAACTGATTCGACCTGAGTACGGCGGCCATCTATCTGAACCTAGCCGGAAGCCGCACCAAAACGTCGTTTCTCAGCTATAAAATACTTTCAAATTTGTTCAAAAACAAAAAAACCTCTCTACGTACTGTAAAGAGGGGCTTAGTACCCGGAGCCGGAGTCGAACCGGCACGGTTTCCCACAGGTGTTTGAGACCAGCGCGTCTACCAATTCCGCCATCCGGGCATTTGCTTATTAGCGGGATGCAAACTTATTCAAACTCTGGCGTATTCGCAACAGATATTTTTGCCTGTAGTATATATCCTTGATTTTCAACAGAAGATTTTCTTTTTCTTCCTTAGTTTTCTGTTCAAAAACTTCTGTTAAGCTATTTAATTCTTTTTTAAGAGCCTCTTCAATTTCAGCAATTTGTCTGCTTATGTTTTCCAAAGCAGATGGATTCGGTTCAAACTCCAGATCCATTAAGGCTTCATTTATGTCCATCATTTCCATTAAGAACTCCTGTGGAAGCTGATATTTTTCACACTCTAAAGCATGGTTATTCAGTTGTAATATATATTCCAGGCGCTTAGACGGATTGGATAAGATCTGGTATGTTTTATTATTTTGGGTAGAGAGTTCCAGTATTTCCTGTTGCTTCTCTTCCGGGTGATTAATATAAAAGTCGGGATGATACGTTTTGCTAAGCTCGTAAAACTTTCGTTTTACGAGACTTTCATCCAGGTGAAATGATTGAGGTATTCCGTAAAAATCGAAATAATTCATTTATTTAATCACGTATTTAAGAATATCATTACCCATCACAAAAACCATCAGGGCAACTAAAATTACAAAACCTACAATCTGGGCTTTTTCCATAAACTTATCGCCAAGAGGTTTACCTTTAATCATTTCTATTACTAAAAATACAGCGTGTCCGCCATCAAGAGCCGGTATCGGTAATAAATTCATCAGGGCAAGCGCCATCGACAGTAATCCCACCAATCCCCAGAATTTAATCCAGTTTACTTCTGCGCCAAACATGTTAGCAATACCAACCGGACCTGTAAAGGCTTTATTGGCTTTAACCTGACCGCTTACAACTTTACCCAACCCTTTGGCATTGTCGGTAAATGAACCCCATGCTTTTGAGGCGCCAACCGGCAGAGATGCCAGGAAGCCATATGTTTGCTTCTCCTGCGGGATTTCAAGCCCGTCAGGCTTAAAACCTATTTGCCCGGCAGTATCTACAGCCGTTTTTAAACTTACGGTGTCAGAAGCACGCAAAACGCCTAATACTACTGTCTTGTTTTTCTGAGCCTGTAATGCATCGCGCACTTCATCCAGGAAACGAACAGGCTGCTGATTGATACTCACAATCCTATCTCCTACCTGCAATCCTGCTTCTTTTGCATTACTTGCCGGTACCACTTCTCCTACCGAAGCCAGAAATCTTGGAGCAACAAATTCCGAAATTCCGTAATCAGATACTTTCTCAAGCACATCACCGGGAACTTTAATGGTTTCTGTCTGGCCATTACGCTCAACAGATAATTCACTGTTTCCTAACAATACTTTAGAGCTGGCAACTTCTTCAAAGCGAACGATTTTATGGCCGTTTACACCAATAATTCTATCACCATTTTGCAGCCCGATTTCTTTACCAATAATTCCCGGTGCAATACCATTCACCAATTTATCATTTGGAGTATACGATTCGCCGTATTTAAACGTGAGTACCCAGAAAATAAAAATACCCAGGATTATATTTACTGTAACACCGCCAAGCATTACAATTAAACGTTGCCATGCCGGTTTTGAACGGAACTCCCATGGTTGCGGCGGACCGGATAATTGTTCGGTATCCATTGATTCGTCTATCATACCTGCAATTTTAACGTAGCCGCCTAATGGAAGCCAGCCGATACCATATTCGCAGCCTTTATAATTAAAACTGAATAATTTAACTCCCCAGGCATCAAAAAACAGGTAGAACTTTTCAACCTTTATTCCAAAAGCACGAGCGGCCCAAAAATGTCCAAGTTCATGTAATACAATTAATATAGATAATCCCAGCAGAAGCTGGCCTGCCATAACGAGTCCGTCCATTCGTATTTAAAATTTGATGGTATGATATATAAAACTAATATTTTGTTACAATGCGCTGCGCTAACATGCGCGTTTCCTGATCTGTTTCAATAAAATCCTGCAAAGTTGGAGTATTTAAATAAGAAATACTACTCATGCACCTTTCTATTATGTCACTCATTTCTAAAAACCCAATTCGCTCTTTCAAAAACTCAGCCACAACCACTTCATTGGCTGCATTAATCACACATGGCATGTTTCCACCTGTTTCTATTGCCATAAAAGCTAAAGCGAGATTCCTGAAGGTATTTTTGTCAGGCTGTTCAAATGTCAGTTGCGGATAATTCAAAAAATCAAAACGCGGAAAATCGCTATTTATTCTTTCAGGATACGACAATGCATACTGAATAGGAAGCTTCATATCAGGCAAGCCCATCTGTGCCTTCATGGAACCATCGTTAAACTGAACAATAGAGTGTACAACCGACTGGGGATGAACAATAACATCGATTTTAGATATATCGATATCAAACAACCATTTTGCTTCAATAACTTCCAGTCCCTTATTCATCAGACTTGCAGAATCGATGGTAATTTTAGCACCCATTACCCAGTTAGGATGCTTTAAAGCTTCTTTACTGGTTACGGTAGATAAAAAGTCTGAATTCTTTCCACGAAAAGGGCCGCCCGATGCGGTGATATATAATTTTTCTACCGAATTATGCGCCTCTCCTACCAGGCACTGAAATATTGCAGAATGCTCTGAATCTACCGGAAGAATCCTGACTCCGTTTTCTTTTGCCAGTCGTGTTACCAATTCTCCGGCAACGACCAGGGTTTCTTTATTTGCTAAGGCAATATCTTTTTTGGCTTGTATGGCAGCAATGGTAGGCTGCAAACCGGAAAAACCTACCAGAGCCGTTAAAACAATATCAACTTCAGGATACTGAACCACTTCTACCAGGGCGGCTTCGCCGGATAAAACCTTTATAGAAGTATGTAAAAGTGCATCTTTAACTTCCTGGTATTTCTCCTGATTTACAATAACTACTGTTTCAGGATGAAATTCCAGGGCTTGCTTAATTAAAAGCCCGGCGTTATGATGAACCGTTAATACCGCTATTTTAAATAATTGAGGATATTGTCTTATAACATCCAGTGCTTGTGTGCCGATGCTTCCCGACGAACCTAATATGGCAATGTTTTTAATCAATTTTATTTATTGGAATGAAATGATTTGTTGAAATTTAATTTTCTGGTCTTTGGTTTATTAAATGATATACTTCCCTAACTCATCTGCAATTTTCCGGTCGTTAGATAATCTGGGTACTTTATTTTGTCCGCCCAGTTTACCTTCGGCTTTCATGTAATTTCTAAAAGCATCCGATTGCAGACTGCGTATGATTAAAGGCTGCAGAATTTTCCCTTCAATTAAATCAAAATAATAAATATTTTTCTTTTGCAGAGCCGCGTCCACTTTTAAGCTAAACGCCGCAATATCTTCCGGCGCTTTGGCAAATTCTATAAACCACTCGTGATAGGGTAATTCTCCCTTAGCTGAAGTTACCTGTGGCGCTACTGTAAACTCGGTAATTTCAACGCCTTCCCCGGCTGCAACGGAAAGCAAGGCATACTCTACTTCTTCTGCAATTACATGTTCGCCGAAGGCTGATATATAGTGTTTTATACGACCAGATACTATAATCCGGTAAGGATTTAAGGATACGAACTTAACGGTATCTCCGATGCTGTATCCCCATAATCCGGCACTGGTATTTAATACAAGTGCATAGTTCTTATTCACTTCAACCTCGGCTAAAGAAAGGCGGCTTGGGTGTTCATTGAAGTACTCGTCGGTAGGAATAAATTCGTAAAAAATTCCTGCATCAGCCAGAAGCAAGAGGCCTTTTTCGGTTTGTGAGTCCTGATAAGCGATAAATCCTTCGGAAGCAGGATACGTTTCAATGGAGTCAATTTTCTTTCCGATTACCTCCTCCATTTTTGCGCGATAGGGCTCGAAATTAACCCCGCCATACACAAAAAGGCTAAAGTTCTTAAAAATATCCTGAATTTTTTTGCCTCCGGATTGTGAAGAAAGCCTGTCGAAATACATTTGAACCCATGGTGGAATGCCCGAAATCAACCGCATATCCTGATGTATGGTTTCATTCACAATAGCATCTACTTTTTGCTCCCAATCTTCAATACAATTGGTTTCGTAAGATGGCAACCTGTTCTTTTGGAGATAATTTGGAACATGGTGCGCTACGATACCCGATAATCGTCCGGTTTGAATGCCTGCATGTTTTTTCATCACCGGACTGCCTTGCAGGAATATCATTTTCCCATTTACAAAATCAGTCTTCCCGGTTTCGTGAATATATGTTAAAAGAGCATTACGGGCAGCCTTAATATGCTCCGGCATCGACTCTTTAGAAATAGGAATATATTTTACGCCGGAAGTTGTTCCTGATGTTTTAGCAAAATACGCGGGCTTACCCGGCCATAACACATTGGCTTCTCCTTCTACTACACGTTCTATATAAGGTTTCAAATCTTCATAATCCCGCACCGGAACGTTTGATTTGAAATCCTGATAGGATTTTATCCGGGAGAAATTATGATCCTTTCCAAATGCAGTAGAGGCCGCAGTATGTATTAATTTCTGAAAAATCTTTTGCTGCGATGCTACCGCGTTTTTCTTCCATTTTTCTATCTGCCAGACTGCAAACGCTGCAAAAGGTTTACTTAGAGCTGCTTTGATTCCCATTTTCAAATGATATTATCCATCACATCCGGATCCTGATCACCGGTATATTCACCCATCATACCCCGGTATGCAATAGCTAATGCAACGCTCGATAATGGAATTACAAAGAATGAATTAATAAAAAGCACCACAAGGCTGGAGCCTAAATACTCCTTGTATTCCAGGAAAAGGTACAGCAAATGAAAGAAAGCAAAAAATGATAAGAGAAGCAAAAGCTTAGTGAAGTTTCCGCGGGTAATTGCGAGACTTAACCTTAATGCCTTTAATGGTTTTACCTGCCTGTCGATTATAAAGAAGGGGAAAAACACCACTCGCACTGAGGCAATAAAAATCATCAGCGTAGCGATAGAAATTGCTATTTGCACAGCGCTTGCTGTTTCTATTCCCAAATAAACCAAAGGCAGGCCGGCTAAGGCAAAAACAGCCAGAATAATAATGCAGCAAATTAAAAAACTTAAGGATCCAATAAAAAAGTCCAGTATTTCTCTGGTTGAAGGAGTAGCTTTCATAAAAGAAACCTCGTTCTCTTCTTTATCCAGAGCATGGAAAATATACTTGATTATAGTAAGATGAAACCCGAAATAAGTAATGACAAAAACTACTAAAAAGAAAATTTTCAGAAGGGGATTGATATCATCTAAAAGATTAGCTAAAACCCTGGAAATAGTTGGCACTAAAAATAATAAGAGGCAAAGACCTACTATAGAAAAGTAATACTTCTTCAACACAATTCTTGCTGATTGTATGACATCATTAACAGCAAAGGTACTTTCCTTAAGAAACTCTATCATGAACGTTAAAAATAATTCTTTTTATAAAATCCTGAATAAAACCTAAACCATAGGCAGTAAGCTGGATAAGTGCTGCAAATATGCTTAAAAAAGCAATATTTAAAGATTTGTTTACGCTCCAGGAATGAAAAAATATTAACAAAATGTATACCGCAATAAGAAAGTTAGTAATTATTGCAATGGGATGCCGGAAAACGTTGGCTGATAAGGCAATAATAAGAAAAATTGTAAATGCAGCCGGAAAAAAATGCACCGGTTTTAACTCAGAAGGAAAGAACTTAAATATATTTATTCTGGCCCTGCCAAAAAAATGAAGCTGTTTATAAAATTGTACAAAACTGGTGCGTCTTTTATGATATACCACAGCATCGGGAATTAACCCGATTTTAAACCCTAAAGAATGTATCCGGATACTGAACTCAATATCTTCTCCCAGCCTGGTTAATATAAATCCTTTGCTTGCTTCCCATACTTTTCTTGAAATACCCATATTAAAACTCCTGGGATGAAAAATGCCGCCTAAATTCTTCTTGCTGCCCCTTATTCCTCCGGTTGTAAAGGGCGAAGTCATGGAATAACTAATCGCTTTTTGTATAGGAGTAAAACTCTGATGGGCAGCATCCGGGCCGCCGTATGCATCCAATTGATGCTCGAGAATGTAATTATTTACGTTTTGCAGATAGTCTTCCGGTATCAGGCAATCCGAATCGAATACAATAAAATAATTGCCTTTTGCCCGTTCAAAGCCATAATTCCGGCTGAAACCCTGGCCCTCGTTCTCTTTAAAGTAATAACTGATTTCCAGCCGGTCCTTATACCCTTCGACTATATCTTTTGCTAGAACCTTCGAACCGTCCTCTATCACCAGCACTTCAAATTGCGTATATGTTTGCCGTGTAAGAGTATCCAGCAGTTCATCAATTTCCTGCGGGCGGTTATAAAGAGGGATTATTATGGAGAAAAACAAGTTAGGAGCAGATTTATGTTAGGTGCATGGTGTATGTGCAAATATGCGAATGAATTAATTAATGTGCAGATGAATTATACAGCGCATTATCCATATGTGCATATCTTTAAATTTTCACATTTATATTGTTTTTTCTATCTGGTAATTATTTCTCTCTGTTGAACTTCTGGATACCAGCTCTGCTACAAAACCGGTTAAAAAAAGCTGGAACCCTACAATTATTGCGACTAAAGCAATATAAAACAAAGGCTGATCCGTTGCATTCCGGTATTTAAGATTATGCGCAATGGCAATAAGTTTTTCTGCAATGAGCCATATTGCAAGAACAGAGCCGGTAAAAAAGCTTAAAACCCCCATTGTACCAAAAAAGTGCATGGGGCGTTTTCCGAACTTTCCTACAAAAAAGATAGAAAGCAAATCCAGAAAACCGTTTACAAAGCGGCTCATCCCAAATTTGGTAGTTCCGTACTTTCTTGGACGATGCTCTACTTCCTGCTCTCCTATCTTGGTAAATCCCGCCCATTTTGCAAGTACAGGTATATACCGGTGCATTTCTCCGTATACCTCAATATTCTTCACCACTTCTTTACGGTAGGCTTTTAATCCGCAATTAAAATCGTGCAGGTTGTTAATTCCCGACATCTTTCGTGTAGCAGAATTAAACAGCTTGGTAGGAACAGTTTTGCTAATCGGATCGTGGCGCTTTTTCTTCCAGCCAGATACTAAATCAAATTTATCTTCTGTAATTCTGCGGTACAGCTCGGGTATTTCATCCGGACTGTCCTGTAAGTCGGCATCCATAGTAATAATAACATCACCCTGAGCTTCGTCAAAACCAACATTTAAAGCGGCTGATTTTCCATAATTCCGTCTGAACTTTATTCCTTTTATCGCAGGATATTGTGATCGAAGCTGCTCAATTACGTTCCAGGAACCATCGCTGCTTCCGTCGTCTACCAGAATTATTTCATAAGAAAATCCATGTTCGTCCATCACACGACGGTTCCACTCTACCAGTTCCGGTAACGATTCTGCTTCATTATAAAGAGGTACTACTATGGAAATATTCATTAGAATTTACGATTCTGGCTGATTAATAACAATGGGCCGTTCTCTTTTAAAGATTGCGGCAAAAACTAATGCGGTAATAAAAAGTATAATGACAGACGATAACAGATTTGAAAACACCGCACCAACACTGCTATGTCCAACGGCATTAAATTGCAGTTCAATATTCTCTACCAATTCGTCAACTTTATCGGGTTCGGCATTTATTCTGGTAAAAAAGCCGGTAATTAAGGTCACAAAATTATCTTTTGCCAGAAGGGTTATTTGCGGATGAATGTATTTTACAAACAAAAAGCTGCCTGCTGAAGAAATCAGATATCCGGAAAGAAACATAATAAAGATGCCGGATGTTGCCTGCCGCAATGCCCAATACCCGCCAATTTTCTTTCTTAGGTTTTTAATAAGTAAAATAGCTGCTGTTAAAGGAATGATTAAATATCCGAAAAGATAGGCCACAAAAACCAGGAGAATAGACTGGGTATGAGCCAAAATATACAAAGCCAGTATATCCAGTATCAATAAAATACCGCCTAAAACCATGCCGTTTTTTAATGCGTCTTTTCTGATTTCTTTCAATCCGTTTTCCATGTATTACAATTGGTTAAAAGCTACTAATAAGGTATAAACCGAAGCATCGAATTCCGGATCGACACTATTCTTTTCAACTGCACTAATATCTTCATTATCAGGCTCCGGCTGATAAAAGAACGCCATGATTGGATAAAACAGATCCTTAAGTTCTGATTCCGGATCCAGTTCATTGGATGTTTTAGCAATTTCTTCGATACTTCCTTCCATCAAAATCTGATTGGCTATAATATCCTCATAAATGCGGTGCTCGTCCTGGAATTCATCCTCTTCTACCAGCAAAAATTCTTTTAGAAAATCTTCCAGTTCCGGCTCTATTTCTTCATCATGGCATTCGCGGATATATAACAGAACGTTTAATAGTTCCGTTCCGCGATCGATGGTTTCTTCTTCAATATCTTCCCATTCTTTAGTATCCAGATAATCTTCTTCCAATTTCTTAACATCCTCTGCAAAGAAATTAATCATCAGCAAATCAAAAAACACTTCACGCAACAAATCCAGTTTAGGTTCATCGTCAAAAGCTTCATCCATCAATGCTACTTTTTCCATAAAAGGAGCATCCAGGTTAAATACATCAATTACCCGTTTATTAAAATCAGAAACCGAAGAATTATTTAATTCAGAAAACTTGTTTAACGATGCCTTAATGGCTTTTTCTATCTGCTTATCCATCTCAAAAATTATTAAATACCTGGCCGTTATTACAGGCTAACAGCACCTTACCTTTTAATGTGGTTTTTAAAAACGGCGAATTTGAAGATTTAGATTTATTGGTACTTGCATCAAATACCCAATCTTCATTGCTATCAAAAAGAACCAGATTTGCTTCCTCTCCTTCTTCAAATCCGGGAATCGGAAGGTTTAATATTTTTCGTGGATTAATTGCCAGTTTTTCTACGATAGCCTCCGGCGATAATCCGGCTTTTAAAGCTAGCGGGAGAACTGTCTGCAATCCAATAATGCCAAAGGATGCTATTTCAAATTCAACTTCTTTAAACTCAATTTCGTGTGGCGTATGCTGCGAAACAATTGCATCTATAGTGCCATCTTTTAATCCTGCTAAAAGAGCAGAAATGTCTGCAGATGTACGTAGTGGCGGTTTTACTTTATAATTGCTGTCAAAACCCTCTAAGGCTTCATCGCTTAGCACCAGGTGATGAGCCGTTACATCGCAACTTACTTTTAATCCTTTTTTCTTGGCTTCCTTTATTAATGCTACGCTATTGGCGGAAGAGATGGTACTGAAATGAACCGGGCAGTCATTATATTCTGCCAGGTATAAATCTCTTGAAATATGCACTTCTTCTGCTAAAGCAGGAATCCCTTTCATACCCAAATAAGTACTTACTATTCCTTCGTTCATTTTACCTTTTCCAGCAATAGATGAATCTTCAGGGAAAGAGAAAATCAAGCCGTCAAATCCTTTGGCATATAACAATGCCCTGCTCATAAGACCCGAATCGGATATGGGCCGTGTTCCGTCTGTAAAGGCCAGCGCGCCCGACATGCGCATATCGTAAAGTTCGGCTATATCTTTTCCTTCTCTGTTTTGCGAAATACAACCCAGAGGATGCACATCAACGATAAATTCCTTAGTCCGGTTAAGAATATAAGAAACCTCTGATTTTGAATGAATAACAGGATTGGTAGATGGCTGAACGGCAACACCTGTAAATCCGCCTGCAATAGCAGCTGCGCTGCCACTTATTAAATCCTCCTTGGTTTCCAGCCCTGGTTCGCAGAAATTTGCGTTCAAATCGAAAAATCCGGGCGATACATATTTATTGCTGCCATCTATCAGAACAACGTCTTCGCTGCTGGTAATTTCATTAGAAATTTTGGCAATTTTCCCATCTGTGATAAGAATATCGGCGATTGTATTATGATAAACAGAAGCAGGATGAAGAATGGTTACCGAACGGATAAGTATTGATTTCATCAAATTTTAAGTTTTGATTCGCTGGTTTTATAATACCTGACAATTAAAATTTCAGCTGCCAGAAAAACCAAGGCCAAAATTAGACAAAGTTTCCACAACTGAATACCATTATTTACAGCTTTTATAGCATTTTGTATAGAACCCTTTTCCGGGCTGAATAATTCAATTTTATTTTCGGGACTTATTTCAGTTAATCCGGCTTTGCTTAAATAGCTCAAATCAGATTCCTTGCGGTTATCATTAAATGCAAAAACCGCCAAAACGCTGTCGCTTTTAAATAATTGATAAATTCCATTCTCTTTTACCTGGTCTGATATAAATATACGTGTTCCATTTTCAGACGCCCTGATATCCGGAATAATTTCAAAATTTCCTTTTTTTAATTTTAAGCTTTGGTTTGCAGAAAGCGTAATTTTATTAACATCCATAAACTGATCGCTGCCAATGGTATAAGCAAGCGGCGCATCGCGTAAGCTTAAAAATGCCGATTGAAACATAATCGGCACAAAAAGCGAATGTCTTACAAAATTGCCAGATTCTTCATTTAATGCTACTGCAGAAAGGTATACCTTCCCCTTACCGATTGAATACTGACTTAATAAATCGTTATTACCCGGAAGTTTTAATATGCTTTGCCTGCTGCTGCGAATTAAATTACGGTATTGTACAAACTTTTGAGCAACCGGAAAATCGATTTTATCAGGAGGTTGAGAAAATACTCCTTTAAAAACCGGATGCTGCAGGTTTATTCCGGTAACCTTAGTTTCCCGGGTTAGAACAGATTGCGGCATGGCTGTACCTAAAACCTGGGTAAGGGCTTTTAATCCGGTTAAATTTTCTTCCAGGGATGGAAAAACCATCAGGCTGCCGCCATTCTGAACATAGGTTTTTAATTCTGTTGCCAACCCGGATGAAATGCTTTCTGTAGAAGTAAGAATTATTAAAGGATTTGAAGCGAGCTGAGAATAATTTATACTTCCTGCCGGGATGCTTCTGTAATTAAAAAATGGTTCTGCTTTATATAATGCGCTGATATACTTATTTTCACTTAGTTCATTAATAGCCAGCACATTCATGTGCTGTTGAACATTAAATGTGAAATAGAAATTATCATCAAAAATGACAGGGTAATCCGTTATTTTAACTTCTCCTCTTTTCCATCCGGCGCTTAATCCGCTAAACGATAATGTATCTTTACTAACAGCCCTCGCTTCTATATTTGCACTCCCCAGGGCTTTGGGTTTTCCATCAATAAAAATCTTAACAGGGATGTTTTCTGCCCGCTTATCCGAATTATTCTTAAGCTGAACCACTAATCTTTCTGTTTCATTAGGCCGGTGAACCGGAGAAACGAACCATACTGAATCAACAGATATGTTTGGCATCGGGTTAGCCTGCAAACGAACAAATCGAATAGAAATATCGGGGTCGGTCTTTTGAAGTTTACCCGTTGAAATATTTCGTTGAAAATCAGATAAAATATAGATTACCTTATTAGCATTTCGCTGTCCCGAAAAGATATCCTGCTGCCTGTTAATTATTTGCTGTAAGTTTTTATTAATCCCGCTTATTTGCACTTCGTCAACCACATTAATAAAGTCTTCGTACGACAACAAGCGTTGATGCCTTCCTTCAAAGTCATTTGTCAACAGCTGATATTTATCATTTAAACTATATGCCGAAGCAATTTCCTTCGCTCGCCTTTTAGCCTCATCGAGTAAGCTTCCTTCCTTATTAAGCGTTTCCATGCTGTAAGAATTATCGATATAAATACTTACAATCTGCGTTCTGAAGCTATTCTGCTGGTTCCGGTCGGGAATAAATGGCCTGGCAAATGCCAGAACTAAAAAAACAATTATCAGTATCCTTATAAAAAGAAGGAGCCGGTTCTTTAAATTCCGGACGGAAGATGTTTGTTGCTGAATTTCTTTTAGAAAAGAAACATTACTGAAATATATCTTTTTAAATTTTCGAAAATTAAACAGGTGTATTACTACCGGAATAGCAGCAGCGCCTAATGCAAATAAAAAAACTGGAAAAAGGAAGCTCATTAACTTCAAACTTACATAAAATTTAAACCAGGAGATTTACAAAATCTTTTTTTGGAAATTTCACATTTAAATTCAATGGTATTATCATATACTTTTAGTGTTTTCTGTACAATAACCTGTTCGCCTTGTATACTAAAAAATACAAAATTTATTAAGAAACCCGTGTTTAAAACTTAAAGATCGCGTTTTAAAAAACTGGCACAAACTTGGTATAGAACGTTGTATAAAAATAATTGCTATGAAAAGAAATCAACGTACCACCGAAAATCTTTTAACACAATTTGACAAAGAATTAAGAGCTCTTATTCTTTACGACTTAAAGCAATTTAAATCTCATAACGGAAAATTTTTAAGTAATAAGCCGGGTAAAAACCAGGATAAAGCCCTACTGGTTGCCTGATCTATCATATATTTTCATCTACCTATTTTAATACATCTACTTTTTTATTTACATCTACCTATTTATGAGAGTCCGGTTATGCCGGACTCTTTGTATTAACACTCAAATCTGTTGAGCAGTGGCTTGCCAGAAATTAACTGCTGAAGCAAATTGTAAGTGCCTTCTTGATTCACTACAATCAGATCCTGTAAATCATACAGAATTTCATTAGTTTTGCAGCAAAGGTAGCAAGCCCCAAAGGGCAGCTTTAATAGGGAATACCGGTGTAAATCCGGAACAGTCTCCGCTGCTGTAACCTCAATTACAAAAACTGCAGAATGCCACTTTTCGCCGAAACGAATGGGAAGGCTGTCAGTTTTAGAGGAAGTCAGAAGACCTGCCTTACACATTTAACTCAGGCTTTCGGAAGAAAGGCTAAAGAGAATATGACAGAAAAAAGCAGGAATTCAAATCAGGCTTGCAGAAAATGGTTTTCGCATGCTTGCTCACACATTGTTATTTTGGGAATAATACTTTCCATTGGGATTTATTCGTGTCAGCAACCCAAAACACAACAACATTTTACTGAGAAGGCTAAATCGTCCGCCCGGCATTTTGTAAAAACCACCATTAAATACGCCAAAGGATTTGATATTAAATATGTTGGTGATTATAAAATTGTGCAAATCCTTAATCACAGCGCCCAAAAAACAGATACAACTCAATTTGTTCTGATTCAACGAGGAAACCCGGCTCCCGCGGGATTCAAAAAATCTCAGATAATAGAAATTCCTGTTAAAAAGTTAATTGGGATGTCGTCCTTGCAAATTGCGATGGCTGATTTTGCAGAATCGCCGGATATTATTACAGGCTTAAATAGCCTGATGTATGTCAACTCTCCTGCTGTACGTAAGAATATTAAAGCCGGCAAAGTAAAAGAAGTTGGCGAAGAAGGAAGCATTAATACAGAAGTAATTATTTCCGTTCATCCTGATTTAATTATGGCAATGGGAAATCCGAGTGCGAGTCTTAGCCGCTATCAAACTATAGAAAATGCGGGAATACCAGTTCTGCTAATCTCCGAATGGCTGGAAAGCACGCCGCTTGGCAGGGCCGAATGGGTAAAACTGATGGCTGCATTGTTAAATAAAGAAGAATTGGTGGACAGGAAATTTGCGGTGATAGAAAAAGAATACAACAGGCTTGCTGAATTAGGAAGAAAAGCCGGCGATAAGCCCCTGGTTATAATTGGCATGCCTTATAAAGGTTCGTGGTTTGTGCCAGACGGAACAAGTTTTATGGCACGTTTTTTTAAAGATGCCGGAGCGGATTATTCCTGGGCTGATATAAAAGGCACAGGAAGTATGCCTTTGAGTTTTGAAAGCATTGCTCCAATTGCATTAAAGGCAGATTATTGGGTAAATACAGGAACTGTAAACACCAAAGCCGAAATTGCTGCGGCCGATGAGCGTTATACTTACTTTAAACCTTTTAAAAACAACACCATTTATAACTTCAATAAAAGAATAAACGACTTAGGTTCAAATGATTATTGGGAATCTGGTGTTGTAAACCCGCACCTGGTTCTATCTGATTTTATTAAGATTATGCACCCGGAGCTTTTACCGTCGTATGAACTGGTTTACTACAAAAAAATCTTATAATGAAAGATAAGATTCAGTTATACGATGAATATGTTAACGGAGCAATCGGTCCGGTTAAGAAATTCATTATCGGCTTCCTGATTCTGTTTATCCTGGTTTTCTTTATGCTCGACATAGCCTTAGGTTCTGTCGCCATTCCATTTAAGGAGATTGTAAAAATCTTTTTTTCTTCGGGCTCTGATAATGAAGCATGGATTTACATCGTCGAAAAAATACGTATTCCAAAAGCTATTACAGCAGTTTTGGTAGGTTGCGGATTATCGGTAAGCGGATTGCAGATGCAAACTCTTTTCAGAAATCCGCTTGCCGGCCCTTCTGTACTGGGCATAACCGCCGGAGCAAGCCTGGGTGTTGCATTAATTATGCTTTCTGCAGGAAGCATAACCAGTTTATATACCATTCAGGCGCTTGGAATCAGCGGAAGCTGGTTAATTATTCTGGCCTCTTCTGCAGGTGCCGCTTTAATTATGATGATTATTGTGGCCATTTCTTCGGCTTTAAGAGACAATATTATTATGCTGATTGTTGGCGTTATGATTGCCAATATTACGCTGTCCATTATCAGTATCTGGCAATACTTCAGTGCGCCGGAGCAAATTAAGGAATACCTGCTATGGACTTTCGGCTCTTTGGGAGGCGTAACAGAACATCATTTACAGGTGCTGGCAATAGTAATTGTAATAGGATTATTCATTTCATTCGCATCTTCTAAATTATTAGATGCGCTTTTACTTGGCGAAAACTATGCACGCAGCATGGGCCTTACTGTAAACAGGGCACGGATCCTGATTATTTGCAGTACCAGTATTTTGGCAGGAAGCATTACTGCGTTTTGCGGACCGATAGGATTTATAGGAATTGCTGTGCCTCATTTGGCACGCTCCCTTTTTAATACTTCAAATCATCGGATACTAATTCCAGGCTGCTGTCTTATTGGAACCGCATTGATGCTTGTCTGTGATATTGTTTCTCAGATGCCGGGAAGTCAAACAGCCCTGCCTATTAATATTATCACCGCCCTGATTGGCTCGCCTGTGGTAATCTGGGTTATTGTAAGCAGAAATAATTTACGGGGCTTCTGATGGAAAAATATCCTTTATTAAAAGTAACAAATCTTTCGGTTGGATATAAAGGCGGTTCTGCACAGGAAAAATGCGTAGCAGGACCTGTAACTGTAGAAATGAACCAGGGACAGCTCATTTGTCTTTTAGGGCCAAACGGGGCTGGTAAATCGACTTTTTTAAGAACTGTGGCCGGACTGCAGCATGCACTGAAAGGCATGGTGGAACTTGATGGAGAAAATGTAGCCAGACTCCGCCCTTCTCAAACAGCAAAAAAACTGAGTCTTGTACTTACAGATTCGGTAAAATCCGGTAATCTTGATGTTTATTCTTTGGTTTCTTTAGGCAGATATCCGTATTCTGGCTGGCTTGGAAGATTAACGGCAGAAGATAAGGAAATCATTCAATGGGCGATAGAATCAACCCATATCGAACAATTTTTAAACAGAAAAGTCGGCCAGCTTAGTGATGGAGAATGCCAGAAAGTAATGCTTGCCCGTGCGCTTGCTCAGAATACCCCTTTAATAATTCTGGACGAGCCAACAGCACATCTGGACCTGCCAAGCCGGATTGAATTAATGCGCCTTTTGCATCAGCTGGCAAAAAAAACCAATAAAGCAATCCTGATTTCAACTCATGAACTGGACCTGGCACTTCAGGTTGCTGATAAAATCTGGTTATTAAAAAGAGATGGCTCTTTAGAATCCGGTACACCGGAAGATTTGGTATTAAACGGAATATTTGAATCTGCTTTTGATAAAGCAGGGATTCTGTTTGATAAAACCACCGGAACATTTAATATTCATCAAAATGAGGAGAAATCGATTTACCTGGCAGGCAGCGGCGCTGCTGCATTCTGGACAAAAAGAGCCTTGCAACGACATGGCTTTTCAATCAGCGATAATCCTGATGCTAATCTTTTAGCTGAAGTAATAGAAACAGAAGAAGGAAATAAGTGGATTCTGAAAAAAGATAACAGCATATCAGAGTGTATTTCTATTGACGATTTTTTGGCGTTGTTGAAAAAAGAACCAAATAAGTAAAGCGTGCGCTTTACTTAGACAAATGGCCCTCCCCTCCCATACTGTCCCGCAAGGTCGCTAAAATGAGGGGTAAGTGTCAAAGAGTTATTCAGCAGGCACTAGAATCGCTCACTCAATTTTTCTGTCAGAAAGTCAGATTTTTTAGGGCGTATTACAGGTAGGCTTTAGGACCGCTTAAGAACCGCTCAAGGACCGCTCAAGCCGTACTCAAGAAAAACGGCTTTAAAAATCTAATGTCTGACATAACGTCGTAAATTTTAATTGAAAAAAACCTGCGGGAATTGTGCTTTCTTACCCGCATAATAGCCTTATGTTAATGGAGTATAAGACAATCATTTATCCAGACACTCCTACAGCGACATAAAATCGCGTATAAACAAAAAAGCATCAGCCCTTAGACTGATGCTTGTAAGATTTTAAGATAAAGTATTGATTATATAACCTTTACATTTACTGCGTTTAAACCTTTTTTACCGCGTTCAACTTCATATTCAACGTTATCATTCTCGCGAATGTTATCGATTAAGCCTGAAGAGTGAACAAAGATATCGCTATCTCCGTTTGATGGTACGATGAAACCAAAACCTTTAGTTTCATTGAAAAATTTTACTGTTCCTTTTTGCATTATAAAAATTGTTAAATATCAAATGTCGGGAATATATTTGAAAACAAAAATTTTTATTTCCGTACTTACATCTATCTTAAGTAACTAAAAATCAGGCACAATAAACATAGACCAGCTAAACACGTTGCAAATTCATTTTAAAAATCAATATTCCTTTAACTGCCAGGGAAGCTGATCGATTTGGTTGCCTATTAACTGAACGTTTTCTGCTGTAAGTTCTTCTTTGGAATACTCCTCCATCATCCAGCCCCCATTTTCCTTTTTTATATATCCTATAAAAATATTATCCATGGTAATTTTAAACAGATCCTTCTGAACCTGTTTGGCTTTACATAATTTAATGCCGGCAAAAGGTATAAGATGAGTTTCCATTTATTCAATTATCAGATTGTATTTGATTAATAAACTTCCCAGGCTATCTGAACTGAATTTCGCTTTAATTAATGTGTTAATTTCGGGATCTATATTAAAATTGCTGGCAGTTCTGAAATCTACGCCTTTTAGTATGCTACGGTTAAATACGGTCCTGTTTAAATCGCATTGAAAAAATACAGATTTAGTTAGATCAGCTTCCGTAAAATCACATTCTACTAAAGTACAATCTGTAAATTTAGTTTCTTTAAGCTTCCTTTTATGGAAAATCGAATAGTCGAGCGTGCATCCCTCAAAACTCACTGAAAAGGAAAAAGATTTACTTGCAGAAAAATTAACGCCGGTGATTTTACAATTCTTAAAATGAAGATTCTGCAGTCCTGTATTCATCACTTTAATTAAGGATAAATTGCAGGTGTCCATTACACAATTAATAAAAATCATGTTAGAAAGATTGGCGTAAGAAAAATCGCAGTTTATAAAAGTACAATCTTCAAAAACCCGCTCGTAGCCTTCAATATCTGCTATTGAAGCATTTTTAAAAATAATTCCCTCGTCGAGCTGCCCCATAATTCTTTGAAATTTTCAACGAAAGTAGGAATTAAAAATGCAGCAACTTTGCAAAACGTGAAAATTATATTTCAAAAAAAATGGGCGATAAATCCTTAAAATTCTTATCGCCCGGTTAAAATAAATTCATAAATTCTATTGCAGATTTGATAGATGTTTATCAATCTTTTTTCCAATCTCTTCCCAGGGATGTTCATCATCAACTTTGTGCGGCGCTTCCCATGACCAGCCAATTTTCTTTTCTTTATACATCTGGCCAATAAACGTTGCACCTAAAACAACAGAGTACATACCTTCATTCTCTTCGGCGGTATAAACCTGCCCATTGATCGTAAATTCTATAGTTTCCATGCGCGATTATTTTATTTAAAAATGAAGATAATACATTTTTGTTTCAAATCTTCCTGATATGGATCTTCCTGAAACTCTTCTTTAAAATTCAATCTTTAGTATTTTTGCTGAATGTATTCTCGTGAACAGGCTTCGCAATTAAAACAAGAGTTCTGGACAACTTTCGGACAATATCTAAGTCCGCATCTCTCTTCAGAAGGATTAAAGGTAAACTGGGTTAATTACAAAACAGGATTAAAGCATGTGTACTTTAAAATGGATGCCGACAAAAGAAAAGCATCAATTGCAATAGAAATCACTCATCCGGATGCCGGCATTCAGGAATTATTTTACGAGCAATTTGAAGAATTTAAACTTTTACTGGAAAACTATCAAAATGAACCCTGGAATTGGGAACTTCACACCCGCAACGATCAGGATAAATTAATAAGTAAAATCGGAACACAGCTTAACGGAGTAAGCATTTTTAATAAAAGCGACTGGCCACAACTAATTTCATTTTACAAGCCAAGAATTATTGCCCTGGATGAATTCTGGACTGATGTAAAAGATGGATTCGAAGCGTTAAAATGAAGAATATGCCATCTCTCAATAAATGCTGAGAGATGGCTAAGAGATTTAGAAATTGGGCTTTAACACATATTTATTGTAGAATCTGAAGATATGCTCTGCCGCTTCTTCGGCAGTATCCACAAGGCGGTAAAGGTTTAAATCATCAGGACTAATCTTATCGGCAGTTAGCATAGTACTCTTTACCCAATCCAGTAGACCTCCCCAATATTCTGTGCCAACCAACACAATCGGGAAGCGTGCAATTTTACCGGTCTGGATTAAAGTAATTGCTTCAAATAATTCATCCATTGTTCCAAACCCGCCCGGCATAATAATATATCCCTGCGAATACTTCATAAACATTACCTTGCGCACAAAAAAGTAATCAAACTCCAGCAGCTTGTCTCTGTCTACATATTTATTATGGAACTGCTCAAATGGAAGTTCAATATTTATTCCAACAGATTTTCCACCAGCCTCATAAGCTCCTTTGTTTGCAGCTTCCATAATACCGGGACCACCACCAGAAATTACTCCATATCCCTTTTCGGTAAGCAAACGGGCAGTATCTTCTGCCATTTTATAGTATTTATCTTCATTGCTGGTTCTTGCCGAACCAAAAATTGATACACAAGGACCGATTTTAGCCAGCTTTTCAAAGCCGTCTACAAATTCGGCCATTATTTTAAATATCTGCCAGGAATCGGTTACTTTAATTTCCTGCCAGCCTTTATTATCAAAAGCATCCCTTATTTGTTCGTCACTCGTCATAGTTGTAATAAGTCAAAAAGTTAAAAAGTTGTTTGTGCTGTTGTTTTTCTGCTGGTTACCAATAATAACAAATATGTGATTAAAGCATTGTAAATAATCAGTTCAAAACCTATTACATAACCTGTCCACGCTGCCGAATGGGTATCTATAAAAAAACATATTGCAGGAGATAAAAGGCAGATTAAAGGGACAAGCCGGTCTTTTACAGCCAGCCTGGTAAACATTCCGAAGGCAAATAAGCCAAGTAAAGGGCCATAAGTATATCCCGCTGCTTTAAAAATTGCGTTTACTACAGAATCGTTATTAATTACCTTGAATCCTAAAATTACTAATAGCATTAACACAGAAAATACCACATGCACCAAATGTCTCGTCTGCACCAATTTTGGAGAATTCTGATCCTTGTTTTTATTGAAATTTAAAAAATCAATACAAAATGAGGTTGTTAATGCGGTTAAGGCCGAGTCTGTAGTGGCAAATGTTGCGGCGGTTAAGCCTGCCATAAAAATGATAGCAGGAATAATATTGAGATGATTCAGGGCAATTTCAGGAAATAAATGGTCCGGGGTTTTAAAAGCAGCAACATCGATATTATTCTGTGCTGCATAGATATAAAGCAATGCTCCCACACTAAGAAAGAACAGGTTAATTACCACAAATATTCCTGTAAAGGTGAGCATATTCTTTTGTGCCTCGCCGATGTTTTTACAGCTAAGGTTCTTTTGCATTAAGTCCTGATCCAGTCCCGTCATGGCTATGGTAACAAATATTCCGCCTAAGAACTGTTTTACAAAATGTGATTTGGTGCCCAGAAAATCTTCCCAGAAAAATATTTTCGAATAGGAACTTTCCTTTACAGCTTCAAATGTTTCAGCAATATTTAAGTCGAGGCTCTGAGCAATAAAAGTGATTGACAATACTACAGACAGCAATAAAAAAGTGGTTTGCAAGGTATCTGTAATGATAATTGTTTTTAAGCCTCCTTTAAACGTATATAACCAGATAAGTATCAGGCAGAGGCTTATGGTTACCCAGAAAGGAACATTCCAGGCATCAAAAATGAATTTTTGCAGCACAATGCCTACCAGGTATAAACGAAAAGCAGAACCAATGGTGCGCGAAATAAGAAATATCATAGCACCTGATTTATAGCTCCAATATCCTAACCGTTTTTCCAGGTATGTATAAATAGAAACCAGGTGCATCCTGTAATATAATGGAAGCAAAACGGTAGCAATCAGCACAAATCCAACAGCGTTGCCCAAAACGAATTGGAAATAGCCAAAAGCTCCGTTCCCCACTGCACCGGGAACAGAAATAAACGTTACTCCCGACAAAGCGGTACCAATCATTCCGAACGCAACCAGGTACCATTTAGAGTTCCGGTTAGCGATAAAAAATGTAGAGTTATCAGACGACTTTCTGGAGGTAAAATAAGATACAGCAATCAGTAAAACAAAATACCCGATTATAAATGATAGTAATATTCCTGGCGACATAGTTTATATTGAATTCTAAAAGTAATAAGATGAATTGATATACGAGGATTTAATGATTAATTTGATTACACAGATTTAAGGGGAATCCCTATTTTTACGCTATGAATTTTTCATCCCGCTTACTTGAAAATGCTGTTGCCGAATTTTCTAAACTTCCTGGAGTGGGACAAAAAACAGCCTTACGCCTTGTGCTTCACCTGCTTAACCAGCCTGTAAACGATGTAGAAAAATTTACCGGCTCTTTAACTCGTTTAAAGAACGAAATTCGTTTTTGCGAGATATGTAAAAATATATCCGACAGTATTATCTGTGAAATTTGCACAAGCAGAAAACGCGATAAATCGCTGGTTTGTTTGGTTGAAGATACCCGCGACGTAATGGCTATTGAAAATACCAATCAATATAATGGCGTTTACCACGTACTGGGAGGTCTAATTTCGCCAATGGATGGAATCGGACCCTCGGATTTAAATATAGAATCTATTGTGGAACGGGTTAAAGAGGGAGAAATCCGGGAAGTTATTTTAGCTTTAAGCGCCACAATGGAAGGCGACACTACTATCTTTTACTTGTACAAAAAACTAAAAGATTTCCCTGTAAAATTTACTACTATTGCCCGTGGAATTGCTTTTGGTGGCGAAATTGAATATGTTGATGAAATAACATTGGGCCGGTCGATAATTACCAGGGTTCCTTACGAAAATTCATTAATTAAATAACGCTCTCTTTTCAATCCAAATATCCTAAAAAATGTCTTTAAAAAATAAAACGATTATAATAACCGGCGCCTCATCTGGAATTGGAAAAGCCTGCGCAGAAGAATTTGCCCGCCGGGGCGCCAACCTGATATTAGGCGCGCGCCAATATGTTACCCTTTGCGAAATTGCTGCAAGCCTGGAAAGCACTTATGGTATTAAAGCTGTTGCTGTACAATGCGATGTTTCTAAGGAAGAAGATTGCAAGCTATTAATTAAACAGGCTATCCTTACATTTAACCGGATTGATGTATTAATTAACAATGCCGGGATTAGTATGCGTGCTTTATTTAAGGATTTAGATTTAGTGGTTATCCGTAATTTAATGGATATTAACTTTTGGGGAGCTGTTTATTGCACTAAATATGCTTTACCGGAGTTGTTGAAAAACAAGGGTTCTGTAGTAGGAGTTTCTTCTATTGCCGGATACCGGGGCTTACCCGGACGTACAGGATATTCTGCTTCAAAATTTGCAATGAATGGTTTCCTGGAGGCCTTACGGGTAGAAAATCTAAAAACAGGATTACATGTAATGATTGCTGCGCCCGGCTTTACTGCATCCAATATCAGAAATACTGCATTGGCAAAAGACGGGATATCTCAAGGCGAAACCAGTATGGATGAAGGCAAAATGATGACAGCAGACGTGGTTGCTAAAACTATAGTTGACGGAGTTTTACAGCGGAAAAGGACCTTAATTATGACAAGTCAGGGGAAACTTGCAGTGTTAATGAATAAATTACTGCCTGCCTGGGTTGATAAAAAAGTATTTCAATTGTTCTCCAAAGAAAAGGATCCTTTGATATAATAAAGCTTTTCTCCTGGTTAATGCAGCGCACGCCGTTTCACAACCCCTCCATTAGTTTCTGTAATTACATTCATTACAATAAAGGCTTTTCGATCTATTTGCTTAACAACATCTTTTACTTTAGAAACTTCTAAACGAGTAACAACAGTAAAGATTATATCTATTTCTTTGTCAACAAACTGCGTACTTCCATATCCTCTCTCCCCTTTGTAAATGGTTACACCACGGCCAAGTTCGTTTAAAATGGCTGTCCGTATTTTTGCGCTTTTTGAAGAGATAATGGTAACTCCTGTATATTCTTCTATTCCCTGAATAATAAAATCTACAGTTTTTGAGGCAGAAATATAGGTGAGACCCGAATACAGTGCGGCCTCTATCCCCAGAATAAATGCAGCTATAGTAAAAATCAATACATTAATAATCAGAATAATATCACCAATAGAAAATACACTTTTGCGGTTAAGGTAAACTGCGATAATTTCTGTACCATCAAGTACGCAACCGCCGCGCATTGCTAAACCTATACCAGACCCAAGAAAAAAACCTCCGAATATTGAAATAAGGAGCTTGTCGTGCGTGATTACCGGGAAAGTAAAAAAATGAATAATAATGGCCAGTGATACTACAGCAATAGCCGTTTGTATAGCAAAGGCCTTACCTATCTGACGGATCCCAATAATTATAAATGGAATATTAAAAAGTATAAGCCATAGGGAAACAGGAATATTAACATGATGGTCGAGCGACACGCGGCTTGCCAGGATCGATAATCCGGTTACGCCGCCATCTATAAAATGATTAGGCAACAAAAAACCTTTTAATCCGAATGCCGCTAATAAAACGCCTACACTCACCAAAGCCCATTTTATAAGCTGTAGTTTTAAGGCAAGGCGATTTCTCGAACGTTTATTCTTCAATGCTACTAAAATATAAAAACCTGATTAAATCTGTTAAGTTTTTTTTATTTACCGGTTTTAATACATAAAGTTTGTAAAGAAATAAAAAATAGGCATATTTGCTATACTTAGATGAACAGAACAAATACATATGGTTACTGGTGGCGCAAATGTTAAACATTTAGCAATTCACAGGTATACATATCAATATAAAATTAACCCGGGTTGCTTATTAGCAACCTTTTTTTTTTGCCAAAAGGCGTAATTTAAATGAAGAAAATATTAAACAGCTTATTCGAACAAAAAACATTTACAAAAGAACAGGCCAAAACAACTTTAACGAATATTGCTACAGGGAAATATAACGCTTCTCAAATGGCAGCGTTTCTTACCGCATATTGCATGCGTAATATTACGGTTGATGAACTTGAAGGGTTCCGTGATGCGATGTTGGATTTATGTTTAAATCCAGGCCTTGAAGAATACGAGTTAATTGATCTCTGCGGAACCGGAGGCGATGGAAAAAATACCTTTAATATTTCTACACTATCTTCTTTTATACTTGCAGGAGCAGGATTTAAAGTCGCGAAGCATGGAAACTATGGCGTTTCATCGGGCTGTGGTTCTTCCAATGTAATGGAATATCTGGGTTATCAGTTTACTAATGATTCTGATAAACTGAAGAGAAGCCTGGATGAATCCAATATATGCTTTTTACATGCTCCATTATTTCATCCCGCAATGAAGACTTTGGCGCCGATTAGAAAAGAACTGGGTGTTAAGACCTTCATAAATATGCTGGGGCCAATGGTTAACCCGGCAAGTCCTAAATACCAGATTGTAGGCGTTTTTAGCTTAGAACTGGCAAGGCTGTATGCCTATCTGTATCAAAAATCATCAAAACAATATACCATTCTGTATGATTTAGGCGGCTATGATGAGGTATCCTTAACCAATTCTATCAAAACATTCGACACATCGGGCGAAAAAATTCATACACTACAGAGTCTGGGTTTTAAAAGTATAGATCCGGCATTAATAACCGGCGGCGAAACTGTTGAGCATTCTGCTAAGATATTTACTGATATTTTAAATGGAAACGGAACACGGGAACAGATTAATGTAGTGTTATGTAATGCAGCTATGGCCATCAAAACCATTCATCCAGATAAGAGTATTGGCGATTGTATTGCGCTTGCTGAGGAATCTTTATCCAGTAAAAAGGCGCTTAACAGCTTTAATACTTTAATTTCCATAAAGTAATGCTACAAAAATTGAAGCTTAAAGTTTGCGGAATGCGCGATGCGGAAAATATTAGCCGGCTGTCACAGCTTAAGCCTGATTATATTGGTTTTATCTTTTATCCGCAATCTAAGCGCTATGCAGATAACCTGGATAGCGATGCCTTACAGGCATTACCTTCTTCCATAAAAAAAACAGGCGTTTTTGTGAATGCCGGCCTGAAGGAAATTACAGAAAGGATTGAAAAGTTTAAACTGGATGCGGTACAGTTACACGGACAGGAATCACCGGAGTTTTGTATGCAGCTCAAACCGTATAATGTTGAATTAATTAAAGCTTTTGGAATAAATAATGAATTTGATTTTAGCAGTTTAGAAAGCTTTGAAAGCATTATTGATTATTATTTATTTGATACTAAAACAGAATTACATGGCGGTTCCGGTAAAACTTTCGACTGGACAGTTTTAGACCGATATACATTAAATAAGCCTTACTTTTTAAGTGGAGGCTTAAGTGCCGAAAATATCAAAGAAATAAAAAGTATAAACGATAGCAGGCTTTTTGCGTTGGATTTAAACAGCCGTTTTGAGTTACAACCCGGCTTAAAAGACATAGAAAAATTAACAGCAGTTTTTAACGAAATAAAAATCCCGGTATAGGGATGGAGGACAATATGAGTTATCATGTAAATGAAAAAGGATATTTTGGAACTTTTGGGGGCGCATATATACCCGAAATGCTTTATCCAAACGTTGAGGAGTTAAGAAATAAATACCTCGAAATAATTTATGAACCGAAGTTTCAGGAAGAATATCAGCAATTATTAAAAGATTATGTGGGGCGCCCCTCGCCTCTTTATCTGGCAAAACGACTTTCAGAAAAATACGGTGCGAATATTTATTTAAAACGCGAGGATTTAAATCATACCGGCGCGCATAAAATAAATAATACCGTTGGCCAGATACTGTTGGCTCAGCGACTGGGTAAAAAGCGTATTATAGCCGAAACCGGTGCTGGCCAGCATGGGGTTGCCACCGCTACTGTTTGCGCATTAATGGGCCTGGAATGTGTAGTATACATGGGTGCTGTAGATATTGAACGACAGGCGCCTAACGTTGCCCGTATGAAAATGATGGGCGCTACGGTTATTCCTGCTGTTTCTGGCAGTCAGACACTTAAGGATGCCACTAATGAAGCTTTGCGCGATTGGATAAACAATCCGGTTGATACGCATTATATTATTGGTTCTGCTGTTGGCCCGCATCCTTATCCCGATATGGTAGCCCGCTTCCAGGCAATAATTTCTGAAGAAACGAAATGGCAGCTAAAAGAACAAACAGGCAAAAAAAATCCGGACTATGTACTGGCCTGTGTAGGCGGAGGAAGTAATGCGATTGGTATGTTTTATCATTTTTTAGACGATTTGGATGTTAAACTTATAGCAGTGGAAGCAGCTGGAAAGGGTGTTGATTCGGGAGAATCTGCTGCCACAACGCTTTTAGGAACAGAAGGAGTTCTTCATGGCAGCCGATCTATTGTAATGCAAACTCCAGACGGGCAGGTTGTAGAACCTTATTCTATTTCCGCAGGTTTAGATTATCCGGGAATTGGCCCGCAACATGCTCATTTATATAAGGCAAAACGCGCTCAGTATGTAAGTGTAACGGATGATGAAGCAATGCAAGCTGGTTTACAATTAACCAGGTTAGAAGGAATTATTCCAGCTATTGAAAGTGCCCATGCCTTCGCCCACCTCGACAAAATGAAATTTACAGGAAACGAGTCTGTTGTTATTTGCCTCTCGGGCCGTGGCGATAAAGATTTAACCACTTACATGAATTACTTCGGATTTTAACATAAAGTAACAAGTACAGAGTATCAAGTAGCTAGTATGAAATATCAGGTAGCTCAGGTCTCAAATCTAACATCCAATAAAAAATGAACAGAATAAATCAACTTTTCGAACGAAAGAAAGAAAACGTTTTATCTATATATTTTACCGCAGGTTATCCAAACCTTAACAGCACAGTAGAAATTGCAGAAGCACTTGAAAAAGCAGGCGCAGATTTTCTGGAAATTGGTATCCCCTATTCTGATCCCTTAGCCGATGGCCCGGTTATTCAAAGCAGTTCTTTAAAAGCTATTGAAAACGGAATGACTATTAAAGTTCTTTTCGAACAATTAAGAGAGCTGCGTAAACGTGTTTCTATTCCGGTATTATTAATGGGATATGTAAACCCTATTCTCCAATATGGTGTCGAAAATTTCTGTGCATCGTGTAAGGAAGTAGGCGTTGATGGCGTTATTGCACCGGATTTACCCATGTACGAATACGAAGAAATGTATAGCGGATGTTTTGAAGACAACCAGTTAAGCAATATTTTTCTTATCACCCCTCAAACCTCTGATGAGCGTATCCGGAAGATTGACGGACTAAGCAATGGTTTTATTTACTTACTTTCATCTTCTTCAACCACGGGGAAAAATGTTTCGCTTTCTGATATCACAGAAAACTATTTCTCCAGGTTAAAAAATATGAATCTGAAAAACCCAACCATGATTGGGTTCGGAATCTCTGATAATAAAAGCTTCAGTAAAGCCAGCCAGTATGCTAATGGCGCTATTGTAGGTACTGCTTTTGTACGATTATTGGATGAACCTGATTATCTGAATAAAATCGATGGTTTTATTGCCGGATTAAAAGGACAAACATTATAACATGAAGCTATTTCGCCTGTTTATTCCTATTCTGTTTACTGTTATTTGTTCCTGCAATTCTATAAAAAGCAACAATTTGAATGGGTTTAAACTAATATTCGATGGAAAAACCTTAACCGGATGGGATGGCGACCTTAAATACTGGCGCGTAGAAAATGGGATATTAACCGGCGAAATAACTCCCGAAACCATTCTGAAACAGAACTCTTTTTTAATTTACAAAAATGACAGCCCGGGAAATTTTGAATTAAAGGTAGATTACCGGATATCAGCAAAAGGAAATAGTGGTGTAAATTACAGAAGCGATCGGGTTGATAGCATACCTTTTGCTCTTAAAGGCTACCAAGCTGATTTGGATGGTAAAGACAAATACAATTTAGGATATCCAAGACATACCGGCCAGAATTACGAAGAACGGGGACGACAATTTCTGGCTACCAGGGGGCAGGTTACCGTTATTGAAACCGGCAAAGCGCCATCTGTTATTGATTCTACCGGAACAAAAGCCGCCCTATTGAACGCGATAAACTTTGATGGCTGGAACCAGTTGCATATTGTAGCAAAAGGCAAGAATATGAAACATTATATAAACGGTGTTTTAATGTCTGACGTTACGGATAACGATACCATCAACAGAAAAATGTCAGGCTTTATTGGCGTCCAGGTGCATGTTGGGCCACCTATGAAAGTTGAATACAAGAATTTTCTTTTGAAAACTTTCAATTAAGCCTCTATCTCTTTTCAGGATCCCGATTCCGTCCAGAATACCAGACAATCCTTCCAGATTAACACAATAACTGCAATTCAAGTCCAAATATAACCGCTTGTACTACAGTGTTTTTTTAGCATATTGTGTTGTTGGCAGGATTTTTCTTCTTATATAAATGTGCCGTTAATAAACCGGTACTTATAAAATGAGAACGATTACTAAATTTACATTAATGCTTTCCCTAACAGCAGGCTCAGCATATCAAACATTCGCACAGGACACCACATTAGAACCAGCATCGCGCTTTTCAACAAAAGATTTTCGTACATGGTCTATTGGGGTACATGGCGGCGTTTTAACACCTTATACTATTTTCAGGGGCGCAAATAACGATTTTGATACGCCTACCGAAAATTTCGGCTATGGCGGTTATATCAAAAAACAAATAATCCCTTCATTTGGCTTACAGGCTAATTTCCTTGCCGGGCATGTAGAAGGAATGAGAGCATCCAGCCTTGGCACTGCAAATCCTTTATATGATGATTCCCGGTTCAAGTCACATATTGAGTGGTCGGCAGCCCTGACCGCAAATTTCACATTAGCAAATTTGAGTATCAATAAAGAAAACGGTTATTTTTCGCCATACCTGAAAGCCGGAGCGGGTTATATGTCTTCTAATGCGGAAGTTACCAATGCAGGTCCAGGTAAAGGGTATACCGAAGACTGGTTTATACCTGTTGGTGCAGGTTTTAAAGTAGGCATAGCCAAAGGTGTAAACTTAGATTTTGGTTATGATGTAAACTTCGTAAAAGCAGCCGATTTTGATGGAGTAAGCGGCTCGCGATATGACAATTTTTCTTATGGATACGCCGGTTTAGAATTTGCTCTTGGTAAAAAAGAAAATCCACAATTAGTTAATTATAGCGCTTTAGCGGATCTTAGAAAGCAAACCGCAGCAGAAAGCAATGAGTTAAGAAGTGCTTTATCTTCCGCAGAACAAAACGCTGCCAGAGATCGTGAACAATATGCTAAAGATTTAGGCGACGATGATGCAGATGGCGTAGCTAATAAATTTGATAAATGTCCTGATACTCCTGCAAACACAGTGGTTGATGGCGCCGGTTGTCCTCTTGCTACTCCAAGACCTGTTATTCGCGAAAAAATAATTGTTACTGAAGCAGATCGCAAAATTGTCGATGAAGCTATTAAAAATCTTGAATTCGACTTAGGTAAATCGACTATCCGTGCAACATCGTATGCTACGCTAAACAGGGTTGCAGCTTTATTGGTAGAGAAAAACTTCAGTTTAAAATTAGCCGGACATACCGATAATACCGGTTCCATGGCTCTTAATTTAAGTTTATCTAAAGATCGCGCAGAATCTGTAAAAGCATATCTGGTAAGTCAGGGAGCAAATCCTTCCAGAATTGAGGCTACGGGCTATGGCCCAAATCAGCCAATTGCCAGCAATAACACTGCAGAAGGCCGTCAGACAAACCGTAGGGTGGAGTTTACTTTATACTAGTGCCGGATTATTTTAATCAATAAAAAGAAAGCCTGCGAAATTTCGCAGGCTTTCTTTTTATAATATGCTAAAACACCTTTTTAACATTTTAAATCTTATAAATCAATTTCTCCATGCTGACCTTTAATGTATTTTTCTCCCGTTAAGGCAGAACCTAATATTCCCATAAAGCGAACCATTGTGTTTGAATGACTGTCCCAATATTCAGCATGCGTCGGTTTTACTTTTATTAATGCCAATCGCGGATCGTCTAACCCTTCCGGAAAAAATGCTTTGACCATAGAATTAAACAGCTCTTTCATTTTTGCCTGATCCTTTACCAGTGTTGCTTTGCCATTAATGCATACGTATGTGCTGTTCTCATGGTCAGTATAACAAAGCGTTACATTGTTAATGTTATTTTCAATCTCATATACTTTTGGCGAATATTCATTAGTAAAGAACCAGATATTCCCTTCCTCATCAATATCAGACGTGGCCATCGGACGACTACGGATCTGATCTTCTTCGATAGTACAGAGAATGGCTACATCTCCATTACTTATATAACTCTTTAGCTTTTCCAGCCCTGCCTGATATGTAGTTTCCATAATTATTTGATTAATCCAAGGTTTAGGTTAAAACACTTATTAAATAGTTTAGTTTTTTTGAATTATATCAACTATCGCCTACTGATGTATGAATTACCTTTTATATAAAATCGCCAGGGAATGCTTTTATAAGGTTCCTCAATATTTAAGCCAATACGCGGACAGGCTACTATATCTTCGGGAGCTATTTCATTTCCTCTATCTTCAATCCATATTTCGTCGCTTAAAAGTGAAATACCATTATGCAGTTTTCTTAAACCGAAGGCTTTTGCCAGGGCTCCGGGTCCTTTACAAAGGCGCTTATCATCGTTATCAAAGCCGCGCCTCAAGCGCATAATGCCTAAGCCAACAGTAGGTTCCACTGCTCTGATAAGTATAGCATGTGCATCGGTGTGTTTGCCCGTAACAATATTTAACATATCGTGAATTCCATAGCAGATATACATATAAACTACCCCTCCATCAGAATACATGATATCATTCCGGGCTGTACGCTTATGATTATAAGCATGAGAACCTCGGTCTTCGGGGCCTCTGTAGGCCTCTGTTTCTACAATAATTCCGGCTGTTAGTTCGCCATCAATACAAGTAAAAAGATATTTTCCTAAAAGTTTCTCTGACAGTAAAACAACGTCGTCGTTCTGATAATAAGATATTGGAAGCTTCATGATATTCATCAATAACAAAATGATTGCTATTATGTTGTTTTGTTGTAAAATAACAGGAATAACCTGTTCCCTTTTTAACGAAAGCAATTGCTTTAAAAGTTTAGGTTCAGAGTTTTTGTAAATTTGCACATCAAATTACGTTCTATAAATATGAGATATAAATATTTAGTCGTTTCGGCTTTAAGTATTGGATACTTAAGTATGAGTCAGCCAACAGCGTTTGCACAGGAGAAGACAGATGATAAAACGTTTAACGTTTTCGCCGAATCGTTTGCAGATTTACAAATACTGCGTTACCAGGTTCCTGGGTTCGATGAACTAAGCCTTCAGCAAAAGAAACTAGCTTATTATCTTTCAGAAGCCGCTTTATCTGGCAGAGATATTATTTATGATCAAAGCGGTAAATACAATCTATTGGTCCGTAAAACGATAGAAAATATTTATGCTACTTACAAGGGAGACCGGACTACGGAAGACTGGCAGAAATTTAAAACCTATGCCGGCAGATTCTGGTTCAGCAACGGAAATCATCACCATTATGGAAATGAGAAATTTATTCCTGAGCATAGCTTTGCTTATTTCTCCAAACTGGTTTTAAATTCCAATGTAAAAGCGTTTCCGTTAAATAAATCAGAAACCGCTGCAGCCTTTCTTACCCGTATTAAACCTATAATCTTCGATCCTGCTTTTCAGCCTAAGCTGGTAGATTTATCATCAGATAAAGATAATGTGGTAAATTCTTCTAATAATTTCTATGAGGGAGTTACGCAAAAAGAAGTAGAGAACTATTATGCACAATTCGAAACCAAAGGAGAAGCGCCTTCATGGGGACTTAATACCAAGGTAATTAAGCAAAATGGAAAGATCGTCGAAAAAACATGGAAAGTTGGCGGCATGTATAGTACAGCCATCGAAAAAATAGTTTATTGGTTGGAAAAAGCAATTCCGGTTGCAGAAAATGCCGAACAAAAAGATGCCTTACAGAAACTGGTTAAATATTACCGTTCCGGCGATTTAAAAGATTTTGATGAATATAGCATTGCATGGGTTAACGATACCAAATCCAGGCTCGATGTTGTAAACGGATTTATAGAAGTATATAAAGATGCGATAGGTAAAAAAGGCAGTTTTGAGAGTGTGGTTTCTTTAAAAGACCTGGAAGCAACCAAACGCCTTGAAGCCATAGCTAAGGAAGCCCAGTGGTTTGAAGATAATTCGCCTCTGATGCCGGCACATAAAAAGAAAGAAGTAAAAGGAATCACTGCCAAAGCAATTACTGTAATTATGGAATCAGGAGATGCATCGCCTTCTACTCCTATCGGAATTAATCTTCCGAATGCAGATTGGATCCGGAAAGAGCACGGTTCTAAATCTGTGTCTTTAAGCAATATTGTACATTCATATAATCAGAGCAGTGCAAACAGCGGTGTGTTAGATGAATTTGCTTTTGATCCGACAGTAAAGGCGCGTATTCGTCAGTATGGAGACCTTGCTTCTGATTTACATACTGATATGCATGAATGTATCGGGCATGCATCCGGGCAAATAAATCCTGGAATCGACAATCCTGATAAAACACTTAAAAATTACGCATCGGCTTTGGAAGAAGCGCGTGCAGATTTAGTTGCACTGTATTACATTGTAGATCCAAAACTTATTGAAATCGGCGTTATGCCTTCAATTGAAGTAGGTAAATCAGAATACGACAGTTATATCATGAACGGTTTAATCACTCAGCTTACGCGATTAAAACCAGGCGACAATCTTGAGGAAGCGCATATGCGTAACCGTCAGTTAAATGCAATGTGGGTGTATGAAAAAGGAAAGGCAGATAATGTAATTGAATTTGTGAAACGGGATGGGAAGACGTATACCCAAATTAATGACTATAATAAGTTACGTACTCTTTTCGGACAATTATTACGTGAAATACAACGCATAAAATCAGAAGGCGATTTTGAAAGCGGTAAAAACCTGATAGAGAATTATGGAGTTAAAGTGGATCAGGCTTTATTAAAAGAAGTATTGGCCCGTTATGCTAAATTAAATGTTAAGCCTTACAAAGGTTTTATACAACCCAAACTTGTTCCTGTTATGAACGGAACAGAAATAACAGATGTTAAGGTTACTTATCCGACATCTTTTTATCAGCAGATGATGGAATACGGTAAGGAATATTCTTTTTTACCAGTAATGAATTAAACAAGTGATTATTTATTCTAAACAAAGCGGCCGGGTATTTTACCCGGCCGCTTTGTTTAGAAACAGTTTCAGAGGTTTCTCATCGAAAGCCTCATTTAAAATTTTTTCATTATTAACTTAATGCTAAAGAAAATATTTTATTGCGTTTTTATGCCCGTGGATTAATAATAACACAACAAATGACAGATTATCAGGACAGTACAGGATACGTGTCATTATTACGTTTATTATTTTCGTAGTACCAATTATTTATCTACTAACTAAAAACCAATCAAAATGATGAAATCAAATTTCACTCTTTTAGCTAAGAGTATTGTCCTTATTGCAGTTCTAAGCATTGCCAGTTGTAAAAAAGACGACCAGGCACAATTAATTAATGACGAATCATTAATCTCTTCAGAAGGTAAATCAAGTGCCAAAATCAAAGCTAGCGGAGAAGTTGTTAAAATAGGCAACGACTTCCGTGCTACAGTAAATGGCGTACAAAAATACCTCGGAACAGATTACATAGCTGCTATAAACGCAGCAATTGGCGGGCTTACCGCTGGACGTACTACCAAAGAGTGGGTTACCATTAAAAACTCCGGAAGTTCTGGTAATTCGGGCGGTTCTGTAAAAGCTGTTAATATGCAAAGCTATACAGGCCTGGATTTTTCTAATGTTACCTTTACTTGCAATAGCAACGATTTATTAATAGTACCTGTTCAGGCCGACAGAAAAACCCAAATAGAAGTAAAGAATCTTAAGGTTGCCGGTAACCCTCGTTATGGTATCTGGTTCAAAGGCTGTACAAATATGATTATCAGCAATATTACCATGAATTTAACGAACGGTTCTGGCCAATACGGGCTGGGAATACGTGTGGATCATAGTACTGCTGCAACCAGTAATCTTACTATTAATGGCAATATTAATATTAACGGCGGAGACATGTCTATTGAAACATACGGACTTGACGGATTTAGTATAGGAAACGTAACTTCCAGCAATAATTACGGTTGCGGGGTATTACTTAACCAATCTAAAAACGGTAGTGTAGGTACAGTAACAGGCAATTACAATTGCAATGGCGGAGGTTATGCAACATTCCGTGTTGCAAACAATAACGGCCCTAATGTTACCTGTGCTAAAGTTTATTCTCGTAATAGCGGGCGTGGTTTCTTTAGTGTATCAGGCAGTAATGGTACTACCGTTTCCACTGTTGATATTGCTAATAGCACCAGTCATGGTATTTTCCTTGAAGATGCAACCAATACTAAAGTAAATGCAGGTACAGTATCAGGCGGACATCCGAATGTGCAACATGTCAGAACATCTTCCTGCACAACTAAAGTTAATGGCCAGACATACACCGCTGCTAACGGCAGCTGGTAATACATGGCTTGATTAATCAAGTAGTTTACAAATAATAATTAATTCGCGATAATTGGTAGTACAAAGTACGGAAACATGTATTGCAAAACCGCAATACATGTTTCTTTATAAAGACAAAACTAAGTTTATTAGAAAATCATATAAATGAGGCTGATTATAATTATACTTTCTATTATTATTATTTCTGCTTGTAGCAGTACAGATTTACCGGATAAGACACACACGAGTATAAAAGATATAAATTCTAATGAAGTTATTTCGAAGGATATAAAGGCTTACGTCAGCAAAAACCTCGCTGGCTGGAGTCTTCCGGACACGTCAGATTACATTAAAAGCTGGTGGTCTTTTTATGATAAAAGCGTTATCCCCTATGCAGTAAAAACCGATATAAATGACGATGGCATAGCAGATTATGGTTTAATACTAAAAAATGATAGCACCTTCCGGTTTGTAATATTAATGGGAAACAAAGATTCTTTTACGCACTGGGTTTCAGACGATTTTAAAAAATCATTTAATTCTGTAGAAAAGAAAATCCAATTTGGTTTAACCGTACAGCCTCCGGGGCGCATTGATATTGCCATTCCGGAAATTAAATCGCTCATTTTAAAATCTAATGCTATAAACCTAATGGAATTTGAAATGCGCGATTGTATTTTTTATTGGGATAATGGTAAGATCAAAGTTTTTAACACAAAAAATAAATAGGATAAAACAGCGATGAAAAATAAACGATGGATATTTATCGTAGGATTGATATTGCTAATATATAGCTGTAAAAATAACGAAACATTAACTGATGTTGATGGGAATGTGTACAAAACAATAAAAATCGGAAACCAGATATGGATGGCAGAGAACCTCAGGACAACCAAATATCTTAACGGCAATCCAATTTATCAGCTAAGGGACGCAAAAAGCTGGAGTACTACGCAGGATGGCGCTTATTGTACTTATAATAACGACTCCGTTTATCTGAAAGATTATGGCAGATTATATAACTGGCATGCTGTATCAGATCCCCGCGGCCTTGCTCCCGAAGGTTGGCACATTCCCCGGCCAGAGGAAATTGCTACTTTAATAGAGTATTTAAAAGGAGATACTATCGCTGCCGGGAAAATGAAAATTGATAATATCAACTTTTGGCTCGGGGAAAATTCTTCCACTAATGAAAGTGGCTTTTCTGCTTTGCCAGGAGGCTATCGCTTTGGTGATGATGGTAGTTTTCATACTCTTGGAAGTAATGGTTACTGGTGGACCTCTACCCAAAGTTATGAGATATTTTCCTGGAGTGCGCGGGTATTTGAAGCTTTTGCTGATGTAAACAGAGATAAAGCCTACATGAATTATGGGCTGTCTGTACGATGTATAAAAAATTACGAATAGGTGTAACTTATATCTTACCAGGTATAATGCGATAATTAATTACTTTTGGTTTATAAACTTAAATATATGCAACACTTAATTACACATAAAAAAGCTTTTCTCAGCTTATTTATTACCTTATTATTCAGTATTCTTTCAGGATGTTCGACTGTAAAAATAAAAAAGCCTTTACGGGTTTTATTGATAACCGGAGGCTGTTGTCATAATTACCCTTTACAAACACAGGCATTAAAAGACGGATTAGCTAAAATTGCTGAAGCCGAATGGACCGTAATTAATGAAGGCGGCTCCGGCACTGAAGCGATGATTAGTTTGTATGATAATCCGGCATGGGCAAAAGGCTACGATGTTGTGGTACATAATGAATGCTTTGCCGATACAAAATCGCCTGATTATATCCAGAAAATAACCAAAGCACATTATACTGGCGTTCCTGCGGTTGTTATACATTGCGCTATGCATACTTACAGAGCAACAGATATAGATGACTGGCGGGAATTTCTTGGTGTAACGAGCCGCCGCCATGATCATCAAAGTAATTATCCGGTTAAAAAAGTAGAACCCAATCATCCGATCGTTAAAGATATGCCTGATAACTGGATAACTCCCAAGGATGAGCTTTACATCATCGAAAAAATCTGGCCAAATACAACGGTATTAGCTAGTTCAGTAAGTGAAAAGGATGGAAAAACATATCCCGTAATATGGACCGGTAAATATGGAAAGGCTAATATTTTTGGAACCACCTTTGGACATTCAGATGCAACTTTTGCTGATCCTGCATTTATCAATATGGTTTCTAAAGGGATACTCTGGGCGTCAGGGAATTTGAAATAACAACGGTGCTCAAAATAAATTCATGTTAAAAATAGTTGCCTACTAGAGTCCTGGATACTTTTTTGATTCTTATAACTCTAAATACCAGCTGTAATTACTGTGAAAAAGATCTTTTATCCAAAGATGCTAAGAGTATTATAGCATTGGAACAACAGATACGATGCCGGGCAAGAACAAGTTCTGCGCTGTTTTCACGATTCACTTAAATATTAAAAGCGACAGGACAACCTTAGAATATTTTCCACCATGGGAATTATTCTAAGTACCTTTCCTGTCGTTTTTTTCTTTTTTCGCTGCCTTTGTTATAGCCAAAATATTCTTTACCTGATTCACCTGTTCTATTCATAAACGGGATCGATCTTATCTAAGATTAATATAAATGCAGCATATATTAAACGAAGCTTTAACGTATCTGTAATACCTTCATCTATTCTTAACTCCAATGATGCAGATTCAACTTCGGTATGGGTAGAATGATGATGCGTAATATGAAAACTAAAGTCTGGTAACGTTTGCAAAACTTTCAATACCGTAGAACTGCTTAAAATATCTTTTAACCGTTCTTCATCATTAGTTTTAATAACTATGTCTTTATCGAACCCAGGAACACCTATTTCTACATCTTGCATACCCAGAAACTTTCCGATGCCATCTATTAAATCCTGCCTGTGCAACGAAAACCGAAAATCATCAAATTTCCGTAATCGGGAAACGAAGCGGGTAAGCGCATAGCCACCTTCAAAGCCTCCTCCTAAATCAATATCTAAATTGAATTCTACCGTATGTCCTTCCTGTTTAATTACAGCGTTAAATTCAAAGAGATCCGGATTGTCAGTAAAACTGGCATCAATCTGTGTCCATATTTCTTCGACGGTGTTTCCTGAAATAATAGTTGCTCCTTCCATAATTGAAGAACCAACATACGGCTAATCTGTTTTGAATCAGTGATTCTGCTATGTAATTTAACGGAAATATTCTATGAGAGTAAATGCTTTCACACCCAATTGGAGGCAATTCATAAATCAGTCCTACATTAAATTTTAATTTTTAAGAGGTATATGTATATTTGCCATTCCCGGCTTAATCAGGAAACAAATTATGATTACAGTTTTCACACATTACATGCATCTTCACCATCGCCAATTTGGCGATATATGATTGTATGTTTCTACGTGAAACTGTTATTCCGAAAAAATTTGTTGGTCTGATTAATTAAAAAAAAACACTTGAAAACACTCAAAATAGCTATCCAGAAATCGGGTAGATTAAACGAAAAATCTGTCGAGCTTCTTAAAAATTGTGGTTTAAGCTTCGAAAATTATAAAAGTTCCTTAATTTCTCCGGTATCTAATTTTCCATTAGAAATCCTTTTTTTACGAGATGATGATATTCCGGAATACGTTCAGGATGGCATTGCCGATTTAGGTATTGTTGGTGAAAACGTAATCAACGAAACGGAGGTTGATGTTGCCTACCTGCAGAAATTAGGTTTTGGAAAATGCTCGTTAAAACTAGCCATACCAAACAATTCTCCTGTTCAGTCTATTGCAGATTTAAATGGAAAATCCATCGCAACCTCCTACCCTGTTATCCTGAAAAAGTTTCTGGCCAATAATAATGTCGAAGCCGATATCAGAACCATATCCGGTTCAGTAGAAATTGCTCCGGGTTTAGGTTTAAGCGATGCAATTTGTGATTTAGTCTCTACCGGGGGCACATTAATAAGCAATGGTTTAAAACCTTTTGGTGATGTAATGTATTCTGAGGCGGTTTTAATTGGCCGTAAAGGACAGGAACAAAATCCGCTTATTGTAGAATTGATAGCCAGGGTTCAATCGGTACTTCGTGCAAAGGAAACCAAATATGTTGTTCTGAATATCGAAAGCAAAAACATAGAGCAAATTAAAAGTTTGCTTCCGGGTATAAAAAGTCCGACAGTTGTTCCTCTAGCCGAAGAAGGCTGGGTTGCTGTACATACTGTTATCCCTGAAAAGGATTTCTGGAGCAAAATAAGTCAGCTGAAAGCTGCTGGTGCCGAAGGAATTGTGGTTATGCCAATAGAGAAGATAATTTTATAGCCGCACCTTATTATCATGAAGTTAAGAGATAAAAATACCAATTTAACTATCAGGATAATCGGTTGGATCCAAATTCTCGGAAGTTTTACCGGCTGCTATTTTATCTATAAATTACTTCAGCAAACAGCTTCAATAAACGGTTTGCCAGCTATAATATCCGTTACCGGAATCCTTGTTTTTTTCTTTTCCTTTTTCGCAGGATTAAAATTATTAATGTCCAAGAATAGAAAAACTGGTGTTATTCTCTCGCTCGTAAATCAGGGAGCGCAACTTTTTCAGTGGAGTTTTATGGGATATGGTTTTGTATATACCTCTTTCGCAGAACTATCTGTTGTGTTAAATCAACACTCATTAAATATTGATTTCGGTATGTTTGAATCTTTCTTTTCGGTGTATTTAAATTCATCTGAAGGAATTTTTTTTAAGGTGAATATTCTTGCCGCTTTACTAATGGTTATGCTTTATAACATAATTCAGGACATCAGGACAAATCACCCTGATGACTTAATAAATGAATTAAACAATGCTTAAAACCTATTTATATAAAGATTTATCTAAGTCTCAAGTTCAAGCCTTGGTTTCCCGGAATACCGATGAAAACAATACCATTGAAGAACGCGTGCTTTCTATTATTGCTGAAGTAAAGCAGAACGGCGACAAAGCATTATTCGCCTTTGCCCAGCAATTTGATGGTGTAAAACTAGACCGGATTTATTTAGGCAAAGAAGAAATAAGCAAAATAGCGTCAGAGATCGGCGATGCTCAAAAACAAGCAATTAACACGGCTTATCAAAACATAAAAAAGTTTCACGAGAGCCAGTTAAACGCTGAAGCCAAAGTGGAAACCATGCCAGGCGTTACCTGCTGGCGCGAAGCAAGAGCAATTGAAAGAGTAGGATTATATATTCCCGGCGGTACAGCGGTTCTTCCAAGTACGTTTTTAATGCTCGGCATTCCTGCAAAAATTGCCGGCTGTAAAGAACTTATCGTTTGCTCACCTCCGCAAAAGGCAACAAACGAACCGTTGGTAAATTGTTATATCGCTTACGTGGCACAATTACTCGAAGTTGATAATATTTATCTTGCTGGTGGAGCACAAGCTGTAGCCGCTATGGCTTACGGAACTGAAAGTATTGCTAAAGCCGACAAAATATTCGGTCCTGGAAATCAGTATGTAACTAAAGCTAAAACAATTATTCAATCAACTACAGCAACAGCGATAGATATGCCTGCAGGGCCTTCTGAAGTATTGGTATTAGCTGATGAAAGTTCTAATCCGGTTTTCGTTGCAGCCGATTTGCTGGCGCAGGCAGAACACGGAATAGATTCTCAGGCAGTGTTGGTTGCCACTTCTCAGGAAATTATCAATCAAACTATTACCGAACTGGAAAAACAGCTGAACTTGCTGCCCAGAAAAGAAATAGCCGCCAAAGCAATTGAAAATTCTTATGCTGTTTTGGTATCCGATTTAAATGAAGGAATGCGCTTCAGCAATGAATATGCACCAGAACATTTAATTCTGGCTACAGATAACTGGCAGCAAATAACCAGCGATATCAGTAACGCCGGTTCTGTTTTTCTTGGAAATTTAACCCCTGAAAGTGCAGGCGATTATGCCTCTGGTACCAACCATACCTTGCCAACAAGTGCTTACGCACGTTCATATTCCGGAGTTTCAGTTGATTCATTCGTCAAAAAAATCACTTTCCAACATCTATCGCCGGAAGGCGTTAAAAATATTGGTAACACTGTAGAAGTTCTGGCAGAGCTTGAAGGTCTGCAGGCGCATAAAAATGCGGTAAGTGTTAGATTACAATCTGTATAACTTGCCAAAAGTTCTGAACTTTTAGCAAGTTGAATTTATATAAGACAATGGAATTCAATTTAAATACTCTTTTAAGAGAAAATATAAAAAACCTCGTACCCTATTCATCTGCCAGAGACGAGTTCAAAGGCGAAGCTTCCGTGTTTTTGGATGCCAACGAAAATAGTTTTGGCTCACCTCTTCCTAATCCTTTCAACCGGTATCCCGACCCGTTACAATTAACTGTTAAAAAACGTTTAAGCGAAATTAAAGGCGTACCACCACAGAACATTTTTTTAGGAAACGGTAGCGATGAAGCGATTGATATCCTTTTCCGCGCATTTTGTCGCCCCGGAATTGATAACGTAATTACCGTACCTCCTACTTATGGTATGTACGAAGTGTCGGCCAATATTAATGACATAGCGATTAAGAAAGTTCCTCTGCTGCCCGATTATCAGTTAAATTTGGACGAAATAGCAGCAGCAATTGATGAAAATACTAAATTGATTTTCATCTGCTCGCCTAATAATCCTACCGGAAACTCGATTTACAGAGAAGACATCGAAACCATACTTGCTAATTTCAACGGATTGGTAGTAATTGATGAAGCTTATATCAATTATTCCCGTCAAAAAACATTCATACAGGAATTAACGGAATACAGCAATCTGGTTATTCTGCAAACACTTTCAAAAGCCTGGGGATTGGCTGGTTTACGTGTGGGTATGGCTTTTGCGAGCGAAGAAATTATAGAAGTTTTCAATCGCGTAAAGCCACCATATAATATCAACCAGGCGTCGCAGGAAATTGCGCTGGAGGCTTTGCAAAACGTAGAGCAGGTAAACGAATGGATAAGAGAAACGATAGTGCAACGTGAAAAACTGGTAGGCAGTCTGGCAACACTGCCATTTGTTTTAAAGATTTATCCTTCTGACGCTAACTTTATTCTGGTAAAAACCACTAACGCGAAAGACATTTACAATCATCTGGTAGAACATGGAATTATTGTTCGCGATCGTTCGAAAGTTGAACTTTGTGAAGGTAGTTTGCGCATAACAATCGGCACGCCAGCCGAAAATGATCAATTAATTGAAGCATTAAATTCCTTTGCAGGATGAGAAAAGTATTATTTATAGACCGTGATGGCACGCTTTGCCTGGAACCTGAAGATTATCAGGTAGATTCTTTTGAAAAATTAAAGTTCTATCCGGAAGTATTCAAATACCTTACAAAGATTGCTGAGGAACTTGATTATGACTTGGTAATGGTTACCAATCAGGATGGTTTGGGTACCGATTCTCATCCTGAAGCGAACTTTTGGCCGGTTCAGGAATTCATCATAGATACCTTTAAGGGCGAACGTGTTGTTTTTAATGAAGTTATTATCGACAAGACTTTCCCTCATGAAAATGCGCCAACACGCAAACCAGGAACTGGGCTGGTATCACATTATTTCAATACTGAAAAATACGATCTTGCTAACTCATTTGTAATTGGTGATAGGATTACCGACGTCGCTTTTGCTAAAAACCTGGGTTCAAAAGCTATCTGGTTAAATCAGGATCCATTTTTAGGCGCAGATGAAATTGCAGAAGAGAAAGTTGAATTAAAAAGTTTTATTGCCTTAGATACTACCAACTGGAAAGATATTTATGAATTTCTTAAAGTAGGAAAGCGCGAGGTAGAACATACTCGTATTACTAAAGAAACAAATATCTATATCAAACTGAATCTCGACGGTAAAGGCGAGTCGAAAATCTCTACAGGTTTGCATTTTTTTGACCACATGCTGGAGCAAATTGCCCGTCACGGTAGTATTGATTTAGAAATAAATGCCAAAGGCGATTTACATATAGACGAACACCATACCATTGAAGACACCGGAATTGCTTTAGGCGAAGCTATTGCAAAAGCTTTCGGAGATAAACGCGGAATTGAACGCTATGGATTTTGCTTACCAATGGATGATTGCTTGGCTCAGGTAGCCATTGATTTCGGAGGAAGAAACTGGATTGTTTGGAATGCTGAATTTAAGCGTGAAAAAGTTGGGGAAATGCCTACAGAAATGTTTTTCCACTTCTTTAAGTCGTTCAGCGATGCTGCAAAATCAAACCTGAACATTAAAGCTGAAGGCGAAAATGAGCATCATAAAATTGAAGCCATATTTAAAGCATTCGCGAAAGCAATAAAAATGGCTGCCAAGCGTGATGTTAATAATATGCAATTACCTAGTACAAAAGGAGTAATATAGCTTACATTATACTCATAGCTGACAACTCATAATTAATAAAATGATTGGAATAGTAAACTACGGTGCCGGTAATATCTTCTCATTAACAGCTGCACTCGACAGGCAAAAAATCCCGTACGAGATGATAAATTCGCCGGAAGATTTCGATAAATACGAGCGTTATATTATTCCGGGAGTTGGACATGCAGGTGCCGCTATGCAAAAATTGAAAGAAAGCGGAATGGTAGCAAAAATACTGGCTACGCATAAACCGGTACTTGGTATTTGTGTAGGAATGCAACTGCTTACCGAGTTTTCTGAAGAAGGAAATTCAACACTTCTGGGTATCGCTCCGGTTAAAACACACCTTTTTTCAGAAAATTTAAAACTTAAGATACCTCACACTGGTTGGAATAAGGTTAGTCCGCTAATTGATAATGAACTATTTAAAGGATTAAATAAGGAAACGTACTTCTATTTTGTACATTCCTATTTTATAGAATTTAATCCTAATTTTGCAATCGCTTCGGCCGACTATGGAATTAAGTTTTCGGCCGCATTAAAAAAAGACAATTATTACGGCGTTCAGTTTCATCCGGAAAAATCAGGAGAAGCTGGCGAACAGATATTAAAAAACTTTTCACTAATTTAAAAACTATGTACATAATTCCGGCAATTGACATTCTTGACAAGAAAGTTGTTCGTTTAAGAGAGGGAGATTACGACCAGGCAACACAATACGATGTAACACTTGAAGAAATGATCGAAACGTACCAGTCAAATGGTACCGAATTTGTCCATATCATCGATCTTAACGGTGCTAAAGGCGATTTCAGCAATCAGGAATATCTTTTTAACATCATCCGTAAAACCGAAATGAAAGTGCAGTATGGTGGTGGTGTAAGAAGTATTGAAAAAGTAAAAGAACTTATTGATGCGGGTATTCACAGAGTTATTGTGGGCACACAAGCCTTAACAAACCCTGATTTCCTGCCTCAATTGAGCGAAACTCTGTGCACAAAAGAAAAATATTCAGACCAGATAGTAGTAGCCATTGATGTTTTAGATGAAGTAATTAAATACTCTGGCTGGATGGAAAGCTCTCCAATTAAATTAAGAGATTACGTAGATCGTTGTCTTAACCTTGGATTTTTCCGTTTCCTTTGTACAGATATCAATAAAGATGGTAAACTAGGCGGCGCTGGTATTGAACTTTACAAAAAACTGTTAGACCACTCTCCTTTCATTAAATTAATTGCTTCCGGTGGAATTAGCTCAATGAGTGATATTGAAGCTCTCAACGATATTAAAGTAGAATCTTGCGTGGTTGGAAAAGCCATCTACGAAGATCGTATCAGTATCGAAGAAATTAAAGACTGGAATTTGAGGTCTTTAATTTCATTTTAACTCCTATCCCTAACAAACCCCTATCCCCTAAACTGGGGAATAGAAACGTTCATAGCGGTAGCAAAAAAGTCATATTAAATGGCAAAGCAAAAAATGTTTCTAGGGGTAAGCCTTATTATCTTTCAAAATGCTGAAAGATTAAGATATATAGGACTGTAGCAGAAATACTACTTTGGGATTTTTGAAACAAAACCGATTAGGTTGTAAATTTAGAAGACAACATCCAATCAGTTTTTATATCGCTGATTTTTATTGTCATCACATAAATTAATTATTGAAATAGACGGTTCTATTCATTTATTACCTGAAGTTTTAAAAAATGATATTGAACGTCAAAAGAACTTAGAATCTTCAGGAATCAAAGTTCTCCGTTTTACTAATGACAAATATTTAAAGATATACAACAAGTGTTGAACACCATTCAAGCCGCTTTGCAAACTTCCCCTTCAGGGGAAAGCATAGGCCTCGTGTCAGGCGGGGCCCTAGCCAAACGTATTATCCCGTGTCTTGATGTAAAAGATGGCAGAACGGTTAAGGGCATTAATTTTGTCGATTTACGCGATGCCGGCGACCCGGTTGAACTTGCCTGGCAATACTCACAGCAAGGCGCAGACGAACTGGTATTTCTTGATATTACAGCTACACACGAACGCCGCAAAACAATGGCAGAACTTGTTAAGGCTGTTGCGCGTCAAATTAATATCCCTTTTACTATTGGCGGCGGTATTAATGAAATTGCTGATGCTGATATCCTATTGAATGCCGGAGCTGATAAAATTTCTATTAACTCCGCAGCTGTACGGAATCCGGATTTTATTGATGAACTGGCCGCAGCTTTTGGAAAACAGTTTGTGGTAGTTGCCATAGATACTAAATTCGTAAACGGCCGTAATCTTGTTCATTTAAACGGCGGACGCATTGCTACTGAAATTGAAACTGAAGATTGGATTAGAGAAGCCGAGGAACGCGGAGCCGGCGAGATTCTCCTTACTTCAATGGATCACGATGGTACAAAAGCAGGATTCGATAATTCATTGCTCAAAGCGATTAACGATACTATTTCTATTCCTTTAATCGCATCGGGAGGTGCGGGTAATGTTCAGCATTTTATAGATGTATTTGAAAAAACAAATGTAGATGCAGCACTGGCAGCTTCTGTTTTTCATTACGGAGAAATTCTGATACCAGCATTAAAAGAAGAGTTAAGAAAACATAATATTGAAGTAAGACTATAATGACTATAGATTTTTCAAAATCAGATGGACTGATTCCGGTTATCATACAAGATGAGCAAACCCTTGAAGTGCTTATGCTTGGATATATGAACGAAGAAGCATTCAAAAAAACGGAAGCAGAAGGAAAAGTTACGTTCTTTTCCCGCTCAAAAAATCGCTTATGGACAAAGGGAGAAGAAAGCGGTAATTTTCTGTATGTTAAACACATCAGCATTGATTGCGATAACGACACACTTCTTATTAAGGCAAATCCGGTTGGACCCACCTGCCATACCGGCTCTCGCAGTTGCTTTAAAACTGATTATAATCAAAACTTTATTTTCAAATTAGAAGCAATAGTAAACCACCGTTACGAAAACCCGGCTGAAAGTTCTTATGTCAATAAACTTCGTACAAAAGGTTTAAATAAAATAGCTCAAAAGGTTGGAGAAGAAGGTGTTGAAACTGTTATTGCAGCATTAAATGAGACCGAATTTGATTTTATAAATGAGTCTTCAGATTTATTGTTTCACCTTATTGTATTGTTAAGAGAAAAAAATGTAACACTCGAAACTATTGCAAAAAACCTGGAAAGCAGACATCAATAATATGATTGAAGCTAAACAAGCAGCGTTCTTATCCGGACATCAGAATCCGGTTTATGCCTTAGAGGCCTCTCAAAAAGATGGAATTATCTTTACCGGAGGTAATGACAAGGGTGTAGTGGAGTGGAGCTTAAAAACTATGTCTTTTATTAAAGTGTTAATGCCGGTTAAAAGTTCCGTTTATGCATTACACGCTCCGGCCTGTGCGCCTGTACTGGCTGTAGGAGAACGAAGTGGTTTAATCAGTATTTTTAATTTTACTGAACAAAAAATAGTTGCGCAATTCAGTCATCACAAGCTACCTGTTTTTGAACTAAAATCTGTTAATCATAAAAAGGAGCTTTTAGCGGCTTCTGAAGATGGTACGGTAAGCATTATTGATTTAGTTACGAATACGCTTTTACATACTTTTAAAGTTTCTGCCCTTACTGTCCGGTGTATTGCTATCAGTAAGGATGAAAAGCTGGTTGCTTTTGGGTGTAAGGATAATTCAATATGCATTTACAATTTGGATGATTATACCTTTCTTGAAGAAATAAAAGAGCACTCCTTACCGGTTACATCTCTTCAATTTTCTCCTGATAGAAAATATCTTTTATCTGGCGGAAGAGACGCTAAATTAAATATCTGGAACCTTAGTGATTATAGTTTAAAAGAATCGATTGTCGCGCATTTGTTCGCTATTTACGACATTAAGTTTCATCCAACTAAACCATATTTTGCAACTTGCAGCCGCGATAAAAGTATTAAAATCTGGAGTTCGGAAACATTTAAGCTACGCAAAGTTATCAGCCGCGAAAAAGGGATGGAATCTCACAGCCATTCTGTAAATAAACTTTGCTGGGAAACCTCTGCAGAGTTATTAGTTTCTGTGGGCGATGATACCAGGGTAATGGTCTGGGAGGTGTCTGACACTCCTGCTGAGGGATGATGTTATATTAACAGTATAATTTAATGCCTGAACTTGCGCAGTTCATTGTCCGGATTCATCTCCCATTAGAATTACTAATTCTAATCACTTTCAATTTCGCTTCCTGATTTTTAAAAGCCGGATCAGAAGAGCTGATTTTTTTATCACCCGTTAGAGGAGCGATTATTTCATTGGTATTATTACTGCTTTCAAGTTCAAAAACTCCTCCAAAGCATGGAATATCACCAGCAAGCTTTCCTGTTCCAAAATCGGCAAATGTTCCGCCATAATCCCAACCAAAGCCATACAAAGAAACAGGAGCATTATTTAAATTTACTATATCGGTTAATGAACTGCCTATTTTAATGCCATTTACAAAATGATATGATGAGGCTGGATTTGAGATTTCTAATGTTTTAATAGTTTTAAAGGGCGGAACTGATTCATTCCAGTGAATAATAATCTCTTTATTTGTGCCCTTCCACAAGGTTGTGACAATACGTTGAAATGTTCCTTCGAGAAAAAGTGAATCCAGTGTCAGGTTATTTTTCCCTGCTTTTTCTTCAATATCAGAAAACGTATCTTCAAACTCTATATCCGCTATACCCCAGCAGGTAATTTGGTTTTGTTGGTTATCATTAGCGTCCGATTGTGCCGGAAGGCTGCTTTCGGAATTATTATGGTTAATAGAAGGATTATTGCAGGCCAATAATACAGTTAAGATTAAAAAACATATACTGGCCCGCATAACCATTGGCTTATTTTTTTGTGATAGTAATGCTGCTTAAAACAACATCATATCGCTGAAGAATTCTGTCAAAAGATTTTACTTCCTGTTGCTCCTGGAATTCTCTTAATTCATTTACATCAATTGCTTTTTGACCGGTCCATTCCAATGTACCCCCAAAGCATGGATTTTTTGTGGGTATTTCTCCGTTATTATAGTCTTTGATAAGACCCGGTTCGGTATTAGCGCTAAAGTTTTTGAAAGTAAGAGCCATGCCACCATTCTTTTTAACTAAATCCTTCAAAGGAGTGCCAATTACAATAGTGTCAATTGTCATATACGGAGACATTGAATCTGTTATTTCCAGGTATTTTACAGTCTTAAAAGGTTCTTGCTGCTCGGCCCAGTAAACGTTAATTTGCTTAGGATCATTTTCCCAAAGAGTAGTATACTTACCACGTATGTTATTTTCATGTGCAGAAAGGATAGAATCTCCAAACTTTTTCTGCAAATCCGCATACGAATCGGTAAGTTTTACCTCACCAATACCCTCGCAACTAATTAATAGTTTCGGGTCAAGAGTTTCCACTTTCTTTTCAGTGTTAGAGTTGCAACTCACCAGCGCAACAAATAATAGTAATAGATAAGAATGTTTCATTTTATAAAAATATAAATCCTTTTTTAATTTAAGCCATGATAAAGATCATGTTACAAAGATTAGAGCGATTTTAAGCTTTCTTCCAACATACTAATCTTAGCTTCAGCATCCGATTTTTTATTTCTCTCATTTGCTATTATTTCAGCTTTAGCATTCTGAACAAATTTCTCATTCGAGAGTTTTGCATTTACAGATTTTAAAAAACCATTTAAGTAAATTAGTTCTTTATTAATCCTTTCGCGTTCTGCCTCAACATCTATATTACCGGCCAATGGTACAAAAAACTCATCCCGACCAATAATAAAGCTTGCCGCGCCGTCTATTTTTTCCTCCGTTGAAGAAACCTCAGTAAGATTTGCCAGCTTAATTATCATGCTGAAATAATCAGAATAAGCAATATCAGAGTTTATCTTAATTGCCAGCGGCAACGCTTCTTTAGGAGAAATTTGTTTGCTGTTTCTGATGTTTCTTATTTCAGAAATAACCTGCTTTACGCTTTCAATGTTTTTAAGTAACGTTTCGTTTACAATCCCGGAACGCGGGTATGATGCTACCACGCAACAATCTAATTCAGTTCTTTCCCCGAACAATTCATCATGCCATAATTCTTCTGTAAGGAAAGGCATAAACGGATGAAGTAAGGTAAGTATCCGTTCAAAGAAATTAACTGTTGCATCAAACGTTTTTCTATCAATAGGCTGCTGATAAACAGGTTTTACCATTTCCAGATACCATGCGCAGAAATCGTCCCAAACTAATTTATAGCTCGACATTAAGGCTTCAGAAAGTTTGTACTGATCGAAATGATTTTCTATTTCTGCCAATGCTTCATTAAAACGGTTTTCGTACCATTCAACCGATTTTTCGTTTACAAAATCCAGGCTTTCATCAACTTCCCAGCCTTTTACCAGTCTGAAAGCATTCCAAACTTTATTGGCAAAATTCCGTCCCTGTTCACAATAAGATTCATCAAACATTAAATCGTTTCCTGCCGGAGAGCATAATAACATCCCCACACGAACCCCATCGGCGCCAAAGTTTTCTATTAAATCAATCGGATCGGGAGAATTGCCTAAAGATTTAGACATCTTTCTGCCCAGCTTATCACGAACAATTCCGGTTAAGTACACATTTTTGAAAGGCACTTCGCCCCTGAATTCATGTCCCGCCATAATCATCCGTGCTACCCAGAAGAAAAGTATTTCGGGTGCAGTGACTAAATCGTTGGTAGGGTAATAGTAATTCAAATCTGCATTTCCTTTAGCCTCCGGATTTCCGCAAACCGATGGGTCGAAAACCGAAATTGGCCACAGCCATGAAGAAAACCAGGTATCTACCACATCTTCTTCTTGTTTTAACGATTCAGGCTTGAGGCTTGAGTCATCAGTGAGACTTTTTGCTAATTCAAATGCTTTTTCACGGCTTTTGGCAACAACATATTTTCCATTTGGAAGGTACCAGGCCGGAATCTGTTGCCCCCACCATAGCTGGCGGCTAATGCACCAGTCTTTTACATTCTCCATCCAATGGCGGTAGGTATTTATAAATTTCTCCGGTATAAGTTTAATTTCACCATCTATTACATAATCAAGAGCCGGCTTTGCCATTTCTTCCATTTTGCAAAACCATTGCATAGAAAGTTTTGGTTCAATTGCGGCATCTGTGCGTTCAGAAAAACCAACCTGCGATTTATAATCTTCAACTTTTTCAAGTTGTCCGGCTTCTTCCAAAAGTTTAGCAATCTTCTTTCTTGCAATAAAACGGTCCTCTCCTATTAAGATTTCGGCTTTCTTATTAAGGGTTCCGTCATCATTTAAAATATCCAGCACCGGAAGATTATGCTTTAAGCCAAGCCCATAATCGTTCAAATCATGCGCCGGCGTAACTTTTAAACAGCCTGTTCCAAATTCCATCTCCACATATTCATCCTCAATAACTGGAATCTCCCTGTTGATTAAGGGAACAAATACTTTTTTGTCTTTTAAATGCTTATAGCGCTCATCGTTAGGATTAACACAAATTGCCGCATCAGCCATAATGGTTTCAGGGCGGGTGGTAGCGATGGTAATGTGTTGCGGGTTCTGGGTTGTGAGACCTTCAACCTTCAACTCAGAATCAGCAACATAATATTTAATATAATAAAGTTTCTGATTTACTTCTTTCCGGATAACCTCTTCATCCGAAACAGCAGTTTTACCAGCCGGATCCCAGTTTACCATGCGTATACCGCGATAAATCAGTCCCTTTTCATGCAAATGAATAAAAGTATCTAATACCGCTTCAGAAAGCGCCGGATCCATGGTGAAACTTGTCCTGTCCCAATCGCAGGATGCACCAAGCTTTTCAAGTTGTTTTAGTATAATACCGCCGTATTTTTCTTTCCATTCCCAGGCATATTTTAAAAACTCTTCCCGGCTTATGTCTTTCTTTTCTATTCCCCGCTCTTTTAAGAGAGCAACAACTTTTGCTTCCGTAGCAATAGAAGCATGGTCTGTTCCTGGTACCCAGCAGGCATTTTTTCCAAGCATTCTTGCCCGGCGAATCAATACATCCTGAATGGTATTATTAAGCATGTGCCCCATGTGTAAAACTCCGGTAACATTTGGCGGAGGTATTACGATAGTATACGGCTCACGTTCATCAGGTACAGATTTGAAAAATTTCTTTTCAAGCCAGTATTGGTACCATTTATCTTCAGTTTCTTTTGGATTATATGTTTTAGAAATGATCATATTAAAGATTGCTTTCCTGTGTAAGGGATGGCAAAAATAACTTTTTAGTTTAGTTTACTGAAAGATAAAAAGCGTTGCCGGTCATTTTTACAGGATATGGGAATTTAAACAATATTCCAACATGAGAAGAGTTATTTATATAACGCTCTCATACAATGAAAAGGTTATTGATTCCTAAAGCATTTACAGCTTTTGTTGCCGCTTTGGGTATTATTAAAATGCTTCGCTGGCTCAATAAATAATAAGCATAAAGTCAAATTACCTTAATTGGCTTAAGATTCTCAAACACTGTCAGGTTTCCTAAAAAAATCATTTAATAAAAATCGTAAATTCGCGCCGTGATAGCGATTAACAACCTTACTTTCGAGATTGGTGCAAGAGCATTGTACGACGAAGCAAACTGGCATATTAAACCAGGAGAAAAAATTGGCTTAATTGGAGCCAATGGTACCGGAAAAACAACTTTACTAAAAATAATTGTAGGAGCTCTTAGTCCTACCAGCGGAACTATTTCGATGGCGAAAGATTTGAAAATGGGATACCTTAACCAGGACCTGCTTTCCTATCAGTCTGATAAAAGCATTCTCCATGTTGCAATGGAAGCTTTCGAGCGCCAGAATCAACTGCACACAGAAATTGAAACACTTCTTAATAAATTAGAAACAGATTATTCTGAAGAAATTCTTCATAAGCTAAGTGATAAACAGCATGAGTTTGAAGCACTTGATGGGTATAGTATTGAGTTTAAAGCTCACGAAATTTTAGCGGGTTTAGGATTTAGCGAAGAAGACCAGAAAAGAAATCTGATGGAATTTTCCGGAGGATGGCGCATGAGGGTTATGCTGGCTAAAATTTTGCTTCAAACTCCAGATATTCTTTTACTGGATGAGCCAACGAATCACCTTGATTTACCTTCTATTAAATGGCTGGAAACTTATCTTCAAGGATTTGAGGGTGCTATCGTAATCGTTTCTCACGATAGGTATTTCCTCGACCGTGTTGTTAAAAAGATTGTGGAATCCCGTAAAGGAAAGCTTATTCCTTATGCAGGAAATTATAGTTTCTATCTGGAAGAAAAATCGCTTCGCGAAGAAATTCAAAGCGGACAATACAAAAACCAACAGGCAAAAATTAAACAGGAAGAACGTTTAATTGAACGTTTCCGTGCTAAAGCAAGTAAGGCTAAAATGGCGCAATCCCGCATAAAAGCCTTAGAAAAAATGGAACGCGTGGATGATGTGGATGATGATAATCCAAGTGTAAACTTCAGCTTTAAGTTCAGCAAGCAATCTGGCCGCCATGTAGTTAGAATGGAACATGTAACTAAGGCTTATCCTGGTTTACAAATTCTGACTGATGCTCATGCGGTTATCGAAAAAGGCGACAAAATAGCCTTAATTGGTGCAAATGGTAAGGGTAAATCTACCTTATTAAGAATTATAGCCAATGCTGATAAATCGTTTGAAGGTATGTCTGAAACGGGGCATAATGTAACTACCACCTTCTTTGCACAGCATCAGTTAGAATCGCTGCACCTCGAAAATGAAATTTTGAGAGAGCTTCAGGCCTTCGCTCCAAAACATACAGAAACAGAATTGCGCTCTATTTTAGGATGCTTCCTGTTTACAGGTGATGATGCTTTTAAAAAGATTAAGGTACTTTCAGGAGGAGAAAAATCGCGGGTTGCATTAGCAAAAGCGCTTACCGCGGATGCAAACTTCCTGATTTTGGATGAGCCCACCAATCACCTCGACATACAATCTGTAAATATTCTGATCCAGGCTTTGCAACAATTTGAAGGAACCTTAATTGCTGTATCTCACGACAGGTATTTCCTTGATAATGTTGCCAATAAAATCTGGTACATCGAAAATCAGCAGATAAAATCTTATCCAGGAACTTATGCTGAATACGAAGAATGGCAATCTAAACGCCCTGCGGTAATCGAAAAACCAGTACCTGCCCCGGTTAAAAAGGAAGAGAAAGCTATCGTTAAACCAACTATTCAGGACGATAAAAGTAAAAATCTGAAGAAACTGAATCAAGCTTTACAAGCTTTGGAAGAACGCATTGCAGATTTAGAAGACGATATCCGTAATATCGAAGCAGAGCTTGGAGATGATACACTTTACAGTGATGCTGCGAAGTTAAAAGCTGTTAACGACAGGTATAAAACCATAAAAGATGATTTGCATTCGGCACAAACCGAATGGGAAACTTTAGCAGAGCAAATATTAGAACTTGAAAACGCTACGGTTTAATTTGTGTTAACAAAGGAGTATGAAAATATATACTCCTTTGTTCTTTTTACTTTTTCTGGCCGCTTGTACCGTTCAGCAAGGCAGTCAATCCGCTGTTTCTGCTAGTGCACATCAGGAACTTATTTACCAGGATCATTCCTATATCCCATCTATAAAAACTGTCGAGTTTTATAATACCGCAAAAGAACAGTCTTTGCCGGTTATTGTTCTGGGTTCTAACGATGAATTGTTGCTGGCGTTTGATGACTTGAGGTCAGGAAGTCGTAATTTATCTTATACGGTTGAACATTGCGACGCATATTGGAAAAGCAGCCGCCTTTCGCCAATTGATTATCTGCAAAACTTTACAGAGGATCGTATTAATGACTACAGCTTCTCTTTCAATACGAAGCAAAAATTCACTCATTACGAATTAAAAATCCCTAACTTAAGTATTGCTCCTAAAATTCCGGGAAACTATCTTCTTAAGGTGTATGAAGACGGCGATCAGGGAAAACTGATACTTACCCGCAGATTTTTTGTACTGAATCCCATGGTAACTATTTCCGCTGAAATAGTAGCAAGTAATCAGGTTTCACTCAGACAAAGCAATCAGAAAATAAACTTTACGGTCAATCATCCTCAAATAACCATTCAGAATCCTTATGTGGATGTAAAAGCCATGGTAATGCAAAATGGCAGGTTTGATAACTTAGAATGGGCCGAGAGGACTGCTTTTGTACGGCAAAATCAATTAGTTTATAACGACCTTCGCACATTTGATTTTAAGGGGGGCAACGAATTCAGGCGATTTGATATCCGCAGCCTGCGATTGCAAACCGAACGTGTTGCCAGAATTGTAAGCGATTCAATAAATATTGTTCAGCTTTTGCCTGATCCAAATTTAAACAACGGAAGTTACGCCTTTAATTACGATGAAAACGGCGCCTTCTATATAAGAAACCAGGACGGACGAAATGATCGCACAGATGCAGATTATGCCACCATAAAACTTGAACTGGCTTCAGAACCGCCATCTTCTGATGGCAATGCTTATATTGTAGGTAAATTCAACGATTTTCAGCTAAGAGAAGAAAACCGGATGGTTTATAATCCTGCACGACGAAGATTTTACGGAAGCATGTTTGTGAAACAAGGCGTTTACGATTATCAATATGTGTGGGTAAACAAAAACGCTATCGACCCTGCTCCTTTTGAAGGAACATTCTATCAGACAAAAAATGTTTATCAGATTTTCTTTTATTACCGTAAGCCCGGAGGCAGATGGGACGAATTAGTAGGATTTTCTGAAATAAAGAATTAAATTATTCACCATGAGCGTACAGACTAAAAGACCCAGCGAATCGGTTACTATTATGAATGAATTGGTTCTTCCAAATGATACCAATACACTTAATAATTTAATGGGGGGCCGCTTACTTCACTGGATGGATATTGCTGCGGCTATTACCGCACAAAAACACAGTAACCACATTGTAGTAACTGTATCTGTAGATAATGTATCATTTAACAAAGCGGTAAAACTTGGCGATGTAATTACCATAAGTGCAAAGATTACCAGAGCTTTTACTACCTCTATGGAAGTAAGACTTGAGGTATGGACGGAGAATATTCCAACAGGCGTTAAAAATAAAAGCAATGAGGCGTATTACACATTTGTGGCCCTGGATGACGCCGGAAAAGTAGCAAAGGTTCCGCAATTAATTCCGGAAACTGAACAAGAACAGCACTTTTATGCCAATGCATTAAAGCGCAGACAATTGCGCCTGGTATTAGCCGGAAGAATGAAACCAAATGATGCGATTGAATTAAAAGCGCTGTTTGGAGATGCTACCGAAGATTAATTAGCAGCTTCTAAAGAATACGATTGAAGCTTTTGCAGAGTCAGGGAATATTCCTCAATATTACCGTTAACTAAAATTACATCTTCCGGCCGGCTTGCAATCGCGCCGCCTACGGCCGTAGTAACAAACGTAAATAATACTGCGCCAACACTTACCACATTATTGTCTAATTTGTCATCACTATGCAATGCAATAGCTGTTCCTGCTCCTATTGCGAGGCCTGTAAAAAAACCAATGGCGGTACCCGTGCCAGCTTTGCCTTTCTTACGTATTTTGATTTGTTTTATCTGAAGGGCATTGATAAACGTTGAAGTATCACCAACTTTCCTAACAATAAAAATCCCCTGATTATTGGCCGATTGTAATATACCCTGAACTGCTTTCCTGTCTAAAGTATACACCTTAGCAACATACTGCTTAGGTTTTGTCTGGGCAGAAACACAAACTGAACCCAATACAAAAATTATAATAAAACTTATTAACGATAAGATATTCGCATAATGGATTCAAAGATAATTTAATTCTGTTCTTTAACTACCGACCAAAAAATTATTAGTAATTAAATGATGGTGTAAATTTATAATGTCGACAATTCTAAAATCCGGTCGAATTCTTCGGGCTTAAGTCCCATACACGATAACCTTCCCTGCTTTACAAGACCAATATTTTGCAGACGTTCATCCGCTTTAATCTCTTCTAACGTTACAGGTCTTTTTAAAGTTTCAACCGGTTCTAAGTCTACCACCACCCAGTTTTTATCATCAGTTGTTGGGTCCTGATAAAATTCTTTTACCACCCTGGCCACTCCTACCACACATTTACCTTCGTTACTATGATAAAAAAGAACCAAATCCCCTGTTTTCATTTCTTTAAGGTTGTTACGAGCCTGATAATTGCGTATGCCATCCCAAAATGTGCGGCCATCTTCGTTAAATTTCTCCCAGCTGTATTTAAAAGGCTCAGATTTTACTAACCAATAATTCATTGTATTCTTTTAAGTTTTTGTTAACGTCGAATGTGTGAGTATATGCGGCAAATTTAAACTTATTAATGTAATTAGGGATAGAGGAGATATGGGATTGTAGAAGTTTAATATATTAGTATTTGAGCTAATTTTAATAAATTGAAAAGTATGATTTAGAATTACTCGTCTTTTTAATTTGGAATGAGGTATTAGTTTATATATTTAAAGGGAATTAACCGGGTATAGAGGAATACGCGTATATTTCCATGTTAGCGGCTATTTAGCGACGACCCTACTAAGTTATTGACACGCAACAATATGTCTAAATCAAGTTTTGTTCTTACTATACTAATGTTCCTATTTTGGACAATAAAGGCACAAGAAAAAGCAAACACAAATATTCCTACAAAAGCAGATACACTAAATGGTTCAGTGACACCCGAACGAATTTGGTGGGACATTCAACATTATGACTTAACCATAAATCCCGACTATTCAAACAAAACAATATCAGGGAAAAATGTAATTGAATATAACGTGACCGATAAAAAATATTCAGACTTAATGCAAATTGATTTAGTAAGCCCTCTTAAAATTGACAGTGTCTTTCAAAATGGCAAAGAAGTCGATTATGAGCAAAATCAGAATATTTGGTATTTGAAAATATCACAAAAACAAACTATTAAAAGGAATAAAATAATTATTTATTATTCAGGTAAACCGATAGAATCAATTCAACCTCCCTGGGATGGCGGCATAGTTTGGGCAAAAGATTCGTTAGGACGACCGTGGATTTCAGTAGCCTGCCAATACAAAGGGGCAAGCTTATGGTATCCTTGCAAAAACACAATGTATGATGAACCTGATAAGGGAATTTCTATTTCCATTACTGTCCCTGATACACTAATTGCAGTTGGAAATGGACGTTTAAAAAGTAAAGTAAAAAATTCTGATAGTACAATGACTTACAAATGGGCTGTTCAAAATCCAATTAGTCATTATGCAATTTCATTCTATATTGGCAAGTATGTAAACATTGGTCAAACCTACAATGGAAAAAAAGGGGAATTAAGTACGGATTATTGGATACTTGATTATAACAAGCAAAAGGCAGAAAAACATATGATTCCAGAAGTGAACATCACACTTAAATCTATGGAACACTGGTTTGGACCTTATCCATTTTATGAAGACGGATTTAAAATGATTGATGCACCATATGTTGGAATGGAACATCAAAGCGCTATTGCATATGGAAGAACTTACTTGAAAGGTACAAATGGTAAGGGCGGAGATATTTCCAACACAGGGTGGGGTAAAAAAACGGATAGAACCATTGTACACGAAATGGCTCATGAATGGTTCGGTAATAATATTACAGCAATAGATATTGCTGATAGATGGATACAAGAAGGCTTTGCAGGACTGGGGGAAGAACTTGTAATTGCTGACCTTTGTGGCAAACAAGCAGGAGCAGAGTTTTTAGCCGGCAGGTTCAGAACAATTAAAAACGACAAACCTATAATTGCCCGCTATGGAATAAATGAAGATGGAAGTCAGGACAATTATGTTAAAGGTTGGGCAATAATTCATATGGTTAGAACAATCATAGACGATGATAGGAAATTTTTAAAAATACTAAATGGACTAAACAGCACTTTTTATCATAAAGTTGTTACAACTAAACAAATTGAAAATTATATCAGTTTAAAATCGAAAATCAATTTTAAAAAGTTATTTGACCAATATTTAAGAACTGCCCAAGTTCCTGTTTTAGAATACAAATTAGAAGGTAATGAATTAATGTACAGATTTGGAAACTGTAATGATGATTTTACCATGCCTATAAAGACTAACTTAAAAGATGATTGGATTTATCCCACAACTGCTTGGCAGTCTTTTAAAATTAAAAACAGCAGTTTAACTGAAAATTTAAAAGCTGACTTAAATTTTTATATTACAGTTAAGAATATTAAATGATTCACTAATCTTAAATGATAGAGGGTGTAACCTGAACTGTGTCAACTAGTAAAAAGCTATAAGGCACAAAAAATGGAAACACAAGAAGAATTTGATTTTGAGCGCTTCAAAAGAGAAGCAATTTCCGGATTGTATTCAGGTAAGAAAATGAGTGGAGGCGATGGAGTTCTGGCGCCACTTTTAAAGCATCTGTTAGAGTCGATGTTAGCAGGCGAACTGGACAATCATCTGGCTGAGAGTAAGGCCTCAGGGATATCCAACCGCAAGAACGGTAAAACCCGCAAAACCGTTCGCAGTCTGAGTTCGGGAGAAGTTGAGCTGGAAACCAGCCGGGATCGAAATGGCACCTTTGAACCCAGGATTGTCCCTAAACGCCAGCTTATTATTACTGAAGAACTGGAGGGCAACGTTTTGTCGATGTACGCCCGGGGTATGAGTACCCGTGCCATTAGTGATTACATCATGGTAAATGTATGCTATGGAAATATCAGCCACGGAAATCTCCCGGATAACCGACAGTGTGCTTCCGGCCGTACAGGAATGGCGCAACCGTCCCCTGGATGCGGTTTATCCCTTTGTCTTTCTGGACTGCATCCATTATAAAGTCCGGGTAAACGGAACGGTTGAATCCCGTGCTATTTATAACCTGTTGGGGATTGATATCGAAGGGAAGAAAGAACTTCTGGGTTTATACCTATCCGAAAATGAAGGTGCCAAGTTGTGGTTAACCGTTTTATCCGACCTGAAAAAGCGAGGTGTACAAGATATTCTGATTGCCTGTATCGATGGATTAAAAGGATTTCCGGAAGCCATTGAGGCAACCTTTCCTAACACCCGCATACAACTTTGCATTGTCCATCAGATCCGCACCAGTATGCGCTATGTGCCAGACAAGGATAAGAAGGCAGTAATGGCCGATATGAAGCCCATTTACAATGCCGTAAATGAAGAACAGGGGTATGAACGGCTGCTGGAGTTTGAGCTGAAATGGGGCAAGAAATATCCTCTTAGCTGTAAAACCTGGTTAGACAACTGGCTCAATCTATCGGCTTTCTTTGAATATGACCCGATTATCCGAAAAATCATGTACACCACCAACCCCATTGAGGGAGTGCATCGTCAGATACGGAAAATCACTAAAACTAAAGGGGCTTTTCCTTCCGACCAGGCACTGCTGAAACTGATGTACCTGGTTATTCTCAATATTAGTAAGAAATGGACGATGCCTATCCATAATTGGGGGATGGCCGTTTCACAATTATATATTAAATTTGGTGACAGAATTCTCAAAGAAAATAATGCGGTTTGAGAAGCATTAATTTAAATCATGACACAGTTCATGGTAGACTCCCTAAAAATTGCCTTTTTATCCCCTTAAGTGGATAACTTACACTCTTCCGAACACTTATGGTGGGGACACCAACAAAAATAAACGAATGAGTGGATTTAGATTTATACTCTCGTTGAGCATATGGACGGCTCTTCATATCTATTTGTCAGGTTCTTTCCTATTAACTAACCATAACTCACCTTTATCTATAGTGTCACCAACTAAAATTATATCTATTTCTTTAGATAAATCTACATCTTTAGCTAAATACAGAGTTCCAATAGGGGTTGAACAAACTCCTATACCGTTCATTCGCTTAAATTCTAGACGTTCCATTTTAGTTACCTCCTTAAAGCGAGAAAGTGAAACACGACCAATTATATTTTTGCCGATAACTTCTTCAACATAATCTTGATCATAAGTAACTAGTTTATCCCAAGGCAATTCAATGGAAGTTTGTGCATTCCAAATCTCTTTGAAAGGCATGGTGAAAAATTCATCATTATTGATATATTTCCTTGCATAAATTCGATTTATCTCTAAGCGGATTGTCTCCAGTTGATCTAAAACATCAAGAGTTACATTTCCACCGGGTCGAATAAGCATTATCTTACGAATGTATCGTGAAGGATATTTTATCCAATCATAGCCTAAAACACTATTATTTTGATATTCTACTACGACATCACTACCGCCTGGTTGATGCGATAGGACATTTGTCCTATAATCTCTTGCTACCCATAGTACTTTTTCTACCAATGAGGCTGGTAAGCCAAGGTATATTCGCTTGATTTCGTTTGGCATATTTGATATTGATCAATAAATCAGCACTAAAACAAGTATATTTATCCATTGAGAAAGTTAAGCATAAATTTTAAGAGATCCATCAAATACTTATTCAGCCTTAGCTTACCTTTAATCGTCCTGTTTAACCTACTGTGCATCCACATCTATTGCTAATTTCACTTAAGGCAATCGAGAAATTTAAAATGATGCTAACCACGATAAAATCTGATATAAATAATTAAGGAGAATACTTTTGTAAGTAATAATTAAAAGGTTTCGGCTTCCTGAGAAATCTTAATCCTGATTAAATCAACAAACCTTCAAACAAGTTTGTCCCTTTTTAATTACCTTTTTATAATCTTTGTATACTTGTAAACTAAACATTCAGAAAAACTAAATATATCATATATGCAAGAGCTAGAGTCCTCTGTATTACAAAAAGTCAATACCTGGCTTCAGGGAAATTATGATAGCGATACAAAAACTGCCATACAACAGCTTTTGGACGAGAAATCATATACAGAATTAACCGATTCATTTTACAAGGATCTTGAATTTGGAACCGGAGGTTTACGTGGTTTAATGGGAAATGGCTCCAACAGAATTAATAAATATACCATTGGCACCGCTACCCAGGGGCTTTCCAACTATCTTTTAAAAAAGTATCCCGGCGAAAAAATTAAAGTAGCTATTGCACATGATAGCAGAAACAACTCTGATTATTTCGCGAATATTACCGCAGAAGTTTTTTCAGCTAACGGGATCCATGTGTATTTCTTTAAAGAATTAAGGCCAACTCCACTCCTTTCTTTTGCCATAAGAGAACTAGGCTGCAAAAGTGGTGTAATGCTGACGGCATCTCATAATCCTAAAGAATACAACGGCTATAAAGCGTATGGCGCAGATGGCGGCCAGTTTGTAGCGCCAGACGATAAAATGGTGATGGATGAAGTGGCCAGAATCAGCAGTATTGATGAAGTTAAATTTAATCGTATTGATGATAACATAACGCTTTTAGGAGAAGAAATCGATACTTCCTACCTAGATAAGATTACAAAACTTTCTGTTTCTCCGGAAGCAATTAAGCGTCAGTCTGACTTAAAAATTGTGTACTCTCCTATTCACGGTACAGGAATTACGCTGGTTCCAAAGGCGCTGGAACGTTTTGGGTTTACCAATATCATTCTTGTAGAAGAGCAAATTAAACCAGATGGAAATTTCCCGACAGTGGTTTATCCAAATCCTGAGGAAAAAGAAGCTTTAACCCTTGCTTTGGCCAAGGGAAAAGCAACTGATGCCGATTTAATATTAGCAACCGACCCGGATGCTGACCGCATCGGAATTGCCATTAAAAACAGCGAAGGAGAATTTATTCTGCTAAATGGTAACCAAACCGGCAGCTTGTTAATTAATTATTTGCTGACTGCATGGGAAGAGGCAGGAAAACTTACCGGAAATGAATATATCGTTAAAACGATTGTAACTTCCTACCTGATAGACGAGATTGCCAAATCTAAACATGTAGAATGCTTTAATACCTTAACAGGATTTAAATATATCGGTGAATTAATGACCAGCCTTGCAGGTGAGAAAACCTTTATAGGTGGCGGAGAAGAAAGTTACGGATACCTTATTGGTGATTTGGTACGCGACAAAGATGCAGTGGTTTCTGCGGCATTTATAGCAGAAATGACGGCGTATTATAAAGATAAGGGAAGCAGCTTATTTGAAACCATGCTTTCTATGTACGAACAATACGGTTTTTACAGGGAAAAACTGGTTTCGGTAACCAAAACCGGAAAAAGCGGGGCCGAGGAAATCAAGGCAATGATGGAACGTTTCAGAAACAATCCTCCTTTAAGTCTTGGCGGTTCAAAAGTAGCGACTTTAAAAGACTATGAACTATTAAAAGAAACTGATTTAGCAAACGGTTCAACAAAAGCCCTGGATTTTCCGGTATCTGATGTACTGCAGTTTATTACTGAAGATGGAAGCATTATTTCTGCCCGCCCTTCCGGTACAGAGCCGAAAATCAAATTTTATTGCAGCGTAAATGCGCCTTTAGCCAGCAAAGCCGAATACAAGGAAGTTGAAAGACAACTTGATGAAAAAGTGAACGCTATCATGAGTGATTTAGCGGTATAATCTTTTTATTACGCAGACAGCGTTTTAAACGCTGTCTGCGTAACTAATCAACCTACTTTATTAATCACATTTCTTTCCAGAAATCCCTTTACATTCTGAAAAGTAGTTTCCATAATCCTAACCCTCGCCTCTTTACTCATCCAGGCATTATGCGGGGTTATTACACAGTTTTTAGCTTTTAATAAGGGATTATTTACTGAAGGCGGTTCCGCAGATAAAACATCTAATCCTGCACCAGCTATTTGACCCGAATTTAAAGCATCTGCCAGATCCTGTTCGTTAATTAACTGGCCTCTTGAAGTATTTATGAGATAACTTCCGGGTTTCATTAAGCTCAATAAATCCTTGTTTACAAACTCCTTATTATCAGATTTTAGCGGGAGATGAAGTGATACAAAATCACTTTCTTTAAAAATTGATTCAAGGCTTTTATATTCCGCCAGGTCTGTATCTTTTTTAGTGGGAGTATGATAAGATATATCCATCCCGAAAACGCGTGCTATTTCAGCGGTTCTTTTGCCGATGCTTCCAAATCCAACAATTCCCAGGGATTTTCCTTTTAACTCAAAAAGCGGTGTCAATGTATAACTAAAGTCATCACAGTCTTCCCATTCGCCTCTGGCAACTGATGCCGAATGCTTGCCTGCCTGATTTGCAAATTCAAGTATTAATGCAAAAGTATGCTGAGCAACAGAGTCTGTGCCATAATCCGGTACATTGCATACACAAATCCCACGTTCCCTGGCAGCTTCTATATCAATAATATTGTATCCCGTTGCGGTCACAGCAATCAATTTAAGCCTCGGAAGCTTTTCCATAAGCTCTTTATTAAATGCCATTTTGTTAGTCAAAATAATATCAGCATCCATGCACCTTTCCACTAATTGGGCATTTTCTGTACGATCATAAATTTGTATATCACCTAATTCACTAATCTTATCCCAGGATAAATCACCGGAATTTAATGTATAAGCGTCTATTATTACAATATTCATAAGCTTATTTTTATGTCTTTTTAAGAAAACTTGAAAGCACGGTAACACTTAATCCCATAAACGCAATAAACATAAATGAAACGCGCAAATTAAAGGCACCGGCGATTATTCCGATTAATGGCGGCCCGACTAAGAATCCAACAAAACCGATAGTGGACACTGTCGCCAACGCTACTCCTGGCGATAAGGTTTTTGATTTACCGGCAGCACTATATACCAATGGAACTACCGACGATATCCCAAAACCAACAATTAAAAAACCAATAATAGCGTATGTTAAGGTAGGAAAACAAACTGAAATGAGCAAACCCACGGAGATAAGCAATCCGCTTAACTGCAAAATTCCTTTTAAGCCAAACCGTGCAGTAATTCCATCGGCAACAAAGCGACCGCCAGCCATGGTACACATAAAAGCAGTATAACCTGCACCAATCCAATCTTCCTTTGCCAGCACAACATTTTTGAAATAAACACCACTCCAATCAAACATCGCACCTTCACACATTAATGAGCAAAATGCTATTATCCCTAAATGAATCAGTGTTTTATCCGGCCATGCAAAACCTGTACGTTCTGCAGAATTACTGATATCCTGCTTAACCGTATTTTTTGAAAATACAGCGAGTAAAACGATGGAGAAAACCGAGATAATTAAAAAATGTACAGAAGGAACAATTCCCAATGCTATCATCCAGGTGCCAATAGCCGCACCCGCAAATCCGGCCAGGCTCCATAAACCATGAAAAGATGCCATAATAGTTTTAGGATACAAATGCTCTACATTTATAGCCTGGGTATTTACAGAAATATTGACCATATTGCCTGCAAGGCCAAATGTAAATAGGGCAACTAGTAGTTGGCCGATAGAACTTGCAAGTCCGAGAAAAACTAAAATTACAGAATAAGCCGCCAACGCGCCGATAACAACTATCCGGCTGCCATATTTCGAAATTAATAAGCCGGCAAATGGCAAAGAAACCAATAAGCCAAGAGGCAAGGCAAATAGCACCAACCCTAATTCGGTTTCGTTTAAACGAAGACTTTCTTGTATGCTTGGAATACGAGAGGCCCAGCTTGCAAATGCAATACCCTGTAAAAAAAACAGGGCACCCACTGCTATCCGGTGAGTCGATTTTTTAGTGTCAGAATTCAATGAAGTCGATTAAAACAAAAAGCCAAAATATTAATTTCGGCTTTTTGTTATTGGAAAATGTATACTTTAACAGGAAATGGAATAGTATTAAAGCTTATATGCCTGTCTTGCTAATAATTTCCAGTTTCCATGTTGTTTTTGGAATACCAATAGGATACCGATATTGACCGTACCCGGATTACCACTATCATTAGTTTGAGCAGATAATTTATGTCTTACTACGGCTGTTTTACCGGTTACCTTTATAGTTTGTTCATTTAAATCAATGCTTACAAAATCTGATTTCCCACTTACAATACTTTCCACAAAAGTAGCCTTATCTTCTACTTTTCCGCTCGAATGTCCATAACTTAAATCAGCTGCAGCTACATTTTCTAATGCGGCCCTGTCGCCGCTAATCATAGCCAGACGCATTTTTTCAACAGCAGCAGTCACTTGTTTTTCGGCCTTCGATTGTGCGTTTACGGCTGTAATTATTAATAAGCTAAGAAATAACAGATAAACTTTTTTCATTTTAGGGATTATTTATTGTTTAATTAAAACGTAAAAATAGAAATTTAAGTAATGTATAAAGGTTTCCGGCTATCTTTTCTTGATATACAATTTAAATAAGTCTTGGCCTGAAGGAATTAATTGCATCAAACACATGAATATGTATCAGATTGAACTGCTGAAGGAAAGCACTCAAGATTATAAAGCGAATTAAAAAGGCTATCTCAATTCAATCAATACTGTTTTTCAGTATACTCTTAACCCCAAAAGGTACGATCCTGTAAAGCTTTGTTTGAATTGAGATAGCCGTATATATTTTACCAGCGGTTACCGTCTTCTTTATTACGATCTCTGCCTGATTTATTATAATCGCTACGGCCAGAATTGCCGCCTTTATTATAACCGCCACCACTGTTACCGCCTCTGTAGCCGCCACCGCTGCTTCTGTCGGGACTGGAAAAAGTTCTTTGCGGGCGAGGACTGCTTTCACGTTTATCTTCTGCTTTAGACACAGAAATAGTACGGCCGAAAACTTCCAGGCCATGCAGTTCGGTAATTGCTTTCTGTGCCTCTTCATCATCAGGCATTTCTACAAAGCCGAAACCACGTTTTTTCCCGGTTTCTTTATCCAGGATAAGTTTTACTGAAGAAACTGTTCCGAATTCTTCGAATGTTTCTTTAACATCAGCTTCTTCAAGCTGATAAGGGAGACTTGCAACAAAAATATTCATTTGAAATTAATTGGGTGAGAATCAGTGATGTGGCTTTTAAATAGTTCGTTCAGATTATTTGATAAATATAATATTATTACAAATCAAAATGATGATTGTTCGTTAAAAAAAATAAAATATTGACAAATGAGTATAAATACCTTTTACAACTAAAATTTCATGTATCAAGCCTCTTTGTAATTGATTTATCTACCTGTTATACGGTAGCTTTGCAGGTTAAATTCGTGTAGCAGACATTAAATCAATTATTTTCTGTAGTAATTAAGAACCGATCCACAATTTTTTCAACCTTTACTTTAAGAATATCAGGTTTTACAATAATAGCTTCATCGCAAAACATCATAAACCAGCGTGCAAAACCTTCTATAAAGGCTGTAAAGAAATGCATCACTACGAAATCTCCCTCATCGATTTCTGAAACAAAGCCATTGTAATACTTCTGTTCGTCTAAATATTTATGAATTTGTTTTTTTACCCGTAAAATGATTTCATGCAATTCTCTCTCAGATTTTTCCCGCTTAAGGTATTCCTGTAGTGTGGGGTGTTTTTCTAAAAAGTTTTCACCGGTAATTAATACTTCTGAAATGCGATCCATTCTGAAATCCCTTATCGAATTTCTTGTTCTGCAATAAGCAATAAGATGCCAATAACTTTCAAGATAAAATATCCCGATTGGCTCAATACATCGCACAGAGCTTTCTTGCCGATAGTGCGTGAAATAAGTAATAGTAAGGACTTTTTTTTCAGAAATACTACGCAATAATAATGGAAGATAACTTAAATCGCGCTTATTCTGACTTTGCGGCTTACTTTTTAAAACCTCTATATGGGCATCCATATGCTCTAAGTAATCCTTTTCATCAGCCCGTAATACCGCTTTTATTTTATACATAGCCGACTTGTAATCTTTGCTTATGGCGGTATCCGTCAACCTTTCAACCAGTTTTTCTGCGGTAAGAAAAGCAGTTGCCTCTTCTTTTGTAAACTGAACCGGGGGCAATCGATAACCATCTACAAGCGAATATCCCAGGCCCGCTTCGCCGATAACAGGAATTCCTGCTGCTTCCAGCGCTTTAATATCCCTATAAACCGTACGCAAACTTATCTCAAACCGATTAGCAATTGCCTGGGCTTTTACAATTCTTTGTGATTGTAATTGTATTAAAATAGCCGATAATCTATCAATACGGTTCATTATTGAAGATAAATACTAGTTTATAGTTTGAAGATATTTAAGCAATTCTGTATTACTTATTTCTTTATTAATCGTGATATAATCAGGGTATTGAATAATCTCTTTGCCGACAGCAAAACTTGGCTTGATTTTAAATTGCAGTGTAAACTTCTGTTCTGCTTGTGATGTTAAAAACTCGTTGACGGCACGCTGATTAGCAGCATCCGAAAGTATAGGATATACATCTCTATCTACTTTTAAGGGTATGATAATGAAATCGCCATTAGGTGCAATAGCTAACCGTTGATCTACCGACCCGGACAATAGTTCAACATCTTTTATTAAAATTTTATACTCAAATTGATTTATTGCTGCTTCTTCCGTTCCGGGATTCATTACTTTTAAACGTAGAATTCCTTTTACAGGAATTTTTTGCTGGAAATAAGCAAAAGCTATTTTAGGTGCCTGCTGAAGATTTAAACCTTTACTGCTAATAAGTTTTGTTACATCTGTTCCAGCCACGTACACACTATCGGCCGAGACAAGTTCATACGTGCATTTTTCAAAGGCTTTTAATTGGTCTGCTTGTTCTTTAACACCGCAAGCGGTTATAAGAATTACAGCGCTTAATAGCAATAAGAATCTTTTCATGTTTTGATAACGGCAGAATTAATTAATGGTTTAATATAGATAATAATCAGGAACATCGGCGCGTGTTTATTGCCGGCACCCATTCCTTATGCTTACATATTCCACAGGTTTGTGACTTCTCCACTTCTTCTGTATTGCCGCAATAGGCACATGCATATAATCCTGGTTTATCCACCATCTGAGTTCTCTTCTCATACAAATCGGGATAAAGAGGCAATCCGTATTTTACATCTTTATTTTCGTAATAAAGTAAACTGATAGAACCCGAAGTTTCTAAAACGGCATTTCTTACCTGTCCCAGATGTTCTATGTTGCACAAACGCAATTCGGCAAAAAACTCATCCTGAGAAAGATCTTCTTTATCAAAATCACCAATGGCAAATTTTCCCTCGCGTATTAAATAAATCGGTACTCCTTCTATTAATTGCTCTACCCTGAAATATTTAGCACTTAGCCACGTAATAGCACGATATAATCCGATAACCACGGTAAAAACAATAAGCGCTGGTATAATGCCAACTTCTTTATAGAACATCGGATCGCCTGCAGCAGAACCAAGGCCGATAATGATAACCAGCTCAAAAATAGAAAGCTGTTTTATACCCCTCTTTCCCGATGTTCTTAAGGCCAGAAGTACAAAAACAAACATAATAACAGAACGAAGAACAACTTCCAGCAGGAACTCAATCGGCTCTTCGCCTAAAAGCAAGTTATTAAAATCAATTTCCATTATATGTTAATTCAGTTTATTGGATTCAATAATTCCTTTTGTATTAGCGCCAGTTCATTTTTTGCCAATATGCTTTTGGGAAATTCGGCGAGCGTTTTCTCGTAAAACTCTTTTGCTTTGATCACTTGTCCGAGTTGGCTATAAGATAAAGCAATATTAGTCAGGGCCATTTCTCGATAGCTCATGGCAGATGAACTTAAAACGGTAATAAACCGGTATTTATCAATCCAAAGATTTTTGCTAAAGAACTCATAGCTTTTTTGAAAATATGGAATGGCTTCTTCGAATTCCGCCTTTTTTACGTGTTTCATCCCTTTATTATGTAATTTCGGAATAAATGTTCTAAGGCAATAAGAAATGATAAAATAACTTACCAGGCCATACAGAGCGGGATCCGGGGCGCGTAACAGGTGCCAGAAAAAAATTAGTAGCATGGCAAATAAAAATTGCGGGATTAAAGCAAGCCAGGCTACCTGCCGTATGATATTAAGTTCAGAACTCATTATTCGTCTTTAATTTATAACAAGCAATAATACTTATTCTTTTCTGAACCAGCCAACCCAATAAATTTATAAAGCGAATGATTTCTTTCAATAAAATTTTACCTGAATCTAAACATATCTACCTTTGCATTATGCAAGAGCCATTTGATATTGAATTAGGAAATACTATTTATTCTGTATTTCCTGAGGAAGAGGATACATACACAATCTTTAAAGAAGGTGTTGAGTATATAAAAATCCAGAAAGACACCGACGAGCATTGGTTAAAGCTCGACGATGAAACTGATCTGCCTCTTTTTGATGAGAATCCGGAAGTGAATGAGATTGGCCGTGCTATTGCTAAGTATGAGGCTTAGTTGCCCAATCAAATGATCGCTATTTAGGCAACCTGTCTGCGGCATCATTTATGGTATTACTAATCTCTTCAATTAGTCTCCGTATTGCATCCTTTAATTTGGGATCTCCGGAATAATCTAAACCGAAAGTAACCTTCTTACTTTTTCGCTGATAATTAAACTCAACCACGTAATGCGGAGTTTTTTTATCAGCATCGCCTGTATTCACAATTTCAGAAGGGAAATCCCAGAAGCCCAGTTGCGCAGCTCTGCGATGCAGTATCAATAAATCATCTTTAGAAAGCTTTATTTTTTTCTTCACTAAAGAATCCTTCTCATTTACATATTGATACATCCCGGTTTTAGAATCATATTGGTTAATCAAATCATCACCAAGGCCGTATTTAAAGGTAAACGACTCAAATTCTGAGAATTTATAAGGTGCATTTTTTACCATGTGCCCGTAATAGTAAAAACAATAAATAAGAAAAGGAACTATTACACTCAGGGCTAAGAAAATTTTCTTTTGTTTATTTGACATGTTTTAAATAATGTATGATTGTATGATTTACTTAATAATCTCATCTGTAGGATAAAAGTCGTTCTCCCATTTAGCTACTACCACAGTAGCCAGGCAGTTCCCAATAACATTTACAGACGTTCTGGCCATATCCATTAACTCATCTATTCCTAAAATAATAAATATTGGCCATGCCGGCATCCCAAAAGAGGACGCTGTACCTAATAAAATTACAAGCGAAGCTCTGGGAACACCGGCAACTCCTTTACTGGTTAGCATAAGGGTAAATACAATAACCAGCTGCTGTGTAAAGCTAAAATGTATTCCTGCGGCCTGAGCTACAAATATAGAAGCAAGTGAAAGATATAAAGTCGTTCCGTCCAGATTAAAGCTATATCCTGTTGGCATAACAAAAGCAACAATTTTTCTTGGCACACCCAGTTTTTCCAGGTTCTCCATAGCACGGGGCAAGGCAGCTTCAGAGCTGGTGGTTGCAAATGCGATAGAAACCGGCCCGGCAATAGCCTGCAGGAACTTTTTTATCGGAACGCCAACCATCAGAGCAATCGGCAATAAAACACCTATTAAAAATACAATCAATGCTACATATAGTGTTGCCAGTAAATGAAGCAGGTTTAATAGAATACCTAAACCCATATGCCCCACGGTATACGCAATAGCTGCCCCTACTCCTATTGGAGCAAAATACATTACAATATTGGTAAATTTAAACATTACTTCCGACAGGCTTTCTGTAGCCCGCAACATCGGTTGCCGCTTGTCTTCCCGCACCAGCGAGAGTGCTATTCCAAATAAAATACTAAATATAACAATCTGTAATATCTGTCCATCGGCAATAGACTTTGCTATGTTTTCAGGGAAAATATGAAGAATAATATCATTTAACGTTTGCGGCGGAATGTCAGGAAGAGTTTCGTGAATATTTGCAGGCATTTTAATTCCGGCGCCGGCCTGAGAAATATTTATAGCCGCTAAACCAATAAATAAGGCAACAGTGGTAACCACCTCAAAATACAATATCGCCTTCCAGCCCATTCGGCCAACCTGCTTTAAATCTGCATGTCCGGCTATACCGTAAACCAGGGTTGCAAAAAGCAATGGCGCAACAATGGTCTTAATCATTTTCAAAAAGACCTTACTGAGTACCTGGAGTTGTATGGCTGCCTGTGGATAGTCATGACCAATTGTGGCGCCAATAACCATAGATATTAATATCCAGGTAGTAAGCGATTTCTTTTTTAAAGCAAAGAGAACAAGACAAAATATAACCAACCAGCGGGAAAACAACAATGCAATAGTTGGTACCGGCAGGATATTGTATGTATTAAACAATGCAAGAATAGCAGCAATAAAAACAGTAACTATAGCAGCATATCCTGCTTGTTTTAGCTTCATAAAGTATTTTGACTTCAACAAATGTAAATTAATTAGATTTACCCAACAAACTAAACGAATTAATGAGGATAGAAAAGTTAAGTGACATAAAAAAGGAATTGCGGTCGCTTAATAATGAGGCATTGGTAGAAATCTGCCTGCGACTGGCTAAGTATAAAAAAGACAATAAGGAGCTGTTAAGTTATCTATTATATAATGCTGATGCACCGCTTAATTATGCGGAAGATGTTAAAGCTGCACTATTGGTAAACTTTCAGAATTTAAACCGTTCTGCTTATACCAGTACTAAAGAGCTTCGTAAAATTGTACGATTGTTTACCAAACATACCAAATACACCGCCTCTAAGGAAGTAGAAATAGAGCTTTTGATCTGGTTCTGTACCATGTTTTTAGAATATGCCGACACGCGTTCATCTCATAAACCTCTGTTAACCATTTTTAACCGGCAAATGGAAAAGGCAAGGCGCTTAATCTCAAAACTACATGAAGATTTGCAATTTGACTATTCTGAAATATATAATCAGCTTGTCGCTGAAGCAGACAATAACGTGAGGTATTTTAATAAAAACGACTTTAAACTGTAACACAAGGCCTGTCTCATCATCTAAGAATGGATAATGAATAAAGAAGCTCTTTTTAAAGAAATCTTTAAAGCTAATTCAAAAAAGATTTATCATTTATGTTACGGTTATACCGGTGACGATGATGCCGCCAATGACCTGATGCAGGAAACTTTCTTAAAAGTCTGGCAAAACCTGGATAAATTCCGCAACCAGGCTATGATTTCTACATGGATTTATCGTATTGCTGTAAATACCTGCCTGTCTTGGTTACGTGTTGAAAAAAGACAGGCTAAAGATGAGCTGACCGATAAAATCATAGAAACTAAAGGAGAAGAAATTTCTGAAAAAAACGAGCAGGTTGCATTATTATATAAATGCATTTCAAAGCTGGAGGAAACCGAAAGAATTATTATTTCGATGGTATTAGATGAACTTCCTTATGCTGAAATAGCAGAAATATCGGGCGTTTCCGAAGGTAACTTACGGGTGAAAATACACCGTATTAAACACAAGCTGACTGAAATATATAATCGCTATGAAAGATTTTGACGCATTGAAAGATATATGGCACAGTCAGGCTGCAGCACCGAAGCTAGGCTATGATGATATTCTCAAAGGAATTAGAAAATCGAGAAGTAATTTTGCTAATAAACTATTATTTGAAACTCTTGGCGCTCTGATAGCTAGTGTTCTTTTTATTTTAATCTGGATAAATAGTCCGTCTATGATGTGGACAACTCATTTATCACTTCTGGTATTTTTAATCTGTTGCTTTTATTATCTATTTGTTCAGTTTAAAGATTACAGAAGTATATCAAACAGCGAACACCTGTTAAAAGTGCCCCGTGAGTATATTGAATATTTAAAAAAATATCGTCGTAACCGGTATGTTTTAAACACCTCTAAATATCTTGTTTACAGCATCTTTATCGGTCTTGCTTTTGGACTGTATTTTATAGAGATATATTTTAGTTCACCGCTTTGGCAAACACTTCTAGGACTATTTGCAGCAGCCATTTGGTTTATAATGTGTTGGTTTATAATGAGAATATATATCCGTAAAGAACAGGAAAAATTAAGTGATATGATTGAAGAATTAGAGCGCCTGGAAAAACAGTTTGGAGAGTAAAGCCGCTGGCAGAGTAGGAGAAATCCGGATTAACCGGCGCTGCAAAAAGCTAAATATTTCTATTATCGCCACAGTATAACACTTTTTTCACTAAGTTCTTTTAATCTCAATTAAATTGTTTAAAATTGATCACCTAAACCCCAACAATATGAACTATTCATTAAGTATCTGTATTCTTTTACTATTCACAATATCGCTTTCTCAGGCACAAGACAAAATTTACAAAAACAGCGGTGAGGTGTTAGAAGCAAAAGTCCTCGAAATTGGCACAACAGAAATTAAATATAAAACTTTTGTAAACCAAAGCGGCCCCATATATACGCTGTTAAAAGCTGACGTAATTAAAATTACATATGAAAATGGCAGTACAGAAAACTTTGTAAAGAGCGCTGTTGATTTAAATATAGAGACAATGAAACGGGCTCAAAATGTTTTTGCAGAGTTGGGGGCGCAGGGTTTGCTTTTTACTGCAAATTATGATACCCGGTTTGGAAAGCGTAGAAATGGTATAGGCGGAAGAATTGGAATCGGTGCAATCGGCGTAGATGAAACCACTTTAGTTACGGTACCTGTTTCCTTGAATTATCTTTTGGGCAATGGTAAAAACTTTTTTGAAATTGGCTTAGGTGCAACATACGGACGCCTTTCATCTGACGAGGACAGCTTTTTTGGAAGTGGTGATGAAGTTATCGGCACGATGGCTTTTATGTATCGTTTGCAGCCCATTAGTAGTGGCTTTTCGTTTCGGGGAGGCTTCACTCCTGTTTTCGGCAGTAGTGGCTTTATTCCCTACTATGGGGGAATAAGCTTAGGATATACGTTTTAGGCTATGTTTATTTGAGAAGATAGCCAGAGTTAAATTTATTTCTGTCGCCACCAGCTTCTTTTATTAAAAGATATTCTGAAAACAGGTACGTGAGGAATAACTAGTTACATCTATAGGTGGAGATTGTATGGGCCAAATACGCACTTGTCTGCCGAATAATAGCTGATTTATCACATAAACATCAGACTGCTACTGATCTATTGAAACAATCTTCATTACAATAGATAATCACTCCTGCTACTTGCCTTTTTCTATCTCTTTAATATCAAACCTGTTTCCTTTTAATAAATACTCCACACGCATGGTATCAACTGGCTTTACACCAGCAGTATCATTTTCATCATACAAAGGAAACTCCCGGAAAAGGCCGCCATCTTTAATATACAATGAATCTTTACCACGATATTTTTTTAGGGTTCTGGAGGTCAGTGCAGGAAATTTAATTTCCTCGGCCGAACCGCCATTCGAGAATTCATGAACATATAAAGTAAGATATGATTCTATGTCCTCGCCTTTTGCCTGAATAAACAACTCAGGATTACCGTCTGAATCTAAATCCATATTCCAGACATCTGTTATATCGCCTTTAAGATCCTCGGAAATTGCGTTATATTTTAAATTGGAAGAATCGGAGCGCAGAATTAAATACTGGCCAAAATGTTCGGCACCTCTGCCCCAGCTTAATATATCGAACGTTAAACCAGGTCTTACTTCGATAGATTTATGGTATCGAAATGGCTGAGGTAAAACTATTTTAGTAATAGATGATTCAGCTTTCATTGGTTCATCTGAAGTGCAGGATGCCAGGGCAAACAAAACAACAGAAGCTATGAGAATGTTTTTTTTCATTGGTTATCTAATTTAATAATAAAATGACCGGAGCTATCCAGTTCGATTATCTAAAATAGCCGCATTAATACAAATCCTTTACTAGCGCATAGCGCCACTCAATCCAAATGTAATATCTTTCCAGCCATATTTAAATGACATTTGATATTAGGAATACGATTTCACCAAGGTTTCCAGCTCTTTCTGCATGGAAACTGTGGCATCGGCATTGTACCATTTATGCACCATCGGTATTATTTCCTTTAAACTTAATCCTTCGTTTTTCCAGCTTTTCATTAATACCTGTAAAGCCTCGGGCCGGGGTCCCCACGTGCCAAGTTCTTGTAAATCTTCATTTAATACAATCAGCTTGGGTATAGAACGTCCGCCATCCGTAAGATGTGCATCCATTAATTCTAAATTACGATCGCGTAATAAAATTCGCAATTGCACTTTTTCCGGTAAAGCTTTTTCTATTATAGCAAGCATAGGAACATTAAATGCCGCATCGCCGCACCAGCCTTCAGTAAGCACCAACCAGGTTGTTGCAGGAGCATGTTCTAAAGTGGCTTTCAGTTGATCGGATAATTTATAGTCCCGTTCATACTCATCCATTAGCTCCGCGTTCTTTTGTATATATGGACGCATTTTTAATGCTGATTCATCTGCAGGTGGCCTGGCAAGTTCATCAGCAATTTGCTGCCGGTATGAATTGTAACTAAAAGCACTATTTATAAATTGTGTAGTATATGGAAAACTCATGTTTTATTTATATCAGATATTAAATAATAAATGGAACCAGGCTTCTTATTGATTATAAGCCAACTCTTCCTCTTCCTTGATCCATTTGATATTATATTTTTTCTCCAGTCCGGGTTTTAATTGATCCTTTAGTTTTTCCGGAGCAGAAATGGTTTTGGGATCGCCATCTGAAACAAACCGCGTTTTATGCTTAATCTGACTCTTCATAAACGTTTCAGGGTTTTCGGTATGTTCGCCCGCCTGAACCCTTTGAATGGCTAAAGACTTAAAATCTTTTGAATATGGAGAAACAGAACTAACCGAACCTACCAGCAGCACCGCCTGATGGTTGTATTTTGTGCCTTCAAATTCGCCTTTAACTTCAAGTGCACGATTCTTTGCATGCATTCCTAAAGGCAAAGCCATCGTTTTCACTTCATAGTCAGGCAAAAATTCTTTAATCTCCTTAACAAACATCGAAAGATGTTTTTGAACCTCCGCATCGCTTAATTTTGAAAGCATGGAATGATACCAGTTATGGCTTCCTATTTCATAGCCATTTTTAACCAGCCATTCTAATTTTTGCTTTTTATATTCTGGCTGGGCAAATAAACGAAGGGTAGGTTTAATTGCCGGTAATACATAAAAACTTGCGGTAATCGGAAAATCTTTATACTTCTTTTTAAAGTCTTCCATAATTCCTAAAGCACATTCCGGGTCTATAACCAGTTCACCATTTTTTTCCAGATAACGGAATTGGCCGGCACTCGAGTCATCAAAAGTAAGAGCAAATGGAGTTTTACCAGCAGGAACGTTTATATTTCCATGAGCAATATCTAACACAGATACAGGATAGAAATCGTTATCATAAAGCATTTTTAAATCCTTACGAAAATTTTCAGGCGTTCTTCTCCAACGATCTTCCGGATAACCAATCAGATGATACTCCAGCACCATTACTTTGCCAAGCTCGTTTGGTATGAAGTTTAAATTTTTAGCTTGCGCTATGGTATTTACTGATTTAATAGTATCTGCTGCTGTATTTACAGAATCTTTTTCAGATAAGATTTGGTTAGAGCTCTGGGAACACGATATAGAAAAAAGGCTTGAAATTGTAAATGCTGCAATAATGGATTGTCTTCCGGATAGTATCATAGAATATATTTTAATAAATATTTTTTTTTGAAAAAAACTGCGCAATAATACGCTTATTGAACGTGAATGTGGCGATAAATGGTATCGGACATTAAAATTAAACGAATATTACCATTCCAGTAAAAAATCTGGCTTAGCCTTTAAATCAAGATAAGGATAGGTTACTTTAGATAAATAAAGTCCCTGTGGATGAGCTGGCTCAAGCTGTAATGGAGCCTTTTTATTAATCAAATAATTTTCAAACTCGTCTATACTCAGTTCGCCTTCTCCTATTTTCAGAAGCTTCCCCATTAATATACGAATCATTCGTCCTAAAAAGCGGTTAGATGATATTTGAAAATGAAATCTGTCGCCACTTTTGCTGGCATAAAACTGCGCCGAGGAAACATGGCAAATAGTATGTTCATTCTTATCGGGCGATTTACAAAATGCAGCGTAATCTGAATATAAAGGAAGAAGCTTAGCAGCCTGGTTCATTTTTTCTAAATCCAGCTTATTTACAGGATGCAAGGTGCTTAAGCCATTTAGAAAAGGATTTTTATACGTATGGATAAAGTAATCGTAACGGCGTTGGATGGCATCGAATCGCGAATGCGATAAACCGTCCATAGCAATAATATCAAAAACAGCTATATCTGCAGGTAAGACCTTATTTAGCCTGAATAGTAAATCAAAGTCCCAGCTTTGTTGTAAATCTGCATGAAAAAAGAACTGACTGGCATGTACACCTGCATCTGTACGGCCGCATCCTATAATATTAACCGGAGTTTTAAATATTCGCAGCAATGCAGTTTCAATAGCCTGCTGCACAGTAATTACACCAGCATGTTTTTGCCAGCCACTATAATTTGCACCGTTGAATCCGATATGAAAGTAATAACGCAATTGATATGATTTTGCAGCAAAGATACGCTATTGCTATTTCTCTATACCTTCACGGATTTCCACCCACCCCTGTTAAATAACCAAAGTGTAAACAAGCCTACCGATGTTTCTGAAATAAATACGCCCCAGAACACGCCGGATTGCTGCCAGCCAAGTGTAATGGCAAGGTAGTATGATAAGGGTATTTGTATGAGCCAGAAAAACACCAGGTTAATTTTTGTTGGGGTTTTAGTATCTCCCGCACCATTAAAAGCCGAGGTTGAGACCATCCACCAGCCATAAACAAAATATGAGAATGAGAGGATGCGGAGCCATTCGGAACCGATAGCAATTACTTTAGGATCATCAGTAAAAATCCGCATCAGCGAATTGTTAAATAAAAAATACACGATGGAAACACAAACCAGGAACATCATATTATAAATGCCTGTTTTCCATACGGCAGATTCGGCGCGGCCGGGATTACCCGCTCCAAGATTTTGTCCTACTAACGTTGCAGCAGCATTAGATAGTCCCCAGGCTGGCATCATGGTAAACATCATAATTCGCATAGCAATGGTGGAGCCGGCCACAGCTTCGCTTCCTACCTCTGCCAGTATCCGCATTAAAAAGATCCAGGAAGTCATCGCGATAATCATTTGCCCAATTCCTCCTAAGGAAGTCTTAAAAATTGCGAGTAGGCTTTTTGCATCTAAATACAGTTGGGTAGCTTTTACGCGAATGTGTTTCCCACCTTTAAAAAGTACCCAAAGTTGTAACATTACACCACAGGCACGCCCAATAGTTGTTGCAATTGCAGCGCCTTCGATACCAAAAGCAGGTATTGGGCCCCAGCCAAAAATAAGTATCGGATCCAGGATAATATTAAGTCCGTTAGCCACTAAAAGCACTCGCATGGATATTGCGGCATCTCCTGCACCACGAAAAATGGCGTTGATTACAAATAATAGCATAATGACTGCATTTCCGCCGAGCATCCATTGTGTATATCGGTATCCATGCTCAATTGCCCATTGATCTGCTCCCATTAATATCAATAATTCTTTAGAATAGAAAATACCTGCAATGGCGAATGGAATTGAAGCAAGTACAGCCAGAAAAATAGATTGAATAGCTGAGGTACCGGCATCTCTTTTGTTCTTTTCGCCAATCCTTCTGGCTATAATGGCTGTAACAGCCATAGTAAGGCCCATAGCGATAGAATATAGCAAAAATAAATAGGTTTCGGTAAGTCCGACGGTTGCAACAGCGGAAGCGCCCAGTTTACCAACAAAATAAATATCAACAACGGCAAAAGTAGATTCCATCATCAATTCCAAAACCATTGGGATTGCTAACAAAAAGATGGCCTTTTTCACGGGGATTTGTGTATAATCTGCCTCTGTGCCCCTGATTGCATGTTTAAGTTGCTGCCAGACAGAGGTTTTTTGAACCAGCCTATCGGCTTCATTGCTGGCAGTTTTATATTCTTTTTCTTTCATAACGACTGCATACCGGGGTTAATAATCTGGATCCAGGAATATTCCTGAATCCAGATTATTTTATTACGATAAAGCTAAGAAAGTATGGCTTATGAGAATAGTCTGGATAAAACAAAAATAAGGGTGTTTCGCGACGGTTAGCTTAATTATCCACTACCTCAATCCAAACCGGTGCGTGATCGCTGGTTTTCTCCCATCCGCGTACATTCAGATCGACTCCGGCAGCAATAAGACGTTTTTCTAATTGTGAATTAAGCAGAAAATGATCAATACGTAACCCTGCGTTGCGTGCATACGCATTGCGGAAATAATCAAAAAATGTGTAAATGACCTCACCGGGATAAAGTTTCCTAATTGCGTCTGTCCATCCTTGGTCAATAAGTTCTTTAAATGCTGTACGTATTTCTGGCCGGAACAGTGCGTCTTCTACCCAGCGTTCAGGTTTATATACATCTAATTCTGTTGGCATTACATTATAATCACCTGCCATTACAACAGGCTCATCCAATGTTAAAAGCTCTTTTGCATGTAGCTGAAGACGTTTGAACCAATTGAGTTTATAATCGAATTTGGGTCCTGGAGCCGGATTCCCATTTGGTAAATAAAGGCAGGCAATACGAATACCATTAATTCTTGCCTCAATAAAACGGCTTTGAACATCTTCCTCATCACCAGGAAGTGTTTTATTAATTTCTTCTATTTTACCACTTCGGGAAAGGATGGCAACTCCGTTCCAGCTTTTTTGTCCGTGCCAGATGGCTGTATAACCGGCTTCCAATAGTGCTTGTTCGGGAAACCTTTCCTGCGGTGCCTTAAGTTCCTGCAAGCAAACAATGTCTGGTGAGGTCTCTGTAAGCCAGCGAAGAAGAACAGGGAGACGGCCATTGATTCCGTTAACGTTGTAAGTGGCAATTTTCATAACAAAAATTAATTCCGTAATTTATAAATTTTAGAGCATTTTAGAAGAGTGCCTAAAAACCAGTAAGACTCGTTTAAATATTCTATTCACAAACAATCCAGGATAAGGCACTTTATTTAAACTAACTATTGGAAAATCTATTTTGATTAAGAGAAGAATAATAGAGAAAATACTTTGCCGGACATTTTAATACACCTTTTTATTAAATATCATTGACATATTACTTAAACCGTATTCCAACTTTTTTACCAGAGATATTTTCAAGGATAGGTTTAAATATTATCGTAGCATTTTCTTTGGTTTTACCCAATACATCCATCTCTCTGGCATTTTGAAGAATCTTTTGTTCAGCAAGCTTGTAAATTTCTTCAATCATTACCTGTCTGTCGGTTGGTGACCAAACACCGGAAAGTTCATAGACTTTTGAACGTTGATGATCTAGTTTAGAATAACATATCTCGGGATTTGGAAGAAGTACATTTACCGAATCAGCAGTGGAAACGATATCTTCTTTAGTAACTTTGGTAAGGTCTATACATCCAACTACCTCTCCTACAGCTACAAAAAGAATTCTCTTATCTGGAAGCAATGTTCTGGTAACTTTCTTTTCTATTACATCTTTCATTGAATATTTCACCAACTCTAGTTTTCCCATATTGGTTATCTTTTCAATCATTACATCTTCATTTATTTCTGTGCGGGTAATAAAAAATTGGTTTTTGATATAGAAGAACATAAATATCATGAACATGATTGTTATGACAGATATTCCAAGAATAAGTGCAGTACGAAGCTTTAGTATTTTGCCTATCATAGTTCTTAAACGAAAAAAGTGCTTATTCAGCACTTTTTTCTGTATCTTTTTCTTTAGATACGGTATTGTTTTTAGCCTTCACAGAATGCGGACGTTTCTTTCCGAATGATCCGCTGCTAATTTTGCCTCTTTTTGTTTTAATATCTCCTTTACCCATATGCTGAAATTTTAGATTAAACAGCAGTTAAGGGAAAATGTTTGATATTATTCTGCTATAGCATATTCCTTTGCTGCAAGATAACGTTCAGCCTCTAACGCTGCCATACATCCCGTTCCTGCGGCTGTAACTGCCTGGCGGTAGATTCTATCCTGCGCATCACCACAGGCAAAAACTCCTTCAATATTAGTTTGGGTAGTATCTGGTTTAGTTATTAAATAACCTGTTTCATCCATATCTAACCAATCTTTAAAGATATCTGTATTTGGCTTATGGCCGATGGCTACAAAAAAGCCGGTAATATCTAATTGCTTTTCTTCGTTGGTTCGATTATTAAATACCTTAACACCGGTAACGGTTTGTCCGTTTCCAACTATTTCTTTGGTTTCTGTATTGTAATGCACTTCAATATTCGGTGTATTTAATACACGGTGAACCATGGCTTTAGAAGCGCGAAACTCGTTGCGGCGAACTAATAAATGCACTTTTTTACAAAGCTTAGCAAGGTAAGTTGCTTCTTCAGCAGCAGTATCACCAGCACCTACAATCGCTACATCCTGCTGTTTAAAGAAAAAACCATCGCATACAGCACAGGCAGAAACACCAAAGCCATTATATTTTTGTTCACTTTCTAATCCCAGCCATTTTGCAGATGCGCCTGTTGAAATTATTACCGTATCGGCAGTAATTGTTTTGTGTTCATCAACAATAACTTTATGGATTGGCCCGCTGAAATCAACAGAAGTTATATAGCCGAAACGAATATCAGTGCCAAATCTTTCCGCTTGTTTACGAAAGTCCTCCATCATTTCAGGGCCTAAAATCCCATCAGGATAACCTGGGAAATTTTCAACATCTGTTGTTTGAGTAAGCTGACCGCCGGGAACCATTCCGGTATATAAAACAGGTTTTAAATCTGCACGGGCCGCATAAATGGCAGCTGTATATCCAGCAGGGCCGGAACCAATAATTAAACAATGAACGTGTTCTGTTTCTTCTGACATTTGATTGATTTCAAGAATGCAAATCTAATGCTTTGTCTTGTTACAGACAATAAGCATTTATCAGTACAATTTCAATTTAAGGAGAAAGTGGTTTTTCAAGGTTGTTTATATCCAATCCGAATAAAGACGACTTATCGAGATTTGCTTGAACCTGCCAATAATTACTTCCCCCGTTAAGCACTAATACAGCGCCTTTTAACCAATTAGGAGTTTGTTGCGACGAATTTTTATAATTTGCTTTTAACAAACAACTTATATAAATTATCTTTTCGCCAGAAGAAGTATAATAACCAAAATACTGGCGAACAAACTGTTTTAGATTTTCGTGAATAACCGGCCCCGTTCCACCACCCTGATTAGTTTGTAAAGCGTTAATGGATTCAATGTTCTTATTCAGAAGCTTCTCTGCGATTTCTATTTCTTCATTGCTTGGTGTAAACCTCTTATCTCCGCTTTCATTGTTAAGAAAAGGAAATACAAAATCTTTTGAGAAAATAACACCTTCAAAATCATTACCTTTCACATAGGTAAATGAAGAGTTGTGTTTTTCTGAATAAGAAATTTTTTGAGCCTGACTTTGGAAAGTGATAAATAAAAGAGCTACACAATAAATCCACCTCATTGGAAGAAAACGTGTGGCACTTATAAAAAGTATATTCTGTAATGAAACAAAAAGGAGGCCTTCCCAAGCCTCCTTTAACCAAACTAACCGAAAAAATCTTTACACAGTTGGTGTTTTATTTTTGCAACAAACCATCGAATGTAATAGCAGCATAATATAAGCCTCCAATAGTCGGGCCACCTGCATATTGAATGTATGTTTTATTGAAAAGATTGGTACCGCCAACTTTTATTGTTGCTTTAGATTGAGTGATTTTATAGCTTACCTGGGCATCAAAAGTACTGTAAGCCGGTACATTTCCGTTAACCAGCGGGCTTTCCCATAAAAATGCATCCTGCCATCTCCAAACAATATTAAAACCTACATCTTTTAACACTTCACGGTTTCCGAAGGATACATTACTTGCCCAGTTTGGCGTATTAAAGCCAGTTACAAATACATCTTGCTGCTTGTTTTCGCTTATTGCATTATAATTAATGTTTCCGCTAAGGGTATACTTTTGATAAAAGTTATAAGTCAGTCCAAGGGATGAGCCATAATTTTTGTACTTATTTTTAGCATTGGTATAAACACGGTATCTGGTTTGCTGAGAACGATTTGCTGCAAGCATTGCAATTACTGCTTCATCTGTACCTACGGAAATTGTGTTTGCTTGAGGGACAGATACTTCTACTTGTCCCAAAAAGCCGTCATATTCATTTGTATAGGCATCCAGATCTACTACCAGTTTATTGTCTAGCAATACACTTTTATATCCAATCTCGAACGAATTAATTTGTTCCGGTTGTGTAGGAGACAAACTGGTAACTTCTAATAAGGCTCTGTTTTTTAAAGCGGCATCGTTAGCGCTTAAACCTGTAGATATGTCCTTATTAACTTCTGCATTAAATGTATTTACAGAAGTTAATGTATATGAGTTATCTAAATAGCCTAAACCCTCGTTAATGTAGGACAAGCCTCCAACACGTCTGATATTTCCATTATTTACAAACGAAACTGCTTCGAAAAGTGCTGGAAAACGGAAGCCGTTTTGAAATGAAGCGCGAAAGTTATGTCTTTTAGCAACAGTATAAACAGCTGCTACACGCGGATTAATCTTAGGATCGAATTCCGGATTATAGTCTACACGTATTGAACCGAATAATTTCAGCTTTTCTTCTAATAAGGTTTTGGTTACTTGTGTAAAGCCACCGAATTTTTTATAATATACATTGTCACCAAAGCTACCGTCTGCCAAAGGCTTATTTCTGTCTGCCGCAGGCCTCGAAAAGTCTACAAAGTTATTTCCATCAGGAACTACTTCATAAATACGGGCATCTGCACCCACCAGTAAGTCAAAAACTTTTATTTTATCCGAAAGATCCCACTGTGCATCGGCATGGTAAGTATGACTTAATTGACGCAACCATGAGCCACCTGTCGCCGGAGCATCGCCACCTACAACTGCCTGATGATCCCAATTATTAATACCTCTGATAGTTTTTAAGAGCGAATTAAATTCTGACGTTCCCGGCTCTACCCTGCTTGCATCGGCTGCTTTTCTTGCATTTCTTAATGCATCTGTTAAAGCAACACCGTTATTTATATCATTTTGTAATGAAGTTTTAAACTTTGCACCCCAAACAGAATTAGTTCCTCCGCTGGTAATATCCAAATTATCTACAGTGGGCTTGATATTGTAAGAGTCGCCCGTATTTTCCAGTGAAACGTAAGTTCTTACAAAATAATTTGCGCCCTTTAGTTCTAACTTGTGATTTTGTACCACAACATTATCTAACTGTATTTTATTACCACGTTGAAAAACGCCGTCCATCTTGCCAATGCGATAACCGTAAGAAATCTCTGCATTATCATGTAAACGGTAATGTAATGAAGCATCAAATTTCAAATTGTCAACCGTCGGGCTCACAACATCTTTTTCCCAATAACCTGTACGCCTTACAATAATACTTTGACTGCCAGTTTTGCCTGGAATACCGGTTAAACCGCTAATGGTTACAGCATTACTTCCGCCATCGTCGCCATATTTATTCCAGGCATCATAAGCTGGATTGTTTTCTGGCCCAGCTAATTCAGGAAAGGTTGGATTTGCGGTATTCAGGGAATTTGGGTTCTGATCAAACTTTGTATCCGAAAGCCAGTCGGTACCCCGCATATAACTTCCGTTTATTTTAAAAGCAAATTTATTATTGTATGCTTTTGCATATCTGACAGCAGTTTCGGTAAGGTTACCTAATTCCCTGCCGGTACCTCCAACATGATTAAAACCGGTTTTATTATAAACACTTAATCCCTGGTATAAAAAGGGGCTTTTTGTAAGTAGATTAGCCATTCCGTTAATAGCGTTCATTCCGTACAAGGCAGATGCTGCACCGGGTGTAATTTCTACACTGGCAATATCTAATTCGGTCGGACCGATGGCGTTTCCAAGAGGTACTCCAAGCGTGGCCGCCTGCATATCAATTCCATCTACAAGCTGCATAAAACGGAAATTATTCGGAATATTAAAGCCACGGGTATTAGGCACTTTAAATGTTAAACTCGACGTAGTCATTTGTACCCCTTTAACATTTTCTAAGGCATCGTAAAATGATGGAGCCGGAGATTCCCGTATTGCCCGGATATCCAGTTTTTCGATAGCAACGGGAGATTTTAAAATACTTTCTGCAACTCTGGAGGCTGTGACTACTACTTCCCGTCCTAAAATAGTTTGGGTTACCAGAGAAATATTTAATTTGGATTCAGGACCAGTTACCTGGAATTCCTGTGGCTCAAATCCAATACTTGTAAAAACTAAAGTGAAAGGATATTTGGCTCGTGTTTGAAGTTTAAAATTACCTTTTGAATCTGTTGCGGTTCCTGCCACTGTACCTTTTATAGTAACATTTACCCCAAGCAATGGCTCTTTTGTATCTTCCTGAATAATAGTTCCTGACACGATTATAAAATTATTTCCTTGCGCCGATGCCTGGAAATAAAATAATGGTAATAATACCAGTAAACTGCTTTGGAAAAAGCTTGTCAATTTTTCTGTAAAAATGTGCATTTGTTTTTGTGATTTCTTTTTAACAATTATTGATGATTTCGCGGGACAGTACTATCAATAATTATTACATCGTGTAGAAGTGTGTAAGTACAAGTATGTCATGTAACCTATAGATTTAGTAGGCTAAAATAACAGGTAAATTTTATACTGTGCAAATAAATTTAATTATAATTAGTGATTGTGTTATAATTTACTGGAAATCAACGAAATAAAAACCGCTATTCCGAAGCTTAGAAATGTTCCGATTAAGATATATTCAGTTAGTTTTAGATCATTACCTTCTTTTAAGTCGCCAAATCTGAAAATAGATTTCGCAGCTATCAAAAAACCAATTGCTTCAAAATGATTAGTGTAAACAAAGGCAAACACCAGCAGCCGCTCCATTATCCCAATATATTTTCCTGCATTTTGCAATGCTGCGCTAGAATTTAAGCTGATCGTATTAGGCGTCCATTTGGCAATTAACACCCTAATAATTATTGATGTAGGAAATGTAAGAATTAACACTGCAATTACGTTAATCCAAAAACCGGGCTTATCTAAAAAACTAAAATCGAACGTAGGATTTACAATAAAATACCAAACCAAGATGATGGAAAGAATATGTAATATTTGATCTGCAAAAAACCAATACCTTTTTGTTCCAGGTTTTTGATAATACAGCTTGCAAACATCAATTATACCATGTATAGGCATTATGATTAATGCTGGCAACCAAAATTGCGGGTTCCATACCAATAGAAAAATTAACAGGCCATGAATAAGAATATGGTAATATAATTTTGGTGAGCGTAGTTTTTTCTTCTCTTTCTCTGTTACCCAGCTATCTGGTTGAAGAAAGAAATCTCCAAGGATATGCGCTATCAGAAGTTTAATTAACAGAATATCCATCAGGCATTGATTAAGCTACTAATTTTCTTTCTATACAGGGCATCCAGTTCAAGTATGTCATTAAGCCGTGCCCTTTTTAAGGCTTCGCTTACAGTTGATTGGGATTTCTTAGCCAGCTCTGCCAGCTCTTTTTGCGAGATGCCGGTATTTTCAATAGATAGTTTTACCATTTCGGCAGAGATCTGACTCCAATTATCCATCGCAATTAAGGCCAGGCGAATAGATACATTCATTTCATAATCAAAATCCTGCCATCCGCTTTGTATAGCTAATGTGATGCCTTTTTCCTTTAGCTCGTCCAGTTTTTCGCCCGAATAAATAAAAGCCTCTCCATTCGATTCGGTTATTTTTTTTGCGCTGAACTTGGCTTTGCCAATACCAATAGCGATACGTACATCAAGATTTTTTATAGATCTGATGGAAGCTTTTAGGTAAATGGCATGTAATAAGGCTTCTTCAGGTAAGGTTTGAAGCTGAAAGCTATCTCCTCTGAATATTTCCCAGGTTTGTTCTTTTCCGACAGATGATAATGCACTTTTTAAAACAGGCAGCCATGTTTCCACGGATATTTTCCTGGAATTAATGATATCTCCTGTTAAAATACTTATCATAAAACAATTATCGGGTAAATAACCGATAAAACAAAATATCGGCTAATTACCCGATAAACAGAAATATCGGCTAATTAGCCGATATTATTTCTTCTTATCTTGAGTAATTCGGAGCTTCTTTAGTAATAGTGATATCGTGCGGGTGACTTTCGCGCATTCCGGCGGATGTAATGCGGACAAAACGAGCATTTTGCAAATCCTCAATAGTTGCTGCACCGCAATATCCCATGCTGGCTCTTAAGCCACCAATATACTGATACATTACTTCTGCAATAGAACCTTTAACCGGAACCCGGCCAACAATACCTTCAGGAACCAGTTTTTTAATATCATCCTCTACATCCTGAAAATAGCGGTCTTTTGAACCTTGTTCCATCGCTTCAATAGAACCCATTCCACGGTAAGATTTAAACTTACGGCCTTCATAAATAATAGTTTCGCCGGGCGATTCTTCTACACCTGCAAATAAAGAACCCGCCATAATACAACTTGCACCAGCTGCAATCGCCTTTGGAATATCACCAGTATGTTTAATACCACCATCGGCAATAACCGGAATGCCTGTGCCACGCAGAGCCTTAGCGCATTCGTAAACGGCATATAACTGAGGTACCCCAACACCAGCAATTATTCGTGTTGTACAAATAGAGCCAGGACCAATTCCAACTTTAACACCATCAGCACCAGCATCTGCTAAAGCTTTTGCAGCTTCTCCGGTAGCCACATTTCCGGCAATGACCTGCAAATCCGGATATATAGATTTTACTTCTTTTACTTTATTAATAACACCTAAAGAATGCCCGTGAGCAGTATCCATTGCAATTACATCAACTCCTGCTTTTACTAAAGCCTCTACCCTTTCCAGGGTATCTGCAGTTATACCAACGGCTGCACCAACACGTAAACGTCCGTGTTCATCTTTACATGCTTTAGGATAGTTTTTTACTTTCTGAATATCTTTGAATGTAATTAATCCTACAAGCTCTCCTAACTGGCTTACAACAGGAAGTTTTTCAATTTTATAATTCTGTAGAATTTCCTCAGCCTGAACTAAAGTGGTTCCTGCGGGAGCAGTAATCAGATTTTCGCTGGTCATTACTTCGCGAATAGGACGTTTCATATCTTTTTGGAAACGTAAATCGCGATTGGTAAGAATACCCACTAATATATTTTTATCATTTATAATAGGAATACCACCAATGCTATATCCTTTCATTATTTTGAAAGCATCACTTACCAAAGCATCCTCATGAAGTGTTACCGGATCCTGTATTATTCCGCTTTCAGAGCGTTTTACTTTTCTAACTTCTTCTGCCTGAAGTGCAACACTCATGTTTTTGTGTAGAAAACCGATTCCTCCGGCCTGTGCAATCGCTATTGCCAGATCTGATTCGGTAACCGTATCCATAGCAGCAGAAACAATCGGAACATTTAAGCGTATTTTTTTGGTAAGAAACGTGCTGGTATCAACATCTCTCGGCAATACTTCAGAATAGGCGGGTATTAACAGAACATCGTCGTAAGTAAGGCCTTCAGCAACGAATTTTTCGGGGTCTAGATGCATAGCAAATATGTGTTATTTGCGGGGCAAAACTACAGAAAATAATTGTTAACCGCAATTTGAAATTCTATTAAGGGATATTTTGTTGATTTAAATGATATACAATTGACTTAAATATACTATATGTAATACCAGTTAATTCTCGCATGACCTTTCATAGAGAAGCCTTGATTATTTATTTGATATTCCCGTTTGTGCAGAAATGAGGGAAGAGTATCTAGATTCGTGGCGATTAACACCTAAGCATCTTATCTCTTTCCTATTATTACTTTTTCTAAATCATTAAAATCCAGATATTTAATTGCAAGCTGTTGCAAGTGCTCTGCAGATATGTTCTTTACAATATTAATATATTGATTATAATACTCATACGTTAACCCTGAAAAGAGAATATTTTTAAACTTATCTGCATGCGACAGGGCGTTTTCTAAACTGCCAAGTAGTGAACCCATCATATAATTACGTACAAGCTGTAGTTCTTCCTGAGGAATAAGCTCTGTTTGCAGCGTTTTAATTTCTTTCTCAATTTCGTTTATTGCCGCTGTACAAACATCGGCGCCTACTTCAGAGCCAATTACAAAATAGCCAGCATTTTGTAATGAAACTATTGCAGATCCAATTCCATAGGTATACCCCTTATCTTCACGGATATTAGCCATTAATCTCGAACTAAAATACCCACCCAAGACGGTATTTAAAACTTGTAGACCAGGAAAGTCTTCATGAGCTCTGTTAACCGTTAACTTACCCAACCGGATAGCTGATTGTAAAGCATCAGCACGCTCAACATAATGTTCCGTGCCTTTATCTGAAGCAAATGAAAATAAATTCGGAACTGCATCAGTGCCTTTTTCCCAATCTTGCCCGAAGAAAGCATCAATAAGTTTTACAGAGCTTTCCGTAACCTTTCCGGAGGCTATAATGGTGCAATTTGATGGCTGATAAGCAGAATGGAAATATTCTAACAGCTGCGATCTATCTAATCTGTTATAGTCAAACGATTCTGTTTTGTAGCCATAAATAGTATCGCCAAACAGCACATTATTAAACAACCTGCGTCCCAGATAATCGTTTTTCTCCAGGCTAACCAATAGTTTTTGCTTTTGATTGGTTTTAAACGTTTCGAGTTCTGTTTCTGCAAAAACAGAATCGGTAATAATGGCTTTAATAACCGGAAGCGTGGCTTCCAGGTGTTTTGTTAGCGTAAAAAGTGTAACTGTGGAGTAATCGTAATTATAATCCATTTGCAGAAATGCACCGTAGTAATCTATTTTTTCTGCAATTTGCTGCGAACTTAGTTTACTTGTACCTTCTGTAAGCATTGAATTTACAGTATACGCCTGTAAGGGTTTAGCGGAAGTCCAGTTTACATTTTTAAATACCAATTCAATACGGATAAGTTCCTGGTCACCGCCATTAACTACATACAGTTTTACGTTATTAGCTAAAACATATGGTTCGGCTTTTATAAGTTGAATCTGTTCAACCTGTCTAAATTCAGGCGTTAAAGTTCTGTCTACCATTAATTTGCTAAATAATAAAGTGTAGTTGAATTTTCTTTACGGAATATACTGTTTGCTCTGCCCTTAATATCATCTGCCGAAACTGCCAGATAACGGCTGGTTTCGTTATTTAAATTTGCAGCGTCCCCAAGTAACTCGAACATTGCAAGATTCATGGCATTATCCAGAAGGCTCATTTCAGAAAATACCATAGTAGATTCTATCTTGTTTTTTACTTTTATTAATTCATCCTGAGATATAAACTCTGTTTTAAGACGATTCAATTCATCCCAAACCGCTGCTTCAGCATCTTCCATGGCTACACCCTTTAATGGCTTACCTTCTATGATGAAAAGACCAGGATCCAGACTTCCGGTTGTATATGCAGATACATCGCTGAAAAGTTTTTTACTTTTTACTAAATTAATATGAAGCCTCGAAGCGTTTCCACGTGATAATAAGTCGGAAATTAAATCAGTTTCATAATACCCCTGTTCATTACGTGCAGGTGAATGAAAAACCATATATAACGCGTTTAATGGAACATCAGCATAAATGGTTTCCCTTTGCTCTACAGTTTGTTCCGGTTCAACAGGTAAGTCTCTCAGTTCCTTTTTAACAGAAGGAATATTACCAAACCATTTTTCTGCAAGCTGTTTCACATCTTCTGTTTTAACAGAGCCACCTACAACCATAATAGCATTTGAAGGATTGTAGAATCGTTTGAAAAATGCTTTAACATCTTCCATTTCAGCATTCTCGATATGTGAAAGTTCTTTTCCGATAGTTGCCCATCTGTAAGGATGCTGTTTATAAACCAGCGGCCTTAATTTTAACCAAACATCGCCGTATGGCTGATTTAAATAACGTTGCTTAAATTCCTCGCAGACAACATTTTTCTGCACTTCGAGGCTTTTTTCTGAAAAGGCCAGGTTTAGCATTCTATCGCTTTCCAGCCAGAAAGCTGTTTCTAAATTTACAGCCGGCAGAGTAATATAATAATTGGTAATATCATTGCTGGTAAAAGCGTTATTCTCGCCACCCACGCGCTGTAAGGGTTCATCATAAGATGGAATATTTACAGAACCTCCGAACATTAAATGTTCAAATAAATGAGCAAATCCGGTTTGCTCAGGATTTTCATCACGGGCTCCTACATCGTATAAAATATTAACCACAGCCATTGGTGTGGTAAAATCTTCGTGAACTATTACTTTAAGGCCATTATCTAATGTAAACCGGTTATATGATACCATTCTGGATTGCAAAGAATTATTTAAGGATTGCAAAGTTAATAGTTTTGTTGATTCATAGAGATTTGAGTTCACAGGAATGTAATATGAATGGGATATTATTTTTTTCACAAATATTAAATCTCCACATTCTTTAAAGGAGTTGAGAATTTTCTTACCTTTGAATCCCGTACGAAAAGAATATTTATACTCCTCTATTGGAGTGAAAATATCAAAAAATCCATTATTCATGACTAAGTATATTTTTGTTACGGGCGGCGTTACCTCGTCGTTAGGAAAAGGAATTATTGCTGCTTCATTGGCAAAACTTTTACAGGCCCGCGGTTACCGTGTTACCATCCAGAAATTTGATCCTTACATTAACATTGATCCGGGAACATTAAACCCCTATGAACACGGCGAATGTTTTGTAACGGAAGATGGTGCAGAAACCGACCTTGACCTTGGTCATTACGAACGTTTTTTAAATACACCTACATCACAATCCAATAATATTACCACCGGCCGTATTTACCAGAATGTAATAAATAAAGAACGTGAAGGTGCTTATTTAGGAAAGACAGTTCAAGTTGTTCCGCATATTACGGATGAAATAAAACGCAATATCCGTATTCTGGGAGAAAGTGGTGATTATGATATTGTGATAACGGAACTTGGAGGAACTGTAGGTGACATTGAATCGTTACCTTATATTGAAGCTGTTCGTCAATTTAGATGGGAAGTTGGATACAATAGTTCTCTGGTAATTCATCTTACGTTAATTCCTTACCTTGCTGCAGCAGGCGAATTAAAAACAAAGCCAACACAACATTCGGTTAAAACACTTTTAGAATATGGCATTCAGCCGGATATTTTAGTTTGCCGTACAGAGCATCACCTGTCACAAGATATCCGTAGAAAAATTGCGCTTTTCTGTAATGTAAATGTAAATGCAGTAATTGAATCCATTGATGCATCGACCATTTATGATGTTCCTTTATTAATGCTGAAAGAGCAATTGGATAAAACTGTTCTTACAAAATTAAAACTTGCTCACAAGCTTGAACCTGATTTAGAAAGCTGGAAAGATTTCCTAGGACGTTTAAAGAATCCAACATCTGAAGTACATATCGGACTTGTAGGAAAATATGTTGAATTGCAGGATGCATATAAATCGATTCTGGAATCATTTATACATGCAGGTGCCAGAAATGAATGTAAAGTAAAGGTTCATTCTATCCATTCGGAAAGTATAACTCCGGAAAACGTAAAAGAGAAACTAGGACACTTAAATGGCCTTTTGGTTGCACCAGGATTTGGAAATCGCGGTATTGACGGTAAAATAACTGCAATACAATACGTCAGGGAAAATAACATTCCATTCTTCGGTATTTGTTTAGGAATGCAATGCGCTGTTATTGAGTATGGCAGAAATGTTTTAGACTTAAAAGGTGCGCATAGTATGGAAATGGATGAGGGCACTTCTCATCCGGTTATTTCTATGATGGAGGAGCAGAAAAAAATTGTAAATAAAGGCGGTACCATGCGTTTGGGAGCTTATAACTGCGAAGTTAAAAAAGGCACTAAAGCAGCTGCTATTTATGGAAAATCAGTTATTTCAGAAAGACACCGCCATCGTTATGAATTCAATAACGAATATTTAAAAGATTACGAAAATTCAGGAATGATTGCCTCGGGAATAAACCCTGAAAACAACCTGGTAGAAATTGTAGAACTTAAAAATCACCCGTTTTTTGTTGGCGCCCAATTTCATCCTGAATTAAAATCAACGGTTGCTAATCCGCATCCACTTTTTGTTAACTTTGTCGCCGCTTCTTTAGCTCAGGCGAGGAAGAAATAATTTTTTAGATAGAGGTACAATTTTACAATGGACAGAAATACATTTAGCGGACTTTTTTTAATCTTAGTTATCCTGGTAGGCTCCACCTATTTTATGAAGCCTTCCGAAACGGAAATTAAGAGAGAACAATTTGTCCAGGATTCTATAGCACGAGCTAAAACTGGTGAACATGCTGAGAAAGCACAAACAGCACCTGCAACTACTACCCCTGTTGCGCCCGTAGTGGATTCGACGGCTTTACAAGGCCCGTTTGGAGCAGCACTTGCCGGCTCAAATAAAACCGTTACTCTTGAAAACGACCATTTAAAGGTTCTTATAGGGAGTCAAGGCGGCCGGATTGAGTCCGTTGAACTAAAAGGGCAGGAAACATTTGAGAACAAGCCTTTAATAATGTTTACGGGTAATCAAAGCGACTTTGGCTTAAGCTTTAGCGCCAATGGTGCTACTGTTAATACCAGTAAACTATTTTTTACACCATCGGCCGAAAACCTGACTGTAACAAAAACAGATTCCGGTTCTGTTACGATGCGTTTAGCATATTCTCCTACGCAATTTATTGACTATGTCTATTCTCTTAAAGGCGATAGCTATAAAGTAGGATTGAATATTGTAACTACCGGAATGCAATCAGTAATTCCTTCCGACAGACATATTAATTTAAACTGGTCTGCCACACTTTTACAAAAGGAAAAAGATTTAAAAAGCGAACGCGAACGTTATTCAGGGGCTTATTATAATCATGGCGACGAGGAGATTGATCATATAGGATCTTCAAAAGATGAAGCAAAACAGCTGGGAGAAGACGGGAAAATAAAATGGGTTTCTTTTAAGCAACATTTTTTCTCCAGTGTGCTTATTGCTAAAAACGGCTTCGATAAAGCCAGTATAGACGTAAAGCTTTCTACAGAACCGGGTGTATTGAAAACCTTTACAGCTAATTTGCAATTGCCGTCAAATAATGTAAGCTATCCTTTAGAGTTTTATTTCGGCCCTAATAAGTTCGACATTTTAAAGGCACAAGGTTACTCCCTGGAACGCCAGATAGATTTAGGATGGGGCCCGTTAAAATGGATTAACCGTGTGGCTGTACTTCCGGTTTTTAACTCGCTTGAAAAACTTGGATGGAATTATGGCCTGATTATATTAGCGCTTACCATAATTTTAAAACTGGCTTTAACCCCATTAACGTATAAATCATACGTGTCAATGGCTAAGATGAGAATTCTTAAGCCGGAAATGGAAGAGATTAAGGCAAAAGTAGGCGATGATAATGCCACATTGCTTCAACAGGAATACATGAAGCTTTATAAAAAAGCAGGTGTAAATCCATTAGGGGGGTGTATTCCAATGCTTTTACAAATGCCGATTATTATGGCATTCTTCTTCTTCTTTCCTAATCTTTTCGAACTAAGGCACGAAAGCTTCCTCTGGATGAATGATTTATCTACGTATGATTCAATCATTACATTTCCAACAATTCCTTTACTTGGTGTTAATCACATTAGTTTAATGTGTTTATTAATGACGGTTTCTACACTGATTTATACTTATTACAACAATCAGATTTCCGGAGCAACCGGGCAGATGAAATATATCGGGTACATCACTCCTATTATATTCTTTGGAGTGTTAAACAGCTATCCGGCCGGTTTGAATTACTATTATTTCCTGGCGAATATGTTAACTTTTGCACAGCAATTCATTATCAAGCAGTTTGTTAACGATGAAAAAATTCATTCAAGAATTCAGGAGAATAAGAAAAAACCGAATGCTGATAAGAAGTCTAAGTTTCAACAGAGGATGGAAGATTACATGAGGCAGAAACAGGTTCCGGCTAAAGACAATCCGGCAAGTCCGGCAGTAAAACCTGCTAAAGCGACAAGAAGGAAATAAAAAGGACCGGCATTAGCCGGTTTTTTTGTGGAACTAAGTTTCAGAAAATGAACTATTTAATGTTAATGTTAGGAAACTAGTTTTTCATTCGATGACTATTTTCATACTTTCACAAAAAATATACATTCAGTCCGTTTAACAGCTTATATGGCATTAAATTACATTTGGATAGCTTTTTTTGTCGTAGCGTTTATTGTTGCGTTAGCAAAGCTCATTTTTTTGGGAGATACAGCAATCTTTGCCGCTGTTACAAATGGAATGTTTGATAGTGCAAAAACCGGTGCCGAAATCTCCCTGGGACTGATTGGAATTATGACCTTTTGGTTGGGTATCATGAAAATCGGTGAACGTGCCGGCATGATAAGCCTTTTTGCCAGAGCTGCGAGTTCTTTTTTTAACAAGCTCTTTCCAGCTATTCCTAAAGGCCATCCGGCATCCGGATCTATTATAATGAACTTTTCGGCTAATATGCTGGGGCTGGATAATGCGGCCACTCCGCTTGGATTAAAAGCGATGCAGGAGTTACAGGAGTTAAATACTGAAAAAGATACCGCCAGTAACGCTCAAATAATGTTTTTGGTATTAAATACTGCCGGATTAACGTTAATTCCAACATCAGTTATTGCATTGAGAATGGCAAACGGTGCCGCAAACCCGGCGGATATTTTCATTCCTTCTCTTATCGGAACATTCATTTCCTTTATTTCAGGAATGATTGCTGTGGCTCTCTATCAAAAAATCAATCTGTTTAAGCTTCCTATCCTTGTTTTCATAGGCTTTTTTGTGGGGCTTATGCTTATATTATACTACTCTTTAAGAGGAATGCCTCCCGCACAAATGGAAGCTACAACCAGCTTATTGGGTGGAATTGTAATTTTTGCTATCATAATTCTTTTTATTGTATATGGCGCAGTTAAAAAGATGAATGTATATGAAGCATTTATTGATGGCGCAAAAGAAGGCTTTCAAACTGCAGTAATGATTATTCCCTTTCTTATTGCGATTTTAGTTGCAATAAGCGCTTTCCGGACAACAGGTTGTATGGATTATATTGTAAACGGAATTGGCTCTCTGGTAGCTTTAGCAGGATTAGATACCGCATTTGTTCCAGCTTTACCCGTAGGTTTAATGAAAAGCTTAAGTGGCGGCGGTGCCCGCGGATTAATGATCGATGTAATGCAAACTTATGGACCTGATTCATTTCAGGGGCGTCTTGCCTGCATTATTCAGGGTTCTACCGAAACCACTTTTTATGTTTTAGCGGTATATTTCGGTTCGGTCGGAATAAAAAAAACGCGGTATGCCATAGCCTGCGGACTAATAGCCGATCTGGTGGGATTAATAGCTGCAATATGTATAGCTTATATGTTTTTTAAATAGAAAAATTATGTCCGTTAAAACTCTCGCACTAATTGCCCACGACGGTATGAAAGCCGAAATGGTTGCTTTTGTTAAAGATCATATAGATATTCTCAGAAAATTCGATCTTGTTGCTACAGGCACAACTGGTTCTTACATTCAGCGTACAGGTCTTAATGTAACATTAAAACTTAGCGGCCCTAAAGGTGGTGACGCGCAAATTGCATCAATGGCGGCTGAAGGTCAATTGGCTGCCATAATATTTTTTCGTGATGCTTTAGGGAAGCATCCGCATGAACCTGATGTTCAAATGTTGCTTCGTATTTGTGATGTGCATGATGTTCCGCTAGCCACTAATCCGGCGACTGCTAAATATTTATTGCTGGGAATGATGAAACTTTGGCAAGATTAGCAAATAAGCTAATCTGTTATAAATAAAATACAGTTTAATATCACTGTATTATTTATTTGCTTTTTTGTATCCTTTACATAAATCATCCGTAAAAAAGGCTGGAGTACAGTACAACTGTAGGATATGGCGGCGGATGAACAAATTAATAATTTTCTCTCTCTCTTTATTTTTGACTATACACTTAACAGCGCTTAGTCAAACAATTTCAATTAATCCCGTAGATGCCGGTCCTTATGGAAATGGCTCCAGCATTGCTGTTTCAATTAAAATTGATGATACCAGTGGCCTGCTTAAAGCAGATAATACATTTAGATTATTTATTTCTGACGCATCAGGGAGCTTTTCAACAGAAAAAGAAATTGGAACCTACCCCGGGTTTTACACCACTTTTGTTAATGGTATAATACCAGCAGGCTTACCCGCCGGAAATTATAAGGTACGTATAAAAAGCTTTGCTCCTGCAGTAGTTAGCCAGGCTTCTAATGATATTGAAGTAAGAGCAGGAGCGGCAGTAAATGCCGATATCAGTACTTCTACTGAAAGGACAATATCTTCTAATCCTAAAACATTTGGTGTTTGTCAGCCGGAACGCAGTACAAACTTTACCTTTACCAACAATTCTACCGGCGGTTCCAATACTTCTATTACTTTTATAAACGAGCTTAACCGTACAGATACCTATCAATCTGCATTCAATACTCCTGCAATTAATTTTGCGGCAGCATTAACCCATTACACAATTACAGTTAGGGCAGAATTAAATGGCATAATTGGTACCCGCTCGTTTTTTTTAATCAATAACGTGATTAAACCCGGATTTAATTCGCCCACAAATAACACTGTTTGCCTACCCACCAAACTTCAATATGATATTGAAACGATGTCATCAAATGGAATTCAAAATAACTTTCCGGGATATACTTATCGGATAAACTGGGGTGACGGGAAAATAGAGGATTTTACACCCAATCAAATTTATACCAACGGTAACAAAGTAACACATACCTATATCGGTTCATCCTGCGGCAAGCAGATAAAAATAAATGATGTAACCTATTACAATGTTTTTGGGATTATTTACCAGGTTAACAGTCCCTTTTGCGGCTTGGTAAGTGTCCCCCTATCTACTCAGGCAAAAGTTATTACTCAGCCAGAAAACAAATTTGGTTTGCCTTCAGCCGTTTGTATAAATACTGAAATTACGTTGACAAACACTTCGATAGCCGGAGATAATCCCAGCGGAAACTCTCCGGAATGTACCAACAATGCAATCAGGTATTACTGGTATGTTGATGGACAGGCAATAACTCCGCAGGGAGTTCCTATTTCGTACCAGCCAAAGATTACGTTTACAAGTCCTGGCACACATACTATACGCCTGGAGTCGGAAAGTAACTCTTATTGTGAAGCCGTACCTATTGAAAAAACTACTTATGTCCAACAAATTCCTAAACCGGCTTTCAGTTTAACGGAAACATTAGCTTGTACAGGAGTAATTATTAAAGCTACGGATCAATCGATTATCGATCCGGGAACCAGCGCTCAGAATAATTATTTATGGACAGTTACAGGACCGGCCGGCGTTACTTATGTAAACGGAACCAATAATACCAGTAAAAACCCTGAATTTAGATTTGCCAGTGCGGGAAATTATATTGTTAAACTTGCTATAAACGCGCCTTGCGGAGCACAAACGGCTGAACAAACTGTTGTTATTAATGCCTCACCAACTATAACCACAACATGGGCTGGTAATATATGTGGTAAAGGCCAGGTTTTTACTTTTAATAACACTAATGCAAATCCTGTAAAGACCAGTTTTAGCGGTAGTACAAATACTGAAATTGATACTTATACCTGGTCAGTAAGCGGCGGAGCTTATTCATTTCAGAATAACACTACTACTAATTCAAAAGAGCCCTCAATTTTATTCGAAGATTATGGAACTTACACTATCAGTATTACCCATCAAAATAATTGTGGTACACAAACAATAACAAAAACAATTATTTTCAACGAATCGCCCACAGTAAATGCAGGTATAGATCAAACTATTTGTCCGGAAAGCACGGTAACCTTAAATGGTTCCATTAGTGGCGGCGATGTAACCAATTACGCCTGGTTAGGGGGCAATGGTACCTTTTCTCCATCCAGAAACAGTTTAAACGCTGTTTATACTCCAAGCAGTAGCGAAATTTCTGCAGGCAGTGTACAATTAAAACTTTCTGTAAATTCATCCAGTCCGGCTCCATGCAATTTGGTTGAAGACGATGTTACTATTACAATAAATCCTGTTAACAGAATAACGAGTTCTGGCACTAAAAACATTTGCACAAATACAGCAGTAAATTATCAGCCGGTTGCTTTGCCTGGAAGTACATTTACCTGGACTGCGAGTGCCTCATCAAATGCAAGTGGCTTCTCCCCTTCAGGTACAGGAGAAATTAAAGATGTTATTATTAATACAGATCCAACTCAGGAAGCTACTATTACTTACATAATCAGCCCTGAAAAAGACGGATGTCCGGGCGAGAATTTCACTTTTACTGTTATCATCACCGCCACTCCTGCTGTAAACGCGGTGGTAGATAAAACCATTATTTGTTCCGGACAAGAAGCGACAATTAGTTTAACCTCGAATCTTCCTGGTATGCGGTATACCTGGACAAGTACAGCAAGTAGTGGCATTAGTGGAAATACCAATCAAAGCAGCCCTGTTGAGATTACAGAAATAAAAGGCACCTTTGCCAATATAGGAAATTCTACAGGCTCTGTAACTTATACTATTACACCCGAAAACATAACCGGATGTGCTGGAGAGCCCATTACCGTTACTATAAACGTCTCTAACTCTAACGGTACAACTACCTTTTCTCCCAATAAAACCACGGGCTGTTCTCCTTTGGCTGTGACTTTTAACAATTCTACATCCGGCTCTTCTAATACTTATCACTGGGATTTTGGCGATGGGCAAACGTTGGTTACTACAGACAATAATCCTGTAAATCATACTTATACATCAGCAACATCTCAAACATTTACTGTTAAGCTTATTACAGAAACAGATTGCGGTAGCTTTGCGAGCGAATTTGTTATTCGTATTACACCTAATACCATACAGGCAGAATTAGCGGTAAATGGCAATGAGTATGAGGGATGTGCACCCCATACTGTAAGATTTTTCAACAATTCTAAAGGAGCATTATTATATAAATATGATTTTGGTGACGGAACTATAATTGAAACCAACCGATCACCCGAAACTATTACACATACATTTACTAAGGGCGGTACTTATAACGTTAAGTTTACAGCATCAAATGGTTGTTCAGAGTCAAATATTATACAAACAATACGGGTTTATCCTCAGGCGATAACGGATTTTTCTGCCGATAAAACAGAGGGATGTACACCTCTTTCCATAAAATTTCAGAACAAAAGCACCGGCGCCTTATCTTATCTTTGGGATTTTGATGATGGCACCGTTTCGACTGAAGAAAACCCTGTCCACATTTTTTCGGGGAATAAACCTGCCTACACTATCACTTTAATAACAACAAGTTCCTTTGGTTGTAACGATACATTAATAATGCCTGATTTTATTAAAGTATCTACACCGCCTGTTGTAAATTTCCAGGTATTGCCGGGAGAAATTATCCAATACCCTAACTATCGGTTTACATTTAAGAACACAACTTCAGGAGATGTAACTTCCTATTATTGGGATTTTGGAGATGGTACTTCCTCTTCCTCAACCAATCCTGAGCACAGTTATGCAGATACTGGTGTTTACAGAGTAAGCTTACAAGCCATCAATTCTTTTGCTTGCTCACAAACCCTTATTAAAACCGTTCAGATTACAGGAACTCCAGGTGGTTTATTTATTCCTAATGCCTTTATGCCTAATAGTTTTACAGAAGAACTCAGAACGTTTAAGCCTAAGGGTTCCGGTATTGAAAAATACCGTATGCGCATTTTTAATAAGTGGGGAGAAATGATTTGGCAAACTGATAAACTGAGCGATAAGGGTATTCCACTGGAAGGCTGGGATGGTACCATGCACAATGTACAAGCTCCGCAGGGAATCTATTTCTGGGAAATTTCTGCAAAATTTATAAACGGTACCGAGTGGGCCGGAATGGTTTATAATGGCCAGGAACCCAAAAAAGTAGGAACGATAAATTTAATACGATGAAGGGAATATTTAATCTGCACAGAACCCTTATGATATTAATGCTGTACTTGTATTCGCAAAACTTACAAGCACAGGATCATATTTATTCTCAATTTTATAATGCTCCTATTTATCTAAATCCAGCCCTGGCGGGACAGTTTGATGGTTCCTTCAGACTAAACATGATTTACAGAAATCAATGGTCGGCAATTGCCGGAGACCTAAGCTATTTAACTGCTTCTGCCGATTATCAATTACCAAATAACGCCGGTGGTGTGGGCCTAATGATAAACAGCTCGTCCGAAGGAGTTGCTTATCTCAGAAAGAATAACATTTCCGGAATATATTCTTATATGGTAGGCGGAGATAATTTTACTGTTTCTTTTGGATTACAGGCCGGAATAACAAACCGTACATTGGATTTCAGTAAATTAATATTCTCTGACCAGTTGGATCCTATGTTAGGATTTACGGGCAGCGGTACACAGGCAGAGACTCCTTACACAGACAGCAAATATTATTTCGACACCGGAGCAGGCATTAATCTTGTTTACCGGAATGCGATGCTTGGTGTTTCTATGCTTCATTTAAATAAGCCCGACGAATCCTTTACCGGAAGTACAGTTCCTACTCCCGTACGTACGGCAATTAATGCCAGTTACAGATTTTCATTAAACGCCTATCAGGAAGAGGGCGCATTTTTAATTCCATCTGTTGTTTATTATAAACAAGCTAAAGCTACGTCTATGAGTGCCGGAATGCAGTTTAAATATAAAGGAGTAAACGCCGGCGCCTGGTATCGTACTACAGGCGAAGGAAAATCTGATGCTATAGTAGTTTCATTTATCTTTGATATTTTCACCAACCGGTTTAAAAATCAAAAAATACGATTAGGTATAAGTCATGATGCAACTACAAACAAGCTGGACTACGGAAATACCAGCGGCACATCAGAGTTAAGCATTGGATTTGAAACCGGAGAAAGTCGCGACAAAGGATTTAGCAGTGTACGCTGTTACGACTTTTATTAATCCTTATACCGAAATCATTGCTTGGACGCCAGAATTTTACGAAGGTGAAACTGAACAAATCCATCCATAGAATCTGTACGCTTAGAATTATCATTAAAATTTAAAGGCTTTATAAGATATCCTGAAATACCTAATTGTTCGGTGGTTCTTCTGTCGGCTTCCTCACCCGAAGTCGTCATTACAAATACTTTAATATCCTTTAATCGTTCATCGGCTCTCATAATCTTTAAAAACTCAATGCCATTCATTTTTGGCATATTAAGATCTAATAAAATTACATCTGGTAATGGAGCCATTTGCGGATGATTATCCGATCCTCTTAAAATCTCCAGGGCTTCTATGCCGTTATATGCGGTATACAATTCATAATCACGATCAAGCTTTTTTAAAGATCGTTGAACGCTTATTACGTCCAGCTCGTCATCCTCAATTAATAATATAATGTTTACAGAATTCATTCAATTTAATTTTTGGGCCATGTAAAAATAAAAATTGATCCTTTTCCCAATTCGGACCGTACTCTGATGGTGCAATGCTGATCATCAATAATCTTTTTCACGATAGATAAGCCGATACCCGTGCTTTCCTGAGCATGTTTCTCCCGTAAGGTTTGAAATATTTCAAAAATCTTATCATGAAACTGCGGATCAATTCCTATTCCTGTATCTTCTACGCTAAATTCGTAAAAATTTTTAAGTGTTTTACAACGAACTATTATATGTCCTTTTTCAGGCTTCGAATATTTAACAGCATTACTTAATAAATTACTGAAGACCTGCTCCAGTCTGATTTTTTCAGTTGTTAATACGGGTAAGTCTATCAATTCCACTCTAAAGCCTTTGGGAATTATCAATTCGATAATATCTTTTATCAGACGATTAACATTTACTTCTTCTTTTAAAGGCTTTTCCCTGCTAATGCGCGCATAGTCCAATATACCGTGGATTAAATCCTCCATACGGTTAATCCGTTCCGGAATAATATTTAAGTATTTACGCATTTGCGAAGAAACCTCTTCTCCTAAATCTTCTTCAATCCATTGAATTACATTATAAATACCACGTATTGGTGCCTTTAAATCGTGAGAAACAACATATGCAAACTGATTTAGTTCTTTATTCCTTTTTTCGAGCTCCCTGATGTTTTTACTTAAAGTCTCAGACATCGCATTCAAAGAAACAGATAAGCTTGTGAGTTCATCATTTTTGTCGTCTCTAACAATTGCAAATTCTCCTTTGGATATATTGTCGGCCAGGTTGACCATGGAAGCAATTCGTTTGGAAATTAACCGAACGATGTAAAAGGTGCTGGTAACTCCTATTATTATAGTTAAAAGTATAAATATTAGTGAAAAAGTACGTGTGCGTTCAATTGAGTGATTGAGGGCATCTCGCCTAACTCCACGCAACCGATATTCAGACCGGTCGAAATTTTTGAATATCGAACTTATACTGTCATTAATTTTCTTTCCTACTTGCTTTCGTAATTTATTTTCGAACAATTCAAGATAGCGTGCATTTGAAACCGGAGTATTCAATGCTTCCTGCTTTGCATTAATCAATGTACTGCTATATTCTATCCAATGCGAGTGAAGTTCATTAATTGAATCTACTTTAGCTGTTTGTGAAGCAGAGTTTTCGACCAGCTTTTTTTGTTCCTTAAAGAGTTGCGGCAATTCATTAAATCCTTCTTTATATAAATCAAGAAAAGTCTCATCCTCAGTTAATAAATATCCTCTAAAAGCACTTTGCATATCAATTATTCCTTTATGCAATTTGCTTGAATTACGCATAATAGCTTCAGACTTAGAGAGAAATGCTGTATTTCTGCTTACTTTCTGGGATAAATTATAGTTTACGTAAGAGTCGATTAAGGAAATTCCGATTATAACAGAAAAGCCAATAAAAATTTGTGCAGCAAGTTTCATTAAAGATTAAATACTAATAACAGAAACATTTTCCTGAACATAGAAAGGAATAGTAAACCTGAAGCAGGTTCCAGAGTTTTTAATGCTTTCTACACTTATTTTTCCACTATGCTGGGTAACAAAATCTTTAACTAAAATAAGTCCCAACCCGGTTCCATGTTCATTATTTGTACCTGACAAGGAATTTACTTCATCAAATAACCTGTTCAAAGTTGCAGCATCCATACCAATACCGGTATCAATAATACAGATTTCTACCATTTTATCTATCTGCATTGCCTGTATATTTATAGCGCCTTTTTGTGGCGTATACTTAATAGAATTGGTAACCAGATTTTGTATAATCGATCTGAGCATCAAAGCATCTGCATGAACGAAAATATCTTTTTTAACTGTATTTTCAAGTTTTATCTCTTTTTGAGCTGCATTGGTTTTAATTAGATCTAACGAATCATTGACGCCTTCAAACAGGTTTATCTTTGTGGGATTAAAGCTTGTTTTTTCGCGCTGCTGCCTTGCCCAGTCAACTAATTCATTTAATTGCTGTACAATTTTATGTGCTGTACGATGAATGATACCAGATAAATTCTTAACATCATTAACACCTAGCTTTTCGATGTCGCGATTTAATTTTTCTGATGTTGCAATAAGTGCGGTAGCAGGATTTCGTAAATCATGCGAAATGATTGAAAGAAATTTATCCTTCGAAAGGTTTAACTCCTTTAATTCGGTATTTACAGTTTCAAGCTGTAATGTACGCTCCTTAACACGGTTTTCGAGTTCAGCGTTAAGGCGCATTAAATCATCATTGATCACACGAAGCTTTTCTTCCTGCTTGCTTAACAGTTGATTCTTGCGATGCATTTCTGCAAACACTGCGACTTTTGAACGTAATATTTGAGGATTAAATGGTTTTCTGATATAATCTACAGCGCCTGTTTGATAGCCTTTAAACATAGCGGCATCTTCATAATCCTGACCGGTTATAAAGATAATTGGTACCAGTTTAAGCTTTTCCCTCTGGTAAATAAGTTCAGCGGTCTCGTACCCATCCATTATCGGCATTCTAACATCTAAAAGGATGAGAGAAAAATTATCCTCTTTAAGAAGAATTTTCAACGCCTCTTTTCCGGAAGTTGCCTTAAAGAACTGATACCCCTGGTTTTCTAAAACAACCTCCATCGACATCAGGTTATCGGGCCGGTCATCAACAATAAGTATTTTTACAGCAGTCTGATCAGTCACTTAATTCAGTTTTAAAACTCTCAATGTTAATATAACCACACTCGCATAAGCGATAATAATTGTGGCGTTTTAACTGGTTTTGTAATATAATCGGAGGCTCCGGAAGCAATACATTTTTGCCGGTCGCCTATCATTGCTTTAGCAGTAACTGCAATAATAGGTAATTGTTTATGCCTGTTTTCTTTTCTTATCCATTGTATAGTTTCATAACCGTCCATTTCCGGCATCATAATGTCCATCAAAACGATATCAATATCTTTATGTTCGTTTAATAATTCAAGTGCTTCTCTTCCGCTCTCTGCAGTAATTACGTCCAGGTTAGATCGTTCAAAAGCGGCAGTTAAAGCGAATAAATTTCTAACGTCATCATCCACAACCAATACCTTTTTACCATCTAATATATCTCCTGCGTATTTAGTATCCTGAATAATTTTAATATTCTTTTCAGAAAGTATCTTTGTTTCTACATGCAGTACTTCCATTACTGCATCTAATAAATCGACATGAGAATTCGAATCTTTCTTAATTAACCTATACCTTAAGGGCTTAAGATTAATTAATTCTTCGTGACTAAAATCTTTATCAGAATATATAATTACCCATGTTTGATGTTGCTTATGCAGATTTAAATAATCTGGTAATAATTTGGAATCCTGCAAAGCATAATCAATAATCACAGAATCAAATGACTCATTTTTAAGCAATTCGATGGCTTTTTTTGCCGATGGAACCGCCGTTACAGAAACAGCATCGTTATTAAGCAAGTCTGAAATATACTCAATCTTATCCTTGCCCGATTCTACTAATAGTATTTTCTTAATTTTCGCTTCTTCAAAGGCAATTACACCGGATATCAGCTCGTTCAGGGATTTGTTGGACAGTGGTTTTAAATGAAAACTCCGGGCTCCGTTTTTAATTGCCAGCACCTTGTTATCTTCCCCCGAAACTAAATGAACGGGTATATGACGAAGATTTAAATCATTTTTCAATAGTTGCAGAATCTTCCACCCATTAGCTTCCGGCAGATTAACGTCCAATATTACAGCTATAGGATGATAGCTTTGAATACAATCGAATATTTCCAGATAATTTGTTGCAACAATGGCTTTTACACCAAAGTCATGCACTTTATCAATCATGATCTTAGTAAACCGTATGTCATCCTCAATAACTAAAATCACCTTATCTTCAGACTGGATACTGTGTCTGTCGTCTTCGATAGTTGCTTCAGTAATCCTGGCAGGCATACTTACTCTACTAATAGCAGCGAGATATGGTTTTGAATGCTCTGTAATTTTTGTATCTTCCTGATATTTATGGGGCAGGAACAAGGTAAATACACTGCCTTTACCAAGCTCGCTTTCTACAGTAATTGTCCCTCCAAGTAATTCTGCGAATCCTTTGCTAATTGAAAGACCCAGGCCGGTACCACCGTATTTACGACTGGTAGAACCCTCGGCTTGTTGAAATGCCTCAAAAATAATACCCTGCGTTTTTTTAGAAATCCCAATTCCGGAATCTTCAATGGAAAACGAAATTACTTCACCAGTTCCATCCAGAGGATTTTTTTGAGATGGCAGCGGCCGCTGTATCTTCAGTTTTATACTTCCTTTTTCAGTGAACTTAAAGGCGTTAGAAAGTAAGTTTTTCAAAATCTGATTCAAGCGCTGAATATCCGTTTCTATTATTTCGGGCAGCGATTCATCTATATTAATTTCGAAATTGAGGTTTTTGGTTTCTGAGATTGGTTTAAATGTAGACTCAACAAATGAAGCAATTTCTCTAAAACTAACCGGCATAATATCGGTAGAGATAACACCCGATTCGATTTTGGATAAATCCAGGATATCATTAATTAACTGAATTAAATCATCTCCGCAGGAGTGAATGGTTTTGGCATACCTGATTTGCTTTTCGCTAAGATTACCTTCGTGGTTTTCAAACAATTGCTGAGCAAGAATTAATAAACTGTTTAATGGCGTTCTTAATTCGTGCGACATATTTGCCAGGAACTCCGATTTATATTTTGATGTTAACGTAAGCTGCTCTGCCTTTTCTTCCAGTGATCGCCTGGCTTCCTCAACCTCTTTGTTTATCTGCTCAACTTCTTCTTTTTGTTTTTCAAGGAGTTGTGCTTTATCATGGAGTTCATCGTTTGCGCGTCTTAACTCTTCCTGCTGTACTTTTAAATCTCCGGATAAAGATTGCGATTGCGATAAAAGCTCTTCAGTTCTGGTATTGGTTTCGATGTTATTTAATACAATACCAATACTTTCTGTTAACTGATCTAAAAAGTCTAAATGTGTAGGACTAAAATTATCGAATGATGCCAGTTCGATTACAGCTTTGATATTATTTTCGAATAATACTGGCAGGATAACCAGGGCAGAAGGTGCTGCGCTACCAATTCCCGAGTTTATTTGCAGATAATCTACCGGTACATTGGTTAAAAGAATACGCTCTTTGTCTGTAGCACATTGACCAATTAATCCCTGTCCGATGGAAAACTCTGTGTTTATCTTTTTTCGTTCATTTTGAGCATATCCTGCAAAAAGTTTTAATTTCGGTTCTTCTTTTTCTTCAGATAACTCCAGAATATAAAATGCCCCGTAACGTGCATTTACCAGCTCTGCAAGCTCCGAAAGTACTTTGTTTGCTACCGCGTTTCTATCGCGCTGCCCTTGAAGCATCTGCGCGAATTTAGCAAGATTCGATTTTAACCAATCCTGCTCATGGTTACGCAAAGTTGTTCCTTTAAGGTTGGCAATCATCTGATTGATGGTATCTTTCAATGCTTCCAGCTCACCTTTTGCATCTACGCGAATAGTTCTGGTTAAATCTCCTTTTGTTACTGCCGATGCAACTTCAGAAATTGAACGTACCTGAACGGTTAAATTTTGTGCTAATTGGTTTACGTTCTCTGTTAAATCTTTCCAGGTTCCGGATGCTCCCGGCACACTTGCCTGTCCACCTAAACGGCCCTGTACACCAACTTCACGTGCCACTGTTGTTACCTGTTCGGCAAATACAGCCAGGGTATCAATCATTTCATTAATAGTATCTGTAAGCTGCGCTACCTCTCCTAAAGCATTAATGGACAATCGTTGTTTTAGATTTCCTTTTGCGATACCGGTTGCTACTTTGGAAATCCCCCGAATCTGGCCGGTTAAGTTTGACGCCATCTGATTCACGGAATCTGTTAAATCCTTCCAGGTTCCACCAACACCTTTTACATGCGCCTGGCCGCCGAGTTTACCTTCTGTTCCTACTTCCCTTGCCACACGCGTTACCTCAGACGCAAAGGAATTTAACTGATCCACCATCGTATTAATGGTGTTTTTCAAGTCCATCATCTCGCCTTTTACGTCGATTATAACGGTTTTGGAAAGGTCACCTGATGCTACCGCTTTTGTTACCTCAGCAATATTTCGCACTTGCGATGTCAGGTTAGATGACATCTGATTTACCGAATCCGTTAAATCCTTCCAGGTTCCGGCAACACCAGGAACGAACGCTTGGCCTCCAAGGTTACCATCTGTTCCCACTTCCCTCGCTACACGGGTAACTTCAGATGCAAATCCACGTAACTGATCCACCATGGTATTAATGGTTTCTTTTAACTGGAGAATTTCCCCCCGCACATCGACCGTGATTTTTTTAGATAAATCGCCGTTTGCTACCGCGATAGATACGTCTGCTATATTTCTTAATTGTGCCGTTAAATTTCCGGCCATTTTATTTACTGAATCTGTTAAATCTTTCCAGGTTCCGTCTACTCCCGGCACATTGGCCTGTCCGCCTAATTGTCCTTCAGAACCTACCTCCCGGGCCACACGCGTTACTTCAGAAGCAAATCCACGCAATTGATCCACCATGGTGTTAATGGTGTTTTTTAGTTCTAAAAGCTCGCCTTTGGCATCTACCGTAATCTTTCTGGATAAATCGCCTTTGGCTACCGCTGTTGTTACCTCGGCAATGTTTCGTACCTGGGAGGTTAAGTTATCGGCCATTTTATTTACCGAATCTGTTAAATCTTTCCAGGTTCCACCAACACCAGGCACATTTGCCTGTCCGCCTAATTGTCCTTCAGAACCTACTTCACGCGCAACACGGGTTACTTCAGAACCAAATGAGTTCAGCTGATCCACCATCGTATTAATGGTATTCTTCAGTTCCAGCATTTCTCCTCTAACATCTACCGTAATTTTCTTAGAAAGATCTCCTTTTGCTACGGCAGTTGTTACTTCGGCAATATTCCGCACCTGGCCAGTTAAATTACCAGCCATCTGATTTACAGAATCCGTCAAATCCTTCCAGGTTCCACCAACGCCAGGTACATTCGCCTGTCCGCCTAATTGTCCCTCAGAACCTACTTCTCTGGCCACACGCGTTACCTCGGAAGAAAATGAGTTCAACTGATCCACCATCGTATTAATGGTGTTTTTTAATTCAAGTAGCTCTCCTTTGGCATCTACAGTAATCTTCCTGGATAAATCGCCTTTTGCCACAGCTGTTGTTACACCCGCAATGTTTCGCACCTGATCGGTAAGGTTACTTCCCATTTGGTTAACCGAGTCTGTTAAATCTTTCCAAACGCCACCAACTCCTTTTACTTTAGCTTGTCCGCCCAATTTCCCTTCAGTACCTACTTCCAGAGCCACACGCGTTACCTCAGAAGCAAATGAATTTAGCTGATCCACCATGGTGTTGATGGTTTTCTTCAGTTCCAGCATTTCCCCCTTAACGTCTACTGTAATCTTTTTAGACAAATCTCCGTTTGCAACCGCAGTTGTTACTCCGGCTATATTTCGTACCTGCGATGTTAAATTACCTGCCATCCGGTTTACAGAATCGGTTAAATCTTTCCATGTTCCTGCAACACCGGTTACTTTTGCTTGCCCGCCCAACTTTCCTTCGGTTCCTACTTCCAGAGCAACGCGCGTTACTTCCGAAGAGAATGAATTCAGTTGATCCACCATCGTATTGATGGTATTTTTAAGCTCCAGAATCTCTCCTTTCGCTTCAACTGTAATTTTACGGGATAAATCGCCTTTTGCTACCGCTGTGGTCACTGTTGCAATATTTCTAACCTGCGCAGTTAAATTACCGGCCATCTGGTTTACAGAATCAGTAAGTTCTTCCCATACACCGGCTACTCCTTTAATTTTAGCCTGTTCCCCCAGTTGCCCTTCAGAACCAACCTGACGTGCAACACGGGTAACTTCTTGTGTAAATAATCGTAGCTGAGAAACCATTCCATTGGATTCTTTGGCAATCCTTAAGAATTCACCTTTTAATGGCTGCCCATTTATTTCCAGCGGTATTTCTTTTGATAAGTTTCCGTTTGCTACTGAGTTAATTAAACCCGCAATCTCCAGAGTCGGGTACGTCAAATCAGTTATCAGATTGTTTAACGATTTTATGCCGACAGCATATTCGCCTTTAAAATCCGACAAATCAACCCGTTTAGAAAGATTTCCCTTTTGCCCTATAGTTTTCTCGGCAGTACAAATTCCTTCTACCAGGCGTTCATTTATATCTATAATATCATTTAGTACTTCGCAAATCTTCCCGCTAATACCTGCCTGAGTAATGGGTATACGAACATTAAGCTTTCCGTTTTTAACCTGTGACAATATTTTTAATAACTCTTTTAAATCAAGAGCGTCTTCTTCATGTACAGGCATTTTTTTATCCTGCGATATTATTAGGGGTTCAAGGTATTCTTGTTCCATGTGTGAAGGTTTTTTAAACTAAGGCAACAAACTGATATCGTGTAAATATTTATATGATGCTGGTACTTTTCATGCAATATAATTATTGGAAATGTAGCTTTCACAAAATATTAAAAATTTTCAAGTGTGGGCTTGCCAATCAACAACTTTAATATATTTTTCTATGATTTCATAAATTTTCTTAGAAAGCATGTATTTAACATTAAGGGTTGATATTTGTTTAAGCATGCAGTCCGCTTTCTACAAGAATCCGGAATTGTAAGGTATATATAATCTATAATCGAGATTAAATACACTAAGAATTAAAACTATACCTCATTAATTTTATTTAACTTTTAATGCGAAAATTCTTACAGAAGATCCTTCGAAAGCCGGTTAGTAAAATAGCTGATAAATATTCATCAAGACCTGACAAGCGCTTGGTACACCAATCGTTAACACAACTATATCTTTCTTTGCTTAATGAGCCGGGTAAAAAGGGACCGGTAATTCCTTTTACAGAAAGCGACAGGTTCATTATATTTTCCGATCAGCATAAAGGTGGAAAAGACGGCTCGGATGATTTTTCTTTTGCTGAAAAAAATTACCTCAAAGCTTTAAACCATTACAATAATCTGCATTTTCATTTCATAAGCCTTGGAGATGCCGAGGAGCTTTGGGAAAATAATATTTTCACTATAAAGAAGCATCATGCAGTTTCTTTTGCAGCCGAAAAATTATTTCTTGAGCGAAACGCATTTACTAAAATATTTGGCAACCATGATCTTTTTTGGGACAATGATCCGCTTGCTCCAATAGTTCTGGAAGGAATTTATGGTAAAAAAGTAAAAATCTTTGAGGGCTTGATACTTAAAACTACTGTTAATACGCAGCCTTTAGCTATTTTTTTAACACATGGACATCAGGGAGATAAACAAAGCGATGGAAACTGGTTTAGTAAGTGGTTCATCTCAAACATCTGGGCTCCGCTTCAGATTTACCTTGAGCTTAACTTAAATACTCCCGCCTACGATACCAACCTGAAAACCACTCATAATCAATATATGTATGAATGGATTGCTACGCAAAAGAATATGCTTTTAATAACAGGACATACGCATCAGCCTGTATTTCTATCACTTACGCATTTAGAACGGCTATTTAGTCAGCTATTTAAAGCGGAACAAAATAAAAACCTGCAAGAAATTGAAGATATACGGGCACAAATTAAGATGCGTAAAATTAAAGAAGGAAGCACAACCGATTTTTCAGCAATTGAACCTACTTATTTTAACACAGGGTGTTGCTGCTTCAACGATGGAGATATTACTGGAATTGAAATAGAAGATGGCTTTATCCGTCTGGTGAAATGGGAATACAATGATAAGGAAATTTCAGAAAGGATTGTCCTGGAAGAAAACCGGCTCGAAGACATTATTCAAAATTTTGTTACAGTAAAAAGTAACAGGCATAATTCTGATTTCCAGTACATTAAATCGCGTACTGGAAATCAGTTAATTTAGAATAGTTTATATCCTAAACTGAAATTAAAGAGACTGATTTTAGTATCTTCATAACCATCGCGGCTAATTTTGCTCAGGCCTTGCTCGTATCGTAAATCAAGTGAAATCTTTTTAATGTCGATTCCTGCACCAAACTGCCATGCTAACGCCTGATCTTTATATCTGAATTTAGCGGCATTACTCAGAGCATCATTAAATGACTGATCTTCATTTACTACAAAAGATATTACCGGGCCGGTATTAAGCCTTGCTCCTATTCCAAGAGCACCGATTTTTGTCCCTACCAGAATTGGTAAATCAATACTGGTAAAATCAACATTGCCGGAATTTCCATTTACATCTTTAACATCTGCTGTTTTCATCGCATAATATAGCTCAGGCTGTAAATGTAATCCCATGGCACCTACTCTCATCCACATACCAGCCAGATAACCAGAGCGGTAATCGCTGTTAAAACCGTCTTGTTTAGACAGCTTTGAGAGATTAACTCCTGCCTTTATGCCAAAATCTACATTAGGTATAATTTGTGCATTAACCATCGAGGCAGTTATAACAATTGCAAAAATCAAAACTATTTTTCTCATAACGTTTATTATTAAGTGAGTATGTGTGTTAAAATGTATTTTATGGATCAACAAAATATTTTCAATATTGTCTTAAATTCTTTTCATTGTTCGGCATTGAACCACAATACATTAGGAATATTTATCTACAAATCGGGAAATTAATGACCCTGAATTACAAATGCTAGTAACTTTTCTGGTTAAATCTACGTAAACGGTAACACATACAGTTAAACTTTAACAGAAATATTTTGGCCATTAAAAAATACTGTTTTGCTTTCCTGATAAGCTCACCTTATATTCATTTGGCTGTATTCAATCAGCCCGGCTTTCTTCTCTGTAAATTTCTAAGCGTATTTAAATTAAATCCTTTTATTCAGGATCATCTGGTTATAATATTACCAGCCGTTAAATCAAGCATATACAAACTAAGCTAAATATATAATTATGAAAAGAACCACTACTTTTTTAAGCACTTTAATCCTTTTGCTATTCCTGCAAAGCAACATATTTGCACAAACTTACCCTGTTTATCTTTGCGGCAGTACTACCACAGTAACCTTACAACCGGGGATTACTGTAAATACAGGAGACGAAGTCGTTTGGGTAGAAGTTACTGGTACTACCACTACAGAGGTTCAACGCTCTACAACTCTCAGAAATTATACCACCCCAACAGCAGGGCTTTCTACAGGCGAACATACTTACAGGGTTCATATAGTATCTGCATCCCCGGAACTTTGCGTGGGAGATGCTTCTGATGATTATAAAATTTATCAACTGCCGCCATTTGCAGTTACTCTATCCACTCCTACAGACTATTGTGAAAACGCCAGTGCTACTTCTATTACAGCCACAGCAACTCCAACGGCTCCGGCAACTCTTCCTGCTGGTGTAACATTCGATTATATCTGGGAAGCAAAAAAAGGCACCACAAGCTTAACTATTGGAGATGTTGGTGAAAACACTACAAACCAAAATGTTTTAAACATGACAACCACAACAGTTGGCGATTACATCATTACAGCTACTTCAAATTATGTAGTTCCAACAGGCAGTGTCTTAAAATCGGCCACATCCTGTGCTGTTGCGTCGGCACCGGAAACAATTAAAGTTTTGCCTAAACCAGAGAAACCAAGTATTACGATTCTTTAGATGACTTAATCTGGTTGTACTCAATTCTCAGCAATACTGGTAAACATTGCTGAGAATTTAACCTGTTACTCAATGCTGGAAACCATCGTCCGAAGATATGCTATACTCTTCCTGATATTCTTTTTCAGGCAGACTGTATTCTCTCAGGAGTATGTAGATGGAATTGGTATGCGCAGCATCGAACTGACAGAAGGCGCATCAGTAACGTTTAAAGCCGACGCAGCAAATAGTAGCTCTTACCAATGGTTTAAAGACGATGTCCCGATTACAGGTGCAACACACGCAAATTTTAAAATAACAGAACCTGGCATTTACACTGTTTTAGCTTATAACAGCACTAATTGCAGTTCCGTTTTATCTGATGCGGTACGCGTAATTCTTAATCAGGTGGTGATTAAGAACGAAGCGAACCTAACTATTGTTAAGAAATCTGAAATCAGAACAACAGCTATCAATGATCCTTTTGAATATATATTAAAGGTTACCAATAACGGCCCGGATACGGCTACTGACGTTATTATAAAAGACAATTTTCCTGAAGGACTGGTCTTAAAAGATATAAGTACGCCACTAAAAGGCACATTTGATTATAACGCAGCATTCAGAACGCTTACCTGGAAAATGGATTCATTACAGATATTGGAAACGGTAGAATTACGCTTCAGGGCAGAATCTATGAATCCGGGACTTGTAATTAACAGTGCACGCGTTTCTGCAAATGAAACAGACAGCTCACCAGCAGATAACCAGTCTACAGATCAAAAGGAAATACTGGATATCCTTATTCCAAATGTATTTACTCCTAATGGCGACGGAGTAAATGACAGGTTCGAAATCAGGCACCTGGATTTGTATACGGAAAATGAAATATCCATAATAAACCGTTGGGGAAATTCTATATACGAAAAGAAAAACTACGAAAATTCATGGGATGGAAACGGACTGGACGAGGGCACATATTTCTACATATTAAAAGTTAAAAATGCCACAGGAAGTTGGAAAGCGTATAAAGGATATATAACGCTGTTAAGAACAATAACGCAGTAAATATGGACGGGAAGATGAAAAAGTTGCTCATACTAACACTGGTACTATTAAATATTAAATCAGTACATGCACAACAGGATGCGCAGTTTAGTCAGTATATGTTTAATGGTTTGTATATAAACCCTGCATACGCCGGATATAAGGAGCAGGCCAACATTCATTCCTTTTACCGCTCGCAATGGACAGGTTTTGAAGGAGCTCCGCAAACCATGTCGGTTGCAGGAGATATGGTACTTGAAAACGGTAATGTTGGGCTGGGACTGCTTCTGTCGAACGATTTTACCGGTGCACAAAGTAACTTTTCTGCCTATGCTAATTACTCTTACCGGCTTCAGGTGGGCGAGTCGGAGTTTTCAAGACTTAGTTTTGGATTAGCTGCCGGGTTTGTACAACAAGGTATAGATGGTGATAAACTTACAGCTAATGATTTCGACCAGTACGTTCCTTTAGGAAAACCTACAGAGACTTTTCCTGATGCACGGGCAGGAATATTTTATTCTACGCCAACTATGTTTGCTGGTTTTTCTGCCGATAATCTTTTGGCAAGCCATTTCCAGGCAGAGAACCACTCTAAAAGTATTCTGTTGCCTAAAATTAACCGGCACTATTATTTAACTGCCGGCGTAATATTTCCAATTAACGATGATGTGAAGTTTAAACCCACTATTTTATTTAAAGACGACAGACAGACGTTCACTAATGTAGATATTAATGCTTTTGTTTTTCTATACGAGCGCTTTTGGGTTGGCGCATTTTATCGCAGTGCAATAGAGCTTTATAAAAAACCTCATCTGGACGAAGGATTGCAAAAGAAAAACGGACTCGGGGTTATAGGAGACTTTTTTGTAAATGATAATTTGAGGCTTGGCTATGCTTTTGATTATTCTTTATCTAATATCAGAAGTTATAGCTACGGTTCGCATGAGATTTCTATAAGCTTCGCACTAGGGCCAAGAAGACGCGAAGGCCCGGTATGTTATTTCTAATTCTTATTGTATGAGACTTTGCAGAAACATAATGAGGTTTTTGGGCATTATAATATTAAAGTTTTATAGTTCTTAATAGTCTAAATTCAAATGAAAAACATTTCAATAAGTATCTCTGCACTTATTCTCTTCACAGCATGTAATTCCAATAATCAACAAGACAGAATATCAACAGACAGTATCTCAACCAATGACTCCTTACAGCAACAAACTTCTGAACTTTGTTTTCAACGGCTGGAAGGCTTATCCAATCAGGATACTTCAACAATACATCTGATAATTGATAACGGAAAAGTCAGCGGCGATTTTAATCATATTCCTTATCAAAAGGATTCGCGTAAAGGCACATTAAAGGGATTTAAAAACGCAGATATCATACAAGGCGTTTGGACATTTATGCAGGAAGGAATGATTGATACGCTTTCTGTAGAATTCAAGCTGTCGGGAAACGGGCTGTTACAAAAAACTTTCGGCGTGGATAAGAATACGGGGCGTCAAAAACTTACTGATACTTCAACATTTTCTATCCCGTATAAAAAAATAGATTGCGATTAAGATTTGTCCATCCAATATTAACTTATCGGATGGACAAAACTTAACTAATTAAAATCATTTTCATCGGCGCTTGGACCATACGTTCCGGGAATCGGAACATTTAACAAGCGTAAGTAAACGCCCAATTGCGCTCTATGATGAATGGTTTGACTAATAGACATCCGAATCATTTCTCCTTTAGTCATAACACTATAAATTTCATCGCCATTGCGAAGTGTCCAGCCGGGCAATAAATCATCATCACTTGCATTTGTAAGGTTTGCTCTTCCTTCCGCTAAAGATTTCTCAAAGATATTCATCAAATCAGCGGTAGAATTGATTACCGCGGGAGTATAGGGAGAACTTGCAAAATCAAGTTCGGTGGTATTAAGCGCCATGCTTACCCATGACGGTAATTCTGCAATGTGTACGGCAAGAGCCCTAATATCCATACTTTTTTCATGAGGCTTCCAATCGTATTTGTCGTTTGGTACACGAGCTAACATTTTACGGGTAGTCAGAGCTTCCTGCTCAAACTCCTTTAACAGGGTTTCGGTTATAGACATAGTTCCAGATTTTTACACAAAGAAACAGTCCCGATTGACAACCCTATGTCAGCAGCGCTTGAAGCGATAAATTATTTTTTATTGAAAGGGCTGCTTTTATAAAAGCAAAATATCGATAGCATGTGCATGAACCATCCCATCGCAAGGCGACCAGCCAAAAACAGTAAACCTTCCATCCTGTGATGCAACCAGCGCAATTGCATCTCTTTGATCGAATACAAACTGTGCGGCAGAAAGATGCCTTGTTCCGCCAATTTTTGTGGGATGAATAATCAGCGCCTCCCCTCCTAGTATTGGCTCCGTAAACATTACTTCCTCGATAAATGTACTTTTTTCAGAACGATGTATCTTAGCACCAAAAGCAAGCAATTTATATTGGTCGCTAATAAGTGTAGCGCCGTCTATAGCGGTCAGCCCGGCAATGTTATCAACTTCCCGGTTCAATTCGGCCTGCCACAAGCTTTGTTCTTTAATGCTTTCGTCCTGCTGCATTAAATCAGATAATGCTGATGATGTTTGAACTACAGAATACGAAATCGGGTGTACAATCGATTCATGCCATTCATTATTGAAAGCAGGAACTACCAATAATGTACCACCGCGTTTATGTGAACGCATAGAAATTGCCAGCTGAATCAGCACATTTACAGAATCGTTCCATGAGGTGTTATTTTTAAATCCTAACAGAGAACTCAACAATGCAGGACAATCGGGCATACCACCGCTCTGCTCATCCACAATTTTAATTTCATCACCATTAAGAATCGCAACATTTACAAACTTCCCGAAGCCCTTAAAGCGGCGGTGTTTTACAACCAGTAAACCAGGCTCCACAGTTTCTAAAACGAAGCAAAAGCCAGGAAGCTTACGAGTTGTTCCCCATGCATATAATCCGGATTCATCGTGCCATATTCCAAGATGTATTCCCTGTCCCTCGATGCCAGGTGCTAATTTTATAAGAGCTTTAGGATTAAGTGGCAATCGCTTTTTAAAAACCGTCGGATGTCCGGTTCTATCCGGCGAAACGTAAGCAAAAGAAATGCGCGGCGAATGGCCTTCTTCTTTACGAAGACTTGTCCAAAAACCAGCATCAATAATTGCTTCTATTATTTCTTGGGAGGGTTCAGGTGCTAAATCGAGATCGCCGGCTTCTTTTGCATCGGCGATATGTTTTGTAAAGTGCGAAGCGATTGTAGCCGACACTAAAGCAGCAGTTTTATACGCAGAAGCAGTAGAATCACCAGGTATCGTATTCATAAAACAAACGGGTTAGCAGAAGTGAATTATTCTCTTCCCGAACAAATCTAATTGAATTCCTGTAAGCTTTTTTCTGAGTAAAGTAAAATATGTGATAAAAAAATCCAGTAAGCCTCCACTATTTAAGGATGGTAATATAACCAGAGTAAGGTTTGGGGCTTATAGGCGTGGTTATAATATAATAATATACACCAGGCATTAAGAAATCACCATTATAGCTTCCATCCCAGGGATTTTTATAACCCGTTGAATTAAATACTTGTGCACCGAAACGGTTAAACACTTTTACATCCACAGTTGGAAAGCTTTCAAGGTATCTAATAACCCAGGTATCATTTATGCCATCGCCATTGGGCGTAAAAGTATTGGGAATAACCAGGTCATCAACAACCTTAACGAGTATATCATCAGTTAAAACGCAGCCATTATCCGAAGTTACTGTAACTGTATAAACCGTTTCTGCATCTGGCGAAGCAACAGGCGTCTTTATGTCATCGCGATTTAAACCTGTAGCTGGCGTCCATTTATAGGTAAGGTTTACTCCTTCTGCTTCTATTGCCAAAGTTGTTTGCCCGCCTTTTAAAATTGTTTTATCCGGCCCTGCATTTAAGCTCGGCGCAAAAGCATTAACATTAAGGTTATAGGAATTACTGGTACATCCAAAGCTATTCATCACATTTAGCTTAATGATATAATCTCCAACCCGGCTAAAAATATGTGTCGGGTTCTGCTCATGAGATGTATTACCATCACCAAAATCCCAAAACCACTGTGTTATGATACCGTCAGATGTCACGGAAGCATCAGTAAATGTTATGCTGTTATCGGTGCAATTCACCTGTGATGCGCTAAAGCTTGCCAAAGGCAAAGGACGAACAAGTAAAGTCTGTTCATTAACATCGCTTAAGCAGCCTGTTCCATTATCTACCACTAATTTTACGGTAAAAGTTCCGCTGGTAGCATATTTATGAGTTGGGTGCTGTAAGTTTGATGTAGTGCCATCGCCAAAATCCCAGTTCCAGCCAATAACAGGTTTAATAGTAGCCGATGTGCTTGCATCGCTAAACAATACTGGCTCTAAGGCACAGCTACCTGAAACAGAAAAACCGGCAACCGGAGGATTGTACACATCAAAAACAAAATTCAACTCCTGCTCATCCACATAACAAATATTAGAATTAAGATATTTAGCGGTTACCTTTATATTGTGGGCTCCAGGTTCATCGAACAAATGTGTTCCGGGATAAAAATACTCATAGTAAGCTTTTCCATTCCGTTCTATAGAATTGGCATTCAAAACAGTCTGAACCACTTCTGCATCATTATCAAACTTCCATGTTAACTCTGAGGCTATAGCCGGAAGAACAAGCTTAAATTCAAAATCTTCCTTTGTACAGGCATTTGGCAATTCCTGTTGGGTAGCTATTCTTATTGCAGTTATGGTTTGGTTGGAGGCAAGATTTGTACCGGCAGAATAAGCGTAAGATTCATGATCGCCAAATCCATAAGCCACAGCATTAAAACCATCATCTGCAGACAATGTAAAGTTTCCTGTTCCGTAACTATTAAGATTTAATTTGAGATAAGAATATTCAGGAGCTGATGGAATACTACTAAAAGCAACCGATGGAACAGCTCCATTAATTTTAAATGTAGGGGCCGCAATGGTCTTGATTAGTATATTCAAGTATTTTTCACTAATATCTTCTCTATCAGAAGAATAAACAGTTATATTTTTTATATTATATTCAATCGGATTTAAAATTACCATATCTGGATCGCTAAATCCATTACCGCCCGCACACGATTGAGAAATGGCGTATTGTGCTACTGAAACAGGTTTGTTTGCTGAAATAACACTGGCAACATTTGATGGTGATGCGCTATATGATGAAGGGTAAAACTGACCAGAATTAAGCACCGCTACCACATTTCCGTTTATTTTGACTTCTGTATTATCGTCTTTTGCAAGTATACGGTAGATGCTTCCGCTGGTTCTGGTTTGTCCTCCACCGTAACTTTGCGAGCTAAATGGTATAAATCCATACGTCGTTCCCCAGCTTTCGACCGGATAAATCTGTTGATAAAGTGGATCTGATGAGTTACCTGCACAACCGGGAGAACTTATTGTTGAATTTGTGCTACCGGTAAAAACAGCAAAGCGCGTGCATGCAGACGTTACCGGATCTGCAATTATTTCCGTTCCTGTTGGGTCATCTGTAGTTAAATACTGATAAACATCTCCGGCATTTACCAGATTAATTGTTTTGATTACAGATCCATCTTTTTTTAGTAATACTGTGGTATTAGGCTCTGTGGCTACAATAACTATATAATTATAAACATTTGATTGAGTATTCGGTACATAATCATAATTCATGCTGAAATATTGCTGTCCTAAAGCTTCTACCGGTAAAATAAGTGATGCAGCGGAACGGGCACCTGCAAAAATATGTCCGTATACTACCACCTTGGGCTGACCGGGTAAAACCTGAATATGTATTGCTTTATTCGGATTTTCACCATCTGAAGACAAATAAGCTTCACTTCGTGGTATCGGAACAGAAACCACCTGATTCGCAATAATATCTATATTCCGAGTAAGTGAACCAACACTTACAATAACTTTGGAATTTTCTTTGGCCGTTATAAAAATTGAATAATTGGCAAGCCTATCAGGCCCATTACTAGTTTCACGTGAAGCTACATGCAATGGAAATACAGCAAAAAACTCTGTTCCTTCGTTCGAAATACTTTGAGCAGTTATCTTTACAGGGAACAATAAAAATACACAGAGAATACTTACTGAAAAAAAGCATCTTCTGTTCGATATTACTAAAAAAAATCGATTTAAATAATTGCTTATCACGTTTTTAAACGCATTATAATTAAGCTAACGCTTAAAGATGCAAACAGTTTAGAAATCTAATCTTTTTGCAAATATAATTTCAGTCTTCTTTATCGGCACTCATTTGGGGAATATAAAATAAGCCCCGCGTTAGCCAGAAGAGTAAAATAACCCTTGAATATCTATAATTTATCGGCGAAAGTAAAATTATCACCGGAAAAATAACTGCCATATATAAAACCGGGTCTTCCAGGTTTTTTGTAATCAAATACGTTAGCACACCAGCAATAAGCATCTCTATTATATTCATCCCGTAGCTGATAAACATGGCGACATAAAAATATCCCGGCTCGCGCTCAAACTTTACTCCACAATGCGGGCAGTTATCATTCATTTTTTGCAGCTTAAACCCATACATCGGAGTGCTAAACATGTCTCCACGCCTGCATCTGGGGCATTTTGCATGTAAGGCTGCCAAAAACTCTGATGGGACCGGTCTGCTTTTTTTTATTTCTATTTCATTCATGTGAATCCCCATCGCGTTAGATAAGAAACCCTAACGACTTCTTAAAGCAAAGTTAAGTATCCTTATTGGATAGAAACTACTAAGACTGTAAAATAGACGCTATAATTCGGGAATGAAGGCTATTTAATGGAGGATATTAGTTATTCGGTTTATATTTGAACTTATTATTTTTCTATGGATGATTTTATAGCTGCCCGTTCCCAAATGGCGCTTTCATTAGGCTTTCATATTATATTTTCCTGTATTGGCATGGTGATGCCATTTTTTATGGCTGTAGCGCACTTTTACTGGCTTAAAACCAATAATATCGTATACAAAAACATAACTAAGGCCTGGAGCAAAGGAGTAGCAATTTTCTTTGCAACAGGTGCCGTTTCCGGAACTGTATTGTCTTTCGAACTTGGTTTATTATGGCCGGAGTTTATGAAACATGCAGGCCCTATTTTTGGGATGCCTTTTTCACTGGAGGGAACTGCCTTTTTTATTGAAGCCATTGCACTCGGATTCTTTCTTTATGGCTGGAATCGCTTTAATCCATGGTTCCATTGGTTTACCGGTGTTATAGTAGGTATCAGCGGGCTGTTATCAGGTATTTTGGTAGTGGCTGCAAATGCCTGGATGAATAGTCCCGCGGGTTTTGATTATGTCGATGGAAAATATATCAACATCGATCCGATAAAAGCGATGTTTAATGATGCCTGGTTCTCTCAGGCACTCCATATGTGTATTGCATCTTTTGTGGCTACTGGCTTTGCCGTTGCCGGGGTACATGCTTTGATGATGTTAAAAGGTAAAAACATTCTATTTCATACCAAATCATTTAAAATTGCAGCTGCATTTGCAACTGTTGCTGCGGTTTTACAACCTATTAGCGGAGATATCTCTGCTAAAGATGTTGCGCAAAGACAACCGGCCAAACTCGCCGCTATGGAAGCTCATTTTCATACGGAGAAAAACGCTCCGCTGATTATTGGAGGAATTCCCAATACAAAAGATAAAAAAGTTGATTATGCCATTAAAATCCCCGGCGCATTGAGTTTTTTAGCACATGGCGATTTTAATGCAGAAGTTAAGGGACTGGATTCTATTCCGGAAGAAAATCAGCCGCCAATAGCAATCACCCATTATGCTTTTCAACTAATGGTAGGATTAGGCATGATAATGGTACTTCTTTCCATTTTGTATTTCATTGCTTTATGGAAAAAACGAAGCTGGCTGAAAAGTAATTGGCTGCTGAAGTTTTTTGTGGCTGCAACTCCAATGGGCTTTATTGCTGTGGAGGCTGGCTGGACGGTAACAGAAGTTGGCCGTCAGCCCTGGATTATTCATAATGTAATGAGAACAGCCGACGCTGTAACGCCGATGCCGGGAATTGTTTATTCATTTTATTTATTCACAGCGGTTTACCTTTCTTTATCTGTCATTGTAATTTTTATGCTTTACCGGCAGATTATGATGGTAGATAAACTATACGATACACCCGATACAGATCATAAATAAGCATGTTATACGTTGTAATTATTTTCTTGTGGACAGCTATTTTACTCTATTTATTGATGGGGGGAGCCGATTTTGGCGCTGGTATTCTTGAATTATTCACCTCGCCAAAAAATCTGAAAAAGACCCGGAAAACAATGTATCGGGCTATTGGCCCAATTTGGGAAGCAAACCACATGTGGCTCATTATTACCATTGTTATTCTTTTCGTTGGCTTTCCGGAAATTTATACCACCATGTCTATTTACCTGCACATTCCCTTAACCATTATGTTATTAGGAATTATTGCCCGCGGTACAGCCTTTACGTTCAGACATTATGATGCGGTTGTAGACGACATGCAAGACGTGTACAACAAAATTTTTGTTTATTCAAGTTTCATCACACCACTTTTTCTGGGAATTATCGGCGGAAGCGCTGTTTCCGGTCAGATTGATACAACAGCAGACACCTTTCTTTCAGCCTACATTTTTAGCTGGCTAAACTGGTTTTCGGTTTCTGTAGGATTTTTTACGGTAAGCATCTGCGGATTTCTTGCCGCTGTTTATATTATCGGAGAAACCGACACAGAACTGGATAAACACCGGTTTATGCGCAAGGCAAGATTTATGAATATAGCGGCCTTTATATGCGGAGCTTTAGTTTTTATTGCCGCGTATTATGAAGGTATTCCCTTGTATGACTGGGTATTTGGAAATGTTATAGGAGTAGCAGCTATAATTGCAGCTACCCTGTCACTTGTTTTATTCTGGTATTTATTAAATGCAGGTAAAACCAAAATTCTGCGCATCCTTGCCGGATTTCAGGTAACTATGATTTTATTAACCACTACCTACCGGCATTTCCCAAACATTGTAATTCTAAAAAACGGAGGCTATCTGTCGCTGATGGAACATAGCGGACATGAGGAAACTATTACAGCTTTAGGATTGGCCCTTCTTATCGGAAGTGTGTTTATTCTGCCGGCCTTGGGATACCTGATTTATAGTTTTCAAAAAAAGGATTAAAGCAGGCTGTTTCAATTTGTGTAATGCTGATTTGTTGAGCATCTGTTGAAACAGCCTTTTGAATTAATGGTTACAATTTACGCTGATGTAAGATTATTTGGCAAACCAAACAGATTCTATCTGTAGGTTATAAGGTTTATGATATTCGGTTTCAGGCAGATCAGAGCCGATGGTAACTTCCAGCTTTTCTGTATTATTTAACCTTAAAGATGCGGCGGACGAAGCTTTAAACCACAAGGGCATAAAACCCGGATACGGTCTTGGTAAAAGTATGGAAGCATCTGCTTTAAAATCCGACAAAGGGATTTCAATATCTTTGAAAGTATTGTCCAATGTTACAACAGCCGAGTGAGCTGCTGCATCTTTATCTATTAAAGCGATTCTGGCACGTACATGCAATTGATTATCACTTTTAGCCCTAAGTACCACTTTATTAAAGGAAGTGAGTTCTTCAGAACGGCCTTTAATTTTATCAGCAAAAAAATACTGCATCCCGATAGTGTGTTCTTCCGTAAGTTTAGGTGCAGATATGTTCCATATTAATTGTTGTGATCTGCTTCCGCTGGTAAAACCTGATTTCACATCGCCTCGCCAAACTATTGGATAAGCAATTATATTTTTATCTGCAGATGGATTGAAAACTTCAAGTTTGCTGTTTGGCGCGGCTACAAAAGTGCTCCAGATTTCGTTAGTATAATTGTCCCATGCAAATGGGTTTCCTTTATGATTGCCTGGAAAAACGAAATAATCATCTCCTTTTTGAACCACAATCCGATAGTTCAGTATTCCGGGAGTTAACATATCGGCTGGTATTTCCGCGGTATAATCGTATCCGGACTGGCGAATCATTTGAATAGTCCGGTATTCGCTGGCTAGATTATTGGCATATAAAGTAACCTTACTTGCCGAATCTATGCCAACAAGTTTTGTAGTAATTTTAAAAGGTTTATTTGCTGAAACTTCTGTAAAAGGCTGGTGATTTAAATAAACATCCGAACTAATAGATTTTGGTGCAACAAATTCATTCAACTTGAATGCGCCCAAAACGCTGTTAGATGTCCATTTAGAAGCACTCTTGCCTTTTTTAATCAATAAATACGTTCCCGGATAAATTGAAAAACTAGTATTTATGGCATTTGCAACCTTACCATTCCCGTCATTTAAGCCTTTTATTGTAAATGCTGCGCCCAAGTCTGGAAGTATAATCTGCATCTTCTGATTTTGCCATTCAATGCGTGTCACCTCTTTTTTCAAAGACGCCTTTTCAAATGGGTCGCGGATATGGATGGCATCAGGCATTACCTCCAGGCGCCAAACGCCATCTTCCAGTTTATCCAGAAAATAAGCGCCATAACCTTTATAATTTACAACAGAAGAGCTTCCTGTTCCTGCTACATTTTTAAGAACTTTTAAATTTGCAGGTTTAGTTTTGGTAGAATTAGAATAGTAAAACTCCGTTCCACTATTCATTTCGCTTAAATTCTCTTTATAGCTTACACGAAAATCTTCAAATACGCTATCGGCTGGATATGTGCCGTAGTCTTTTAACCTCGGCACATTGTGAAACGCTTTTGCAGCAATCATCAGGCTTATTGCCTTTGCAGGAGTATAAGCAAGATTCATATAATGCGTTTGGTACTCAGTGTTCGCATAAGCAATAGCCATGGGATCGTAAGCGAATTGAGTGGCCCACTGAAAACCCGCTTTTCTAAAACTTCTCGCTATTGCAGGATACATATTCGATTGCAGAATATCGGCTGCATCAAATTCATACACAATTCTGGGTTTCTTAGCGAAAGCCGGAATTGTATCATACGGAATAGTATACTGGTCTACATTAGGAAGGAAATTGCCTTTCATTTCGCGGTTCGCTACCAAACCAGAAGGATACCATTGGAAACTATAACCATCCGCATCTGAAGCGGCAACTGCATCAGCATAAAAAGGCGTCTGACTGATATTATAGAATATTGGTTTTGTCCAGCCTGTATTTCTAATCGCCTTATTTAAGCGATTGATATAGGATGTTACATCTTCCTTTGGACCAGAATGGCTTGGTTCATTATTGATTTCGGCGGCAATTATATCTGCGTCTTCCCTATAAGATAATTTAGTATAAGGATTTACATGCTCAAAAAATTGTTTCAAATAATTTTCCTGAGCTCGTATTGCATTCTCATCTATCAGAACTTTTTCCTTATTATAAATGCTGGAAAATCCAGCTGTCTTTTCATCGCGTTCAGGATAGCCATTTCCCCAGAAAGCGATGGGTGTGACCAGGGTTTTAATATTACGTTTTTTGAGTTCTGCTATCAGAAAATCGAATAAACGGAGATGTTCATTGTTTAATAAATTACCAAGCGAATCGGTAATTTCCGTATCCCAGACATGTACCCGGAACGCATCCAAACCTAACCGTGCCATGTGGTAAACATCTTGTTGAATAGCTTTTTCAAGGTCAATGTTAAGTGATTTATGCGCACGATAAGCATACGCGAATGGCACGGTATAATTCACTCCGAAAAAAGCAGCTTCCTTGTTGTTTTTGGTAAAACGAATTACGCCTTGCTTATCTATGTAAATTAGATTAGCAGATTTCTGCTGATACTGTTGTGCAATACTTGTATGCGCCGCTGAGACAATCGAAATTATGAATAGAAAAACTCTGAAAATCTTCATTAAAATTTAGAAATAATTAATTTAGAAATGCATCCATTGCAATAGTTGGCTTTCCTGTATCGTCAAAAGCGCCAAGCTTATAATTTTGCCAGCCATTGTACGCTTGCGGTTCCCAATAAAATAGGCCTGAGCCCTTGCTTTGGGAAAGGGATTTGGTCTTTGTAATCAAATCACTTAAGAAAGATTTCGCCGCAGCAGCTTCAGCCATTGGCATACCAACTTCACAAATCATAACTTCAGAGCCGTAACGGGAAATCATATCGTTCATATTTGCCAGGCATTGGGTATTTTTTGTCTGCCAGTCGGTTGCAGATGGATAAAGCGACATGCCAATAACATCCCATTTAGCTCCATTTGCTTTCAAACCATCAAACATCCATCGGAAGAGTGCGTTATCATATCCGTTTGACAGATGAACAATAACTCTCGAAGTAGCACTTACCGCTTTTACGGCATTGTAACCAGACAAAATAAGCTCAGCAAAGTTTTTCATGTTTACCGACGCTTTACCCTCTTCCCAAAGCATTCCGTTATTGGTTTCATTACCAACCTGCACCCATTCTGCTGTGATATTGTTATTCTTTAATTCTGTTAATATATCAACAGTATGATTATAAACAGCTGTTTTAAGCAAGCTTATATTCTGACCAATCCAAGCCACAGGCTTTGGTTGTTTTCCCGGGTCGGCCCATGAATCGCTATAATGAAAATCTATCATGATGCGCATACCGGCAACTTGCGCCCGTTTGGCTTTTGCCAGAACATCTGCCTTATTACACCAGCCGTCTGCTGGATTTACCCAAACACGCAGGCGAATAGAATTCATTCCTTTATCTTTAAGTATTTGCAGTAAATCCTGTTGTGTTCCTGCGTTATTATAAAACTTGACATTATTGGCTTCCATTTCGGTAAGCCAGCTAATATCGGCGCCTTTTGCAAAACTACCCGCTGGTGGCACTGGTGGAATAACAGGCACTTCTGGTTCAGGTTCTGGAGTAATAACAGGACTGGAACTTTTTTTGCATCCCAGAATCAGGGTAAAAAGAAGCACATATATAAACCAGTTTTTTCTCATTTCTTTGAAATAAATATATTGAAATCAGGGACAGGTATAATTTCAATAAAGTATCATACAGTATCCTCAGATACCTTTAAGGTTGGTCTGGAGATACTGTAATTTAAGCAAACTTTTATTTTACAGAATATGTATAGTTTCCATCGCCCATACTCATATCCAGCGTAACTGTAAATACCCCGGTTTTAGCAACAGGAATATTAGTACCGCCCCAAACAGGATTACCGGCAAATACAAAATTCTTACCCGTATCATCCAATTTATACGAAATATCATAACTACCATTTGCAGTAAAGGAAAATGCTTTACCTGCTGTTAAGGCTACGTTGGTTGCTACCCATTGTTTTGTTGCTGCATTATATGTCATCGGAGTAGCCGAAGTGCTCCAGCCATTATCATCACCAGTTATAAAAAATTGAACCGGGGTATAATTAATAGTACCTGCATTTAAGTCTACATTTACTTTCATATAGCTTGGCGAAGGTTCAAGCCATAAATTTCCGGTTCCTTCTGCAATAGTTAAATTATTTGTTCCCCATCCATAAACTTTATCATCAATTGTAGATTTAAGCGTAAACGCTTCTCCGTTCCAGCCATCAGCATTAGGAAGATCAAGATAACCTTCGTACTTGCTGTTAAATTTAGAGGAAGTAAGAACAAAGCCATCTGTTCTGGTGGCTGGTGTTTTCCACGAATTACCTCCAATTACCAATAATGCCGGATAAACAACCATCGCTTTATATGGGGTAACAGTAAGCTTGGCTGTAGAATAGATTGCTGGTATTGCAGACTGACTTCCGGTATCATTATTAATCACCGATTTTAGCCGGACAACAACAATGCTGGCAGTTTCTACAGGTAAACCTAATTGTGTTGCCAGGATTGCATTTAAATCTGCACCTAAAAAACTCTTTTCTGTTACACTGCCTGTTAGTTTCACATCAACCGCATTACCCCAGGCATTTGGGCCTGTTGTATCTGCCGGAACATCAAATTGCACTGTATACGTAGGAATAACTTTACGTCCATAATCGGGAGCATTGAATTTAAAAGTAACTACATGAGAAGCGGCGTTTTCATCAGATAAAACAATATTATTTGCCGATGCAGTAAAACTGCTTACTGAAGTCGGAATAGTTAGTATAGCTTTTTCAAGATCTTTTTCACAAGCAGAGAACAGGCCTGCAACTAGCATCAACAATAAAAGCTGATTAAATACTTTTTTCATATTAATAATTTTTAATAGTAATGATCTCAGTTTTGATCCAAATTCGGATTAGATGATAAATCTGTTGGAGGAAGCGGGAATAGATTATATTTACTATCAACAGCGGCTCCATCTTTTACCCCGCCTTTCCAGGCCCATAAATAGGCACTTGTTGTAAATTTTTCAAAGCGAATTAAATCAGTACGTCGTACTGCTTCATAATGCAGTTCGCGCCCGCGTTCATCTAAAATAAAATCCAAAGTTAGTATAGTGGAAGTAATATTGCCTGCAGTACTACCATTATAAGCCCTGGTGCGTAACCTATTTATGTAATCCAATGCTGTTCCTGCATCTCCTCCGGTGCCGCCCCTCAATACCGCTTCAGCATAAGTTAAATACACTTCGCCAAAGCGAAATAAAGGAAAATCTATATCAGAAAAATCTTTTGCAGCATCCTGGTTAGGTGCAGGATTACCATTCCGGGTTTTATTTCTAAATTTTGTACTCGAATACCCATCAGTTTTAATATAAAGCTCATCCATATTTATATTCTGGCCGATAGTATAAAACTGAGCTCTTGTATCTGTATTTCCAGATTTATCAGCAAACAGGTTAGTAAAGTTTTGAGTAAAACGTAAGCCTCCCCAGTCGCCATTTGAACCTTGAATATCAGCTGGAACATTTGCAGGCCCGTGCATTAAATACGTTGTACCTCCATAATTTTGAGTATTTTTTCCATCGTAGTTAATGGTAAAAATATTTTCATCGGTATTTAAGTGATTATCTGCTATAGTCAACTCTCTATAATTTGGATGCAGTGTATAACCTGCTGAAATAATTTTATTACAATAGGTAATGGCATCTGTATAGCGTTCAGTACCGGTATAAATCTTAGCATTTAAATATAAACGTGATAATAGCGCCCAGGCCGCTGCTTTATCTGCCCTGCCGTATTCATTTGCTTTGGGATCTACCAAACTGGTTTCAATATCTTTTAATTCTGATTCTATGTACGTAAATAAATCTTTTCGCTTAATCTGCTTTGGAAGTACTCCCGAGCCAATTAAATCATTTTCTGTTACGAAGGGCGGATTTCCGTATAAATCCATTAATACCCAATATTGATAGGCTCTTAAAAAACGGGCCTCATTTCTGTAATTGCGAATATTATCTGCGTCGGCACCGCTAATTCCTCTTTTGCTTATATTTTCATCTGATGCTTGTCTGATAAAATCATTGGCTAAAGTGATTTGAAAAAAACAGCGATAGTACAGACCGTTTATAACAGCGTTTATAGACGACCAGTTTAGCTCATGCAATCCCTGAATTCCCGCATCATTTTTCCATGACCAGCCCGCTTCGTCGGTTGTAATTTCCTGCAGGTTCCAGTATAAACGTAAAAAGTCTGAATTCCCTTCATCCCGGATTATTTCTACAGGGATATCCTGCTGGCCGGTAACAGCATTTCCGGTAAGTGCGAAAGCACCGTAAACCTTGGCTAAAGCTTGCTTATATCCCATAGGCGTCGAATAAACAGCATCGGCGGTGAGTGCATTGGTTGGGGTTAAATCTAATTTTGTACACGATGCCATTATCACTAAAGTGATGGCGATAAGTACTATAGTGGGAGATATGATTCGTTTCATGTTAATTTTATCTTAAAATTAGTATTCATTTAATAGCAATAAGGATTACATACCCAGATTTATTCCCAATGAAAACATTCGTGGCCGTGGATATAAGCTATTATCGATACCTGAGCTTATTTCTGGATCAAGGCCTTTGTATTTTGTAATTACAAATACATTTTGAACGGTCGCATTTAAGCGGACACTGACTTTCTGGTTGAACATTTTACCTGCATTATAACCGACATTAAAATTATCCATCTTCAAGAAAGAAGCGTTTTGGACATAATAATCGCTAAGTATCTGGAAGCCTCCTCCGTTAAAGCCGGTTTCTAAATAATTACTTGAAGCATTATACAATACGGAGGTGCCAAGTATTTGATTTAATGTACCTGTTAGACTGTAATTGTTGTTATATACATAATTTCCAAGATTAGCCCGTAACACAAAACCGGCATTCCATTTTTTGCAGGTGAGATTACTATTGAACCCTAGATAAAGTTTAGGATCTGCACTTTTGCTCTGATATCTATCGTCCGGTGTAATATTACCATCTCCATCCCGATCGATAAACACACCGTCTATAGGATTTCCGGCTTGGTCGTAAGCCTGCTGAAATAAATTAAAGGTACTTTTGCTACCGCCAACCGCATTAATTTGTGCAGCCTGGCCACCCACTCCAGCGGCTATAAAGCCGGTCGGGTTTCCTAAATAATTAGGATCGGGCACAATAGTTAAATTAGTGATAGTGTTTTTATTATACGTTATATTAAAACCAGCTTCCCATGTGAGGTTGGGTTTATCAATAGGAATAGTATTAATACTCAACTCGAAGCCTTGATTTTCCATATTGCCAATATTCTGGAAAGCCGTAGCAGTAAAATTGGTTCCGGCAGCTTGTGGTGCAAGGCTTAATAAATCTTTCGTTTGTTTATCATACACATCCAAAGTACCAGAAATCCGGTTATTTAAAAATCCAAAATCCAGTCCGATGTTTGTGGTAGCCGATTCCTCCCATTTCAGGGTAGATACATAACCACTTGGCCGGTACATCGAATAATAAGTATCTCCAAACTGATACATGGCACTGGCTTCGCTTAAGCTGTAGTTGGCCAGATAACCGAAATCGTTAATACCATTTTGCTGGCCGGTTACACCATATCCTAAACGCAGTTTAAGAGTAGATATAGCAGTTTTATCTTTAAGAAAACTTTCGTTTTTGAGGGTCCAGGCAAGTGCTACAGATGGGAAGAGTCCATTTTTATTGCTCGGCCCAAAACGAGATGATCCATCCTGTCGTAAAGTCGCAGTTAATAAATAGCGGTCGTCATAATTATAATTAGCACGACCCAAAAAAGAAATCAACCGGTATTTGGGACTTTGAGAAAAAGGAAATGTAGGGTCTAGTGATTGCTGAACTCCTTTTGCATTATAACTCGGATAATTATATGTGGTAGTCAAATAGTCGTTATAAGAGTAACCAGCGGTAACATCTATCCTGCTTTTTATTGATTTTAAATCTTTAACATAGTTCAGATAGAAATCTGCTAAAGTGTTCTCTCTTTTCTGCTTGTATTTATCGTTAAGCCCACCATTGCCGTTTACTACATACTCTACAGCAGCACTATCGGTAACAAATGTAGTTCCCTTGCCATTGGCTATATCATATCCAAGGTTAAGATTGGCGTGTAAATCTGGCAGAAAATGGAATTTATAATCTATCTGAACATTTCCGATGCTACGCAAGGGATTGCCTTTATTGGTAGTCTGGGTTAACAAACCTACCGGATTCCTGCCCTGAAGATTCGCCAATCCGCCCGGTATCGAAGGATCCAGCCACTCATAATAGCCACCAAAACGATTGCTGTTGGTTCTTACCGGCTGACTGGGGTCAAAACTTACTGCTCCTCCAATAGTTGTTGTATTTGCGAACCGAGTTTTTTGCAAACTTCCCTTTAGGTTTATATCTACTTTAAGATGATCATCAAAAAAAGTGGGATTAATTACCAGTGCAGCTTGTACTTTTTGTAAATGATCCGTCTTTAAAATACCTGTTTGATCCTGATAACCTACAGAAACTCTGTAAGGAAATGCTTTTAATCCGCCACTAAAGCTCAGGTTATTGTCGGTACTTAAAGCTGTTTGGTAAATTTCTTTTTGCCAATCGGTATTGGCAGTGCCCAACATCGCTTTCTGAGTGGTTGTGCCATATTCATTAACAATTGCCCGAAACTGGTCGGCGTGTAAAACATCAACATATTTAGTAATATTCGATATGGAATTTACCGTACTAAAATCTATTTTTAATGCTCCTCCCTGACCTTTTTTAGTAGTAATAATAATTACTCCGTTTGATGCGCGGGCTCCATAAATCGCAGCTGCGGAAGCATCTTTCAATATTGTAAAGGATGCAATATCATTAGGATTTATAAAACTCAATGGATTTGATGCACCAGAAACCGATGCAATATCCAAAGGCACACCATCTATTACGATGAGAGGGTCGTTATTGGCATTTAAGGAAGACCCGCCACGAATTCGGATGGTACTGCCCGCACCAGGCTGGCCACTATTCGAAATAATGGAAACTCCAGGTACTTTTCCAGCAATCATTTGCTCTGGAGTGGTTATATTCCCCTTTTGAAAATCCTCTGAACCTACAACAACTACAGAACCGGTTAAATCCTTTTTCCTTGTCGTTCCGTATCCTACAACCACAACCTCATTTAAAGTTTTTACATCCTCTGAAAGTGTAATAGTTAATGGCGCGTTGTCTGTTACCTGGACTTCCTGACTGATAAACCCAACATAGGAAAACACTAATGTACTGCCCGACGGAACGGAAATAGAAAATCTTCCCTCCAAGTCTGTTGTCTGCCCTGCAGGATTGCCCTTTAATTTAACACTTACCCCGGGAAGTGCTGCCGCATCAGATTGTGCAATAACCCTACCCGTTACTCGTATGGCTTCCTGCGAATAAAGCGACTGAGAGGTTATAACTGAAAGTAAAAGCATTAAGGATAGCCATCTACTTTTAAACAGAAAAGTAAAATTCAGGTGCATAGTTGAATATATTTAGTTATAAATTGGTATTAAAAAGTATGTTCAGGTTTTTTGAAAATGCGGTTTGGTTTATACAAATAACGCATTTATAAGGTATGCTGAATTGTTCAAACGTCCATTTTTTTGGTTCTATTGGTTAATATACTAATGTTTTAACTCAAAAGGATTAAAGAACAACAATTGAAGAAAATGGACCTAAAGAATCTTTTTATCGCCTAGGTTCTTAATGAGACAATTTAAAGTGTAACATCATTGTTCAATTATCTAAAACGAAAAGGATTCTGAAAAATTAAACGTTAATTACCTTATATTTCTCTTGGGTAAAACCAATCAATGTTTTAATCAATAAAAAAACTCTAAACGATGAAGAAGCGATTAAACCTCATTTCTTATTTGATTCTTTTCATAGTATTTGTTCAACAAGGTTACGGGCAACAAGCCCCGGCTAGATTTGAACAGAATGCTATCGATAGATTTGCTCTGGTAAACAGGCATAATGTTGTTCTTAATGAGGTTGATGCGCTTGCTCCATTATCTCTGGGGAACGGCAATTTTGCCTATACCGCGGATGTTACCGGAATGCAGTCTTTAGGCGATTATTATTATAAAAATGGTATCCCATTGGAAACACTTTCTAACTGGGCCTGGCATGCGTTTCCAAACACCAATCATTTTAAATTAGAGGATGCTATGAAGGAAAGTAATTTCCACGGCCGTACTATTCTTTATGCCAGTGATGAAAAAAGCCCGGCAGGACAATATTTCCGCATGAATCCTCATCCTGTTCCATTGGGTCAGATTAGTTTGGTTGGAGAGAATGATAAAGCTCTCGAAGTTTCGATGATTCAAAACATCCATCAAAAGCTAGATCTTTGGAAAGGATTAATTAAAAGTGAATATGAAATTAATGGTCAGCCTGTAATTGTCGAAACAGTTTGCCATCCGGAACTAAGCCTGGTTGCGTTTAAAATAAAATCACCTCTTTTGAAGTCGGGAAAATTAAAACCAGTTTTCCGTTTTCCGTATGCGTATGATCTTTCAGTTAAAAACAAGCCACCATTCGATTGGGGAAATCCGAACGGACATCAAAGTACGGTAATAAAGCAAGATGCCTATAATGTAGTGCTGAAGAGGTCCATTGATACAAGCTTATATTACGCAGCAATACATTGGCAAGGTAAAGCAAAATGGGAAAGAAAAGGTTTACACGAGTTCTATTTAAATGGAACAGGTTCTGATAGCATAATGCTGGTTTGTGAATATTCCCCCAATCAGAAAAAAAGAACATCCCCGTCCTTTGAAGAAACGAAAAAAGCAAGCGCCAGTTCCTGGAAAGATTTCTGGACGAAAGGTGGCGCGGTAGATCTAACTGGTAGCACGGATCCTCGTGCATCTGAGCTGGAGAGAAGAATCGTGCTATCACAATACCTGGTAAAAGTAAATTATTCAGGATCTTTTCCGCCGCAGGAAACCGGACTTGCACACTTGAGTTGGTATGGAAAACACAATTCTGAAGTTTATTGGATACATGCCGCACAATTTTATCAATGGAACCATACCGAACTTCTGGAAAATGGATTACAATGGTATAAGAAAATTTTGCCTGTAGCTAAAGCAGATGCAAAAAGTAAAGGTTTTGAGGGTTCACGATGGCCTAAAATGTCTGGATATGATGGCAGGGTAACTCCCGGTGGTATTAACCCGTTCATTATCTGGAATCAGCCAAATCCTATTTATCTTGCAGAATTGGTTTATAGAGCACATCCTAATAAATCGACTCTTAAGAAATACCGGGATATTGTTTTTGAATCAGCGAAGTTTCTAGCTTCTTATGCTTTTTACGATGTCAAAACCGATCGGTATATTCTCGGTCCTCCTATTAAAAGTGTTAATGAGAGCACGCAAGAGAATGATACCAAGAACCCCAGCTTTGAATTAGCTCAATGGTATCATGGATTAAAAGTAGCGCAGGACTGGCGCGTTCGCCTGAATATGAAACGCGATCCATACTGGGACGATATCTTAAAAAAGCTCTCTCGCATTACGATACAAGACGGAAAATATGTAGAAATAGAGAGTGATCCAACGATGTACTCAAGAGAAGGAGGTTTTTCGTCTGCGATGATTATGGCTCTCGGCTATCTACCTCAAACACCCATGATAGATAAAGACATTATGGATAATACATTTAAAGCAATTGTTCAAAGAAACGGTATAGGTAGTTTTGTAAGTTGGAGCATGGGCAAAGGAGCATTAACAGCCACCCGCTTAGGAGATCGAAAAACAGCGATCGATATAGTATGTAATGATGCACCAAAAGCATTTTTTAATAAAAGTGGATATGTCCCCCGCCCTGCCGAAGGGCTGAACAACCCTGCTTACTTACCGGTAAATAGTTCCTTTCTTGCCGCTATTGGCTTAATGGCAGGTGGATGGGATACTGCTCCCGAAATCAATGCTCCAGGATTTCCTCAGGATGGTACTTGGAAGGTTCGGGTGGAAAACCTTAATAAACTCCCATAAGAGCATGAAAAACGCTGGGTTTAATAAAAAGGTTAATCATTTGTATCAATAAAAATTTAAAACTCCTGCAGACTTAATATAAACTCTCATCTAATAAAATAGATGAGAGTTCTGCACTATAAATAAGAGATTACAAAAATGCGTCTAACGCAACTGTTGGTCTGCCATTGGTTCCGAACGCTCCCTTCCCATACCCTTGCCAGCTATTGTAGCACTGAGGTTCCCAGTAAAACACACCCAAACCTCTGCTATTGGGAACAGCTTTGGTCTTAGCTATTATATCTGTTATAAATGATTTGCAGGTCGACGCAGCAGTAACATCCATGCCCACTTCACATATTATTACATCTTTTCCGTACCTGGAAACCATATCTTTCATGTTAGTGAAACATTGGTTATTTTTTGCCGACCAATCGGAAGTAGATGGATAAAGCGACATTCCAATCACATCGTATTTAGCTCCGTTTGCTTTTAAACCGTCGAACATCCAACGGAATAAGCTATTGTCGTACCCATTAGATAAATGAACAATTACCTTTGAACCTGAACTTACAGCTTTTACAGCATCATAACCTGAATTAATCAGCCAGGCAAAGTTTTTCATATTTACAGAGGCTTTTCCCTGTTCCCAAAGCATGCCATTATTAGTTTCATTACCAACCTGAACCCATTCCGGGTAAATGCCATTGGTTTTTAAAGTATTCATTACATCAAGCGTATGATTATAGGTAGCAGCCATTAACGCATTAAAATCATAACTGGCCCAAGCAGCAGGCTTTTTCTGATTTCCTGGATCTGCCCAGGTATCGCTGTAATGGAAATCCACCATAATGCGCATACCAGCGGCTTTAGCACGTTTTGCCATCCACAGCATATCTGCTTTATTGCACCAGCCGCCAGCAGGATTAACCCATACCCGTAACCGGATAGCATTCATACCTTTTCCTTTCAATATGGTAAATAAATCCTGCTGCGTTCCACTGTTGTTATAAAATTTATAGCCCGAAGCCTCCATCTGATCCAGCCAGCTAACGTCTCCTCCTTTTGCGAATACTGCTGAAGTTTCAGATCTTGATTTAGAGCCGCTATTGTTTAATTCTTCTGAATTTTCAGATTGCTTCCCTTTGCTACAGCTTAAAGTCATCGCAATAATAACTGCGTAAACAGATAATAGATTTTTCATAATTGGTTTGTTTAATTGGTTAATAGATTTGGATACGGAATATCTTTCAATTCTCGGCTATCCTTAATTATTTTTATTATTTTAGGTTTATTAAACAAATAACCAGTTTATTAAAATTAGCTACTTGCCCAATCATTCTTTTTATTAGTTCTATCGGGTTTATTTAAGTATTTAATACATTAATAGATGCATGCAATGATATTTATGACAACACAATCAGACGATTATTAAACGTGATATCCAGGAAATTTATAATCAGGCTTCTTGCAGTATTTTCTATTTTCTTTTTTATACAGAAAATGGCCAGGTCGCAATCTGTACAGATGAAATTCAGGCATATCAGTAATGAAGAAGGACTTTCTAATAGCACAATAGAGTCGATCTTTCAGGACAGCAAAGGATTTATGTGGTTTGGAACACGGGACGGCCTAAACCGCTATGACGGGTATGAATTTACAGTTTATAAAAACAGCGCTACAGACCCGAACAGTATCAGCGATAATTACATACGATACCTGTATGAGAGCGGTGATAAAACACTCTGGATTGGCACCACAAACGGCTTAAACCGGTTTAATCCTACCACAAACAATTTTACCCGTTTTAAAACTGGTAATGGCTTAAGTAATAACCTGATTACAAGTATTTATCAGGACAAAACCCACGGATTATGGTTGGGTACTTATGGCGGCGGATTAAATTTCTTAGATATAAAAACCGGGAAATTTGCTCATTTTATGAACCAAAGTGGCAGAGCAAACAGCTTAGGCAACAATTACGTCAATTATATTCTGGAAGATAAAAATAACAATTTCTGGCTGGCTACCGATCGGGGATTATACCGCTTTAATAAAGCCACAAAGTTATTCCATCCAATACCTGATTTAAAAAACTATACTATACGTACGATAACTGAGGCCCTTGGAGACGATTTATGGCTGGCTACAGAGGAGAAAGGCTTGATTTGTTTTAATAGCAAAACCAATCGCTTAAAACATTACCGGCACCAGGAAAAGGATAAGAATAGTTTGGGTAGTGACCAGGTGCGAGCTATCGTTTTTGATAAAAAACAAAAATTGTGGATTGGTGGTGTAAATGGCGGACTGAATTTATTCCATCCTGAAGATGAATCATTTTATCATTTTCAAAATGAACCTGGAAACACTAAAAGCTTATCCCAAAGAACAGTATCTGCCTTGTTTGAAGATAAACAGGGCAATTTATGGGTTGGAACTCATCGCGGAGGAATAAATTTATACAGTTCTGGTTCTGAAAAATTTAAGTTTATACAGCAGGAACCTGTGAAAAACAGCCTGAGCTATAATGATGTCAAAGCATTTTATGAAAATAGTGATGGTAATTTATGGATTGCAACCGATGGTGGCGGATTAAATTTCCTCAACAGGGCAAGCAATTCATACACGCATTACCGGAATAATCCTTATATCGCTTCAAGTATTGGCTCTGATGCAGTGCTGCACATTACAGCCGATAAAAGAAAAAATATCTATATAGGTACTTGGGGAGGCGGTTTAAATCTCTTCAATCCCACTACAAAAAACTTTACCAGGTATTTAAGCGACAGTTTGAATAAAAATTCAATATCTTCTAATTATGTCCAGAAATCTTTTGAAGATAGTAAAGGAAACCTATGGATATGTACTTATTATGGTGGACTAAACCTGTTTAACAGCGATACAAAACAATTTAGAAGAATTATTTACGGAGCTAACCAGAAAACACGTTTATACGGTAACAACATTATTTCTATCGATGAAGATAAACGCGGGCGATTATGGATTGGAACGGATGATGGAGGCTTAAACTGTTATAATCCTGAGACTAAGAATTTTATACATTACTTTGAAAATGAAGGGAAAAAGCCGGATTTGCGCGTAATATTTGTGGATAGCAAAGGCAGGATATGGATAGGACAAACAGGACTTTACCTTTTTAATGAGCGGGAAAATAAGTTTACTATTTACACTAAGGAAGCCGGGCTAGCCACTGAATTTATTAAAGGTATAACCGAAGATGAAGAAGGAAATTTTTGGATTTCGACATCTAACGGCCTTACCAAATTTAATCCTGAGAACAAATCATTTAAAAAATACAATACGGCAGACGGATTACAAGGCCTGGAGTTTGAGGCCAATGCGTATCTCAAAACGAGTAGCGGAGAGATGTTTTTCGGCGGTATAAACGGCTTCAACTCATTTTTCCCTAATGACATCAGAATTAACAAATACGTCCCTCCTGTTTTTATAACCGATTTCCAGATATTTAATAAAAGAGTAATTCCCGGCGAAAAAAACTCTCCATTAAGCTCGGATATCAGCTTAACTAAAAAAATCAACCTCGATTACGATCAATCCACTTTTTCGTTCAGTTTTGCTGCTTTAAACTATACTGCGGCCGAAAATAATAAATATGCTTACAAACTTGAGGGATTTGATAAAGACTGGAATTATACGGGAAGTAACCGCCATGCTTATTATACAAACTTAGACCCTGGAAAGTATGTGTTTAAGGTTAAAGCATCTAATAACGATGGAATATGGAACAATGAGGGGACATCTGTCGAAATTATTATTTTTCCTCCTTTTTGGGAAACCTGGTGGTTCAGAATATTAGTACTGGTTCTACTTATTTCCGGAGCATATGCGGCCTATCAGTTTAAAAGGAAACTGGAACTGAAAGAACTTGAAGAAGCTAAAAGAGAGGAAATTCACCAAACTCAGCTCCTGTTTTTCACCAATATTTCGCATGAATTCAGAACTCCCTTAAGTCTTATTTTGGGGCCATTAGAAAAACTCCTTAAAGAAAATTCAAATACAATTTTCAATCATTACTATACTACGATGTATAGAAATGCAACACGGCTTCTAAATCTAATTAACGAGCTAATGGATTTCAGGAAGGTGGAAACCGGGGCATTGAAGTTAAAAGTAATACCAGGTAATTTAAACCTGTTTGTTGATGAAATTGCACAGGAATTTATGGATCTGGCAATTGATAAAAACATTGCTTTTAATGTTAAAAGTGAGAAAGTATATCACGATGTGTGGTTCGACCGCCATATTCTTGAAAAAATAATTCTGAATCTTATCAATAATTCCTTAAAATACACGCCGGATGGTGGAGAAATAACACTTGAGATTCTATCTTCTTTAGAGCATCTTAAACCTTCATTTGAGAATCAGTTAACATTAAAAAGCACTTACGTTACAAAAGAGTATATTTTTATCAGGATAGCAGATAATGGTATAGGTATTTCAAAAGAATCTATTGCGCATCTGTTTGAGCGATATTACAGAATAACCGAATCACATTTGGGCTCCGGAATAGGATTGGCTTTTGTAAAAAGTTTAACAACATTGCATAAAGGAAGTATCCGCGTTTCGAGCGAAAAGCATCAGGGAACTGAAATTATTATTGGTATACCCAGAAATAAAGACGATTACACTGCCGGCGAACGCTGGATACAAAGTTCTGAGGAAGGCGGAATACGTTTGGAAAGCATCACTTTCAAACCTGAGCTTATTTCAACAGCTGAACCTAAAAATGAAGATATAAAGCCCCGGGACAATGCTTCTGTTTTAAAACATATTTTAATTGTTGACGATAATCAGGAACTCAGAACATTTTTAAGAGAAAGTTTAAGCACGGTTTATAAAATTTCTGAAGCCGAAGACGGCAGGAATGGTTTAATCAAGGCCAAAGAGCAATTCCCAGATTTAATAATCAGCGATGTAATGATGCCCGGAATGAATGGAATTCAATTTTGCAAAATTCTTAAAGAGGACATAGAAACCAGCCATATCCCGTTTTTAATGTTAACTGCAAAAGATAGTATAGAAGCAGAAATTGAAGGTATAGAATCGGGTGCCGACTTTTATTTTTCTAAACCGGTAAGTATAAATTTACTCCTTCTTACTATTAAAAATATTTTCACACAAAGACAAAAGATTAAGGATCATTATTCAAAAGACCATCATGCGGAGGTGAGAGAACTAGTACATTCCATAAAAGATAAAGAGTTTATGGATAAAATACTGGCTATTATCGAGTCGCAGTTAATAAACCCTGAACTGGATATAGAGTTTCTGTGTCTCGAAATCGGAATGAGCAGAACTAAGCTTTACCAAAAAATTAAATCGATTACGGGCCAATCTATTGGTGAGTTTATTCGTACTATCCGGCTGAGAAGAGCTATTGAAATTATGACCTGCGAAGATGTTCTTTTAACAGAAGTGATGTACAGGGTTGGCATACAAACGCAATCGTACTTTACCAAAGCCTTTAAAAAAGAATTCGGAAAAACACCTTCGCAATTTTTAAATGAAATGAATGGGAAAATGGTAAAATGAGAGTTGTAAATCACCTCCGTCATTCCCACGGAGGTGGGAATCTTAATGCGATTGTAAAGAAAAACCTATCCCATTCATTACGATTCCCAGTCGAGCTGGAAATGACGTGACGCTTTAGGGCCTCACTCCGTCATTTCCGCGAAAGCGGGAATCGTAATGCGGTGCCAGGAAAAACCATCCGATGCTTTATTACTAATCGACTTGGCAAGGACGTGAATCAATTAAAAACTCAACAATCTTTCCGGATGCTGAATAGCATAGTTTTGAACCAGGTTACGAACATAATCGTTTGAAGGATAGGGCTGTAAAATACTTTTCAGCGATGATATATTATCCATTTTCTCATTTTTAAGGATATAGCCCATACCATGCAACTGGCCATGCTCCATCAATATCACGCTTTGTTCCTCTTCTGTTCTGCCTTCATCAAGCAAAGCAAATGAAGGCAAATTTGCTTTTAGTTTCGCAATAGCCTGCTGCACACGAATATTATACAAAGCCCTGCTTTCTGTTCCTTTACACGCACCTTTACAAGGTTTATTTTCAATTCCTATACACTCTTCATGATTGGTTTGAATAAAACATAGCTTCGGGCAAAGATCAAATTCCTCCATGAGTTGCCTTAATAAACTGTGACCCTCAAAAATCTGGTTAAAACTATAAATCGGAATAGAACCTTTACGTTTTTTATCTATCAAAAGCCGCTGGTATCCACGCTGGTCTTCATATATAAACAGTCCGTATGCTTGTTCAAAACGTTTTAGCGCCCTGTTATTTTCCGGCCATAAACGTTTAATTTCGGTTGCTTCTAAAATAAAAGCCATCAGCTCGGTGCCGCATTCCTGAAAATTTATAGCGTGAATTTCGCGCATAAAATCCTGCCTTTGTTTATTAGCGTTATTACCGGTAAAATGCGAGCTTACCCGTTTTTTAAGATTTTTAGCCTTCCCTACATATAGAACCTTCCCTTTTTGATTATAGAAATAATACACACCGGGTGTATTAGGTAATTTATCAAACTCCGAACGCTGTAGATTAGGCGGAAGCCGCTGCTCTTTAGAATTTTTATTTAAGGATTGTTTAATATGGCCTTCGTTGTCGTTCACCAAAATCATGGAAAATAATATCGCAGTTGCTTCTGCGTCGCCACCAGCGCGATGGTGGTTTGTAAGGTCTACTTTTAACTGTTTACACAATTTTCCAAGGCTATAAGAAATTAAACCTGGAAATACTTTTCTGCTCAATCGTACCGTACACAGTTTTTTGCAATGCAATTCATATCCGCAGGCAGAAAGGTGATATTTTAAAAAAGAGTAATCAAAATTTACATTGTGGGCGATGAAAATCTTATCATGCAACAAGCTAAAAATCTCTGTAGCAACTTCAGAAAAAACAGGTGCATCTGCTACCATCTCATTACTGATGCCAGTAAGTGCAGAAATATAAACCGGTATATGTCTTTCGGGATTTATTAGTGTTTCATACCGTCTGGTAATTTTTTCACCATCGTGTAGCACAATAGCAATTTCAGTAATTCCGTTTGCAGATGCATGTCCTCCCGTCGTTTCAATATCAACTATTGCGTACATTGTACAAATTTAAAAAATATACTAATATTGTTAGTATAAATACCGAATATATTTTGATATTACTATTGCCAGGATACGATGATGGAAACAAGCCAAATTATCTAATGAAATTAATATCTTGCTGATCATAATTAATCTATGGCAGAATATGAATCACGGGCAGATGTGCCTTCCAGAAAGAAGTTTACGTATAGTATTAATGATGAGTTACGCGAGTATCTTTTAAAATATAGTCGCGAAGTAAAGCTTTCTGTACAATATTCAGATTTATTACGATTTAATACCAGTGTTCCCCTGTTAGACAAAAATGGAAATGATACGCTTTGGCAAACAGTTTATTACGACCAGGTTGAAATGAGTGAGCTTTTTCCGGGTCTGACTTATATCTATGCTTTAATGAATGCTTCTGGTGATACAGAAGTAATGAACCACCTGGAAATTGCTCAGATAGATTACTGCACATTTGGAAATTCAAAGCCTTTCAGAATACGGGTAATTAACCGTTTTAACGACAATTACGATTACTTTTATGTTAAGGTTGCCGATGCTTCAAGAGTATACGGACTGGAACTGGAGCATATTTTATCGCCCAACCGCATAAGCTACTTAACCGACGGTAATACATTAATTGAGGAACATATTTCCGGCTTGCCTGGCGATGTTTTTATAAAACAACGCTTAAATACTTCAAAATTTAACCAAACCCGTATCTGTAAAGAATTTGTGAAATTTAATGAACGCTGCTTTATCCGTTTATTAGGCGATATGCGCTCTTACAATTATGTAGTGCATATTACACCCGATATTGAAGGAAATCAATACCGTATTCGTGCAATAGATTTCGACCAGCAATCTTACGAAGGCCGCCGGCAATTTTATTTACCACATTACTTTAAAGAAAACTATCCATTAGTAAAGCTGGGCATCCAGCACATGGATAAAAAAACCATGCGCCAATATCTTGAAGAAGAGCGAAGTTTAATTAACAACCGCGCTAAACTTGTACACTATCGTCTTAACGATTTAATGATAGTAATGAAGAAAGATGATATTTCCCCACGAACAAAAGTGGAACAACTCGCCGGCGACCTGGCAGACTTTCATAAAGCACCTTCTTTTAAGCTATGTAAAACTATGGGAGAAATTGTGGCAGAACAGCTAAACTTTAACCTCTCGACCAGATTTAAACTTTAATTATTTTTAATATGTTATTTGGACTAAGTCTAAACAATGCGTAAGTTTGTACTATAGAATTTTAAATGGAGCAGACGAATTGTATTAATATAGTAGAAGTTTTCGGAACAGAATGTGGTACTGTTTCTCAATGCAATAAAACCAATTCCTATCTTTTAGAATATGCAGGTAGAACAACATCTTTCAAAGCCATAGACTTCTTTGATTTTATAAAGCGCATTAATACCATCAATCTGGAAGAAATGATATTTTCGTCTTCTGCTATCAGCGATGTTACTGTTATAATGCCTCCCTACACAGATCGCTGTTTTGTTCTTACATTAACGGATATCCTAAATCTGAAATCACTTTTATGCGGCGCTAAATTTGCATTACATCTTAACGGTGTTTTGTGGGAATGCCTTAGACCGCAATTATATTATATCTGATATTTTCTGGCCTTTATCTGGTATTAAAATAATAATCTTTTTCCTGTCTTATCATTTATTTCCTTTTAAGGACTTATAAAAAAAACGGGAACTATCTTTTTCAGATATGTTCCCGTTTTCAATTTATGCCTGCCATAGCAGATATAAAAGGATCAAGACTATTTCTTTGATTTACATTTCTGAAATCTTTTAATTTTCAGCAATCTGCGTTCCGGAGAACGTTTAGCTTCTAATTTGCCTGTGATGATCAGTATGTTTCAAAAACGTATTTCTGATACTATCTGCATCCTTTCAACTTCTGGAATCCTGTTGAGCGTCAAGGCTAGGATGTCTTTCGTTTTTTCAAACCCAGTTTCCTTTTTAGC
>Ga0160467_100039_pt1 | contig 207686 bp, 183 predicted proteins | sample HID1972I_E11MG_FD_108221 | JGI IMG/M metagenome (GOLD analysis project Ga0160467, IMG submission 108221) | Enriched pill bug-associated microbial communities from UW Madison campus, WI, USA - HID1972I_E11 MG | ecosystem: Host-associated > Arthropoda: Insects > Digestive system > Unclassified ... | reverse complement strand
CAGGGAGTCGGTGGAAATCTACAACACCCGGCGACCGCATTTGTCATTAAAATACAAAACGCCCGATGAAGTTCATCAGGCGTTTTAAGGCTGAAAAGTGTCAACCTATATCAGGACTAGTCAGTCTTTTATGCTTTCTTTTCAGGCTTAGGATTAAAACGAGCCGTCAATCCTCGCAGGAAATAGCGCAAGAACTGATCGCCGCATTCGCGGTAATTTTTATGATCCGGCGCACGCATCATGGCGGTAATTTCCGGCATCGAAACGCGGAACTGCTGCTCGGTCAGAATGGCCAGAATATCATCGGTTTTGAGTGAGAACGCGATACGAAGCTTTTTCAGCACCAGGTTATTGGTCATACGGCGTTCAGTCACCAGCGCCGGGGCTGATTCATCTTTCCCGCGCTTGTCGTAGATAAGTCCGTTGAGCAACAGCGACAGCATAATGTCCGGGCAGCGCTGAAAACCGGCGTCGTCTTCTTTACGCACCCAGGCATCGATCATCTCTGGCGTGGCAACGGCTTCCGCCAGCGCCCACAGGCGAACCAGTCCGGCATTATTGGTTTTCAGGATGTAGCGCAGGCTACGGATGATATCGTTACTGATCATAGCGTCTTAAACTTGTATTTGGACAAAGGCGAAGTGTACCAGTTTTACAGCCCTAACGCCTCTTTCAGACTCTTAAGATAGCGACGGCTCACTGGCACGGTTTGTCCGGCACGCAGCAATAACTCCGCCTGCCCGTTCTCTTCCAGGCGAATCTCTTTCAGGTGCGACATATTCACCAGATGCTGACGATGGCAGCGCAGCAGCGGCGTACGGCTTTCCAGGGTGCGCAGCGTCAACTCGGTGTAACCTTCTTTGCCTGCGCCGTCGGTGACATACACGCCGCTCATACGGCTGCTGACAAACGCCACATCTTCCATCTGCAACAGCCAAATCCGGCTATGCCCGGTGCAGGGAATGAATTTCAGCACCTGCTGGCTTTCGCCGAATACCGAGATATCCTGTTGGCAGCGCTCCTGGCGCAATCGCCCGAGGGTTTTATCCAGCCGTTTCTCTTCGATGGGTTTGAGCAGATAATCGAAGGCGTGTTCTTCAAACGCCTTTACCGCGTATTCGTCAAACGCGGTGAGAAATACCACCCACGGACGGTGCTCCGGATCGAGCATACCGATCATTTCCAGCCCGCTGATACGCGGCATCTGAATATCGAGGAACACCACGTCGGGCCGCAAATGATGTACCGCGCCAATGCCTTCCACCGCGTTGTCGCATTCGCCCACGATTTCAATATCGGCCTGCTTCTCCAGCAAAATGCGCAGATTCTCCCGCGCCAGTGGCTCATCATCGACAATTAACACCTTCAGCATGCATTTTCCTCCACAGGCAGTCGCAGGGTAATACGGGTAAAAATGTCCGGCTCGCAGGTGACGGTTATCCCGCATTCGTCGCCGAAGCGCGCGCGCAGTCGTTTATCCACCAGCGTCATCCCCAGGCCGCTCGCCTGGGCGTCAGGCTGATAAAGCCCGGCGTTATCTTCAATATCCAGCTGCAGCCAACGCTGATGGAGGCTCGCCTGCACCGTGATTTCGCCGATCCCCAAATGCTGCGAAGTGCCGTGTTTAATCGCATTTTCCACAATGGGTTGCAGAGTAAACGCCGGTAGCTGGTGATGGGCCAGCGCGGGCGGCACGTTGAGATGCACCTGCAACCGAGCCTGGAAGCGCGCTTTCTCAATTTGCAGATAAGCATTCACGTGCTCAATTTCATCGGCCAGAGTGACGATTTCCGACGGGCGCTTGAGATTTTTACGGAAGAAGGTCGACAGGTACTGCACCAGCTGCCCGGCCTGTTCGCTGTCGCGGCGGATCACCGCTTTCAGGGTATTCAGGGCGTTAAACAGAAAATGTGGATTAACCTGGGCGTGCAGCAGCTTAATTTCTGACTGGGTCAGTAGCGCCTTCTGCCGCTCGTATTGCCCGGCGAGGATCTGCGCCGACAACAGCTGGGCGATGCCCTCGCCCAGCGTTCGGTTTATAGAACTGAATAGACGGTTTTTGGCTTCATACAGTTTAATGGTGCCAATCACCCGCTGATTTTCGCCACGCAACGGGATAACCAGCGTCGAACCGAGCTTGCAGTTAGGGTGAATCGAGCAGCGGTACGGTACTTCGTTGCCGTCGGCGTACACCACTTCCCCGCTGTCGATGGCTTTCTGGGTATAGCGCGAGGAAATCGGTTTGCCGGGCAGATGGTGATCATCGCCGATCCCGGTGAACGCCAGCAACTTTTCACGATCGGTTATCGCCACCGCACCGATATCCAGCTCCTGGATCAGGACCTGCGCCACCCGCATGCTGTTTTCTTCGTTAAAGCCCTGGCGCAAGATCCCTTCGGTCGAAGCCGCCACCTTCAACGCGGTGGTGGAAAACGCCGAGGTGTATTTTTCAAACATCGCCCGTTTGTCGAGCAGAATACGCATGAAAAGCGCGGCGCCAACGGTGTTGGTGACCATCATCGGCGCGGCAATGCTTTGCACCAGATGCAGCGCATCGCTGAACGGACGCGCGATCAGCAGGATGATCAGCATTTGCACCATTTCGGCGACAAAGGTCACCACGCCCGCGGTGAATGGATTAAAGACCTTATCGCTGCGCCCACGCCGCACCAGCACGCTGTGAACCAGCCCCCCCAGCAGGCCTTCCACAATGGTCGACACCATGCAGCTCAGCGCGGTCATTCCGCCCATCGAATAGCGATGCAACCCGCCGGTCAGCCCGACCAGTCCCCCCACCACCGGACCGCCTAGCAGGCCCCCCATCACCGCGCCGATGGCGCGCGTGTTGGCTATAGAATCTTCGATATGCAGACCGAAATAGGTCCCAAGAATACAAAAAATGGAGAAAGTGACGTAGCACAGCAGCTTGTGAGGCAGACGGACGGTGACCTGCATTAACGGAATGAACAGGCGTGTTTTGCTCATCAGCCAGGCGATAACCAGAAACACGCACATCTGCTGAAGCAGCAGCAACACCAGATTAAATTCGTACATACCCGCCGACCACATAAACGTTGAAAGCGCGTAACATACACGTTGTAACCAGCTGTTTCCTTGACCGCCCAGGCAAAACGCGAAATTCCTGCTGCCGATCACACTTTTCGCTGACCTGGCGCTGCTTTTCTGAACAAAAAACGATCAGATTTTCCTGGTTCGTCGAACACCGTCTACAGTTATGATGGGGATGCGCGAGCTGAGGTGATACATGGCGCTTTACACGATAGGTGAAGTGGCTCTGCTTTGTGATATTAATCCGGTGACGCTGCGGGCCTGGCAACGGCGTTACGGACTGTTAAAGCCCCAGCGAACCGATGGTGGGCATCGACTGTTCAACGATGGTGACATCGACAGAATTCGCGAGATCAAACGCTGGATTGAAACCGGTGTGCAGGTCAGCAAAGTCAAAACGCTACTTATTGAGGTCACCGCCGAACAGCAAAGCGGCTGGCGCGAACATCAGGAAACGCTACTGCGCTTTTTGCAGAGCGGCAATCTCAACCGTCTGCGGCTGTGGATCAAAGAGCGTGGGCGCGATTATCCCGCTCAAACCCTGGTTTCCCATCTGTTCATTCCGCTCAGGCTTCGCCTGCAAAGCTCCCAACCAACGCTGCAAACGCTGTTAAGCGTGCTGGATGGGGTGCTTATCAATTACATTTCGGTATGCATGGCCTCGGCGCGAAAACGCCAGGGACGCGATGCGCTGGTGGTCGGCTGGAACATTACCGACACCACCCGACTGTGGCTCGAAGGCTGGGTAGCCTGCGAACAGGGCTGGCGCGTGGACGTGCTGGCACACTCGCTACACCATTTGCGTCCGGAGCTGTTTGACGGCCAAACCCTGCTGGTGTGGTGCGGTGACACCTCCACCGTTGGGCAACAGGAACAGCTGCAGCAGTGGCATGATCAGGGGCTAAACGTGCTGCGCCTGGGAAATTAAGGGTTCATTAACAAGCGTGCTTCATCATATAATCGGCGGGTTAACATAAGGAGCACATGATGAAACCTGCCAAACTGGCTATGATCACCCTTTTCGTTTTAATGGCCGTTGGCGGCATTGGCGGCGTAATGCTCGCGGGCTATTCCTTTATCGTCCGCGGTGGTGTCGGCTGAGTAATCTCGCCAGACGCTCAAACGCCCGGTCAACCAGGATTGCCGCCAGCGCCACCAGTACCGCTCCCTGAATCACATACGCCGTATTAAATCCGCTCAGACCAATGATAATCGGCGTCCCAAGGGTGTTCGCCCCCACCGTTGAGGCAATGGTCGCGGTGCCGATATTCACAATGACTGAAATACGGATCCCGGCGATCATCACCGGAGCGGCCAGCGGCAGTTCCACCTTCAGCAGCCGCTGCCAGCCATTCATCCCCATCCCCTGCGCCACGCTCAATACGCTCGATGGCACCGACGCCAGCCCGGCCAGTGTGCCCTGCAAAACAGGCAAAACGCCGTACAGGATCAGCGCAATAATCGCCGGTTCGCGGCCAAAGCCCATCACCGGCACCGCAATCGCCAGCACCGCCACCGGCGGAAACGTCTGCCCCATTGCGGCAATGGTTTCCACCAGCGAGCGAAATTCACGGCCCGCCGGACGCGTCACCGCAATTCCAGCCCCCACGCCAACGACCGTTGCCACCAGACTCGACACGCCCACCAGCGAAAAATGCGCCAGCGTCAGCGACCAGAAACTTTGCTGCTGGTAGAGTGGGCGCGGCAGCTCAGGGAACATTGCGCTGAACATCGGCCCGCTGTAGGGCATCAGCGCCAGCAGCGCGATAAACAGCAGCAAAAGCCAGACAAGCGGATCACGCACTACCTTCACGGTTGCCCTCCCCACGCAGCAGATCGGCAAAATGCAGCGTTCCGCATGCCGTACCGTCGTCGTTCACCACCGGCAACACTTCGCTGCGGCGCGCCACAAACAATGAGAGCGCCTCACGTAGCGACATCGACGCCCGCAGCGGTTCCCCGGCAACGTGTTCCCCGGCGCGCACATAGTCCACGACGCCGCGCAGCGACAGCAGCCGCACGCCCAGCTCGCTTCGGCCAAAAAATTCACGCACAAAATCGTTTTCCGGCGCAGTCAGCATCGACAGCGGCGAGCCTTGCTGGACCACTTCGCCGTTATCCATCAACACCAGATGATCGGCCAGGCGCAGCGCTTCATCAATATCGTGCGTTACCAGCACGATGGTACGCCCGAGTAACTGATGAATGCGCCGCATCTCCTGCTGTAAGGCTCCACGCGTCACCGGGTCGAGAGCGCCGAAGGGTTCATCCATCAGCAGTACTTCGGGATTGGCCGCCAGCGCGCGGGCCACGCCGACGCGCTGCTGCTGTCCACCGGAAAGCTGATGCGGCAGACGATCGCGCAAAGACGCATCCAGCCCCAGCAGCGCCATCAGTTCGTCAATGCGCTCATTGATGCGTGCCCGTGTCCATTTTTGTAACTGCGGCACAGTGGCAATGTTTTGCGCCACCGTCCAGTGAGGAAACAGGCCAATCGACTGGATGGCGTATCCCATCCTACGGCGCAGCGCCAGCACCGGCTGCTGGCGAATATCTTCCCCGGCGAAGCGAATGGTGCCGCTGTCGTGCTCCTCCAGGCGATTAATCATCTTCAGGGTGGTGGATTTTCCGGAACCAGAAGTCCCGATAAGCACCGAAAATGCACCCTCTTTCAGGTTCAGATCGAGGTTTTTCACCGCCGCTTTGCCGTCGAAGATTTTGCTTACCTGCTGAAATTCAATCATGGGCTTCTCCTCCCAGTAAGGCTATCCACAGGCTGAACAGCGCATCCACAACCACCGCCATCGCAATCACTGGAATAACGCCAAGCAACACCAGGTCGAGCGCACTGCTCAACAAGCCCTGAAACACCAATGCACCAAAACCGCCCGCGCCGATCAGCGCCGCGACTACCGCCATGCCGACCGTTTGCACGGTGACCACCCGCAGACTGCGCAGCAGCACTGGCAGCGCCAGCGGCAGCTGGACTTTCCAGAAGCGCTGGGCCTGGCTCATGCCCATTGCCGCCGCGCTTTCGAGCACGTCGGCGGCAACCTGCTGCATTCCGGCAACCACGCCGCGCACCAGTGGCAGCAGCGCGTAAAGCACCAGCGCAATCAGCGCAGGCGTCAGGCCGGTGCCGCCAATGCCCCAGGACGACAGCCAGGGAAAATGTTTCACCAGCCCGGCGAGCGGCGCAATCAGCAGGCCGAACAGGGCCACGGAAGGGATAGTCTGAATAATATTGAGGACGGTGAAGACGCGGGTTTGCCGCCCCTGATGACGCCAGCACCACAGCCCGAGCGGCACGCCAATCAGCAGGCCCGGCAGTAGCGTGCCGAACAGCAAAATCAAATGCTGCTGCAACGCGCTGTCGAACACGTCCTGACGGTTGAAATACTCTTTCATCAGCGATAGTGAATCGAGCTCACCGGACCACAGCTGCGCCACCGGGATAATCCAGATTTGGGCATTCAGCAGCCAGCGCCAAAGCGATTTCTGAGTAAGCCGTCGGATAGCATCGCTGCACATCAGCAGCGCCACCGCCAGCCAAAGCCACAGCCCACTGCCTGGCGAGGTGCGCGCCAGCGGGCTACCGCTTTGCGCCAAGGTCATCGCCGCTTTGCCGCTGCTCCAGAGCAGAAGTATAAAGAGGAGCTGGGCCAGAATCAGCGTCAATACCAACGCGCCACGGCCTCGCAGCAGGCTTAAGCCCGCCAGAACCAGCGGCACGATAAGCAACAGCGCAGGCGGAAAAGTCCAGATTTGCCACAGCTGGCGGCTTTCGCCCGAGAGTAGCCGGTTGGCGGCATAATTCACGAAGGGTAACGCTGCGGCTGCCAGTGCAATCAGCACCAGCAGCAGCAGAACCCGGTTTTGACAGGATATTCGCACGTACTTACTTCACCAGTCCTTGTTGTTTCAGCCAGTCAGCGGCCACTTTCTTCGCATCCAGCCCTTCTACCGCAATACTGGCATTCAGTTTTTGCAGCGTCTTCGCGTCCAGTTTTTCAAACACCGGCTTCAGCCATTCCGGGATTTGCGGATATTCTTTCAGCGCCGCCTCGCGTATCACCGGTGTCGGAGCATAAATGGGCTGAACGCCTTTCGGGTCGGTCAGCGTTTGCAGACCCAACGCCGCCACCGGGCCATCGGTACCGTAGGCCATCGCCGCGTTCACGCCAGAGGTTTGCTGTGCCGCCGCTTTGATGGTCACCGCAGTATCACCGCCCGCCAGCGACAGCAACTGACTCTGATCGAGTTTAAAATCGTAGGCTTTTTCAAAAGCGGGCAGCGCGTCCGGACGCTCAATAAACTCTGCCGACGCCGCCAGTTTGAAGGTGCCACCTTTTTTCAGGTACACGCCCAAATCCTCCAGCGAGGTGAGTTTGTTCTTCTCTGCCAGATCCTGACGTACCGCAATGGTCCAGGTATTGTTCGCCGGAGACGGCGTCAGCCAGATAAGCTTGTTCTGCTCGGCGTCGAGTTTTTTCACTTTCTCGTAGCCCTGCTGCGCATTCTTCCACGCCGGATCGTTATCATCCTTAAAGAAGAACGCGCCATTGCCGGTGTATTCCGGGTAGATATCCAGTTCCCCGGAGGTTATCGCCCCGCGCACCACTGGCGTCGTGCCCAACTGCACTTTGTTCACGGTTTTCACGCCGTGGTTGTCCAGCACCTGCAAAATAATGTTGCCCAGCAACGCCCCTTCGGTATCAATCTTCGAACCCACTTTGACCGGTTCTGCGGCCTGAGCGGTCGCCGCAAGCAACAGCGCCCCCGCAATACCCCACGTTTTTATGACCATTCTTATTCCTCATCTGTTGTGTATTTTCAGGGCGTTAGACTAAAAGATAGTCGAAAAACCGTTTTTTCGAAATCTCAAAAGCGTATTTAGATAGATGGATTCAAGCGAAGCGGTGGTGACGCGGAGACAAAAAACAGCCAAAAGAAAAGGCCGGTTTCCCGGCCTTTATGGTGCATTACTGCAGTTCGAACTCGCCCTGCTTCACGCGTGCAGAATCAACGCCGATAAAGACGTTGAATTTGCCAGGCTCTGCGGCATATTTCATCTGCTGGTTCCAGAACTTCAGCGCGTTGACGTCAATCGGGAAGCTGACGGTCTGAGTTTCACCCGGTTTTAGCGTAACTTTTTCAAAGCCGCGCAGCTGTTTCACCGGACGGCTCATCGACGCGGTGACATCCTGTACATACATCTGGATAACCGTCGCGCCTTCGCGTTTGCCGGTGTTGGTCACATCAACGCTGGCGGTCACGCTGCCGTCGGCCTTCATGGTCGCGGAAGACATTTTCACGTCAGAAACGTTGAAGGTGGTGTAGCTCAGACCATAACCAAACGGATACAGCGGGCCGTTGGCTTCATCAAAGTAACGGGAGGTGTATTTGTTCGGCTTGTCGGCGTTGTACGGGCGACCGGTGTTCAGGTGGCTATAGTACGTCGGGATTTGACCAACCGAGCGCGGGAAGGACATCGGCAGTTTGCCTGACGGATTGTAGTCGCCAAACAGCACGTCGGCGATGGCGTTGCCGCCTTCGGTACCGGCGAACCAGGTTTCCAGCATCGCATCAGCCTGCTCGTCTTCCTGCACCAGCGTTAACGGACGGCCGTTCATCAGCACCAGTACCAGCGGTTTACCGGTCGCTTTCAGCGCGGCAATTAAATCTTTCTGGCTCTGCGGAAGACTGATTTCGGTCCGGCTGGACGCTTCATGGGCCATGCCCTGCGCTTCACCGACAACCGCAACCACCACGTCAGACTGTTTGGCGGCGGCAACCGCTTCGTCAATCATCGCCTGCGGTGAACGGGTATCCACTTTCACCGCTTCTTCATACAGGTTGAGGAAGTTAACGATGTCTTTATCGTTGGTGATGTTCGCGCCTTTGGCGTAAATCACTTTGGCGTTATCGCCGACGGCGGTTTTAATCCCGTCGAGAACCGGCACCGACTGATCGGCAACACCCGCAGCGGACCAGCTGCCCATCACGTCACGCTTGCTGTCAGCCAGCGGACCCACCACGGCAATGGTGCCGGATTTTTTCAGCGGCAGCGTGTTCAGCCGGTTTTTCAGCAGCACCAGGCTTTCACGCGCCACTTCACGCGCATCGCTGCGGTGCAGACGGCTTTCAGCATTGGTGTCCTGTGGGTCAGTATCTTTCGGCCCCAGGTGGCTGTACGGATCGTTAAACAGACCCATGTCATATTTGACGTTCAGCACGTGGCGCGTGGCATCATCAACTTCCGCCATTGTCACTTTGCCGCTCTTGATAAGCTCCGGCAGATATTTGCTGTAGTACTCGTCGCTCATGCTCATGTCGATCCCGGCTTTCAGCGCCACGCGGACCGCATCTGACGGATCGGAAGCCACTCCGTGCTTGATGAGTTCTTTGATCGCGCCGTGATCGGAAATGGTGATGCCTTTGAAGCCCCACTCTTTACGCAGAACGTCTTTCAGCAGCCAGGAATCCGAGGTCGCCGGGGTGCCGTTCAGGGAGTTCAGCGCCACCATCACGCCGCCGCTGCCCGCATCCAGCCCCGCTTTGTACGGCGGCATATAATCGTTGAACAGTCGCTGCGGACTCATGTCCACGGTGTTGTACTCTTTCCCGCCTTCCACTGCGCCGTACGCCGCGTAGTGTTTGACGCTGGTCATCACCGAATAGCGCTCCGCCGGGCTTTTGCCCTGCATCGCTTCGACCATGGTTTTACCCATCATCGAGGTTAAATAGGTGTCTTCGCCGAAACCTTCGGAGGCGCGGCCCCAGCGCGGGTCACGTGAAACGTCGACCATAGGTGCCCAGGTCATGTTCAGGCCATCGTCGGCGGCTTCGTAGGCGGAAATGCGGCCCACGGTACGCACCGCGTCGAGGTTAAAGGAAGAGGCAAGGCCGAGGCTTATAGGGAAGACGGTACGCTGACCATGAACCACGTCGTAGGCGAAGAAGAGAGGAATTTTCAGCCGGCTGAGCTGCATCACCTGATCCTGCATGGCGCGAATGTCTTTGCGCGTCACGGTGTTAAAAATTGCGCCCACCTGGCCGTCTTTGATCATTTCGCGGATGGCTTCTTTCGGGTTGTCCGGGCCGACGCTTATCAGACGCAGCTGACCAATTTTTTCATCGACGGTCATTTTCTTGAGCAGAGCGGTGACAAACGCATCGCGCGCCTCTGGCGTCAGCGGGTGGTTGCCGAACATCTCGTCGGCCATCGCGGGTTGCAGCGCAAGGCTAACGGCAACGCCAACAGAACAAAGCCATTTCATCTTATATTCTCTCTCTTCAGACCGGGTATCACGGCAAAAGCCTGCCAAAAAACAGCAGTTTGCCATAAGCCTGATAAGGGTGCGAACAGAAAGCAGAGGTTATGCTCTGAATTTTCACTGAATTCCTGCACAAAATTGTCATACAAAGCGCTATTCTTGAGTCACGAAAAAAGCGCCTCACCACACTTTCCTCATCACAAGGAGTGAGAAGATGTCTTCCACGACAACAAATGATAACAACGCTTTTCTGTCTGAACTGACCCGCCTGGTGGGCCATTCACACCTGCTGACCGACCCCGCCAAAACCGCCCGCTATCGCAAGGGCTTCCGTTCTGGCAATGGCGATGCGCTCGCCGTGGTATTCCCCGGCACGCTGCTGGAGCTGTGGCGCGTACTGAGCGCCTGCGTCCAGGCGGACAAAATTATTCTGATGCAGGCCGCCAATACCGGTCTGACCGAAGGCTCTACCCCGAGCGGCAACGATTACGACCGCCAGATTGTGATAATCAGCACACTGCGCCTCGATAAGCTGCACCTGATCGACAACGGCCAGCAAGTGCTGGCGTATCCGGGCACCACGCTCTATTCACTGGAAAAAGCGCTGAAACCGCTTGGCCGTGAGCCGCACTCGGTGATCGGATCGTCTTGCATTGGCGCCTCGGTGATCGGTGGGATCTGCAATAACTCCGGCGGTTCGCTGGTACAGCGCGGCCCGGCGTATACCGAAATGTCGCTGTTTGCGCGCATTACCGACGACGGCAAACTGCAGCTGGTGAACCATCTGGGCATCGATCTGGGTGAAACGCCGGAGCAGATCCTCAGTAAGCTCGACGACGATCGCCTGAAAGACAGCGACGTGCGACACGATGGCCGTCACGCCCACGATCACGACTATGTGACTCGCGTGCGTGACGTCGATGCCGATACCCCGGCGCGCTATAACGCCGACCCGGATCGCCTGTTTGAATCTTCCGGCTGCGCCGGGAAGCTCGCCGTTTTCGCCGCGCGTCTGGATACTTTCGAAGCCGAAAAGCGTCAGCAGGTGTTTTACATCGGCACCAATCAGCCGGAAGTGCTGACCGAAATCCGCCGTCATATGTTGGCCAATTTCGCCAATCTGCCGGTGGCCGGGGAATACATGCACCGCGACATTTATGACATCGCGGAACAGTACGGCAAAGACACCTTCCTGATGATCGACAAACTCGGCACCGATAAAATGCCGCTGTTTTTCACTTTGAAGGGCCGTACCGACGCGATGCTGGAAAAAGTACCGCTGTTTAAGCCGCATTTCACCGACCGCTTTATGCAGAAGCTCGGCCATGCGTTCCCGGCGCATCTGCCGGATCGCATGAAAAGTTACCGTAACCAGTATGAACATCATTTAATGCTGAAGATGGCCGGAGACGGCATCGACGAGGCGCAAACCTGGCTGACAGAGTTCTTCAAAACCGCCGACGGCGCGTTCTTCGCCTGTACGCCGGAAGAAGGCAGCAAGGCATTTCTGCACCGCTTTGCAGCGGCAGGCGCGGCAATTCGCTATCAGGCGGTCCATGCGGATGAGGTGGAGGATATTCTGGCACTGGATATTGCGCTTCGTCGCAACGACACCGACTGGTTCGAGCACCTGCCGCCGGAAATCGACAGCCAGCTGACCCATAAGCTCTATTACGGCCACTTTATGTGTCACGTTTTCCATCAGGATTACATCGTTAAGAAAGGCGTGGACGCGCACAAGTTGAAGGAACAGATGCTGGCCCTGTTGCGCGAGCGCGGCGCACAATATCCTGCTGAACATAACGTGGGCCATCTTTATGAAGCGGCGGATACGTTAAAACAGTTTTATCGCGAAAATGACCCGACCAACAGCATGAACCCGGGAATTGGTAAAACCAGTAAGCAGAAATATTGGGGTGAAGGTCGTACGCCCGAAGATGCTGAAAGCGTAACTGAAACAAATACCCCCCAGAATTAAGGGGGAGTAGTGTATTGCTGCTTAACTCCGATTACAGTAGCGGCTAAGGGCCGGAGAAACGTTTCTCTGGCCCGGCAAATCGCTAAACGCAAGGCGTTACTGTTGCCGCCAGTTTGGGTGCGAACAGCGCGGTAAAACCGGAGCGTACACGAAGTACGTAAGGATTTTGAGCACTGCCCAAGCCCAAAATGGCAAATAAAGTAGCCTGATACCGAGGCTCGAGGAGTCATTATCATGTCAGCGGTAGATGTCTTATACGGTGCAGAAGTTGAAATTCGCGAAGCCAGACCTGACGATGCGCATGCGATTGCCGCTCTGTACGCCTGGCATGTGTTAAACGGTCGCGCCTCTTTTGAGGAAGTTCCGCCTTCGGTCGATGAGATGCGCGAGCGGATGAGCGTCGTCACCGGACAGGATCTGCCCTGGCTGGTGGCGCTCTATCGCGGCATTATCGTCGGCTACTGCTACGTCAGCCACTACCGCCCTCGCCCGGCCTATCGTTACACCCTCGAAGAATCTATCTACGTTGATGCCAGCATGACCGGGCGCGGCGTCGGTAATTCATTGCTTAGCCGATTGATCGACGTGTGCGAAAAAGGCCCGTGGCGACAGATGGTGGCGGTGATCGGCGATGGCAACAATAATGCCGGCTCGCTGCGATTGCATAAAAAGCACGGGTTTGAAGTGGCCGGACAGCTGCGCAGCGTCGGTTATAAGATGGGTGACTGGCGGGATACGTTGATCATGCAGCGTCCGCTCAACGACGGTGACTGGACGCTGCCAGAATAGTTTTCATAGCCCGATGGCGCTAACGCCCACCGGGCCTACCGCGACGGATGATTTCCGTAAGTCCGTGCAAACGTTAGCGTGCCGGGGAACAAACATCAATCAGCCTGGGCTATCTGCTGCGACGAATTCTGAATGGCACTCGCCATCTGCGCTTCTTTCTGCTTTTTGTAGGCCAATGCCGCAGGCGGTACCGGCATCACTTTCCCGGTTTCAACCCAAGTCCGCAGACGGCTGGCATCCGCAAAGTGCGTATATTTGCCAAATGCATCCATCACGACCATCGCCACCGGACGATTGTTCATCACCGTACGCATCACCAGACAATGGCCCGCCGCGTTGGTAAACCCGGTTTTGGTCAGCTGGATGTTCCAGTTTTCGCGATAGACCAGATGGTTGGTATTGCGGAATGGCAGGGTGTAATTCGGGTTGCTGAAGGTTGCCATGTCTTCTTTGGTGGTGCTCAACTGGCCCATCAGCGGATACTGTTTGGTCGCAATTAACAATTTGGACAGGTCGCGCGCGGTCGACACGTTGTGAATCGACAGGCCCGTTGGCTCCACATAGTGCGTGTGGCTCATGCCCAGGGATTTCGCCTTGGCGTTCATGGCGCGAATAAACGCGTCGTAACCGCCAGGGTAATGATGCGCGAGGCTTGCCGCCGCGCGGTTCTCGGAAGACATCAGCGCCAGCAGCATCATGTTTTTGCGGCTGATATGGCTGTTCAGGCGTACGCGTGAGTAAATCCCTTTCATCTCCGGCGTATGGCTGATGTCCACGCTGAGCATTTCATCGAGCGGTAAATGGGCATCCAGCACCACCATCACCGTCATCAGCTTGGTAATCGACGCAATAGGTCGCACCAGGTCTGGCTCGCTGGCGTAAATCACTTTATTGGTGTTTAAATCGACAATCATCGCGCTACCGGAAGCAATGTCCGGCTGCGACGCAACGGCTGCCACGGCAGTTTTAGCACTCGCCTGAGGCGCGAAAGGTACTGCCAGCATCAGCGCGAGGCTGAGCAGAGAAACTCGAAATTTAGGCATCGTGAGGTGTCTGGTAATTATTTACGCAAGTTATGATATCGGGAGGCATTTGTATGCACTTCACAAACGCAAGCCGGGGCATCATACCGTGCCAGAGCTTTCTCGTGCCACAAGTTAATCGTGAATAAATGCTGCATAGCGGGTGATGAAATCATCAACACCAGCTATGAGTTAAGGTCAGAATAAACGATAGCCATAGCCCCACAGAACCACCGTCGCCGCCAACAGCACTTCGAGGACCAGAACACCAATCGCCAGGGTCGAACTGGCAAAGCTCATCCCCTCTTCGCGGTTAATGCCGAGGAACGTCGGAATGCCGATGTACAGCAGATAGCCGGTGTAACACAGCGCAACGGTTCCCACCAACGCACACAGCCAGACCAGCGGATAAAGCGCCACGATGCCGCTGAGGAATATCGGCGTCGCCACATATCCGGCAAACACCATACAGCGCTTGAGCGACGGTCGTTGCGGGTAGTTACGCGCCATCCACCAGATGACCCGTCCCATTATCGCGACCCCGGCCAGCATCAGGCCATAAAACAGCACCGCCAGCGCGAAACCCGTGAACAACGAGAGTTTCACGGTGGTGCCATCGCCGAAGTTCCAGCCAATTTGCGTGGTGCCGATAAACGCGCAGATGACCGGTACCGCCGCCATCGCCAGCACATGGTGAGTGTAATGATGCGAGACAGTTTCGTTCTCGCTCTGAATGACATGCATTTCACGGTCAGGATGGGAGAAAAGTCCCCAGACATGATTCATAAAGCCCTCCTTTTCTCGGCTTCACACCGCATGAGCTAAGTATAATGCAGACTGGCGATTATATTTTGTACAAGCCAAAAAGAGCGCCACGGCAGTGCGTCCGTTGCCTGGTGATTGTCATTCAGGGGTGTATGCTTAAAGGAATTCGGCGTTTAGGGAGACAATAAAACCCGTATGGATATCAATTCTCTGATTAGCCACTATGGCTATGCCGCATTGGTTGTTGGAGCGTTAGCCGAAGGGGAAACCGTCACGCTGCTCGGCGGCGTTGCGGCACACCAGGGTCTGCTGCGCTTCTGGCTGGTGGTGGCGTCGGTGGCGCTCGGCGGGATGATAGGCGATCAGGTGCTGTACCTTCTCGGACGCCATTTCGGTGGCCGCCTGCTTAAACGCTTTTCCCGCCATCAAAAGAAAATCCAGAAGGCGCAGCGGCTGATTCAGAACCGTCCGTGGCTGTTCGTTATCGGCAGCCGTTTTATGTATGGCTTTCGGGTGATTGGCCCGGTGTTAATTGGTGCCAGCCGTCTGCCACCGAAAATCTTCCTGCCGCTCAATATCTTTGGCGCAGTGCTGTGGGCGATGCTGTTCACCACGTTGGGGTATCTCGGCGGGGAAGTGATCGGCCCGTGGTTACATCATCTGGATCAGCATATTAAGCATTGGGCATGGCTGATTATCGTGGTGATTGCGGTCATTGCGGTGCGCCTGTGGTTTTCCTACCGCGACCGCAAAGATGCACAATCAGGCGACAAAGAGTAAGGCGCAGGTTCGCTGCGCCGTTCTCCTTAGCCCTGTTTTTGAGTCAGGTACTGCGGATTGACCAACATGAATCCACCGTCGACAATCATCGATTGCCCGGTCACATACGACGCATCGTCTGAGCACAGCCACGCCACCAGCCCGGCGATCTCCTCGGTTTTCCCCGGCCTTGCCATCGGTACATTGGGCAGTGATCCGGGCTGCACGTCATCATCCTTCAAATTATTCATCGCCGTCGCGATGGCCCCTGGCGCAACGGCGTTAACCAGAATATTGTGATCCACCAGCTCGAGCGCCAGCGATTTGGTCAACCCGCCGAGAGCATGTTTGGCGGCGGTGTAGGCGCTCGCCTGCGGCAACGGCGTGTGCTCGTGCACGGAAGTGATGTTTATGATCCGCCCGCCTTCGCCCTGCTTAATCATGTGTCGGGCCGCAATCTGCGAACACAGCAATGCGCCTTCGACGTCCACGCAGAAGGTTTCCCGCCAGTCGTCCAGCGTCACGTCCAGTACGGAAGATTTGGTCATTCGTCCGGCGTTGTTGACCAGCACGTCAATGCGACCCAGCCGTTGAATGAGGGTATCCAGCGCCTGCGCGCCCTGAGGAAGATGGCTTAAATCGAGTTGAATGGCCTGAGCCTGGCAGCCCAGCGAGTTAAGTTCTTGCACGGTTTGACGGGCGCCCTGTTCATCAGAGTGCCACGTCACGCCGAGCGTGAAGCCTTTGCGCGCCAGTTGCAGCGCGCACTGTTTACCAATCCCGGAATCCGATGCGGTGACGACCGCAACTTTTGTTGTCATGAGAACCTCCTGGCGTTAACCCAGGAGGTAAGTATAGGAAAGTCACACTGCGGGGGATTATTTTCCGGTGTAGTGGTAGCCACCGCCGAGCGCAGAGGTCAGCTGAATGCTGGCATCAACCCACTGGCCCTGGAGGCGCAGCGAACCGATTTGCTCCTGCAAGGAGGGCAATTTCGCCATGCTGACCTGAGAGCCAGAAAGGATCCCGGCCGACAGTCGCGCCTGTGCCTGCTGCACTACGCGGTCAGAGTCTTTCATCACCTGCTGTTGCTGCTGGTTTTTCTCCATCAGCGTTTCCAGCTGGCTGGCTGTTTTCGCGACCTGATTGACCGCATCCACCACCGCTTTGTTGTAGTTGGCAACCGACAAATCACGCTGCGCATCGGCGATATCCAGGTTCGCATTCAGGCGACCACTGTCGAAAATCGGCAGCGTCAGACCGGCGGTGATGCCCATCTGGTTTGCAGAATGGCGGAACAGGTCGCTCAGGTGCAACGCATCCTGCTGCAGGAAGCCCATCAGGTTGATGTCCGGATAGAACGCCGCTTTCGCCGCATCCACTTCGCTCATCGAAGACTGGATATACCAGTTCGCTTCCTGGAGGTCAGGACGACGTGCCAGCAGGTCGTAGCCCAACGACGCAGGCATCTGAGTTTTCACCGCCGGAAGTGCGACCTGATGCAGCGACAGCGCGCTGCTCTGGCTGTTGGTCAGCGCCATCAAACGGGCTTCGATTTCCTTCATGTTACCGGCGACTTCGGTCAGCTGCTGATCGGTTTTGCTGACACTGATGTCGTTCTCCGCCCCTTCCACGGAGGAGGTAATGCCGCGGGAATAGAGCGCTTTATCAACGGAGATAATGCTGTTCTGTTCCTGCTTAACCTGCTCGAGTACCTGCTTGATGCCTGCTTCGGTCTGCCACTGCCAGTAGAGACGCGCCACGCTGCTCGCCAGCACCTGGCGGGTTTGCGCCAGCTCTGCGGAGCGGGCTTTGACCATCCCGATACGCGACTGCACCAGCGCGCGGTTTTTACCCCACAGGTCGAGATCCCAGCCTGCGGTCAGGCCCAGCGTGCCGTTGGTGTACCATGGGCCACCGCCTTCATGGGTCGCAAACGGCCCCATCAGGCCTTCAGCAGACATTTGCTGACGCTCAACGTCAGCGCCGAAATCCACTTCCGGACCGAGCTGTGATTGCGCCATCTGCGCCTGTGCTTCTGCCAATTTGATGCGCTGCTGCGCCACCTGCATATCAGGCGCATTGCTTAACGCGCTGTTGATCAGGTTGTTGAGCTGAGGATCGTGATAATCCTCCCACCAGGTGCTCTGCGGCCAGCCATTTTGCAGGGCAACCGGAAGGGTATTATCAACATGAGAAGCAGGTAATTGCTGTTTAACAGGGGCGCCAGTGTCGTGAGACGGCGCGCAACCGGACAACACAGCAGACAGCGGCAAACTGAGCATGGCTGCAACAAGAGCAGTACGTTTCATATCGTTATTCTGTTTTCGGAAAGGACGCGCATTTTATTATAAAAATGCAGATTGGTGTTTAGGAAAGCGTGTCAACCTCTAAAAAGCAATAGCCAGACATATCCGGACATTGATCTCCACACTGCCTCCAGAATCTTAGCCCACAAAAAGCCGTCTGAATTGACAACGCCTGACGGGAGAAGGTTTTATACTCACCCGGTCGCACGGGGGGCCGTATAACAATCACCTCAGGGAGGGCTATGACTCAGAATATTTATGACAACCCGCAGTTTTTTGCGGGTTACGCCACGCTCGACCGCTCGGTTAAAGGGCTGGATGGCGCACCCGAGTGGCCCGCGCTGCAGGCCCTGCTGCCTGCCATGCGTGACAAACAGATTATCGATTTAGGCTGCGGCTACGGCTGGTTTTGCCGCTGGGCGCAGGAGCACGGCGCGGCTCACGTACTGGGCGTTGATGTGTCAGAAATGATGCTCAATCGCGCCAGGGAAATGACCGCTGCGCCGCAGATTGACTATCAGCGCGCCGACCTCGAAACGCTGTCGCTGCCCGCTGCGAGCCTTGACGTCGCCTACAGTTCTCTAGCCCTGCACTATTTGCTTGATATCGACGGACTGTTCGCCACGCTGTTTCAGGCGCTGAAACCGGATGGACGGCTGGTGTTTTCCGCCGAGCACCCGATTTACACGGCAGCACGACAACAGGGCTGGTTCGTGGATAACAGCGGACAGAAATCCTGGCCAGTAAATCATTATCAGCAGGAAGGCGAGCGCATCAGTAACTGGTTTGCCGACGGCGTGAAGAAGCAGCACCGCAAACTGGCCACATGGCTAAACGCGCTGATTGCCGCAGGCTTTGCGATTGAACACGTCGATGAGTGGGGCCCGAGCGCGGAGCAGGTTGCGGCGAATCCGGGGCTTGCGGAAGAAAAAGAGCGTCCGATGCTCTTTCTGCTGAGTGCGCGAAAGCCGGGCTGATTATCCGTGTAACAGTGACAACACGGCCTGCGGTGACTTTACTCAGAGTTGACGCTGGGCGTATTTCTCAATCGCGTCGGCGATGGAATTCGAATCCTGCAAAGTGCGGATGGTGGTGAACAGCGTGGTGGCCTCGTCATACTCTTTTCGCAGGTAGCCGAGCCACTGTTTGATGCGCGCCACGTGGTACAGCCCGGTATCGCCCTGCTTTTCCAGGCGGCTGTATTTGCGCAGCAGTTCTGTCACTTCCGGCCACGGCATGCGCGGTGCGTTGAATTTGACCACCCGGCTCAGATTAGGAATGTTTAGCGCTCCGCGGCCTATCATGACCGAATCACAGCCGGTGGTCGCCATGCATTCCTGAGCGCTTTGCCAGTCCCAGATTTCGCCGTTGGCGATAACCGGAATAGACAACCGGCTGCGGATGTCGGCAATCGCCTGCCAGTTAATGCGGTCGGCTTTGTAACCGTCGTCTTTGGTTCGGCCGTGTACAACCAGTTCCGTCGCGCCCGCCTGCTGAACGGCATCGGCAATCTCAAACTGACGGTCGCTACTGTCCCACCCAAGGCGTACTTTCACCGTTACCGGCAAATGGGCGGGCACGGCTTCGCGCATCGCTTTTGCGCCGCGATAAATAAGATCCGGATCTTTTAACAGCGTCGCCCCGCCGCCGCTGCCGTTCACCACTTTCGATGGACAGCCACAGTTGAGATCCACACCCCATGAGCCGAGTTCCACCGCGCGGGCGGCGTTCTCGGCCAGCCATTGCGGATGCTGGCCCAGCAGCTGGACGCGCACCAGCGTGCCAGAATCGGTCCGGCTGTTATTCAGCAGCTCCGGGCACAGACGATGGAAGGATTTTGCTGGCAGTAGTTGATCTACCACCCGCAGAAATTCGGTGATGCAAAGATCGTAGTCGTTGACCTCAGTCAGCAACCCGCGAACCAGTGAATCGAGTACGCCTTCCATCGGCGCCAGCAGAACACGCATATCAGTATCCGGAGAAAAATGGAGCGCTATGGTAGCGTTGTTACCCCGCGGTTTGAAGCCCCATTTCAACTACACTGTATGCCATAGATTTCTCGCGCTTTTTAGCGCTTTGCCCTGGGTGCCAAAAGGGAATATTTTGTATGCTCATAATTCATGATGTGATCGGTAGCACATTTCAAGGTTTAATTGTATGATGAATGCGTTTCTTCAAGGGCGATGACCATGAGCAAAATACTGAACACCATCTGGCAATATCTGCGCGCTTTCGTACTGATTTACGCTTGCCTGTATGCGGGTATTTTTATCGCATCGCTGCTACCCATTACCATTCCAGGCAGCATTATCGGGATGCTTATTCTCTTCGTGCTGCTGGCGCTGCAAATTCTCCCGGCAAAATGGGTGAATCCTGGCTGCTACGTTCTCATCCGCTATATGGCGCTGCTGTTTGTGCCGATTGGCGTGGGCGTGATGCAATATTTTGATTTGCTGCGTGCCCAGTTTGGCCCGGTGGTCGTGTCCTGTGCGGTCAGTACACTGGTGATATTGGTGGTGGTCAGCTGGAGTTCCCATATCGTACACGGCGAACGTAAAGTTGTCGGTCAGAAAGGAGCGGAAAACAAATGATCCATTACATCTGGTGGTCTTTACCGTTAACACTCATTGTCTATTTTTCCGCTCGCAGACTCGCCGCGCGTTTTAAAATCCCGCTGCTGAATCCACTGCTGGTCGCGATGGTGGTGATTATTCCGGTTCTGCTGGTCACTGGTACGCCGTATGACCACTATTTCCAGGGCAGTAAAGTGCTGAACGACCTGCTGCAACCTGCCGTTGTCGCATTGGCGTTCCCGCTGTATGAACAGCTGCATCAGATACGTGCTCGCTGGAAATCCATTATTACCATCTGCTTTATTGGCAGTGCCGTGGCGATGATAACCGGGACCTCGGTCGCGTTGTTGATGGGGGCCACACCGCAAATCGCCGCGTCAGTATTACCTAAATCTGTCACGACGCCGATTGCAATGGCGGTCAGTGGCAGTATCGGCGGGATCCCCGCAATCAGCGCCGTGTGTGTCATTTTTGTCGGTATTCTCGGGGCGGTATTTGGGCATACGTTGTTAAATCTTATGCGTATCAACACCAAAGCAGCCCGAGGCCTGTCGATGGGTGCCGCTTCACACGCTTTAGGGACCTCACGTTGTGCTGAGCTTGATTACCAGGAAGGTGCGTTCAGTTCGTTGGCGTTGGTGATTTGCGGGATAATGACCTCACTTATCGCCCCATTCCTGTTTCCGGTGATTTTAGCTGTGGTCGGTTAATGCGACACATCACACAACTTTCATTCAATTTTCATTGGTTGCATAAAAAATAAGATCTAAGTCACACATTAGCCATTAACAGGTCCGTACACTGTCATCCCTTAACCTGTAATGAGGCAATTGCCATGCATCCACGTTTTCAATCTGCTTTCCCGCAACTCAGTGCGGAACTGCAGTCAGCCCTCGCTCCGGTGCTCGCTGATGTGCATTTCCCTGCCATGCTGAGCGCTGAGCAGGTCTCTGGGCTGAAATCAGCCACGGGACTGGACGAAGACGCGCTGGCTTTCGCGCTGCTGCCACTGGCAGCGGCCTGCGCCCGGGCTGACCTTTCCCACTTCAACGTTGGCGCTATCGCCCGCGGCGTGAGTGGCAGATGGTATTTCGGCGGCAATATGGAATTTATCGGCGCCACCATGCAGCAAACCGTTCACGCGGAACAAAGCGCCATCAGCCACGCCTGGCTTCGCGGTGAAAAAGCGCTGAAAGCCATTACCGTGAACTACACGCCGTGCGGACACTGCCGTCAGTTTATGAACGAACTGAACAGCGGGCTGGAACTGCAAATCAATCTCCCAGGACGCGAACCGCACACCCTGAAAGACTATCTTCCTGACGCGTTTGGCCCAAAAGATTTGGATATCAAAACCCTGCTGATGGATGCGCAGGATCACGGTTATCCGCTGGATGGCGATGCGCTGACCCAGGCCGCGATCCAGGCTGCTAACCATTGTCATGCCCCGTACAGCAAGTCCCCGTCCGGCGTGGCGCTGGAGCTGCACGACGGTACGATTTTCGCCGGCAGCTATGCTGAGAACGCGGCGTTCAACCCGACGCTGCCGCCGTTACAGGGCGCATTGAACCTGCTGAGCCTGAACGGTTACGATTATCCGGACATTCAGCGGGCAATGCTGGCCGAACGCGCCGATGCGCCGTTGATTCAGTGGGATGCCACCGTCGCGACGCTTAAAGCGCTGGGCTGTCAGAGTATTGACCGCACGCTGCTGGCCTGATACCACAGAGCGGGCGTTTTGCCCGCTCTGTTGAAAATCCCCCCAATTAAACTACTGTTTCTTGCGATTGACCCGCGGGTACAGTAGCCTGAGTAAATCTTCTTCCACCACTGAGTCAAGTCCATGTTAAAGCGCGCGTTATACAGCCTGTTAGTCCTGTCAGGCCTGCTGCTGTTGACCGCACTGGGTCTCGACCGCTGGATGAGCTGGAAAACCGCCCCTTACATCTACGATGAACTACAGGACCTGCCCTACCGCCAGGTCGGCGTGGTGTTGGGCACCGCCAAGTATTACCGCACCGGGGTTATCAATCAGTATTACCGCTACCGCATTCAGGGCGCGCTGAACGCCTACAACAGCGGCAAGGTGAATTACCTGCTGCTGAGCGGTGACAATGCGTTACAGAGCTACAACGAACCGCGGACGATGCGCAAAGATTTGATTGCAGCAGGTGTCGATCCGGCGGATATCGTGCTGGATTATGCCGGCTTCCGCACGCTGGACTCCATCGTCCGTACCCGCAAAGTGTTCGACACCAACGACTTCATCATCATCACGCAACGTTTCCACTGCGAGCGCGCGCTATTTATCGCCCTGCATATGGGGATTCAGGCGCAGTGCTATGCCGTACCGTCGCCGAAAAATATGTGGAGCGTGCGCGTGCGCGAATTTGGTGCCCGTTTTGGCGCGTTAGCCGATCTCTATTTGTTCAAACGCGAGCCGCGTTTCCTTGGGCCGCTGGTGCCAATCCCGGCGCAGCATGAAGTGCCGGAAGATGCACAGGGCTACCCGGCGGTAACACCGGATCAGCTCCTGGAATTACAGACAGAGAATAAACGCTAACCGCCGGGGAACCGGCGGCAGGTAAAGGCAATTACGCTTTAAACTCCACGACCTTATTACGACCCGTGTTTTTCGCTTCGTATAATGCTTTGTCCGCTTCATCCACCAGTTTTTGATAGTCCGGGTGGCCGCGATAGTGGCTGACGCCAAACGAGGCGCTCAGCTGCAGCGTATAACCGTCAGGCATCTCACACGGCGTGCTGAAAATCTTCTCACGAATAGACTCAACAAAGTTAAGCGTCTGCTGTTTGCTGTATTCCAGATACACAATCATGAACTCTTCCCCGCCGTAACGGAACACGTAGTCACTGGCGCGGGTGTTATCGGTCAGGATCGTGGCGAGATGACGTAATACGTCGTCGCCCGCAGAGTGGCCCCAGGTGTCGTTGATCTTTTTGAAGTGATCGATATCCAGCATCACCACCGACAAATTACGTCCGTTCTCCATCACCAGCTTCACTTCATGCTTGAGAATGGTGGACATAAAGCGGCGGTTAAGCAGCTTGGTTAACGCGTCTTTGCCGTTTTCCAGACGCGTGGCATCTTCAAACAGCGACGTGAATAAGTTATTGATGATCATCGTTTTCGCGCGGATATCGCTTAATAACGACTGAATATATTCCAGCGCGCTGCCTTCGGTATTGGCGGTTTTTTGCAGCATGCCGTCGATCTCTTCAATCAGCATCCCAATTTTGGCGATTTCCGGCTGATTGCCAAAATGCTGGCCGCATTTGTGACGAAACCACAGGCCAAACTCGGAGTCGTTCAGCAGGTAAGACTGGATATTACTGGTGCGCGATACCAGCGCGTACATCAGCCCGTTTTCCCAGTTAAACAACGCCGCCTGCTGTTTGCCTTTTTCGAGTTCAGGATTATCGATAAGGTTGGAGATGCGGTAGGACTCTTCGTTCTTCGCTTCGTTGAGCTGATAATTTTCATAGGCATAGGTCATCAGTTCGCTGGCAATCTGAATCGAGACCGATACGTATTTCTGCATCAGCACGCTGATGTGCGGCTCTAACGACAGCGACTGAATATAGGTCAGCATTTCCTGAGTAATAATACGCATGCCTTTCAATACCAGGCTTGCCGGAATGCCCACGCGTGAGTGGATATTGCCAATCTCATATTGATGCGCGGCAAACCCGAGCAGCGCCTCCCCTTTCAGGGTCAGCGTGTTAATAATCCACTTTTTCATTGAGTTGCGAAGACGGGACTGCACAACGTCAGAACTGATATACACGCTAGCATGGGTATCGGTGAGCATGATGCTGTAAAACTCATCGGCCAATACGCCCGCTTTTTCTTCCGCAATTGCGGTTAACTTCACCAATACCGGTTCAGGAAGAACGCATGAAAACTCCATCCATTCTTGTACAATTTTTTCACTATAGTTCATTAATTACTCAATGTTGATATCACACAGATGTGGCGGTTTTCTTGTCACTGGCAGGAAATACGGTTGCTTAAGGCGGGATATTCCCGTGCGGAAAGCCACAATCAGAAAAGGCATTTGAGGACAAATTCTGCCAAAGGTGAAATAACAACCGGAGGAATAATTTGTTTAAATTTACACGGGCGTTTATCACCCTAACCATAAACGAAAAAACCCGCCGTTCTCACGGCGGGTTTTTATCGCTGCTACACGAAAGATTACTTCTTACGGGCATACTTCAGTGAATCAAGAGCCACAGCGAAGATGATGATGCCGCCCTTGATAATATACTGCCAGTACGGGTTGACGCCGATATAGGTCAAACCATAGTTGATGACGGTAAAGATGATGACACCAGTCACCACGCCGATAACTGTCCCGACACCGCCGCTGAATGACACCCCGCCGACCACACAGGCGGCAATCGCATCCAGCTCATACATGAAGCCGAGGTTGTTGGTTGCCGAACCGATACGGCCCGCTTCCAGCATCCCGCCGAAGGCGTAGAACACACCGGACAGCGCGTAAATCATCAGCAGGTTCAGGGCAACGTTAACGCCGGATACGCGTGCTGCATCCGGGTTACCGCCGATAGCGAAAATGTTTTTACCAAAGCGGGTTTTGTTCCACAGCACCCACACAAACACCGTCGCAATCAATGCGTAGAAAGTGATGTACGAGAGTCGGAATGTCCCCAGCGCGATAAACCCTTGGGTAAACGTCGAGAAGTGCGAGTCAAAGCCCGACACCGGCGACGCGCCGACGAAGTCGTAGTACAGGGAGTTGATACCGTACACGATGATCATCGTACCCAACGTCGTGATAAACGGCGTTACGTTCAGGTAAGCGATGATAATCCCGTTTACCAGGCCAATCACCGCACCGATGGCGCAGACAATCAGCAGCACAACGGGAATCGGCAGCGTAGCTAAATCCGGGAACACCTTGTTGGCGTTATCAACGGACTGCAACAGCGTTGCCGCGATAACCGCCGCCAGACCCACCTGGCGACCGGCAGAAAGGTCAGTACCCTGGGTAACAATCAGCCCGGCGACGCCGAGGGCAATAATAATACGGACAGATGACTGAGTCAGGATGTTACTTAAGTTCAGAAGACTTAAGAACGTGGGGTCCTGGAAAATAATGATGGCCAGTAATACCAAAAGAACAACGTAAATGCCGCCTTCTTTCAGATAAGTGAGAAAACTTTTTTTATTTAACGCACTCATGAGGAGCCCCTGATCTTAAAGGTGCAAAGACGCAAGACGTAATATTTCGTTCTGCGTAGTCGTTTTAGTGTCAACAATGCCGGCAACCATACCGTTACTCATTACCAGAATACGGTCAGTGATACCCAGCAGCTCAGGCATTTCAGAAGAGATGATAATTATCCCTTTCTCTTTTTTCGCAAGCTCCGCAATCAGCTGATAAATTTCAAACTTAGCGCCAACGTCAATTCCACGCGTTGGTTCATCCAGCATTAAAATTTCCGGCTGCGTTAATAACCAGCGACCAATAATGACCTTCTGCTGGTTACCACCGGAAAGCGAACCGATTTGCGTCCGGTGCCCAGGGGTTTTTACACGCATGGAGTCGATGACCCATTGGGTGTCGCTCTTCATGCGAGAGTTATCCAGCAGACCTACTTTGCCGCGGTAATTTTTGATATTGGAAATCAGTGAGTTAAAACCGATATCCAGGTACGCGTAAATCCCTGTCGAACGACGCTCTTCAGTCACCAGCGCGAAGCCGTGGTTAATGGCTTCGTTCGCGCTATGGTTATTAATCTTCTTACCGTGCAGGGTTATTGTGCCGCCTGACTTTTCGCGGATACCAAACAGTGTTTCAACGATGTCGGTACGCTTCGCCCCCACCAGACCCGCGATTCCGAGGATTTCCCCTTTACGCAGATCAAAAGAAACGTCACGAATTGACGGCTGGCGCAGCGAGGTGAGGTTACGCACCTCAAGGATCGTTTCACCCGGCGTGTTGTATTTATCCGGGAAGCGCTGGTTCAGTGAACGGCCCACCATCATGGAGATGATTTTGTCCATGTCCAGCCCTTCCAGCGGCTGAGTGGCGATCCACTGTCCGTCACGCAGGATGGTGATTTCATCGCACAGCTGGAAAATTTCTTCCATTTTATGCGAGATGTAAACAATACCGCAGCCACGATCTTTCAGTTTACGGATAATCTTAAACAGATGATTGACTTCTTTTTCCGTTAAGGAAGACGTCGGCTCATCCATAATTACAATTTTGGCGTCATACGAAAACGCTTTAGCAATTTCGATCATCTGCATTTGCGATACGGATAATGTTCCCACGCGAGCGTTAGGGTCAATATCAATATCCAGCTCATCGAATATCGCTTTGGTATCACGGTACATTTTGTCCTGGTCGACAAATACACCTTTGGTCGGATAGCGTCCCAACCACATATTGTCCATCACCGAGCGCTGGAGAACCAGGTTCAATTCCTGGTGCACCATCGAAACACCGTTTTCAAGTGCTTCTTTCGCGGAATGGAAGTCAATCTCTTTTCCCTGAAAAATAATACTACCGGAATCTTTTTGGTAGATCCCAAACAAACATTTTAATAATGTCGATTTGCCAGCGCCGTTCTCTCCCATTAATGCGTGAATGGAATGAGGACGGACTTTTAAATTAACATTATCGAGCGCTTTGACGCCGGGAAATGACTTGTTGATATTGCTCATTTCCAACAAGATTTCACCTGACGATTCTGTTTTATTGCTGACCATAGTTAACCCTGGCTGCGCGGATGTTTTCCCGTGCTGACTATCCAGCACGGGAGATGTTTCATTGTTTCTAAAACTGGCGCGGCAAGCGCGCCCGAGATATTACTTACCGATGAACTGAGCCAGGTTGTCTTTATCGACGCCAACGTAAGGAACGCGAACCACTTTGTTCTCGATTTTCCAGTTGGTACCCGCAGCGGCTTCTTTGCCGTCAGCCAGGTTTTTCGCCAGATCGAAGGTTGCTTTCGCCTGGTTGTTTGCATCGTTCAGCACGGTACCGGCCATTGCACCGGATTTCACCAGCGCCAGCGCTTCTGGCAGCGCATCCACACCAAACACAGGAATGCTGGATTTGTTGTGTGCTTTCAGAGCTTCGACTGCGCCCATTGCCATCGCATCGTTGTTGGCGATAACCACTTCGATTTTGTTAGCGTTAGGACCAGACAGCCATGCGTCCATTTTGTCTTTCGCCTGAGCGGTATCCCACATTGCGGTATCCAGCTGCAGCTGCTGGGTTTTCAGGCCCTTCGCGTTCAGCTCTTTGATAACGTAGGTGGTACGCGCTTCAGCATCCGGGTGACCCGGCTCGCCTTTCAGCAGCACGAACTGAACCTGACCATCTTTATTCAGGTCCCAATTTGGGTTAGCCGCCCAGTGTTTAGCAATCAGATCGCCCTGGATCACGCCAGACTCTTTAGAGTCAGTACCGACGTAGAAGGCTTTGTCATAGCTGTCCAGCGCTTTGCGGGACGGCTCTTTGTTGAAGAACACCACCGGCACGTTCTGACCACGTGCTTTTTCGATTACGGTGCCTGCCGCAGCCGGGTCAACGAGGTTGATGGCCAGCGCTTTCACGCCTTTCGCCAGCAGTACGTCGATCTGGTCGTTCTGTTTTGACTGGTCGTTCTGCGAGTCGTTCATCAGCAGCTGAACGTCTGGCGCTGCTTTGCCGTCTTTCTCAATTGCTTTGCGCACTACAGACATGAAGTTATCGTCATATTTGTAGATGGTTACGCCGATACGGGTATCAGCTGCATGAGCAGCGGCACCGAACAACATGCAAGACATCACAGCGGACAGGGTTAACACCTTCTTATTCATGGTATCTCCGGTTATTTTTATGCAGGGTAGCTTATGTCGGCAGGCACAACGTTAATGAATTGTTACTGACCGCCGAAGTAAAATTAATCCAAAAACCATCTTCCGTGTTCGGTAACGCTCCAACGTGCGTTTAATTGATTGCTTATCGCTTTATTGCACTACTAAAAGTGATTAATCACCGTTACATAGTGTTTCAGCCTTACAAACGCTGACATCATAGACAGGCGAATGTTAAGATACTGTGAATTTACTCACAAATTGAAAGCGGTTACATCACGGCACATTATAAGTTAGTGATCGACCCCACAGATTGCTTCAATGCCACCGAATGACGACGCACTAAGGTCGGCATAAAACAGTGAGTTGCCAAAGGATCCAGCTTCCCCGCCGCGCCCATTAATGCCAGTTCCGTCGCCAGTTTTGCCATCGACACAATCGGGTATCGCACCGTCGTCAGCTGCGGATCGGTGTAACGGGCAATCGGAATATCATCAAAACCAATGAGTGACAGATGCTGCGGCACCGCAATGCCGTTATCCTTCAACGTCGTCAGCGCCCCAGCCGCCATATTGTCGTTGTAGGCAAACACCGCCGTCAGGCCCTGATTGCGTCCTAACAGCTCGACCATCGCCGCTTCGCCACCCTGCAAATCCGGTGAGCCGGTGCCTATCCAGGATTCCGGCGCAACAATGCCCTGCTCGCTCATCGCGCGCAGCCAGCCTTCCTGACGCATCTGGTTATCTTCAATACCATGACTGGAGGCCAGATAACCCACGCGGGTATGCCCTTGATTCAGCAGCATTCGCGTCGCCATCATTGCGCCGCTGACGTTATCCAACCCAACGCAGCGATGTTCATAGCCAGGCACAATGCGGTTAATCATAACCATGCCGGGGATATGCTCGAGGAACTCGCTGATTTCTGCGTCGCTCAATGCTTTGGAATGCACGATTAACGCATTGCAGCGCTGGCGAATCAGCACCTCAATGGCGTTACGTTCCTTTTCCGCTTCGTGATAGCTGTTGCCGATCAGCACGTTTTTCTGAAACTGCTGAGCAACGGTATCGACGGCCTTTACCAGTGCCCCGAAAAAAGCATCCGACACGTCCATCACCACCACGCCGATGGTGTCGCTGACCTGGGTCGCTAACGCCTGCGCGTTGGCGTTGGGCCGATACCCCAGCTCCGAGACGGCTTTCATTACGATTTCCCGGGTTTCAGGACTGACAAGCGGGCTGTTATTCAGCACGCGGGAAATGGTCGCGACGGAAACACCCGCATGGCGGGCCACATCACGAATGGTGATCATAACCACCGTCCTGTTGAAATTGGCAGCAACTCACAGTCACCCCCTGTGTTGAGCAAGGTGGCTATTCTGGCAGCGAGTGGGCGAGGACTACGTGAAGAAGGTCACACTCATGGAAACGGTTACATCCGTTTTGTTAATGATTGTGATCCAGATCGTTATCTGGATGTTTTAGAAATGGATGCCCCTGCGGCCCGTGCGGTCAACTGCCGCCACAGCCATTCCACCGGCCCCTGACGGCAATAGCGCAGCCAGATAACGGAGAACAGGATATTCACCAGCCAAATGGCTGGCACAAAGGCGAGCAGCGTCAATCGGTCAAATTTCATAAATAAATCAAACCGGTAGAACAGCGTGGTGCAGATAAGGGTTTGCAGCAGATAGTTGGAAAGCGCCATACGCCCAACGCAGGCTATCGCTCCCACCAGGCGTGAAGAACATATTTGTGGCCAGAAGCCGTAGGCTAACGCGGCGTAACCGATAGTCTGAAACGGCGCACTCAGCTCGCGCGGGGCCTGTAACAAGAACGCACACCAGCGATAAGACCAGTCAAAATGCCATTGCGCGATCGTCGCAGGCAGGTTTATCAGCAGGCCAAGGGTTATTAACAGCGCGCCCACGCGACGGTAATGTGACAGGCTGAACTGGCCTTTCAGCCAGCCACAGCGCATTAGCGAGGCGCCCATCAGCATCATACCCGCCAGTTGCCAGCCGTACTGTGCGCCAAGCGCCAGCAGATTGTCGGACAGCATATCCGTGCGATTGCTGATAGCCTCCATTCCGCCTTTCAGCTTCCAGTACTGCTCATATTGCAGGTTGGCCGGGTCCGGGACCCAGGAACGGTTTGGCGTATCGCCGGAGATAAGCCCTAAAAACACCAGGACCGCTATGCCAATCAGGTACAGCACCACGCCGGTGTTAAACATCGATTTTGCGCTTTGCGCTTCACGCACCATCCGCCAGCACACCAGGCCAACCAGCGCGTAGGCCAGCAGAATATCGCCGTCCCAGAAAAGAAGCCCATGTGCAAAACCGAGTATTGCTAACAGAGAAAGCCGCGCCTGGATCCAGCGTTTGCCGCGGGGAAGCAGCAACTGCAGGCCAGCGCCAAACAAGAGAGCAAACAGCGTCAGGAATTTGACCTGTGCAAACAGGTCGAGAGCGGCCCACGTCCACGCATCGCGTTGAGTGATATCGCCGTACCAGGCAGGATTGAGATACGCCGCCTTTGGCAAGCCAAAGGCAACGATATTAAGCAGCAGGATCCCAAGAATAGCGACGCCGCGAACAAAATCCAGCGTGACGTTTCGCTCCATTAAGTACCTGCTTTAAGAATTAGTTGTGGTGACGAACGGCGCGCAGAAACTCCTGGCGGGTGTTCTGGCTCGACTTAAACAGTCCACCGAGCGAAGTGGTCGTCGTGGCGCTGGTCGCATCACGAATGCCACGCGCTTTCACGCAATAATGCACAGCATCAATGGAAACTGCCACGTTATTGGTGCCGAGCAGAGTCTGCAACGCGGTCAGGATTTGCTGCGTCAGACGCTCCTGCACCTGCGGACGCTGGGCAAAGAACTGCACAATGCGGTTAATCTTCGACAGGCCAATCACCGACTCTTTCGGGATGTAGGCCACCGTCGCTTTGCCGTCGATGGTGACAAAGTGATGCTCGCAGGTGCTGGTCAGGGTGATATCGCGCACGGTCACCATTTCATCGACCTTCATTTTATTCTCAATGACGGTGATTTTCGGGAAATTGGCGTAATCGAGGCCAGAGAAGATTTCGTCGACGTACATCTTGGCGATGCGGTGCGGCGTTTCCGTCAGGCTGTCATCACTAAGATCGAGATTCAGCAGCTGCATAATTTCGGTCATATGACCGGCAATCAGACGCTTGCGTGATTCATTATCCAGCTCAACCGGGGGACGTAGCGGCGTTTCCAGACCACGCGCTAACAGCGCCTCATGAACCAGCGCGGCTTCTTTACTCAATGATGGCATTTTTGTTCTCCTGCAGGTGTGGCGACCTTTGCACTCTGAGGGCAAAGTGAGCACTCATTGTGCGTGAGGCCGCGCACAGAATCCAGTATTCACGGCGATAATTATTGAAATTGGCTTAACCTTTCTTGCGGCGAACGCCAGACCAGCATTCCGCCTATCAAAAGCGCTATGGCAGCTACGCCAAGCGCAGGCTCCAGGCGCTGTGTCAGCCAGGTCGACAGCGCTGAGGTCATCGGCCCAACCAGCTGACCGACGGCATAACCGGTGGTTAATAATCCAGCCATGTAACGCGTGTGCTGCGGGGCAAGTTCCCGCCCGTACAGTAATGAAAGCTGCACCGCGCACAGGAAGCCGCCGCCCACGAGCAACGCGCCGATCACCAGGCCGCTCATTCCCGGAACCCGCCAGGCGGCCAGGACACCGATGCCCTGTAACCACAACACAATCGCCAGTCGCTGATAGCTGTGACCAACGCTGCGCAGCAAAATACTCAATCCGATGCCGACCACCGCCGCCGCGCCAAATACCGGCCACAGGAACTGGGCAAACAGGCTACCGGGAAAACGCGCGGCGGCCATTTGCGATAAAAAGGTGGCGGGCAGAATATAACCAAAGCCCGCCAGGCTGTAGCTCCAGACCAGACGTTTCAGGCTCGTCGTCAACTGCAAAGGTTCAGGCTGGCCGCCCGGACGATGAAAATCGCCAGGACGCGGTAGCCAGCGAGAAATAAAGGCAATTAACACCAGCGCCAGCAGGCCGTAAAGCAGCCAGCCAGCGGCGGCGCTGAGCTGCTGCGCATGGATATAGACCGCCAACAGACCACTCAGCGCAATTCCCGCCCCCGGCCCGGCAAACACCGCGGCGCTCAGGCCAGGGCGTCCGGCCTGTGCCAGACGCTCATTGGTCCAGGCTGCCGTCAACACCATCGCCCAGCCGCTCATTGCGCCAATCACCAGTCGCAAAACGGCGTGCAGCCAGGCGTGGTCGGCCCAGGCAGAGAGAAACGTCAGCCCCACCGCGCCCAGGATGCCAGCGTACAACCGCCCTTCCACGCCGCGATGGGCACGCATTGCATCCCATGCCCCCAGCAAATATCCCAGATAATTCATCGCGGCGACCAGCCCGGCGCTGGTCAGCGTAAGCTGTCCGTCAGCAATCATCAGCGGCACCTGAGGCGTAAAGGCAAAACGCCCAATCCCCATGGCGACCACCAGCATGACAAACCCACTCAGCGCGGTACGTAGCGCCATGTTAGTCTCGCATGTTAATGTAAAGTTATGTTTATGATGCAGCATGTAACTGCAATGCGGAAGCGAAAGTTATTCATCGTTGCGCATGATCTGTATGATGAAACAGAACATTTTCAATCACTCACCCGGGAGCCTTGCATGGAATTGCTCGAAGAGCACCGTTGTTTTGAGGGCTGGCAGCAACGCTGGCGGCACGACTCCAGCACGCTGAACTGCGCCATGACGTTCAGTATTTTTCTGCCACCGCCGCGCGATAATACGCCGCCGCCGGTGCTGTACTGGCTGTCAGGCCTGACCTGCAACGACGAGAATTTCGCGACAAAAGCAGGCGCCCAGCGCGTCGCAGCCGAACTCGGTATCGTCCTGGTAATGCCAGACACCAGCCCGCGCGGCGATAACGTGGCGGATGACGAGGGCTACGATCTCGGTAAAGGCGCCGGGTTCTACCTTAACGCGACGCAGGCCCCGTGGGCCGCGCATTACCGGATGTACGATTATCTGCGCGACGAACTCCCCGCGCTGGTTCAGACACAGTTTAACGTCGCCGAGCGCAGCGCGATTTCCGGCCATTCGATGGGCGGCCACGGCGCGTTAATTCTGGCGTTGAAAAACCCAGGCAAATACACCAGCGTTTCTGCCTTTGCGCCAATCGTTAACCCGACCCGGGTGCCATGGGGCCAGAAAGCGTTTAGCGCTTATCTCGGGGAAGATAAATCGAGCTGGCAAGCGTGGGACAGCTGTGCACTGATGTTAGCGAGTGACGCGGCCAGCGCCATTCCGACGTTAATCGATCAGGGCGATACCGATCAGTTCCTGGCGGATCAACTGCAACCTGCGGTGCTGGCCGAAGCCGCCCGCCAGACCCAGTGGCCGTTAACGCTGCGCATTCAGTCCGGCTTCGATCACAGCTATTGGTTTATTGCGTCCTTTATAGAAGATCACCTGCGCTTCCATGCACAGCATCTGCTTAAGTAAGCCCGCGCAGTCCAGGATTTTGCTTCTGATGGCGAGCTTATTGCCGTCATGAAGCAAAATCTTTCCCAGCCAAAACAAATCAAATTAAATCTTATTTAATCAACAATAATCTTCATCACATTTATCAACCCACTGTAAGTGTATGCTCTCAGGGCTTCTACTCTTATGAATTAGGGATGATTTTTTATGATGACAACCAATCTGTTTGTGAAAACAACACCACAAAATCGACGTTACGGCGTGGCCTTGTGTGTGGGGATCGTGGCAGGGATCCTTTCAGCATTTGTAAAATGGGGAGCTGAAGTTCCTCTGCCTCCACGCACCTTCTCGCTGGGCCGCAATGAGTTCAACCCCCCTTATCTGTTCCTGAGGGACTATCTGGGCATCGACCCCACCGCCACGGTGTATACCTTTTCAGAGCATATTATTAACCCGGTGATGGTGACCCATATCATCTTCTCTTTGGTGTTTGCCGTAGGCTACTGCCTGATCGCTGAAGTGTTTCCGAAGGTGAAAATGTGGCAAGGGGTCATGGCGGGCATTCTCTCGACGATTTGCGTACACGGGATCAGTTTTCCGTTGCTGCATTTGACGCCGCCGCTGTCTGAACTCCCAGTCGATGAATACCTCTACGAAATTCTGGGACATATTTTCTGGTTCTGGACCATTGAACTGGTACGGCGTGACCTGCGTAACCGCATCACCCATCAGCTGGACGCGGAATTTCCTCCACACAGTCGTCCGGTGTAAACCTGTAAAAAGCGCCGCCCTTTGCACGGCGGCGCTGTTCGATAGTGTTCTTCAGGGCGCTAACTCAGAAACGGTAATCCACCGCCATAAAGTAGCGACGTCCGTCCTCGTTGTAACTGTAATCATCGCGGCTGAGATCTTTATCCGTCAGATTCAGCACGCCCGCACGCAGCTTAACATTCTTCGTCGCCTGCCATGCTCCGCCGGTGTTCCAGATAACGTATCCACCCGGGGTTGCACCGTTAGTGGTCATGGCGCGTTTCTCGCCGCTGTAGTTCGCCTGCATATAGAATGACCAGTCCTGCGTCGCCTGCCAGTCCACCACGCCGTTCGCCGTGTGATACGGCAGCTCGGACAGCGGTTTGTTGCCGCCGTTGCTCAGGTCTCGACCGTCGTTGTAGGTGTAGTTCAGCGTGACTTTCCAGTCTTCCGCCAGCGGGAATTTCAGCTCGGTTTCTACGCCGCGGATACGCGCTTTGTTGACGTTGTAATAGCGGAAAATCGGTTCGCCGTCGGCATTCAGACCCACGTAGTTCGGGTAGTCTTTCGCCTGATCGACGTTAGCTGTACGGCTGATGCTGATGCGGTCATCGACGTCGTTCTGGAAAGTAGTGATGCTGCCCTGTACGCCTTCCAGCCAGCCTTCTTCCCCGGCGTAATAAATGCCGAGTTCGTAGCTTTCACTGGTTTCCGGTTTCAGGTCCGGGCTACCGACAATTTCACAGGCACCACGGCAGGAACCGGTGGTCCAGTCCGGGCTGAGTTGCAGCAATGAAGGCGCTTTGAACGCATTTGCCCAGCCGCCTTTCACCGTCACCGTGTCGGTGGCGGTGTAGACCAGATACGCACGCGGGCTCCAGTGGTCGCCGTAAGTTTCGTGGTCATCCATACGCACGCCGGTGGTCAGCGCCAGCGGCTCGAAAATACGCCATTCGTCTTCGATAAACAGCGCGTACTGGCTGGCGGACGTGTTACCGCCGCCCTGTAAATTGACCGGGTCTTTGAGCTTATCGTGACGCCATTCGCCACCCACCGTCAGCAGCTGATTGATGGCGTCCAACGGCAGCACGTATTTGCCGTCAATCGAGTTACTTTCAGAGGTGATAACGCCAGCCGCTTCCGGGTTTTTGTTATCCACTTTTTCGCCATAGAACTTCAGCTCACTGTTGCCCAGGTCCCAACGACCGTTGTGGCTCAAGGAGTAGTTCTGACGTTCCAGACGGTTTTTATCAAGGGAATCAGAATCACGGTCCTGACGGTCGAAGCCATATCCGGCGGTGAAATCGTGGTTGTCGTTTGGCGTCCAGGCAAACTCGACGTTACCGTCGCGGCTGGTGTAGCCTTCAATCCGCGGGGATTCGCCACTGGCCGTCGACGAAGATTTCTGCTGTTCGTCTTTTTCACGTTTGGACAGGTTACCGTAGGCTTTCAACCCCAGCACGCCGTCGATCAGCGGACCGCTGGTAAAGAACTGGCCGTTGTAAGTGTCACCGCGGTCGCGGTGTTCCTGAATAGTGGTATCAGCGGTCAGCGTACCGTGCCATTTCTGGCCGATTTTTTTGGTGATGATGTTTACCACACCACCTAATGCATCGGAACCGTACAGCGACGACATCGGCCCACGTACCACTTCGATACGTTCGATAGCGTCCACTGGGATCCAGTTGAGGTCAAAATCGTTATGACGGAACACGGCGTTGCGCGAGTTAACGCGTTTGCCGTCGACCAGAATCAGGGTGTAGCTGCTGTCGAGTCCACGCAAACTGACGCCCTTGCGGTTATCCCCTTCATTGGTGAGCTGCACGCCCGGTACGTCCTGTAATACGTCTTTCAGATTCTGCACCGGACGGCGCTGAAGATCCTGCTGGGTAATCACGCTGATGCTGGCTGGCGCATCTTTCACGCTCTGCTCCGTCGCGGAGGCCGTGACCACCAGGGTTTCACCGTCGTTTTCAGCCATTACTGGCATCGCCAGCGCGAATGCGGATGCGCACAACCCGCCCCGAACAAGAGGATTTAACCTGAACATTCCATTTCTCCATGAGGTAAACAACAACAACCAAAAAAATGCAGATGTGGCTGGTCACCCTGGTCCGGTTACATCCCCGAACAAGATGCGGGAGAGTGGCTTCATCCTGAAAGTGCGAAGATGATAAGAAGAATGATAACAATTATCAATTCAATTGTGAGGAATTATGTCTGAAGGGTATAATAGCGGTATCAAAATGCCCGGTGGCGCTACGCTTACCGTGCCTACAAAATCCGTAGGCCCACGCAAGCGCAGCTCCGCTGGGCAAAAAAAAACCCTCCGGCGGAGGGTTTTCGTAGAGGGAATCACTTACTGTTTGAAGCGTTCCGGGAATGTCATTTCGCTGTAGCGTACGAAGCGACTGCCCTTCGAGAGCTTGTAGCCAAACCAGATAACCAGGAACAGCGGGATACCGATGTAGGTTGCCGCTACGCCGCCCCAGTCAATGGTATCTTTCAGGAAGGCTTCATAGTTCTGGCCGAGCGTGATAATCAGACACAGGACGAACGCAAAGATTGGCCCAATCGGGAAGAAGCCTGAACGGTACGGCAGATTATTCAGGTCATGACCCTGCATCACGTAACCGCGACGGAAACGGTAATGGCTGATAGCAATCCCAAGCCAGGCGATAAACCCGGTCATTCCTGAAGTATTCAGCAGCCACAGGTAAACGGTCTGGTTGCCGAACATAGAGGTCAGGAAGCACAGCCCCGCAACCACGGTGGTCGCATACAGTGCGTTACGCGGCACGCCGCCTTTGGAAAGCTTAGAGAAAATACGCGGGGCTTTACCGTCACAGGCCAGGGTGTAAAGCATACGCGTCGAGGCATACATCCCGGAGTTACCGGCAGACAGCACCGCCGTCAGGATAACCGCATTCATTACCGCCGCCGCAGACAGCAGGCCAGCATGCTGGAACACCAGCGTGAACGGGCTGACGGAAATGTCTTTCACGTCGTTACGCAGCAGGCTCGGATCGGTATAAGGAATGATCAGGCTGATAATCAGGATTGCGAACACATAGAACAGCAGGATACGCCAGAACACCTGACGCACCGCGCGCGGAATGTTCTTCTCTGGATCTTCGGATTCACCCGCCGCGATACCGATAAGTTCGGTGCCCTGGAAGGAGAAGCCGACAATCATCGCCACGCCAATCATCGCCGCAAAACCGCCAGCAAACGGCGCATCACCGGTTGTCCAGTTGCTCCAGCCTACCGGCTGCGCGCCTTTAAAGATGCCGAAAATCATCAGCACGCCAACACCGATGAAGATGATGACGGTGGTCACTTTAATCAGCGAGAACCAGTATTCCGCTTCACCGAAGCCTTTGACCGAGATCCAGTTCAGCAGGAACATAATGCCGAGGAACAGTGCGCTCCAGATCCAGCCCGGCGTGTCCGGGAACCAATAATTCATGACCAGCTGTGAGGCGACAAGGTCGACGGCGATAGTTACCGCCCAGTTGTACCAGTAGTTCCAGCCCAGCGCGAAGCCGAAACCTTCTTCTACATAGTTCTGACCATAGGTCGCAAACGAGCCTGACACCGGCATAAATGCTGCCAGTTCGCCAAGGCTTGTCATCAGGAAGTACACCATCAGACCAATAAGAATGTAAGAAAGCAGTGCGCCGCCTGGGCCCGCCTGCGAAATGGTTGCCCCTGAGGCAACAAACAACCCTGTACCGATTGAACCGCCAATAGCGATCATCGTCAGGTGACGCGCCTTAAGTTCGCGACGGAGCGCGGGCGCTTCTGTGGTTTTAGTTTCGGAAACCATAGGAAAATGCTGTCCTTCCAAAAAATGAGGCGCGATTGTAGCAGACGATCGCCGTTCCTTCCGGCACAAATGCGCACTTATAAGAGAGCTTCATGATGAAGCACAAATTATAAGTAAAGCCCTTATTCTGCCGTTTCGCCATGCCATCAAATATCGCAATATCGCAGGAAACGCTGCAGCGCATTTGAAAGGTGTTTTTGCCGGTGATGGATGCGCCAGAGCTTGCGCGTCAGGCGCGGCAGCGGGACGGGAAGCTCGACCAGCGTGCCGCTGTCGAGCTGTTCGGCAATCACGCGCCGTGACAAACAGCTGATGCCCAGGCCGTGGCGCACCGCGTGCTTGATGGCCTCAGAGTTACCAAGCTCCATCCCGAGATGAAATTCCGGCAAATGGGACAGCAGCAGGTAATCGACGATTTCACGCGTACCGGAACCGCGCTCGCGAAGGATCCACGGCGCTTCGGCCAGCCTCGCCAGCGTCACCTCCCCTGTCAGTAACGCCGAGCCAGGTGCGGCGAACACCACCAGCTCATCTTCCAGCCAGGGTTCAGCAATAATTTCGGCGGCGTGGCATGGCCCTTCGATGAGTCCGATATCCACGCGGAAATCGCTGACGGCGTTGATCACGTCCTGACTGTTACCGACGCTGAGCTCCAGCGGCAGAGACGGAAAATCACGACGATAACGGGCGATGATTTCCGGCAGAATGTAGTTACCGATGGTGCTGCTGGCGAAAACACGGATAGCGCCGTTATCTTCACGAAACAGCTGCTCGATTTCGGTTGCCTGTTCCAGCGTCGCCAGCGCGCGCGGATACAACAGACGGCCATGTTCGTTCACCACCAGTCGTTTTCCGACCCGGTCGAACAGCTGCACGCCGAGCTGACCTTCCAGATCGGTAAGCGCCGCGCTGACCGCCGACTGCGATAACGACAGCATTTGCGAGGCCTGGGTTGTCGAACCGCTTTTCAGCACTTCAGCAAAAACTTCTAGCTGACGTAAGGTGATATGCATAGAAACCTCATTTATACCCGTCATACTTCAAGCTGCAGTCAACACACCTGCAGCATTCTGAATGGGTATACCAGTTATTCAGATTGATTATAAACATATAATCAATTTTATTTTTAAGCCAGCGGCACGTAATCTTTAATCCAGATAAAGGAGAAGGTTATGACAACACTCACGCTTAACAGAGACCGACATTCGCTCGGGCATTTTGTCCCGGGTCTGGCGCTTACCGCCTTGATTACCGGCATTGCACTGTGGACCGGAAGCATTCCGGCGATTGCCGGCGCGGGCTTTAGCGCACTGACGATGGCTATTCTGCTTGGGATGGTCGTCGGCAACACGGTTTACCCAAAAATCTGGCAGCGCTGCGACGGCGGTGTGTTGTTCGCCAAGCAGCATTTGCTGCGTCTGGGCATCATTCTTTATGGCTTCCGCCTGACGTTTTCGCAAATTGCTGACGTGGGTTTCAGCGGGATCGCCATCGACGTGCTGACGCTCTCCAGCACTTTTTTACTGGCGTCATTTCTCGGGCAGAAAGTGTTTGGCCTTGATAAACAGACCAGTTGGTTAATTGGCGCGGGCAGCAGTATCTGTGGCGCGGCGGCCGTACTGGCAACAGAACCCGTATTGAAAGCTGAATCCAGCAAAGTGACCGTGGCGGTCGCGACGGTAGTGATTTTCGGGACCATTGCCATCTTCCTCTACCCGGCGATGTACCCGGTGCTGGCCCACTGGTTTACTCCGGAAACCTACGGAATTTACATGGGTTCAACCATGCATGAAGTTGCACAGGTTGTGGCGGCAGGCCACGCCGTCAGCCCGGATGCTGAAAACGCCGCAGTGATTGCCAAAATGCTGCGCGTGATGATGCTGGCGCCGTTCCTGATTATCCTGGCCGCTCGCGTTAAACAACTGGCACCTGCGGGCAACGGTGAGAAAAGCAAAATCACCATTCCGTGGTTTGCTGTCCTGTTCATCGTGGTGGCGATTTTCAACTCGTTCCACCTGTTACCGAAAGCAGTTGTAGACGTGCTGGTGACCCTCGACACCGTACTGTTGGCGATGGCGATGGCGGCTCTGGGCTTAACTACCCACGTCAGCGCACTGAAAAAAGCCGGAGCGAAACCGCTGCTGATGGCACTGGTGCTGTTCGTCTGGCTCATCGTCGGCGGCGGCATGATTAACGTTGCAGTTCATGCCCTGATGGCATAAAGCACTGTATCACTCTCCTGTTAACCCGCTATGATTAGCCTTTGCTATGCATTTCCTTTTAGGCGGGTTTAACAGGAGTTTTTTATGAAATACATCGGAGCACATGTCAGCGCCTCCGGCGGTGTCGCCAATGCCGCGATCCGCGCGGCGGAACTTGAAGCCACTGCATTCGCCCTGTTCACCAAGAACCAGCGCCAGTGGCGCGCGGCACCGCTGACCAGCGACGTCATCGACGATTTCAAAGCCGCCTGCGAAAAATACCATTTCTCTCCCGCGCAAATCCTGCCGCACGATAGCTACCTGATTAACCTCGGCCATCCCGTTACCGATGCGCTGGAAAAATCCCGTGAAGCCTTTGTCGATGAGCTCACCCGCTGCCAGCAGTTAGGGCTGACGTTGCTGAACTTCCACCCGGGCAGCCACCTGATGCAAATCCCGGTCGATGATTGTCTGGCACGCATCGCCGAGTCGATCAACATCGCACTGGCACAAACTGAGGGCGTCACCGCGGTTATCGAAAACACCGCCGGTCAGGGCAGCAATCTGGGCTTTGAGTTCGAACACCTGGCGGCCATCATAGACGGCGTGGAAGATAAATCTCGCGTCGGCGTGTGCATCGATACCTGCCACGCATTCGCCGCAGGCTACGACTTACGCAGCGCTGAAGAGTGTGAAAAAACCTTCGCAGAATTCGAACGTATCGTTGGCTTTAACTACCTGCGCGGAATGCACCTGAACGACGCCAAGAGCGCTTTCGGCAGCCGCGTTGACCGCCATCACAGCCTCGGTGAGGGCAATATCGGCCACGATGCGTTCCGCTGGATAATGCAGGACAACCGCTTCGACGGCATCCCGATGGTGCTGGAAACCGTTAATCCGGATATCTGGGCTGAAGAAATCGCATGGCTGAAAGCGCAGCAGAATGAAGTTGCTGCGGCGTAAAACGAGCACATCCGCTGTGCTCATCGGTATCACGCCAGAGCGATAAAGAAACCGGCAATGGTCGCGCTCATCAGATTGGAGAGCGTGGCCGCAAGTAACGCCCGAAAGCCAAGTTGTGCAATCTCCGGCGCACGCTGCGGCGCAATGGCTGAAAATGCCCCGACCACCACGCCAATGGAGCCAAAGTTGGCGAATCCACACAGTGCAAAAGAGATAATGGCGATAGTTTTCACATCCAGGCTGCTGCCTGCTTGCAGATAAGGCGAAAAATGCAGATATGCCACAAACTCGTTGATCGCCAGTTTTTGCCCTATCAAACTCCCCGCAAGGTTAGCATCTCCCCAATCCACACCCATTAACCATGCCAGTGGCGCAAGCAGATAACCGAAAATACCTTCAAGCGTGGCGTGACCAAAACCAAACCAGCCGCCAACGCCACCAATAATACCGTTCAGTAAGGCAATAATAGCCACGAAAGCCATTACCACCGTCGCGACGCCTGCGGCAATTTTCAGCCCGGTCATTGCGCCTGAGGCCGCCGCCTCAATCACGCTTTTTGCCGGTGTTTCTGTGAAAGACAAATTATCGAACGAGACCTGAGAAGCCTCTGTGGCTGGGCTCAGCATCCGGGCAAACAGAATACCGCCGGGGATTGCCATCAACGAAGCTGCCAGCAGATAATCAATCGGTACGCCAAGCGCTGCATAACCAATCATCGTTGAACCGGCAATGGAGGCCATCCCGCTGCAAATAGCAGTGAACAGTTCGTTGCGATTGAGCTTATCCATAAACGGCTTCACAATTGCCGGGATTTCATTTTGCCCAAGAAAGATGGTCGTTACGGCAACAAAAGATTCGATCTTACTGATATTCAGGGCTTTCTGGAAAATCCCCCCCAAAATTCGGATCAAGCTCCCCATTATGCCGATGTAATACAGCAAACTAACTAACGCTGTGATGAAGATAATGGCTGGCAATACGCGAAAAGCAAAAATAAAACCAGCGCCGTTAAATACTACATCCATTTTTGGCCCGACTAAAGAACCAAAAATAAAAGCACTTCCGGCATCGCTATAAGACATAACTTTATGAATGCCTAAGGCCGCCTGTTCAGCTAACCATTTCCCCGGAGGGAAATAAAGCACAATGCCACCAATAACAATTTGTAATAACAATGCTGCACCAACAGTGCGCAAGCGAATATTTTTCTTATTTACCGACAGTAAAAATGCAATTGCCAGTAAAACTACCATACCCAGAAAACTTCTCATTATATCCATAATGATCATCTCTTATGCCAGGTCTGATTTTTTAAGGGCGACCGCTTGCTGCCCAGGAAGAGTTTCAGGCATGCCAGGTGGAACATGCCTGGATTCAGAGGCCGTTATTTAGCCAAGCGGTACATGCCCACACACTCTTCCACTAAATCCCAAAATTGATGAGTGTCGATACTCATCCCCACTTTGACATTTGCGGGCTTGCCCAGCACGCCCAACTCATCACAGACGGTACGTCCATAACATGGGCCGCTGTTCACATCGATTTCGACGTACATGTCCTGAGTGTGAATCTGTGAAGGGTTAATGAGATAGCCTATACAGGTGGCATCGTGTACCGGGCCGCCTGCCAGTCCGTAATTTTCAAACTGGGTTTTGAGCGTGAACTTCATGATATCGCTGAACAATTTCCCGGCCGCCCCACCGACTTTTTCCATCCGCGCGATCACCTCTGCGGTACAGACAGTCTGGTTGGTTAAGTCGAGTCCCATCATTACCAGCGGCACGCCAGAAGTGAAGACAACCCGGGCCGCCTCTGGATCGGCGAAGATATTGAATTCTGCCGACGGGGTAAAATTGCCAGTACCGTACGCCCCACCCATCAGAACGATTTCACGTATTTTCGGCAAAATAGCAGGCTGCATGCGCATTGCTACTGCAATATTACTGAGTGGTCCGACGGGCACTAGCGTAATATCACCGTCACTCGCCATCAGGGTATCAATAATATACTTAACAGCATGCGTATTTTCGGCTTTGCGTGTCAGCGGTGCAAAAACAGGACCATCAAGCCCCGATTCCCCATGAATATTATCAGCCACAATTTGCTCACGCATAATCGGCTTTGGCATACCCGCATATACCGGGATATTTATATCCAGATACTGACAAACATTTAGGCCATTCACGAGTGTTTTATCCAGCGTCTGATTTCCGGCGACGATAGTAATACCCAACAAATCAATGGCTGGATGTTTCGCAGCCATCATAATCGCAATGGCATCATCGTGACCCGGATCACAATCAAGAATGATTTTTCTCTTTTCCATTTTTATTTCCTCGGTGATTAACGACAGCGTTATTTTCATTTCGACGATGAAATGTAAACCAGAGTGATGATTGAATCGTAACAACGCAAAACGTATGCTGGATATGAGAAATCTCATACCGGGAAAGGGCGATGAAAGAAATCTATAACGAAGATCTCAAAAAGCAGCTGATCCGTGATTCAGGCTACCTCGGGCGGTTTTCCGTGGCCGTTGAGCGGGCGACGCATCTGTTTCACATCGCTGCCGGAGACTACATTGTTGAGGAAGGCGCACAGCCCGTCTGGTTGTTTTATCTGGTCCGCGGAAGGGCCAAACTTTATGCCACGCTGCCTAATGGCCGCGTTTCATTGATCGATTTTTTCGGCGCGCCCTGCTTTATCGGTGAAATCGAGCTGGTGGATACCAGCCACGAGCCACGCGCTGTACAGGCCATTGAGGAGTGCTGGTGCCTCACACTCCCCATGAAATCGTTCCGTCCGCAGTTGCTCAATGATGTGACATTTTTACGCAACCTCTGCATTGCGCTTAGCCGTAAGAACTATCGGAACATTGTCTCTTTGACGCAAAACCAGTCTTTCCCGCTGACAAACCGACTGGCGGCGTTTATTTTGCTGACCCAACATGGCGAGCTTTATCAGGAAAAACATACGCAGGCCGCAGAATATATGGGCGTATCGTATCGTCACTTGCTGTACGTGATTGCGCAATTTACCCGGGATGGATTACTGCAAAAAAAGAAAACGGGATATGCCATCAGCAATAAACAGGCATTGTTCACCCTCGCGCTGGCGATGGATCCGGAGAGAAATTTTAGTGCGTTGCTGACGTAAAAAAGGCAGAGCTTGCTCTGCCTTTTAGAACGAGAGGGAGGTTTACGCTGCTTTAGCAACTGCCTCTGCTTCCGGGCGTTTCAACACCGCGTAAGAGAGACCCGCAACCAGCGTACCGACAACAATCGCCATCAGGTAACCCAGAACCGGGGTGATTGCGCCTGGGATGAGCAGGACAAACAGACCGCCGTGCGGGGCCATCAGCTTCGCACCGACCGCCATCGACATTGCGCCTGTTACCGCGCCTCCGATGATACAGCAAGGCAGAACGCGCATTGGGTCACGGGCCGCAAACGGAATCGCGCCTTCGGTAATGAAGCACAGACCGAGCACCAGAGCGGCTTTGCCCCCTTCCTGCTGCGCTTTATCGAACTTACGACGTGCCACAATCGTTGCCAGACCAAGCGCCAGCGGTGGTACCATGCCTGCCGCCATAATTGCGGCCATCGGCGCATAAGTTTGCGTACTCAGCAGCCCGACACCAAACGCGTAGGCCGCTTTGTTCACCGGGCCACCCATATCGGTACACATCATCGCACCCAGGATTGCGCCGAGCAGAACCGCGTTCGCGGTACCCATGGTTTGCAGCCAGTGCGTCAGACCCGCGAGGATGCCAGAAACCGGTTTACCAATCAGGTAAATCATTGCCAGACCGACAATCAGGCTGGAAAACAGCGGAATGATCAGAATCGGTTTCAGCGCTTCCATGCTAGGCGGGAGCTTCACTTTGGTGCTGATCATTTTCGCGACGTAACCGGCAAGGAAACCAGCAATGATACCGCCGATGAAGCCCGCCCCGGTGCTGACTGCCAGCATACCGCCAATAAGACCTGGGGTCAGGCCCGGACGATCCGCGATGGAGAATGCAATATAACCTGCTAACACCGGAACCATCAGCGCGAAGGCTGAACCGCCGCCGATTTGCATCAGCGCCGCCGCCAGCGTGCCTTCTTCTTTGAACGCGGTAATGCCGAATGCGAAGGAGAGCGCGATACACAGACCGCCCGCTACCACCATCGGCAGCATGTAAGATACGCCGGTCAGCAGGTGGCTGTACGCCCCGCCGCCTTTCTTCTTACCTTCCTGAGCCGACTGCACGTTGCCTTTCGGCAGATACGGTTCAGCTTCAACCACCGCTTTATCCAGTTCCTGCGCCGTTTTCTTCAGCGCCAGGCCGGTTGAAGTGCGATACATCGGTTTGCCGGCAAATTTCGCCAGGTCCACTTCGATATCTGCCGCGACGATAACCAGGTCTGCTTCCGCCACTTCTTCTGGGGTAATCGCATTGCCCGCCCCAACGGAACCACGGGTTTCAACTTTCACCCACCAGCCGCGTTTTTTCGCTTCGGTTTCAATAGCTTCTGCCGCCATAAAGGTGTGTGCCACACCGGTCGGGCAAGCCGTAACGGCCACGATGCGTTTGGCACCGCTTTTCGCCACTGGCGCAATCGCCGCAGGCGTCACGTATGGCGCTGCGTGAGATTTAGCTTCGCTCAGGAACAGCTCCGGGTGTGCCACCGCGCGATTCACATCGCCGAGGTAAACCTGTTTACCGTTCAGCGCGCTATCCGCTGGCAGTGCAGAACCCAACACAATCGCCAGCTCAGCGTCGTTCGGGTTGTCGATAATGTCTAAATGGGCTTTTTGGGCCGCCGCGCTCAGAAGGGTTTTCGCCATATAGGCGCGCGCCTGTCCGAGTCCGGAATCGATAATCAGCAGCGTTTTCATTATGCCTCTCCTGCTGTCAATTGAAGGGTTGTAAGTCAACACGCGCCATCATCGCGGCCAACTGGGTACGATCGGTAATCCCTACGTTACTCTGGCTGACGGCCAGTGCAGCAACGGCTGTCGCCAGGCGTAACGTATGTTCACTGGATTCGCGCATCAGAAGGCCGTAAATCAGGCCACCCACCATCGAATCCCCGGCACCAACGGTGCTCACCACCTCTACGGACGGCGGTTTTGCAATCCACTCGCCGGATGCGTTGACCCACAGCGCGCCTTCAGCACCCAGTGAAATCACCACATGTGCAATGCCCTGCTCGCGCAGTGCGTGCGCAGCTTCAATCACGTCTTTCATTTCTGGCAGTTTGCGACCGGCCCAGATTTCAAGCTCGCGACGGTTCGGTTTAACCAGCCACGGTGCGGCTTTCAGACCGGCCACCAGCGCTTCACGGCTGCTGTCAAAAATGATGCACGGACACTGGCTGCGCAGGCGCGTCATCCAGTCAGTGAAGGCTTCCGGGCTGACACCCGCAGGCAGACTACCGCTGACGCACACCATGTCGAACTGACCCAGCCAGCTCAGGGAATCGTTCACGAAACGTTCCCAGTCGCCTGCCGTGACGTCGAAACCGGAGAAGTTAAAGTCGGTCACTTCACCGTCTTTTTCTGTCAGTTTGACGTTAATACGGGTACGGCCCTGAACCACCTGGAAGCGGTTGGCGATACCGAGTTCGCTGAACAGCTGCTGGAAGCCATCCTGGTTGTCTTTACCCAGGAAGCCGCCGACGGTCACATCAATGCCGAGATCTTTCAGGACCTTCGCAACGTTAATGCCCTTACCCGCCGCATGCAGACCGGTGGTACGCACCAGGTTCACTTCGCCGCGTTCAACTTCCGGGGTAAACCCTACGAGATCGTAGGCCGGATTGAGGGTGATTGTGGCAACACGTCTGCTCATTACGCGCCCTCCCCAAGACCGGAAGCGATGGCTTCGCCAATGGCATTCAGTGCCACCTGCGCATCATCACCCTGGGCGGTAAAGCGCAGGCGATGGCCTTTTTTCACGCCAAGCGCTACGACTTTCATCAGGCTGCGACCGTTAGCCGGTTTTCCGCTGCCGTCGAGATTGGTGACGGTAATGTCACTGCTAAATTGTTTGATAGTGTTCACCAGCATGGTTCCTGGACGCGCGTGGAGTCCGTGTTCATTGCGGACAACAAATTCCGCACTCAGTACATCTTCTGCAGGAGAATCGTCGCTGGTCAGCAGCGCTAACAGCGTTGCGGCATCGGCGTTCAGCAGGCGTTCAGCTTTATTGTCGAGCAGCAATGCACTCAGACGGCTCAGCACCGCAGTTGGCTGTTCATCGGCCATAGCAACGGTCACCAGCAGCGCGGCGGAGTGCCCATCAACGGTAAACGGCGCTTTAGCCCGGCTCACCGCAACGGCGCTTTTCAGGTTGCCTTCAGCACTGTCGTTCAGCCAGATGCCCTGCCCCAGATTCAGCGGCTGGTCATTAATGACGTGTGCAACAAACCCGGCATCCGCGGCACCCGCTTCTTTCAGACGCGCAGCATTTAGCGCCTGCAATGTCACCAGGCTGCTCGCATCGACGTCCAGCGTGAGGGTGTCGTTATCGAGTTTCAGGGCTTCACTCTGTTTTTCGCCCATCAGTAGCGCGCGCAGCTCTTCCGCGGTGGTCGCGGTTTTCAGCTGTTCAGCCACGTCATCATCGCTCAGCACGTGCGTCAGCTGACGCAGCAGGCCGAGGTGTTCGTCGGAGCTGGCGGCGATGCCGATCGCGACATACGCGGTCTGCCCTTCGCCCCAGGTAATGCCCTGTGGGAACTGATAAACCTGAACGCCGGTTTTCAGTACCTGATCGCGGGTGTCGGTGGTGCCATGAGGGATGGCGATACCGTTGCCAAGAAACGTTGAGGTCTGCTGCTCGCGAGCCAGCATTCCATCGACGTAACCGTTCGCAACGTTACCGGCGCTGACCAGAGCTGACGCTATCTGGCGAATCGCCTCTTCTTTATTACCGGCCTGCTGACCGGGATGAATATCCTGAGCTGATAACTGGAACATGGTTCTCCTCTCTCGCTGAATTGAATCGTTTCAGCTAACTTGAGAAAAAATACGTCACCCTGCTTCTTGTAAGATGAAAAGATGACGCTGAAACGTTTCAATGAGTCTGTGTCAGCCTTGTACAATGCGCAAGGAAAGTTTATTTCTGGATGTCAGAATTTAGAGCTACTGCACATTTCGTTATCATTCCTGCCACATTTGCTGAAGCTCTCCCGCTTCGTCAGCTACAACGTTCAGCCGCGTCAGCCAGGAGTGATTCTCATTATGAAATGCCATTTTGATTTTTTGTGCATTCGTTGACGCATCCACTGTTTATTTTCTGACAGCCAGCGTAAACTTCGGCCTCTTCCTGTTTTTTGATAACCCAAAATGTCTAATACGACCGTTGCTACCCCGCGCCGGGGATTTGATCTGACCTCATCCGCCTTCCTTCTGGTTGCGTTTCTGACTGGCATTGCTGGCGCACTGCAGACGCCCACCCTGAGCCTGTTTCTGACCAATGAAGTCCACGTCCGCCCGGCGATGGTCGGCTTCTTCTTTACCGGCAGCGCGGTAATTGGCATCCTGGTGAGTCAATTTCTCGCCGGTCGTTCGGATCGTCAGGGCGATCGCAAGTCGCTGATTGTCTTTTGCTGTTTGCTCGGGATGATGGCCTGCGTGCTGTTCGCATGGAACCGCAACTACTTCATCCTGCTGTTTGTTGGCGTCTTCCTTAGCAGCTTCGGCTCGACGTCCAACCCGCAGATGTTTGCTCTTGCACGTGAACACGCCGATAAAACTGGCCGTGAAGCGGTGATGTTCAGTTCTATTCTCCGGGCGCAGGTTTCACTGGCGTGGGTGATTGGTCCGCCCGTGGCCTATGCGCTGGCGATGGGCTTTGGTTTTACCACCATGTACCTGTCCGCTGCAGTGGCTTATGTGATTTGTGGCGCGGTTGTCTGGATGCTGTTGCCCAGCATGCGTAAAGTGCGCCCGGCCGCAGGCACGCGCATTGAAGCGCCGCGTACCAACCGTCGAGACGCCCTGCTGCTGTTCGCCATCTGTACGATGATGTGGGGCACTAACAGCCTGTACATCATTAATATGCCGCTGTTCATTATTGATGAACTGCATCTGCCGGAGAAACTCGCCGGGATGATGATGGGCACCGCCGCCGGGCTGGAAATTCCGACCATGTTGATTGCGGGCTATTACGCCAAACGTTTCGGTAAGCGTTTTCTGATGCGCGTGGCGGTAGTGGCGGGGATATTTTTCTACATCGGGATGCTGACCGTTCACTCCCCTTCGCTGCTGCTGGCGATGCAACTGTTGAACGCCATTTACATCGGCATTCTCGCCGGGATTGGCATGCTCTATTTTCAGGATTTGATGCCCGGTCAGGCTGGTGCGGCGACGACGCTGTACAGCAACACCACGCGCGTCGGCTGGATTATTGCCGGTTCAATGGCAGGCGTAGTGGCTGAAATCTGGAGCTATCATGCGGTGTTCTGGATTGCGCTGGGGATGTGCATCATCACCACCTTCGGTTTATGGCGCATCAAAGACGTTTAGGGCGCGGTTAACGCTTCCAGATGAATGAGAAACGTCATCGCCTGCTGTGACGTTGCGCCACACATTTCTGCAGAAGGCTTTAGCCCGGCGCACACTTTCGGGCGCAGCGGCGAGCCAAAGATTTTGCAACGCTGCTGCTCATCTAGCTGAATACAGGGCGTGTTGGCAGGCTTGCCGTGGGGCATTCCCGGGATTGGGCTGGAAATCGAAGGCGCGGTACAACACGCGCCGCAGTCCGGTCGGCAATCCATCTTTCACTCTCTCATTTATCTGGAAACGCACCTTATCACCTTTTCACAAAACCAGCGAATTCCACTTGCCTGAAAGCCGCGGCACGAGTACTTTTACGCGATATTTTAGACTTCCCTGAAACAGGATTATTGCAATGCCAAGAGCGAATGAAATCAAAAAAGGTATGGTGCTGAATTACAACGGCAAACTGCTGATTGTAAAAAATATTGATATTCAGTCCCCGAGCGCCCGTGGCGCAGCAACGCTGTACAAAATGCGCTTTGCCGATGTGCGTACCGGCACCAAGGTTGAAGAGCGTTTTAAAGGCGACGATATTGTCGATACCGTGACCCTGACTCGCCGTTTCGTTGACTTCTCTTACATCGACGGCAACGAATACGTGTTCATGGATAAAGAAGACTACACGCCGTACACCTTCAACAAAGATCAGATTGAAGAAGAGATTCAGTTTATTCCAGAAGGTGGGATGCCGGACATGCAGGTCCTGCTGTGGGACAGCCAGCTGCTGGGCCTTGAGCTGCCGCAGACCGTTGATCTGGAAATTGTGGAAACCGCTCCGGGCATCAAAGGCGCATCCGCCAGCTCCCGTACTAAACCCGCGACGCTGAACACCGGCCTGGTTATTCAGGTACCTGAATACCTGACTACCGGCGAGAAAATCCGCATTCATATCGAAGAATGCCGCTATATGGGCCGTGCTGATTAATTTTTGATATGAGCGCCCGGCAGCGTTGCACTTGCCGGGCCTACGGTTCAGATGTTGTTTGCCCGATAAGCGTCAACGCCATCAGGCAAACAGGCTAGCAGTTTAACCGTAATTACAGCAGTTCTGGGTATTTGGTCATTTTCAGCGTCAGCTCTACGCCGCGCACTTCAGCCATCCCTTTCAGGCGACCAATTGCCGAATAACCCGGATTGGTTTTCTTCTTCAGATCGTCCAGCATCTGATGCCCGTGGTCCGGACGGAACGGGATAGGACGCAGGTCGCCCGCTTTCTTTCGGCGTAACTCTTCAGACAGAATAGCGTCAACCACCGCCACCATATTCACGTCACCGTTCAGATGCGAACCTTCATGGAAGGTTTTCGGATTGCTTTCACGACACGTCGCGCGCAGGTGAGTGAAGTGAATACGGTCACCGAAGGTTTCAATCATTTTGACCAGATCGTTGTCGGCGCGCACGCCATACGAACCGGTACACATGGTGAAACCGTTATAGATGCTGTCGACGGTCTCTTTCAGCCACTGCATATCTTCGATGGTCGAAACGATACGCGGCAGGCCGAGAATTGGACGCGGTGGATCGTCCGGATGGACTGCCAGGCGCACGCCTGCTTCTTCTGCCACCGGAACGATAGCGCGCAGGAACACCGCCATATTTTCACGCAGGTTGTCTTTGCTGATGTGATCGTACTCAGACAGACGTTTGCGGAACTGGTCCAGGGTGTAACCCTCTTCCGCGCCCGGCAGGCCAGCAATGATGTTGCGAGTCAGTTTTTCGATTTCTGCCGCGCTCATCGCATGGAAATAGTCTTTCGCCTGCTGCTGCTCTTCCGTGCTGTAATCCGCTTCAGCACCAGGGCGCTTGAGAATGTGCAGCTCGAATGCCGCAAAGGCTATCTGATCGAAACGAAGAGCCTTCGAACCGTCCGGCAGGGTGTATTCGAGATCGGTACGGGTCCAGTCGAGAATGGGCATGAAGTTGTAGCAAACGGTATCAATACCGCAGGCCGCGAGGTTACGGATGCTCTGCTGGTAGTTCGCAATCCAGGTTTTGCATTCACCGGACTGAGTTTTAATGTCTTCGTGAACCGGAATACTTTCCACGACGGACCAGGTCAGCCCTTTTTCGGCTAGAAGCGCCTGACGTGCTTTAATTTCATCAACCGGCCAGACCTGACCGTTTGGAATATGGTGCAGTGCGGTCACAACGCCGGTGGCGCCAGCCTGGCGCACATCATCAAGAGAAACCGGATCATTCGGTCCATACCAACGCCAGGTTTGTTCCATTGTTTCACCCTCTTAAGTTGTTATACCAATATTAGTGATGCAGATGACGACTACCATACATGTTTCTCTGAAAGGGTCAATTTCCGCCCCAGCATTGATTGATCCAGCTCACATTCCCCGGATAAATACGGCACACCAATTCAATTTGCTGTCATATAACTTTACACTGCCTGTTGTTAATTAATGGTTAAGCAGGTGTTTATATAATGAAGACGATCGCCACCGCCACGCTGCCCGACAACGTGCAGTTGCCTCAGTATGACCGACAACAGCTCCGTTCGCGGATTGTCCACTTCGGCTTTGGCGCATTTCATCGCGCACACCAGGCGCTGCTAACGGACCGGGTGCTGAACGCGAAAGGCGGTGACTGGGGATTGTGTGAAATAAGCTTATTCAGCGGCGATGTGCTGATGAGCCAACTACGCGCCCAGGACCACCTTTATACCGTGCTGGAGAAAGGTGCGGACGGTAATCAGCCGATTATTATTGGCGCGGTGAATGAATGCCTGAACGCTAAACTCGATTCCCTGGCAGCGATCATTGAGAAATTCTGTGAGCCGCAGGTGGCGATTGTTTCCCTGACCATTACCGAAAAAGGTTACTGCATCGACCCGGCCACCGGTCGTCTGGACGTGTCGCAGCCGCGGATCGTTCACGATCTGGAGAATCCGTCTGAACCCCATTCCGCTCCGGGCATTCTGGTCGAAGCCCTGCACCGTCGCCGCGAGCGCGGGCTGGCGCCGTTCACCGTGCTTTCCTGCGATAATATTCCGGACAACGGCCACGTGGTAAAAAACGCGGTGCTGGGCATGGCCAACAAGCGCTCACCAGAGCTGGCGCAGTGGATAGCGGAACACGTTAGCTTCCCGGGCACCATGGTCGATCGCATCGTTCCGGCGGCGACGGAAGCGTCGTTGGCGGAAATTGAAGCGGCGATTGGCGTTAACGATCCGTGTGCCATAAGTTCTGAACCCTTCATTCAGTGGGTGGTAGAAGACCATTTTGTGGCGGGACGTCCTGACTGGGAGATTGCGGGCGTGCAGCTTGTGAGTGACGTGCTGCCGTGGGAACAGATGAAACTGCGGATGCTGAACGGCAGCCACTCCTTCCTCGCCTATCTCGGCTATCTGGCAGGCTACGAGCACATCAGCGATTGTATGCAGGACGCTGATTTTCGCCGTGCAGCGCTGCGTTTGATGATGCAGGAACAGGCTCCTACGCTGCGCATCACCGGCGTGGACTTGCAGGGTTACGCCGACAGCCTGATCGACCGCTTCACCAATCCAGCGTTAAAGCACCGCACCTGGCAAATCGCGATGGACGGCAGTCAGAAACTGCCTCAGCGCATGCTGGAAGGTATTCGCCTGCACCTGCAACGTGAAAGTGGCTGGCCACTGCTGGCGCTCGGCGTAGCCGGTTGGATGCGCTATGTCAGCGGAACGGATGAACGCGGGAATGCCATTGATGTTCGTGACCCACTGGTCGAAAAAATTCAGTCTATCGTTGCCAGTAGCAATGAAAATGACCGCGTGACCGCCCTGCTCACGCTGAGCGAAATTTTCGGCACCGACCTGCCGAAAAATGCCGCGTTCGTTAGCCAAATTCAGCAGGCATGGCACCGACTGACAACCGAAGGCGCACGTCAGGCAATCATATCTACCCTGAATCTTTAACAGATCCTGCTATTTAGCGGACAGATATGTTGTCTGTCCGCCCTAAGTCTTCTCTTTTACGTCATTTTTCGCCAGGATATTGCGCACCTGTGACTTTATTACAGATGTTCACTCTGGAGCCAACGTGACGCTAACGAACCTGATTACCGGCTTTCTCGGCAGCGGTAAAACGACCTCCATTCTCCATTTATTGGCGCATAAACCAGCTGATGAAAAGTGGGCGGTGCTGGTCAATGAATTCGGCGAAGTCGGTATCGACGGTGCGCTGCTGGCTGACAGCGGGGCACTACTCAAAGAGATCCCCGGCGGCTGTATGTGCTGCGTCAACGGGCTGCCGATGCAGGTTGGGCTCAACACCCTGCTGCGTCAGGGCAAACCGGATCGCCTGTTGATTGAACCAACCGGCCTCGGCCATCCGAAGCAAATCCTCGATATCCTCACCGCGCCCGTTTATGAGCCGTGGATCGATTTGCGCGCTACGCTGTGCGTGCTCGATCCACGTCAGCTGCTCGATGAAAAAGCGGTAGCCAATGAGAACTTCCGCGATCAGCTCGCGGCGGCCGATATCATTGTGGCGAACAAAAGCGATCGCACAACGCCGGAAAGCCAACAGGCGTTCGATACCTGGTGGCAGACCTACGGCGGCGAGCGCAAATATGTGCAGACCCGCCAGGGCGTAATCGACGGCGCATTGTTAGATTTACCGCGCAGGAATCTGGCCGCACTGCCAGAAAGCGCGGCGCATTCGCATAGTCATGCCGCAAATAAAGGTCTGGCGGCGTTAAATCTGCCTTCGCATCAACGCTGGCGTCGCAGCATTAACAGCGGTCAGGGCCATCAAGCCTGTGGCTGGATTTTTGATGCTGAAACGCAGTTTGATACCATCGGCCTGCTGGAATGGGCACGTCTGGCGCCAGTTTCTCGGGTGAAAGGCGTGATGCGTATTGCGGAGGGATTAGTCCGTATTAATCGCCAGGGTGCTGACCTGCAAATTGAAACCCAGTCCGTTGCGCCTCCCGACAGCCGCATTGAGCTTATCAATGACAGCGAGACTGACTGGAATGCACTACAGTCTACCTTGTTGAAGCTTCGTTTAAGTTAACGTCGGTATGTTGCGCGTGTTTTACCTGCTTTGAAGACTTTGTTATGAAAACTCGAATTCCCCTTATATTACTGCTAAACATCGCCGGTCTGGCCCTCTTTATGAGCTGGTTTGTACCCGCTAATCACGGGTTCTGGTTCCCGCTGGACTCCGGTATTTTCCACTTCTTTAACCAGGGTCTCGCCGACAGCCACATTTATGTGTGGTTCCTCGCCATCACCAACAATCGGGCCTTTGATGCCTGCTCGCTGCTGGCGATGGGGTGCGTGATGCTCAGCTTCTGGCGGAAAGAAGCGTCACAGGGGCGCCGTAAAATTATTATTATTGGCCTGGTGATGCTGCTGGCTGCCGTTGTGGTTAACCAACTCGCCCAACATTTAATGCCGGTAAAACGCGCCAGCCCGTCGCTGTTTTTCCCTGACAGTTATCGTGTCAGTTCCCTGCTGCATATTTCGACTAAAGACGCATCAAAGGACAGTTTCCCTGGCGATCACGGGATGATGCTGCTGATATTCGCCACCTTCATGTGGCGATATTTTGGCCGTAAAGCAGGTACCATAGCCCTGATTATTTTTGTGGTTTTCGCTTTCCCACGCGTAATGATTGGTGCTCACTGGTTCACCGATATTGCCGTTGGTTCACTGACGGCGGTCCTGATTGGTATGCCGTGGATCCTGCTCACATCGCTCAGTGATAAAACAATTGCCCTATTTGATCGCCATTTGCCTGGGTCGAATAACAAAAATCAAACAAGTTCCTAACTAAAATGCGTTGTCATCATCAGGGATCGTTTTCGATCCCTGATGATGAGCTGAAGAAAAAATATTCAATCTCATCATTTTCCTGTCATCAGATTTTGCTTAAAAATGAGCGAATTGCCTATTTAACGTGCATCTTTTCCGCTATTTTTCGCGTTAGCAGAATCCTCTCTTTGCCTATCACAATTTCTTATTAAAAATCCCGTAAAAGCGCTAGCCAGCCTGGTTTTGATAGGGTAATCTCAATCTCGTTTTGTCTTTCCAGAGATAAATAATTCAGGAAGTGAATAAATTTGTGCAGTACTGCACAGTTTCACACTTCGGGAATTGTCTCATTGATGACAGGTATTTAGTCTCGTCACGGTTGGCATTTTTATAACGGTTTTTATCGTTAAGGACTTCAAGGGAAAATAAATCACATGGTCAAATCTCAACCAATTTTGAGATACATCCTGCGGGCAATACCCGCGGTAGCAGTCGCGGTCCTGCTTTCTGCATGTAGTACGACAAACACCGCAAAGAATATGCATTCTGAGACGCATGCTGTGGGTAACGAAGATCCTTCGTCACTGCAAGCCTCTCAGGATGAATTTGAATCCATGGTGCGTAATCTTGACGTTAAGTCACGCCTGATGGATCAGTACGCCAGCTGGAAAGGCGTACGCTATCGTCTCGGTGGCGAAACGAAACGTGGTATCGATTGCTCCGCTTTCGTCCAGCGTACCTTCCGTGAACAATTTGGTATGGATCTGCCCCGCTCTACTTACGAGCAGCAGGAAATGGGCAAGTCGATTAAACGCACTCAGCTGCGCACCGGTGATTTAGTGCTGTTCCGCGCCGGGTCGACGGGTCGCCATGTAGGCATTTACATTGGCAACAACCAGTTCGTTCATGCATCCACCAGCAGTGGTGTGACAATTTCAAACATGAGTGAGCCATACTGGAACAAGCGCTATAACGAAGCGCGACGCGTCCTGAGCCGTTCCTGATGTTCTTCTCGCTGTCGGTTTTCCCTTGGCAGACAGCGAGAATCAAAAAAAGCACTGCTTAGCAGTGCTTTTTTTTTCTTCTTCCGTCTCTGCCTGCCAGGATGGCTAAATAGACTATGCTGGAAAGACGCAGCCCTGCGTCACAACGCATTGAATTACCGTTTCAAATATTACGGATAAAGAAAGCTATGTTCACGCGTTACTTCTCGCTCGGCCGCAAGATCATCTTATCCAGTCTGTTGCTGGGCGTGGTGGTTGCATTACTGGCTGGCAGTGCGCAGCTAATGATTTTCCATCATAAACGTGCTGAACAATTCGATATCGTCATTCACGATTTGCAGAAATACCTGAACGGCTATTTTGGCGAACTGCTGAATACGGTTGATAAGCTTCAGCCGCTGACCCTGAGCCGCTGCACGGACGTTGCGCCCGAGCTGACGTCCCGAGCCGCCTTTAGCCTTAACGTCCGCGCCTTTTTGTTGGTGAACAACAATAACGCCACCTGCTCTTCGGCAACCGGCGAAATGAACGTGCCGATGAAACAGCTGGTGCCGCAGGTCGATTTCACGAAATCTCTGGATATCGAAATCCTTCCCGGTACGCCGATGCTACCGCAGCGCCCCGCGTTTGCCCTGTGGGTGCGCAGTCCGTTGCTGGAGAATCGCGGTGTTTTCACCTCGATTAACGCCAGCCTGATGCCGTGGATCCTCTACTCCTCACGCCAGAATCAGTTCAGTGGCATTTCGATAATCGCCAATAACACCGCTATTTCTACCTTCAGCCCGCATCCGTTGCTGGTCAGCGATCTGAAAGGCACGCCTATTCGCAGCGCGCAAATCAACAATCTGCCGCTGACGGTGAACGTCTATGGCGATGCGTGGGCCGTCGAGAACCTGCAATATTCGCTGCTAATGGGCGTGATGTGCGGTCTGCTTTCAGGCCTGCTTTGCTATTACGTGCTCACCATCCGTTTGCGCCCTGGCAGGGAAATTACTACCGCTATTAAGCGCAACCAGTTTTCTGTGGTCTATCAGCCCGTGGTTGATGCCCAGGATATGCAGATTCGCGGAGTGGAAGTGTTAATGCGCTGGAAGCACCCTGCTGCGGGTGAAATTCCTCCCGACGCGTTCATCAGCTTCGCCGAAGCCCAGCAGCTAATTGTGCCGCTGACCCGTCATCTGTTTGAACTGATAGCCAAAGACGCGCCGATGTTGCAAAGCATACTCCCGCCGGGCACAAAGCTTGGGATCAACATCGCCCCGGCCCATTTGCTGGCAGACAGTTTCCAGCAGGATCTGCGGGATCTCAGCGCCATGCTACCGCCGAACTACTTCCAGCTGGTGCTGGAAATCACCGAGCGCGACATGCTCAATCAACGCCAGGCAATGAAGCTGTTTGAATGGCTTCATCATGAAGGTTATGAAATTGCGATCGATGATTTCGGCACCGGGCACAGCGCGCTTATCTATCTGGAACGTTACTCGTTCGACTACCTGAAAATCGATCGCGGTTTTATCAACGCCATCGGCACCGAAACGGTAACGTCTCCGGTTCTGGACGCCGTGTTATCGCTGGCTAAAAAAATGAATCTGGTCACCGTGGCAGAAGGCGTGGAAACCCAGGAACAAGCGAACTGGCTGCGCGAACACGGCGTCAACTTCCTGCAAGGATACTGGGTAAGCCGTCCGCTGACGCTCGAAAAGCTGCTCGAAGCCCATGCAAAACCAGAGAATTATTTCACAACGGCCTGAGCGTCACTTATGATTCAACAAGATGAGTGAATTGCCCGAATGACCGCAGAAGGAATAAATACCGGTGATTGTTGTGCGCATGGGTTTATTGATGCTTACGCTGCTGACCCTTACGGCAGCGCAGGCACAAACTATAAAGGAAAGCTACGCGTTCGCTGTGATTGGCGAACCGAAGTACGCTTTTAACTTTAGCCATTACGACTACGTGAATCCGGCGGCACCGAAAGGCGGCGCGGTCACGCTGTCAGCCCTGGGCACCTTCGACAACTTCAACCGTTTTGCGCTGCGTGGCAATGCCGCCGAGCGTACCGATGCGCTGTACGACGCCCTGTTTACCACCTCCGACGACGAACCCGGAAGCTATTACCCGCTGATTGCGGATATGGTCCGCTATGCTGGCGACTTTTCCTGGGCCGAAGTGACCATCAATCCCCGCGCCCGCTTTCATGACGGCAGCAAAGTCAGCGCAGAAGATGTCGCCTTCACCTTTCACAAGTTTATGACCGAAGGCGTGCCGCAATTTCGGCTGGTTTACAAAGGCACCACGATGAAAGCCATCGCACCGCTGACCGTACGCATTGAGCTTGCGAAACCGAGCAAAGAGGACATGCTGAGCCTGCTTACGCTGCCGGTGATGCCGGAAAAATTCTGGCGTAACCATAAGCTCAGCGATCCGCTCTCCACCCCGCCGCTGGCCAACGGGCCGTATAAAATTACGGCATGGAAGATGGGCCAGTACGTCGTCTATTCCCGGGTGAAAGACTATTGGGCAGCGGATTTACCGGTGAATCGCGGACGCTGGAATTTCGACACCATTCGCTACGACTATTATCTCGACGATAACGTAGCTTTCGAAGCCTTCAAGGCCGGTGCTTTTGATTTCCGCCCCGAAACCAGCCCGAAAAACTGGGCCACGCGTTACATCGGCAAAAACTTCAGCAACCATTTCATCGTCAAAGAAGAAGAGAAAAACAACTCCGCGCAGGATACTCGCTGGCTGACGTTCAATACTCAGCGTCCGGTGTTTGCCGATCGCACCGTGCGCGAAGCCATTGGCCTGGCGTTTGATTTTGAATGGATGAATAAAGCACTGTTTTATGGGGCCTACAGCCGGACAAACAGCTATTTCCAGAACACCGAATATGCAGCGCGTGGCTATCCCGACGCCGATGAGCTGGTATTGCTTGCCCCGATGAAGAAAGAATTGCCGCCGGAAGTCTTCACCTCAATTTATTCGCCACCGAAGTCCAACGGGAACGGTTTCGACAGAGCAAACTTACTGAAGGCCGACAAACTGCTGACCGACGCCGGTTGGGTGCTGAAAGGCCAGCAGCGCGTAAATGCCAAAACCGGCAAGCCACTGCAATTCGAACTGCTACTGCCCTCAGCGGGCAACAATCAGTGGGTAATGCCGTTCCAGCACAATTTGAAGCGTCTTGGCGTGACGATGGACGTTCGTCAGGTCGATTTGTCACAACTCACCAACCGGATGCGCACCCGCGATTACGACATGATGCCGCGCCTGTGGCGAGCAATGCCGTGGCCGAGTGGCGGCGACCTGCAAATATCCTGGTCGTCGGAATACATCAACTCAACCTATAACGGTGCCGGCGTCAGCAACCCGGTGATTGATAATCTGATTAAACAGATGATTCACTGGGAAGGTAATAAACAGAAACTTCTGCCGCTTGGGCGCGCACTGGACCGCGTGTTAACCTGGAATTACTACCAGTTGCCGATGTGGTTTATGGCCTCAGACCGCATGGCTTACTGGGATAAATTCTCGCATCCAGCGGTTCGTCCCATCTATTCTCTGGGCTTCGATAACTGGTGGTACGACGTCAATAAAGCGGCGAAACTGCCCGAAGCACGGCGTTAAGGAGCAAAGATGGGCGCTTACCTGATTCGTCGACTGTTGTTGGTTATCCCCACGCTGTGGGCCATCATTACCATCAACTTTTTCATCGTGCAGATTGCCCCCGGTGGCCCTGTCGATCAGGCGATTGCAGCCATTGAATTTGGCACCAAAGGCGGTATGCCGGGCGGCGGTGCAGAAAGTATGGGCGCAACACATGCCCGTACCGGCGTTGGCAATATCAATGAAAGCCAGTATCGCGGCGGGCGCGGTCTCGATCCTGAAGTGATCGCCGAAATCACCCACCGTTATGGTTTCGACAAACCAATGCACGAGCGCTATTTCACCATGCTGTGGAACTACGTGCGTTTCGACTTCGGCGACAGCCTTTTCCGCAGCGCTTCGGTCTTACAGCTGATCAAAGCAAGCCTGCCGGTTTCGATAACGCTGGGGTTATGGAGCACGCTGATTATCTACCTCGTGTCGATTCCGCTGGGCATCCGTAAAGCGGTCCATAACGGCACGCGGTTCGACACCTGGAGCAGCGCTTTCATCATCATCGGTTACGCTATTCCCGCCTTCCTGTTCGCCATCGTGCTGATTGTGCTGTTTGCGGGCGGCAGCTATTACGACCTCTTCCCGCTACGCGGGCTGGTTTCCGCCAATTTCGACACCCTGCCGTGGTACCAAAAAATCACCGATTATCTGTGGCACATTACCCTGCCGGTATTGGCGACGGTGATTGGCGGCTTTGCTGCGCTGACGATGCTGACCAAAAACGCGTTTATGGATGAGATTCGTAAACAGTATGTGGTCACCGCGCGCGCCAAAGGGGTAAGTGAGAAAAACATTCTCTGGAAACACATCTTCCGTAACGCCATGCTGCTGGTCATCGCCGGGTTTCCGGCGACGTTTATCAGCATGTTTTTCACCGGATCGCTGCTGATTGAAGTGATGTTCTCGCTCAACGGGCTGGGCCTGCTCGGCTATGAAGCGACCGTTTCCCGCGACTATCCGGTGATGTTTGGCACGCTGTATATTTTCACCCTGATTGGCCTGCTGCTGAATATCATCAGCGATATCAGCTATACGCTGGTCGATCCGCGCATTGATTTTGAGGGCCGCTGATGCCACGTTTAAGCTCTGTCAATCAGGCCCGCTGGGCACGCTTTCGCCATAACCGCCGCGGCTACTGGTCGCTGGTGCTATTCCTGATTATTTTTGCCTGCAGCCTGTGTTCAGAGCTTATCGCCAACGACAAGCCGCTCGTGGTTCAGTATCACGGTGACATCTATTTTCCAGCGCTGAAAACTTACAGTGAGAAAGACTTCGGCGGGCAGTTTGCCACCGCCGCTGATTTTCAGGATCCGTGGCTGCAAAAGCAATTGAGCGATCACGGCCGCGTGCTGTGGGCACCGATTCGCTTTGGGGCCAACTCGATTAACTTTTCCACTGACCGCCCTTTCCCAGCTCCGCCGTCGGCACAAAACTGGCTCGGCACTGACGCCAACGGGGGCGACGTGCTGGCTCGCATTCTTTACGGCACCCGCATTTCATTGTTGTTCGGCCTGATGCTGACGCTGTGCTCAAGCGTAGTGGGCGTCCTGGCGGGCGCGTTGCAGGGCTATTATGGCGGGAAAATCGATTTGTGGGGTCAGCGCTTCATCGAAGTGTGGTCCGGAATGCCGACGCTGTTTTTAATCATCCTGCTTTCCAGCGTCATTCAGCCTAATTTCTGGTGGCTGCTGGCAATAACCGTGCTGTTCGGCTGGATGACGCTGGTCGGCGTGGTTCGTGCTGAGTTTCTGCGCGCGCGTAATTTTGACTACATCCGCGCCGCACATGCACTGGGCGTTAGCGACCGCGGCATCATCTTCCGCCATATGTTGCCCAACGCGATGGTCGCTACCCTGACCTTCCTGCCGTTCATATTGTGCAGTTCGATTACCACACTCACCTCACTCGATTTCCTCGGCTTTGGGTTACCGTTGGGTTCGCCTTCACTGGGCGAACTGCTGCTGCAGGGCAAAAATAACTTACAGGCTCCGTGGCTTGGGATCGCCGCGTTTTTATCGGTGGCGGTGCTGCTGTCGCTGCTGATTTTCATCGGTGAAGCCGTGCGCGACGCCTTCGACCCCAGCAAGGTGGTATGAGATGACGAAACCATTATTAGAGATCGACAATCTCTCCATCGCATTCAGCGCCAGGGAAGAAATCCGCACGGTGGTGAGTGAGCTGTCGCTGAAGGTGGAAGCCGGGGAAACACTGGCGCTGGTCGGGGAATCTGGCTCCGGCAAAAGCGTGTCGGCGCTGTCCGTCCTGCGCCTGCTACCCACGCCACCCGTGAGTTATCCGACGGGCGATATCCGTTTTAACGGGGAGTCTCTGCTTCATGCCAATGAGCGCGTGCTACGCGGGATCCGTGGGAATCGCATCGCAATGATTTTCCAGGAACCGATGGTATCGCTCAACCCGCTGCACTCTCTGGAAAAACAGCTGTACGAAGTGCTGTCTCTGCACCGGGGAATGCGCAAAGAGGCGGCGCGTGGCGAGATCCTGACCTGTCTGGATCGTGTCGGGATCCGCAATGCTCGCCAGCGGCTGGACGATTACCCACATCAGCTTTCCGGTGGCGAACGTCAGCGCGTGATGATTGCCATGGCGCTGCTGACGCGCCCGGAGCTGTTGATTGCCGACGAACCCACTACCGCACTGGACGTGTCCGTGCAGGCGCAAATTCTGCAACTGCTGCGCGAGTTGCGCCAGGAACTGAACATGGGCTTGCTGTTTATCACCCATAACCTTAGCATCGTCCGCAAGCTGGCGGATAACGTGGCGGTGATGCAGAACGGTCGCTGCGTGGAACAGCGCGACGCCCTGTCTCTGTTCCGCCAACCTGAGCATCCTTACACCATCAAACTGCTCGACAGCGAACCCGCGGGTGAGCCCGTGCCACTGCCGCCGGAAAGCGCGCCGCTGTTGCAGGTAGAAAACCTGCAGGTCGCATTTCCCGTTCTCAAAGGCGTGTTTCGCCGGGTAGTTGACGAAAATAAAGTGGTCAACAATATCAGTTTTACCCTGAATACCGGTGAAACGCTGGGTCTGGTGGGAGAATCCGGATCGGGGAAAAGCACCACCGGTCTGGCGCTGCTGCGTCTAATCGCCTCGGCGGGCAATATTACGTTTGATGGGCATAAAATTCAGGGCCGTTCGCGCAAGCAGATGCTGCCGCTGCGTCACCGGATCCAGGTGGTTTTTCAGGATCCGAACTCATCGCTGAACCCGCGCCTGAACGTGCTGCAAATTATCGAAGAAGGTTTACGCGTTCATCAGCCCGCGTTAAGCAGTCACGCGCGTGAAAACCAAGTGATTAGCGTGATGAAAGAAGTGGGGCTCGACCCGGAAACCCGCTGGCGTTACCCGGCTGAATTTTCCGGCGGTCAGCGCCAACGCATCGCCATCGCCCGGGCGCTGATCCTCAAACCGCAGCTTATCGTGCTGGACGAACCCACTTCATCGCTCGATCGGACCGTACAGGCGCAAATCCTCGCCTTGCTGAAATCACTTCAGCAAAAGCATCAGCTGGCTTATATCTTTATCAGCCATGACCTGCATGTGGTGCGCTCGCTGTGTCATCAGGTGATTGTACTGCGTCAGGGAGAAGTGGTTGAGCAAGGTGACTGTCAGCGCGTGTTTGCCGCACCGGCGCAGGAATATACTCGCCAGCTGATTACGCTAAGCTAACGCTCAGAAAGGGTTGTTACCAGAGAAAGGCTCAGCGATAGCCACGCCGAAATTTTTCAGTCGGCAGGTTGCCGCGAACTCATCTTGCATGTTCACGAACAGGCACGGCTCGCCTTCGCATTCCAGTACGGAGCTTGGCAATTCGATATCCGTTAACGCCTGACTCAGCTTCTGCATCACGGGCCATGCGGTATCGCCGTCAGGACTCAGTAATTTCAGTGCCACCAGGCAATTATCATCTTCGTTACCGTTTTGCGGAATCGGTTCAACTCGTGAACCTGCAAAACCGGCAGACCAGCGATAGCTCTGGGGCAGTCGGTGTACGATAGAAAGCTGTTGTGTATTCACGTCTTTTTCCCCGGAAGCAAAATGCTTCACAAATATTTCACATCCATATTAACACATCGTTGACAAATCGTCCTGCATCCAGCCAAGGGTACGTACGTTTTTATCGTCACTCGTATGCCAAACCGGCATAACGGCGCTATATGTACCCGTTTCTGTGATCTAAAACAACCTTTTTATCTACAGTGATGTGACTTTTTACACTAATTGATTTTACATAAAATAAACATAATCGGGCAGTAAAAAACGCTTAGCGGTTGATATGCATCAAAAAGGGGCTGATTACAGCCCCTTTTTGTTAAACAGATGTGTATTAACGCGGGTTTTTACGAGGACGGCTGGCGTAGAGAGAGAACAAAATCGAACAACTGGCGCAAAATGCGATGGAAAACAGCATCGGCCACGCGGTGGTAAAGGTCGCCATCGACAGTAACGCCCCCACAATCGCGCCAATCCCGAAGCGGAAAGTCCCCGCCAGCGACGACGCCGTGCCCGCCATGTGCGGGAATTCGTCGAGAATAACCGCCATCGCGTTGGAAGAAACCATCGATACGCAGCCCACAAATGCCGCTACGCCAAGCACCAGAGACCAGAAGCCCACGCCAAGCAGTGCGCACACCACCATCCAAACGGCCATCGCGAACTGGATCCACAGCCCGGCGCGGAACATGTTCAGCGCCCCCACCTTGCGCACAAAGCGGCTGTTGATGATGGTCATGATGAACAGGAATACGATATTCAGCGCAAAGTAATAACCGAAATGCTGCGGTGAAACGTGGTTCAGTTCGATGTAAACAAACGGCCCGGCGCTGAGGAACGAGAACATTCCGGCGAAGCTGAAGCCGCTGGCCAGCATGTAGCTCAGTACGCGCTTATGACGGAACAGCGAGGCGAAGTTCCCCATCGTGGTGCGGATATGAAACTTCTGACGGCGTTCCGGCGGTAAGGTCTCATCGATAAAGAAGAAGATCATCGTTGAGGCCAGAAGTGCGGCAATGGCGAGGATCCAGAAAATCGCATGCCAGCTAAACCACACCAGCACCGCCCCGCCGACCATCGGCGCCACCAGCGGCGCAATGGTCGTCACCAGCATGACGAACGACATCATGCGAGAGAACTCTTCTTTCGGGTAAATATCGCGCATCAGGGCGTTGATCACCACGCTCGCAGCCGCCGCGGCAAGACCGTGGAAGAAGCGCATAATGATCAGGTGATCGATGGTCTGCGACAGCGCACACGCCACCGCAGCCGCCGCGAACACCAGCGTGCCACCGAGAATAACCGGCTTACGGCCAATGCTGTCAGCCATTGGGCCATACAGCAACTGACCGAGAGCAAAACCCAGAATGTAGGTGCTGAGCGTCATCTGCGCACTGCCCGCCGGCACGCCGAACTGAGCAGAAATGACCGGCAGCGCCGGGAGATACATATCAATTGAAAGCGGCATCAGCATGGCCAGAAGGCCAAGGATGAATACTATACCCAGCGAGGAGTGCTGCCTGGTGGTCACTAATCTACTCCTGAAGTTAGCGCGGCGATAAGCCAACGCTGGCGATTTCGTCTTCCGTCAGCGCCCGGTATTCACCTGGGGCCAGATCGTCATCAAGTTTAATCTCACCAATTCGTTCGCGATGCAGGCCCACAACGTGGTTGCCTACCGCCGCAAACATGCGTTTCACCTGGTGATAGCGCCCTTCACTGATGGTCAAACGGACTTCAGTTGGGGTCAGTACGTCCAGCTGCGCGGGTTTGGTCAGATCTTTTTCATTATGCAGCTGAACGCCTTTGGTAAATTGTTCAGCTGTGTCATCGGCCACTGGCGATTCCAGCGTCACCAGATAGGTTTTCTCGCAGTGGTGACGCGGAGAAGTGACCCGGTGCGACCATTGGCCGTCGTCGGTCATCAGTACCAGGCCGGTAGTGTCGATATCCAGACGCCCTGCGGCATGCAGCTTGTGCGCCAGTGGTTCATCGAGGAAATAAAGCACCGTCGGATGATCCGGGTCATCCGTTGAGCACACATAACCCTGAGGCTTGTTGAGCATGAAGTAACGCGGGCCAGTCGGTTGGATTAACGGATTTCCGTCATATTCCACAGTGTGTTCCGGCAGGACCTTAAACGCGCTGAGTTTGATAATCTCGCCGTCCACGGTAACGCGGCTGGCGCGAATTTCACGCCCGGCAATGGCACGGCTGACGCCGAGTTGCTGGGCGATAAACTTTTCGAGTCGCATGAAGTATTTTTAGCCTGTAATTGTGCGGGTATCGGGCGTGGCCCGAAAATGAAGCTGTACTAAGGGTCAAGTATAACGGCCCTGCTAAGCCACTCAAGCGAAAAGATTCATGGCATACTATTCGGGTGTAAATAATGACGCTGGAACCATGACTTTTACTCTTCGCCCTTATCAGCAGGAAGCGGTGGACGCCACCCTCTCCCATTTTCGCCAACACCAACAGCCCGCGGTGATTGTGTTGCCCACCGGTGCCGGAAAAAGCCTGGTGATAGCCGAGCTTGCACGCCTTGCGCGTGGGCGTGTGTTGGTGCTTGCTCACGTCAAAGAACTGGTGGCGCAGAATCACGCGAAGTACCTGGCGCTGGGGCTTGAGGCGGATATCTTTGCCGCCGGACTCAAGCGCAAAGAGAGCCACGGCAAAGTGGTATTCGGCAGCGTACAGTCGGTGGCGCGCAATCTTGAGCTGTTTCAGGCGGAGTTTTCCCTGCTGATTGTCGATGAATGCCACCGCATCAGCGATGACGATGACAGCCAGTACCAGCAAATACTCAATCACCTTAAAAAGGTGAACCCTCACTTACGCCTGCTGGGGCTGACCGCCACACCTTTCCGTCTGGGCAAAGGCTGGATTTATCGCTTTCATTATCACGGTATGGTGCGCGGCGATGAAAAAGCGCTGTTCCGCGACTGCATTTATGAACTGCCGCTGCGCTACATGATTAAGCACGGCTTTTTGACGCCGCCGGAACGGCTGGATATGCCCGTGGTTCAATACGATTTCAGCCGCCTGCAGGTGCAAAGTAACGGCCTGTTCAGTGAGGCAGATCTGAACGTTGAGCTAAAAAAACAGCAGCGCGTAACGCCGCACATCATCAGCCAGATTGTTGAATTTGCGCAGAATCGCAAAGGGGTGATGATTTTCGCTTCAACCGTAGAGCACGCCAAAGAAGTCACCGGCCTGCTGCCAGCCTCAGAAGCAGCGCTGATCACCGGTGACACGCCCACGCCGGAACGAGACCGGCTGATTGAGGCGTTTAAAGCCCAGCAGTTTCGCTATCTGGTAAACGTCGCGGTGCTGACCACCGGGTTTGATGCGCCGCACGTCGACCTGATTGCCATTCTGCGCCCGACGGAATCCGTCAGCCTGTATCAGCAAATTGTTGGCCGTGGCCTGCGTTTGTCGCCGGGCAAAACAGATTGCCTGATACTCGACTACGCCGGAAACCCGCATGACCTGTTTGCCCCGGAAGTCGGCGCGCCGAAAGGCAAAAGTGACAACGTGCCAGTGCAGGTTTTCTGTCCTGCCTGCGGTTTCGCCAATACGTTCTGGGGCAAAACCACCCAGGACGGCACGCTTATCGAACACTTTGGCCGCCGCTGTCAGGGCTGGTTTGAAGATGACGACGGCCATCGCGAGCAGTGTGATTTCCGCTTCCGCTTTAAAAACTGCCCGCAGTGCAATGCGGAAAACGATATCGCGGCGCGCCGTTGCCGCGAATGTAACACGGTGCTGGTTGACCCGGACGATATGCTGAAAGCGGCGCTGAAGCTTAAAGATGCGCTGGTGCTGCGCTGTAGCGGCATGACGTTACAGGACGGCGCTGACGAAAAAGGCCCGTGGCTGAAAGCCACCTACCACGACGAAGACGGGGCGGATGTGAGTGAGCGCTTCCGTCTGCAAACGCCCGCGCAGAAAACCGCCTTCGAGCAGCTTTTTATGCGCCCTCATACTCGTACACCCGGTGTACCGCTGCGCTGGATAACGCCTGCCGATATCCTCGCTCAGCAGGTTTTACTGCGTCATCCGGATTTTGTCGTCGCGCGTAAAAAAGGACAATTCTGGCAAGTGCGCGAAAAAGTCTTTGATTATGAAGGCCGTTTCCGTCGCGCCAATGAGCTGCGCTAGGGGATTTTCCCGTGGCGCCATTTTTTTTTCACTTTTTTTGCATCCGTTTTCTTCGCTCATTCGCATTAACAGTTGAGGGCACCAATTAGCCCGAATCGAAAACACAAATGAGGGAATGAAAATGAAACAATTTCTGCCATCTCTGATTTTTTCTGCACTGGTTTTCAGCGGCGTGTCTCAGGCAGCCATGATGGATAACAACACCGTGATGGTCGGCGGTGCAGCCATGTACCCATCGAAAAACATCGTGCAAAACGCCGTGAATTCGAAAGATCACACCACTCTTGTGGCAGCGGTAAAAGCTGCCGGACTGGTCCCGACACTCGAAGGAACAGGGCCCTTTACCGTCTTCGCCCCCACTAACACCGCCTTCGAAAAACTCCCTCCGGGAACCGTGGACTCCCTGCTCAAACCCGAAAACAAACAAAAGCTCACCGCCGTTTTGACCTATCACGTAGTGGCGGGTAAATACGATATGAAAGCGCTTGAGAAAAAAATCAAAGCCGGTGGCGGTAAAGCCGAGCTGAAAACCGTTAACGGTGGCTCGCTGTGGGTCATGGCGAACGGCCCGCATAATATCCAGCTGAAAGATGCGCGGGGCAATATTGCCAACATCACTACCTACGACGTAAATCAGAGCAACGGTGTGATTGATGTTATCGATACTGTGCTGATGCCATAAAGCGTTGCCTATACTGTGTGCAGCCACTTTTGTGTGGCTGCACCTTTAACAGGGACCCTGATGACAACCAACGCGCCTCATATTCATGCCGGGATCATGTCCAAAATAGCCTCCGGCGATAAAGATGCCCTGGCACAGCTCTACCACACCATTTCTCCTCGCCTGTTTGGGATTATTTTGCGCATGGTCCGACGCCGCGACTGGGCGGAGGAAATCCTGCACGATACCTTTATTCAAATCTGGCAGTCTGCAACATATTACGATGAGCAACGCAGCGAGCCGCAGATTTGGCTGAGTCATATCGCCAGAAACCGCGCTATTGATTACCTGAGAAAACATGAGAATCGGTGCTGTTCGGTGGATGACATAACCGAAGCGGAAGAAGGCTTTCAGGCCCCGCTTCCGGAGGAAGACAGTCATCTGGAAGCCCGCCGTTTGCAGCATTGCCTGGAGAATCTACCGCCTGAACAGCGGCAAAGTATTGCTCTGGCTTACTATCGTGGGCTGTCACAAACCGAAATCGCACTGTCGTTGAGCCAACCAGAAGGTACCGTTAAAAGCTGGATCCGCCGTGCGCTGGCACATCTCAGGGAGTGTGTGGGCCTATGAACATTCAGGAAAATGATGACTTCCTCGCCGCTGAGTTCGTTCTCGGCGTGCTGGATGAACCAACCCGAGCGCAGCTCGAACGAAGACTGGCCACTGATGTTGACTTTGCGCAGCAGGTCACGCGCTGGCAAAAAGCCTTTAGCGGGATAGACGTGACAACGCAAAATGTCACGCCTGCGCCAGACGTATGGTGGGCCATTCAGCGCGACATTAATCAGAGTCCCCCAGTAGCGGCGGTCGCTCCTGTTTATTTACGACCAGCGGTCTGGGTCGGCTGGGCGCTTGCCGCCGCGCTGGCGGGCGTGCTGGTGTTCACTTACGTGACGAAACCGGAACAGGCGTCACCGATGCAGCCGGTTGCGGTGTTAAATGGCGCGCAGCCGGGTGAACAGTTCGTGGTCAGCGTGAATAAATCTGCGTCGATGATTCAGGTCTCGGCGCTTAACGTGACGCTGCCGCAAAGCAAAAACCTGCAACTGTGGCTGATTAAAGGCAGCAATCCACCGCGCTCACTGGGCCTGATAACCCACCACACGGGTAACGAATTCAAACTGGGCGCCGAATCTTTGGACAATCAATCGGTACTGGCGATTAGCCTTGAGCCTGTTGGCGGCTCAAAACTGGCGGGACCTTCAGGGCCGGTAATATTCCAGGGTAAAATCAGCACGCTTTAGTGCGCAGACGCGGCCAACCAAGAGGCAGCCTTAAGCATGACAGGGAGAGTTTAGTTTGCCCCGAAAGGGATTGAAGGCTATAATCCCGCCCGCTTTTGCATGTGCAAAGCAGATCACTTGCCTGTTGCTGGGTCGCCTGTAACAGGATTACATATAGAGAGACATCAATGTTTACTTTAAACGCAGAAGTACGTAAAGAGCAGGGTAAGGGTGCGAGCCGCCGCCTGCGTACCGCTAACCAGTTCCCAGCAATCGTCTACGGTGGCGAAGCTGCTCCAGTAGCACTGGAACTGGACCACGACAAAGTGTGGAACCTGCAGACTAAAGAAGGTTTCTACACCGAAGTTCTGACCATCGTGGTTGCTGGTGGTAAAGAAGAGAAAGTGAAGGTTCAGGCTGTTCAGCGTCACCCGTTCAAGCCAAAACTGACTCACATCGACTTCGTTCGCGCGTAATCGCTGACAAGTTGTGAAGAACCCCGCCTCGGCGGGGTTTTTTTATCGCTGATTTTGGGTTACTTACCGCTGGTGCGGCGCTGTAACTGGTCACGCAGGTTTGGTGGCGTGCCTTTGATGGTCAGCGTATCAGTGGCCGGATCCCAGAAAATACGTTCGCCAAGCAGCAGCGCATCAAAGTTGATGGTCAGCCCACCGCCGCTTCCGGCGTATTTGGTCAGCTGGCGCAGCGTGCTTCTGTCCGCCGGGAAACTCTCTTCCAGCTCGTAGCCTTTGTCGGCGGTGAATTCGTGGAAACTCACTTCGCTGACGCCGGACAACTCTTTGGACAGCGACTCCAGCTCAATCTCTTCCCCGGCCTGCAGCTGTTCGTTGCAGTAGGTGTAGACCTGCTGGCGCACGCTCTGACGCTCGGATTTATCGAGCTCCGCTTCGGCAGTAAAATCGTCAACTGCCTGCAGCAAACCGCGGTTCTGCGCTTTGGCGTTCAGCCCTTCGCTTGCCCCGAGGAAATCCATAAAGAAATCGGCCACTTTGCGCCCTACTCGTCCTTTCAGGAACGTCAGGTAGCGGCTGGAGTCCGGATTAGTTTCCCATTCGGTCAAATCAATACGCGCCACGATATCGGCGTGATTGATATCAAGATAGTGCGTGGAGCTGATATCCAGCTGCTCGTTCACGCGCATGCTGCTCAGATTGTTGAGCACCGCCACCAGCAGATATTCCACCGCCAGATAGCGATAGTGGCAAAACAGCACGATGCCGCCGTCGGCGAACGGGTATTTCGCCAGTTCGTCACGCAGGCGACCGGTCGCTGCGCGGCTAAAGGCCAGGAAATCTTCCTCACCCTGACGATGCAGGCGCAGAGACTGGGCCAGCTCGCTCTCTTCATTGAACATGCCGTAGGCTTTGTTCTTTGCGCTGTAGACCCGATGCAGCTCAGCCATCATCTCTTCGACCGTTGCCGTCGGCTCCAGCAAAGTATCGCGCAGCACCACTTCAAGGTTCTCTTCATCACGCTTGATCATCTGGTGCAGGGCAATCTGGTTGATATCCAGACTCATGTTAAACTCTCCTTTTAGACCGGACGGTATTCAACCATCGCGGACGCAACTGTGTAAAGGCGAAAAAAAGCGGAAAAAAAGCTGCTGCTACGGTAATATGTTGCCCTTTCATGAACAAACAGATTCTGGATTTATGCCGCAAATCTCCCGCTACAGTGATGAACACGTTGAACAACTGCTGACTGAGCTTGCCAACGTGCTGGAAAAACACAAGGCACCGACTGACCTTTCACTGATGGTGTTGGGCAATATGGTGACTAACCTGATTAACACAAGCGTCGCGCCAGCACAGCGCCAGGCGATTGTCCGCTCCTTTGCTCAGGCGCTGCAATCTTCTGTTAGCGATGACCCAGCGCACTAAGCGCAAAAGGAAGACGACAAACAGTTTATGGTGACTCATCGTCAGCCCTATCGAGAAAAAGTGTCCCAGATGGTCAGTTGGGGGCATTGGTTTGCCCTGTTCAACATTCTGCTGGCCGCAGTTCTCGGTAGCCGCTATCTGTTTGTCGCCGACTGGCCGACGACGCTGTCGGGTCGCGTGTACTCGTACATCAGCCTCGTCGGGCATTTCAGCTTTCTGGTGTTCGCCACCTACCTGCTGATCCTCTTCCCGCTCACGTTCGTTGTCATGTCCCAGCGCCTGATGCGGTTCTTATCCGCCATTCTGGCCACCGTGGGCATGACGCTGTTGCTTATCGACAGCGAAGTCTTTACCCGCTTCCACTTGCACCTTAATCCGGTGGTGTGGGAGCTGGTGATTAACCCCGATCAAAACGAAATGGCCCGCGACTGGCAGCTTATGTTTATCAGCGTGCCGGTCATTCTGCTGATTGAGATGCTGTTCGCCACCTGGAGCTGGCAAAAGCTGCGTAGCCTTACGCGCCGCCGCCACTTTGCTCGCCCGGTCGCCTGGTTTCTGTTTACTGCATTTATTGCCACGCATGTGATGTACATCTGGGCCGATGCGAATTTCTACCGCCCGATAACCATGCAGCGCGCGAATTTGCCTCTTTCCTATCCGATGACCGCCCGTCGTTTCCTTGAGAAACATGGCCTGCTCGACGCGCAGGATTACCAACGCCGTCTGGTGGAGCAAGGCGATCCGGAAGCCGTTTCTGTGCAATATCCGCTGAGCGATTTGCGCTACCGCGATATGGGCACCGGGCAGAACGTCCTGCTGATTACGGTCGATAGCCTGAACTATTCTCGTTTTGAGAAGCAGATGCCTTCCCTGGGCAGTTTTGCACAGCAAAATCTTAACTTTACTCAGCATATGAGCGCCGGTAACGCTGCCGACAGCGGGATCTTCGGCCTGTTCTACGGGATTTCACCAAGCTATATGGATGGCGTGCTGTCCGCTCGCGTTCCGGCGGCGTTGATTTCCGCGCTGAATCAGCAGGGTTATCAGCTTGGGTTGTTCTCCTCTGACGGATTCAGCAGCCCAATGTATCGCCAGGCGCTGCTGTCAGACTTCTCGCTGCCGCCATCCAAATCTCAGAGCGATGCGGACACCGCCTCCCAATGGATTAACTGGCTGGGGAGCTACGCGCAGGAAGAGAACCGCTGGTTCTCCTGGATTTCGCTCAACGGAACCACGCTTGCCGACACCCAGAAGCAAAGCTTTAACCGCCGTTATGCCCGCGCTGCCGGGGACGTCGATACGCAGATTGACCGCGTACTGACCGCGCTGAAAGCGTCCGGCAAGTTCGACAAAACCGTGGTGATTATCACGGCGGCGCACGGCGTATCGCTGGATAAAAAAGGCGCGAATTTCGACTGGTCTCGCGAGCAGCTTCAGGTTCCACTGGTGGTTCACTGGCCGGGAACGCCGGCGCAGGAAATCACCACCCTGACCAACCATAAAGATGTGATGACCACGCTGATGCAGCGCTTGCTGCACGTCAGCACGCCAGCCAATGAATATTCTCAGGGGCAGGACTTGTTCAGCGCCACGCGCCGCCATAACTGGGTCACCGCCGCGAGCAATACTGACCTGGCAATAACCACGCCGAAGGTGACCGTCGTGCTAAATCACAACGGTAACTACCACACGTGGAATCGCGACAATGAGAAAGTGGAGAACGAGAAGCCACAGCTGAGCCTTCTGCTCCAGGTGCTGACCGAAGAGAAACGTTTCATCGCTAACTGATTGATTATTTTTGAATCAACTGGTGGAAACCGTCTTGCATCCGACGTTGAAAACGGTAGTATTATTTTCGGCGTCGGCACGTAGCGCAGCCTGGTAGCGCATCGTCATGGGGTGGCGAGGGTCGAGAGTTCGAATCTCTCCGTGCCGACCAAACTTATTTTCCGAATCGGTATTGCTCGCCAACCGCACTTAATCACCAACAAGCCTCTCTCGACAAAAACATATAAAATTATAACGTTAAACGATAACAACATTGTCTAATTGGTAGACACTGTGCAAAAAACACGGCGCACACCCGATGTGAACAATGTGTTATCCTCCGCTTTAATGAGTAACGCAAATTCGATCCTGATTAAGGACATCAAGAGGTTTTATGCGCATCGGAATCGCCTTCCCTATCCTGTGTTTTATCGTCGCTGTCGCTTTCCTGGCCTGGTTTATCATTGGTGGTTACGCCACGCCGGGCTCCTGATTTTCACGGGCAACCCGTCTTAGTACATATCACCACACATAATTAAAATATTGGTAAATAATACTTACCATTCATCGTGGTGATGGTACGATCTGCTTGTTGCTAACTGATCAAAAGGATTAACAGTGAAAAACGCATCCAATTTTGCTGCTGCCGTGCTCTCTCTGGCCTGTGTTTCTGCCAGCGCCTTCGCGGCCAATACGCCGCTTGAAAAAGTAGCTCCGTATCCGCAAGCGGAAAAAGGGATGAAGCGTCAGGTCATTACGCTTCCGGAACAGAAAGACGAATCTGGCTACAAAGTGGAGTTGCTGATTGGTCAAACGCTGGAGGTGGACTGCAACCAGCATCGCCTGGGTGGTGAACTGGAAAGCAAAACGCTGCAAGGTTGGGGTTACGACTATTACGTCTTCGACAAAGTGACTTCCCCGGCATCCACCATGATGGCCTGCCCGGACGGTAAAAAAACGCAGAAATTCGTGACCGCCTGGCTGGGTGACGACGCGCTGGTGCGCTACAACAGTAAGCTGCCGATTGTGGTTTACACGCCGGAAAACATCGACGTGAAATACCGCATCTGGAAAGCCGAAGACAGCGTGCAGAACGCCGAAAAGCGCTAATTCAGCGTTAAAAAAAGCCCCGTTAATAGACTGCCCCATACAGTGGGACAGTTCATGTTAAGCGGGGCTTTTTTGTTACAGGGCGATATCTGCCACCGGTTGCAGCTCCACCCGCGGAGGCGTGAACTGCGCCTGAGGTACAGGATCGGCCGGCGTGTCAGCATCATAACGCAGGCCAAGCACTTCGCTGGTGTGCGCCAGCGTCTGCTGAATGGCCTGTGGATCACCGCTCAGACTGCTGCCGTAAGTCGGTACTACCGAACGCAGTTTTTCCTGCCATGCAGGCGAATTCACTTTCTCTTTGAATACCTGCTCCATCAAATGCAGCATGATCGGGGCCGCCGTCGATGCGCCAGGTGACGCACCCAGCAGCGCCGCCACGGTGCCGTGCTCGTCGCTGACCACTTCGGTACCCAGGCGCAGCACGCCGCCTTTGTCCTCGTCGCGTTTGATGATTTGCACGCGCTGACCCGCCTGCCACAACCGCCAGTCGCTTTTCTTCGCTAACGGATAGTATTCCTGTAACGCAGCCAGACGGTCTTTATCATTCTGCATCACCTGCCCAACCAGATACTTCACCAGACTGAAGTTATCCAGCCCGACGTTAATCATCGGCAGAATGTTTGATTTGTTGGTCGAGCCGAGCAAATCCCACAGCGAACCGTTTTTCAGGAACCTGGTCGAAAACGTCGCGAACGGCCCAAACAGCACCGCGCGCTTACCGTCGATTATGCGGGTGTCAATGTGCGGGACCGACATTGGCGGCGCCCCCACGGAGGCCTGACCATACACTTTCGCCAGATGATGATTCACCACCTCCGGGTTTTCGCACACCAGGAACTGGCCACCAACCGGGAAGCCCGCGTACTCTTTCGCCTGTGGAATGCCGGTCTGTTGCAGCAGTTTGAGTGCCGCCCCGCCCGCGCCGATAAAGATAAATTTCGCCCGGATGGTGCGACGAACTTTAGCATTGTTGGCGTCAGAAACGCTGACCGTCCAGCTGTTATCCGCGTTGCGTTTAAAACGGCGCACCACGGTGTTGAGCTGCAACGCGAAATTGTCATGACGGCGCAGGCCAGCAATCAGCTGGCGGGTGATTTCACCGTAGTTCACATCGGTGCCAACTTCGGTCCGCGTCGCGGCAACCTTCTGCTGCGGGTCGCGCCCTTCCATCACCAGCGGAGCCCACTTCTTAATCTGTTCGGTATCTTCGGAATAACGCATTCCCTGGAACAGCGAGTTCTGCTGAAGTGCTGCATAACGAGCGCGCAGGAAGTTGACGTTATCTTCGCCCCACACAAAGCTCATGTGCGGTACGGTATTGATGAAGGTCTTCGGCTGTTGCAAAACGCCGCGTGTCACCTGGTGCGCCCAGAACTGGCGCGAAATCTGAAAGGCTTCGTTAATCTCGATGGCTTTGTCGATGCTGACAGAACCATCCGCTTTTTGCGGCGTGTAGTTCAGTTCCATCAGGGCGGCATGGCCGGTACCGGCGTTATTCCAGCCGTTGGAGCTCTCCTCGGCGACGCTTTCCATACGTTCAACCAGGGTAATAGACCAATCCGGCTCCAGTTCCTGAAGCCAGGTTCCCAGCGTGGCACTCATGATGCCACCGCCAATCAACAACACATCCGTCTCATGCTCGGTACGGGCGTGGGTCTGGTCTGCCAGAGGTTCGGCATCTAAACCAACCGCCTGTGAGCTGCGTACGGCCATCTTTTTAGTCATCGTAATGAGCCTTACTGTACTCGCGTTTTTTGTTTTAGCGCAGGTGAAACGATTCGGGGAAATCCACGTTAGCACTGACGGTGAAAGATTTAAATATTGTTTAATCTTTAAGTCCTGTTTTGATAACTGTTATAAAAATGTTTAATAAATGTGTCACACAGATGAGTATTGGTACTGGCGAAATGTGACGCAACGCGGTAATATCGCCCGTTTTGTGACATACAGCACGCATCGTGCTTTATGGTTAACCGGTCATCCATAACCTTACTTTCTCTATGCCTGATACCTCTTCTTCGTCAACGACTACTGACCAAAATGCGCTCTCTACCATCGTGCGCTCTCCTGCCCTGCTGCTGCGCGAGTCGCTGGCCGGGGTGATCACTGCCCTGGCGCTGATTCCGGAAGTGATTTCTTTTTCGGTGATTGCAGGCGTTGACCCGAAAGTAAGCCTGATTGCATCGGTAGTGCTGTGTCTGGCGATGTCGTTCCTCGGCGGGCGTCCGGCGATGGTTACGGCGGCGGCGGGTTCGGTGGCGCTGGTCATCGGCCCAATGGTGCACCAGCACGGCGTGGCGTACATCCTGCCTGCGGTGGTGATGGCTGGCGTAATTCAGATTGCTTTTGGCGTGTTTGGCATGGCGAGGCTGATGCGATTCATCCCACAGGCGGTGATGACCGGCTTCGTGAATGCACTCGGTATTCTTATTTTCTTTGCCCAGGTGCCGCATTTTTGGAGCAAAGAGCCGCTGATTCTGGCGCTGTTTGCCACTACGCTATTGATTGTGCTGTGGGCGCCGCGAGTGATTAAAAGCGTGCCTTCGCCATTGATTGCTATCGTTATTCTGACGTTGTATACCTTTTACAGCGGCCAGATCCTGCCGACCGTCGGTGATGAAGGCTCAATGTCAGGCGGTCTGCCTGGGCTGACCCAGCTGCTGGTACCGCTTAATCTGCATACATTACAGATAATCTGGCCATGCGCATTGAGCATCGCCTTTGTCGGGCTGATGGAATCGCTACTGACCGCAAAACTGGTCGATGACTTAACCGCCACGCCGTCGAATAAAGCGCGTGAAAGCGCCGGGCTTGGTATCGCCAATATCATGGCAGGCTTTTTCGGCGGGATTGCCGGGTGCGCGATGATCGGTCAGACCATCGTCAACGTGGAAATGGGTAAAGGCCGCAGCCGCCTGTCTACCGTGGTGGCAGGCCTGGTGTTGCTGTTACTGGTAACCGGGCTCAGCAACGTGATGGCGAAAATCCCGATGGCGGTGCTCGCCGGGATCATGGCGATTGTGGCGTTCAAAACCTTTAGCTGGCACAGCATTCAGCCAGCCACCCTGAAGCAAACACCGTGGTCGGTGACACTGGTGATGCTGGTCACCGTCGCGGCGACTGTCAGCACTGGCAATCTGGCCATTGGTGTACTGGCCGGGATTGTGGCACTGGTGTTGATTCCGAAACGTATCCGCCGACACCATGCGGCTAAAGCAGAAACACCGTCGCCAGCCCCAGAAAAATAAAAAAGCCGCCAGTGTCGGTGATCGCGGTGATCATCACACTGGAGCCTACGGCCGGATCGCGGCCAAATTTAGTCATAATCATCGGGATCAGTACCCCCATCAACGACGCCACCAGCAGGTTGAGCACCATCGCCAACATCATCACGCCGCCAAGCTGCGGGTCATCGTACAGCCACCACGTCACTCCGCCCATTATGCCGCCCCACACCAGGCCGTTAATCAACGCCACGCCCATTTCTCGCAGGATCAGGAACGAAAAGTTACCCGGCTGAATATGCTGGAGCGCCAGCGCACGAACGATCATGGTGATGGTCTGGTTGCCGGTATTGCCGCCGATCCCCGCCACGATGGGCATCAGCGAGGCCAGCGCCACCAGTTGGGAAATGGTGTGTTCAAAGCTATCAATCACCCTTGAGGCAATAAACGCGGTACAGAGATTGACCGCCAGCCACGCCCAGCGCGTTTTCACCGCTTTGCTGACCGGGGCGAATACGTCCTGATCGTTACTCAGACCGCTCATCTGGCGAATGTCGTTGTCGGTTTCTTCGTATACCACCTCAACAATCTCATCGATGGTCAGACGCCCGAGCAGTTTGCCTTCGGCGTCTATCACGGCAGCACTCAGCAAGTCATCACGTTCAAAGGTACGCGCGACTTTTTCGGCATCTTCTTCAGGATGGAAGGTGACGGGCTCCGCTTCCATGACGTCGTTAACCCGGCGCTGCGCCGGATTGAGCAAAATGGTTTGCAGCTCCAGTTCGCCAAGCAGCGTTTTATCACGCGAAGTAACGAACAGTTTGTCGGTGTTCTCCGGCATTTTTCCCAACCGGCGCAGGTAGCGCTGCACCGCGCCCAGCGTGACGTCCGGGCGAATGGTGATCACCTCGAACTCCATGATCGCCCCCACGCTGTCGTGGGCGTAATTCATGACCTGGCGTACGCGGTCGCGTTCGGCAGGCGCAAGCGTCGCCAACAGACGACCGGTCAGATTGCGCGGAAGGTGTTGAACCAGATAGATTTTTTCATCGATATCGAGGGTTTCCAGCGCATCAAGCAACGCCTTGTCGCTCATCCCTTCGATCAGGTCTTCATAGACGCCTTCGGACGCTTCGAGTAGCACGTTACCGCGCTTGCTGTCTTCCACCAGCCCCCAAAGCGCGTGTCGCTCATCGGAAGGCAGCGCCTCCAGCGTATCCGCCAGATCGGGCGCAGGCAGGTGCGCCACCAGCGCGCCCACTTCGGCAATATCATCCGCCAGCTGTCCTTCGTCATACTGTTCAGCCAGCGTCAGTTTGTTGGTCAGCGCGGACGTAATGGCTTTGTCGGTGGTCAGCAGCCAGATAAGTCGGGCACGCTCCTGGTCACGCAGTCGGGCGCTGTTTTTATGAAACACGGACATCGGTTGGCAATCCTTGAACGGGGGGCGGTTTTCCAGCCTCTAAGCATAGCGCGAGTGAAAGTAAAAAATAATAAACGCGTGGCGGAGATGCGGGAAAAACAGGCAAACGCCCCTGCAAAGGGGCGTGAAAGATTAGGCTGTACGTGCGACGGCGTCCCGGGAAGCGGCATCGCGCTCTTCCCCGGTCAGTTCGCTGAGTTTACCGTTGCGCATTTCCAACAGGCGGTCGGCGTGGATGAAGTAGTGATCGTCATGACTGATAGCAAACACGGTTTTCCCCATCTCTTGCATCAGCGGCAGTAAAACCTGATAAAACTCGCGACGGAAATGCGGGTCCTGATCGGCGGCCCATTCATCCAGCAGAATGATGTCACGTTCTTCGGCCAGCGCCAGCAACAGCGCGACGCGCTTTTTCTGCCCTTTGGAGAGTTTCAGGTCAAGAATTTTACCGTTCTCAAGCTTCAGCTTGTGGCCCATTTTTAACTGTTCCAGCCACTTGTCGATTAGCGCCTGATTCGCCTGATGCCCTTCCGGACCGAGCAGCTGATCGAACAGCCACACGTCGGTAAACACCGCGGAGAACAGCTTGCGATAATCTTCCGGTTTATCCACCGCCAGCGGCTGACCGTCGAGCAGGATCTTTCCGGAAACCGGTTGATAAAGCCCGGTGAGCAGCATAGCCAGCGTCGATTTCCCGCTACCGTTGCCGCCAATCAGAAACACCAGTTCTCCACGATTCAGCGTCAGATTAATCGGCCCGACGGCAAAGGTGTTGTCCTGATAATGGAACTCCACGTCGCGCAGTTCCAGCGTTTGCCAGTTCGGATGGGCTTCCGGCTTTGGAAACTCGATACGATACGGTGCCAGAGAAAAAGTGTTCAGTTTTTTAAACGCTACCTGGGCGCTGAGCAGCGTCGGCAGCGCGCCGACGGCGGAAAGCAGCGGCGTGCGCAGGAACAGCAGCGTCAGTGAATAGGTCGCCGCCACATTGGTGTCCGCCCAACCGAGGCTGTTCGCCATCCAGAACACCAGGCCAATCGCCCCAAGCATCATGATATTCGACCAGTTCACGGCGCTTAAATGGAAGGTGTCGGCGCGAATGATGTGGTGGCGATACTCTTTGGCATCAGGAATATACAGAGTATTGAAGATATGTTCCGCGCGCTCGCGGTTGAGGGTCAGCTCTTTGCGCCCTTCCAGCACGGTCTGATAATCGTGGTACAGCTTGTCTTCCGTTTCGCGCAGGGTCGCCATGTGTTTGTACACTCGCGCTACCAGCACAAATCCGCCCCAGATGGTCAATGCCATCCACAACGCGGTGATCACCAGCATTTTGCCGGACAAGAAGAAGAGATACGCCGCCGAACCAAAGGTCAGAATGATGCCCTGCACCAGCTCTGGTAAACGCACGAAGGCGATGGTGATGGCACGAACATCGCTGGTCAGCCCGGCGAGCAGCGCAGCGCTACCCAGCTTTTCGACCCGCTCAATTTGAGTGTCGAGAATACGTTTGATGAATTCACTGCGCAGGCGATAGACGAAGTGGTGCCCGAGCACGGTTAACGCCAGCTGCGAGCCGAGCGTGACGGCCATTAGCAGCGCAAGCAGGCCGAGGAATTCCGGAAGCACCGCCAGCGACGCATCGGCGCTTTCAATCAGGCGCAGGTTAATGAACGCAATCAGGCCAATACCGAGCGCGGCGCTCAGCAGGCTCAGCGCCATGACGGCGATGAAAGGCCAGCGGTACTGCCGCCAGACCAGAAGAAGAAGCTGCATAAAAACGATTCCGGACGACCAAAACAGCCAGCAGTTTAAACGGCTCGCGCCCTACATCAAGAATAATTCTTATTTTTATTGCTGTTTCAGGTATGGCGGAAAGTGAGATTGAAACGGAAGGCGCCGGTTGCCGGATGGTCACCCTCTTTAAGCGGTTGAATGTCATGATAAAACAGCCTCGATTCGCCTCCCCACACCACCACATCACCGTGTTCCAGCAGTACGCGCTGCAAGGGATCGTTGCGCTTCGGCCCACCAAACTGAAATACCGCAGGCAAGCCCAGCGAGACAGAAACAATCGGCGCGCGCAGCTCCTTTTCATCTTTATCCTGATGCAGCGAGAGTTTGGCTCCCGGCGAATATCGGTTGATAAGACAGGCGTCCGGCTGAAAATCGGCATAACCCGCCTCTTGCGCACATGCCTGGGCCAGCGTTAAAAAAGCCACGGGCATGGCGGGCCAGCGCTGCCCGGTTTGCGGATCGACGCATGAATACAGATAACCGTGCTGATTTGTCGTCCAGCCGACATGCCCGCAGTTAGTCATCGCCACAGACATGGTGTAGCCGCCGGGCGTGACCATTTGCCGGAAGGGAGACAATGTCGCCACCTGATTGATCTGGTCGAGCAGTTGTTCAGCATTCGCCAGCGCGCGGCGACGTATGATGACCGCCCCCGGCGCGAGTGGCTCCTGCCACGGCGGAGTATCGGCAAACAAATCCAGCATCGTTATCTCTCCTGCCCTGCTTCGCGGCGCAGCAGGGCCGCTTTTCGCGCTTCGCCCCAACGATAACCAGACAGTGCCCCGCTCTGTCGCACCACGCGATGACAAGGCACGATCAGTGCCAGTTTATTTGCCGCGCAGGCATTTGCTACGGCGCGCACCGCCTTCGGTTTGCCAATGCTGTCTGCCACCTGCTGATAGCTGCGGGTTTCACCTGCCGGAATATCACGCAGCGCCTGCCAGACCGATTGCTGAAATGCCGTCCCGCGAATATCCAGCGGCAGCGAAACCGTCGCCCGCTGTCCGTCTAACAGAGCAATCACCTGCGCGACCTGCTGACGGAATCCGTCGTCGGCTTCTTCCCGCTGGGCATGGGGAAACATCTGCTCAAGTTCGGCAATCAGCGTTTCATCATTATCTCCCGGCAAAACGGCACAAATACCGCGAGTACTGGCCGCCACCAGACAACGCCCGAGCAGGCACGGCTGAAGCGTGTAGCGCACGCGCAGGTCATCGCCGCCGCGACGAAACTGGCGCGCCGTCATGCCGAGCGTGTCGTCTGCATGGCGATAGAAACTGCTGCTGCCAGGAAAACCCGCCGCCAGTACGGCATCGGTGACTGTTGGGCTTTCTTTCAGTGCATCACGCAATGTTTTCGCGCGCCAGGCCTGCTGCCAGGCGCGGGGCGTCATACCGGTCACGGACTTAAACAGCCGATGGAAATGATACGGACTGACGGCGACTTCCCGCGCCAGTTCGTCGAGCGTCAGGGTGCGCTCTTGCTCCAGCAATCGACAAGCCTGGGCGACTTTATCTATTCGCTGTTGTTGAGGGTCAGCTTTATCAGGCTGGCAACGTTTGCAGGCCCGAAAACCGGCGGCCTCGGCGGCGCTGGTAGTCGGGTAAAAACGTACGTTTTGGCGTAGAGCATGGCGCGCACGACAGGACGGGCGGCAGTAGATCCCAGTGGTCAGTACTGCAAATACAAACTGACCATCGGCGGCTAAATCTCTGTCCAGGACCGCCTGCCAGCGGACCTCATCATTAATAGCAGCATTACGTTTCATACAGTCTCCGGCTCTCTATTCAGGGTAGCCTGAGTCTGGCGCAGAAGGCAGCTAAAAAAACCGCCATTCTTGCTTTTTAATTTTTGCCGCTGACCAGGAAGGTTTCGAACTGCGGAGACATCCAGGTTTTGAAGCCGTCGCCATCTTTGATGATCATGTAAACCGCCAGCCCCTGCTCGCGCACAACTTCTTTGGCTTTCTCCGGACCGAGCACCATCAGCCCAGTATCCCAGCCGTCGGCTTCCAGCGCAGTCTGTGAAATCACCGTGACCGACACCAGTTTATGCTGGATAGGTGCCCCGGTTTGCGGATCGATCACATGGGAAATGCGTTTGCCGTCAAGCTCGTAGTAGTTGCGATAGCTGCCCGAGGTGCTGATGCCGTGGCCATTGATATCCACAATCGCCTGCACCGCATTTTCTTTATCCGTCGGTTTCTGAATCGCCACGCGCCACGGCTGGCCTTCGGCATTCGTGCCACGGCTCGACAGCGCGCCGCCCACGGAGACCAGGTAGCGGGCAATGCCTTCCTGTTCCATTAGGCGCGCCAGATGATCGGCGGCGTAGCCTTCTCCCACGGTCGAGAGATCAACATACAAGTCGGGAATGTCTTTTTGTAAGTACTGACTGCCGGACTGGTTAATGACCGTCAGATGTTTCAGACCGGTACGCTCTTTTGCGGCGTCAATTTGCGCCTGATCCGGCGTTTTTACCGGCTGTTTATCCGGGCCAAAGCCCCACAGATTCACCAGCGGCCCGACGGTAATGTCCATGGCGCCCTGGGTTTTCGCACCGATACGCAGTGATTCGGTGACGATATCCGCCATCGCTTCGTTGACCGGCCACGGTGCGGTACTGGTGGAATGGTTGAATCGCATCAGCGCGGAATCGTTTTTCCACGTGGACAATAGCTGATCGTCGGCGTCCAGCTGGCTTTGCACCTTCTGTCGCAAGGCCTCTGCTTTGCTGCTGTCGAGATTGATGACGCTGACCCGCCAGAATGTCCCCATCGTCTTGCCTTCAAGGACGGTCGCTGGCGCTTTTTGCGCAGGTGTCGGCGCGCTGTTATCGCAGCCGGAAATAACGAGAGCGACGGCCATCAGTGCCGCGCGGAAATAAGTGAAATCCATACGTAATGCCCCTCATGTTTGCGCGCAAGGGTACACCAATCAACTTAAACAAGGGATAAAAAAAGGGTCCCGAAGGACCCTTTTTACTGATTAGCAGTCGATTAGAACTGGTAAACCAGACCCAGTGCTACGATGTCATCGGTAGAGATGCCAGCGTCACGGGTGAATTTGTTGTCATCCAGCAGGTTGATTTTGTAGTCAACGTAGGTGGACATGTTTTTGTTGAAGTAGTAAGTCGCACCTACGTCAACATATTTCAGCAGATCCTGGTCGCCGTAACCGTTTTCCAGGTCTTTACCTTTAGACTGCAGGTAAGCCACGGATGGACGCAGACCGAAGTCGAACTGGTACTGAGCAACAACTTCAAAGTTCTGCGCTTTGTTAGCAAAACCGATGCCACCGGTGCGGGTTGCGTTGTAAGTCTGAGAGTACTGAGTCGCCAGGTAGATATTGTTGGCGTCGTATTTCAGACCACCGGTGTAGGTTTCAGCGTGATCGCCTTCACCCAGAACACCGTATTGAACAGGATTGCCATTAGCGTCTACATTGCCATCGATGGTGTAGGTGGAGGTGTTCTGCTCGTTAGTACGCTTAGAGTTAGAGTACGCGAAACCAGCGCTGATACCTTCCCAGATGTCATAAGTCACGGAGGTGCCGAAGCCATCGCCATTCTGTTTCTGGTATCCACGGCCATTGGCCGTTTGATCTTCGCCGCTGATGCTACCGTTTTTACCCTGATACTGCAGAGCAAAGTTCAGACCTTCAACCAGACCGAAGAAGTCAGTGTTACGGTAAGTCGCGTAGCCATTACCACGCTGCTGCATGAAGTTGTCAGAACCGTAGGTGTCGCCGCCGAATTCTGGCAGGACGTCGGTCCAGGAGGTTACGTCGTAAACAACGCCGTAGTTACGACCGTAGTCGAAAGAACCCGCATCTTTAACACGGATACCCGCGAAGCCGACACGAGTCCATGCCTGCTTGTCAGCGCCTTCGGTATTGTTCGCCTGAACGTTGTATTCCCACTGGCCGTAACCGGTGATCTGATCGTTAACCTGAGTTTCGCCTTTGAAGCCCAGACGAATATAAGACTGATCGCCGTCAGCGCTCTTGTCGTCAGAGAAATAGTGCAGGCCGTCTACTTTACCGTACAGATCTAATTTGTTGCCGTCTTTGTTATAAATTTCAGCCGCATTCGCGGTACCCGCTACCAGCAGTGCTGGTACCAGGAGGGACAGTACTTTAACTTTCATTTTATTAACCCTCTGTTATATGCCTTTTTTATGCCACTGCTTACTGATTAACCCTCTAATCAGTCGGCAAACCCATTGTGCTGCAAAATCCAGAAATATCCAACAAGAAAATGATACGAGAACTTTTAAGGTGTTTCAAATTACCCACTAGATGTTTCAATTTGTAAATATCACGGAACTTTTTCATGCCACGAAAAGCCAAAAAATATAGCACCAAAAATCAAAATAAATAAAAAATCCAATAAAAACAAAGGAATTTCAGTCATTTTGCGTATAGCACTGAATGACAAAACAAATTCCTCAACGATCTCTAAAATAATCAACGCTATCATCATTAACTTTATTTATTACCGTCATTCAGTTCTGAATGTCTGTTTACTCATATTTCTACCGGGTGCTTCGCATCCGGTTTTTTTTTACCTTTCTTTACGCAAATTAATAGCCGTGTGCTACCCCTCTGAAATCATAACGACTATTAAGTAATCAACCCCGCTGGAAAAATTCCCCTTAGGTACTACGGGTTAAATAATCTCTTGTTATTTAGTGCTATTCTTATGGATCTCAGCGTAAATATTTGTACAGAAAATGTAACCATGTACATCTCCGCGAGACAACTGTGCAGATTGTTCACAAAGTCAACAACCGACCTGAGAATGTGGAAATTGGCGCATTACCCTTTATACTGCCTGCTGGAGTTGCCGTGACCAAACCCAGCAGAAAACCGGCAACAGGTTTTCACCCAAGGCAGCAGACCCGCTTTCAACGCATTTTATTTGGTGCAGTCATCATGGATTACACACACGAATGAGTCATTCCGACCCGACTATCTCCAACAAGTTTTCCCTAATTCCAGGAAGCATTAACCGTTTCTTTCTACTGCTGATTGTCGTGCTGCTAGTGACGATGGGCGTGATTACCCAGAGTGCGGTGAATGCCTGGCTGAAGGATAAAAGCTACCAGATTGTCGATATGACACATTCCATCCATAAACGCATCGATACCTGGCGCTACGCCACCTGGCAGATTTATGACAACATCGCTGCGTCCGCGACGGCAACCTCTGGTGCCGATGGCCTTCAGGAAACCCGCCTGAAGCAGGACGTGTATTACCTCGAGAAACCGCGTCGTAAAACAGAAGCGCTGATTTTCGGCTCCCACGACGGCGCTACCCTCGACATGACGCAAAAAATGTCGAACTACCTCGATACGCTTTGGGGTGCTGAAACCGTTCCATGGTCGATGTACTACCTCAACGGCCAGGATAACAGCCTGATCCTCATTTCTACCCTGCCGTTGAAAGATCTGTCCGCCGGTTTTAAAGAGTCTACGGTTGGCAGCATTGTCGATTCACGCCGCGCAGAAATGCTTCAGCAGGCCAATACGCTGGATGAACGTGAAACCTTCTCGGCTCTGCGCCGCCTCGCCTGGCAGAACGGTCACTACTTTACGCTGCGCACGACCTTCAACCAGCCGGGCCATCTGGCCACCGTCGTGGCTTTCGATTTACCGATTAACGATCTGATCCCACCGGGCATGGTGCTGGACAGTTTCCGTCTTGAGCCGGACCCTAAGCAGAAAAACCTGCGCAGTCAGGATAAAGAAGCCGCTGACAGCGTAAGCATCAATTTCAACAGCTCACGCATTGAGATTGCCTCGTCGGTCAATTCCACCGGCATGCGCCTGGTGTGGCAGGTGCCGTTCGGGACGCTGCTGCTCGACACCTTACAAAACATTTTGCTGCCGCTGTTGTTGAACATCGGCCTGCTGGCGCTGGCGCTGTTTGGCTATAACAACTTCCGTCATTATTCCGGCCGCCGTCAGACGGAAAACGCCACTCCAGGCGCTGCCAATAATGAGCTGCGGGTATTGAAAGCCATTAATGAAGAGATTGTCTCGGTGTTGCCGCTGGGGCTGCTGGTGCATGATCAGGAGTCCAATCGCACGGTTATCAGCAACAAAATTGCCGATCACCTGCTGCCGCATCTGAACCTGCAAAATATCACCAGCATGGCCGACCAGCATCAGGGCGTCATTCAGGCGACTATCAATAACGAACTGTACGAAATTCGCCAGTTCCGCAGCCAGGTGGCTCCGCGCACGCAAATCTTCATTATTCGCGACCAGGATAAAGAAGTGCTGGTGAACAAAAAGCTTAAACAGGCCCAGCGTCTGTATGAGAAAAACCAGCAGGGCCGCATCGCCTTTATGCAGAACATTGGCGAAGCGTTGAAGCACCCGGTAAAATTGTTGGCCGAAGACGCCGCAGCACTGAAGGGTGATGAAACTCAGAAACTCGCTCAGCATGCCGATACGGTGGTGCGTCTGGTCGATGAGATCCAACTGGCGAATATGCTGGAAGGTGAAGGCTGGAAAGGACAATCCGCACTGTTCTCGATTCAGGATTTGATCGACGAAGTGGTGCCGGAAGTTTTACCGGTGATTAAGCGTAAAGGCCTGCAGCTGCTGATCAACAACCCTCTGGCGGCCAGCGAACAGCGTCATGGCGATCGCGAAGCGCTCAAGCGGATCCTGCTGCTGCTTATCCAGTACGCGGTCACAACCACTCAAATCGGTAAAGTGACGCTTGAAGTCGGGAAAGATGAATCCGCGCAAGACAGACTCACCTTCCGTATTCTGGATACCGGCAACGGCGTCTCGAACAGTGAAATCGACAATCTTCACTTCCCGTTCCTGAACGACACGCAGGAAGACCGGTTCGGTAAAGCCAACGCCCTCACCTTCTGGCTGTGCGATCAGCTGGCGCGTAAACTTGGCGGCCATCTGAACATTAAAGCCAGAGAATCCCTGGGTACGCGTTACTCCCTGCACGTCAAAATGGCGCCGCGTGAAGAAGAAACCGAATCGCAAGAGAAGCTACTCGACGACGTCATTGCAATGATTGATATTACGTCCAACGAAGTGCGAAGCGTGGTCGTTCGACAGCTGGAAAACTGGGGTGCGAGCTGCATTTCCCCGGATGAGCGCCTGACAAGTCAAGAATATGATCTGTTTTTAACTGATAATCCGTCTAATCTTACTGCGCCTGGCTTGCTTTTAAGCGATGATGAGGCCGGTATTCGTAAGATTGGTCCAGGTCAGCTACGGGTCAACTTCAATATCAGTAATGCCATGCAGGAAGCAGTGCTACAACTTATAGAAGAACAACTGGCACAGGGAGAGTTGCTGGGAACACCCGCGGGTGTAAATGAAAACGCCGAGCTCCATGCCAGCGGTTATTATGCGCTGTTTGTTGATACGGTACCGGAAGATGTTAAGAGGTTGTATACTGAGTCAGCGACAACTGACTTTGCTGCGCTGGCACAGACAGCTCACCGCCTGAAAGGGGTGTTTGCCATGCTCAATCTGGTACCCGGCAAGCAGTTATGTGAAACGCTGGAGCATCTCATTCGTGAGAAGGATGCACCCGGCACAGAAAAATATATCAGCGACATTGACGCCTACGTCAAAAGCTTGATGTAGCAAGGTAGCCTAATACATGAACAATATGAACGTTATTATTGCCGATGATCACCCGATTGTACTGTTCGGTATTCGCAAATCACTTGAGCAAATCGAGTGGGTGAATGTCGTCGGCGAATTTGAAGACTCCACTGCGCTTATCAATAATCTGCCAAAACTTGACGCCCATGTGCTGATTACCGATCTCTCCATGCCTGGAGACAAATACGGTGATGGCATTACGCTTATCAAATACATCAAACGTCATTTCCCGGCTATTTCTATTATTGTTCTGACCATGAACAATAACCCGGCCATTCTGAGTGCCGTACTGGATCTGGATATCGAAGGGATTGTCCTGAAACAGGGTGCACCAACCGATCTGCCAAAAGCCCTCGCGGCGCTGCAGAAAGGGAAGAAATTCACCCCGGAAAGCGTTTCTCGCCTGCTGGAAAAAATCAGCGCGGGCGGTTACGGCGACAAACGTCTCTCACCGAAAGAAAGTGAAGTGCTGCGTCTGTTCGCAGAAGGTTTCCTGGTTACCGAAATTGCTAAGAAATTGAACCGCAGCATCAAAACCATCAGTAGCCAGAAGAAGTCGGCGATGATGAAACTGGGCGTGGAAAACGATATCGCCCTGCTGAACTATCTGTCTTCCGTCACGCTGAGCGCGGTCGACAAAGACTAAGCTGTTCATCCCCCGGTGCCCGCCGGGGGAATCTTATTCCCTACTCTACTTTCTTGCCTTTCTGACCCGTGCTGCATAGACCGCCAGCGTCTGCTTAATCACATCCAGCGTCACCGGTTTCGACAGACAGCTATCCATACCCGATTCGATACAACGCTGCTTCTCTTCCGCCAGCGCATTCGCCGTCACGCCCACAACCGGCAGCGTTAAGCCCAGCTGACGGATTCGCTGCGTGAGGCGATAACCGTCCATATTTGGCATGTTGACATCACTGAGTACGATATCGATATGGTTTTTGCTGAGCACGTTCAGCGCATCGACGCCGTCATTGGCGGTCTTGCACTGATAGCCAAGGGATCCGAGCTGATCGGCCAGTAGCCGGCGGTTGATAGGATGATCGTCGACGACCAGAATCATCATGTCATCGTTGGCATCGGCGGTGTTTTCCGCCGAAGCCAGCGCTCCACCGTTTTCAGTCGTTTCGACTTCAATACTGTAAATTCGGCCCAGCAGCGTCAGCAGTTCATGCGGTGATGCCACGCTGTGGATCCACTCGCCCGGCGCACGTTCCAGCGGAATACCGATATGGCGACGGCAGAATATAATCGCCCCGCGCCCGGCCCACGGCTGGGCCAACTCGTCGTCGGAAATCAACATATCGTCAGCCTGTGGCGTCTGGCCCTCGTAGCGCATCACTTCCACGCCGTGGCGCGACAGCAAGGATTCGATAAACTGTGACAGCGACGCATTACGTACCGCCAGCCAGCAGCGCTTGCCGGACAGGCCATCAATGGCGGCAGGATTCAGGTTTTGCGCACCATACAGCGGAATACGAATGGTGAACTGGCTGCCCATGCCCGGCTCAGTATCCACCGAAATATCGCCGTCCATCATGTTGATGAGCTTCTCACAAATCGCCAGCCCCAGCCCGGTTCCCTGGAAATTACGCTGCACGCCGGTGCCGACCTGGAAGAATGGGTCAAACAGACGGACCACTTCTTTCGCCGGAATACCTACCCCGGTATCACGCACGCTAATGCTGAGATAGTCCTCATCGCGGCGCAGATGCAGAATAATGCAGCCGACGTCGGTGAACTTAATCGCATTGCTCAGCAGGTTGGAAATCACCTGCTGCAAACGCATTGGGTCACCCGCCAGCTGCTGTGGCACATCCGGTTCAACGAAGCAGTACAGCCCAAGCTGTTTACGTACCACCAGCGGCAGATAGTTGGCGGTGATGTGGCTCATCACCTCGCGCGGCGAAAACTCGCGCGGTTCTATTTTCAGCTGCTCCGACTCAATCTTCGAGAAATCGAGAATGTCGCTGATAATTTTCAGCAGCAGGCTGGAGGAGTTATTCATCGCCGTGACCAGTCGGTCGACGCCCTTCGGCAGCTCTTTCGTTTGCAGCAGGTCGAGGTTACCGATTATGCCGTACAGCGGGGTGCGCAGCTCGTGGCTGACGGTGGCAAGGAACATGGATTTCGACTGGCTCGCCTGCTCGGCGGCCTGCGCCATTTCCTGCAACGACTCTTCCATCTTCACACGCGACGACACGTCCACCAGGACGCAAATCGCCACGTTTTCATTGCGGTAGCGTGAATGGACAAAGCTGATTTGCAGATTGGTATTGTTGCTGGTGAGTACATCAACAAAGTTGACCTGCTGGCCGCAGATAATCTGCGTCAACCGCTGTCGGTCTTCATGGGTCAACATGTTCAGGTAATTATGCGCCAGCTCGTTACTCAGGATGTTGGTCCCGTCCTGGGTGCGCAAAATACAGATCCCAACCGGGGCAGACGCCACAATTTTACGGTTGAACTGCTCGTGCTCTTCCAGACGCTGTGCATCGGCTTCGGCAGGCAGGAAAATCCGGCGTTCGTACATTCGCGCCAGGGTAAACAGCGCCACGCCGGTCAGAATATTCAGCAGCACGGCGTTGAGAATAAGCATTCTTATCCGCTCGAGAACCAAATCCACCGGGACCGAGTAGACAATGCTCAGCGAAGACGGCGGCAGGCTTTTCTTCAGCACCAGCTCGCGGAAGCCCGAGGTGTAGCCAAACCAGGCCCGCTCCTGCATCCAGTGCGGGTCGATTTTCAGTTTGCTTTCGCCGCCGGTGAGGGAAATCAACGGCTGGCCGCTTTCATCCAGAATGGTCACGCCCATTGGCATACTGCCCGGCGTGAAGAAGTTTTCCATGCGGATGGTTTGTTCAATGCCGAGCAGCGCCTGTAGGCGGTTGGCGAGATACACCGGCGTCAGCGCATAGAAGTAGCCCACGCCCGGACGCGGGCCCTGACTAATCCAGAACAAGTTATTGCCGCGCTCATCCTGTGGCGCATTGCGGTATTTCATGATCCGCTCATGCAGAATTTTAAGCGCCTGCTCATGTTCCATCGGCATATCGCGCAGGCCAAAGTTCGCCATGCAGAGATTGTCGCTGCCAATCAGGAACACGCGATTGAGATCGTAAGCCGCAGAGAAATTGTCGCGCCAGTAGCGCATAAACCACGCCAGCGACTCAAGCGAGCCGCGCCAGCTGTTGCTCAGTGCACCACAGTCGGAATCCTGGAACAGTGGCTCAAATTCGGGGACTTCGGTATCGTCTTTCGCCGTGCGTGAGGACATCACGCCGTTTTCCACGCTCAGTCGATTTTCCGCAATGTACTTCAGCTCTTTCATCACGTCTGACGTGCGCTGAATGTAGCGCTGGGCCTGATCGTAGCTGAGGTTAAATTCCTGACGTATCTCCGCCTCTTTGGTGTGCAGCGAATTCACAATGTAGAACGCCGAGACGAAGGCAATCAGCAGCCAGAGCAACAGCGCCAGCGCCCGGAAAAGATAGCGGGAGACTTTCAGAGTCGTGCGAAAAGAGACGAGGTATTTCAACGTTTGGCCGTGTACATGCAAAAAGATGGGATTAAGGTAGCGGTAAATCTCTACCCTCGCAACGTTCAAAGAAAAAGGGCCAGTTTTCACTGGCCCTTTTCACTGACTTCAGGCGATTATTTCAGACAATTACTCGTCTGCGTCATCGGCTACATCGTCGTCAGATTCCACTTCCGGAGCGATCTCGTCGTCACCTTCGGCAACGCTGCCGTCGATAGCGTCGAGTTCTTCTTCGTCAACCGGTTCAGCAACACGCTGCAGACCCACTACGTTTTCATCTTCCGCGGTGCGGATGAGGATAACGCCCTGGGTGTTACGGCCAACCACGCTGACTTCCGAAACGCGGGTACGCACCAGCGTACCGGCATCGGTTATCATCATTATCTGGTCGCTATCCACAACCTGTACTGCGCCTACCACAGAACCATTACGCTCGGTCACTTTGATCGAGATAACGCCCTGCGTGCCGCGAGACTTAGTTGGGTATTCGGTTTCAGCAGTACGCTTACCGTAGCCGTTCTGGGTCACGGTCAGAACCGCCCCTTCACCGCGTGGGATAATCAGCGACACGACTTTGTCTTCACCGGCCAGTTTGATACCGCGAACACCGGTCGCCGTACGGCCCATGGCACGCACTGCACCCTCTTTAAAGCGCACCACTTTACCGGCGGCGGAGAACAGCATCGCTTCATCGTTACCGTTGGTCAGGTCAACGCCAATCAGCTCATCGTCTTCTTTCAGGTTCACCGCAATGATACCGGCAGAACGCGGACGGCTGAACTCGGTCAGCGCCGTTTTCTTAACGGTACCGCTGGCGGTAGCCATGAAGACGTTAACGCCCTCTTCGTATTCACGCACCGGCAGAATGGCGGTGATACGTTCGTTCGCTTCCAGCGGCAGCAGGTTGACGATTGGACGTCCACGCGCGCCACGGCTCGCTTCTGGCAGCTGATAAACCTTCATCCAGTACAGACGACCACGGCTGGAGAACAGCAGAATGGTGTCATGGGTGTTGGCAACCAGCAGGCGGTCAATAAAATCTTCTTCTTTAATACGGGCGGCTGATTTACCTTTGCCACCGCGGCGCTGAGCTTCGTAATCGGTCAGCGGCTGGTATTTCACGTAGCCCTGATGAGACAGGGTCACAACAACGTCTTCCTGGTTGATCAGGTCTTCGATGTTGATGTCTGCGGTGTTGGCCGTGATTTCAGTACGACGCTGGTCGCCGAACTGCTCGCGAACAAGTTCCAGCTCTTCACGAATCACTTCCATCAGACGGTCAGCGCTGCCCAGAATGTGCAGCAGTTCCGCGATCTGTTCCAGCAGCTCTTTGTACTCGTCGAGCAGTTTTTCATGCTCCAGGCCGGTCAGTTTCTGCAGACGCAGATCCAGAATCGCCTGAGCCTGCTGTTCGGTCAGGAAATATTTACCGTCGTGAATACCGAACTGCGGCTCCAGCCACTCCGGACGCGCAGCGTCATCGCCCGCACGTTCCAGCATCGCAGAAACGTTGCCCAGAGCCCACGGCTGTGCAATCAGCGCAGCTTTTGCTTCAGCAGGCGTTGGCGCACGACGGATCATTTCAATGATCGGTTCGATGTTTGCCAGGGCGATAGCCAGCGCTTCAAGGATGTGCGCACGATCGCGTGCTTTACGCAATTCGAAGATGGTACGACGGGTTACGACTTCGCGGCGGTGACGCACGAACGCGGAAAGAATGTCTTTCAGGTTCATGATCTTCGGCTGGCCATGGTGCAGAGCAACCATGTTGATACCGAAAGAGGTCTGCAGCTGAGTCTGGGAGTAGAGGTTGTTCAGAACCACTTCACCCACCGCGTCACGTTTGATTTCAATCACGATGCGCATGCCGTCTTTATCAGACTCGTCACGCAGCGCGCTGATACCTTCCACGCGTTTGTCTTTTACCAGCTCGGCGATTTTCTCGATCAGGCGAGCTTTGTTCACCTGATAAGGAATTTCGTGCACGATGATGGTTTCACGGCCCGTTTTGGCGTCAGCTTCGACTTCGGCACGGGCGCGGATATAGATTTTACCGCGACCGGTCCGGTAGGCTTCTTCAATGCCACGACGGCCATTGATGATAGCTGCGGTCGGGAAGTCAGGCCCTGGGATGTGTTCCATCAGCCCTTCGACGGTGATGTCTTCATCGTCAATGTACGCCAGGCAGCCGTTAATGACTTCGGTAATGTTATGTGGCGGAATGTTCGTTGCCATACCTACCGCGATACCGGACGAACCGTTAACTAACAGGTTCGGGATCTTGGTTGGCATAACGTCTGGAATACGTTCGGTGCCGTCGTAGTTATCGACGAAATCAACGGTGTCTTTTTCCAGGTCGGCCATCAGTTCATGGGCGATTTTCGACATACGGATTTCCGTATAACGCATCGCTGCGGCGGAGTCGCCGTCTACTGAACCGAAGTTACCTTGGCCGTCGACCAGCATGTAACGCAGGGAGAATGGTTGCGCCATACGGACGATGGTGTCGTAAACGGCGGTATCACCATGAGGGTGGTATTTACCGATGACGTCACCCACGACGCGGGCAGATTTTTTGTAGGCTTTATTCCAGTCGTTGCCCAATACATTCATGGCGTAAAGTACGCGACGGTGTACCGGCTTGAGTCCATCTCGGACATCTGGCAGTGCGCGGCCGACAATAACGGACATCGCGTAATCCAGATATGAGCTCTTAAGCTCTTCCTCAATGTTGACCGGTGTAATTTCTCTCGCAAGGTCGCTCATCTAACCGCTATCCCTCTACTGTTTCCCGGATTCAAAGGTCGCAAATTATAACACAGCCGACGTGATTGAGGTAAACCTATGTACCAGCACGGCGCTTTATTCGCGCCGGGGTGCTGATATACTCACAGACCTGATAAGAAAAGGAGTCAATGTACCCATGAATGCCGAAAAACAGCCGGTGGCTAACGTCGATCACGACGAAATTGCGAAATTCGAAGCCGTCGCCTCACGCTGGTGGGACCTGGAAGGGGAATTTAAACCACTGCACCGCATTAATCCGCTGCGTCTGGGCTACATCAGCAACCGTTCAGGCGGGTTGTTTGGCAAGAAAGTGCTGGATGTCGGCTGCGGCGGCGGGATCCTCGCCGAAAGCATGGCGCGTGAAGGTGCCACCGTTACCGGGCTGGATATGGGTTTTGAACCGTTGCAGGTCGCGCGTTTACATGCGCTGGAAACCGGCATTCAGGTGGAATACGTTCAGGAAACCGTGGAAGACCACGCGGCGAAACACGCGCAGCAGTACGATGTCGTGACCTGCATGGAAATGCTCGAACACGTACCGGACCCGCAGTCCGTGGTGAATGCCTGTGCGAAGCTGGTGAAGCCCGGCGGTCAGGTCTTTTTCTCCACCATCAACCGCAACGGCAAAGCGTGGCTGATGGCCGTCGTAGGTGCAGAATATGTCTTAAACATGGTGCCAAAAGGCACCCACGACGTGAAGAAGTTCATCAAACCCGCCGAGCTGCTGGGCTGGGTCGACCAAACCTGTCTGCAGGAACGTCATATCATCGGCCTGCACTACAATCCGATCACGAATCACTTTAAGCTCGCGCCGGGTGTTGATGTTAATTACATGTTGCATACAACGGCAAAAAACGACTAACGTCATAGCTTATTCTTATAAAGTTTGCGCAGCGTTCTGTTGCGCAATTCACCTTCTCGTTGAAGAAATCAGCACTCGATCAAATTTCTATTTTTTTTCTTCAAATATTGACAATGTCGCCAGGCCTTACAATCCGTGGACTTAGCCTCCGCTACCCTTTTGCAACCTTAAATTAACGTCAAAATCAACCCTTGTACTCAAATGAATCCTTACTAGAATACTCACCATATAGCGTTTATCTTATCGCACAACCCCTACATATAGTATTTATCCACAGAGTTAGCCACAACGGCATTTTGTGGATAAGCGGGGGATATTTTTCCATTTCACGGACAGGTAAAAAAGCACATGAATCAGCGTCTGATGGTGACTAAGCGTGATGGCGAGACTGAGCAAATCAATCTCGATAAAATTCATCGCGTGCTGGACTGGGCGGCCGAAGGGCTGAACAACGTTTCCATTTCTCAGGTTGAACTGCGCTCTCACATCCAGTTCTATGACGGCATCAAAACCGCCGACATCCATGAGACCATCATCAAGGCCGCAGCGGATCTGATTTCCCGTGATGCCCCTGATTATCAGTACCTGGCCGCGCGCCTGGCGATTTTCCATCTGCGTAAGAAAGCATATGGTCAGTTTGAACCGCCTGCGCTGTACACCCACGTTGTCAACATGGTTGAGCTGGGTAAATACGACAGTCATCTGCTGGAAGACTACACGGAAGAAGAGTTCAAGCAGATGGACGGTTTTATCGACCACTGGCGCGACATGAACTTCTCCTATGCCGCCGTGAAGCAGCTGGAAGGGAAATACCTGGTTCAGAACCGCGTAACGGGCGAAATCTATGAAAGCGCCCAGTTCCTCTACATTCTGGTTGCCGCGTGCCTGTTTTCTAACTATCCGCGTGAAACGCGTCTGGACTACGTGAAGCGTTTTTATGACGCCGTCTCCACCTTCAAGATTTCACTGCCGACGCCAATCATGTCCGGCGTGCGTACCCCAACGCGTCAGTTCAGCTCTTGCGTGCTTATTGAGTGCGGCGACAGCCTCGACTCCATTAACGCCACCTCCAGCGCAATCGTGAAATATGTTTCTCAGCGCGCCGGGATTGGTATCAACGCCGGTCGCATCCGTGCGCTGGGTAGCCCAATTCGTGGCGGTGAAGCGTTCCACACCGGCTGTATCCCGTTCTACAAGCACTTCCAGACCGCAGTGAAGTCCTGCTCTCAGGGCGGCGTGCGTGGCGGTGCAGCTACACTGTTCTACCCAATGTGGCATCTGGAAGTTGAAAGCCTGCTGGTACTGAAAAACAACCGCGGTACCGAAGCGAACCGCGTGCGTCACATGGACTACGGCGTACAGATCAACAAACTGATGTATACCCGTCTGCTGAAAGGTGAAGACATCACCCTGTTCAGCCCGTCAGACGTCCCGGGCCTGTACGATGCGTTCTTCGCCAATCAGGACGAGTTTGAGCGCCTGTATGTGAAATACGAAAAAGACCCCAGCATCCGCAAGCAGCGCATCAAAGCGGTTGAACTGTTCTCTCTGGTTATGCAGGAACGCGCCTCTACCGGCCGTATCTACATCCAGAACGTAGACCACTGCAACACCCACAGCCCGTTCGATCCGGTCATCGCCCCCGTGCGTCAGTCTAACCTGTGCCTGGAAATCGCCCTGCCGACCAAACCGCTGGACGATGTTAACGACGAAAACGGTGAAATTGCCCTGTGTACGCTGTCTGCGTTTAACCTTGGCGCGATTGACAGCCTGGACGATCTGGAAGAGCTGGCAATCCTGGCGGTTCGTGCGCTGGATGCCCTGCTCGATTATCAGGACTACCCAATTCTGGCGGCAAAACGTGGCGCAATGGGCCGTCGTACCCTGGGCATTGGCGTTATCAACTTCGCTTACTACCTGGCGAAACACGGTAAACGCTACTCCGACGGCAGCGGCAACAACCTGACCCACAAAACGTTTGAAGCCATTCAGTATTACCTGCTGAAAGCGTCCAACGAACTGGCGAAAGAGCAAGGCGCGTGCCCGTGGTTCAACGAAACCACCTACGCGAAAGGCATTCTGCCGATCGACACCTACAAGAAAGACCTGGATGCTATCGTTAACGAGCCGCTGCACTACGACTGGGATGGTCTGCGTGAGTCGATCAAAACCCACGGTCTGCGTAACTCCACGCTGTCTGCCCTGATGCCGTCTGAGACCTCTTCACAAATCTCAAACGCCACCAACGGCATCGAGCCGCCGCGCGGCCACGTCAGCATCAAAGCGTCGAAAGACGGGATCCTGCGCCAGGTTGTTCCGGATTACGAAAAACTGCAGAACGGCTACGAGCTGCTGTGGGAAATGCCAAACAACGACGGTTATCTGCAACTGGTAGGTATCATGCAGAAGTTCATCGACCAGTCGATTTCGGCAAACACCAACTATGACCCGACGCGTTTCCCGTCTGGTAAAGTGCCGATGCAGCAACTGCTCAAAGACCTGCTCAATGCCTATAAATTTGGCGTGAAAACCCTGTACTATCACAACACCCGTGATGGCGCAGAAGATGCCCAGGACGATATGGCACCGTCCATTCAGGACGATGGCTGCGAAAGCGGCGCATGTAAAATCTAAGCTATTTGCCGGGTAGCGCTTCGCTTACCCGGCCTACGATTTTAACGGCCCGGCCAACAACGCACCACCGGGCAATAAAATCTCAACAGGACTCATTCATGGCTTATACCACCTTTTCACAGACGAAAAATAACCAGCTGCTGGAGCCTATGTTCTTCGGCCAGCCGGTCAACGTGGCACGCTACGATCAGCAAAAATATGACATCTTCGAAAAGCTGATTGAAAAGCAACTCTCCTTCTTCTGGCGCCCGGAAGAAGTGGACGTATCGCGCGATCGCATTGACTACCAGGCGCTGCCAGACCATGAAAAGCATATTTTCATCAGCAACCTGAAGTACCAGACGCTGCTGGATTCCATTCAGGGCCGTAGCCCGAACGTGGCGCTGCTGCCGCTGATCTCTATTCCTGAACTGGAAACCTGGGTCGAAACGTGGGCGTTCTCTGAAACCATCCACTCGCGTTCGTACACCCATATCATCCGTAACATCGTCAACGATCCGGCGACCGTGTTCGATGATATCGTCACCAACGAGCAGATTCAGAAACGCGCCGAAGGGATTTCCCACTACTACGATTCCCTGATTGAGCTGACCAGCTACTGGCATCTGCTGGGCGAAGGCACGCATAACGTGAACGGCAAAACGGTGACCGTTAACCTGCACGAGCTGAAGAAAAAGCTGTATCTGTGCCTGATGAGCGTCAACGCGCTGGAAGCTATCCGCTTCTACGTCAGCTTTGCCTGCTCCTTCGCGTTCGCAGAACGTAAGCTGATGGAAGGCAACGCCAAAATCATCCGCCTGATTGCGCGTGATGAAGCACTGCACCTGACCGGCACCCAGCACATGCTAAACCTGCTGCGTTCAGGCCAGGACGACCCGGAGATGGCGCTGATTGCTGAAGAGTGCAAACAGGAGTGTTATGACCTGTTCGTGCAGGCTGCACAGCAGGAAAAAGAGTGGGCAGGTTATCTGTTCCGTGACGGCTCCATGATTGGCCTGAACAAAGACATTCTGTGGCAGTACATCGAATACATCACCAACATCCGCATGCAGGCGGTTGGGCTTGATCTGCCGTTCCAGACCCGCTCCAACCCGATCCCGTGGATCAACACCTGGCTGGTGTCCGATAACGTACAGGTTGCGCCGCAGGAAGTTGAAGTCAGCTCTTATCTGGTCGGTCAAATCGACTCCAATGTGGATGCCGACGACCTGAGCAACTTCCAGCTCTGATGAGCCGCGTGACCCTTCGTCTGACTGGCACACAGCTGTTGTGCCAGGAAGAACACCCTTCGTTATTGGTGGCGCTTGAGTCGCACAACGTGGCGGTAGAGTTTCAATGTCGGGAAGGCTATTGCGGCTCCTGCCGCTGCCGTCTGGTGTCCGGTCAGGTTGACTGGCTTACCGAACCGTTGGCGTTTGTTCAGCAGGGTGAAATTCTGCCCTGCTGCTGCCGGGCTAAAGGCGATATTGAAATCGAAATGTAAATCGGCAGATTCAGTCGATTTATCCCACTCGCTCAGAAAGGGCGAGGCCCTCATATTAACCTGCCTATACCCGTGATCATTGAAGATACTTGATTTTGAGCACGATAAGGTTCATGTATTTGCCCTATGAAAATATTCATTACTGATAAACAAAAAACCGAACTCGAACGCCTTCATAACTCCAGTCGTGACAAGCGGACATGCACGAAATGATCGTTATTTTTCCAGGACACGGGAATTAAGGGCGCGAGCATACTTTGTTAAATCGCATTAACATTGCATAATTGTGTGTTTAAAATGCATTTACAACCAATTTTTATATTTAAAAAATTCACTTACAGGCTAAAAAACAAAGCATGATGTGTACATTTCACCCAATTGTTATTGGTTTTAACAAAGTGTGCACTCACCCTGCCCTGGCCCTGATCTGCGGTCATAAACGTATTTTCTAAATAATATATTCAAGCATGTAAGCTAATGAAATCACATATAAAACAATTCAAGTACATTCCTGAATGTGTTATTAACTTGCATAAATCACCTACCCCATTATTATCCTGCGGAAACTTACATTTGTGACCATCTATTAGATACAAGAAGGAATGTTAAACGTGGGATTTTTCAATCATACTTTGTTAAAACGTCGTGTTGTCGATCCAGTGGTTAAACCTGCCCCCACTAACATTAATGGTCAGTACAAGTTAAAATCAGAAATTAATGCTATTACCAGACAGACAATGATTAATAGCATCACTGAATACATGGATGAATGCCTTGCCCAACCCAGATACAACTTCAAAAATTCGACGATGTATGTTGATTTACCAAGACTGAATTATTATGTCGATAATGTGCCAGTAACCGTCGCTGGAAATCACGAAGCCAGTTTGTGCAATTTCTTTCGTGCAGTATCAACACCAAATCGATGGTGGATTCAGGAAAAAATCGCGTCGATATCTACTTTTTTACATCAGTCAATATTTGTCGATATCCACAGATCAAATTTTGAGTGGAAATGTAATCGCGGCAAACCATGGTATATCGCGCTACTGAACCTTGACAGCAATAATACATCCATTAATTTCTTCATCCAGAGCACGGGTGAAATAAAATTTATATGTGTTGCTAATGTGCATACTGTAACATTTACAGATGGGACGAACAAAATAACAAACCGTGCTACAAGTCAGGTCAACATCCAATACACCTTCCGTATCGTTACTGACCATAGAGAATGCTGTACTCTGCGACCTGTTAATAACGGAGCGGATAAGCTTGAATTAACGCTTGATTTTAACGGCGTAAAAGATCCGGACGAAATAAAAATATATAGACTATAATTATGCATTAGCGATAGTTATACCCATCGTCCTTCAAGCTACATCTTTGTTGGCGACGCTCACTCGCCCGAATCACTTAGGTTAGTCAACTCATCGGGACGTATTCTCTGCCGCCGCGATGCAGCTCGAATTATTTTGGTTATAGTTTATTTTTTGGACTGTTCTCCACCAGGCTCTGAGCATTCTCTTTCTCAGAAAAGAATATGCCCCTGTACACGGAATGGTGCACGGGGGCATGCTACGTGTCAATGACAGTAACGGTGGCTACCGATTTTTCCCCTGCTGTCTGAGAAACGCCACGCCCTTATCCGGGAAATCGGTGAACACCCCGTCTACCCCCGCCTGGTTATACAGGATGTCGTAAAGCTGATTCACATTACTGGTGTAATCCGGCAACTGATCGGCACGCACCGTATACGGATGCACCTGCAATTTGCTGGCATGCGCCTCTTGTACCATCGCCGTCAACCTGATGTTACCCTTGCCAGACCCTTCCGCCACCAGCATATGGTAATCAGGCCCTATCCCATCGGCATATTGCGCTATCTGCTTCATGGCGCCGGGTTTGAACATCCAGTCATAGCTGTAGTTGATCCATTTACCGTTCGGCTGCTTCACCTGGGTTTCATTCCAGTCGGTATATGCAATCAACTGCACCAGATTCAAGTCCATTCCCATTTTCGGTTCCAGCTCATTTCTGATGCGCTTCAGCTCTGCGGCATCAAAACATTGCAGGTATACCTTGTCGCTTTTGCTGGTGTAACCGTATTTTTTCAGGACTTCCAGCGTCTTCGCCGCAATATCTTTCCCTTCCTGATGATGGAACCACGGCGCTTTGATTTCCGGGTAAATACCGATATTTTTCCCGGTGGAATGGTTGAGCCCCTGGACAAACTCAATCTCCTCTTCAAAAGTATGAATGCGGAAATCGGATTTTCCCATCGGGAATCGGCCCGGATAGACCTGCACTTTTTTACCGTTTTCCAGCTCGAAACCTTCGGTAAATTTAAGCGAGCGAATTTCGTCCAGCGTGAAATCAATAGCGTAATAACGTCCATCTTTACGGACACGATCCGGGAAGCGCTCAGCCACATCCGTCACCCGGTCAAGATAATGATCGTGCAGAACTACCAGGCGGTCATCCTTCGTCATCACCAAATCTTGCTCAAGATAATCAGCCCCTTGTGCATAGGCCATCGCTTTTGCTGGCAGAGTGTGCTCCGGTAAATAGCCGCTTGCTCCCCGGTGGGCAATGACAATTTTGTCCGTCGCCAGCGCCTGTCCGGCAAATAAACCTGCCAACAGCAATCCTGTTGCGATACGGGTAAAGGTTATTTTCATCATCATGATCCTCATTAACGACGAGCCAGCAGTTCGGCGTGGTGACGTTTCTCACCGACCATCACCACCAGCAGTAAAATCACCGCCAGCACGCTGCCACCGATCATCACCATAAAGCCGCCATCCCAGCCGAAGAAATCGACGGTATAGCCCACAATGGCGCTGGCCGCGACGGAACCACCGAGATAGCCAAACAGCCCGGTAAAGCCCGCCGCCGTACCCGCCGCTTTCTTCGGCGCCAGCTCAAGCGCATGCAGACCAATCAACATCACCGGGCCATAAATCAGGAAACCGATGACAATCATACAGGCCATATCTACCCCCGGATTACCCGGCGGGTTGAGCCAGTAAACGACGGTTGCAATGGTCACCAGGATCATAAAGAACACACCGGTTGCGCCGCGATTACCACGGAACACTTTGTCCGACATCCAGCCGCACAGCAGCGTGCCCGGGATCCCCGCATACTCATAGAGGAAGTAGGCCCAGGAGGATTTATCCAGTGCGAAGTGCTTCACTTCTTTCAGGTAGGTCGGTGACCAGTCGAGAATTCCGTAACGCAGCAAATAAACGAACACGTTGGCAATAGCGATGTACCACAGCAGTTTGTTCGGTAACACGTACTGCATAAAAATCTGCTTCGCCGTCAGCTCTTCTTCATGCTTCTCGCTGTAATCGTCCGGGTAGTCGTTTTTGTACTCTTCAACAGGCGGCAGACCGCAGGACTGCGGGGTATCACGCATCAGAGCGAACGCAATCAACGCCACCAGAATGGCACCAAACGCAGGCATATAGAGCGCCGCACGCCAGTCGTTAAACCACGCCATCCCCAGCAGGAACAGCAGCGGTGGCAGTCCACCCCCAACGTTATGCGCACAGTTCCACACCGACACAATGCTGCCGCGCTCCTTCTTTGACCACCAGTGAACCATGGTACGCCCGCACGGCGGCCAACCCATCCCCTGGAACCAGCCGCAAATGAACAACAGCACGAACATGACGGCAATGCTCGATGTCGCCCACGGTACAAAGCCCATGAACAGCATCACCATTGCTGCAAGGATCAGACCCGCCGGTAAGAAAACGCGCGGATTCGAGCGGTCAGAGACCGAGCCCATAATGAATTTTGAGAAGCCGTAGGCAATCGAAATCCCTGACAGCGCTAACCCCAAATCACCCCGAGAGAATCCCTGTTCAATCAGATACGGCATGGCTAAGGCAAAGTTCTTACGCACCAGATAGTAAGCGGCGTAACCGAAGAAGATCCCGAGGAAAATCTGCCAGCGCAGGCGGCGATAGTCCGAATCAATCTGCGCATCCGGCACTCTTGCGGTGTGCGCGGCAGGTTTGAAAATACTGAGCATAGTAGCCTCCGTGGCCATCGTTATCAGACGGACGTTACCGATGTGACCAGTACGCCGTGAGTATGTGCGCTGGATGGTAGGTAAAGTGTTATCCAGGTACTGTGAAATGCTGCACAGAATGTTACAGAATTATGACAAACATTCCATATTGAGCGCGAAATCACGTTTCATTTTCGTTTTGTGCTCGAATATGCTCGATATCAAACAAACCACATTTTCAATGTGGCTAAATGGAAGAAAACGAACATTGAGGGATCAGCATGAGTTTCTCTACCTCCAGCGAAGCCGACGTCATTATCATCGGCGGCGGTGCCACCGGGGCCGGGATCGCCCGGGACTGCAGCCTGCGCGGACTTAAGGTTATCCTGGTCGAACGGGATGATATCGCCACCGGCGCCACCGGGCGCAATCACGGCCTGCTGCACAGCGGCGCGCGATACGCGGTGACGGATGCGGAATCCGCGCGGGAATGCATCGCGGAAAACGCGATTCTGAAACGCATTGCACGCCACTGTATCGAGGCTACGGAAGGCCTGTTCATCACCCTGCCGGAAGACGCCCTCGATTATCAGCATCAGTTTATTGAAGCCTGCCTCGCGGCAAAGATTCCCGCCCGACCGTTAACGCCTGCACAGGCTATCGCACTGGAGCCTGCGGTGAATCCGAAGCTTATTGGCGCGGTCAACGTTCCCGATGGCACGGTCGATCCGTTCCGCCTCACCGCGGCCAATATGCTTGATGCGCGCGAACACGGGGCAATCATCCGTACCGGCTGTGAGGTCACCGGCCTGATTCGCCAGGGCGAGCGCGTAAGCGGCGTGACAATATGGGACCGCACGCGCCACGCCAGTGAAAACTTACATGCCCAGGTGGTGGTCAACGCAGGCGGCATCTGGGGGCAGCGCATCGCCGAATATGCCGATTTAAGCGTGCGCATGTTTCCGGCCAAGGGCTCATTGCTCATTTTCGAAAACCGTATCAACCAGCACGTTATTAACCGCTGCCGCAAACCCGCCGACGCTGACATTCTGGTGCCCGGCGACACCATTTCCCTGATTGGCACCACCTCCACGCACATTGACTATCGCGACATCGACTACAACCGGGTCACGGCAGCGGAAGTGGATATACTGCTGCGCGAGGGCGAAAAGCTGGCCCCGTCCATCGCCACCACCCGCATTCTGCGCGCTTACTGCGGCGTGCGTCCGCTGGTCGCCAGTGACGATGATCCGAGCGGGCGCAACGTCAGTCGCGGCATTGTGTTGCTCGATCACGCCGTGCGTGACGGGCTGGAAGGGTTTATCACCATCACCGGCGGCAAGCTGATGACCTATCGGCTGATGGCGGAGATGGCAACCGATGCAATCTGCCGCAAGCTGAATCACAACGCCCCCTGCACCACGGCTGAAACACCGCTGCCCGGCTCGCAGGAGCCAACCGAGAAAACGCTGCATAAAATTGTCTCGCTGCCCGCCCCACTGCGCGGTTCAGCGGTATATCGCCATGGCGACCGCACTCCCGCATGGATTGGTGATTCCCGCCTGAAGCGCAGCCTGGTGTGTGAATGCGAATCGGTCACCGCCGGGGAGGTGCAGTACGCGGTGGAAAATCTTGGGGTGAAAAACTTGCTCGATTTACGCCGCCGCACCCGCGTGGGCATGGGCACCTGTCAGGGCGAACTGTGCGCCTGTCGCGCCGCCGCGCTATTGCACCGCTATCAGGTCACCACGCCTGCGCAGTCGCTGACTCAACTTTCTGAATTTTTAAATGAGCGCTGGCGCGGCGTACAGCCTATCGCCTGGGGCGATGCATTACGTGAAAGCGAATTTACCCGTTGGGTCTGGCAAGGGCTGTGCGGTCTGGAAAAGGAGCATCAAGATGAACGTTGATACCGTCGTTATCGGCGGCGGGCTGGCGGGTTTGCTGTGCGGATTGTCGCTCACCCGACAAGGGCTGCGCTGCGCCATTATTAGCCGCGGCCAAAGCGGGTTGCATTTCTCGTCAGGCTCAATGGATTTACTGGCCCATTGTGCAACCAGCACGCCAGGAGAAGCGCTGGATGCGCTGGGCCTGAGCGAACCGGGACATCCTTACAGCCTGATTGGCACCTCGCAGGTGCTCGACTATGCGCGACAGACCGAAGCGCTGCTGCGCGACTACGGCATTGTCATGCAGGGCTGCGTCGACCAACCGCATCAGCGCGTCACGCCGATCGGTACTCTGCGTCAGGCGTGGCTCACACCGTCCGATATCGCACTGGCCCCGCCTAAAGAAGAACGCGTCACGGTGGTGGGCATCGGCGGCTTCCTCGATTTTCAGCCGCATCTGGTGGCGGCCTCGCTTGAGAAAATGGGCGTTGAGGCCCGCGTGTGTGACATTGATCTCCCGCAGCTCGACGTATTACGTGATAACGCCTCTGAATTTCGCTCGGTGAATCTGGCACGACTGCTGGACAACGACGCACAATGGCGCAGCCTGCACGATGCCCTGCTGCCCCACGCGCAGGTAAGCGACAGACTTTTACTGCCTGCCTGTTTTGGTTTGAATGACGATGGCCTCTGGCGCTGGCTAAATGAAACGCTTCCCTGCCCACTTTCACTGCTGCCAACGCTGCCACCATCGGTGCCGGGCATCCGGCTGCATACCGCATTGCAACGCCAGTTCATCAAAAACGGCGGCATATGGCTGGCGGGCGACGTCGTCACCGATGTGATTCACGACGGCCAAAATATCTCCGCCATCAGCACCCGAAACCACGGCGACGTGCCGTTCCGGACGCGCTTTGCCGTACTCGCCAGCGGCAGCTTTTTCAGCAACGGCCTGATTGCCAGCCGCGACGGCGTTATCGAACCGGTACTCGGGCTGGATGTGCTGCAATCCGCACCGCGCGCAAGCTGGACCCACGGCGATTTCTTTGAACCGCAGCCGTGGCAGCGCTTTGGCGTGCAGGTCGATTCCACGCTGCGCCCGCAGCGCAACGGGCAACGCTTCAACAATCTGTTTGCCATTGGTGGCGTGCTCGGCGGCTTTGATGGCATTTCACAGGGCTGCGCGGGCGGCGTGAGCGCCATCACCGCCCTGCACGCCGCGCATCAGATTGCCGAACTCGCCGGAGGCCGCTCATGAGCAATACCCGTTTTGAAAGCTGTATCAAATGCACCGTCTGCACCACAGCCTGCCCGGTGAGTCGCGTGAACCCGCGTTACCCAGGCCCGAAACAGGCCGGACCGGACGGCGAGCGCCTGCGTCTGAAAGACGGCGCGCTGTATGACGACGCGCTGAAATACTGCATTAACTGCAAACGCTGTGAAGTGGCCTGCCCGTCAGACGTGCGGATTGGCGATATTATTCAGCGCGCGCGGGCGCAGTTCAGCCAGCAAAAACCCACGCTGCGGGATGCCATCCTCAGCCACACCGATTTGATGGGCACGCTTTCCACGCCCTTTGCGCCGCTGGTCAATGCCACCACCGGCCTGAAACCGGTGCGCCGATTGCTTGATATAGCACTAAAGATCGACCATCGCCGCACGCTGCCGAAATACGGCACCGGTACCTTCCGTCGCAGGTATCGACAGGTAGCAAAACAGCAGGCGCAGTACGACGAACAGGTGGCGTTTTTCCACGGTTGCTACGTCAACTACAACAACCCGCAGCTCGGCAAAGATTTAATCCGTGTGCTGAATGCAATGGGCGTCGGCGTGCAGCTGCTGGAAAAAGAGAAGTGCTGTGGCGTGCCGCTGATTGCCAACGGTTTTATCGACAAAGCGCGTAAACAGGCGCAGGTGAACACCGCCTCGCTGCGTAAAGCGGTGGTGGAAAAACAGCTTCCGACGATTGCCACCTCTTCGACCTGCACCTTCACCCTGCGTGATGAATACCCGCATCTGCTGGATATCGATAATCACGATGTCCGGGATCATATTGAACTGGCTACCCGCTGGCTGTGGAAACAGCTCGATGCCGGGAAAACGCTGCCGTTGCGCCGGATGCCGCTGAAAGTGGTGTATCACACGCCCTGTCATATGGAGAAAATGGGCTGGGCGATTTATACCCTTGAACTGCTGCGGCGCATTCCGCAACTTGAAGTGATTGTGCTGGACTCACAGTGCTGCGGCATCGCCGGAACCTACGGCTTTAAATCGGAGAACTACGCTACGTCACAGGCGATAGGTTCGCCGCTGTTTCGCCAGATAGAAGAAAGCGGCGCCGACCTGGTGATAACTGATTGTGAAACCTGTAAATGGCAAATCGAGATGTCCACAAGCAAACGGTGTGAACATCCGATTACCGTGCTGGCGCAGGCGCTGGCATAACCGCGTTATTCATAGCTGATGGTCAAATCCACCAGCGCTTCCGCTGGGCCAGCGGTGACCGGCGTTTGGGTGATGACATAGCTGGCGACATAATCCAGGTGGTTATTTTGTTGTGCAGTCAGTTGCCACAACATACCGTCGCCGGGGTCGCTGGAGGCGGGTATTTGCTGTACTCCCAGATTGTTGACGACCTTTAAACCCACCCCGGTTGCGCCGCCGCTCAGGGCAAACAGGCTGGTGTCGTTACCATCCGGCGTACCGTCCATTTTGACGAAAGCCCGTACCACATCACCGCAATTTTTCACCCCAATGGTGAAGGCTTTCTGGCCGAGGGTGTCACCCGGCAGGCGGTGCGAATTCAAATACATCGTTCCGAGGTCGACTTCCTGCGCCAGGTCTTCCAGTTCGCAGGTCGGTTGCTTAATGGTAATGGTCATGTGCAGCTCGCCAGGGGCACCAATATTGGTCCACGCCAGGGCGTTAAACGCGCTCAGTAGCAGGCCGATAAACAATTGAGTACGCATCGAGATTACTCCACATCTACATTGATGGTGGCCACGCCGCTAAAATCGCCGCTTTGTGGCATCTGACCGGTGGTGCTGATGGGCCAAGCTTTAAGCTGTATGCTGGCATTACGGTGCGTGGCGTCATACAACGAATCAACCGTCATTTCAGCGCGGTCATTGGTATTCGGACGCAGTACGTTACCCTGCGCATCAGCGATAATCGCGCCAATATCGGGGTTGCCCATATCAATAGCATCGGCATTATTCGGCGAAGGGATGCCGCTAAGGCGCAGTGAAATTTTGACTCCGTCGGAGACGTTCGCACAGTCAAAGGTTAGGGTTTTTGCTATCTCGCGCACCCCGTCCGGTTTAGCGCCCTGTTTATCTTTAAAGTCACGGGCGTTGTATTCCCCGAACGGAATTTCCACTGAATAGCCAGCGGGGATGGTGCAGCCCTGGTTAACGGTGACTGTGCCACTGATGTACACCGTCGCCATTGCAGTGGCACTATAAACACCGGGGACCATAGTTCCGTATAGGGACAGAAGTTCAGTTAGTGGAATTATCGACTGACCAACAAAGGGTTTGGCTATATACAGGGTGATATTACCCTTACTCCCAGTAGTGATATTTGCGCCTTGGCAGAAATCACCAAAATTGGTGGCGCGGGCCGGATTGTTGTTAAAATCTGAAAAAGGAATGATCACATATTGGTGCGCACTCCCTTGAATCCAGACTTCACTGCTGAATTCTAAATTATCATTAATTTTGTAAAACTGCGTTCCATCATTATGCCCCAAGGGTAACGTTGACACCGCTTTATAATATATTCCTCGGCGCTTCATATCATCAAGATCGTAAATATCCGGACACTCACATTTTCCTTGATAATTTCCATTAAGATCCCAAGAATAAAACTGCGGAAAGGTTTTCCCTGCATAGTTATCTGCCGGATTACTGACAGTTTGGTTAAATGAACTGGAAAATACATTCGTACCACCAGTTGCTTCACACGGTCCCCAGTCCGCCGCCTGGCCCGGCAGCGCCCACAGCAGGCTGAACACCGCCAGCACGTTTAATAACGTCTTATTTCTCATGATCATTCTCTTTACTGGCAGACGGCAGTCAGCGTAAGCACTGCCGCCGTCTGGGTGGTGGGTTCGGGCAGGGTGTAAGGTGCGCGGCATGTCTGGCTCGCGGCTTTACCCCAGCTGATAGTCAGGACACCGCTTTGCGGCAGGCCGCTCATATACAGCTCGCCCTCTTCGCCAACGATACCGCTCAGCGGCGTGGCGGCGGGCTCCTCCTGCTGCAACAGCGCACTGGCACCAAACGGGATCGCCTCGCCGCTGGCGCGGTTCAGCGTTAACAGCGCCCGATAACCAACCCGGGTGTTAAAGCGCGCGCGCACCACCGCACCACGGGTCGGCACCACCTGCTGGACAGGGTCGCTGATATCGACGTTTTCCCCCAGCGTGTCGGTGCGCAACGAAATGTCGGTTTCACGGTACGGGCTGACGTACGGCACCACGGCATGACCAAAGCGGTCGACCGTCACGCCGCCGTTATTACTGAGCGCGGCGTCTTTCGCCCCCGGGGCGCTGACCAGCACCATGGATTCACCCAGCGGCTGCGACAGGGTTAACCCCTCGCTGTGCATTACCACGCCACCACGCAGGCTGTAGTTCACCTGCTGGGTGTCGCGGGCATAGTTGTAGCCGAGGTTTACGTCGCCTGCGCCGCCCTGATAACCCAACGAGGCGCTGCCACTGTTGCCAATATCGTGACTCCCGTAGCCTTCCTGGATGCTGTAGTTGAGATTGCCCTGCTCAAGCGCAGTGCCACTCAGCCCAATTTGCTGGCTGGTGCGCCCGTCCTGATCGCTGGTCATGCGGTACGAGCTCCACGCCCGGCCCAGCGGCAGCGAGAAACTGAGCGACAGCATCTGGTCAGCGTCGTTGTAGTCCGGGCTGCGGCTGTAGCTGTACGACACGCTCCAGCTGACGGAGGAAAAGCGGCCGTTGTACCCGGCGCTGACAGTGCGTTGGTTACCCTCATCCTGCCAGTAGTCCTGCAACGTGGCGTTAAAAAACACCGAACCGTAATCGCCGAGCTGCTGGGTCAGGTTGCCCTGGAGCTGACTGCGCTGGTGATAGCGAGCATAATCGCTGTCCGCCTGGGCGCGCACATCGGTGGCTTCCTGAAAGCTGTAGTAGCCCTGTGTGGAATATTTGTAACCCATCAGGCGAAAATCGGTGCCGCTGGTGGCAAAACTTTTGGCGTATAAAAACCGGTATGACTGGCCCTGCTCCTCACGCCCGTCATCCAGTTCGCTGTGCGCCTGCGTCACATCAATCGAGATAGCGCCAATCTCGCCGAGGTTTTTCCCCAGCCCCAGCGCACCGGCACGGTAATATTCCGAGGCCAGCAAACCACCATACGCGGTTACCCCCAGCGGCAGGCCGTAAATCAGGTGTCCCTGCATAAACTGTGGCGTGTCGCTGCTGTAATTGCCGCCGCGGTATTCACCCGCCGCCACGCTGTATTTGAAATGACCTTCGCGCTGGAAAATGGCAACCGCCGAAAACGGCTGCACGAAATGCTGCTCACGTCCGTCGGCTTCTTTCACGGTGATATCTAAATCACCACTGCTGGCGGTCGGGTAGAGATCGGTAATCTCGAACGCCCCCGGCTGGACAAAGGTGCGGTAAATCACGTAGCCGTTTTGTTCAATAATGACTTCGGCGTTGGTATTGGCGATGCCGCGCACCACCGGCGCAAAGCCACGCTGGCTGTCGGGGTACATTTCATCGTCGGAAGATAACAGCGCCCCGCGCATCTGCACGCTGTCAAAAATATCGCCGGCGGTGGCGGTGTCGCCCAGCGTGACCTGTGATTTCAGGGTGGCGATGTTCCGGGTCAGCCAGGTGCCTAAGTTATCCCAGTGGGCTTCGTTGTCGTTGCGGCTCCAGGTCATATTATTGCGCAGACGCCAGGCCCCCAGATTCAGACCATTACGCAGGTTGAGGTAGTAACTGTTGTTGTAACTGCGTCCACCGTCTTCTTCGTGATGCCGGTTGCCCTGATCGTCGATATAGTCGCGGCGGGTAACATCGGTATCGTTCTGACCGTTGCTACCGCTGAAATTGTAATCGACCAGAATCGCCGGAATACCCTGATCCCAGCGGGATTCCGTCACCGTGCCACGCGCGGTTTGTTTCATGGCGGCCTGCGGGAAGCTCAGCTCCAGCGTCTGGTGGTTAAAATCAAAATGACTGGTTGCATCCGGGATCATCGCGGTAAACGCCACGCAGGCTTCGGCCGGTGCAGCCATTAACTGCGGGAAGCTTTCAACCCGCACATTGAAGTCTGCCAGCTGGCTGCGGCTGATGCACGGGTACAGGGATTCATCCGTTGCCTTTGCCTGTTCCGGGGTGGTGGCCGCGAAGGTTATCTCCTGCGTCATCACCGGTTCACCATTGACCTGGATATCAACCCGGTAGCGGCCTGGCTGTTGTGACTGGGTGCCGCTGTCGTACACGGAGAGGTCAGCGAGTTTATTCACCCCACCGACATCTTCCAGAAAACGAGGATTGTATTTTCCGGCGTGAACAGGAAAGGCGAGCGCAACGGAACACGCTAACAGCGAAAATGAGAATAAACGGTTGCCCCTGGGCTGAGGAGAAGTCCTTTTTGCGCGTTCCATGCTGTTCCTCGGGTTACTGAATTTTGTGGATATACGGTTTGCTGGCGGCACCAAAATCATTAATGACGGTGTATTCCACCTGCCCGGCATGCGAGGAAGCCGCAGGCAGCGTCAGCGCAAGCTGGCCTTTTGCCGGAACCATACCGAGTGTTTTCAGCTCTTTCTGATTAACCGTGACGCGACCTAAAGTGAGGTTGTAGCCACTGGGGTTAGTGACCATCAGTTGCTGCCCCTGCTGGCGAAACTGCAGCAGCCCTTCGGCATCGAGCGGTTTACCGGTTAACCCCGCCGGGCGGTAAAAAAGTTTCAGCCGCGTGCGCACGGCGATTTGCAGCACGTTGACGTTTTCACTGCGTGGCGGGATCGACTTCACATTAAGCCAATAGACCGACTCCCGATCCTGCGGCAGACCCGCCCCCACATTCACAATGCGCAAAACATTATCTTTACCGTGATCAAGCTGAAACAAAGGTGGCGTGACAATAAAAGGTGTTTTTTTATTCCCGCTGGCGTCTTCCACCCAGGACTGAATAAGAAAATCCTCTTTTTTATCGTTGTTGCTTACCGTCAGTGAGGCTTCCTTTTTTTCTGCCGGGTAAATAACGCGGGTGGTACTCAACGCAACTCCGCCTGCGTATGTTAACGCCGGTAACAGAAGCACCATCATGCCTGAAAAAAAAGTCTGAATACGCATATTATTACGGGTCGTCATATTGATAAGTGAGAGAATATATCGGTGGGGTTAATGCCACCGATATCTGAACATCAGTTATAGGTGATGTTGAAATCAACCGAAGAATCACCATAGCCTGGTGTAACCGCTGTGGCACCTGCCTGAACATAGGCTGCGGTATAATACAATACAGTTTGCCCTGTTCTGAGGGTGGTTTCCGATGAGCCCGTGTTCAGGTCAACGAGGGTATTGGTGTTATCGTAAATACCGATACCGACACCCGATGCGGCACCGGCCTGGTTGTCAATCGCGAGCAATGCTGCGTTATCGGTATCGCCTATGCCGGAGAAGCTCACATTGGCTTTAGTAAACGTGGAGCCAATCACGCAATTTTCCAGGTTGATTTGAAATGGCTGGGCGGGAGATTTATCCCCTGCGGCGCTAAAGACTAATGTTTTTACCTGGCCCAGGTTCACATCCTGGTCCTGAGAGCCAATAGCAACGACACAGGGCGCATCCACAATCTGCCCCGTAAAATGAACAGTGCCATCCACAGCCAGTGCGGCCCCGGATGTCAGTAAAACAAGAGCGCCAGCGAAAACTGCTTTCATAGTTAAAACTCCTTTTTAAAATAAACACACTGAAAATATATTAATAATTCGGGACCATTATCTTTTCGCGTTTATTTTTAGCAATACATCATTCGTAAATGATTTATTTACTGGCTTAACACCAGGCGATGGGATTTTATGAAGGGAGCGAGGGATACAATTAATTAATATTAATTAAAGACGTAATAACGAACACTAAAATAATAAAAGCTGCCATGTAATTACTGGAATCACTAATACTCTGATGGGTATTCATCATGAATAAACAATAAACCGGAAACTCACGCCGGGAAGATCCCGGCGTCAAAAGTCAGGAAAGAAATAAAGAATCCACCACGTTGACCCACCCGTGATCGCTGGCGATATCTTTGCCGTTCAGCCAACGACGAACAATGTTCAGGGCCATCATCGCGCACACTTCCTGGCGCACCGCCACGCTGTGACGCGAGGTGCTGAATTTTACCTGCAGGGCGTGCGTGCCCTCCGGCGTGGAAAGCGCAAAATTCACGTGATGCTGTTCCAGGCCGCTAACGGCCAGCGCCAGTCCGGCAAAATGGTTCACGCGGCGTTCTGCGGTCCAGTGCGCGGTCTGAGCCAGGGTTTCTTCCTGACACGGCACCACTTCACTCGCCAGCAGCGGCGCGGATTCTCGCCCAAGCTGTAACGCGATAAGTCCGGAAGTGAACTGCTCGCTGAGGGTAATACTCAGCTTGCTGTCCTGCAGCGTGCGCGCGATTTGCGCCGCCAGCCCTTCGGTGCCTTCAAAAATCAGACTTTCGCCCGCCACCTTCTGCACTTCCGGCCACAGCTTCAGCATTGCGTCTCGCTCCGAGGCAGGCCCCGTCAGCTTCAGCTCAATAATTGGCATTGATGAGCGATAGCCCATGGTCACACCCGGCGGCAGCGTCAGGTGGTCCAGGCTCTGGGCCAGGCAGCTTTCGGAACGCCCGAACGTCGTCAGACGCAAGCACAGCGGCGGTTCCGGCAGCGTAAGGCGCTCGCGCAGGCGCGGCACAATCTGGTCGGCAACCATCACTTTAAATTCGGACGGCACGCCCGGCGTGAAGAACATCAGGCAGCGATTGAGTTGTACCGCGAATCCGCAGGCGGTGCCGACCGGATTATCGATAAGTTCGGCGCTGGCGGGAATTTCGGCCTGTTTACGATTGCTCGGGGCCATGACGCGCCCGCGGTCGCTGAAAAATTTCTCCATCTCTGCGAGCCATTCTTCGTGCAGCACCAGTCCTTCACCTTTTGCCGTGGCGGCGGCCAGCGCGCTGAGGTCGTCACTGGTCGGCCCCAGCCCACCGTTAACGATCAGAATATCGGCATGCTGACTGCGTTCTCGCAGTACGGACACCAGTGCTTCAAGGCTGTCACCAACCGTATTACGCCGCGTTAACGGCAATCCCTGGGTAAATAAGTAATCAGCAAGCCACGCCGCATTAGTATCAATAATTTGACCATGCAGCACTTCGTCGCCAGTGGACAGCATCTCCACGTTTATCATCGTTTTCTCCTTAACAAGAGGACGATTCACTATAGCGGAGGCGAGAGGGAAAGGGAAAACAGGCGCGACAGAATGCCGCGCCGGAGGATTAGAACGCTGCGCTTACGCCGACGTATGGGCCATCTGCGATAGTGTTATCGCGATTGCCATCTTTGCCCGCCAGGTTCAGGTAACGGTAACCCGCTTCGATGCTGATTGGACGCATGATAGTCCAGCGACCACCCGCGTTCGCTTCCTGGTAGCTCTCGATACCGCTGGAGAGCGAGTCCGGAGAGTAGTAGTACTCGCCAAACAGACGGAAGCTGTCGCCGATTTTCCACTGCAGGCCACCGCCGACCGCTGCGGCATAACCTTCGTCGCCGTCGTTCGGGTTGGTGTAGACGCCTTTACCACCGACGGTTGCAATGAATGGACCCAGCGGAATGTTCAGACCCACGCCGATATTGGCGGCATCGCCGTCGTTATCGCTGTGGGTCCAGTTACCGCTCAGCGCAAGACCCGTAGACTCCGTTCCAAAGCCGACGCCCAGATTGGTGTAGTGTTCACCCGCCTGGCCACTCACGCTAATCGCGTTGGCAGCAGCGGAAACAAACAGCAGTCCGGACAGACCTAACAAAATACCTTTTTTCATTTTTTAACGTTCCAGCAAACACAAATTAATAAAAAGACCCAAAACGGCAGAATTGTACTGCTGAATGCTCAGGAATCAATGCACTAAAAAGAGGAATGACCAGCCGATTGTAACCAGTTGCTACCTGAAACCGTCACGATGACTGATTATTCAGCCTGTAGCAGTCGCACTTTGACACAAAGTCCGCCTAAACGCGGACTCCGCGACAGGACGGGCACCGCGCGGTGCAGCCGCGCGATATCATTGACCAGCGCCAGTCCGAGCCCTGCCCCGGCTGCGTCGCCGACGTTATCCAGCCTCTGGAAAGGTTGCAGCGCCAGGCTTTGCAGCGCATCGTCAATGCCCGGTCCGCTGTCCTCAATTTCCAGAATAATGCTATCGCCGTCGCGGGTCAGACTGGCGGTCACCGTGCCAGAAACTGGCGTATATTTCAGCGCATTGTCCAGCAAGTTAGCGCACAGCTCACCGAGCAGAATAGCATCGCCCTGCACCGGCATCGCCGTTTGCTCGCCCTCGTAGCCGAGGTCGATTTGCCTGCTGCGCGCCTGCGCCAGTCGGGAAAAACAGCTTTGCTGCACGATATCGTGCAAATCGACGATTTCAAACTGTCGGGAACCCTGCTCTTTGCCCTTCACGGCGGAAAGCTGCAACAGGCGTTCAGTGAGCGAAATAGTGTTGTCCAGCGTGACACGCATCGCCTGTAAACTTTCGCGCCACGCCTGCGGCTGCGGGCTGGCCAGCGCCACAGAAACCTGTGTTTTGAGGATAGCCAGCGGCGTTTTAAGCTGATGAGATGCATCGGCGCTGAAGCGCTCCTGACGGGAAATCAGGCCACGGAGGCGGTCGATGTAGCGGTTAAAGGCGATAATCAGCAGCCGCGTTTCCGACCACGGCAGCAGCTCTGGTAACGGCGTGAGCAACCCCGGGTCGCGGCGCACCATAATCGACGAAAGCTGACGCATCGGGCGCAGCACCCGGCGCAACAACCAGCCCGCCAGCGCCAGCGTCAGCAGAACCAACATCCCCTGTGTGGTGAGCGAGGAAAGAAGCAGCTGACGCGCCAGATAGCGCCGGGATTGCAGCGTTTCTGCGACATAGATTTCTGCCATGCCCATCACGCCGCCTTCGTTCACTGGCTGAAGCAAGCGCGCAACGCGGATCGGCTGCCCGCGATACTGGGTGTGATAAAACCACGCCAGCGCCGGATACAGCGTAGTGCGGGAGGTCGACGGCGGCATGGCGGGCAAATCGTCATAGCCCGAAATCACCTTTCCAGCCGGGTCCACCACTTTGTAATACAGCCGGTCATTCATGTTTAGCTCGAAGCTGTCGAGCACCACCCACGGTACGTTGACCGCCAGTTTCCCCGCGTTTACGGCAAGACGTTCGGAGATGGTTCGCGCCGAGGAAAGCAGCGTGCGGTCATAGGCCTGCGTCGCCGCCTGTAGCGCGCTGACGTAGCTGTTAAACGCCGACAGCCCCCACAGCAACAGCAGCGGCAAACCGAGAAACAGTAGCAGTTGAGCAAAAAGCGACTGCGGTTTACGCCACGTCATCGCTGCGCTCCAGCAGGTAGCCGAGCCCGCGTAGCGTCACGATGCGCACATTGCTGTCCTGCAGTTTTTTACGCAAGCGATGAATATAGAGTTCGATGCTTTCCGGGCTGACGTCGTCGCTGAGGCTGAATACCTGTTCGAACAGCTGCTGGCGCGAAACAGGACGCTGGCGGCGATACATCAGCACCGTCAGTAGCGCATGTTCCCGGGGCGTGAGCGCCAGCGTTTGTCCGTGCAGCAGGAAATAACCGTCGTCATGAAACGTCAGGTCACCCAGTTGCTGCGTCTCCTGCACCTGCCCTTCGCTACGGCGCAGCAGGGCGCGCAGTCGGGCGTCAAGTTCTTCCAGCTCAAACGGCTTGGGCAGATAGTCATCGGCCCCGGCATTGAGGCCAATCACTCGCTCCGCCACGGCGCTACGCGCGGTCAGCAGCAGTACCGGCAAGGTTTGCCCACGTTTACGCAGACGTTGCACCACTTCCAGCCCGTCTAAACCGGGCATGCCGATATCCAGCACCGCCAGTGCGTATTTTTCACTTTGCAAAAGATGATCGGCAGCCTTGCCATCACAAACGGTGTCGACGGCAAAACCGCCCTGCACCAGCGCCTTCTCCAGCCAGTGAGCCAGCTCACGGTTATCTTCCGCTAATAAGAGACGCATATCACATCCTGTAAAGTAAGTGGCGCATTGAAAGGGAAATGAAAGGTTACTGTTTTAACAATCACGCAACGGGACCGCTACACGACGGTTCACATAATCAGAAAAAAACCTGTACCCACTAATCCGGTTTACCCGGCGTGAGGATAAAAATGAAAACGCAGATCCTTCGTACCGTTGTTACCTCTGCCCTGCTTCTCGGCAGCGCACATGCTCTGGCCGTGGAAGCACCAGGACGCACTGAATGTATCGCTCCGGCCAAGCCCGGCGGCGGTTTTGATCTCACCTGCAAACTGATTCAGGTCAGTTTGCTGGAAACCAACGCCATCGAAAAACCGATGCGCGTGACCTACATGCCTGGCGGCGTGGGCGCGGTGGCTTATAACGCCATCGTCGCACAGCGCCCTGGCGAACCGGGTACCGTGGTGGCCTTCTCCGGCGGCTCGCTGCTTAACCTTTCACAAGGGAAATTCGGGCGCTATAACGTCGATGACGTGCGCTGGCTGGCGAGCGTGGGCACCGATTACGGGATGATCGCAGTGCGTAAAGATGCGCCGTGGAAAACGCTGAAAGACCTGCTGACGGCAATGGAAAAAGATCCGAATCAGGTGGTGATTGGCGCAGGCGCGTCGATTGGGAGCCAGGACTGGATGAAGGCCGCAAAGCTGGCGCAGAAAGCCAACGTCGACCCCCACAAGATGCGCTATGTGGCCTTTGAGGGCGGTGGTGAACCGGTCACCGCGCTGATGGGCAACCACGTGCAGGCGGTGTCCGGTGACCTGAGTGAAATGGTGCCGTACCTGCAGGGCGACAAAATCCGCGTGCTGGCGGTGTTCTCAGAAAACCGTCTGCCGGGCCAGTTAGCCGACGTGCCGACGGCCAAAGAACAGGGTTATGACCTGGTCTGGCCGATTATTCGTGGTTTCTACGTCGGGCCGAAAGTGAGCGACGCCGAGTACAACTGGTGGGTCGATACCTTTGCAACAATGCAGCAGACCGAAGAATTTAAAAAGCAGCGCGAATTGCGCGGGCTGTTTGAGTTCAACCTGAACGGCAAAGCACTCGACAGCTACGTAAAGCAGCAGGTCACGGATTACCGCGAGCAGGCCAAATCTTTTGGTCTGGCGAAATAAGCCGGGGGCGCATATGAGCGATCGTATTTTTGCCGGGATCTGGCTTTTGCTCTGCCTTGGCGGGCTGATGGTCGCCTGGCAGCTTCACAGCGAATACAGCTATGAACCGGTTGGCCCGCGTCCGTTCCCACTTGGCATTATCGGGCTGATGCTGCTGTGTTCGGTGTCGATGCTGCTACGCCGTCCTGATGTGGTGGAGTGGCCGCATCGCCAGGTGCTTCAGCGCCTGCTGGTGATGGTGATTGTGCTGCTGATGTACGCCTGGGGCTTTGAATCGCTGGGCTTCCCGCTGGCAACCGCCATTCTGACGGCGATTATCGGCATGCTGTTTGGCGCGACGCTGCCCGCGGCGGCCATCTCTGGCGTGGTGCTCGGCGTTACGCTGTGGTTCGCCTTTGACCGGCTGCTGGATGTCACCCTGCCGCTCGGCGCCTGGTTAAACTGACGGAGTCTCCTATGGATACCTGGATTTATCTCTCGCAGGGGTTCGCCGTGGCGATGACCCCGGAAAACCTGGTGATTGCGCTGATTGGCTGCTTCGTCGGCACCATCGTTGGGCTGCTGCCCGGCCTTGGGCCAATCAACGGCGTGGCCATTCTGCTGCCGCTGGCGTTCGCCCTGCATCTGCCCGCCGAATCGGCGCTGATCCTGCTCGCCACGGTGTATATCGGCTGTGAATACGGCGGGCGTATTTCATCAATTCTGTTGAACGTACCCGGCGACGCGGCGGCGATTATGACCGCGCTCGACGGCTACCCGATGGCACAGCAAGGCCGCGGCGGCATTGCGTTGTCGATTTCCGCCGTCAGCTCGTTTATGGGATCGATGATCGCCATTTTCGGCATTATTCTGTTCGCTCCGGCGCTGGCGCAGTGGTCGCTGGCGTTTGGTCCGGCGGAGTATTTCGCTCTGATGGTATTTGCTATCGCCTGCCTCGGCAGCATGATGGCGCAAAACCCGCTGAAATCTTTCCTGGCGGCGTTGATTGGGCTGGGCCTGGCGACGGTGGGCGTGGATGCCAACACCGGGGTATATCGCTTCACCTTCGACAGCGTCCATTTGTCCGACGGCGTGCAGTTCATCGTGGTGGTTATCGGTCTGTTCTCGGTGTCGGAAATTCTGCTGATGCTGGAAAGCACCAGCGGCGGCCAGACGCTGGTCCGCAAAACCGGACGCATGATGTTTAACATGAAGGAAGCCTCGCAGTGCGTAGGCGCCACGCTGCGCTCGTCGGTGGTCGGATTCTTCGTCGGCGTGCTGCCAGGGGCCGGGGCGACCATCGCCAGCGCCATCACTTACATGACCGAGAAGAAAATCAGCGGTAATAGCGACAGCTTCGGCAAAGGCGATATACGCGGCGTCGCAGCACCGGAAGCCGCGAATAACGCTTCGGCCTGTGGCTCGTTCATTCCCATGCTGACGTTAGGCGTACCGGGTTCCGGCACCACGGCGGTAATGATGGGCGCGCTGACGCTGTATAACATCACCCCGGGCCCGGCGATGTTTACCGAACAGCCGGATATCGTTTGGGGACTGATTGCCGCACTGCTGATTGCCAACGTGATGCTGCTTATCATGAACATTCCGCTGATTGGCCTGTTCACCCGTATGTTGACCATTCCGCTGTGGTTCCTGGTTCCGGCGATTGCCGCCGTTTCTGCGGTAGGTGTTTACGCGGTACACAGCACCACATTTGATTTGATGCTGATGGTAGGGCTTGGGGTGTTTGGCTACATTCTGCGGAAAATGAATTTCCCGATGTCGCCGCTGATCCTCGGGTTCGTACTGGGGGAAATGCTGGAGCAAAACCTGCGCCGCGCGCTGTCGATCAGCAACGGCAGCATGAATATTCTGTGGGAAAGCGGTGTGGCGAAAACGCTGCTGGTGCTGGCCTTCGCGGTGATCGTCATTCCACCGGTGCTGCGTCTGGTGCGTAAACGCCAGCGTAAAACCGCCGCGGAAGCGAACTAACCGCGCAGCGTGGCGTTGACCCACTCCTGTAATGCCCGGCGGGCGATTTTTATCCCGCCGGTTTTCAGGCTGGCAGGCAGCATCAGCCAACACACCGGCTGCTGAAATCGCGCCAGTTTATCCATCGCCCAGTCCGGCATTTGCGTGACGTCAAAGGCATCGCCCCCTTCCACTACCGCCACCGGACGCTGACCAAATTCGGCGTCATCCAGCGGCACAATAAAGATTTGTTCAACCTGTGGATGACGCGCGATCACCCGTTCGACTTCTTCTGGCTGAATACCTTCCCCACCGCAGAAAAAGAGATTATCCATGCGCCCGAGAACGGTCAGGCGATCGCCATGTAATTCACCGCGATCCCGCGTCGGAAACCAGCCTTCGGCGTTGGTCAGCGACATGAGCACCCCGTTTCGCCAGTAGCCTGCAGCCATGCTTTTCGCCCGCAGCCAGATTTCGCCGTCAACGACTTTCACCTCTCGCCCCGGTAACGCCGACCCCACGTCTGCTTCACCGTCGGTTTCTTTGGCGCACACCGTTGAGGCAAACTCCGTCAGCCCGTAGCCGCAAAAAGTGCGGATGCCGCGTGAACGGGAATGTTCCGCCAGCTCAACGGGGATCGCCGCGCCGCCAAGCAGCACGGTAGTGAGCGTGAGCGTTTCGTCGTCGTTCAGTAACCGCCACAGCTGCGTAGGCACCAGAGAAGCATGGGTGCAACCCTCGAGCATGTGCGCCAGCGGCACGCGCCCGCGCACCGTTAAGCGCGCGCCTTTCAGTAACCAGCGCCAGAGAATACCCTGTCCGGAAACGTGAAACAGCGGCAGCGACAGCAGCCAGTCGTCGGTTTCGCCGTATGGCATCAGCGCTAATACGCCTTCAGCGCTGGCAAGATGTGCGCCCAGCGTATGCACCGCGGCTTTTGGCAGGCCGCTGGAGCCTGACGTCAGCGTCATGGTCGCCAGACGCCCTGCCTGCCAGGCAACGCCCGGCACATCTTCAGCCTGTTGGAGCACTAGCTCAGTCAGCGCGTCGAACGGCTTTTCGTCGGTGAGCAGTAACGCGTGCCGCAGCGAAAACTGCGGCAAGAGTGCGGCCACCAGCTCGCGCGGTAGCTGAGGGTTAACCGGCAAAACGCGCGCGCCGCACTGCAACAGCGCCAGCCACGCCAGCAGCGTTTGCGGGTTGTTATACGCCCGCAGCAGCACCCCGTCGTCCGGCTGAACATTTTGCGCAGCAAACCCGGCGGCCAGCGCGTCAACCCGCAGACACAGCTGCTGCCAGTCGAGAGTTTCGTCACCCAGACGCAGCGCCTGCACGCGTGGGCGCAACGAACTCCAGTGTCGCCATGGGTAATCGTGGAAAATCATAACAGCGGGTCCAGACTGTCGTGGGTCATGCACGGTAATTCATTATTCGGCCAGCGGCGAATCAGCTGCGCCTGCATCAGGTTCAGCGTGTCCAGCCCCGGCATGGTGCCCGGCGTCAGCCAGGCGGCGATACGCGCCAGCTGCGTCAGGCCGAGACTCGATTCAATCGACGAGCTGATCACAGCGGTCAACCCCTGTTGATGAGCCGCCGCGACCTGTTCGCGGACCTTTTGCAGACTGCCGGTGAGCGTCGGTTTGATAACCACGGCCTTCACGCCTGGCTCCGCGACAAAGGCGAAATCGGCTTCACGCAGGCTTTCATCCCAGGCGATGGCGATCCCGGTTTCCTGCGCAAAAGCGCGGGAATCGTCGCGAGTGCGACACGGCTCTTCGATAAAGGCGATGCGTGAGCGATAGTCCGGATTGACGTATTTGGCGAACTGCTGCGCTTTTAGCGGCGTCCAGGCACGGTTAGCATCCAGACGAAGCTGTAAATCGGGCACGGCTTCCAGCAGCAGATTGACCACCATGCCGTCGCGAACCGCTTCCCACAGGCCGACTTTCACCTTTGCGACTTTCTCGCCGGGCATCGCCTGCAGCACCGCGAACAGCTCATCCGGATCGCCGGTACACAGCGGTGCGACGCGGTAATCGGCGGCGTCGGGCAGTTCGTCGTTCAGCTCCGCCAGCGCACAGCTCAGGCCAAACGCGGCTGAGGGCTCTGACGGAAATTCAGGGTCACTCCCTTTCAGCCACGCATTTACCCAGGCGATGACCGCCGTCTGCGCGTCATCAAGCGTTTCCAGACTGAAGCCCGGCAAGGGCGAGATCTCGCCCCAGCCTTCGGCATCGCCCAGGCAAAGCCTGACCAACAGCCCGTCGCGGGTTTTCAGCCGCCGCTCGCGCAGAACCACGCCCGCGTCCATGGGGATCTGCCAGCGGTACACCTGGGCTTTGCGCATTACGGGTTCCGTTTGAATTTGCTGAAGTCAGGCTGACGTTTCTGGTTGAAGGCGTTGCGGCCTTCCTGACCTTCTTCAGTCATGTAGAACAGCATGGTGGCATTGCCCGCCAGTTCCTGCAGACCGGCCTGACCGTCGCAGTCGGCGTTGAGTGCCGCTTTCAGGCAGCGCAGCGCCATTGGGCTGTTTTGCAGCATTTCACGGCACCAGCGCACGGTCTCTTTTTCCAGGTCCGCCAGCGGAACCACGGTGTTGACCAGCCCCATATCCAGCGCTTCTTTCGCGTCGTACTGACGGCACAGGAACCAGATTTCGCGGGCTTTCTTCTGACCGACGATACGGGCCATGTAAGACGCGCCCCAGCCGCCGTCGAAGGAACCGACTTTCGGGCCGGTCTGGCCGAAGATGGCGTTTTCCGCCGCGATGGTCAGGTCACACATCATGTGCAGCACGTGGCCGCCACCGATGGAGTAGCCGGCAACCATTGCCACTACAGGTTTCGGACAGGTGCGGATCTGACGCTGGAAGTCGAGCACGTTTAGGTGATGGGTGCCTGAGTCGTCCTGGTATCCGCCGTAGTCGCCGCGAACTTTCTGATCGCCGCCCGCGCAGAACGCTTTGTCGCCTTCGCCGGTCAGGATGATGGTGCCGACATTGTCGTCATAGCGCGCATCGGCCAGCGCCTGGATCATCTCTTTGACGGTCAGCGGGCGGAACGCGTTACGCACCTGCGGACGGTTGATGGTGATTTTGGCGATGCCGTCAGCGGATTTCTGATAACGGATATCGGTAAAACCTTCGGAGCAGTCCTGCCATTCAACCGGGGCGTAGAGCATTTTTTCATCTGGGGAAATCATAATATGTCCTGTCGTCAGTCGTTCAGAATCTGTGCCAGACAGTTCGCCACCGCTGCGGGATTTTCCCGATGGGCGTTGTGTCCGGCGTGAGGAATAAGGTGGCATGGCGCAGCCAGTTCTTCCGCCAGTGCGCGGAATTTGGCGTCGCGTTCGCCGCATAAATATAAAAAAGCATAGTCACCTGAAGCATAGCCACGGGCGGCGAGTGCCGCGCGTAAATCAGGCTGCACGGCAAGCGAGGTGGCGAGCAGCATGTCGGCCAGCCGCGGGCCGTTGTTGTCGGCGCGTAACGCCACCAGCGTCTGGCGTTGTGCGTCAGTGAGTGAGGCAAATACCGGCTGGCGATACCAGGCCTCGAAAACATCGGCCAGCGGTTCGTGGCGAAAGCGCTGCGCCCATTGCGTATCGGACTGCAAACGCGCCTCACGGGCGGTTTCATCCTGTAAACCAGGATGACCACCTTCGACAATCAGCCCTTTCAGACCGGGAAGTTTCGCCTGATTTGCCGCAACCATCGCCACGCGTCCACCCAGCGAGTAGCCAATCAGCCAATAATTTAGGATGTTGTAACTAACCAATGTTTCCTGCAACTCCCGACACACATCGTCGAAACACGTCACAGAAATTGCCGCTGACCCACCGTGACCGGGCAGGTCGACATACAGCCGGGAAAACGCAGTGAGTTTCTCCCCTACTGCCTGCCATTCACGACGATCGCCAGAAAAGCCGTGCAGGAATACCAGCCACGGCTGGTTCGGTGCACCTTCTCGGGCAACGGCGTGGAGCGTCATAGCTGGCTGACCTGCGCCAGTAAGTTCTGCAGCGTCTGCGCACCGTCGGTGTCGTTGACCACCAGCTCAATCACCGTGGTCACCGGTTGACGCCACGCGCCGTGCAGCGCATCTTCCAGCGCCGTCCAGTTTTCCGGGCGGTGATAGCGCAGACCGAACATGTTGGCCGCGTGCTCAAAATGGACGTTTTGCGGCATCAGATAGAAGCGTTCACGTTCTTCAACAGGCGTCGGCAGCAGCGAGAAAATCTGCCCGCCATTGTTGTTCACCACGATCAGCACGAGCGGGGCGGACACCTGGCGCAATAAAGCCAGGCCGTTGAGATCGTACAGCGCCGAGAGATCGCCCATGATGGCCAGCGTCGATTTGGCGCTCCCGCGCTGCACGCCTGCGGCAGTGGAAATCAGCCCGTCGATGCCGCTCGCGCCGCGGTTGCTGTACACCGGATACCCCGCCGGAAGCTTGCCCAGGGCGTCGATCAGGCGAACCACGAGGCTGTTGCCAACAAAAAGCTGGCCCTGGTCAGGCAGATATTCACTGATGCGATGCGCCAGTTGCGCTTCGCCGAAGGTTTCACGCTGGGCAACGACGGCCTGCCACGCCTGCTCTGACAGGCGCGGGATGTCCACCGCCCAGGGCTGGCGCTGCTCTGCCGGATGCTGTTCCAGCCAGGTGCTGACTTTACACACCAGACGACGGCCGCGGTGATGCGCCGGGTCGAGCCGGCCTGCAAGATTATCCACCAGCCAGTATTCATCCGGCTCACAGGTAGCCTGCCATTGCAGGAGACGTTTGCTGGTCAGGCTGCTGCCGAGCTGTACCACAATTTGTGCCTGCGCCAGTTCGGTGACGGCGTTGGCGTTTCCGAGCCAGAGATCCGCGCACGGCAGCGGTTGTCCGGTTTGCGACAGTACGTCGCTTATCAGCGGCCAGCCGAGCGTTTTCGCCCATTCAGCCACTTTCTTCCCTTCCGCCGCGCTCATGCGCCCGGCTACCACGACGCCACGCTTCTGTCGCCAGAAAAACCAGTCGCGCTGCTTTTCGCTTTCCAGATGCAGCCCTTCGCGCAGCCACGGCTTGTCGCTTTGCCACCAGTTGCCGAGCGCCTGCTGCCAGTCGAGTCCGGTGTCGTCCATTTCGCCGTACAGCGGTTCCGCGAACGGACAGTTAATGTGTACCCCGCCGCTGTGCAGCTGGCCCATCGCGTTATCAATCGACGAGACCAGCCAGCGGGCCGGAATATCGTGGCTCGGGCGTGGCAGAGACAGCGTTTGTGACGGATGCGAACCGAACATGCCCGGCTGGCGAATCGCCTGATTGGCGCCGCAGTCGATGAGTTCCGGCGGGCGGTCGGCGGTCAGCAGAATGATTTTTTCACCGGTCAGCCCCGCTTCAATCAGCGCGGGATACAAATTGGCGACCGCCGTTCCGGATGTGACAATCACCGCCACCGGCTGTTGGCTTGCCTTTGCCAGCCCCAGCGCCAGATGGCCGAGGCCACGCTCATCAAAATGGGTGTGGGCTATCAGAGCGCGGTTTTCCGCCGCCGCCAGCGTTAATGGCGTCGAGCGAGAGCCCGGCGCGATGCATACGTGCTGTACGCCGTGGCGGGTTAATGCTTCCAGGGTAACCGCCGCCCAGCGTCGGTTAAATGCGCTTACTGACATGAGATTGTCCGGTATCAATTTTGCGTATAATTATAGATGAGTGATTCCGACAGGTTATTGATATTCGTCGGTTATCGGATAAGCAAGGAGCGTAATCCTGCTGCTTTTTGGGTGATCTCCTGCCATTCCTGTTCAGGATCCGAGCCGCGAACAATCCCGGCTCCGGCATATAATCGCGCCACGTCGCCGGTGACTTTCGCCGAACGCAGCGCCACGCAAAATTCGCTTTGTTGCAGGCTGAGATAGCCCGCGGAACCCGCGTACCATTCGCGGGTGAACGGCTCATGATGCTCGATAAACTGCCGGGCCTGCTCGCGCGGGAGCCCGGCCACTGCGGCCGTAGGTTGAAGCTGGAACAGGCAGCGTTCATCGTCAGGGGTTTTTAGTTCGGCCTGAATACAGCGTCTGAGATGCTGCACTTTTCGCAGGCGAATCACCTGCGGCGGCAGCACTTCCAGCGCGCTGACGTCCTGCTGCAAACGCTGGCATATGTCTTCCACCACCAGCAAATTTTCACGCTGATTTTTATCATCGCGCATTAGCCAGTCGGCAAAGTGCTGCGCCTGTTTGTCGTCAGGATGGCTCGCTACGGTGCCCGCCAGCGCTTCGGTATCGAGCTGTTGTCCGTGGCGACGCCAGAGCCGTTCCGGCGTCGAGCCCAGAAACGCGCTTTTTGCATCGAAGGCCATCAGAAAATGGGTGCAGTTGAGATTAACGCGGCGGCTCGCCGCCATCATTGCACCGGCATGCAGCGGCGCGGCGAATTGCAGATCGGTGGCGCGGGCGAGCACGACTTTCTCCAGTGCACCAGTAGCGATAGTGTCCGTCGCGGTTTCAATCAAGCGCAGCCAACCCGCGTGATCAGGGAAATGGCGTTCGCCTTTCAGCTCGCCGCTTAAAAGGGGCAACGGATGAGCAGGCCGCAAGGCGGCTAAAAACTCCCGCGCCGCACTGGCATCTTCCCGCAACGACGTATCGCTGCTAAGCGTCAGGCGTAATAAGGCTTTTCCCGCATCGCGCCGCCATTCCAGACGCGGCAAAAACAGTTCACCCGTTTCCGGTTCAAAGGCGTTGAGGCCCCAGATGCGAAACGCGGTTTGCTGCTGCTGAAGAAAGGTATTGGCGTGGGGCAACGAGGTAAAACGACGCACGGCACCGAGAGCGGAAACCTCTTCCTGGCCGCTGCGATGCTGCCAGTAAAACTGTGGGAATATCGGCTGACTGCAAAGCCAGCTCAGGGGATCAAAGGCATCATTGAGAGGAAACGGCGTGTCGAAAATTCGCGAGCCAGGTGCATCAGGCATGTCGTCAGACAGAAAACCCAACAGGTTTTCCAGCGCAGCGGTAATGGAATGCACGCGAACCTCTCTCTGATAAAAACCACGCATTATAAAGGGTACTGCCTGAAAAATGCAGTACCCATGATGAGGGAGTGGATTTTTACCGACGCGCTTAGACGACTATCGACGCGCTAACAACAGCCCCAACACCAGCCCGACGGCGGCACCGACGCCAATGCCCTGCCACGGTTTTTCGTGTACGTAGTCATCAGCACGGGTTACGGCCTGTTTAGCACGGTAATAATAGGTGTCCGACGCCTGGCTGACGCGGGACTGAACGTCCTGTAAGGCTTGTTCAGCCCGAAGCTTGAGCTCAATATACTTCTGGTCAGCGGGATCGCCCGAGGAGCTTAAGACCTCTTCCAGAGTGTCACTCAGCAAAGCCAGATCGTCATCAATACGTGATTCATAAGAATGATAAGCCATCAGTTTTCTCCATGGTTAAACCTGTTCACTAACTATACTCTAAATAATTCATTTTGCAGGAAGGCGGCAAGCCTGTAAGTCCTCAGGAGCTTACTTAAGTAAGTGACTGGGGTGAGCAGGCGTCGCCAACGCACATGCAAATTGAAGTATGACGAGTATATAGACCATGGTTCAGGAGTTCGCTTCCCGCGCCATGCCAATATGCGGGATGCCGTCTTCGTCATAAACGTCGGTAACCGGGGAGAATCCAAAGTGGGCATAGAATGGTTGCAAATGCGCCTGCGCACCCAGATACAGCGCCTTCTGCGGCCAGTTTTTCTGGCAGCTGGCGAGGGTCTGTTCCATCAGCTTATAGCCCAGTTTCTCGCCTCGTACCGCATGGCTGATAATCACCCGACCAATCACTACCAGCTCAAATTCTTCTTCGCTTTTCAGAATCCTCGCATACGCCACCAGCTCTCCGTCGCGCCAGCCGAGGATATGCCGGTTCTCCCCCAGCAGATCGTCACCGTCGATATCCTGATAAGGACAGGTCTGCTCCACCACGAAGACCTCACAGCGCAGCTTGAGCAAAGCATACAACTGCGGGACGGTTAACTGGCTGTGGTGAAGATCGTTCCACTGAATCATATTGAGCTCCGTTATACTGTCGTTTTAATTTAACGCGTCGAGGACATTGCGTTATGGAATTGATTTTTCTCGGGACATCCGCAGGCGTACCGACCCGTCACCGTAATATGACGTCGATACTGCTGAATTTGCAACAACCAACGCTGTCGCAAATGTGGCTGTTTGACTGTGGCGAAGGCACGCAACATCAGTTTCTTAAAACCAGCCATCATCCGGGAAAGCTCAATAAAATCTTCATCACTCACCTGCACGGCGACCATTTGTTCGGGCTGCCGGGCCTGTTGTGCAGCCGTTCGATGCAGGGCAATCCGTCGCCACTGACGATTTATGGCCCGAAGGGCATTAAAGAATTTGTCGAAATGGCGCTGCGCCTGAGCGGTTCATGGACCGATTATCCGCTCACCGTTGAAGAAATCAGCGCCGGTGAGGTGTTTGACGATGGCCTGTTTAAGGTCACCGCGTATCCGCTCAATCATCCGGTGGAATGTTTTGGCTACCGCATTGAGCAGCACGATAAACCTGGTCCGCTCGATGCCCGGCGCCTGCTGGCCGACGGCATTAAAGCCGGGCCGCTGTTCCAGCAGTTGAAACAAGGACAGACGGTTGAGATGCCGGACGGGCGCATTGTGAATGGTCAGGATTATTTGGGGGCAAGCACGCCCGGAGTAAAACTGGCGATTTTCGGTGATACCGCCCCCTGCCCGGCCGCGCTGGCGATGGCGAAAGATGTGGATGTGATGGTGCATGAAACCACGCTGGAACACGATATGGCAGAAAAGGCCAACAGCCGTGGGCACTCCTCATCGATTCAGACCGCCGAACTGGCGCGAGATGCCCGCGTCGGCAAATTGATTATTACGCATGTGAGTTCCCGCTATGATCGGGAAGGCTGTCAGCGCCTGCTGGCAGAGTGTCGAAGCGTGTTTGAGCCATGCGAGCTGGCGGAAGATTTCAGCGTGTTCCCTTTGGCGTAGAACCCACTGTCTATGTTCAAAATGGCAAGGAAGATAGCCCTGATGGGGTTGGTTCTTAACTTTTATTGAAATATGCCGATAACAGAGTAAAGGCTCGACCCGACTCTTTACTCTGAGGGCAATATGGATAATTTCCAGAAAGATATCGACGACAGGGCTAATTTGACCCTGTCGAACCGCTTTGAACTGCTGCTGTTCCGCCTTGGCGCATCAGAGGACGGCGGCAAGTCAGAACTGTTTGGCATTAACGTTTTCAAACTGCGCGAAATCGTGCCAATGCCCTCCTTCACTAAACCCGCGGGCATTAAGGCTCCGGTGATGGGTATGGTGAATATTCGCGACCAGATTATCCCTGTGATTGACCTGCCGTCGGTGCTGGGCTGCAAAGCCGAGAGCGGGCTGAACATTCTGCTTATCACCGAGTACGCCCGCAGCGTGCAGGCGTTTGCCGTGGAGTCGGTGGAAAACATTACTCGCCTCGACTGGACCCAGGTTCATACTGCGGAAAAAGCGGTGAACGGCCAGTACATCACCAGCATCGCCTGCCTCGACAATGAGAAAGACAGCAATAACCTGGCGATGGTTATCGATGTGGAACAAATCCTCTATGACATCGCGCCGGCCGACCACGACCTGCACGCCACGCGCCTGACTGCGCCGAAACAGCGCATTAAGCCGGGTGCGACGGCAATTGTTGCTGAAGATTCGAAGGTGGCGCGGGCAATGCTGGAGAAAGGCCTGCACGCGATGGAGATCCCGGCCAGGATGCACGTTACCGGGCTACAGGCCTGGGAGACTATCGAAAAGCTGGCGAAAGAAGCGCAGAACGAAGGCGTGCCGGTGACCGATAAAATCGCCCTGGTGCTGACCGACCTCGAAATGCCGGAGATGGATGGCTTTACCCTGACGCGTAAAATTAAATCTGACCCGCGCCTGAAAGCCATTCCGGTGGTTATCCATTCGTCGCTGTCGGGCAATGCTAACGAAGACCATATCCGCAAAGTGAAAGCCGACGGCTATGTGGCGAAGTTCGAAATTAATGAGCTGTCATCGGTGATTAAGGAAGTGCTTGAGCGCGCCGAGCGCCGCGAAGAAGGGCCACTGATCAGTCGGCTGCATTCGGTGTGATGTCTGTGATGGATGCCTGAATCAGGCATCCATCAGAAAATATCGGTAGCTGAAGTCATCAAGAACATCTTCATCTCGGTCACGCTGGCGGTAACGCCTAAGTTCTTTTTTTCGACATTGCAGACGTATCGCAATATTTAGCCCATACAACTCGAGAGTTATCTGGGCTCGCCTCTGATTTTCATCCGTTGCAAGGGGATTTGGCTGCAGTTCACCATTGACATAATCAACGATGAAATAATCATCGAACTGATAACCTATTTCATCAGCAACCAAAAGTTGCTCGTCAAAATCCTCACGCTTCTGGCTTTGGCATTGATCGCAACAGGGATAAAGGTTTTCCCACTGATAAGCAAACCGCCTGAATTCTGCTCTACTTTTAGGCTTGAAGTGTTCAATAGTTACCCGGCTCATAGCGCCCAAATCCCCACCATCACAGAATGCACAGTGCCCTTGAGTCATTTCGTTTAATAACTGTCGGGTATCTTCGTAACGAAAACGCGCTGTCCATTGAAATTTATAGGATTCGTTTTCGGCTTTTGCCGCTTCATATCGTAAACCTAATTCTTCCCAGCACCCACTCAGATAATCAGGGCAAGCTGGTCTTTCAAAAGAAAACATAACTTATCCTTGTTTTTTGCCCTGGATGCGCTGCATTTGGCGTAATTCTAGGGAGACAATATCTGCGAGCTCGTCACCTTTTTCGCTTAATACAATTGCCAATTTAGTTATGGCTTTTTCATGTTGTTTTGTCACCAAATGGTCGCGAATAAGATCTTTGAATTGAATGAGCTGCGCTTCGGTTTCAACATCAAATTCTTCATCAATACCAAATATCTCTGACAAAATATATTGATAGCTCTTCCCCGCTTTTGAATCAACGGCAGTTATTGTGTCCGCCGTTAATGGATCTCTGCAAGCATCATGAAGAGGTTCAGGCAACTGATACACATAGGCATCCTCTACGGAACCGACAACAAAAGGTGAATGCGTCGAGACGAAAACTTGTGCATTCGGAAGCAGCTTTTGTAATGCGGGTAAAATTCGCCGTTGCCATCTAGGGTGCAGATGTATATCTACCTCATCAAGGAAAAGTAATATTGGCTGAGCGAAAATATCAGCCTCATTTTCCCACGGAATACCTTCAAGTCTAAGTGCCAAATCACCGACCCAAGTAATAATTGACTTCAAACCCTCAGGTAATGTTTCAAATGATATGTTTTTTCATTAAAACTTATCACCACATCTAAAGGTGATCTTTTCAATTTAAATGTTAGATTAAGACCACAAACATCAAAAATAAATTCAGATATTGAGCTAAGGGCTTTTTCATATTTCTTGGCCTCATCAAACTCTTCATCCTCTTTCGCAAGTGCATACTGAGTTTTATTGTTTGCAATCCATTGAACTAAAATTGATGGTTCGACTGTTCTCATGAACGAGAGTGCATTATCGAAAGGAGATCGCTGTATCTGCTCAATTGCGCCTAGGGTATACTCTGTCTTTTCTTGCCTACTTCCAGAATATGCGAATGCAGCAAACATAAACTGTTTAGTATTTAGCTGATCCGAATTATCATAATGAAACCAATTTACTCCAATTAAACTTTCCCAGCTATTCTCAATGCAGTAGCTAAAACCATCATTACCCCAAAGCTGTTGAAACTCAGCATGCCTTTTTACGCCAAAAGCACCTTCTTCACCTGAAAATCGAAAAAGCACGGAGCTATCTTTGCTTCGATATCTTTTTCTAACTAACTCATCGCCACCTGGCTCTGGTCGAAAGATTCCAGAAAGCGCATAAAGTAAGGTACTTTTCCCACAACCGTTTGGCCCGGTGAAAATATGAATTTCAGCCTTACGTTCGTCTTCCTTTTCACTCTTAATCTTGGGGAACTTGATATGTGTATGCTCAAACACCCCAATATCCTTCAAGGTTATACTCTCTACTCGGTATGGCTGGCGCATTACAGTTCCCTCATATCAATAAAATTATCAGCATATTACAGCGTAAAAACTAGATACTGTCATTAGCGGTTCAATTCTGCGTAACGCTGCGCAATTTTCTTCTGGCGAAAAAAAACCGCCGAGCAAGTCGACGGTTTTCGTATTTTGTAATCCGGAGATTACATCATCGGCATCGCCATCTGAACGATACTGATCAGCGGCTGCGGGTAGATACCGAGGATCAGCACCAACAGCGCGGAAATCAGTACCACAATACCACCGGCGCTGTACTGCCAGTTCGACGGTGCATCGCGGTTCAGTTGCTGTGGCGCTTCCAGATACAGACTCACCGCTACACGCAGGTAGTAGTAGAGACCAATCGCAGAGCCCAGGACCACCGCTCCAGTCAGCCACCACAGGTGCGCCTGAACACCGACGGCAAGCACGTAGAACTTACCGATAAAGCCGAGGGTCATCGGGATACCCGCCAGGGAGAGCATCATCACTGTCATCACCGCTGACAGGATTGGACGGTGCCAGAACAGACCACGGTAGGAGTACAGAGAATCTGCATCCGGGCCACGGTATGGGCTGGACATCAGGCTAACCACGCCGAACGCGCCGAGGCTGCTGAACAGATAACCGGCCAGGTACACGCCAACGGCTTCCATGGACATCTGACCGCTGTGCAGCGCAATCAGCGCCACCAGCAGATAACCCAGATGCGAGATGGAGGAGTAGCCGAGCAGACGCTTGATGTTAGTCTGGCTCAGCGCCATCAGGTTACCGAAGATGATTGAGGCGCAGGCGATAATGCCCAGCACCACGCGTACCGCTTCGCTGTCACCCACTGGTGCGTACAGGAACAGACGCATAACCACGCCAAAGATAGCGATTTTGCTCGCGGTTGCCAGGAAGGTGGAAACCGGCGCAGGCGCGCCCTGATACACATCTGGCGTCCACAGGTGGAAAGGAACCAGAGACAGTTTGAAGCCAAGGCCAACAATCATCAGACCCAGGCCCGCCAGCAGCAATGGCTCGTGCAGCATGTTGTCAGCCAGTGCTTTACCCAGCGCCAGGAACGACAGACTGCCAGAGTTCGCGTACACCAGCGCCATACCGAACAGCAGGAATGAAGACGCTGCAGCAGACAGAATGGTGTATTTGATACTCGCTTCGAGAGAGCGCTTTTGACGGTACGCGTAGCCAATCAGACCGAACAGCGGCAGCGAGATAAGCTCGATACCGAGGAACAGCGCAGCCATGTGGTTCGCGTTAGCCAGCAGAATCCCACCCAGCGCGGCAATCAGCACCAGCAGGTAGAACTCTTCTTTGTTGTCGTAATAGCCCTCAAGCCACGGATAGGCAAAAGTACAGGTGGCGAGACTCGCCAGCAGCACCAGCCCGGTGTAGAGCATGGCATAACCATCGACGCGCATCAGCGGCGTCACGTCCATTGCGCCAGCGTGGCCAACAAACCAGAGCGACAGCAATGCGACGTTCAGGCCAATGACCGACAGCGTGGCATTGAAGAAATGATTGCGTCGCCACGCAATGGAGAGCATCACAACCACCACCGTCAAGCCGACGATCAGCAGCGGTAGCAGTGCGATCAGTTGTTGTGGAGTTATTGTCATGGCGATTTACGGCCTTGTAGTAGAAACAGAATTAACAAACCACTGCTGAATATTGCCCATCGCAGCATGAGAAGTGTCGAGGATCGGCTGTGGGTAGAACCCGAGCAGAACCAGCAGCACCACTAACAGCAGGACGATAAACAGCTCGCGCAGCGACATCCCTGGCAATTCTTTGGCAGCAATTTCGCTTTTCGCTTTACCGAAGTAAGCGCGATGCAGCATCGCCAGCGAGTAAACAGACGCAAAGACCAGACCGAAGGTTGAAATCACGGTGATACCCGGCACGACGTGGAAGCTGCCGAACAGGATCATGAATTCACCGACGAAGTTACCGGTACCCGGCATACCCAGCGTCGCGACTGCGAAGAACATGGACAGCGCTGGCAGCCATTTAATTTTGCTCCACAGACCGCCCATCATGCGCATGTCACGCGTGTGCAGACGTTCGTACAGCTGACCACACAGAATGAACAGACCCGCCGCGGACAGACCGTGCGCAATCATCTGAATCACTGCACCCTGGTATGCCAGCTGGCTACCGGTGTAAATCGCAATCAGCACGAAGCCCATGTGCGAGACGGAGGTGTAGGCAATCAGACGTTTGATGTCGTATTGCGTGAAGGCCATCCACGCACCGTAGAAGATACCGATAACACCCAGCCACATCGCAATAGGAGCGAACTCAGCGGACGCATTCGGGAACAGCGGCAGTGCGAAACGCAGCATACCGTAGGCCGCGGTTTTCAACAGGATGCCCGCGAGGTCAACAGAACCCGCAGTCGGTGCCTGTGAGTGCGCGTCTGGCAGCCAACCATGCAGCGGAACCACCGGCATTTTCACCGCGAACGCGATGAAGAAGCCGAGCATCAGCAGATATTCCACGTTGTGGGTCATTGGCGTTTTCAGCAGCTCTTCGTAGCTGAAAGTCCAGACGCCCGTTGCGCTGTAATGTACGAATACCAGCGCCAGGATCGAAATCAACATCACCAGACCGCTCGCCTGGGTGTAGATGAAGAACTTGGTCGCCGCCGTGATACGCGTTTTACCGTCAGAGGCTTTGTGACCCCACAGCGCGATCAGGAAGTACATTGGAACCAGCATCATCTCCCAGAAGAAGAAGAACAGGAACATGTCGATGGCGAGGAACACGCCGATTACGCCGCCCAGGATCCACATCAGGTTGAGGTGGAAGAAGCCCTGGTATTTTTCGATTTCACGCCAGGAACACAGCACTGCCAGCACGCCGAGCAGGCCGGTCAGGACCACCATCAGCAGCGACAGACCGTCGAGTGCGAGGTGGATAGTGATGCCAAAGCGTGGGATCCACGGCAGAATAAATTCAGACTGCCATTGCGGAAGGCCAGTGGCTTGCGTCAGAGAGTAGCCGCCCTGCAACCACAGTTGCAGGGACAGGGCCAGCGTCAGTCCCATTGTAATCAGCGCTATCCAGCGCGGCATCTTCACGCCGAAGCGCTCGGTCTGCCAGCATAAGAATCCGCCGATGAACGGGATTAGTATTAGCCAGGGTAATAACATGGCGATCTATATTCCTTTTCTGTCAACTCAACGCAAAACCATCAGCAGCGCGAGAACAACCACCGCGCCAATGCTCATGGATGCCACATACCAGCGCAGATAACCGTTCTCGCTGACCAGCAGGCCTTTACCTGCAAAGCGGGAAAGAATGGCCGGGATATTCATCAGACTGTTCAGCGGATCGCGTTTCAGCAGCCACGCAATGCCCAGATACGGTTTGACGAAAATCATGTCATACAGCCAGTCGAAGCCCCACGCGTTGTACCACCAGGTTCCGAGCAGACGGCCCGGCGCACTGTTGGCAATCGCGGTAACCAGCGTACGTTTACCCAGCCACAGCCATGCAGCAATCAGGATGCCAGCAATCGCAACAATCCCGGAAGTGATTTCCAGCGTCAGTACGTGGCTATGCGCAAGTTCAGTCGTCTGCGGCAGTACACCCTGCAGCGGTGGCACAATCATCGCGCCAACGAAGGTGGACAGAACAAGCAGCACGATCAGCGGCAGGTGATGGGTAATGCCCTTCCCTGCGTGAGCGTGGATCTGCTCTTTGCCGTGGAACACGATGAAGATCATGCGGAAGGTATAGAGCGACGTCATAAACGCACCCACCAGACCCGCCACCATCAGATTGACGTGACCGTTAGCCATCGCACCGGCAAGGATTTCGTCCTTACTGAAGAAGCCTGCGGTAATCAGCGGCAGAGCGGACAGCGCCGCGCCCCCGACCAGGAAGCAGACGTAAACCAGCGGAATCGACTTACGCAGACCACCCATCTTGAAGATGTTCTGCTCGTGGTGACACGCCAGGATGACCGAACCAGAGGAAAGGAACAGCAGTGCTTTAAAGAACGCGTGCGTCATCAGGTGGAAAATCGCCGCATCCCACGCCTGTACGCCCAGCGCCAGGAACATGTAGCCAATCTGGCTCATGGTGGAGTACGCGAGTACGCGTTTGATGTCGGTTTGCACCAGCGCGGCGAAACCTGCCAGCACCAGCGTAACCGCACCGACGATCCCGACTAAATGCAGAATTTCCGGCGTCATCAGGAACAGACCGTGGGTACGGGCAATCAGGTAGACGCCCGCAGTAACCATGGTCGCGGCGTGGATCAGCGCAGAAACCGGCGTTGGACCGGCCATGGCATCCGCAAGCCAGGTCTGCAACGGCAGCTGTGCAGATTTACCCACCGCACCACCCAGCAGCATCAGCGTCGCCCAGGTCAACATATTGTTGCCCGCTTCGAAGTGCGCCGGTGCCAGTTCAACCATTTCGCGGAAGTTCAGCGTGCCGAGCTCGTTGTAGAGAATGAACAGCGCGAACGCGAGGAAGACGTCACCCACACGGGTCACGACGAACGCTTTCATTGCCGCTGCGCCATTCTTCGGATCGGTGTAGTAGAAACCGATCAGCAGATAGGAGCACAGGCCCACGCCTTCCCAGCCGAGATACATCAGCAGCAGGTTATCACCCAGTACCAACACCACCATGCTCGCAATGAACAGGTTGGTATAGGCGAAGAAGCGAGAGTAACCCTCTTCACCGCGCATGTACCAGGAAGCGAACATGTGGATAAGGAAGCCGACGCCGGTAACCACGGAGAGCATGGTCAGCGACAGGCCGTCCAGCACCAGGTTGAAACCGATGTTGAAATCACCGACTGACATCCAGGTCCACAGTGGAACGCTGATTGCCTGTTTGCCGTTAGCGAAGAAATCAACGCCAACAAACGCGGTAACCAGCGCCGCCAGGCCGACAGACCCCATACCGATGGTGGCGGAAACGTTTTCCGACCAACGGCCACGGGAGAAGGACAGCAGTAAGAAGCCAATCAATGGCAAAATGATGGTTAAGGCAAGCATGTTCATCCACGCAACTCACTTACTGAATCGATGTTCAGGTTCTGGCGGCGACGGTGGAGCTGCAGCAGCAGCGCCAGGCCAATACTCGCCTCCGCAGCCGCAAGGCTGATAGCGAGGATATACATTACCTGACCGTCGGTCTGGCCCCAGTAGCTGCCAGCGACCACAAAGGCCAGCGCGGCGGCGTTAATCATGATTTCCAGACCGATCAGCATAAACAGCAGATTGCGGCGGATAACCAGACCTGTCAGACCGAGAACGAAGAGGACAGCGGCGAGGATCAGTCCATGTGTTAAGGGGATCATGCGCGCTCCTCCGGTTTTCTTTTCGCGCTATCGTTCGAACGGTTGCTCAGTACTTCACCGGCACGCTCTTCGCGTCCCAGGTGGAAGGCAACAACCAGGCCCGCCAGCAGCAGCATGGAGGCCAGCTCCACCGCCAGTACGTACGGACCAAACAGGGCGATACCGACTTCTTTAGCGCTGATAGCGTTGCCTTCGATGCCCTGGTCGCTCACGCCCAGGATACCGTAAACAATCACCGCCAACAGGATAACGGACAGCACACCAGGCCCAATCCAGACCTGCGGCTTCAGCCACTGGCGTTCCTGTTCGATTTCAGCTCCACCCAGGTTCAGCATCATCACCACGAATACGAACAGAACCATGATGGCCCCGGCGTAGACGATAATCTCCAGCGCACCGGCGAAGTACGCGCCGAGCGAGAAGAACACCCCGGCAATCGCCAGCAGTGAGATGATCAGGTACAACAACGCATGCACCGGATTGGTGTGCGTGATGACCCGTAGCGTGGCCAGGATGGCGACCAGACCACAAATATAAAATGCGAATTCCATTGCCCCTCTCCTTACGGTAACAGGCCCTTGACGTCGATAGGCTTGGCTTCGTTCTCTGCTTCGCCCTTATCTTTGCCGTCGATTGCCATACCCGCCATCCGGTAGAAGTTATATTCCGGGTATTTGCCCGGACCGGAAATCAGCAGATCCTCTTTCTCGTACACCAGATCCTGACGCTTGTATTCACCCAGTTCGAAATCCGGGGTCAACTGAATCGCCGTGGTTGGGCACGCTTCTTCACACAGACCGCAGAAAATGCAGCGTGAGAAGTTAATACGGAAAAACTCTGGGTACCAGCGGCCGTCTTTGGTCTCTGCTTTTTGCAAAGAGATACAGCCAACCGGACAGGCTACCGCACACAGGTTACAGGCTACACAACGCTCTTCCCCGTCCGGATCGCGCGTCAGCACGATACGGCCACGGTAGCGCGGCGGCAGATAAACCGGCTCTTCCGGATACATCTGCGTTTCGCGTTTGGCGAACGCATGCATCCCGATCATGCAGATACTGCGAACCTGGGTGCCAAAGCCCACTAATAATTCTTTTAAGGTCATGGTCTATTCGCCCCTTATTGCGCCTGCCAGAGAATGACAGCCGCCGTTACCAACAAGTTGATCAGCGTCAGCGGCAGGCACACTTTCCAGCCGAAGGACATTACCTGGTCATAACGCGGACGCGGCAATGCTGCACGGATCAAAATGAACATCATCATGAAGAACGCGGTTTTCAGCGCGAACCAGATGAATGGTGGTAAGAACGGACCCTGCCAGCCACCGAAGAACAGCGTTACGATAAGCGCTGAAACGGTGACAATACCGATGTATTCGCCGACAAAGAACAGACCGAACTTCATGCCGGAATATTCAATGTGGTAACCATCAGCCAGTTCCTGCTCCGCTTCCGGCTGGTCAAACGGGTGACGGTGACATACCGCTACGCCCGCGATGGCGAAAGTGATGAAGCCGAAGAACTGTGGAATCACGTTCCACAGGTGCGCCTGGTTATTAACGATATCGGTCATGTTGAAGGAGCCAGCCTGCGCCACAACGCCCATCAGCGATAAGCCGAGGAACACTTCGTAGCTCAGGGTCTGCGCCGAAGCACGCATCGCACCGAGCAGCGAGTATTTGTTGTTACTCGACCAGCCCGCGAACAGCACCGCGTAAACCGCCAGGCCTGCCATCATCAGGAAGAACAGGATACCGATGTTGAGGTCGGCAACCACCCAGGTCGGACTGACCGGAACAATCGCAAACGACAGCAGCAAAGAGGTGAACGCGATGACCGGCGCAAGGGTAAAAATAACCTTGTCGGTAAATTTCGGGATCCAGTCCTCTTTGAAGAACATCTTGATCATGTCCGCCACTAGCTGGAGCGAACCACCCCAGCCTACGCGGTTCGGTCCGTAACGGTTCTGGAACAGACCGAGCAGACGACGTTCACCAAAGCTCATGAACGCACCGCAGGTGACGACCACCAGCAGAATGACGACCGCTTTCAGGATGCTTAACAGAATGTCGATAACATCCGGTGTTAACCAACTCATGCTTTCGCCTCCTGCAGATTTTCAATACGCGCACCCGCCAGCACTGGTGCAATACCCGGCATACCCATTGGCAGACCGACCTGCCCTGCTGTCAGTGCATCGGAAAGCACCAGCGGCAGGTTGATGGTCTGACCGTCGTAGCTCAGTGCAATGTTTGCCCCGGCGTTGACGCCAAGCTTCGCGGCATCGGCCGGATTAAGCTTGATGTATGGTTGCGGCATACGGCTTTGGAAGACCAGCGAACGCTGTGACATTTCGTCACTGCCGAACAGGTGATAGTAAGGCGCGATACGCCATTGACCGTCCTGTGCTTCGAAGCTGGCCGGAACCTGCTCGAAGTAAGCCAGACCGTTTTCAGACGCTTCAATCAGACGCACGCCCGGATCGCCGTTACGCAGATGACCACCCACTTCAGCCTGGAACTTGTTCCATGCCTGCGGGGAGTTCCAGCCTGGTGCCCACGCAAATGGAATTTGCGAACGTGCAGCCGTTGGCTGGTTGTTCCCTTCCATGGAGAAGGCGAACATGGTGTCTTTATCCTGCGGCTGACGCGGCTCGTGAACGCTGATATCCGCGCGCATCGCGGTACGACCGCTGGAGCGAATCGGCGAACGAGACAGTTTCTGACCACGAATACGGAACGACGCATCCGGCGCAGCATCTTTGATACCAGCCAGCTGCGGCAGTGCAGCCACGGCGGCATCAATGACGTGATCCAGCTGCGTCCAGTCAACTTCACGGCTTTCTAAGGTGCTGTGCAGCGAATGCAGCCAGCGCCAGCTTTCCAGCATGATGATGTTGCTATCGTAATAAGACGGGTCGTAAACCTGGAAGAAACGCTGAGCGCGGCCTTCGTTGTTGATAACCGTACCGTCGCTTTCTGCGAAGCTCGCAGCGGACAGCACCAGATGCGCTTTGTCCATAATCGCGGTGCGCTGATGGTCGATAACCATCACCAGCGGCGCTTTGGACAGCGCAGCATCAACGCGGGACGCAGAAGCGTGACGGTGCAGATCGTTTTCCAGCACCACTACGGCATCAGCAGAACCGGATTCCAGCTCGTCTAATGCTTCTTCCAGCGATCCGCCGCCAATCATGCCGAGGCCAACGCTGTTCACCGCCCGGGCAATCATGGTCACACCGACGTCTGAACCGCGGCCTTTCAGGGCCTTAGCGACGTTAGCCGCCGCCTGAATCATTTCGGCGCTGCCGGAGTTAGTCCCGGAGACAATCAGTGGTTTTTTCGCACCGGCCAACGCCTGCACGATAACGTCCACTTTGCCTTTCAGGTCGTTGCTCAGACCTTCAACCGCTGGCGCACTGTTATCCAGCGCGTGAGCGATAGCGAAACCTAAACGCGCCTGGTCTTCGACCGGTGCGCAGTAGGTCCACGCCGCGATGTCATCCAGACGAGTGTTGTCGACGTTGGTCACGAACAGCGGGTGTTTCGCACGCTGACCAATGTTCAGGATCGCCGCAATCTGCCAGTCAGCCACTTTTTGGGCCGCTGCCATTTCACGTGCTTTGCCTTTCACCGCCTGACGAACCGCCAGGGCAACGCGAGCGCCGGTCTGGGTAATGTCTTCCCCGAGAACCAGAACTGCGTCGTAAGATTCGATGTCACGCAGCGCAGGCGTATGAATGCCGCCTTCGCGCAGCACTTTCAGTGCCAGCTGCAGACGTTCCTGCTCGCCTTTGGCGATACCGGTGTAGAAGTTATCCGCCCCGACCAGTTCACGCAGTGCGAAGTTGCTCTCAACGCTTGCACGTGGAGAACCGATGCCGATGACTTTCTTCGACTGACGCAGAATGTCTGCGGCGCCCTGCATCGCCTGCTCGGCGTTAAGGGTGATGAAGTCGTCACCGCGACGCTGTACCGGCTGACGCGGACGGTCTTTCAGGTTCACGTAGCCATAACCGAAACGACCGCGGTCGCACAGGAAGTAATGGTTTACGGTACCGTTATAACGGTTTTCGATACGACGCAGTTCGCCGTAGCGCTCGCCCGGGCTGGTGTTACAACCCAGAGAACACTGCTGGCAGATGCTTGGCGCAAACTGCATGTCCCATTTACGGTTGTAGCGTTCGGAGTGGGTTTTGTCGGTGAAAACGCCGGTCGGGCAGATTTCAACGAGGTTACCGGAGAATTCGCTCTCCAGCGTGCCATCTTCCGGACGTCCGAAATAGACGTTGTCGTGCGCGCCGTAAACACCCAGGTCTGGGCCGTCGGCATAATCTTTGTAATAACGCACGCAGCGGTAACAGGCGATGCAGCGGTTCATTTCATGGGAGATGAACGGCCCGAGATCCTGATTACGGTGAGTACGTTTGGTGAAACGATAGCGACGGAAGCTGTGACCGGTCATGACGGTCATATCTTGCAGGTGGCAGTTGCCGCCCTCTTCACAGACCGGACAGTCGTGCGGGTGGTTGGTCATCAACCACTCGACAACGCTTTCGCGGAACTGCTTCGCTTCTTCGTCATCAATAGAAATAAAGGTGCCGTCGGATGCCGGTGTCATACAGGACATCACCAGGCGGCCACGCGTGTCTTCCGCGTTTTGATATTGCTTCACCGCACACTGGCGGCAGGCGCCAACGCTTCCCAGCGCCGGATGCCAGCAAAAATAGGGAATATCAAGGCCGTGAGAGAGGCAAGCCTGTAACAGGTTGTCCGCTCCGTTGACCTCGTATTCTTTGCCGTCTACATGAATCGTAGCCATTAGCGTGCTTCCAGTTGGCCCGGTCGAAACCAGGCGTTAATCAAAATTCTTTTACACCTCATCCTTCAAGCCGCCTCTTTGTTGGCTTCCTTCGTTCACCCCGGTCACTTACTTATGTAAGCCCCGGGATTCACTCAGTCGCCGCCTCGACGCGTCTGGAATGATTTCGTGTAGATAACTACCAGCGCGTCTTCAGCAGGTTCGGCTGGATCCCACCAATTGCATGGGTATTGCTGAACTGCTGCTTGATGCCTGCTTCGAATTCGTCGCGGAAATACTTAATCGCACTCTGCAGCGGTTCAACCGCGCCAGGCGCATGCGCGCAAAAGGTTTTGCCCGGACCGAGAGATCGACACAGTTGCTCAAGTGTCTCGATGTCGCCCGGCTGGCCTTCGCCCCGCTCGATAGCACGCAGAATTTTCACGCTCCACGGCAGACCATCACGGCATGGCGTACACCAGCCGCAGGATTCGCGGGCAAAGAACTCTTCCAGGTTACGCACCAGCCCGACCATGCCAATTTCATGGTCAACGGCCATCGCCAGCGCCGTACCTAAACGGCTGCCCGCTTTACCGATGCTTTCAAACTCCATCGGTAAATCGAGGTGCGATTCGGTCAGGAAGTCGGTTCCCGCGCCGCCTGGCTGCCAGGCTTTGAATTTCAGTCCATCACGCATACCGCCCGCGTAGTCTTCAAGAATTTCACGCGCGGTGGTGCCAAACGGCAGCTCCCATACGCCTGGATTCTTCACGCGACCGGAGAAGCCCATCAGCTTGGTACCCGCATCTTTGCTTTTCGAGATGTTCTGGTACCACTCCACGCCGTTCGCGAGAATGGCCGGGACGTTGCAGAGGGTTTCTACGTTGTTCACACAGGTCGGTTTACCCCACACGCCGGAGCTCGCCGGGAATGGCGGCTTGGAACGTGGGTTGGCACGACGACCTTCAAGGGAGTTAATCAGCGCGGTTTCTTCACCACAGATATAACGCCCTGCCCCGGTGTGAACGATCAGTTCGAAGTCGAAACCGGAACCGAGGATGTTTTTCCCGAGCAGACCGGCTTCGGTCGCTTCAGCAATCGCACGACGCAGGTGAACAGCGGCTTCGATGTATTCGCCACGCAGGAAGATGTAGCCGCGATACGCTTTCAGCGCAAACGCGGAAATCAGCATGCCTTCTACCAGCAGGTGTGGCAGCTGCTCCATCAACAGGCGGTCTTTATAGGTGCCCGGCTCCATTTCATCGGCGTTACACAGCAGGTAACGGATGTTCATGGATTCGTCTTTCGGCATCAGGCTCCACTTCAGACCAGTGGAAAAGCCCGCGCCGCCGCGCCCTTTCAGGCCAGCGTCTTTAACCTGATTGACGATTTCATCAGGTGCCAGACTGCTCAGGGCTTTACGCGCCCCGGCATAGCCGTTTTTGCTCTCATATTCTTCGAGCCAAACCGGCTGTTTGTCTTCACGCAGGCGCCATGTCAGCGGGTGCGTTTCAGGAGTCATGGTAATGTTTTTCATTTATACCGCTCCAGCAGATCAGGGATCGCCTCCGGCGTCAGATGACTGTGAGTATCCTCATCAATCATCATGTTCGGCCCTTTGTCACAGTTGCCGAGACAACAGGTTGGCAGGAGGGTGAAACGTCCATCAAAAGTGGTCTGGCCCGGCTTGATGTTGAGCTTTTGCTCAAGTGCCGCCTGAATACCCTGATAGCCCGTGATATGACAAACCACGCTGTCGCAGTAGCGAATCACGTGGCGGCCAACCGGCTGGCGGAAGATTTGGCTGTAGAACGTAGCCACACCTTCGACGTCACTTGCCGGGATACCCAGCACGTCGGCGATGGCGTAAATGGCCCCATCCGGCACCCAGCCACGCTGCTTCTGAACGATCTTCAGCGCTTCAATGGACGCCGCACGCGGATCTTCGTAGTGATGCTTTTCGTGCTCGATAGCGTCACGCTCAGCCGCACTCAGCTCAAAAGCCTCGGTTTGTGGTTGTTGATTCTCGTGCATAATTAGCGGTCCACATCTGACATAACAAAATCGATACTACCCAGATAAACGATCAGGTCCGAGACCAGGCTTCCGCGGATCGCGGCCGGGATCTGCTGCAAGTGCGCATAGCTCGGCGTACGAATACGGGTACGGTAGCTCATGGTGCTGCCGTCGCTTGTCAGGTAGTAACTGTTGATGCCCTTGGTCGCCTCAACCATCTGGAAGGATTCGTTGGCCGGCATGACCGGACCCCAGGAAACCTGCAGGAAGTGAGTGATCAGGGTTTCGATATGCTGCAGCGTGCGCTCTTTCGGTGGCGGCGTCGTCAGCGGGTGATCCGCTTTGAACGGGCCTTCCGGCATGTTCTTGTAACACTGTTCAAGAATGCGCAGGCTCTGGCGCAGCTCTTCCACTTTCAGCATCACGCGGGTGTAGCAGTCGGATACACCGCCGCCAACCGGGATTTCGAAGTCGAAGTTTTCATATCCAGAGTACGGACGCGCCTTACGCACGTCGAAGTCTATCCCGGTAGCACGCAGGCCAGCACCGGTGGTGCCCCACTCCAGCGCTTCTTTCGCGGTGTACGCGGCAACGCCCTGAGAACGCCCTTTCAGAATGGAGTTACGCAGCGCGGCCTTCTCGTAAGAAGCCAGACGCTTCGGCATCCAGTCGAGGAATTCACGCAGCAGACGCTCCCAGCCACGCGGCAGGTCGTGTGCGACACCGCCGATGCGGAACCAGGCCGGGTGCATACGGAAACCGGTGATCGCTTCGACCAGATCGTAGATTTTCTGCCTGTCGGTGAACGCGAAGAACACCGGCGTCATGGCACCGACGTCCTGAATGAAGGTGGAGATATACAGCAGGTGGCTGTTGATACGGAACAGTTCAGAGAGCATGACGCGGATAACATCAACGCGCTCAGGCACTTTGATCCCGGCCAGTTTTTCAACGGCCAGCACGTATGGCATTTCGTTCACGCAGCCGCCGAGGTACTCGATACGGTCGGTGTACGGAATGTAGCTGTGCCAGGACTGACGCTCGCCCATTTTCTCAGCACCACGGTGGTGGTAACCGATATCCGGAACACAGTCGACAATCTCTTCGCCATCCAGCTGCAGAATGATACGGAACGCACCGTGCGCAGACGGGTGGTTAGGGCCGAGGTTGAGGAACATGAAGTCCTCGTTTTCGGTGCTGCGTTTCATGCCCCAGTCTTCCGGCTTGAAGGTCAGCGCTTCCATTTCCAGATCCTGCTTGGCTTTGGTCAGCTCAAACGGATCGAATTCGGTGGCGCGAGCCGGGTAGTCTTTACGCAGCGGGTGCCCTTCCCAGGTATCCGGCATCATGATGCGACGCAGATTCGGGTGGCCCTCGATGTTAATTCCGAACATTTCCCAGGTTTCACGCTCATACCAGTTGGCGTTAGGGAAAAGTTTGGTCACCGTCGGCACATTCAGGTCGTTCTCAGACAGCGCAACCTTGAGCATGATGTCGCGGTTGCGGTCGATAGACATGAGATGGTAGAAAACGGAAAAATCCGCGGCGGGTAACCCGTCACGGTGTGTGCGCAGACGCTCGTCCATGCCGTGTAAATCAAACAGCATGATGTAAGGCTTCGGCAATTTCTTGAGGAAATCGACCACTTCCAGTAACTGTTCGCGCTTAACCCAAACAACGGGTACCCCGGTGCGGGTCGGCTGAACGGTAAAGGCATCCGGCCCAAAACGGTTGCGCAGTTCGCCAATCACCGGGTCATCGAGATGATCCCGGGTCTGCCATGCGGCAGCTTCGTGCGCGGTTAAATCGGTCATATTGTTCACCATTGCAAAAGTTCCGTGGTGACTGTTGGGCGTGGCTCCGCGCTATTAATTTTGATATGCGAAGGCTTTGTCCACTGCCCACAGGCGCAAAGTTAAATCTCGTCGGGTGTCCGCAGATTCGTCACAGCAATACGTTCGCCGCGTTTACGCTCGCGCTCAGATTGCATGTTGGCGCGATACACGCCCTGATCGCCAACCACCCACGAGAGCGGACGACGTTCTTTGCCGATGGACTCCTGCAGCAGCATCAGAGCCTGCATGTAGGCTTCCGGACGCGGCGGGCAGCCAGGGATGTAAACATCGACCGGGATAAACTTATCGACGCCCTGTACAACAGAGTAAATGTCGTACATGCCGCCAGAGTTTGCACAGGCGCCCATGGAAATAACCCACTTTGGCTCAAGCATCTGATCGTACAGACGCTGAATGACCGGGGCCATTTTGGTGAAACAGGTACCGGCAACCACCATCAGGTCAGCCTGACGCGGGGAAGCGCGCAGTACTTCTGCCCCAAAACGCGCAACGTCATGCACCGCAGTGAATGACGTCACCATTTCAACGTAGCAGCAGGAAAGGCCAAAGTTGTATGGCCAGATTGAGTTCTTGCGACCCCAGTTGACCATATCGTGCAGGGCGTTTTCGAGCTTGCCCATATACACGCTTTTGTTTACTTCCTGCTCAAGAGGGTCGGTTACGATCTCCTGTTTTTGCAGGGGGTAACGGTCGTTCTCACCGTTAGGATCTATGCGGGTGAGCGTATAATCCATCTTATTGCCTCGCTTTTACTGCGTATGACGATTAGTAGTACTGTCGGTTTCCGGGTTAACCAGCGTGCGACGGGAGCGCGAAGGCGTCCAGTCCAGCGCACCGATGCGGACGAGGTAAACCAAGCCTGCCAGTAACACTAAAATGAAAATTGCGGCTTCAACAAAGCCCACCCAACCGCTTTCGCGGATAGACGTAGACCATGCGTAAAGGTAAAGGGCTTCCACGTCAAAGATGACGAAGAACATGGCGACCAGGTAGAACTTCGCCGAGAGACGTAAGCGAGCGGAGCCCACAGAGTCGATACCCGACTCGAACGGGGTGTTCTTGCTACGCGCGCGCGCGCGACCGCCGAGATACCAACCGCCAATCAGCATCAAACAGCAGAGGCCTATGGCAATGATGAGAAATATAGCGAATGCCCAGTGATGAGCGATGACTTCAGTGGATGTTGACATACGCATTGCTTAACCAAAATAAGTAGCGCTGAAACTCTGCTCTGGCTGGCAGATGAACGCCACATGATTCATGGGGAGGAATGAAAAAACCACAAAATGTGTGCCACAAATGGCTTAAACATCTAAATGATGTGGTTTTTTACTCCTTTCTATAACCTTTTGTCAACTTTAACAAAAGTTTCCTCACATTAATTTACACCGAACACCTTTCATTAACATTAAATGCCCTTTAGCCTTTTCGCGATGAAATGACCGAGGGAATTTACGGTTGGTGAATCGTGTCCGTTTGAGGCTTAAACACTAATTGCTCTTCTATTTTGACAGGAATCGCCGGTGATTCCTCCCCCTATTGGGGAGTATTTTCTTGATCTGAGACACGCTTCTGTTAATTCGCACTGTAAAATGGCAACAATCCGGCCGTTTTTTTAACATTAGCAGGAAGTGGGAAGTTGGGTTTGTAAAGAGTGGCAAAAGAAGCCTGACACTTAACAACCAAATGAAAAATAAGCATAAATAAACGAAACGGCACACATCCGTTCACTCTTTACCCAACAAAAAGGCCGCTGAACACAATTTACGCTTCAGCGGCCTTTTTTTACACTTACAAATTGTTACCAGATAGAACGGCACTCGTTACTCTAAATCCTTCTCAGCAACAAGGTTATCGTCTCCCCCTTCGGAGGTATATGTCCCGTACTGATACCAGGGATTATTGTAGCTATCCAGCGACTGGAAAATAGCCTGCACCAGCTCGTTCGGGCTGTGGGTGTTGCAGCTCAGCAGATACTCGGTGTCGGGCAATTGCGGTAATCCGTCACTTTTACCCAGTACGCGCAGTTCCGGGCTCATCATCTCCACCGGACGCGCAGTTACGCCTAATCCAGCCTTCACCGCTGCCCGTACGGCAGACAGCGTTGAGGCGACGTACGCCAGACGCCACGGAATGCGAGCGGCATTCAGGGTATCAATAATCATATCGCGGAACGGGCTTGGATCGTCGAGCAACACCAACGGTACGGGTTCGCCAGGCGGAAGCATGTAATCCGCGGCGCAATACCAGAGCGTTGGCGAGGTGCGCAATGAAATTGCGTCATACTGCGCCAGACGATGGGTGGTTAACACCAGATCGACTTCGCTGGCCTGCAACATGTTGCCCATTTCGCCATGACGCTTAACGCGCACATCCAGCGCCAGCTTCGGGTAGACCGAACTGATTCGGTTGAGTAAGAAAGGCAGAATGGTGTCCGCTGATTCATCAGAAGAACCGATGGTTAACATCCCTTGCAGGGAACTAAACATCAGCGACGTACATGCTTCATCGTTAAAGCGCAGAATTTTGCGTGCATAGCCCAACAGCTGTATGCCATGTTCCGTCAGCAGCTTATTTCGACCATGACGGGCGAACAGTTCTTTACCAACCAGCTGCTCAAGGCGCTGCATCTGCTGGCTGACAGCAGACTGGGTACGACACACAGCTGCCGCGGCTGCAGCAAAGGTGTTCAGATCAGCGACCGCAACAAACGTTCTCAGCAGATCGAGATCGAGATTCAATATCGGACGATTTGCGTTAATCATATTTCTTCACTTACAGGTTGCTTGTGCTGACCTGCCTGGTTGATGCTGTGCTCTAAGAAAATCAGGCAATTCCTTTTGAATCATATCCCCCGGCCCGGCAAGCCGGACGAATACCTGAAAGAGCGTTATTGCATTATAATTGCCTGCCTGCTTCTCTTTAAGCAGACCCCTTAGCTATATTTTCGTTTACATCTGAATGATGATTTAATTATTTCTGACACTTTTATGTGAGGGTTTTCAAAAAAAGTTGTTACTTTAACTTTAAACTCTTAAAGATCACTCAACAATAACATCAAAAATTACAAGCACATCAAACATAACAAAAATACGAGCAATAACATTAAGTTATATTGTTTTAGCAAACACAGACATCACCTGAACGCTGATACTCAGAGCCTGCTTACAACGGTATCCTACCGCAAAACCTTTATATTTATAAGTGTTATTAGGTATTATCTTACATAAATTTTTAAATGATAATCATGATCTCTAAATAAATTAACAAAACACAGAGACAACTTTGCAATTAATGAAAGAATATTAATTATTTAAATATTCATTCATTAACAACGCTTAACAATGTATTCACAGAAAGAGATATTAACCCTCATCCATAGGGTAGCAAACCGCCAGCTTTTAGTGGTTAAAATTTAGTCTGACATCAAAATACGCGAGGCAGGATAGTCGGCGGCGCCCCAGAAAAATTCAGTTAATAATCCAATAACCAAGACAAATGACAACATTAATCACCACAGCCATTACTAAACATGGTGATTTAAGCAGACGAAGCGGCCAAATCGCAGACAAACAAATCACACAGACATCAGGTATTGTGCAAAATATTGTCCTGCCAACCCTTCAAAACACCCGGGATGGGGAGTACCTTATTCCGTGCAGACTTCCACGGCAGGGAGTGGCAAAACTAGCGAAAAGGTCAAGATTCATGTCCCCCATCGAAAAATCCAGCAAATTAGATAATGTCTGTTATGACATCCGCGGTCCGGTACTTAAAGAAGCTAAACGTCTTGAAGAAGAAGGCAACAAGGTTCTTAAACTGAATATCGGCAACCCGGCCCCGTTCGGCTTCGACGCCCCTGACGAAATCCTCGTCGATGTGATCCGTAATCTTCCAACGGCACAGGGCTATTGCGATTCCAAGGGCCTCTATTCGGCCCGTAAGGCCATCATGCAGCACTACCAGGCGCGCGATATGCGTGACGTCACGGTAGAAGATATCTACATCGGTAACGGTGTGTCTGAGCTTATCGTTCAGGCGATGCAGGCGCTGCTCAACAGCGGCGATGAAATGCTGGTTCCGGCCCCGGATTACCCGTTATGGACGGCAGCAGTGTCGCTCTCCAGCGGTAAAGCGGTGCATTATCTGTGTGATGAATCTGCAGGCTGGTTCCCGGACCTGGATGACATTCGCAGCAAAATCACCCCGCGTACCCGTGGGATCGTGATTATTAACCCGAACAACCCAACCGGTGCGGTTTACTCCAAAGAGCTGCTGCTGGAAATCGTGGAAATTGCGCGTCAGAACAACCTGATTATTTTCGCTGACGAAATCTACGACAAGATCCTCTACGACGAAGCCCAGCACCATTCGATCGCCGCGCTGGCGCCGGATCTGCTGACCGTCACTTTCAACGGCCTGTCAAAAACCTACCGCGTAGCGGGTTTCCGCCAGGGCTGGATGGTTCTGAACGGGCCGAAGAAACACGCGAAAGGCTATATCGAAGGGCTGGAAATGCTGGCCTCGATGCGGTTGTGCGCCAACGTTCCGGCTCAGCACGCCATTCAGACGGCACTGGGCGGTTATCAGAGCATCAGCGAATTTATCGTGCCGGGCGGCCGTCTTTATGAGCAGCGTAACCGTGCGTGGGAATTGATCAACGACATCCCTGGCGTCAGCTGCGTGAAGCCAAACGGCGCGCTGTATATGTTCCCGAAAATCGACAGTAAGCGTTTTAATATTCACGACGACCAAAAAATGGTGCTCGATTTCCTGCTGCAGGAAAAAGTACTGCTGGTTCAGGGCTCCGCCTTCAACTGGCCGTGGCCAGATCACGTGCGTATCGTGACGCTGCCGCGCATGGATGACCTGGAAATGTCTATCTCACGCTTCAGCCGCTTCCTGTCCGGCTACCGCCAGGCATAACGACGTCGACCGCCGGGGTTTGCATCCGGCGGTCAACTCAGCGCACAATGGGTAACCTGCTGTAACGCATCAAGGACCCCCATGAGCCAGAGTCATTTCTTTGCCCATCTTTCCCGTCTGAAGTTGATCAACCGCTGGCCACTGATGCGCAACGTGCGCACCGAAAACGTCTCCGAGCACAGTTTGCAGGTGGCGATGGTAGCCCACGCGCTGGCGGCGATTAAAAACCGCAAATTTAACGGTTCGGTGAACGCTGAGCGCATCGCACTGTTGGCGATGTACCACGACGCGTCCGAGGTGCTGACAGGCGACCTGCCGACGCCGGTAAAATACTTCAACTCGCAAATTGCACAGGAATATAAAGCGATTGAGAAGATTGCCCAGCAGAAACTGGTCGATATGGTGCCGGACGAACTGCGAGATATCTTCGCGCCGCTGATTGATGAGCATCAGTGCAGCGAAGAAGAAAGACTGCTGGTTAAACAGGCCGATGCGCTGTGTGCGTACCTGAAATGTCTGGAAGAACTTTCCGCAGGAAATAACGAATTTTTGCTGGCGAAAAGCCGTCTGGAAAAAACGCTGGAATCGCGCCGCAGCCCAGAGATGGACTATTTCATGCTGGTTTTTGTGCCGAGCTTCCAGCTTTCATTGGATGAAATCAGTCAGGATTCGCCTCTGTAACTCGATCTGCCCGGCGGCGCTTATGGACTGCGAGCGCAGCCGGGATCGTATCAGAATGGGAACAGCACCGGAATCAGCACCACGCACACCACCATCACTAACACCGTGAACGGCACGCCAATCTTCACAAAATCACTGAAGCCGTATTTCCCCGGCCCCAGCACAAGCGTGTTAACCGGTGAGGATACTGGCGTCATAAATGCCGCCGAGGCCGCCATCGCCACCATCATTGCAAACGGATAAGGCGATACGCCCATCGATTTTGCCGCAGCCAGCGCAATCGGCGCCATCAGCACCGCGGTGGCGGTGTTGGATATAAACAGACCAATGGTGGCGCACATCACGAACAGACAGATCAGCATCAGATACGGCCCCTGCCCGCCGCCGACTTCCATCAGCCCTTTCACCACTAAATCTACGCCACCGGTTTTTTGCAGAGCGAGCGCAAACGGCATCATCCCGACAATCAAAATAATGCTCGGCCAGTGAATGGCTTTGTAGGCGCTTTCGGCGTTGATACAGCGGAATTTACCCATCAGCAAACAAGAAACGATCGCGGCGATAGGGTTAGGAATTTCGTCCGTCAGCATCAGAGCGACCATCAACACCAGGCAGAAAATGGCATGTGGCGCCTGGCTGTGCGCCGGGGAGGCATCGTTAACTTCGATTGGCATGTTGTGCACCACAAAATCACGCCCACGCTGCGAGAGCTGTGCTATCTGTTTCCAGTTGCCAACCACCAGCAGAATGTCGCCCAGCGCGATGGTTTCATCCGCAATGGCGCCGTCGACGGCTTTACCGTCGCGTTTCATGCCCACCACATTCAGCCCAAAGCGGGTACGAAATTCCATTTCCCGCACCGTTTTGCCTGCCAGTTCTGAATCCGGGATCAACGATACTTCGGCCATGCCGACGTCCAACGCCTGGTCGGAAAAATACTCGCCCCGCAGCACCATCGGTTCCAGCAGCTGCTCCGTACAAAACTGCCGCAGGTCAACGTCTGCCGCTGACATATCAATGAGCAGGACGTCACGCGCATGAAACTCCGACACGCCGTTAACGTTGACAATCACTCGACGAAAACGCCGCCAGCGCTCTACGCCAATCACGTTTGCGCCGTAGCGCTCACGCAATTTGAGGTCATCCAGACGCTGCCCGACCAGCGGTGAGCCCGGACGAATAGCCAATCGGCGCGCGCGGCCGTTCAGGCGATACTCTTTGATTAAATCGCGAAACGTGCGTCGTTTATCATTCTTGGGGTTTCCGTCGTCGCCGGGAAGCATAAAACGCACCAGCAGCATATACGCAATACCGAGCAGCAGAACCACCAGCCCAATCGGCGTCACGCTAAAGAAACTGAAACCTTGCAAACCTTCGCGGAGCAGCTCGCTGTTAATCACCAGGTTTGGCGGCGTTGCGACCAGCGTCATCATGCCGCTGATAAGCCCGGCAAAGCTCAACGGCATCATTAAGCGCGACGGCGAGGTGTTCATGCGCATGCAGACGCTAAGCACGACGGGAATGAAGATGGCTACCACGCCGGTGGAGCTCATAAACGCGCCAAGCCCGGCCACCGTCAGCATCAGGAACACCAGCATTTTGATTTCGCTGTTGCCCGCCACTTTCACCAGCCATGAGCCCATACTGGTAGCAACGCCGGTGCGCACGAGTCCGTCGCCGATGATAAACAGCGCGGCAATAAGGATGACGTTAGGATCGCTGAAACCGGAAAAGGCTTCGCTGAGGGTGAGCGTTCCGCTCAGAACAAAGGCAACAATAACCAGCAGGGCGACAGCATCCATGCGCACTTTACCGGTGGCGAAAAGCAGTACCGCTACCGCCAGCAGGCACAACACCCAAATCAGTTCACCGTTCACAACATGTCCTTGTCAGAAGAGAGTCTTGTCAGAAAAGAGAGCGATCATTGTGGCATAAAAAAGCCCCGCCGAAGCGAGGCCAGATCATACGTTTAGTCTTTCAGACGCACATCAACCGTGCCATCGGGCTGCCGGGTAATGCTTAACGCTTCGAGCGTGGTCAGCACGAAATCCGCTTCGTTTAACCGAGGTGCATCGCCGGGCACGTTCACGGCAATGACGCGACAGCCTGCCGCGAGACCAGAAAGCATCCCTGCCGCCGCGTCTTCCACTACTGCGCATTCAGCCGGGGCAAAGCCCAGCAGCTCTGCGCCGAGCAGATACGCATCCGGCTCCGGCTTACCGCGTTTTACCTGCTCAGCGGTGACAAACACTTTTGCGTCAGGCAGGCCCGCGGCGCGATGACGCGCATGTGCCACCGGAACGGAACCAGAGGTGACTATCGCCCAGGGAATACCGGCTTCATCCAGATGATTCAGCAGCGCCAGCGCACCCGGCAGCGCGGTGATCCCGGCGGTGTCCTCGGACTCCATTCGCTCGAGCCAGCTGAACTCCACCTGAATTTCCGCTTCGGTACGGCCAGGCAGGAAGTGGCGCAGCGACGTAATCGCCTGCTTGCCGTGAATAAAATTCAGGACTTCACTGTGGCTCAGACCGTGACGATCAGCCCAGTGGCACCATGAACGTTCCACAACCGGCAGTGAATCCACCAGCGTACCGTCGAGATCAAACAAAAAGCCTTTGCACTGCACGGCGGCCTCCATCAGGCATTGATAATCTGATTAATTTCGTTGCTGCTCAGGTGATACTGGCGTGGACAGGCGTGCCATGCGCTCAGCATACGCTGGTATTTTTCCCACATTGGGGTCTGGGCGTTGAAACCGTGAGTACCAGCATCGAAGTGGGTGTAACGGCCTTCGGTGTTGACCATAAAGCGCACGTAGCCGAGATAGCGGGCTTCGGTTGCGGCATCGAAGCCAAGGAAAGTCACGCGGCGTTCGTCCACGCTGTCAGCGTCTTTGAGGTTGGTCCAGGAAACGTGCAGCGCGTGGTACATCTCCATGATGTCGATGATCACCCGGCAGGTTTCTTCGGTCAGTTGGCCAAATTCACGATCCAGTTCGCGCATTTGCAGACCGTAGCCGCGCTCGATGATCGTCTGCAGGCGGCGGTAACGCTCGGCGTTGTCGGGATCCATCATGGTCATCATTTTGTACTGATTCGACAAAATCAGACGTTGAGCGTTGGTCATTTCCATTTTCGACTCCTGTTGCGCTTACGCATGAAAAAAGAGGGCTTACAAAGTGTATGCCCTCTTTTATATGCGTTTTTGATAGTTAATTACAAATCATCAAGGAAAGTTTTATCCAGTTGCTTGAATGCGCGCTTAAGCGTGTCAGCTAACGCCTGGTAATCTGGCTTACCTTCAAAAGGCGCCAGCACCTGGCCTGACTCCTGCAATTTTCCGCGCACTTCATAGAACCAGCTCAAAATCGTTGGCGGCAGCGGAGTGGCGGAACGCTTGCCCAGCCACCATAATCCTTGCATCGGCAGGCTCAGCGCAAACAGTGCGGTCGCAATGGTTGGGCCAAGCTGGCCGCCGAGGGCGATTTGCCAGCACAGCGTAAATACCGCAACCGGCGGCATGAAGCGTATAGCGTGGCGGGTGGCACGGATGACGCGGTTTTCAACAAACACCGGAGCCAGGCGTTTTTCCATCGGCCACGTCTTCGCGTAGTGCTGCCCACGGCGGAACGAACTGAAAAAGTTTACCGGGCGGTTCTCGGGTGTCGACATGGCGTTACCTCAACTTCACAGATAAAAAATCAAAATTTCGTGCAAAACAACAACTATGCATGACAACGTTCAAAACATTTTGGCAATAAAGGCGGCATTCAGGTATCCTGTGCGGCCTGAGATGGGCGTAGACCCACTCTCGCGATTCGTCAAATTATTGCACATTCTGCCATCGGTTGAAAATTGTGCAAAACTGAAGGATGAATCACCCGAATTCCTTTCATCATGCCTGCTAAAAGTATTGAGCATGATGTTAATCATAAATGTCAGCGTCATCATGCGCTACGCTCTTTGACTCACTGACGTTTTTTTAGCCACATAAGATTAATAGGTACTTCCATGTCGAGTAAGTTAGTACTGGTTCTGAACTGCGGTAGCTCTTCACTGAAATTCGCTGTCATCGACGCAATCAACGGTGAAGAATACCTCTCTGGTTTGGCCGAATGTTTCCATCTCCCTGAAGCACGTCTGAAATGGAAAATGGACGGCGCCAAACAAGAAGCGGCTTTAGGTGCAGGCGCCGCTCACAGTGAAGCGCTTAACTTTATCGTTAACACTATTCTGGCACAAAAACCAGAACTGTCTGCTCAGCTGGCGGCTATCGGTCACCGTGTTGTTCACGGCGGCGAAAAGTACACCGGTTCTGTGGTTATCGACGATTCCGTTATTCAGGGTATCAAAGATGCAGCCTCTTTTGCACCGCTGCACAACCCGGCACACCTGATCGGCATCGCGGAAGCGCTGAAATCCTTCCCGAACCTGAAAGACAAAAACGTTGCTGTCTTCGACACCGCATTCCATCAGACCATGCCGGAAGAGTCTTACCTGTATGCTCTGCCGTACAGCCTGTACAAAGAACACGGCGTTCGTCGCTATGGCGCACACGGCACCAGCCACTTCTTCGTGACTCAGGAAGCCGCTAAAGTTCTGAACAAGCCGGTTGAAGAACTGAACATCATCACTTGCCACCTGGGCAACGGTGGTTCTGTTTCTGCTATCCGTAACGGCGAATGTGTTGATACTTCCATGGGTCTGACCCCGCTGGAAGGTCTGGTTATGGGCACCCGTTCAGGTGACATCGACCCGGCTATCATCTTCCATCTGCACGACACCCTGGGCATGAGCGTTGATGCAATCAACAAAATGCTGACCAAAGAGTCTGGCCTCCTGGGTCTGACCGAAGTCACCAGCGACTGCCGTTATGTTGAAGACAACTACGAAACCAAGGCAGACGCTAAACGTGCAATGGACGTTTACTGCCACCGCCTGGCGAAATACATCGGTTCTTACACCGCACTGATGGACGGTCGTCTGGACGCCGTTGTCTTCACCGGTGGTATCGGCGAAAACGCCGCGATGGTTCGCGAACTGTCCCTGGGCAAACTGGGCGTTCTGGGCTTCGAAGTTGATCACGAGCGCAACCTGGCTGCCCGCTTCGGCAAGTCTGGCTTCATCAACAAAGAAGGCACCCGCCCTGCCGTGGTCATCCCGACCAACGAAGAATTGGTCATCGCACAAGACGCAGCTCGTCTGACTGCCTGATTCCACACCGCCAGCCTAGCTGGCGGTGCTGTTTTGGATCCCGCCAACCCCTGGCGGTAACGAAAGAGGATAAATCGTGTCCCGTACAATTATGCTGATCCCTACCGGAACCAGCGTCGGTCTGACCAGCGTCAGCCTTGGCGTTATCCGCGCTATGGAACGCAAAGGCGTTCGTCTGAGCGTCTTTAAGCCAATCGCTCAGCCGCGTGCCGGTGGTGATGCGCCAGACCAGACCACGGCTATCGTGCGTGCTAACTCCAATCTGCCAGCAGCTGAACCGCTGAAGATGAGCCACGTTGAATCTCTGCTCTCCAGCAATCAGAATGACGTGCTGATGGAAGAGATCATCGCTAACTACCACGCGAACACTCAGGATGCTGAAGTGGTGCTGGTTGAAGGCCTGGTCCCGACCCGTAAACACCAGTTCGCACAGTCTCTGAACTACGAGATTGCTAAGACGCTGAACGCGGAAATCGTGTTCGTGATGTCTCAGGGCACCGATACTCAGGAAGGCCTGAAAGAGCGTATCGAACTGACCCGTAGCAGCTTCGGCGGCGCGAAAAACACCAACATCACCGGCGTTATCGTTAACAAACTGAACGCACCGGTTGATGATCAGGGCCGTACTCGTCCTGACCTGTCTGAAATTTTCGACGACTCTTCCACTGCGAAAGTTGTGAAAATCAATCCGACAGACCTGGCAGCGACTAGCCCGCTTCCGATGCTGGGCGCGGTGCCATGGAGCTTTGACCTGATTGCTACCCGTGCAATCGATATGGCTCGTCACCTGAACGCGACCATCGTGAACGAAGGCGACATCAACACCCGTCGCGTGAAGTCCGTGACCTTCTGTGCGCGCAGTATTCCGCACATGCTGGAACACTTCCGCGCAGGCTCTCTGCTGGTGACCTCCGCAGACCGTCCTGACGTGCTGGTTGCAGCGTGTCTGGCAGCAATGAATGGCGTTGAAATCGGTGCCATCCTGCTGACCGGTGCATACGAAATGGATGCGCGTGTGAGCAAGCTGTGTGAACGTGCGTTCGCCACTGGCCTGCCAGTATTCATGGTCAACACCAACACCTGGCAGACTTCCCTGAGCCTGCAGAGCTTCAACCTCGAAGTGCCGGTTGATGACCATGCGCGTATCGAAAAAGTGCAGGAATATGTGGCTAGCCACATCGATGCCAACTGGATCGAATCCCTGACTGCGACGTCTGAGCGTAGCCGTCGTCTGTCTCCGCCAGCGTTCCGCTACCAGCTGACCGAGCTGGCGCGTAAAGCAGGCAAACGCGTTGTTCTGCCAGAAGGCGACGAACCACGTACCGTGAAAGCCGCTGCTATCTGTGCAGAACGCGGTATTGCGACCTGTGTGCTGCTCGGCAACCCGGAAGAAATCAACCGCGTTGCGGCTGACCAGGGTGTGGAACTGGGCGCGGGCATCGAAATCGTCGATCCAGAAGTGGTACGTGAAAGCTACGTCGCGCGCCTGGTCGAACTGCGTAAGAGCAAAGGCATGACGGAAGCCGTGGCTCGCGAGCAGCTGGAAGACAACGTTGTGCTCGGCACCATGATGCTGGAGCAGGATGAAGTTGACGGTCTGGTTTCTGGCGCGGTTCACACCACTGCCAATACCATCCGTCCACCGCTGCAGCTGATCAAAACTGCGCCGAACAGCTCACTGGTTTCTTCTGTGTTCTTCATGCTGCTGCCTGAACAGGTTTATGTTTACGGTGACTGCGCGATTAACCCGGATCCAACCGCTGAGCAGCTGGCCGAAATCGCTATCCAGTCTGCGGATTCCGCAGCTGCATTCGGTATCGACCCGCGCGTAGCCATGCTCTCTTACTCCACCGGGACTTCCGGCCAGGGTAGCGACGTTGAGAAAGTGCGTGAAGCCACTCGCATCGCACAGGAAAAACGTCCGGACCTGGTTATTGACGGCCCACTGCAGTATGACGCCGCCGTAATGGCAGACGTTGCGAAATCCAAAGCACCGAACTCTCCGGTTGCAGGTCGCGCTACCGTGTTCATCTTCCCAGACCTGAACACCGGTAACACCACCTACAAAGCGGTACAGCGTTCAGCCGACCTGATCTCCATCGGGCCGATGCTGCAGGGTATGCGCAAACCCGTCAACGACCTGTCTCGTGGCGCGCTGGTAGACGATATCGTCTACACCATCGCACTGACCGCGATCCAGTCGTCTCAGCAGGACTAATCCTCCGCTGGAATGCAAAAGGCAGCCAAATGGCTGCCTTTTTTATTACTTCAATTTGGCTACAGCAGTTCCTTCGCCGCCTTCACGATCTCATCCGCCGTCAGGCCATATTCCTGTTGCAGGAAATCCTGCGTTCCGACCTGACCATACCGCTCTTTCACGCCCACGCGACGCATCGGCACCGGACAGGTTTCGACCAGCACTTCTGCCACCGCCGACCCCAGACCATTATGAATACTGTGATTTTCACAGGTCACAATACGCCCGGTTTTTTCGGCGTAGTTTTTCACCAGCATCCGGTCGATAGGCTTTAACGTAAACATATCGATGACCGCCGCACTCACGCCTTCGCGCTCCAGGCGACGAGCGGCTTCCAGCGCTTCTGCCACCATAATGCCGTTCGCGATGAGCGTGATGTCGTCGCCTTCACGCAGCACGTTACCTTTACCGATGGTGAAAGTTGAGCCTTCCTGATACACAGACGGGGCCTGCTTGCGGATGGTGCGCACCCAGTAAAAACCTTCCAGGTCAATCAGCTGATTTAGGATGTCCTTAAACATGGTGGCATCGGTCACTTCCATCACCACCGAGTTCGCCAGCCCGCGAACGATGCCCATATCTTCAAATGACATGTGCGTCCCACCGTTATGACAGGCGGTGACCCCCGCATCGGAGGCGATGACTTTGACGTTATTACGCTGGTAGTCGAGCGACATAAACAGCTGATCGAAACAGCGGCGGCTGGCGAACGCGGTGAACGTATGCACGAACGGCTTACGGCCGGTCAGCGATAATCCTGCCGCGGTGCCAATCACGTTCGCTTCCATAATCCCGCAGTTAATCACCTGCTGCGGGTATTTTTTATGGACGCTATCCATCGCCATTGAGCTCATCAGGTCGGCTTCAAGCGCGATGATTTCGCTGCCCGCTTCAATCTGATCCGCCACAAATCCGGCATAGACTTTACGCATCTCAATCGCGTCTTTTTCTCCCGCAGGTGCAACCTTAATCATGCGCGGCCTCCAGTTGGGCAATGGTGTCGTTCAGGGTTTTTCTCATGTCGTCGGTCAGGCGCAGGTGGTGCGAGTTACCCAGGTTTTCCAGATACGGCACGCCCTGCCCTTTGATACTGTCGAGGATAATCAGCCGTGGTCGGGCATCCGCTTCGAGCACCGGTTTCACCGCGTCTATCAGGCCTGGAATGTCGTCCCCTTTCACCGTGACCACGTCATAACCAAAGGCGGTGAATTTTTCGTGCAGGTCGAACGCGCAGATGATTTCATCCAGTTCGCCGTCGAGCTGCTGCTTGTTCCAGTCGATAAACACCGTCAGGTTATTGAGTTTGTGATGCGCGATGAACTGGAACGCTTCCCAGCACTGGCCTTCGTTCAGTTCGCCGTCGCCGACGATGCAGAACACGCGGTTACTGCGCCCCGCCAGTTTGTGCGAGAGCGCCATGCCTCCGGCAATGGAAATGCCCTGTCCCAGCGAACCGGTTGTGGCATCCACGCCGCGCGTTTTCAGCCTGTCCGGATGGCTCGGCAGTTTGGTGCCGTTCTGGTTCAGGGTGCTCAGTTCTTCCTGTGGGAAATAGCCTTTGATGGCGAGCGTGCTGTACAGCGCCGGGCCCGCGTGACCTTTCGACAGCACGAAATAGTCGCGCGCTTTCCAGTCCGGGTCGCCCGGGTCGATACGCATTACGTCGCCGTAGAGCACCGCCAGGGTTTCCACCACCGACATGCTGCCGCCGTAATGACCAAACCCAAGGTCCGTCAGCGATTTCAGGGTGGCAACGCGGATATCGCGCGCCAGTTGAGTGACTTCTGCAACCGTACTCATCATTTGGCTCCTGTATTTTGCGGGGAATCGTTGCCAGCGACTTTGCCTTTGGCCAGATAGTTGAACAGCACCAACAGCGCGAAGATAACCACCACCAGCCCGGTTATCGCCATTGGCGAAAGATAACGCGCGAGGTTGCCCAGCACGATGCCCACCGCACCGAAATCGGCATCAGAGAACGTGGTGTTGGCAAAGCCCAACGCGCCGAGAACCGGCAGCAGTAATACCGGCAGGAAGGTGATCAGCAGGCCGTTAGCGAACGCGCCAATCATTGCCCCGCGACGTCCGCCGGTGGCGTTACCGAACACGCCCGCGGTTGCACCTGTGAAGAAGTGAGGCACGACGCCCGGCAGAATAAGCACCCATTTGAACTGTCCGCAGAGGAACAGGCCCACCAGGCCGCCGAGGAAGCTGAACAGGAAGCCAATCAGCACCGCATTTGGGGCGTACGGATACACTACCGGGCAGTCGAGCGCCGGACGCGCATTCGGGACCAGTTTTTCCGAGAAGCCAGTAAATGCAGGAACGATTTCCGCCAGAATCAGTCGCACGCCCTGCAGGATGATGAACACGCCCGCCGCGAAGGTGATCGCCATGATGATGGCGTAGACGAGATAATTCTGACCGCCGCTGAACTGCGCCTCAACGTACTCACGCCCGGCGCAAACCGCCATAATCAGATAAATGATCATCATGGTCAGTGAGATGGAAATGGAGCTGTCGCGCAGGAAACTGAGGTTTTTCGGCAGGTTCATCTCCTCGGTTGAGCGAGAACCTTTGCCCACTTTGCTGCCAATCCAGCCAGAAAGCACATAGCCGAGCGTCCCGAAGTGACCAAACGCGATGTCGTCATTACCGGTTATGCGCTTCATATAACGCTGCGCAATAGACGGGAAAAACGCCATGATCAGGCCCAGGATCAGCGAGCCGGTAAACACCAGGCCGATACCTTCAAAACCTGCGACGGTGAGGATGACCCCAATCATGCAGGCCATGTAGAAGGTGTGATGCCCGGTCAGGAAAATGTATTTCAGGCGGGTGAAGCGAGCTACCACAATGTTCGCTACCATACCGAAGGCCATGATCAGCGCCGTCGCTGCACCATATTTCTCCAGCGCGATAGACACAATCGCTTCGTTATTCGGAATAATACCTTGAATACTGAACGCGTGTTCAAACATTCCACCCAGAGGGTTTAACGAGCCCACTAAAACACCCGCGCCACCGCCCAGTACAATAAAGCCCAGAATGGTTTTTACCGTGCCTTTAACAACGTCTGAAAATGATTTTTTCTGTGCCACTAAACCAATCAGCGCAATTAAACCCACCAGCACTGATGGAACCTTAAGAATATCTACCACAAAATTAAGCGTCTCGAGGATAAACATATCTGCCCCTCACTCATTGCGGGTTAGCGGCTGGCGAAATAAGCACTGAGCTTATTTTCCAGTTCATTGATGTCGATAATATTATTAATAACCACCAGTTGGTTATCCGGCACGCTGGCGCTTTCGGCGATGTCTTTTGCCATCACAAAGAGATCGGCCGCCCCCGGCGTGGCGGATGACAGGTCTGAATGCTCCACCTCTGCTTCGATATTCAGTTTCTTGAGGACTTTTTTAATATTCATCTCGACCATAAAACTACTACCAAGGCCGGATCCGCAAATCGCCATAATTTTCATTATTGTCACCTTTTTTTTTCGTAGAGTCAGCCCGCACTTTACCCGTGAGTAAAATGTTGGATATCAGGGTTAGAAATTAAAATAATCAGAAACGTGAAATTATATTTTTTATCTCCTCAAGGGATTTCGCCTGGTGTAGCGACAGTAATTCATCTTCGCTGGAAAATAATTCTGCCAGCGCGGAGATCATTTCAATGTGGCTGTGTTTATCCGGAGCCGCCAGCATAATAATCACATCCACCGGATCATGCTCGCTCGAACCAAAATTGACGCCGTGTTGCAGTTTCAGTAACGAAAGCCCTAAACCTTTTGCCCCCTCTTCAGGGCGAGCATGCGGCATCGCAAGACCGGGAGCCAACACATAATACGGCCCAAGTTTTTGGTGCTGTTCGATAATGGCGGTGACGTACTCCGGCAATATCACGCGCGCTTCCAGCAGCGGCTCGGCGCAAACCTCCAGAGCCTGCGGCCAGTTTTCGACTCGTTCCTGCAACCGGATCGTTCCTTCGTGGAGCCATTGACTCAGCATTCGTGTTCTCCAGCATTCGGTAAGTGGACAAACTTTATGCAAGGTCCGGAATGCTGACTGTGATAATTGTCACAAAGATAGCGCTACCAAATTATCAGATACGGAAATTGTGATAGCGCTATCAAAATGTGAACATCGTGTAATAACTCAGCAAAAAGAGGGATTTCCGGCGTATACTGCATGCACTTTCAAAACGAGATTTCAATCAGGAAGAAGCATGTCTCTGACCCGAAAACGTCGCAGTACTGGCAAAGTCACGCTGGCAGATGTGGCACAGCTGGCGGGCGTGGGAACGATGACCGTTTCCCGTGCGCTGCGTACGCCGGAACAGGTCTCCGATAAACTCCGGGAAAAGATTGAAGCGGCGGTTCAGGCGCTGGGATATATGCCCAACATGGCGGCAAGCGCGCTGGCATCCGCGTCATCCTGGACGATTGGCATGGTCGTTCCGAGCCTGGCGCAGGTCGGTTGCTCAGAAATGTTCGCCGGACTGCAGCAAATCTTGCAGCCTGCGGGCTACCAAATCATGCTCGCGGAATCGCGTCATCATCTCGACCAGGAAGAGAAACTGCTCGAAACGCTGCTGGCGTCTAACATTGCCGCTGCCATTCTGCTTAGCGTCGAGCACAGCGATACCACGCGCCAGTGGCTGGAAAACAGCGGTATTCCGGTGATGGAAATTGGCGCCAAACGTACCGACCCGCTGGACATGAATATCGGAATCGATAACGTCGCGGCCATGTTTGAACTGACGCAAACGTTGATTGAGCGCGGCTATCAGAATATCGGCCTGCTGTGCGCCAATCAGGAACAGTGGATTTTTCAGCAGCATTTACAGGGTTGGTACAAAGCGATGCTGCGCCATCATATGTCACCCAATCGCGTCATAAATGCCGCCGAACCGCCTACGTTTACAACGGGTGCGGCGCAATTGCCTGAATTTTTACTGGCGTGGCCTGAGCTGGATGCGTTGGTGTGTGTGTCGGATGAAATGGCCTGTGGCGCGCTGTATGAGTGCCAGCGTCGGCGTATCAAAGTGCCAGACGATCTGGCGATTGTGGGCTTCGGCGACAGCGACGTGAGCCGCGTCTGTCAACCGCCGCTGACTACGATTTCGGTGCCACACAAGCAGATAGGAATTGAGGCAGGACGCGCCCTGCTGGCGCGTCTCAATGATGAAGAGTGGGATGATAACTCCGCCATCGCCGCAAAACTGTGTTTACGGGACAGCTGCTAAAACGTTACTCGGTCTCTTCTTCTTTCGGTGCGTCTTTTGACGCGTCTTTCGCGGCTTCGTTCTTGGCATTGCGGGTCATCCACAGCGCCAGCGCCTTCAGTGAGTCAGCGGTAAATTCATCGCAACGGGCGGTTATCTCTTCCGGCGTTAGCCAGCAGACTTCGCTCACTTCTTCTTCCTGCAACGCAAACGGGCCGTGAGATACACAGCTGAAAAGGCTGCCCCACACGCGGCAATGTTTGTCTTCGAAGTAGAATTGTCCGTGGTCTGCAAACGGCACGCCTGCAATTCCAAGCTCTTCTTCTGCTTCTCGACGCGCGGAATCGAGCAGCTGCTCGTCAGACTGCACTACGCCGCCAGCGGTAGCATCCAGCATACCCGGCATAAAATCTTTGGTTTCAGTCCGGCGTTGTACGAGAATTTTTCCCATGCCGTCATGAACCACAATATAGGTCGCGCGATGACGCAGACACTGCGCACGCATTTGTTCACGGCTGGACTGTGCGATGACCTCGTTGTCTTCGTTGACGATATCCACCCATTCTGTGCTTGCCAAATTCTGCTCCACCATCGGAAAACCTTCTCTTTATTACGCTCTCGCGGCGCGTTTACGGTTGTCGGGTAAATTACGGATTAATTGCCACCTCTGCAATAACCCGTTGATCATTGAGTGCTAAAACCCGCAATTTATTGCCCTCCATCATACCGTAGCTGGCGCTAAAGCCGCCTTTCGGAATGCTGATGGAACCCGGGTTGAAGTGGAAGATGTCACCTCTACGTTCAGCAACCGGAATATGAGTATGACCATAAACCAGCACATCGCCAGCCGCGAGGGACGGCAGATTGTCCGGTCCAAACAAATGTCCGTGCGTCAAAAACAGACGCTGTTCGGCGGTCAACACCTGCTGCCATGGCGCAGTAATGGGAAAATGCAGCAACATCTGGTCCACTTCACTGTCGCAGTTCCCGCGCACGGCAATAATCCGTTCTGCCTGCGTATTTAAGCATTTAGCCACATCAGCAGGCGCATAACCTTCAGGTAACGCGTTACGCGGGCCATGATTTAACACATCGCCCAAAATGACCAGATATCTGGCGTCACTCTGTGTAAACAGAGACAGCACGCGTTCAGCGGCGGGTAAAGACCCGTGAATATCTGATGCAAACATCAGCTTCATCAATCATTCCTCCACAAAAAACCGCACTATCATAACGGATTATTGCGGCCGGTTCAGCCTGCGTGTTTCGCCGAGAGCGCAACGAAACGCTGGACAGATGCTCGCTGCCACTGGAAGGAGGCATAATCGGCCAGCTGTTCCGGAACATCATCCCCGTTCAACACCAGACGATTAATCATCAGCGCCAGGTCGGTATCCGCGACAGACCATTCGCCAAACAAATTTGGCTTGCCGTGGGACAGCAGCGCGCTTGCGGTGTCATACAGTTTCGCTGCTGCTTTTTCCCCTGCGCTAGTGAGAGCCGGTTTCTTCACCCCGCCAAAGACAACGTCTGTGGAACGTTCTTCTCGGATGGGCGTTAAATCGCTGCGTATCCAGGCCTGAATCTGCCGGGCGCGGGCACGCTTTTCGATATCATGTGGATAAAGACGCTCCCACTGCGGCGGGGCGAAACGCTCATCAAGATATTCGGTGATGGCCGAAGACTCGGTCAGTTCAAAGGTATCCACCTCCAGCAGCGGCACTCGCCGAGTTAAACTGTACCCCTTCCAGCCAGATTGCAGATGTTCACCCTTTGCCAAATCGACGGTCTTCAGGCTGAACGCCAGCCCCTTTTCCTGCAAAGCGACATAAACGGACATCACATACGGCGAGTAAAAATGGTTATCGGACCACAGCGTAATTACGGGACGAGTCATAGCTTCCTCAACGGTTTGCGGGTGAAAACGACAACATATCGCGTCTTTGACAGGCTGTCACTTGATGAAAACTCCCACAATTGACTTAACCACCTATACTCGAAAAGTCATGAAAATACCCCAGGCCCAGGAGTTAAAATGATTGACCTCTATTACGCCCCTACCCCTAACGGCCATAAAATCACGCTGTTTCTGGAAGAAGCACAGCTCGCTTACCGGCAGATCCGCGTGGATATCAGCAAGGGCGATCAGTTTCGTCCGGAATTTCTGACAGTGTCGCCCAATAATAAGATCCCGGCCATTGTCGACCACGTTCCGGCGGACGGTGGTGCCCCTTTCAGCCTGTTTGAATCCGGTGAAATTTTGCTGTATCTGGCCGAAAAATCAGGAAAGCTGCTGAGCGGTGAACTGCGGGAGCGTCATGTCACGCTTCAGTGGCTGTTCTGGCAGGTCGGCGGTCTGGGGCCAATGCTTGGGCAGAATCATCATTTCAACCACTTCGCGCCCCAGCCGGTGCCTTACGCCATTGAGCGTTATCAGGTTGAAACCCTGCGACTCTATAACGTGTTAAACAAGCGGCTGAGCACCTCACCCTGGCTCGGCGGCGAGCATTACAGCATTGCCGATATCGCCTGCTGGCCGTGGGTTAACGCGCATCTGCGACAGCGCATCGACTTGCAAAACTTCCCGGCGGTGAACAACTGGTTTGAACGGATACGCCTGCGTCCGGCTACAGAGCGCGCTATGCAGAAGGCCCAGGCGAACTAACGGCGCTTTGTTGTATTATGGTTGGGATAATAACCAGGAGGAAGCCTGCAATGTCCCAGCCAGACGCCATTATTCGAATCAAGAACCTGCGCCTGCGTACCTATATCGGTATCAAAGAAGAAGAGATAGCGAACCGTCAGGATATCGTCATCAACGTGTCTATCCATTATCCTGCGGAAAACGCACGCAATAGTGAAGATATCAACGATGCGCTGAACTACCGCACCATCACTAAGTGCATTATTCAGCATGTAGAGAATAACCGCTTCTCTTTGCTGGAAAAATTAACTCAGGATGTGCTCAATATCGCATGCGAACATCACTGGGTCACTTATGCTGAAGTGGAAATCGACAAACTTCACGCGCTGCGCTATGCCGATTCTGTCTCCATGACCATGAGCTGGCGAGGCTAAGCGCAATCCGGAGGTGGCATGAAGATCCTGATTACCGGCGGTACTGGCCTGATTGGCCGTCATTTGATCCCACGCTTGCTGGAGCTCGGTCACGGCGTCATTGTGGTGACACGTAGCCCGGAGAAAGCACGCCAGCAGCTGGATGCCCGCGTTGAACTCTGGAAAGGACTCAACGAACACAGCACGCTTGACGGTATCGACGCGGTAATCAATCTTGCAGGCGAACCCATCGCCGACAAACGCTGGACCGAAGATCAAAAACAGCGGTTGTGCAACAGCCGCTGGCACATCACCCAAAAGCTGGTTGAGCTGTTTGCCGCAAGCGCTCAGCCACCGAGAGTGCTGATTTCCGGTTCTGCCGCGGGATATTACGGCGACCTCGGTGAAGTGGTGGTGACAGAAGAAGAACCTCCGCATAACGAATTCACCCATAAACTCTGCGCCCGCTGGGAGCAAATTGCCTGCGATGCGCAAAGCGAGAACACCCGCGTTTGTTTGCTACGTACCGGTGTCGTTCTGGCGCCTAAAGGTGGGATCCTCGGCAAAATGGTCCCGCCTTTCAAACTCGGCCTTGGCGGCCCTATCGGCACGGGTCGTCAATACCTCGCGTGGATCCATATCGACGATATGGTTAACGGCATTATTTGGCTGCTGGATAATGACCTGCGCGGCCCGTTCAACATGGTTTCGCCTTATCCGGTTCGTAACGAACAATTTGCCCATGCCCTCGGCCATGCGCTGCATCGCCCCGCAGTGCTGAGAGCCCCTGCAGCCGCCGTCAGGTTGCTCATGGGGGAATCTTCTGTGCTGGTCTTAGGTGGACAACGCGCGCTGCCTAAGCGTCTTGAAGAGTCTGGTTTCGGCTTCCGTTGGTACGATCTTGAGGAAGCGTTGGGCGACGTCTTGCCTTAATCCCCTTTCCCGCATTTATCATCTTCATTTGTACGTTCCGGCGTGACGGTTTCAGCCGCGCTGGAAGCGTGCTCGCATCCTTGAAAAATTCTCATCCATTTCCCCCACCTTTCAGCATGAATGATCTGCAGCTGGCGTATTCTCTGCGCGAGCACAACGGGTTAAATTTCACCCTAACAAACCGTTGACATCGGTCAACACCGTATTCATACTGCACTGGACAACAAATGATGAAGGAACATCCTGACAAGCATATACGGGCAGCAATCCGTTATGCAGAGTTAAAAGGCTGGATATTTGCCCCGGCTGGTAACAGCTCACACTGTTATGGTCGGTTGAAATGCGGAATACCCGAGCACCGGCAGCATATGATGAGCGTCTGGTCTACGCCCGGTAGCCCGCAGAATCATGCCTGGCAAATCGTCAGGAAAGTGGATAGCTGTACTCCACTGCCTGCATGAAGGGATTACTGGATTAACGGGAACAAGGAGTCACCATGTCACTTTTCAATTTTACCCTGACGCTGTCAGGCGTAACGTCAGATACCACCGCGCTGGAAGACCGCCTTTTTACCGCGGGCTGCAATGATGCCCTGGTCTGCTTTTACGGCACAGCCGTGTATCTTGAATTCGATCGTGATGCACAAAGCCTGGCGCAGGCCGTACTTTGTGCAGTCAATGATATCGAATCAGCAGGAATTGGGGCGCGAGTTGAATCCGTCGATTCCACGCTGGTCGGATTAAGCGATATTGCCGAACTGACCGGCCTCACTCGCCAGGCCATCGCTTTGCTCAAAGATGGCGCCAGAGGCTCACGTCAGTTTCCTGGCCCGGTACAGCGCGTAAAGGGAAACTCCCCGCTCTGGCACTGGCGCACGGTTGTTGACTGGCTGGCGAGTGAAGGGCGTATTCCGCCTGACTCACCGCTTATTGCCAACGCACACATTCTCGACAGTATGAATCTGGCATTGCAGCTTCGTTCTTCACTCGAAAAAGGAACGGTGATGAACTACCTGCACCAGTTGGAACACAAAGGGGCTGCATCAACGCCTCAATAATCAGGAGACACCATGCCGGCATTGCTTACCTCGCGCCTGAGGCTTTCCCCGTTGTCTGAAAATGACTGGCCCTGTTTTCTCGCTCTGCGCATCAATCCACAGGTAATGCGCTTTATGGGAGTGCCGCTCTCAGAAGCAGAACTGCGTCTGAAGTTCAGTTCACGGCTTTCAGGTAATGTATTCGCAATACATGAACGCGAAGGAGAATGCGTGGGTGATATCGGGCTGCAGGTTAGCACGCATAACGCTCTGGAAGCAGATATCGGTTACGCATTGCTGCCTCAGGCACAGGGCAAGGGGTACGCGCAGGAAGCCCTGACGGCCATTTGCGAATATGGTTTTTCCACACTCGGCCTGCAGGCGATTAACGCCTGGGTGCTGGCAGATAACGCCGGGTCGGTGCGGTTGCTGGAAAAGCTTGGTTTTTTACGCACGCAGGTGCTGGAAAAGGCCTTCGAGATTAACGGCGAGCTGTACGACGATTGGGTCTATCGGCTGGAGCGGTGAATATTCCCTCGCCCGCGCTGGACGAGGGAAAATAGCTTATTTTAACGAGCCTTTCAGGAACTGCTGCAGGCGTGGGCTTTTCGGGCTTCCGAAGACATCATCCGGATGGCCTTCTTCTTCAATCAGCCCCTGATGCAGGAAAATCACGTGGGAAGACACATCGCGGGCAAAGCCCATTTCATGCGTCACCACCACCATGGTTTTCCCCTCTTCCGCCAGTTTCTGCATGATGCGCAGCACTTCGCCGACAAGTTCCGGGTCAAGGGCTGAAGTCGGTTCATCAAACAACAGCACTTCTGGTTCCATCGCCAGTGCACGGGCAATAGACACACGCTGCTGCTGACCACCGGAAAGGTGAACCGGATATTTAATCTGCTGGCGCTCGTCGATTCCCACTTTCGCGAGATATTTCACCGCACGTTCGCGCGCTTCCTGCTTGCTGAGACCGAGAACCTGAATCGGTGCTTCCATGACGTTTTCCAGCACCGTCATGTGGCTCCACAAGTTGAAGTGCTGGAACACCATAGTCAAACGCGTACGCAGCAGGCGCAGCTGATTTTTATCCGCCACTTTCAGCTGACCGTCTTTATCACGCACCAGGCCGATGTTCTGCCCGCTGACCACAATATTCCCTTCGCTTGGCTTTTCGAGGAAGTTAATGCAGCGCAGGAAGGTACTTTTCCCGGAGCCAGACGAGCCAATAATACTGATAACATCACCGGCGTTGGCCTTCAGTGACACCCCTTTCAGCACTTCATGTTCGCCGTAGCGCTTGTGCAGGTCGATAACGTTTAATTTATTGTCAGGCATGATGTTCTCAGTGTGTCGAAGAGGGTTTCACATGTTGCAGCCAGCGTTTTTCCGCCTTGCGGAACAGGCTAATCAGCACATAAGAGATAATCAGATACAGCACCGCCGCAATCCCAAACGCGGTAAACGGCTGGTAAGTGGCAGAGTTAATATCACGGGCGATTTTCAGCAAATCCGGCACCGTGGCCGTAAACGCCAGCGCCGTGGAGTGCAGCATCAAAATCACTTCGTTGCTGTAGGCTGGGAGCGCAATACGCAGCGCCGACGGCAAAATGATGCAGCGATAAAGCTTCACGCCGGAAAAACCGTAGGCGCGCGCGGCTTCCACTTCTCCCGCTGGCACAGAGCGAATTGCCCCGGCAAAAATTTCCGTGGTGTACGCACAGGTGTTGAGCGTCAGCGCCAGCACTGTACAGTTCAGGCCGCTGCGGAAAAAGGCATTCAGCAGTTCGGTGCCTTTAACAATCTCGAGCGTGTACATCCCGGAATAAAACACTAACAGCTGCACATACAGCGGCGTACCGCGGAAAATGTAAGTGAACAGCCAAATTGGAAACTGAACGAATTTATTGCTGGATACGCGGCCGATAGCTAAAAACACCGCCAGAATGCCACCCATCAGCACTGAAGAAATCAGCAGCCAAAGGGTGATCGCCACGCCGGTAAGGCGATATCCGTCGGTCCACAGCAGGGACTTCCAGTATTCGTGAATAATATCAATCACAGGTCAGCCCTCTTCACACCCACGGAATAACGACGCTCGAGCAGAAGCAGCACTCCATTGGATACCGTCGTAAATACCAGATAAATCAGTCCGCAGACAATGGCGAAGTAGAACGGCTCCCAGGTACTTTTCCCGGCAAGCTGTGTCGCTTTCACCACATCTTCCAGACCCAGCAATGACACCAGGGCTGTCGCTTTGAGGATAACCTGCCAGTTGTTGCCAATCCCCGGCAGCGCAAACCGCATCATTGCCGGAAACAGAATACGCACAAACGTCTGACGGCTGGTAAAGCCGAAGGCGGTTGCCGCTTCAATATGGCCTCTGGGTACTGCCAGAAATGCACCGCGGAAAGTTTCGGTGAAGTAGGCTCCGTAGATAAAACCAAGGGTAATGATACCGGCAATCATCGGGTCGATATCAAACTGTGCCACGCCCAGCGCATCGGTAATGCTGTTGAGCGCAATTTGCAGACCGTAGAAAATCAGCAGCATCAGCACCAGATCCGGCACGCCACGAATTAACGTGGTATAGCCTTCAAAAATAAGCGCCACTGCACGATTGCCGGAAAGTTTGCCCGCAGCGCCAGCCAGCCCGATAAGCACGGCCAGCACTACGGAGCTGAGGGCCAGCTCAAGGGTGACCAGGGCCCCCTGAAATATGACTTGTGAAAACCCGTACAGCATTGAGCCTGTCCTGTCAGTCCTGTGCCGCTGGCCCCGGGAACGTCGGGGTCAGCGGCGCAAACAGCGATTACTCGCCGTATACGTTAAAATCGAAATACTTCTTCGCCAGCTTGTCGTAGGTGCCGTCAGCGCGCATCTCAGCAAAGGCTTTATTCAGGGCAACACGGAGTTCGTTATCCTCTTTACGCAGGCCCATACCGGTACCTACGCCGAACAGTTTTTCATCCTTAATGGACGGGCCGCCAAACTGATAATCTTTACCGACAGGCTGCTTGAGGAAGCCTTCGCTTGCCGCCACTTCATCCTGGAATGCGGCATCAATACGTCCGGCCGTCAGGTCAGAATAGATATTATCCTGGCCCTGGTAGGAGACGATTTCGATGCCTTTTGGTGCCCAGTGCTCATTGCCGTATGTTTCCTGCGTGGTGCCTTGCAGGACGCCCACACGCTTGCCTTTCAGGGTATTCAGATCCGGCGTAACCGGGCTGCCTTTTTTAACCACCAGGCGGGAATCTGCGGCATAGAGTTTGTCCGTGAAGGCAATCTGCTGCTGGCGTTTTTCCGTAATGGAGAGTGAGGACATAATAGCGTCGATTTTCTTCGCCTGCAGAGACGGGATTAGCGCATCCAGCGGGTTTTCAACGAAGGTACATTGCGCTTTAATTCGCTTACACAGCTCTTTTGCCAGATCGATGTCAAAACCAACTAATTCCCCCTGCGCATTCTTGGATTCGAAGGGGGCATAAGTCGGATCTGTGCCAATACGAACTTTCGACGGAATGGCTGCGAAAACCGTAGAAACGCTGGAAAGTGCCAACGCAAGAGAAAGAGACAACGCCAGTTTTTTCATAACTATCCTCAACAGACTGTCATTTAACGGGTAATCAGAAGTATCAAGAACAGTTATCGTGCCACCTTTTATGCGGATAAGGCAAAAGGTTATGGGGGCATATACGCAATTTTTTGCATTAATGTTGCTTAACTATGCAGTTACGCACCATTTTAGTGCGTTTGTTGCACCAGCAAAAAGCATTATGCCAATATGCCACACATGTATAGATAACTGCTCAGCCCGAAAGGCCCGGTTTCCCGGGCCTGTGCAGTCTTAGTCACCGTAGACGTTGAAGTCGAAATACTTCTTCGCCATCTTGTCGTAGGTGCCATCTTTACGCAGTCCATCGAGTGCTTTGTCGAAGGCAGCTTTCAGCTCGGTATCATCCTTGCGCAGACCTACGCCGGTGCCGTCGCCAAAGTATTTCTTGTCTTTAACGGACGGGCCCGCAAAAGCGTACTCTTTACCGGCTGGCTGTTTCAGGAAGCCTTCGCTGGCGGCAACTTCGTCCTGGAAAGCGGCGTCGAGACGTCCGGCTGCGAGATCAGAATAGATAAGATCCTGGTTCTGATAGGCCACCACATCGATGCCTTTGCTACGCCAGTTTTCATTGGCATAGGTTTCCTGAGTTGAGCCTTGCAGCACGCCCACGTGTTTGCCTTTCAGCGAATCAAGCGTTGGGACAATCGGAGAACCTTTGGCAGCGATCAGGCGAGAGTCAGCGGCGTACAGCTTGTCAGAGAAGCCGATTTCCTGCTGGCGCTTTTCGGTGATCGACAGAGAGGAGATGATGGCGTCGATTTTCTTCGCCTTCAGGGATGGGATCAGGGAGTCAAAATCGATGCCAACCCAGGTACATTTCACGTGCATGCGCTTGCACATTTCGTTACCCAAATCGATATCAAAGCCGACGAAATCCCCTTTCGCATCCTTGGATGAGAACGGCGCGTAAGTGGCGTCAGTACCGATACGAACAGTCTGCGGCAGCGCGGCAAATACGCTGGAAGCACTGCTGATCCCCAGCATTAAAGAGAGAGCCAGAACCGTCTTCTTCATACATTACCCTTAAGTGTCGTGATGCAGTTGCGTGTTATGTAATCTATCGTGTTGTGTGTTGCCAGACAGCCCTGCACGTTTTATGCCACCTGAACGTCTGCTCAAAAAAACAGCGTTAAATGTGTTAATGAATAGTTGCAGAGTTGTCTTAAGATTGAAAGATAACAGCTCTAACGGATAAACCGCAGCGCTAAACAGCGAAAAGAGGGATTAAATGTTGAGGATTTGATCGGGATTGCAAAATCGTCGGGCAGCCACACATGCACCAAAAAGATGCACTATCTTAGTGCACCTATTCCGCGCCCTGCCAGCGGGTAAAAAGCTCTTTTGGCAAGGTGATATCAAACTGGTCCAGTACCCGATTAACCGTTTGATCAATCACGTCATCCAGCGTTTGCGGCCGGTGATAAAACGCCGGGACCGGCGGCATAATGATCGCGCCAATTTCCGCCGCCTGAGTCATGAGTCGTAAATGTCCCAAATGCAGCGGCGTCTCACGCACGCAAAGCACCAGGCGACGGCGCTCTTTTAGCACCACATCCGCGGCGCGGGTCAGTAAACCATCGGTGTAGCTGTGGACGATGCCTGAGAGCGTTTTGATGGAGCATGGCAGGATAACCATTCCGTCGGTTTTAAACGAACCCGAAGAGATACTGGCGGCGATATCACGCGCATCGTGAACGACATTGGCGAGCGCCTGAACTTCACGTAAAGAGAAATCGGTTTCGAGGGCCAACGTCTGTCGCGCGGCCTGACTCATCACCAAATGGGTTTCCACTTCTGCGACATCGCGCAGCACCTGCAACAGCCGAACGCCATAGATAGCGCCGCTGGCACCGGAAATTCCAATAATGAGTCGTTTCATGATTCCGCCCTGTCTTCGTACTGGGCCTGACTTTGCCGGAATTCAGAGGGAGTTGCAAGGAAAGACGCCCTCTCAGCACGAGAGGGCGTGGAGACGATTAACCTTCGTTATGCATCTCAAGGCTTTCGACTTCGTTCTGACGCGCAAGTGCTTTGCTGTCGTCATTACGAAGGGAGTCGAGATAATCGAGATATTGCTGGTCCACGTCTTTGGTGACGTACACGCCGTTGAATACCGAGCATTCAAACTGCTGAATATCCGGGTTCTCAGCGCGAACCGCTTCAATCAGATCGTTCAGATCCTGGAAAATCAAACCGTCGGCGCCGATAATCTGGCGGATCTCATCCACTTCACGGCCGTGAGCAATCAGCTCCGTGGCGCTCGGCATATCGATTCCGTAGACATTCGGGAAGCGAATTTCCGGTGCGGCAGAGGCCAGGTATACTTTCTTCGCACCGGCTTCGCGCGCCATTTCGATGATCTGCTCTGACGTGGTACCACGCACGATGGAGTCATCCACCAGCAGCACGTTCTTATCACGGAACTCTGCGCGGTTGGCGTTCAGTTTACGGCGCACCGATTTACGGCGCAGCTGCTGACCTGGCATGATGAACGTACGGCCCACGTAGCGGTTTTTCACGAAACCCTGACGGTACGGTTTGTTCAGAATGCGGGCAATTTCCAGCGCGATATCGCAAGAGGTTTCCGGAATCGGGATAACCACATCGATATCCAGATCTTCCCACTCTCGAGCGATTTTCTCACCGAGCTTAGTACCCATGTTCACGCGCGCGCTGTAGACGGAAATCTTGTCGATGAACGAGTCCGGACGAGCGAAGTAGACATATTCGAACAGGCACGGATTACTCACCGGGTTGTCAGCACACTGACGGGTGAACAACTGGCCTTTTTCGGTGATGTAAATCGCTTCGCCTGGCGCCACGTCACGCAGGAATTCAAAGCCCAGCGTATCAAGCGCGACGCTTTCCGATGCCACCATATATTCGGTGCGGCCATCGCCGATATCACGTTTGCCGAGCACCAGCGGACGAATGCCGTTAGGGTCGCGGAAAGCCACCATGCCATGCCCGATAATCATCGCCACACAGGCATACGCCCCGCGAATCTGACGATTTGTCGCGGCAATCGCAGCGAAAATGTTGTCAGCTTCCAGCGGATAGTGGCGGAAGTTGTCCAGCTCACTGGCGAAGATGTTCAGCAGAATTTCGGAATCGGAGGTGGTGTTGATATGGCGGCGCTTTTCTTCGAACAGCTTTTTGCGCAGCTCGTGAGCGTTGGTCAAGTTGCCGTTGTGCGCAAGGGTGATGCCATAAGGTGAGTTAACGTAGAAAGGTTGAGCCTCAGACGCGCTGGAGCTGCCTGCGGTTGGGTAACGGACGTGGCCGATACCCATATTGCCCTGCAGGCGCTGCATATGCACGGCGCCAAACACATCGCTCACCAGGCCGTTGGCTTTACGCAAACGGAAGCAGTTGTTTGCATCAATGGTGATGATGCCCGCGGCATCCTGCCCACGGTGCTGAAGCACCGTTAACGCGTCATAAATCGACTGGTTTACCGGCATAACACCGGCGATACCGACAATACCGCACATACGTCATTTTCCTCGTTCAGAACTCCCCAAAGCTTATGCTTTGGGCAAGAAACTTGACGAGCTTTGCAGATAGTCAAAGAACATTCTGATGACGACGCTGAACTGAGGGATCAGCTGAGACTTTTGCCAGTCGTCGCTTTTTGAAAAGCCGGTGAAGGTATCGAGGAAAAACAGTATGGCGGCGACGATCAATACTCCACGCAGCGCACCAAAACAGATCCCAAGCACCCTGTCGGTTCCCGACAGGCCCGTCTTCTCTACCAGCGTACCGATAACGTAGTTAACGATAGCACCGACGATAAGCGTCGCGACAAAGAGCAGCGCGATAGCAATCCCGTTTCGAACCAGTTCGTCTTCAAAGCCCGTAAACCAGACAGACAGATAAGTGTAGTAATGACTGGCAACAAAGAAAGCACAACCCCACGTTACCAGTGACAATGCTTCACGAACAAAGCCGCGGATGAGGCTTACCAAACAGGAAAAACCAATCACCGCAATAATGGCGTAATCAATCCAGACCATAGTTGTCCCACGATTTTACGCCCTGTCGTCCAGTTCGGGGCGCATTCTAACAGAAAAAGAAAACGTTTGCGTAGGGAATTCCTTTCCCCGCCCAAATAAAAATGGCGCTGAAAAAACGTTCAACGCCGCATGAGCTTTTGGCCTCTGAGGGCACTTTCAGCCCAGTCGATTTTCATCGATTTGGTTGCCTATACCCAAATCATTCGAGATGCGCCAGGACGGCAAACGCGGGAATCCCCGGGAGCATAGAAAACTATGTGACCGGGGTTAACACGTGAAGCCAACGCAAAGGCTGTTCGAAGGATTTAGTGTATCGTTAGTTCGGACTGTAGCCCATCACCACACCGTTCAGACCTGACAGCTGTTTCAGCTCGCCAAGCGAACCTTTCATCTTGTCTTTCGATGCGTCCGGCCCCACCAGAATGCGGGTGATTTTACCCTGCACTGGCGTCGACGGCGCGGTAAAGACGCGATATCCGGCGCCGCGCAGTTTGCTGACAATCTCATTGACCTTGTCAGCATTCTTCAACGCACCGAGCTGCACGACGTAGGCTTTGCCCGTCGGGGCTGCTGGTTTGTCTTCGGCAACAGGCTTCGGCTGGGCAGGAGGCGCTTGCGTCTCTGCTGCTGACTGTGCGTTTGTGGTATCACGTTGTGGTCTGGTTTGCGTCTGAACCTGAGGCTTCGGTGCTACCGGTTTTGGTGCCGGCTGCGCTGCATCATCTATCTCATTCGCACCGCTGTTCGCCGCATAGCGCGACGCATCAAGCGATGGTGCTGCTGCATCACCTGCCCTGACCTCTTCTGCCGCCCCTTCCGGAGGCTGAGAAGGCAGCGCCTGCGTAACCGCTGGCAGCATATCCGGCTCTTCTTTATCACCCGGTTTAGGGACCAGGGGAATTGCCGCGAACTCATCCTGATAATGCTTTTTCTGACCATCCAGCAACCCTGGAAGCACAATAACCCCCAGTGCCACCAGCGCAATGGTTCCGACTAAACGATTCTGAAACTTACTCGCCACCGGTTCTCCCCGCGTCCATCTCTTCCATTACATGAGCCACCGTGTGGAACGAACCACACACCAGCACCGTATCTTGTGGGCCAGCATCCGCCATCGCGGCATGCCACGCCTGCGCTACAGTGGCATAGACTGCGCCATCGCGCAAATGTTCCACCAGCTGTTCCGCCGTAGCCCCACGAGGGCCTTCCAGCGGGGCGCAATACCAGCTGTCGACAACGTCCGACAGACAGGCCAGCGTCCCGGCAATGTCTTTATCATGAAGCATACCAATCACCGCCAGCGTACGCCCGTTCGCAGGCTGCATTTTCAGACGTTCCGCCAGCCAGGCCGCCGCATGAGGATTGTGCGCTACGTCGAGGATCAGACGCGGTGATTCGCTCACAATCTGGAAACGCCCCGGCAGCATCGCGTTCTGAATACCATCCCGCACTGCCTGCTCGCCAATCGCCAGCCCACTCGCCCGCAACGCCGCCAGTGCCGTCGCAGCATTAGGCTGTGGCACCTGCGGTAACGGAAGCGCGTTCAGTTCGCCCTGAGCATCGCTGAACTGCCAGCTCTCGCCCGTGACCTCATAACGCCAGTCAACGCCGCGACGCAGCAGTTTAGCGCCTTTTTCAGCGGCAACCTCGGCAATGGTCTGCGGCATATCGGGTTCGCCTACAACGGCCGGTTTACCGCCGCGGAACACGCCAGCTTTTTCACGGCCAATGCTTTCGCGATCCGGCCCCAGCCAATCGGTATGGTCGAGCGCAATGCTGGTGACAACCGCCACGTCGGCATCGACGATATTGGTCGCGTCCAGACGTCCGCCGAGTCCCACTTCCAGAATGACCACGTCCAGCTGCGCCTGTTTAAACAACCACAGCGCCGACAGCGTGCCAAATTCAAAGTAGGTCAGGGAAATATCGCCGCGTGCCTTTTCGATTTCAGCAAACGACGCGGTATGCGCAGACTCAGCCAGCTCGCCACCCTGCACGCGTACGCGTTCGGTGTAGCGAACCAGATGCGGAGAGCTGTATACGCCGACCTTAAAGCCTGCGGCCATCAGCACCGATTCAAGCGTGCGGCAGGTCGTACCTTTGCCGTTAGTACCCGCGACTGTGAAGACGAATGGAGCAGGTTTCAGCACGCCCATTCGGCCCGCAACCTCGCTGACGCGCGCCAGTCCCAGGTCGATGGTTTTGCTGTGCAGGTGTTCCAGATAAGAAAGCCACGCGGCGAGGGGCGACGTGGCGAGTGGAGTGATGTCTTTTTCCATGATACCCGCGATAGTTAACGGTTAGCACAAGCAAAAAGGGCAGCGCCGTCTGGCCCTGCCCTTTGCATTTATCAGGCCTCTGGTTCCTGATCCGGTACCGGCGGTACCACCACTTCTTCAAGTGGTGCATCCGGGTTCGGTGCCGGGAGATTCATCAGCTTCGCCAGCACGCTGGCAATCTTGAAGCGCATCTCCGGACGACGGACGATCATGTCGATCGCGCCCTTCTCGATAAGGAATTCACTGCGCTGGAAGCCCGGCGGCAGTTTTTCACGAACGGTCTGCTCGATAACGCGTGGGCCGGCAAAGCCGATCAGCGCTTTCGGCTCAGCGATGTTGAGGTCACCCAGCATTGCGAAGCTTGCGGAAACGCCACCCATGGTTGGGTCAGTCAGCACAGAAATGTACGGCAGACCACGTTCCTGCATTTTTGCCAGCGCTGCAGAGGTTTTCGCCATCTGCATCAGTGACATCAGCGCTTCCTGCATACGCGCACCACCGGAGGCTGAGAAGCACACCATCGGGCAATTGTTTTCCAGCGCATACTCAACGGCACGCACAAAACGGGCGCCAACCACAGAACCCATCGAGCCGCCCATAAAGGAAAACTCAAAGGCAGCGGCAACGACAGGTGCACCAAACAGGGTCCCCTTCATTACCACCAGCGCGTCTTTCTCACCGGTTTCTTTCTGAGCAGAGGCCAGACGATCTTTGTATTTCTTAGAGTCGCGGAACTTCAGCAGATCTTTCGGCTCAAGCTCGCTACCCAGCTCCACCAGAGTACCTTCATCCATCAGGCTATGCAGGCGGTTACGCGCTGACATACGCATGTGGTGATCGCACTTCGGACAAACCTCCAGGTTACGCTCCAGCTCTGCGCGGTACAGTACCTGTCCGCAGCTGTCACATTTGGTCCATACCCCTTCCGGAATACTCGCCTTGCGCGTGGGGGTTATGTTGCTTTTAATTCGTTCAATCCAGCTCATTGATAACCTTTCTGCCTGAACCTGGTCGATGCCAGTTTTTGCTGTAAGCGGCGAATAATGCCATTTTTAGGGCTTACAGACCATGAAATGTTGCACATTAAAACATAAGAGCCCAGAACATGGGACAAAAAAGTGGTCTAACCGGTGCCACTTTGCGCCACTTTCCGGGCTCTGTAATTATTTAGCCTGCTTTGCTGCGGCGCGCTTGTGACGGATTATTTCGATAACACCTGGCAGGACCGACAGCACGATGATGGCCACGATCAGCAGTTTCAGGTTTTCCTGCACAATAGGCAGGTCACCGAACAGATAACCCGCGTAGGTAAACAGCAGCACCCACAGCAGCGCGCCAATCACGTTATACGCAGCAAAATGACGATAGGACATGTGCCCCATTCCCGCCACAAACGGCGCGAAGGTTCTGACGATCGGCACAAAACGGGCGAGGATGATGGTCTTCCCACCGTGCTTTTCATAGAACTGGTGCGTTTTATCGAGATAGCTACGGCGGAAAATTTTCGAATTCGGATTGCTGAACAACCGTTCGCCAAACACGCGACCAATGGTGTAATTCAATGCATCGCCGACAATCGCCGCAATCACCATCAATACCACCATCAAATGCACGTTCAAATCGTTTGTCGGCAAGGCAGAAAGTGCACCGGCAACAAACAGCAGCGAATCGCCTGGCAGGAAAGGTGTCACCACCAGCCCTGTTTCACAGAACAAAATCAGGAACAAAATAGCGTAGACCCAGACGCCGTACTGCGCGACCAGTTCAGCCAGATGCACATCAATATGCAAAATAAAATCAATCAGAAAGCGAATCAGATCCATAGTGACTTAACCTTAAGTGACTGCATTCAGTCCGCTAAAAATAGCGGACCCATAGGCGGCTCAGGAAGGTCGAACCGTTCCGGATAATCCACCGAAACGAGATACAGCCCTTCAGCTTTCGCCGTCGCTGCCGCAAGCGTTCTGTCCTTCGCTTCCAGCAGCTCTGCAATCCAGCTCTCCGGCTGGTTTCCGGCACCCACTTCCATCAGGCTGCCCACAATATTCCGCACCATATGATGAACAAAGGCATTAGCTTTGATATCCACCACCACATATGCACCGTAACGTTCAACGTTAATGTGCATCACGTTTCGCCACGGCGTGCGCGACTGGCACTGGACCGCACGAAACGAGGTAAAGTCATTCTCACCGAGCAGACTCTGCGCCGCACGCTGCATGCGTTCGGCATCCAGCGCCTGGTGACAATGCGTCACGCCATGGCTTAAGACCGCCGGGCGAAGACGATGATTGTAGATAATGTAACGATACCGACGTGCGGTGGCGCTGAAACGCGCGTGGAAATCGTCAGGCACAGCTTTCACCCAACGCACCGCAATGTCTTTAGGTAAATTCGCATTTACCCCAAGCGTCCAGGCCGCATCTTTGCGTTGCGCCCGCGTTTCAAAATGCACAACCTGACCCGTGCCGTGCACGCCAGCGTCGGTTCGACCAGCGCAATACACGCTAATCGATTCGTTCGCGACCTGCGACAGCGCCTTTTCCAGTTTTTCCTGCACGCTGCGCACGTCGTTCTGCCGTTGCCAGCCGTAGTATTTGCTGCCGTCGTACTCGATGCCGAGCGCGACTTTAATGACTGGCAGCGCTTCCACTTCAGACATCAGTACATATACTCCTGAACCAGTTTCTCAGCGATTTTCACCGCCATCAGCGCGCCGCCAAAACGGACGTTATCGGCTACCGACCAGAACTGAATCTGCTCAGGCATACCGTAATCGTTACGCACACAGCCCACGGAAAGATGCGCGCTGCCGGAGGCATCAGCGACCTGAGTCGGGAAATCAGTATCCGCAGACAGGGCGATATCCTCAGTGCGTTCGAACGCGTCACGCGCTTCTTCTGCTGCCAGCGGGCGCAGCGCTTCGAAGCTGACCATTTGCGCCAGACCGTAAAACACCGGCGCACGTACGCACTGAGCAGAAATCATCAGGCCGTCGTCCTGCATGATTTTGCGTGCCTGATCGACAATACGACGTTCTTCCGCAATACCGCCTTCACGATCAACCAGCAGTGGCAGCATATTGAAGGCTAACTGACGGCCAAAGAAATCATCTTCATCAATTGGAATGCCGTTCAGCAGCTTGGCGCTCTGCCCTGCCAGCGCGTCAACCGCCTTCTTGCCCTGTGAGGACGCCGACATCAGGCTGGTAACCGCGATACGCGACAGACCACCGTCGTCGATCAGCGGCTTCAACGCAGTCAGAAGCTGGCTGGTCAGGCTGTCCGGCACCGCCACGATATTGCGGTTGCGGTAGTCCGCCAGCACAAACGGGTTCACATCCGGCACAACCAGCGGTACATCCGGCTCAAGCGCGAACAGACCGCTTAAATCAATGACCAGACAACCCGCGTTGGCGGCTTCGTCAGCCCAGGCCGCAGAGGCTTCCACGCCCGCGGCAAAAAAGGCCAGCTGAACCTGAGTCCAGTCAAACTCGGCAACGTCCTGCACGCGCACGGTTTTACCTTCATAGCGCAGGGATTCGCCAGCGCTTTCGCTACGCGCCAGACCGTAAATCTCTCCCACCGGGAACTGACGCTCTGCAAGAGTTTCAAGCAGGGCAACACCTACGGCACCCGTTGCGCCCAGTACGGCAATATTCCAGCCTTCAGACATGGTGGTTTACTCCAGAAATAAAAATAGCCGCCCCGCCAGAGTATCTGGCCGGGCGTATTAAGAAGACATTAATGCGCTGCGTGATGAACGGCGTTGAATCCCAGATTTTTGAGTAAAACGGCAGCCTGCTCGTCGTCGCACAGGACATTCAGCGAAGACCACTCGCGGCGTTCAGAATAGTTTTTACGCAGCTTGTCGAACTCACCCGGAATACCCGCCACTTTCCGCAGCGGCGCATCATCGCGGCGCACATCATACACCAAATGCACCAGCCTTTTTAGCGTCGCCTGATCGAGCGGACCGTGCAGCGTGATGCGGCCAAATTCCGGCGCAGGCAGCAGCGTATCCAGCGATACCTGGTGGCGATTGCCGATAAACTCGCTGTAGGCCTCAAACACCTGAGTGGTACCGCGAGCTTTGCCTTCCAGCGTATAGCCCGCAATGTGCGCGGTGCCAATATCAACGAGAGACAGCAGTTCGGTGTTGAGTTCAGGCTCCGGCTCCCAGACGTCCAGTACCACGCTTAAATCCTGTCCTGCCTGTAAGCATTTGAGCAGTGCGGCGTTATCCACCACCGGCCCACGGCAGGCATTTATCAGAATAGTGCCAGGCTTCAGGCGTGAAATTAGCGCTTCATCGGCCAGATGCAGCGACTTATACGGCCCATCTTTAAACAACGGCGTGTGGAACGTCAGAATGTCGGCATTCTGTGCCAGGTCGTCGAGGCTGCGGAAATCACCTTCATCGCCGTTATCGGCACGCGGTGGATCGCATAACAACGTGCGAATACCCAGCGCCTCGAGGCGTTTTTGCAAACGCCCTCCGACGTTACCCACCCCGACGATCCCAACGGTGCGATCGGCCAGCGCGAAACCATCACGCTCGGCCAGCATCAGCAGCGATGAAAAGACATACTCCACCACCGCGATAGCGTTGCAGCCAGGGGCGGCAGAAAAACCGATTCCGGCCTGCGTCAGCCATTTCTCATCGACATGGTCGGTACCCGCGGTTGCGGTACCCACAAATGTAATCCCCTTCCCTGCCAACAGCGCCTCATTCACTTTGGTGACTGAGCGCACCATTAACGCATCGGCATCATCCAGCTCATGCTGGGGAATCGGACGGCCAGGGACCGCCTTTACATCACCCAAACGGCTGAACAGCTCGCGGGCGTAGGGCATATTTTCATCAACAAGGATTTTCACGGTACAGTACCTGTCTGGAACGAGAGTTAACCGGGGAAGTGTGCCATAATCTCGCGGCCAGGAACACTGAGCCTTGAGAACACCGACGGACATTCAGGATTTATCATGACCCAACCTATTTCAGGCGTGCCCGCCCGCCCCCCGGGGGAAGCAACAACGACGAGTCACATCGGCGAGCAACCGCTCTCCACCCAGCAGCGCACCGTGCTCGAACGGCTGATCACGCGTCTTGTCGCGCTGACGTCGCAGCAAAGCGCCGGGGTATGGGCCGGGATGAAACACGATTTGGGTCTGAAGAATGATGCGCAGCTGCTCTCAAGGCATTTCCCTGCGGCGGAACAGAATCTCAATCAGCGTCTGGTCAGCGCTCAGCAGACGCACGAAGTGCGCCAGATTGTGGCGCAGTTGACCGAGCTACTGAGTCAGGGCAATAACCGTCAGGCGGTGAGCGATTTTATTCGCCAGCAGTATGGTCACACGACGTTAAGCCAGCTGACACCCGATCAGCTTAAAAATGTCCTGCAACTGCTGCAAAACAACGAGCTGGCCATTCCGCAGCCTCAACAGCGCCCGGCAACGGACAGGTCGTTACTGCCTGCCGAGCACAACACGCTGAATCAGATGGTGACCAAGGTGGCCGCGGCGACCGGGGAATCCAGCAAGATGATTTGGCAGTCGATGCTTGAGCTTTCAGGGGTGAAAACCGGCGATCTTATCCCGGCGAAACACTTCAACCAGCTGATGACCTGGCTGCAGGCGCGTCAGACGTTGAGCGACCAGAAAGCGCCGACGCTTAACACGCTGCAGGCAGCGCTGAAACAGCCGATGGAAACGCAGGAGTTTAACGCTCTGCGCGACTATGCCCAGCAAACCTGGCAGGCGACGCCGCAAACGGTGTTAACCCAGGCGCAGGTGCAGGATCTGCTGAATCAGGTATTCCTCAAGCGCGTCGAACGCGCACAGGACACCGTCGACACCCGTTATATTCAGCCGATCTTTAATCCGTTCACGCCGTTCATCGAAAACATGAAGGCGATGTCAGCCCGCCCAGGTCTGATGCTGGTTGGGCTGCTGGTCATAATCTTCCTGCTATGGATCCTGTTCTAAGCCCGACGAAACGACACCAGAGTGACCACAATCCCGACGACGGCGGAAATTGCGCCAGCCAGGAACACCGACGAGTAACCAAACGAGGTCGCAAGCAGCCCTGCGAGCGGCCCGGTAACGCCGTATGAGATATCCTGGAAAGCAGCATAGCCGCCAAGCGCCGTACCGCGCACCTGCTGCGGTACACGTTTAACCACCTCAACGCCCAGCGCCGGGAAGATAAGCGAACAACCGGCCCCGGTTAATGCCGCACCCGCCAGCGCAACCCAGGCATTTGGCGCCTGCCACAGCAGGAGCAGACCCACGGTTTCCACCAGCAGTGAAACCGTCGCCACTTTCACTCCGCCGAAACGGTCCGGCATCCAGCCAAACAAAATGCGCATCAGCACGAACGCGCCGCCAAAAGCGGTCAGCGTAAAGCCCGCCATTGCCCAGCCGTGACTCATAAAATAGAGCGAAATAAAGGTGCCGATCACCGCAAAGCCCACGCCCTGTAAGGCCAGCCCCATACCCGGCTTCCAGATAAGACCGACCACGCTCCACAGCGACGGACGCTCACCGGCATGGGCAGGGACTTTCCGCACCGAGCCGTTAAACGCCCAGGCCAGCAGCGGCAGTACCATGGTGGTACCCGCCAGTGCGGCATAGCCGAAATGGCTGTGAATGAGTAAGCCCAGCGGTGCGCCGGCCGCCAGCGCGCCGTAAATCGCCATCCCGTTCCATGACATCACTTTGCCGGAACGCGTTGGCCCCACCAGCCCCATGCCCCAGGTCAGCGTCCCGGTCAGCAGCTGACTTTCACCAAAACCGAGGATCAGACGCCCAACGACCAGCAGTGCAAACTTACCTTCGGCGCCAATCGGTAGCAGGGCCGCCAGCAGCCACGCTCCGCCCGCCAGACCGCAGGCAAACATCCCCTGCAACGCTGAGCGTTTAGCCCCGCGCTGATCCGCCAGTCGCCCGGCATAGCCGCGCGTTAACACGGTGGCGAGGAATTGAATACCGACGGCAAAACCGACCATCATGTTGCCGTAGCCGAGTTCGTTATGCACAAACAGCGGAATAACCGGCAAAGGCAGGCCCACGGTCATATAGGTGAGGAACACCGCAAAGGCGATGCGAAACAGCGAAGTATTCGCTGAAGAGGGTTTTACAGATTCTGTTACTGCAGACATGCATTACTCCATAACGCAGAGTAAGGCGGGGAAATGCCACGCCCCCTCTACCTGAACATCAGGATTAAGGTGCGTTGGATGACGTTAAACGCTTACGCATTATCGCGATGACAATGTTAGGGCTGAAGTTTGCCTGCGAATCGCAGTGGCTGTCAATGCTGAATCACAGGCATAAAAAAGGAGCCTGTTGGCTCCTTTCATACATCAGGCGTATTAATTACGCTTTCAGCTTACGCATAACCAGAGTGGCGTTGGTACCACCGAAGCCGAAGCTGTTGGACATCACGGTGTTCAGCTGACGCTCGGTCGGCTGAGTTACGATGTTCAGGCCTTCAGCCTTCTCGTCCATCTCGTCGATGTTGATGCTTGGGGCTACGAAGCCGTGTTCCAGCATCAGCAGAGAGTAGATTGCTTCCTGAACGCCTGCGGCACCCAGGGAGTGACCGGTCATCGCTTTAGTCGCAGAAATCGCTGGGGTGTTGTCACCGAAGACTTCACGGATTGCGCCCAGTTCTTTCACATCGCCAACTGGCGTAGAAGTACCGTGGGAGTTCAGGTAGTCGATTGGGGAATCAACACCGTCCATCGCCAGCTTCATGCAGCGTACTGCGCCTTCGCCAGACGGAGCAACCATGTCTGCGCCATCAGAGGTTGCGCCGTAGCCAACCACTTCCGCGTAGATATGTGCGCCACGCGCCAGAGCGTGTTCCAGTTCTTCAACCACAACCATACCGCCGCCGCCTGCGATAACGAAACCGTCACGGCTCGCATCATAGGTACGGGACGCTTTGTCCGGGGTTTCATTGTATTTGGTAGACAGTGCGCCCATCGCATCGAACTCACAGGCCATTTCCCAGCACAGCTCTTCGCCGCCGCCAGCAAATACGATGTCCTGTTTGCCCAGCTGAATTTGCTCAACCGCACTGCCGATGCAGTGTGCGGAAGTCGCACAAGCGGAGCTGATGGAGTAGTTCACACCGTGAATTTTGAACGGGGTGGCGAGGCACGCGGAAACCGCAGAAGCCATCGCTTTGGTCACAACGTAAGGACCGACCGCTTTCAGGCCACGCGGGCTACGCATTGCGTCTGCGCCGAAGACCTGAGATTTAGAAGAACCACCGGAACCTGCAATCAGGCCCACGCGTGGGTTGTTCTGATAAACGTCTTCTTTCAATCCAGCATCTTCAACAGCCTGCTGCATTGAGAGGTAAGCATAGATAGAGGCATCGTTCATGAAACGGACCACTTTGCGGTCGATAAGACCCGTGGTGTCCAGTTTGACGTTACCCCACACGTGGCTACGCATACCAGAATCTTTGAATTCTTGAGAGAAAGTGATCCCCGAGCGTCCTTCACGCAGAGATTCCAGGACTTCCTGCTGGTTGTTACCGATGCTGGAAACGATGCCCAGGCCAGTAATCACTGCACGTTTCATTCAATACCTCTGTAAGTCATATACTATTTTAAGTTTCGAGTCGCACAATAGCGTACACTTGTACGCTGAACAAGTCCGATCAGACAAATTAAGTATAAATTTGCGCCACCCGGCACACATCGCTAAGATCGCCGGACGCCTTGCACTGCGAGTAACTTACGTGAAACAAAACGCCATACAACCTGCCAACCTCGAATTTAACAGTGAGGGTACACCTGTTTCCCGAGATTTTGATGACGTCTACTTTTCTAATGATAACGGACTGGAAGAGACCCGATACGTTTTTCTTGGGGGAAACCGACTAACGGAGCGCTTTACGTCTCACGATCGTTCCCACCTGGTGGTTGCCGAGAGTGGATTTGGTACCGGATTGAATTTCCTCACTCTCTGGCAGGCATTTAAGACTTTTCGCGACTCACAGCCTGACGCTACGCTACAAAGATTACATTTCATCAGTTTCGAAAAATTCCCGCTGCGTCTGAACGACCTGAAACTTGCTCATCAGCACTGGCCTGAACTGGCTGATTTTGCCGCGCAGTTACAGACGCAATGGCCCTTGCCCTTTTCCGGCTGTCACCGCTTAGTGCTGGATGAAGGTCAGGTCACGCTGGATCTGTGGTTTGGCGATATTAACGAACTGGTCGACACTCTGGATGACTCCCTGAATCAGCAGGTCGATGCGTGGTTCCTTGACGGTTTTGCGCCCGCCAAAAACCCGGATATGTGGACGCCAACGCTGTTTAACGCGATGGCAAAACTGGCACGTCCCAGCGCCACGGTGGCGACGTTTACCTCAGCGGGATTTGTGCGTCGCGGCTTAAATGACGCCGGTTTTTGCATGAAAAAAAGCAAAGGCTTTGGGCGCAAGCGAGAAATGCTGACCGGGTATCGGGATGATTCTCAACCAGCAGCTGCCACCGCGCCGTGGTTTGCCCGCTCCGGAAGTGAAACCCGAGAAACGGCGATTATCGGCGGCGGTATTGCCAGTGCACTGCTGTCTCTGGCGCTGCTGCGCCGCGGCTGGCAGGTCACGCTGTATTGCGAAGATGACGTTCCGGCACAGGGTGCCTCCGGCAACCGCCAGGGCGCGCTCTACCCGCTGCTGAGCGCTCACGATCCGGCGATGGAAACCTTCTTCCCGGCGGCGTTTACCTTTGCGCGCCGTCTGTACGACTCCCTGCCCGTTGCTTTTGATCATGACTGGTGCGGCGTGACGCAGCTTGGCTGGGATGAAAAAAGCAGTCACAAAATTGCTCAGATGCTGAAGCTGGCGCTGCCACCAGAAATTGCTGTTGAAGTGGATGCGGCCGAAGTGCAGCGCACGCTTGGAGTCGAAACGGGCTGTGCGGGCATTCAGTACCCGCTCGGCGGCTGGCTGTGTCCGGCACAGCTCACGGCGGCGGTTATCGAACTGGCCTGTCAGAATGGGCTGAACGTTCTCTGGAATCATCGTTGTGAAACCCTCGACGCTCAAGCCAGCGGCTGGGTGCTGCACTTTGCGAACGGCGAAACACAACATCACGCCAGCGTGGTGCTCGCCAACGGCCATCAGATTAATCAGTTCTCGCAAACGGCGGAGCTGCCGGTATCTGCGGTGGGCGGTCAGGTCAGTCATATTCCGACCACACCGGAGCTGGCGAAGTTACGTCAGGTGCTGTGTTACGACGGCTATCTCACGCCGCAAAACCCGCACAACCAGCAGCATTGCATCGGTGCCAGCTACCATCGCGGGCAAACGGACATGGCCTACAGTGAGGACGATCAGCAGCATAATCGGCAGCGTTTGCTCGACTGTTTCCCGGATGCCACGTGGGCACAGGAAGTCGACGTCAGCGACGGTGAAGCCCGCTGCGGCGTGCGCTGCGCCACACGCGACCATTTACCCATGATGGGCAACGTGCCGGATTATCCGCAAACGCTGGACACCTACGCCACGCTGGCTGAAAACCGCGACAATGCCAAATCAGCGCCTGTTCACAACAACCTGTTCATGCTCGGTGGCCTTGGGTCACGCGGCCTGTGCTCTGCCCCGCTGGCGGCAGAAGTTCTGGCTTCACAGATGAGTCATGAACCGCTGCCGCTCGACGCCAGAACGCTGGCAGCGCTGAATCCGAACCGGCTGTGGGTACGTAAACTGCTGAAAGGCAAAGCGGTTATCAAAGCAGATTAATGCGCTGCTGCGCCTGTTTGCGATACTGTAACGGCGTCTGGTGCATCATCCGTTTAAAGCAGGTGATGAAATAAGTTACCTCCTGAAAACCGACTTTCGCCGCAATCGCATCGACGCTCATTTCACTGGTGCGCAGCAAATCACAGCTGCGCTTCAGCCGCCGGGTGAGCAAATACTCGTGAATACTCCCGCCTGTCTGTTGACGGAAAATGCGTGACGTATAGCTGCGCGAAAGCCCAATATCCCGCGCTAAATCCTCCAGCGAAAACTTCTCGCCGTAATGCGCTTCCAGCCACTGCATGATTTGCGCCGACGCGGTTTGCTGCTGCGGTGCGCTGGCCTGCGGTAACGCGGGCAGGAGCGACATTATCTGCATCACCAAAAAAGCCACTTCGTCTGCCGGATAGTGCTCTCTGGATTCCAGTGCCGCAAACTGTGCCAGAACGGTTTCCATATATTCGGCATGCTCACTCAGATCGTACGCCTGGGCTGGCGCGTGGCTGGCGGCCAGACGGGCAAACTGCGCCTGAAAACGCGGGAACTGCTGTAGATTACTTTCCACCGCCGACTGCTCGATATGCATCGTGGAGCGGTGATAATGGTTACGCTCGCTGTCATCGACATGCACTTTGTGCAGGCGAAACGGCGGGAAGATAAACAGTCTGCCGGGGCGTGCGGTGTAGTGCTGATTATCTACCACCACAATGCCGTAGCCTTGTGAAATAAAGAGAAACTCCACGCACTGATGCCAGTGATAATAGACCGCGCTGGAGCCCCACATTCGGTTAAAAGAAATCGCCTGTTTTTCTAAGGTTATTCTTTCCAGTAACTGTACATCGCTCATTCCGTCACCATGACAACAAAATTAAATTTTTAGCCTACGGTTTGCAATTTATTGCCCTCTCAGTGGGGAAAATCCAGCGAATTTAAAATAGCGGTTCATTTTTGTGAACCTGCTCACTCAGCCATTGAAAGAAAAGCGGCTAGGCTTGGTTTCGCCGACTGATTCAGTCGCGGTAGAAGTCCAATAACAATAACGTTTAATTTTCTCGTGTCTGACGGGAGGGCCTCGTGCAACCTGAACACATTACCTTTGAAAATCCTTTACAACAGCGCAGTGACCTCACCCAATGGGTGAATGAAATATTGAATGCGGTCACCCCCTTTTTTAAAAATAACGCCAGCGGTGTGGATCTGGCGAATTTCACCACCCATTACGGCCAGCGCATCGCCAATATGGAAGCGTTCTCCCGTTTATTATGGGGCGTCACCCCGTTACTGGCAGGCGGACAGGAACCTGAACAGCTTTCTCTGTACATTCAGGCTATTAAAAACGGCACCCATCCGGCGCACCCGGAATACTGGGGAGAAATTGGCCATAGCGATCAGCGGGTAGTGGAAATGGCCGCCTACGGTCTGCTGCTGGCGCTGGCACATCAGCCGCTGCTGGCGCACTTCAACGAGCAGGAAAAACAGCATCTGTGGCAATGGCTGAAGCAAAGCGAAACCGCCACTATTCCTGACAACAACTGGCACTTCTTTCCCATTCTGGTGCAGGTCGGTTTTCATCACGCCGGAATGCCCGTTAACCACGACGTTATTGAGCGCCATTTTGCGGCGATGGAACATTACTGGCTCGGCGACGGCTGGTACAGCGACGGCCCGGATCGTCCGCGCGATTACTACATTTCGATGGGGTTCCATTTCTACGGCCTGATTTATTCCAGGCTGATGAAAGAGGTCGATCCGCAGCGTTGTGCCACGTTGCGCGAACGCGCCACCGTCTTTGCCGATGACTTTATCCATTTCTTTGACGAAGACGGCGCCGCGATTCCGTTTGGTCGCAGCCTGACCTATCGCTTTGCGCAGGCCGCATTCTGGAGTGCCGCCGCCTTTACCGGACTGGACGTATATTCGCCGGGCATTCTTAAAGGTCTGGTGTTGCGCCATCTGCGTTGGTGGCAACAACAGCAGCCGTTCGACCGCGACGGCGTGCTAAGCGTCGGTTACAGCTATCCAAACCTGATCATGGCCGAAGACTATAACGCGCCAGGCTCGCCGTACTGGGCACTGAAAACCGTACTGGTGCTGGCGTTGGGCGAAAACAGCGATTTCTGGCAGGCCAAAGAAGAACCGCTGCCGCCACGCGAAACGCCGCACGCCATCCCGAAAGCCGCACAGATCCTGGTCCACCAGCCAAATCATCTATGGATGCTGACGTCTGGCCAGCTGGAGCGGAACAATTTCGTCAACACCGAAGCAAAGTACTGCAAATTTGCCTACTCGACGCGCTATGCCTTTAACGTCGAACGTGGGCGCTTTGGCCTGGCACACGCCTCGCCGGACTCAATGCTGCTGCTCAGTGAAAAGGACAACTACTGGCGCGGATGCCGCGAATGCCAGCGGGTCAGCGTGCATGAAAATTACATCTACAGCCGCTGGCTGCCGTGGAATGACGTTACCGTCGACAGCTGGTTGGTCGCGCACGGCGACTGGCAGGTGCGCGTGCACCAGCTGCAAACCGACCGTGAACTAGACTGCGCTGAAGGCGGCTTCAGCATCAATTCCCGCCCGCTGCCGCAACAACAGTTGGAAGCCGGAACCAGCCGTCTGACCGGCGAGCATGACACCAGCGCCATTGTGTGTCTGAGTGAAAAACGCCGTCAGGGTGAGGTGGTATTAACCCCACCAAACAGCAACCTGCTGTTTGCCGACCGCGCCGCCGTGCCGGTACTTCGTGGTGAATTATCACGCGGTACGCATTTGCTGATAAGCGCCGTCTGGGCTGGAGATCCGCAGGAATTCGACGTCACCCGTGCCCCCGAAGTCTGCGTTGAGCAAGGCGTTATTCACCTGACGTCGGCCACGCAGAAAACGCATTTTCCCCTGACCGAACTGCCGTGAGACTGAGGAGACAATCATGACCGCGACAACCTCGCGCACTGCGCAAATTAAGATGAGTAGCTTTATCTTTCTCTACTTCTTTACCTGGTCCTCAAGTTTTGGGCTTTATGCCCTGTGGTTAAGCCAGAAAGTCGGTCTGGACAGCATCACCATCGGCAGCGTTTTCGCCATCAACGGCGTGTTTGCGGTGATCATGAAGCCGGTATACGGCTACATCATGGACAAAATCGGCATGAGCAAATGGCTGCTCTATTTTGTCTGTGCCGTGTCTGCGCTGATGGCGCCATTTTTTATCTTCGTCTATCAACCGTTACTGCTGAGCCATACCCTCGTCGGGATTATTATCGGCGCGCTGTATCTTAGCCTCGGCTGGTACGCTGGCGTGGCAGCATCGGAATCTTACGCAGACCGCTTCAGCCGTTTGTATAACCTCGAATTTGGCCGGATTCGTATGTGGGGATCACTTGGCTGGGCGCTGGCGGCATCGCTTTCTGGCGTACTGTTCAACCTCACGCCGCTGGCAAATTTCCTCGTCAGTAGCGGCACCTCGGTGTTGATGCTACTGGTATTGATCAGCCTGAAGATTGGCGATGAGCAACTGCGCAGTAATAACGTTATCTCTGACAATAAAATCGTCTTTGGCGATGTCATCTTACTGCTGAAAAACCGCAAATTCTGGATGTTCAGCCTGTATGTCGCCGGTGTGGCCTGGATGATGTTTGTCGCCGAGCAGCAGTTCCCGCGCTACTTCGTTTCGTTTTTTAGCACCAAAGAACAGGGCAACGCCTGGTACGGCTATCTGAGCATGATCCAGTCCGGCACTGAGTTTGTGATGATGATGTTTGTCCCGATGCTGGTGAACAAGTACGGCGCCAAAAAAGGATTATTACTCTGCGGCCTGGTGGTCGGTTCACGTCTGATCGCCTCCGGCCTGACGACCGACCCGCTGGCTATCTCGATAATCAAACCGTTATACGGCGTGGAGATCGCCCTGCTTCTGATTTCGGTGTTCAAATACATCGCTGAGCATTTCCACAAGAAGGTCAACGCCACCATGTACCTGCTCGGCTATCAGGCGATGATCTACGTCGGCTCCGTCGTTGTCGCGCCGCCTGCAGGCTATCTGTACGCCAAAATCGGCTTCGAGCAGACCTACCTGATGATGGGCTGCTGCGCCCTGCTCTTTACGCTGATTTCCACTCTAACTCTTTCACGCTGCCGCTCAGAGCGCGACCCTCATCCCGAGGACGCGCAGACGCTGGACGCGGTATCCATTGCCCCTGCAAAAAGTCATTAAGGAGAAGTCATGACCCGTTCTGTTGTTACCGAGCCGCTGCGCCCCGTTGAGCTGTATGCCATCGATCGGCCTGCACTGCGTCAAAGTCTGGACGCCGCCCTGACGCGTATCACGCGAAAACTGGATACCAATATTGCCGCTTTCGGCGACAGTTTCCCTGGAGAAGCCTGTGAAAACGGCGTCTGGCCACGGACCAAAAACGTGGAGTGGACCACCAGCTTCTGGACCGGACAGCTATGGCTGGCGTGGGAAATGACCGGCGAAGCGCGTTTCCGTGAAGCAGCAGAGCGCACCCTGCCCTCGTTTGCTGAACGCATTGAGAAACGCATTGAAACCGCGACCCACGACCTGGGCTTTCTGTACTCACTTTCCTGCGTCAGCGCATGGCGACTGACCGGCGACGAAGACGCGCGCCGCACGGCATTACAGGCCGCCGATACGCTGATGGAACGTTTTAACCCAACGGCGAAAATCATTCAGGCCTGGGGCGACCTGAACGATCCAGAGCAGCAAGGCCGGATGATTATCGACTGCAACATGAACCTGCCGCTGCTGTACTGGGCCAGCGAGCAAACCGGCGATCCAGGCTATGCCGAAGCGGCGACGGCTCACGTTGAACAAGCCGCGCGGTATATCGTGCGCCCGGATGCCTCGACGTATCACACTTACTACATGGACGTAGTGACCGGTGAACCGCGCTTCGGTAACACGCATCAGGGTTACAGCGACACGTCCTGCTGGTCTCGCGGCCAGGCGTGGGGAATTTACGGCTTTATGCTGAGCTACCTGCACACCGGTGACAGCAGCATGGTCGAACTCACGCGCAGTCTGGCGCACTACTTCCTCAACCGCCTGCCGGAAGATGAAGTTTGCCATTGGGATTTAGCGCTGCTGGGAACGGATGCAGTGCGCGACAGTTCCGCCGCGGCCATTGCCGTTTGTGGTCTGCTGGAGCTGGTGAAGGCATTACCGACGCTGGATCCGCATCGCGCACATTATGAAGAAATGGCGCTGCGCATCATGAAGTCTCTGACCGAAAACTACCTCGCTCGCGACGACGAGCCGTGCGAAGGCCTGCTCAAGCATTCGGTCTATCACATGGCGAGCGGCAAAGGCGTGGATCAGTGCTGTAGCTGGGGCGATTATTTCTATCTCGAAGCGATGGCGCGTTTGCGTCAGATTTGGCCGCTGTACTGGTAAATCGTCAGGCATAAAAAGCCCTCGATTTTGCAATCGGGGGCTTTTTTTCGCCGGGTGGCGCAACGCTTGCCTGGCCTACAATGTCCTGTAGTCCCGTGCAAACGAAGCGCCGCCGGGCATTCACAACAAAACTTACTTAAATTTTGCCTTCTGGAACAGAGTATCCCACATGCCGAGCACCAGCGCCTGATCGCGCGGATTCAGTTCACCGGCGTGAATGGCTTTTTCCAGGCTCTGGGTCACTTTTTCATACACCGCTTCCGGAGAGTGATCGTCACCCGCTTCCAGGTCTGCGACCGCAAGCGTCAGGTGGCCGCGGAGGTAGCCGCTGGCAAACAGTTCATCGTCGCTGGCGTGCTCTACCATGTCATCAATTAACGCCAGAATGCGCGATTCAAATTCTGCGATCATCTTCTTTCCTCAATTTAGATCTTCCGGCCAGGGGAAGTGTTCCGCCGTTAACGTCGGCGTTTGATAATATTTTTGTAATGCCGCGATGAAGCGCGCCGGACGCGCCGGGATCCCTTCAGCGAGATACGTCATCACCTGCGCATGAACCCGACGCTGGAATACAATGCGGTCAGGCTCAACATCCCCTTCGAGATTGTCGCAGCTCACGTTGAACGGAAAACCTGCGGCGGCGCAAAACAGCCAGTCGAACGCCTGTGGTTTAACTTCCACATCTTCGAACTGACCCTGCGTTTTCGCATCGCGTCCATCCGGGCAGTACCAGTAACCGAAATCTACCAGCTTGCGGCGCTCGGCACCGGCAATACACCAGTGCGAAATCTCGTGCAGGGCGCTGGCATAAAAGCCGTGCGCAAAGACGATGCGGTTGTACGGTGCATCGTCATCAGCAGGAAGATAAATCGGTTCATCTTCGCCTGAAATCAGACGGGTATTAAAATCATCAGCAAAACAGCTATCGAATATGTCGATCAGCTGCTGAAAATGGTGTTGTTGCATTAATGAATTCCCAACCACTGGAGGATCTCCGCCCCGTGACTGTCATAGAGAAGTTTAGCGCTCATCACCGCCGAAACGATGACGATCATCGGCCGGATCAGCGTTTGTCCTTTGCTGAGCACCAGTCGCGATCCCATCCGCGCCCCTAAAAATTGTCCTGCCATCATCACAAAACCGGTTCCCCAAATCACCTTGCCGCCAATGATAAACAGCAGCAAACCGCCGACGTTTGAGGTGGCGTTCAGCACTTTTGCGTGCGCGGTAGATTTGGCGAGATTAAATCCGGCCAGCGTCACAAACGCCAGCGCATAAAATGAACCCGCTCCGGGGCCGAAAAAGCCGTCATAGAAACCGACACAGCCACCGGCGACCAGTGCAAACGGCAGCCCGTGCAGGCGGCGCTGGCGGTCTTCTTCTCCGAGCCTGGGCATCAACAGGAAGTACAGGCCGATGCCAATCACCAGCAGCGGCAGGATCTGACGCAGAACGTCGGACTGCACATGCTGAACCAGCAACGCCCCGCTCATTGAGCCGATAAAGGTCATCAGAATATTGAGTTTTTGGTCCGCCAGGCTGACGACTTTTCGGCGAACAAAATAGAGCGAAGATGACAGTGACCCGCCGCAGGCCTGCAGTTTGTTGGTTGCCAGGGCGTTTGCCGGAGACATACCCACCGCCAGCAACGCCGGAATGGTCAGCAGGCCGCCGCCGCCCGCCAGAGAGTCAATAAACCCGGCCAGTAATGCGATAAAGAAAAGTGCCACCAGCAACAACGGTGACACCATAAATATCTCAGTGAAATGTTCCATTAAAGGACATGCTCATCCAGTAGCGCCTGACAGGAACGCGGCAACGGTGGCGGCGTTTTCTTCACAGGTTTGGTTGTTCCCGGTTTCGGTGGCTCGAACCAGCTTTGCAGCTCTGCGCCACAGCCATCACCCGGTGGAGGTGGCGCCTGATCTTCACACTCAAGGCTCCCCGCCGGACAGCGTAAACGCACGTGCATGTGGGCACGATGCTGGAACCACGGACGCACTTTACGCAGCCAGTCGCGGTCGGTACCCGCATCCAGACACAGCTGCTGTTTGATAGCCGGATTGACGAAGATTCGCGTCACGTCGTTATCTTTGGCGGCGAGTTTAATCAGCGCGCTGATTTTTGGCGACCACAGCGACGGCACCACACGCTTGCCATCAGCGGCGACTAAGTCCAGCGCCTGCGGTTTTAACAGCTGCGCCGACGTCCAGCGAGTCTGCGGGAGTTGCAGGAAAACGTCGACGTCCAGCCCGGACTGATGGCTGGCGTGACCGCCATTAAAGCGTCCGCCCGCGGGCATCCCCATATCGCCAATCAGCATCGTTCCCAGTCCCAGGTTGTGCACCTGATTGCTGAGCCGCTGAATGAACAGAATCAAATCCGGATGGCCGAAGTAGCGACGCTGATCGGTACGCATCACCTGATAGTTATCGGAGCGCAGCGGCAGCGCTTGCGCCCCGACGATACAACCATTGGCAAAAGCCCCAATCGACTGAGCAGTGCCCGGAATTGGCTGGGTAATTTTCTGCCACGGCGTGGCGGCGAACCCCGCGCTACTTACCAGCAAAGCCAGTAGCGCTATGACGATTTTTTTCATTTTCCCGCGTGTCCCTGGAAAGGCTTACCAGCGAGGCAGCGTTGTGGTCACATCCGCATTTTGCGCGCGCTGGCGCAGCAGATGATCCATCAGTACGATAGCCAGCATCGCTTCGGCGATTGGCACCGCACGGATCCCAACGCACGGATCGTGTCGACCTTTGGTTACCATTTCCACTTCTTCACCAAAACGGTTGATCGTGCGGCCCGGTACGGTGATGCTCGAGGTCGGTTTCAGCGCCATGTGAGCGATGATTTGCTGCCCGCTGCTGATCCCGCCCAGTACGCCACCGGCATGGTTGCTCTGGAATCCCTCTTTGGTGATTTCATCACGGTTTTGGCTGCCGCGCAGGCTGACAACGTCAAAGCCATCGCCGATTTCCACACCTTTCACCGCATTGATGCTCATCAGCGCGTGTGCGATATCGGCATCCAGGCGGTCAAAGACCGGCTCACCGAGACCCGGCGGCACGCCGTCAGCGACCACAGTGATTTTCGCCCCAATCGAGTCGCCTTCTTTTTTCAGGCCGCGCATCAGTTCATCAAGCGCGTCGATTTTATCCGGATCCGGACAGAAGAACGGATTCTGTTCCACCTGGCTCCAGTCTTTAATTTCCAGCGGAATATCACCCATTTGAGTCATACAGCCGCGGATAACCACGCCGAATTTCTCAGCGAGGTATTTTTTAGCGATCGCCCCTGCCGCTACGCGCATCGCGGTTTCGCGAGCGGAAGAACGGCCACCGCCGCGATAGTCGCGCAGGCCGTACTTTTGTTCGTAGGTGTAATCAGCGTGGCCCGGGCGGAATACATCTTTGATGGCACTGTAATCCTGGGAGCGCTGATCGGTGTTCTCAATCAGCAGCCCAATACTGGTGCCGGTGGTTACGCCTTCAAACACGCCAGACAGGATTTTCACCTGATCCGGTTCGCGACGCTGCGTGGTGTAACGCGAGGTTCCCGGACGACGTCTGTCGAGGTCGTGCTGCAGATCAGCTTCCGTCAGAGGAATGCCCGGCGGCACGCCGTCCACGATGCAGCCGAGGGCCACACCGTGGGATTCGCCGAAGGTGGTTACGCGAAAGAGTTGTCCAATTGTGTTTCCTGCCATTACAGCCCCGTCGAATTTTAATTAGTCTTTATAGATGCTGAAGTGTTCGTGGGCAGCCAGAAGCTGCGCTTTGGTGAGCATGAAGACGCCGTCGCCGCCGTTATCAAACTCAAGCCAGGTGAACGGAACGTCAGGATACTGCTCTATCAGATGTACCATGCTGTTACCGACTTCACAAATCAGAATGCCGTCGTCAGTCAGGTAATCCGGCGCATTGCCCAGAATGCGGCGCGTCAGTTTCAGGCCGTCAGAGCCTGAGGCCAGACCCAGTTCCGGCTCGTGGCGATATTCGTTCGGCAGGTCGGCCATGTCTTCCGCATCAACATACGGCGGATTGGTGACAATCAGATCGTACTGCACTTTCGGCAAGTCGCGGAACAGGTCAGAACGGATTGGCGTGACGTGATGGATGAGACCGTGATCTTCGATATTTTGCTCAGCCACCGCCAGCGCATCCGGGGAGATATCGACGCCGTCAACTTCCGCTTCCGGGAAGGCGTACGCACAGGCGATAGCGATACAGCCACTGCCGGTACACATATCCAGAATATGTTCAGGCTGATGAGCAATCAGGCCAGCAAAGCGGTTGTTGATGAGTTCACCAATCGGCGAACGCGGAACCAGGACGCGTTCATCCACGTAGAATTCGTGGCCGCAGAACCAGGCTTTATTGGTCAGATAGGAGACGGGGATGCGCTCGTTGACGCGGCGAATCACGCGCTCAACGATACGGTGTTTTTCACTGGAGGTCAGACGCGCGGTATGCATGTCTTCCGGAATATCCAGCGGTAAATAGAGTGACGGCAGCACCAGCTGAACCGCCTCATCCCACGGGTTGTCCGTGCCATGACCGTACCAGATGCCTGCGGCGCTAAAGCGGCTCACCGACCAACGCAACATATCCTGAATGGTATGCAGCTCATTGACTGCTTCATCGACAAAAATTTTATCCACTTTCCCCTCCAGGGCCCATCGCTGAAATTCGGCGGCTAGTTTGCCATGAAGACGCCGATAAATCAGCATTCTTGCGTCATGAGAGCGGGGAAAAAATGCGTTTTCGCTGCCCGTAAGCGAAGAGAGTCGGGTAAACTGTCGCAAAGCGAAAATGAGATGAAAGAATGAAGAAGAAAACCTCACTGAGCGAAGAGGATCAGGCGCTGTTCCGTCAGTTGATGACCGGCACCCGCAAGATTAAGCAGGACACCATTGTCCATCGCCCGGCGCGTAAGAAAATCACTGAAGTGCCGGTGAAGCGTTTGCTTCAGGAGCAGGCCGATAACAGCCACTATTTTTCCGATGAGTTTCAGCCGCTGCTGAATACCGAAGGCGCGATGAAATACGTGCGCGCGGACGTCAGCCATTTTGAGGCTAAGAAGCTGCGTCGCGGAGATTATTCACCGGAGCTGTATCTTGATTTGCACGGGCTAACCCAGATGCAGGCCAAGCAGGAATTAGGCGCGTTGATTGCAGCCTGCCGTCGTGAACATGTGTTTTGTGCCTGCGTGATGCACGGACACGGGAAACATATTCTGAAACAGCAGACGCCGCTGTGGCTGGCACAGCACCCACACGTGATGGCGTTTCATCAGGCACCAAAAGAGTATGGCGGAGACGCCGCGTTGGTGGTGTTGATTGAAGTAGAAGAGTGGCAGCCACCAGAATTGCCTTAACTCGTCATACTTCAGGCTACAGGTGCGTTAGCTGCGCCTGTTCAACACGCCAAAGACATGTTGTCCTGTCACTCGAATGATTTAGCGTTATAACGGGGTGGGGAACAAGACGGGGAAAAGTGGCGGGAAGCGCACGGCTCACCCGCCTTTTACTCAGATGGCTTTAGCCATCTTCAGATTGCAGGGGCTCATCTGCCAGTTAAACTGGCCTTGCCCGCTGGCATCCAGCGTGACGTTCGCAATGGCGGATGTCGAGAACATCGGCGGAGCTTCACTCGGGCAGAGCTCAGACACCAGGTAGCCTACCAGCGGCAGGTGGGAAACCACCAACGCAGAGGCAACACCTTCGTTCGCCAGCGCCTGCAAATAGGCGCTTACCAGCCCCACATCGCCGCAAGGCGTGAGTTCCGGCAGGACATCGATCTCTTTTGGCAGGTTCATGCACTCCCCCACCACATCCAGCGTTTGCTCTGCTCGTAAGAACGGGCTGACCAGAACGCGCTCAATATCCACTTTTTGACCTTTCAGCCAGTTAGCCATCTGACGGGATTCATCGCAACCACAAGTGGTAAGGGGACGAACCGAGTCGCTGGCTGCATCGAGGGCAGCGTCGCCGTGACGCATAATAAAAACTTGCATATTGCACCGCTTTTGTTAACCAGAAGCACCGGGGAAAAACACACGCATTAAATACGCTGTCTATTCGGTGGTCGGGCATTGTGCCTGATCCATTCGATGAATGAAACGCTGTTTTTTACCTTAATGGCGTAAGTATAGTCAATCTCTGTTTACAAAATAACCATAGAACAGCGTTATGCCTCTCTTGGATTTACCTTTATTTGACCTCAACTTAACGTCTCAGTTTCATTTGCGGGCCAAAAGGCCAGGCCCTGTTCTGCCATCCTGATTAATGCGTCGCACGGCGTGAACCGTGGTCCATACTGCGTCGTCAGGCGTTGCAGAATCGCCACGACGTCCCCCGCCCCAAGGCTGTCCATATAGCGGAACGGGCCACCCAAAAAGGGTGGAAAACCAATACCAAACACCGCACCGATGTCACCATCGCGTGCGCTACGCACCACCTGCTCATCAAAGCAACGTGCGGCTTCGTTGAGCATCATCATCATGCAGCGCTCGGCAATCTGTTGCCCAGACAGCGTTCCCTTCTGCCCGCCACCAATAAGCGTATAAATTGCAGGGTCAGGTTGTTTTTTGCTTTTACGCCCTTTTGCGTCGTAAAGATAGAAACCGCGACCATTTTTTCTGCCTTTGCGATCGTCGTTCAAAATTGCGCGAATGATATTTGCAGGTGCGCTGAAACGTTCCCCGTAAGCGTTTTCCAGTACTGGAATAATTTTAGTTCCAGTATCGATTCCGACCTCATCCAAAAGTTGGATTGGCCCTACCGGGAAGCCATATTTCGTCAGCGCCCCATCAATTTTTTCAATGGATTCACCCTCCGTCAGCAGCCGCATCGCCTCATTGATATACGGAGCCAGAATGCGGTTGACGTAAAAACCGGCCTTATCCGCTACCACCACCGGTGTTTTACCGAGCTGTTTCGCCAGCTTCACAGTGGTGGCAATCGTGGTTTCCGATGTGCCCGCATGGGGAATCACTTCAACCAGCGGCATTTTCTCTACCGGACTGAAAAAATGCAGACCTATCACCTGTTCCGGACGCTGCGCCTGCGCGGCAATATCGCCAATCGGTAGCGACGATGTGTTTGAGGCAAAAATAGTGTGCGGCGCAAAGTTAGCTTCCACTTCCGCCACCATTTGTTGTTTCAATGATAAATCCTCGAACACCGCTTCAATCACCACGTCACGCTGGGCGAAACCGCTGTAATCAGTGGTGCCGGAAATCAGCGCCAGCTGGCTGTCGCGCTCACTGGCTCTGATATGGCGGCGACGCACCTTCTTATCAAGCAACGCCCAGCTGTACTTCAGCGCATGGTTGATACCGTTGGCATTAATATCCTTTATACGGACCGGCAATTTCGCTTTGCTGGCAGTGACAAACGCAATACCGCCGCCCATCAGGCCCCCGCCCAGAACCGCCACCGAATGCAGTGGCTGCGGCTCAGCGTTAGCCGCCGGATCTTTTTTCACGTCGGTGCTGGCAAAGAAGACAGAGCGCAGCGCTTTTGACTGCGGCGTCATCGCCAGCTCGCCAAATGCCTGGGCCTCCTCGGCATACCCGCTGCTACTGCCCTGCGCCAGACCCGTTTCGAGCACCTTCAAAATGCGCCCGGTGGCAGGATAATTCCCCTGCGTTTTCTGCTCTGTTTTTTTCGCCGCCAGGCTGAACACCAGACTGCGTCCCAGCGGGCCTGCCAGAATGCGTTCCCGCACCGGCAGACGTCGGCTGCTCGGGCGTTCCTGTTTAGCCAGCTCAATCGCCGCGTCGAGAAGGATAGCGTGCGGTACGACGTCATCCACCAGACCGACTTTTAATGCCTGCCGGGCGCGAAGCTGCTTCCCGGTGAGGATCATGTCCAGCGCGGTGCTGATGCCCACCAGGCGCGGCAAACGCTGCGTACCGCCTGAACCCGGCAGCAGGCCTAACTGGACTTCCGGCAAGCCCAGCACCGTTTTAGCATCATCGGTGCAAATGCGGCTGTGACAGGCTAACGCCAGCTCGAGACCGCCCCCAAGACAGGCGCCGTGAATCGCGGCAATGACCGGGATTGGCAAAGCATGAATCTCCGCCATGATCTGCTGTCCCTGGCGCGCCAGCGCTTCGGCTTCCTGCGCTGACGTACAGTTGCCAATCATGTTGATGTCGGCTCCGGCGATGAAGTTATCCGGTTTGGCAGAAATGAACACCACGCCGCGCAGGGTTTTGTTATCGCGGATTTGCTTGAGGATAGCCCGCACCTGAATGCCAAATTCGGCCTTCAGGGTATTCATTTTTTCGCCTGGAACGTCGATGGTAATGACCGCCACGTTATCGAGGCGTTCAGTCAGAGTAAATGCGGATGTCGTTTCCATTATTCGGCCTCCAGAACCATGGCTGCGCCTAAACCACCGGCCGCACAGGCAGTCACCAGACCAAAACCACCGCCGCGACGGCGCAGCTCATTGAGAGTTTGGGTGATCATGCGCGCACCTGTTGCTGCAAAAGGGTGTCCGTAGGCAATGGAGCCACCCAGCACGTTGAATTTACTGTCGTCCACTTCGCCGGTCGCATGACTACGGCCCAGAACGTCTCGGGCAAAGCGCTCACTCGCCATCAGTTGCAGGTTCGCCAGCGTCTGGGCGGCGAAGGCTTCATGCATATCAAACAAGGTTAAATCGGCCATCGTTAGTCCAGCGCGTTCCAGCGCCAGCGGCGTTGACCACGCAGGCCCCAGCAGCATGTCCTGCATGACATCAATCGCGGTAAACGCGTAGCTTCGCAGGTAGCCGAGTGGCTTCAGTCCCAGCTCTTTTGCGCGAGATTCCGTCATCAAAATAACTGCCGCCGCGCCGTCGGTCAGCGGTGTGCTGTTGGCAGCGGTTACCGTGCCATGTTTGCGGTCAAAGGCCGGACGCAGCTTTGCGTAGTCTGCGAGGGAGGAATGGGTCCGCACGTTATTGTCCTGTGCGAACGGCTCGCGGAACGGCGGCGCATAAGCCGTCATCACTTCATCCGTCAGCTTGCCGTCGGCCCAGGCTTTGGCTGCATGAAGATGCGAGCGATGCGCCAGTGCATCCTGCTGTTCACGGGTGATGCCCCAGGTTTTCGCCATTTGTTCTGCGGTGTCGCCCATGCGTAAACCAGTGGAGTACTCCGCTACGGCAGGCGGCACGGGGGCCAAATCTTTGAGGCGCAGACGAGAGAAGAGTTTGAGTTTCTGCCCCAGCGTGCGGGCTTTGTTGGCATCTACCAGCGTGCGGGCCAGCGCTTTACTCACGCCAATCGGCAAGACAGAGGAAGAATCTGCCCCTCCGGCGATCCCGGCACGAATGGTGCCCGCCATCAAGCTTTCTGCGACGTTGGCGACGGCCTGGAAACTGGTTGCGCAGGCGCGGCTGACGCTGTACGCATCGGTATGTACGCTCATGCCTGTGCCGAGCACAATTTCACGGGCGATGTTTGGCGCTTCCGGCATTTGCACAACCTGGCCGAAAACTAACTGCTCGATGACTTCAGGAGGAATTTCGCTGCGAGCCAGCAGTTCACCGACAACCATTTTCCCCAGATCAATCGCGGGAATGCCGTGAAAAGCCGTCGCCTGGCGGGCAAAAGGCGTGCGTAACCCGCTGACAATGGCAATGCGATCGCCCTGGCGGGTGATAAGCGGTAATGCCTGACTCATAACTGTCCCCTGGTAAACGTAAAAAAAGTGGTCTGACCTGATAACAGTCTTAACTAATTTTTTACATCCAGCCAATCAGGGAAGCATAAAAGTGAGAGCCAAAACACACTGAGATAAAAAAGAAAACGCCCCTGCTGAGTGAACTGACCCCATAAAATTGGACAGTGATTTGCTAGGCGGCTATCTGTACCTGAGTCCGGTATTCTACCGGGCTCAGGCCTTTTAATCTTGAGCTGATGCGCTCATTGTTATAGTAATCGAT